>Ga0074199_1000016_pt1 | contig 447405 bp, 407 predicted proteins | sample EPASupsiteSAE347_FD_64528 | JGI IMG/M metagenome (GOLD analysis project Ga0074199, IMG submission 64528) | Bioremediated contaminated groundwater from EPA Superfund site, New Mexico - Sample SAE3-47 | ecosystem: Environmental > Aquatic > Deep subsurface > Groundwater > Contaminated ... | reverse complement strand
GAAGCTGCTCAAGCTCCTCTTATTTTGGCTTGTAAAAGAACGGGCTATTTTCGGGTGGGGAAGGCAACTCCCCCTACAATTAAATGCGGTCTGAGGAAAAAGACGACTTTTTCAGGGACGACTAGGTAGCTCTCACCTACTGCACTTTGATCTGTCACCTTTTCTTTGAAGGAGGGTATGCCATGAGATGTCCGCGTTGCCAGGGCCGTATGTTTGCTGAAAAATACTATGATTTTGTCCGTTCCTTTGATGCCTGGAAGTGCAGTTGCTGCGGAGACGTAGTTGATTCAACCATTCTTCAGAACAGGGCCCGGAGCAGTAGCAGTTTTCTTGGCTGACCAGTAACCAGAACATTACCGCTTATTGCAGGGGAATCCATTGATGGGTTCCCCTTTTTGTTTGACAGTAGCAACGGTAATCCGTACATTTTCTACACTTTAGGCAGTCAAGGAGTATCACGATGGTACGAGCAGGACGGAGTTTGCAACAGTTACGCCCCATTAGTATGACACGTCACTTTATCAAGCACCCGGAAGGTGCTGTTTTAGTTGAGTTCGGGGACACCAGAGTTATCTGCACTGCCTCGGTCGAGGAGTCTGTTCCGCCGTTTTTACGTGGTAAAGGCACTGGTTGGGTCACGGCTGAATATTCCATGCTGCCCCGTGCTACTCATACCCGTTCATCCCGTGAGGCTGCCAAGGGCAAGCAAAGTGGTCGCACCCTTGAGATTCAGCGTCTGATCGGTCGTTCTCTACGGGCAGTGACTGATATGGTTAAACTTGGCGAGCGGACCATCTATCTTGATTGCGATGTAATTCAGGCAGATGGCGGCACCCGCACTGCCTCTATTACCGGTGCCTATGTGGCGCTTGTTGACGCTGTTTCTGCGCTGCTGGCTCAGGGAAAAATTACCGAGAACCCTCTGAAAGAGGCGGTTGCTGCAGTCAGCGTTGGTATTGTGGATGGTCAGGCCGTGCTTGACCTTGATTATCAGGAAGATTCCAGCGCCGAGGTGGACATGAACTTTGTCATGACCTCTTCCGGCCGGTTTGTTGAGGTGCAAGGTACTGCCGAGGCAGAACCGTTCACCCTGGAACAGATGGATGCCATGCGTGATCTGGCTATGTCAGGTATCAGCCAGTTGTTTACCCATCAGCAGGAGGCATTAGCCCGATGAAGCAGTTGCTGGTTGCCACCCGAAACCGGGGCAAGATCAAAGAGATCATGGCGCTACTGGATGGTCTGGTGGAAGAGGTCATCTGCGCTGCTGATCTGCCTGAACTGCCGGAGACCGTTGAGGATGGCGCCACCTTTAGCGATAATGCTCTGAAAAAGGCGCGCGAGGCCTGCAAGGCAACGGGGCTGCCGACACTGGCCGATGACTCAGGTTTGGTTGTTAATGGTCTTGACGGCCGTCCTGGTGTGTTCTCTGCCCGCTTTGCAGGGCCTGATGCGGACGACGACGCCAACAACAATAAACTGCTGCAGGAGGTGATTGGCCTGAATCAGGCAGAACGCAGTGCAGCCTTTATCTGCAGTATGGCCTATGTCAGCCCTGATGGTGTTGAGCAACTGTTTGAAGGCAGGGTAGGGGGCCGTATTATTGACCAATCCAGAGGAGAATATGGCTTTGGGTATGATCCACTCTTTCTGGTGGATGGCTATCAGCAGACCATGGCAGAGCTGCCGGTGGATGAAAAAAATCGGATCAGTCACCGTGGCCAGGCCCTGCAGGCCTTCAAACAGTACCTTACCGGGGCATAGATGACCACCTACCTGCTGAAACGGATAGCCATGCTGGTACCACTGATGCTGGGGATTACCCTGATCACCTTTACGGTTATCCATCTGGCGCCTGGCGAGCCGGTTGATATGCAGATGGCCATGAACCCAAAGGTTGGTAAAGAGGCCAGAGAGCGTCTGACCAAGTTCTACGGCCTGGATAAACCGCTACATGAGCAGTACTTCACCTGGCTGGGTAAGCTGGCCAGACTTGATCTGGGCCGTTCTTTTTCCAGTGATAACCGCCCTGTGCTGGACAAGATCAAGGAACGACTGCCGATTACTCTTTCCCTCAATCTGGTGGCTCTGATTATTGAGTTTGGTCTTGCTATTCCGATCGGGGTGCTGGCAGCTGTCCGACGGGACACGATACTTGATAAAGGTATTACTGTTGTTGTGTTTCTGGGGTTTGCTGTGCCTACCTTTTGGTTAGCTCTTTTGTTGATGTACTTCTTTGGCGTTAAACTTAACTGTCTGCCGATTTCAGGACTGCATACGCTTGGTTATGAGTCGTACAGTTGGCTTGGACGACTCTGGGATCTTACGAAACATTTGGTACTTCCAATCTGTGTTGCTTCATTCGGCTCCTTTGCCGGTGTTTCTCGTTATATGCGTTCAGCAATGCTCCAGGTAATCGGCCAGGACTATATCACCACAGCCCGGGCCAAGGGGCTTTCAGAACGGGTCGTGATCTGGAAGCATGCCTTGCGTAATGCCCTTCTACCGCTCATCACCCTGTTGGGTTTTTCCATTCCGGGATTGATTGGTGGCAGTGTAATATTTGAAACTATCTTTGCCATTCCCGGCATGGGACAACTCTTTTATCAAGGGGTTATGTCACGGGATTATCCGGTGGTAATGGGGATTCTGGTTATAGGCGCGTTTCTGACCCTGCTGGGGAACCTGATTGCTGATATCAGCTATGCCCTTGCAGACCCGCGAATCAGACAACAATGACGACATTAAAAACTTCATTCATAGCATCTGTTTTTTGGCCGCGACTCAGGCGTAACCGTATGGCCATGACCGGTTTGATAGTGGTGCTGCTGTTGTTTGCCGTGTCACTTATGGCCCCTTTTCTTACCCCCTACGATCCATCTGCGATTAATGCCTGGGATGTATTGCAAGCACCTTCATGGAAGCACTGGTTCGGTACTGATGAGTTAGGCCGGGATGTGCTGACACGGGTACTGTTCGGGGCAAGGATTTCTCTGAAAGTCGGTTTTGTTGCAGTGGGAATAGCAGTACTCCTTGGTACTCTGGTTGGTCTGGTCGCAGGATATTATGGTGGCTGGGTCGACAGTCTGTTAATGCGTTGTGTTGATATCATGCTGTGCTTTCCCTCCTTTTTTCTGATTCTTGCGGTTATCGCGTTTTTAAACCCTTCAATCTGGATCATCATGGCGGTGATCGGCCTGACCGGCTGGATGGGAGTAGCCCGTCTAGTTAGGGCTGAGGTGTTGGCTATCCGCGAAATGGACTACATCATGGCTGCCCGCTGCATCGGCTGCTCAGACCTTCGAATCATCCTGCGCCACATCCTGCCTAATGCCCTTTCACCAGTGCTGGTTGCTGCCACACTGGGGGTTGCCGGGGCTATTCTGACTGAATCCGCCCTGTCATTTCTGGGCATCGGTGTCCAGCCGCCAACCCCGAGCTGGGGTAATATTCTGACTTCCGGCAAGGATTATATTGAATTTGCCTGGTGGCTTTCCCTGTTTCCAGGTAAGGCAATCCTGATTACAGTGCTTGCTTATAATCTGTTGGGTGAGGGGATCCGTGATGCCCTTGATCCGCGAACAATGAAATAATTCGGGAGTTGTATGACTGAGATTACCTTTGATCATGAAGATTTTGATTTTGAAACATTGGAAGATGAGCTAAGGGCTGATGAACAGTGCCAGAAGCTACTGCAACAGTTTTATATCTGGTTGCAGCAACGTGATCTGACGCCGGAACATGCCTCAGAGTTGGCCTACAGTGCTGATTACTATCTGCGAGATTATGTGCTTGATTTCCTGCAGCGTAATGCTCTGCGTCCTCAACCGGGTCAGATACGTTACTTTGCCGGGAACTGGTATATTACCCGTACCCTTGAACCTGAAATGGCCGTACTGGGGCGTCACCTTGAGGCGTTGTCAGCTCTGTATAGCTTTATGTCTGAACTGAATCTAGTGAATGCTGAACAACGTGATCAAATGCTGCAGGAAACAACTCAGGCGGATTATTATCAGCAACGGATAGAGACCTTCCTTGCCCTGGCCGGTGAAGGGTATGAAGAGTGGGATCGTGCCTGCCTGCTTACATCTGAACAAAGGAGCTGCTGCAATGAGTACTCATAAACGACCGGATTTTGATAGCCGTGCTGCTCAGTGGGATAACCTTCCGCGCAGAGTGGCTCTGGCCAAGGCCGTGGTTGAAGCAATTATTCAGGAAGCAGATCCTCAGTCTACCATGCGGATGCTGGATTACGGCGCCGGTACAGGTCTGGTAACCCTTGGGCTGCTGCCGCTGGTAAAGGAGACGATCGCGGTTGACAGTTCCGGTGGTATGCTGGAACAGCTTGAAATCAAGGCCCGCGAGGCAGGTGTCACCAATCTACAGACCTGCTTTATTGATCTGGATTCGGAATGGCATCTGCCAAAAGGTATTGATCTGCTGGTCAGCAGCATGACCATGCATCATGTACCGGAACCAGCTTTGCTTTTTGCTCACTTCAAGGAATGTATGAACCCTGGCGCACTGTTGTGCGTTGCTGATCTTGATCAGGAAGATGGCAGCTTCCATGATGACGCAACCGGTATTCCCCACAAAGGTTTTAGTGTTGAAGAGATGGAAGGCTATTTTCAAAAAGCTGGGTTTAGTGAGGTCAGAACTGTTTTGGTAACAGCCGTTAAGAAGGAGCGTGAGGGTGGTGTGGTTCAGGAATATCCGATAAACCTGACCATTGGAAGACTTGTTTTGGGGTGAGCTAGCTGCCACTTACATTGATTAAATAACTAAAAATACGAAAGGCCCCGGTTCCCACGCCGGGGCCTTTCCGTTTTCATGGCGGAAAACGTGCCTTTAGGCTTTTTCAGCTACCGCTTTTTTCACTGGGCCGTTCATACGGATGGCGGCGGCAAACTCCATCCAGAAGACGAGATAGATCGAGATCATCAGTGAGAGACCAATGTTCTGGTTCTCTGCACCCAGTGCCTTGGCAAGAATTGGTGATGCGAATCCGGCGCCAAGGGTACCGGTTACCCGCTCAAGCAGGTAGAAAACAGGCAGGGTCAACAGTGTCCCCACAACCATAATGGAAATACCGGGTATACGTTTAATCCAGTATTTTGGTGAGAATCCGAACATACGCATGAAGATAACAACCCAAATAATCCAGACCGAGTAATCAACGGCAGCATCCGGCAGGGCAAGCTTGTTCTTAACCAGAGCAACCTCGAGTACTGTAACAAAGGCCAGCAGGGTAAAGAGCCAGTTGAATTTTTCAGAAGCCTGAGTCTGCCAGTTGCGGCTGTCCGGGGCAGGAGCTTCGTTATAGGAGTGATTGTGGGTTCCCAGCGCTGAGAACAGGATGGCAAACCAGATACCGGCATTATGGAACAGCAAGGAAGAATGGTTGCCTGCGATATTTGCAATACGGGCCATCGGGTCGCGGATAAAGTCTGCGGCAATACGCATCAGAAACAGGTTGACAATGACTGAGCAGGCAACAATAACCGCTAGGGTAAATATTCTTCGAGGTAGCAGGTAGGGGTCAACACGATCAGGGAATCCAATGATGAAGGCAAACCAGATCAGGTACATGATCAATGGAATACCAAAGCAGATGCCATAGACCGAGTTACCGGCAAAATCGCCACTCTGGGCGTAGATGATGTAGTTGTTGGAAGGATCAACGTCAGTGTTGGCTGCCCTGACAACGTCCTTTGGAATGGTTTTAAGATGTGGCAGCAGCCCCATGCCATACCAGCCATGGTCACCCTGGGTAGTATCGATAACCCAATAGTCGTTGCCCATCATGTCATCCAGACCTTGAAAAATACGCATATTAAAGGCAGCACAGATAACACAGACCACCAGAAGCAATGCAGCGTGGGATAGTTTCATCGGCATGACAGATCTCCTCTTAATCCTTGTGGGTGGTCCAGAACATTGAGACCGCATTGGCGGCAAAAAGGCCATACAACCACATGGTGTTCCAGGCCGGACCTGACCAGTGGCTGCCATGTCCGCCACCAATGACACCAGCTGCAACAATAATTCCCACCATTGCAGTGAAGGAAACCATGGCTACTGCCCGCAGAATTGAGCTGTTACGCCAGGTATGGCGTTCCAGTTCTTCGATCCGCTGCATCAATTCAAGCTCTCTTTGGGTCATGTCTCTTCTCCTTTGCCAAGATGATGACTGAAAACAGTATGCTAATTGTAATAACTATCAAAAGTGTTGCAGGGTCAGTCTTGCTTGAAAGCATGTAGAGCATGGGAAATTCCTTTCAGGCTGCAGCTACGAGTAACATATCTTCTTGGGGATAACGGTCTGCCAATTCCTGGTATTTTGCGCATTCACAGTAGCGCTTACTGCAGTAGCGGATGATCATATTGACGTCATGGGGCGAGATATACCCGCACCCGACATCACAAAAATCATCATTTTTTCCATAGAATGGACAGATTGGTTGGTTCGTCATCCTTTAGTCCCGGTACGCTTAATGCGAATATGTAAACTGATTAGCAAACGGCATGCCATAAATAAAAAATATGCAATTACAGTATGTTGCATGTGTGTATGTTTCGTGGCGTCGAAATGCCAAAATTTGTTTTATCTTGTTAAGATACTGATATTATTATTTATTTGTTAAATGTTGTGGTGGTGGTGCTGTTTGCAATTATGCAAACAGAATCTGGGATATCTGCGATGTTGCATAAATGCAAAACGGGAGAGTCTTGATGACTCGCCCGTTTAACAGCGGTGAATATATGGAAGGAAGCAGATTATGGGTGGTTAGCCAGTGGTTTCCGCATCAGTAGGTACATTGTTTTTAGTTCACTGTCGTAATAACTGAAAACAGGAGTTAGCTGTTTAACCTTACCTGTTACTGTGGTCTTTGTCTGCGTTGGTGTCTTGACAGTCCTTTTGGTTGCCTTGCCATGTTTTGTTGGAAATTCAGCCAGTATGGCAGCAGTACCCCGTTGTGCAGAGACCGTTGCAGCACGTTTGGCATCCAGCCTGGAACCTTTTCCGGTTCCCATCACCAGAATATATCCGGTCTTTTGAGCATCTTCAGCTTTTGTTGTCAGTTTCAGGTTGTACTGCTCCAGATATTCGGAAATTTGAGTGGGAATAGCTGTTTTAGGCTGCGCCGGTATGACACTGCAGAGAAGTAGTAAAATTATAATCAAGCCACGCATATCATGCCCCCAGAGGTTACGGTCACGGGTGGATCTGATCTCTTTTCAACAACTGTATAGTATAAAACAAGAAAAACAAAGGGCGGGGATAACCCCGCCCTTCACATACTTCTCATCTGTTACTTTAAGACTACTTCTTGATGTTATAGAAAACATTATGCCCTTTGAACTCTGCAGTAGTATCAAGTTCATCCTCAATCCGCAGCAGTTGGTTGTACTTGGCCACCCGGTCAGTACGGCAGAGTGAGCCGGTTTTGATCTGTCCGGCATTAACGGCCACAGCCAGATCAGCCAGGGTGGTGTCTTCAGTCTCGCCGGAACGGTGGGAAATAACCGTGGTGTAACCAGCCCGTTTGGCCATTTCAATCGCCTCAAGGGTCTCGGTCAGGGTACCGATCTGGTTCAGCTTGATCAGGATAGAGTTGGCAATCCCTTTCTGGATACCTTCCTTGAGGATGGAGGGGTTGGTTACAAACAGGTCGTCACCCACGATCTGGATCTTTTTACCCAAGCGGTCGGTCATCAGCTTCCAGCCATCCCAGTCATTTTCAGCCATGCCGTCTTCAATGGAGATAATCGGGTACTTGTTGACCAGGTTTTCATAAAAGTCCACCATCTGGGCCGGAGTTTTTTCCTTCTGAGTCTCGTTCTCCAGGGTGTAAATCCCTTTTTCTTTGTCAAACAGTTCGGATGAGGCCACATCCAGGGCCAGCAGTACATCTTCGCCCGGTTTGTAGCCAGCCTTGACGATGGCTTCCATGATCACTTCCAGGGCTTCTTCGTTTGATTTCAGGTTGGGGGCAAAGCCACCCTCATCACCGACAGCAGTGTTGTAGCCTTTGGCTTTCAGCACCCCTTTCAGGGCATGGAAGATCTCTGCCCCCATACGGAGCGCTTCCTTGAAGCAGCAGGCACCGGCTGGCATGATCATAAATTCCTGGATATCCACGTTGTTGTCAGCGTGGGCGCCACCGTTGATGATGTTCATCATTGGCAACGGCAGTTCGCGGGCATTGGCGCCGCCGATATATTTGTAGAGTGGCATGCCTGCTTCTTCAGCAGCAGCCTTGGCAACCGCCAGAGAAATTCCCAGAATTGCGTTGGCACCCAGGTTACTCTTGAACTCGGTTCCATCCATTTCCAGCATCCGCTGGTCAATGCCAACCTGATCACTGGCTTCCATGCCGATCAGTTCATCTGCAATCCGGTTGTTGACGTTGTCAACCGCCTGAAGCACACCTTTGCCCAGATAGCGGCCTTTGTCGCCATCACGCAGTTCCAGTGCTTCACGCTCGCCGGTTGATGCACCGGATGGCACTGCTGCCCGGCCAAATGCACCGGACTCAAGAAACACCTCACACTCAAGGGTTGGATTACCGCGGGAATCCAGAATCTCCCGTGCATAGATATCAATAATTTCGCTCATCACTGCCTCCTCATGGAATTGGATCAAAACTTTACTTTTATAGCAACTGGGTGAGGAAAAGAAAAGCATCAGTTACATGCTGGTGCCTTATTGTTTTGCAGGTAGTGCTGTTCCAGCTTCAACTGCCAGTTCATCATAGACAGCCAATGCCTTGATGGTGTTGGTAATGCGCGCTCCCTGCGTTTCAAAGGTTTTCAGGCGCGTATTAAACAGCTCGGTCTGTGTCTTGAGGTTGCCTGAACTTTCTGTCAGAAAGCTCTTTTCCTGCTGGCTGTCCTCTTTCTTTTTAAATACCCCCTTAACCTTGTGCAGGTATTCATCACCGGTGCTGAGGTAGTTGTTTAATCCCACCAGGAATGCCTGTGCGCTGGCAGAGAGATCGGCAATGGTATTCAGCTGCTGCTGTGCCTCAAGCATGGTTTTAAGGAACGGACCATCGGCAAAGGCATGTATCTCCGCCAATGCCTTTGGGTCAGGCGAGTGGGGATCAAGTGCTGATGCCTGATTAATAAGCTGCTGCGAAGTCTGCAGGTAACTGTTAAGTGATTTTGAGGTGCTGCCCAGACTTAAAGTGAATTGAGCAACAAATTTGGAAAAAAATGCAGCCTGTCCGGCATAGGGGATCGGCAGAAATTTGGCAACGGTAGCTGCTGCAGAACCAGCTTGAATATAGCGGCTGTAGGATGCGAGGTTGTTGTTCATCCAGGTGGCATAGCGCTCAAAATCACCGATCAGGGCGCGCTGAGCCTTGATATCATCCATGGCCTGATGGAATTTTGCCAGTTTGCGTTGCTGCAGCAGGCCAATGGTCAGGCAGATAGGCAGTTCGCATTGGTGTGGTTTGCTGGAAACCTCCTGCAGAGGGGGGGGCGGGACAGCCTGCTGAGCAACGGGCAGGCTGTCTGCTGCCAAAACTGAAGTGGTAAGTGTAGCTATGAGTGATACGCTTAAGGCAGTGGTTCTGATCATTTTGAGTATTTCTTTGTTCCTTGAGTTTGTTTTTCTGAAGCCAGATAGTCAGCCAGAAAGGCCTGTTTGTAAGCCATGAAACGGTTGTCTGCAATGGCCTGCCGGATCTCGGCCATCATCTGCAGATAAAAGGTGACATTGTGAATGGCAGAGAGCACTGCCGAGAGCACTTCGTTTGCGGCAAACAGGTGGTGCAGGTAAGCCCGGCTGAAGTTCTGGCAGGTGTAGCAGTTGCAGGATGGATCAACCGGAAAGAGATCCCGCTTATAGTTTTTGTTGGTAACCCTGATCTTGCCCCGTCGGGTAAACAGGGTGGCGCTACGGGCATAGCGGGTGGGGATCACGCAGTCAAACATATCCATGCCCCGCTCAACACTCTCCAGAATATCCTCTGGCAGGCCAACCCCCATCAGATAACGCGGCTTGTCCTCCGGCAGGTGGGGCGCGGTCCAGCCCACTACTTTTTTAAGCAGTTCCAGCCCTTCACCCACACTGACCCCGCCAATGGCATAGCCGGGCAGATCCAGTTTGCGCATCTCTTTGGCGCACATGATCCGCAGGTCTTCATAGACAGATCCTTGTACAATACCAAACAGGGCCTGGGTCTCACGGTTGGTCCAGGCGTTCTGGCATTCCTTCAGCCAGCGGATGGTTTTTTTTGTTGATTGCTCGGCATAGGCCTTATCGCAGGGGTAGGGGATGCACTCATCAAAGGCCATCATGATATCTGAGCCCAACTCCTGCTGGATACCGATCGCCTTGGCCGGGTCAAGGTAGATCTCTTCGCCGGTCAGTTCGTGCTTAAAGAATACACCATCTTCGGTAATCCGCTTCTTGGGCAGGGAAAAAACCTGAAATCCACCTGAATCAGTCAGGATCGGCTTTTCCCAGGCCATAAACTTGTGCAGGCCGCCAGCCTTTTTGACCAACCCTTCACCAGGTTGCAGGTGCAGGTGGTAGGTGTTGGAGAGGATGATCTGGGCACCGGTCTCGTGGATCTGTGCCGGGGTGAGAGGCTTCATGGCACCATGGGTTGCCACCGGCATGAAGATCGGGGTCTGGATCTCGCCATGGCTGGTCTGGAGGATGCCAAGCCGTGCAGCAGAATCTTTGTCTTTTTTAAGCAGGGTAAAGTTCATGTGATGCTTTCTTGAATGTGTGATTACTTATTGAAAATACTATTACTCAGGTGGCAGGCAGCAAAATGACCAGAAGACTGTTCAGCCAGTACAGGTGTTTCAGTGCGGCAGATATCCGCAGCATAGGGGCAGCGGGGATGGAAACGGCAGCCTTTGGGCAGGTTGGCTGCCGAGGGTAATTCATGGGAGCGGATGGTTGGTGCCGGGTTGTTATCCGATGATTTGTGCAGGCGTGGGATGGCTGCCAGTAATGCCTGAGTGTAGGGATGACGGCATTGCCTGAACAGTTCCTGTGCCGGTGCCAGTTCTACGATGCTGCCCAGATACATGACTGCTATCCGGTCGCTGACATGCCGTAACACGCCAAGGTCATGGCTGACCATCAGCATGGTCAGGCCGTGTTGCTGTTTCAACTCCTGCAGCAGGTTGATAATCTGGGCCTGGATTGAGATATCGAGCGATGAAACCGGTTCATCAGCTACCAGAACAGCTGGTTGGGCTGCCAGGGCACGGGCAATACCGATCCGTTGACGCTGACCACCGGAAAATTCATGGGGAAAGCGGTCATACTGATCACTGCCCAGTCTTACCTGTGCCATTAACCTGCTGGTGGTTTTACGAATCTGCTGATTATCGCAGAGTCTGTGAATTAAAAGCGGTTCTGCAATGGCATCGCCAATCCGCATACGGGGATTTAAGGATGAAAAGGGGTCCTGAAAGATCATCTGCACAGAACGCCGGAAAATACGCTGGGTTTCAGGGGCAAGTTCTTTGATGTCAGTGCCTTGGAACCTGATATTGCCACTGTCTGGCTGCAGAAGGCCGGTCAACAGTTTGGCCACCGTAGATTTGCCGCAGCCTGATTCACCGGCCAGCCCCAGGGTTTCCCCCGTGTGCAGGCTCAGGGAAACCTGATCAACCGCCTTGAGCATGGCTTTGGTCTGTTTGTCAGGGCCATTCCCTTTGAGCGGAAAACTTTTATCTGCATTATGGATGGAGAGGATGTCACTCATAGTAAGTAGTTCCAGCATTTAACCAGGTGAGCTGCCCCCATATCCTGTTCAGCAGGCATCTGTTCAGAACAGATTGGTTTTACATCAGGGCAGCGGTCTTTAAAAGGGCAACCAATAATCGGTTTGTCAAGCCGGGGAGGTTGGCCCGGTATGGCAGCCAGTGGTTGACCTGGCAGGGCGTTTTCCGGTAGCGAGGCCAGCAGCCCTCTGGTGTAGGGGTGCAGCGGATTAGTGAGCAGTTCGTCAGTTGCAGCAGACTCCACAATCTGTCCCGCATACATGACATGCACCCAATCAGCCCGTTGAGCCACTATCCCCAGGTCATGGGTAATCAGCAGCAGGGCCAGACCTTTGTCACGGCGCAGCTGGTCAATCAGTTCAAGGATCTGGGCCTGGATGGTTACATCAAGGGCGGTGGTGGGTTCATCGGCAATCAACAGTTGCGGATTGCAGGCCAGGGCCATGGCGATCATAACCCGTTGGCGCTGGCCGCCGGAGAGTTGGTGGGGGTAGTCATTAATCCGTTGTTCCGGTGAGGGAATGCCAACCTGCTGTAATAGTTCCAGGGCCTCTGTCCGTGCTGCCTGCTTATCCAGCCTGCGATGCAGCAGCAGCGGTTCCATCACCTGATCACCGATTTTTAGCACCGGATTCAGGGAGGTCATCGGCTCCTGAAAGATCATGGCAATCCGGTTACCCCGCAGCAGGCGCAGTTCCTGTTCTGCCAGCCCTGCCAGTTCCTGACCATCAAACCGGATTGAGCCGCTCGCAATCCTGCCGGATGCAGGGATCAGCCCCATAATGGAACGGGCAGTCATGCTCTTGCCAGAGCCTGATTCTCCCACCAGGGCCACGGTCTGCCCCTGGTCAAGACGCAAATCAGCGTTGTTGACGGCATGCACAATGCCGTGGGGCGTGGGAATAATAACGGTAAGATTGCTGATTTCAAGCAGTGCCATGGTGCGGCAGTGTAGCCTGCTGTTTCCCGCCTGTCAAACCTCGAAACAGCAGAGGGCAGAACAGGGAAACTGTTTGACAGTAATCATGCTTTATGGTTCTATCTCAGCTTTCTGGATTTACTCATGAAATATTTATATTCTCTCATCATAATCATTATTTCCCTTCTGTCAGCCGGTCATTTGCCAGGGGTAGCCCATGCCCTTGAAACTTCGCAGTCACGCGAGATGATCCGGGTTGCCATCAGCAAAGGGGCTGATTCGGTCACGATTGACGGTGACGGTATACTGGCGACCGATGAGACTGGCAAGCCACTTGCGCTTGAATTCCCTTCTACATTTCAAAATGAACGGGGCAGGGTACAGGCCGGAAGCAGTTCCAGCCGGTTGATACGTCTTGCTGCGGCTGGTCGATTGCGCATGAATGGCAAGTCGTACCGGGGGATGTTTGAACTGTCTGTGCAGAACGGGAAACTTTTGGTGGTGAACCAGCTACCCCTTGAGCAGTACCTGGTGGGGGTGATCAATAGCGAAATTTCTTCCACCTGGCCTATGGAATCGATCAAGACCCAGGCGGTGATTGCCCGTACCTTTGCCGTGGCTAAACGGAAGGAACGCAGCAAGGCTCTTTATCACCTTGAATCAACGGTTATGGATCAGGCCTACGAAGGCAGTGACGAAGAGGATAGTCGGGCTGCTCGTGGTGTTGTTGAGACTCAGGATGAAGTCTTGACCTATAACGGTACGGTGATACAGGCTTTTTATCATGCCAATAGCGGCGGGCGAACTGAGGCATCACAGAATGTCTGGGGCATCGCGTTGCCCTATCTGCAGGGGGTGGAGTGCCAGTATGGCCTGACCTCAACCACCAGCAGCTGGGAACAGTCGCTGCCGCTCTCAAAAATCGAAGCAGCTTTGAAATCATTCAAGATTTATGGGCTTACCGACATCAAGCCCGGTCCACGTAATAATCGTGGCAGATTAAAAAACGTGGTGTTGGTGACAGAGCGGGGCAACGTGATTCTGCTGGCAACCAAATTCAGGATGGCAGTTGGGTCAACAGTGATCAAAAGCACCAATTTTGCCGTGCGGGTTGATGGTGGCACGGTCTATTTTAATGGTTCCGGTTATGGTCATGGTGTGGGGCTGTGCCAGTATGGAGCCAAACAGCGGGCCCTGGACGGTTTCAGGTATAATGAGATACTGTCCTACTATTATCCCGGCGCCAAACTGAGCAAGCTCTCTGAGCTTAAATAGCCCTGCAGATATGTTAGTTAGTGATTTTTCCTTTGAACTCCCAGATGAGCTGATTGCCCGTTATCCAATGCCACAGCGTGATGATTCACGTCTGTTGGTGCTGGAACGACAGCAGCATACTCTGACAGAGGCACGTTTTAAGCAGATAACGGATTGGCTGCAGCCTGATGACCTGTTGGTGCTCAATGATACCAGGGTGATTCCGGCTCGCCTGTTTGGAAACAAGGAAACCGGTGGGCGGGTTGAGCTGTTTCTGGTGGAGCCACAGCCGGATGCCTGTTGGCGTTGCCTGTTGCGGGCCTCTAAGGCTTGCAAGCCAGGTCAAAAGATCATACTTAGCCAGGGTGTTACTGCCCAGGTGGTAGACCGGCTGGGTGAGCAGGATTGGTTGATCCGGTTCCATGGCACTGATGATTTTGATGGCTGGCTGCAGCAGATCGGCCAGATGCCGATTCCACCCTATCTGAACCGCGCCTCAGAGGAGCTGGATCGGGAACGGTATCAGACCGTGTATGCAGCTGAATCCGGCGCAGTTGCCGCTCCCACTGCCGGACTGCACTTTACGCCGCAGCTGTTGGACAGGATCAAGGAAAAGGGGATTCAGCTGGCGACAGTTACCCTGCATGTTGGGCTGGGAACCTTTCAGCCAATACGGGTAGAGCGGGTGCAGGATCATGTTATTCACCGTGAACGGTATTGCATCCCGCCTGAAACCGCTGCTGCAGTGGCAGCAACAAAACAGCGGGGAGGACGGGTAATTGCGGTGGGCACCACTGCCTGCCGGACTCTTGAATATGCTTCGGATGCAGCTGGTCAGGTGCTGCCGGGTAAGGGAGAGGCGGATATTTTTATTTATCCCGGTTATCGCTTCAAGGTGGTGGATGTGCTGATTACCAACTTCCACCTGCCTGAATCAACCCTGTTGATGCTGGTCTCTGCCTTTGGTGGTCAGGAATTTATCCTGGATGCCTACCGCAGGGCTGTGCAGGAAAAATACCGATTCTACAGCTATGGCGATGCCATGCTGATTGTGTAGGAGTAGCAGTGCCGGATCATTTTAAAATGTTGCATCAGGATACTGGCTGCCGTGCCCGTACCGGCAGAATAACAACCCCCCATGGTGAGATCCAGACTCCGATCTTCATGCCTGTTGGTACCAGTGCATCGGTTAAGGCGATGCGGCCTGAGAACCTGAAGGACGCCGGTGCCCAGATTATTCTGTCCAATACTTACCACCTCTACCTGCGGCCGGGACATCTTTTGGTGGAACAGATGGGTGGGCTACACAAATTTATGGCCTGGGATCGACCGATCCTGACCGATTCAGGCGGATTTCAGGTCTACAGCCTGACTGAGCTGCGCAAGATAACTGAAGAAGGGGTAAAGTTCCGTTCCCACATTGATGGTTCCATGCACCTGCTGACACCGGAGCTGTCAATCAAGATTCAGGAATCACTTGGGGCAGATATCATCATGTGTTTTGATGAGTGTCCTCCAGCCGATGCAGATCGGGAGTATGTTGAACGTTCCCTTGCCATGACCACCCGCTGGGCCCAGAGGTGTAAGGATGCCCATTGCCGTAGTGACCAGCTATTGTTTGGCATTGTGCAGGGGGGACGCTTTGCAGACCTGCGCCAGCGCAGCCTGCAGGAGCTGCAGGAGATCGGGTTTGACGGGTATGCCCTTGGTGGGTTGTCAGTGGGTGAAACAAAGCCGGTGATGCATGAGGTGATGGATGCCTGCAGTGACCTGCTTCCCCCTGATCATCCCCGTTATATCATGGGGATAGGTACACCAGAGGATCTGGTTGAGGCGGTCTGGCGGGGCTATGATATGTTTGATTGCGTCATGCCGACCCGTAATGCCAGAAACGGGATGCTCTTTACGGGGCAGGGCAGAGTGAACATCAAGCGCAAGCAGTATGAGGACGATCAGGGGCCGATTGATCCAACCTGTGACTGTTACGTTTGTCGGACATATAGCCGATCCTATCTGCGGCATCTGTTTCGTTCTGGCGAGATTCTTTCATCCATGCTAAACACTCATCACAACATTGCCTGGTATCTGAACCTGATGGCTCAGATACGTGAGGCGATTACACAGAACAGATTTGAGGCATTCCGCAAGGAATTTTACAACAAACAACAATCAGAAACTGAAAACAACAAGGAGGAGTAGAACAATGATGATGAGCATGTTTGGAGTAGCCTATGCAATGGCACCACCCGCCGGAGGTGCAGGTGCCGCAGCTGGTGGGCCAGCACAACTGTTAGGTACGTTTGGTCCCCTGGTTGCCATGTTTGCAATTTTTTATTTTTTGCTGATCCGTCCCCAGCAGAAAAAGGCTAAAGAGCATAAGGCCATGATTGATGCCCTTAAGGTTGGCGATAGTGTCAAGACCGCTGCTGGTATCCACGGTAAGGTTACTGCTGTTGAAGACCAAGTGGTTACCCTTGAGATTGCAACCGGCGTGAAGATCAAGATTGATAAGCCGTTCGTTACTACTATTGTAAAATAACTGATTAACCAACCCCCCTCAGTCCCCCCTTATCAGGGGGGATGTTGAAACTCTTTCCCTGATTTTCTCCTCCCCTGATAAGGGGAGGCCGGGAGGGGTTAAAATACTTTTTAGAAGGAGCCGTGCCAATGCCTAAGGGAGCCGGATGGCGCATCGCCCTGATCGCAGCCTTTGTTGTCCTTTCCTGTATCTATCTGGTACCGACCCTGTCACCAAACCTGCCGGAATGGTGGAAGGGGATGTTACCCAAGGATAAGATCCACCTGGGTCTTGACCTGCAGGGGGGTACCCACCTGGTGCTTGAGGTGGAGACAGCCAAAGCGGTTGAGGGAACCCTGGATCTGGTTGCAACCGACCTGGAAGATACCCTGAATAGCAAGAACCTGCGTTTCAAACGGATCAGCCGTACTGCAAGTGACAAGGTATCGATTGTCGTGTACGAAAAAGATACGGCTACTGCGGTTCAGAAGTTGATCAAGGACAAATACCGCGACTACGAAATCATCCCCACGGTTGAAGAGGGGGGGATGGTTGGTGTTGCCCTGCGGATGAAGGAACAGGATATTCAGGATCGCAAGGACAAAGCGGTTGCCCAGGCCCTTGAGACCATCCGCAACCGAATTGACCAGTTTGGCGTGTCAGAGCCGGTGATTGCCCGTCAGGGAATCAACCAGATCGTGGTGCAGCTGCCCGGTATCAAAGATCCCCAGCGTGCCATTGATCTGATCGGCCGTACCGCACGTCTTGAGTTCAAGATGGTTAAGGAAGGGGTATCCCCCACTGGCGGCGCTGTTCCTGAAGACAGTGAAGTGCTGTATGAAAAGCACACTGATCCTACTACCGGTGCAACCACAGAGATGCCGCTGGTGGTACTCAAAAAGGCACTGATCACCGGTGACCTGCTGACTGATGCCCAGGTACGGATCGACTCCCAGTTTAATCAGCCCTATGTCGGAATTGAATTCAACTCACTGGGGGCACGTCTGTTTGATCAGATTACTGCTGCCAACGTGAACAAGCGTTTTGCGATTGTGTTGGACAGAAATGTTTACTCTGCTCCGGTTATCCGGGAGCGGATCTCTGGCGGTTCTGCCCAGATCTCCGGTAATTTTACTGAAAAGACCGCCTCTGACCTGGCGATTGTACTGCGTGCAGGTGCTCTGCCAGCACCGGTCAAGATCATCCAGAACGTAACTGTCGGTGCTTCACTGGGCAAGGACTCAATCGACAAAGGCCTGATGGCCGGTGGTATCGGTGTAGCACTGGTAATCGTCTTTATGGCGATTTACTACAAGCTGTCCGGCATGGTGGCAAACCTGGGTATGGTGCTGAACATCCTCTACCTGATGGGTGCCATGTCTGCCCTGGGCGCTACCCTGACTCTGCCCGGTATTGCGGCCATCGTGCTGCTGGTTGGTATGTCGGTTGACTCAAACGTGATTATCTTTGAGCGGATTCGTGAAGAACTGCACCTTGGAAAATCCCCAAAATCTGCATTAGAGGCTGGTTATGACAAGGCCTTCCTGACCATCATGGACTCCCACGTAACAGCCTTGATTACTGCGGCGGTGCTGTTTCAGTTTGGTACCGGCCCGGTCAAGGGGTTTGCGGTCTCTCTGAGCCTGGGTATCATGATCAACCTGTTTACCTCGTTGATGGGTACCAAGGTTATCTTTGACCTGTTCCTGCATAAAGGGAACGTCAAAAAGATGAGCATATAAAGGAGATACTGCCATGATGGAATTTCTTGGAAAAACTAATATAGATTTTATCGGCAAGCGAAATATTTCGTTTGTCATCTCTGCAATTATCTCGATTATCGGCATGATTGCCATCATCCAGATGAGCAGGGGCGTTGCCAATATGGGGATTGATTTTACCGGCGGCACCTCGGTGCAGCTTAAATTTGACAAGCCGCTTGCCATGTCTGATGCCCGTAAGGCGCTGCACGCAGCCGGTATTGAGGCAGAATTGCAAGAGGTAAAAGAAGGCAACAAACTGCTGGTTAAATTGCCCCGCAAGAGTGCCCTGGCTGTGGGCAAGGCGGCAGAGTTGGTGCCAGCTGCTTTTGTCAAGGCTCAGCCAGGCCTGCAGGTGACGGTGGACAGCACCACTGAGATTGGTCCCTCCATTGGCGAAAAGCTGCGTAAAGACACCATTGTTGCGGTTGCCATCTCCATGCTGGGAATCATCTGCTACATTGCCTGGCGTTTTGACTTTAAATTCGGAGTTGGCGCCGTAGTTGCCACCCTGCATGACGTATTGGCCATGTTTGCTGCCTACTATATTACCGGCAGGGAGTTCAACCTGCTGTTCATCACTGCCGTGTTGACCATTGCCGGTTATTCGCTGACTGATACGGTTGTGGTGTTTGACCGGATCAGGGAAAATCTGCACAAGGATCTGAAAGGTTCGCTGCACAAGATATTCAATAACAGCATCAATGAGGTGCTTTCCCGGAGTATCATTACCTCTTTGACCACCTTCCTGGCAGCTATCTCCCTTTTTGTCTGGGGTGGCGAGGTGATTCACGACTTCTCCTTTGCCCTGTTGGTTGGTATTGTGGTTGGTGTTTACTCATCAGTCTATGTTGCCAGCCCGGTGGTGTTGCTGCTTGAGCAACGGGCCATGAACAAAGGTGAGAGCGGAGCTGTACAGCCTGTAAAGGCATAGGAGATACCCATGAACAAGGAGACCACCATTGTTGGTGTTGCTGCCCTGATTATCGGTTTTCTTATCGGTATTATGGTTGGCGGCAAGTTTATGGCTGGCTCAAAGGCTTCAACCAGCTCGGCAGCAGTGCAGCAGGGTAATGGGGCTATGGTGAACCCCGGTCAGACTTCAGCCCGTATTGCTGAACTTGAGCAACTGGTTGCCAAAGACCCTAAAAACCTGCAGGCCTGGATCACCCTGGGAAATGACTATTTTGATGCTCAGCAGGCCCAAAAGTCAGTTCAGGCCTACAATAAGGCCCTGGAGCTTGATCCTAAGAATGTCAACGTGTTGACTGACCAAGGGGTTATGTTTCGCGCACTGGGCTTTTATGATCGTGCGCTGACCAACTTTGAAAAGGCCAACAAGCTGGACCCGAAACATCTGCAAAGTCTCTTTAATACCGGCATTGTCTATGCGGTGGACCTAAAACGGACAGACAAAGCCAAGGTTGCCTTTGAGGCGCTCTTACAGAAAGATCAAACCAGTGATCTGGCCAGGCAGGCAAGAGAGATGCTGCAACAACTTTCAACAACAAAGTAGTTGGAAAGGTTATGAAATCCCCCGCTTGCCGGGGGATTTCTGTTTCTACCATGCACAAACAGTGGATACTTAAACAGACAGATCCAGCCGTTGTTGCCGACCTGGCAAAGGTAACCGGTCTTTCACCGGTTACCGCCAGTATTCTGGTAAGCCGGGGGATGACAGAGCCTGAACAGGTTACGTCATTCCTGAATCCATCTTTGTCCAACATGCTTGATCCGTTCCTGATGGCCGGGATGGAGCAGGCGGTTGTGCGCCTTGTTGCTGCCCACCACAATGCTGAAGCGGTCTGTATTTATGGTGATTATGACGTGGATGGCATCAGTGCCACGGCATTGCTGGTGTCCGGTTTCAGGGCAATGGGACTTACTGTCGCCTACCACATTCCCAACCGGATGGAGGATGGCTATGGTCTGAATGGCGATGCACTACGTCTGATCAAGGAGCGGGGTATCAAGCTTGCCATCAGTGTTGATTGCGGGGTTACTGCCATTGAAGAAGCCATACTCTGCCGCAGCATCGGGCTTGACCTGATTATAACTGATCATCACCAACTGCTGGATCAACTGCCGGATGCCGTGGCAGTGATCAACCCCCATCGACCGGATTGCAGTTACCCGTTCAAGGGGCTGGCCGGGGTAGGGGTGGCCTTTAACCTGCTGGTGGCACTGCGTAGCCGACTGCGTGACAAAGGGGCCTTTGGGGATAACGGACCTGATCTGCGGCAGTGGCTTGATCTGGTGGCCCTGGGTACCATTGCGGATCTGGTACCGCTGGTGGAGCAGAATCGGCTACTTACCGCTGCTGGTCTGCAACGGATGGGGGAAGGCTGTCGAATCGGACTGGCTGCCCTGAAAAAGGTTGCCGGGATGAAAGGTGCGGTCAGTAGCGGTCAGGTCGGGTTCCAGTTGGCTCCCCGCTTGAATGCAGCCGGGCGTCTGGAAAGCGCAGTGCCCGGTGTTGAACTGTTGCTTACTGATGATCCACAAAAAGCTGCTGCACTGGCTGAAGAGCTTGATGGCGCCAACCTTGAGCGGCGTCAGGTGGAGCGTTGCATCTTTGAGGAAGCCATTGCGCTGATTGAGGCGCAGGGTGGGGTGGAACAGCGTAAAAGTATTGTGCTGTCTTCTTCTGACTGGCATCAGGGAGTGGTGGGGATTGTGTCCTCCCGGATGGTGGAGCGCTACTATCGTCCCACTATTCTTGTTGCTGAGCGCGAAGATGGCAGTGGCAAAGGCTCTGGCCGTAGTATCAGCGGTTTTCATCTGCTGGATGCCCTGCATGACTGTTCCTTGCATCTGGAACGGTACGGCGGTCACCGTGCCGCAGCAGGGGTGACGGTTAAACCTGGTCAGATGGTTGCTTTTGCAGATACCTTTGAGCAGGCAGCAGCTGATCGGCTGGGGGATCATGAGCTGATTCCTCAACTGCTGCTGGATGCTGAACTGCAGCCCAATCAGGTAACCCTGCAACTGGTGCAGGAACTGCAAGGTCTGGGGCCTTTTGGCATGGGGAATCAGACACCGGTGCTGCTGTTGCAAGGAATGAAGGTGGGTGATCTGCGTTGTTTTGGTGAGAACCACCTTAATCTGCGCCTGGAGCGGGATGGTTACCAGTTCAGGGCAGTGGGTTGGGGCATGGCGGATCGTGAAGTTCCGGCATATATAGACCTTGCCTGTACGGTGAAGATAGATACCTGGAACAATCGGGAACAGCTGAAACTTGAACTGAAAGATTTTCGTGCCACAGAGGCGATAGATGCAACGTGATGAACGATTTGACAAGGCTGAGCGGATTATCCAGGTAGGTTTCTGGGTTAATGCTGTGCTGATGGTCATGAAGCTGGCTGCCGGTTACTGGGGCCGGTCTGATGCGGTCTTTGCCGATGGCATTGAATCGGCCTGTGATTTTATAGCCATTGGCAGCACCATGATAGCGCTTAAACTTGGGCGGCAACCCTATGATGAACAACATCCCTATGGTCACGGACGGGCAGAATCTCTGGCTGCCTTGCTGATCTCGCTGGTGATCTGTGGAACCGGTATCTGGATTTTTGTTGATGCAGTACAGACTATTCTTCGTCAAGATTTTAATTCACCTGGCTGGATTGCCGTTGTAGCTGCATCCCTGACCATTGTAATCAAGGAATGGCTCTATCGTTTCTCATCAGCCACCGGTGAACAGCTTGAAAGTCCGTCCCTGCTGGCCATTGCCCAGGACCATCGTAAAGATGCCCTGACCTCAATTGCAACCCTGGCCGGCGTCGTGGGAGCGTTTCTTGGCTGGGGCATCATGGACCCCTTGGCAGCAGCGCTGACCTCATTCTTTATCCTGCATATCGGCTGGGAGACTTTTCGAGGGGCTGCCCACGATTTGATGGATGGTTCGGTGCATGGTGAGTACATTCAGGATGTTACCACGTTGGCTGAAGCGGTGGAACATGTAGAGCATGTGCATGAAATCCGTGCCCGCAGATCAGGACAGTACATCATTATTGACCTGAAACTGGAGATGGACCCTGAGATGACAGTCAAGCAGTCCCATGATGTAGCTACTGAGGTTAAGCGTCGGATCTTTGAACGCTTTCAGAATGTGGGGGATGTGATGATTCACGTAAACCCGCATGACGAGGAACATGAGGATCTGATCAGGCTTTAGCAACGGGTGTCTGATTTTTTTACAGTATGACATGTTCCTATGGCAAGATTTTAAATAATATACCTGATTTTGTGTTGTTAGGCTTACGGCCTGTTTTTTGCAAATCCATTCAATTATTTGAATATGATAACAGGAGGAACAGACTATGAATAAAATCCTTTCAATACTACTGGCGGTCGGTATGCTGGCAAGCGCTGGTTCAGCATTAGCCTATACGTTGTCGAATGGTGATGATGTTGGTGGTTTGGACTACTTTGTCACACCATTTACGGGTTCAACTTTGACCAATCCTGATTATTTTAATGGTAGCCCTGCCGAAGAGGCTAAGTGGGCATCAGACGTACTTGGTTTTACAGTTTTATATTCAGCTAAAAATGAAGACTCAAATTTGCCAACACAATGGCAGCAAGTTTATAACGGAGTTTCAGCCATGACAGGTGTTTTTGCACTATCACTAAAGACAACTCCCGAATATTTTACAATAAAAATAGGGGATACCCCAAATCACTATTTATACCAAAATATCGATAATATAGCTTATGCAGTTATTAAATTAGATGTGCCTGGCACAGATGACGATATTAAAAACATTGATAAAATTAGCCATGTAACTGAGTTTAATGGTACCCCTGTTCCTGAGCCTTCAACGCTACTGATGTTGGGTGCAGGTCTGTTGGGGCTGGGCATGTACGGTCGCCGTAAGATACAAAAATAAGCTGTAAATTTTTTTGACAGAGTTGTTGTAAGAGGGGCGTCCATGTGGATGCCCCTGTTTTTTTATATAGAGATGGTCATGGACAAAACAAAACCTGATGGTTATGCTGTGCCAATGCATCCCCTACCTATTGACCAGATTTTACCTCAGCTACTTGCCAGACTGCACGCCCATTCTGCCACCGTCCTTTCAGCGTCTCCCGGTGCGGGCAAGACCACCCGTGTACCGCTTGAGCTGCTTACCATCATCCCTCCTGAAGCTGGGCGTATCATCATGCTGGAACCGCGCCGGATTGCCGCTGCCGCGGCTGCCCGTTACATGGCTCAGAGCCTGGGGGAGCCGGTGGGACAGACCGTGGGCTATACCATCCGTTTTGAAAGCAAGGTCAGTAACGCCACCCGGATTGAGGTGGTAACTGAAGGGGTGTTGACCCGCAGGATCCAGCATGATCCAGAGCTTAGCGGTGTGGCCTGTGTCATTTTTGACGAGTTTCATGAACGCTCTATCCACGGTGACCTTGGGCTGGCCCTGTGTCTGGAAACCCAGGCGATTTTGCGGCCTGACCTGAAACTGCTGGTAATGTCTGCCACCCTTGATTGCAAGTCGATTGCACAGTTGCTGGGGAATGCGCCGATACTATCGTCAGAAGGCCGTGCCTTTCCGGTTACAGTGCGGTATCCCGTAACAGCACCTGAAAAACAGCCGTTTGCACGGCGGATGGCAGCAGCCATCAAGACTGCCCTGGCTGAAGAAGCCGGTGACCTGCTGGCCTTTCTGCCGGGCACCAGAGAAATCAGAGAGGTTGAGCGTGAGCTGGCAGGACTGTCATCTGCTGTAGTCTGCCCCCTGTATGGAGATCTACCCTTTGAAAAGCAGCAGCAGGCTATTTTGTCGGGATCTCAGCGCAGGGTAGTGCTGGCCACCAACATAGCAGAAACCAGTCTGACCATAGACGGGGTGCGGATTGTAGTGGATAGCGGCCTGGCCCGTCGCCTGCAGCTTGATCCTGCCACCGGGCTGGAGCGGTTGGTAACGGTGCGGGCAGCCAAGGCATCGGCAGACCAGCGTACCGGCAGGGCAGGCCGCACTGCAGCCGGTGTTTGCTACCGGCTTTATCCACAGCAGAGTTATCAGGCCATGACTCCGTTCAACCCGCCAGAGATCCTGACTGCTGATCTGGCACCGCTGCTGCTGGAACTTGCAGCCTGGGGGGTGAAGCTTTATTCCGGGGACAGTATGGATGTTACATATACTGTCCCCGGAATAAAGTGGCTGGATCAACCACCTGCCCAGCACCTGGCAGCAGCGCAGGAGTTATTGCAACTGCTGGGTGCGCTGGATCTTACCGGCGGTATCACCGAGCTTGGTCGTCGCATGGTACAGCTGCCGCTGCATCCCAGGCTGGCTCGTCTGTTACTGGCTGCGCAGGAACAGGGCCAGGCGGTTACCGGCTGTTATCTGGCAGCGCAGCTTTCAAACCGCTCAACCGCAACCAGGGCAATTGAGCAGACAGCCCAGCAGTTACTGCGATTGATGGGAGAAAAACCTCAGCCATGTCCGGCTGTTGGTCTGGATCTGCTCCATTGCACCCCTGAATTGGCAGTGGCAGCCTGGCCTGATAGAATCGCCATGCAGCGTCAGGAGAGCGAAGGGAGGTATCTGCTTGCATCAGGCAGGGGAGCTGTGCTTTCAGCAAAGGCTGGCTGCACTGGTGCAGCGTTTCTGGTGGTCCTGCAGGTGGATGGCGGAGAAGGGGCTGATGGTCTGATCCATCAGGCGGTTGGTCTGTCAGCTGAGCAGCTGCGTCAGGCTGCTGGTCACTTGATCAGCAAGCAGCGTCAGATTGGTTGGGATACGGTTAGCAGTCGGGTGGTTGCAGCAGAGCAGGAACAGATCGGCGCAGTGGTTCTGGCATCACGCCAGATACAGGCTGATGATACTGAAGCGATCCCTTTGCTGCTGGAACAGATTAAGCGCAACGGACTCGAAATTTTGGGTTGGAATGAACAGGCCCGCCAACTGCAGGCCAGGGCAGGGCTGGCGTTCCGGTTGCTACCGGAGGATGGCTGGCCGGATATTTCTGATGCAGCGCTGCAGAATACGGTTGAGATCTGGCTGGGGCCGCAGTTGTCCGGTATCCGTTCGCTACAGGGACTGCAGCAGGTTTCTCTGCTTCATCTGTTACAAGAGGTTGTCGGTTGGAACTTGTTGCAATCACTTGATGCTGTTGCGCCTACGCATTTGACCGTACCCAGCGGTAGAAAGGTTGCCCTGGACTATACAGATCAGGAAGGGCCGGTGTTGTCGGTCAAACTGCAGGAGCTGTTTGGTCTGGCAACATCGCCCACAGTCTGCAAAGGCAGGCGGGCTGTGCTGGTACATCTGCTGTCACCTGCCGGCAGGCCGGTGGCGGTCACCCGGGATCTGAAAGGATTCTGGGAACGGGGCTATCTGGAGGTGCGTAAAGAGCTGCGAGGCAGGTATCCCAAGCATCCCTGGCCGGATGATCCCCGAAATGCGGTGGCGACCCACAAGACCAAGAAGGCATTGGGGAATGTGTGAAATTGAACAATGCTCCCTTGCTCCTGTTCTTAGTATGCCCAGTACGGGCCGGTTCCCAGGCTTGAAGTCTTGTTGGCCATGCCCACATACACATCCCGTCCCAGAAAAAATGGCAATCCCCAATCGAATCCACCCGCATAGGTCCCGCCGAGTTCGGAAAATACGCTGTTTGATGTAAGGAAAAGGCTGTTTGCATTGGCAATCATAAAGTTGATAGTGCTGCTGGGCAAACTAGTTGCTCCGGTAGTGATGGCTGAGAGATTTATGGTTGTTGGTGGGCAGTACCAGCCAGCATTGGGTGAACTGCAGGCAGGAAGAGAGCCCGATGACGGAGCCGGAAAAAACAGACCATTTGAGCCGGTATCCAAAAAACTGCTGGAATAAGTAATGCCATCAAAGGTTGTTTTGAAGCGGGCGTATTGGTCGGCAGGATAACTCGTTACACCTGAAGGTATGTTATTTGCCCGGGTACCAATGCCCAGGATGAGAGAACCTGTAACCGATGTTGCCCCCCCAGTGCCAAGCGCAGGCAATTTAACAATGACGCCATTGTTGTCAAGAGGAAGCAAGGCTACGGGATTACGTACCTGATTTGCCAGAGGAGCTGTTGTGGCAGTACAGCTTGTTCCTGTACAGCTGTAGTACATACCATTGCTGGCTAACGTACAGAACGTGCCGCAATCATAATCGTGCAGCCCAACTCCGAGTATGCCGTTAAATCCAGCAGCAGCCGGGGTTGCATCCGCACTTTGACATGCCGTTGGTGCAGTGCCAAAACCAGCGTCAATTACCTGAATCGGTACTTGCACGGCTGGTTCCCCACCCATGATCACATCAGCTGTCCGAACAGGTCCCCACAGTGCGGATCCATCTCCAAATTGAACACACTCTGCAAGTGATCCACTGCCGCTGGCGATCTGGGTTGGTGCTACACCGGTCAAAACACTGCCAAAGATGCGCAGGCCATAACTGCCGGTATCCAGTAAAATGTCGTTAACGGTTTGACAGGTTGCAGTGCCTGGACTGCAAATAGTGACGCTGACGCACGGTTTGTTGGGGTAGGAACTGGAAGTGCTACTGGAGCAGAGCGAACCATTTACGGTAATGGTCAGTACGTTGCCTGAAAATGTACTGACGCTTGTGGTATTGCTACTTGTGCTACTGGATGAGCTTGTGGTTCCTCCTCCTCCACCTCCACAGCCGGATAATGCCAGTGTGACAAGCACTGAAACAAGTAAACTAATTGATTTCATTAATATCAACTCCGGAAGGGATTAAGGCAGGTAGATATGCTCGTCCTTGCAAATTTCGCATATGCCCCCACTTTTCAACAATAACCTGATCTGAAATAACCTGATGGCGCCTGACACCTCTTTTACGGACTGTCTGCTTTAAGGCACTCTGATATTCAGCGGTATATGCGCCCAGCAGTGTGGTGAGATCGGGATGTACTAGGCCATTCCATGCAATGGCAAATACAATGCCGGGTAAAGAGACAAATTCCCGGACAGTACCTGAACCGGATGTAAACTCTTGAACTGTATAGCTACTACGGGTCATGGTTGCGCGATGAACTGCCGATAGAGCATTCCTATCCGAGGTAATTGAGCTGGCTGTCTGACCAAGTGTTGCTTCCGCTTTTTGTGCTGACATGCCTGCCACTTGGATAGTGATTGTACAGGCAAGTAGTACTCGGATAGTGGTATGCATATGGGCCCCTTTTTGTTTAAGCCTCTATAATATATTCAGATATACCCTATTTCTTTCTGTAGATGCAATTATACATAATATTGCTAGGCGATGGATAAGGATCATCACTGGCGGGTGCTGGTTGAGGTGGAACAGAGTCTGAGTCTGAGCCAGATATGTCAAAGGCTGCAGGGATGGTAATCCTGTTGCCTTTTAGTGATTAATTAATGTTGTGTTATGATTACACCTTGAAGCGCCCCACCAGTTGTTGCAGGGTTGTTGCCAGAACGGTGGCAGTAACCAGAGCCCTGAAAAGATTCTGGGAACGGGGTTATCTGGAGGTGCGTAAAGAGTTGCGGGGCAGGTATCCCAAGCATCCCTGGCCGGATGATCCCCGGAATGCGGTGGCGACCCATTGGACAAAAAAGGCGTTGGAAAAGGGCTGAAAAGGAGTTCCCCATGCTGTTTGAAATGCATTGCCATACTGCTGAAAAATCAAGTTGCAGTTCTGTTCCGGCAGTTGAGCTGATCCGCAGGGTACAGGCCCGAGGCCTGCAGGGGATTGTACTGACCGATCATCACGCCGTCTGGCATGCGGATGAGCTTGCAGCGATCCGGCAACAGGCCGGGGTGCCAGGTCACTTTCTGATCCTTTCCGCACAGGAGGTGACCACTGCCGCCCATGGGGATCTGCTGGTGTATGGTGCGGATCTGGCGATTCCCAAAGGCACACCTTTGGCTGAAATCAGGCAATCCTGGCCTGCTGCTGCCCTGGTGCTGGCCCATGCCTATCGCAAGGGGCGGCGTCCCACTGATCAGCAACTGACCGATCCTTTGCTGAATGGTGTGGAGATCTTCAGCTCAAACCACGGAGTGGCTGAAAACAGCCGGGGACTGGCAGACTGGCACCGCCTGCGTTTTACCGCCATCAGCGGCACCGACACCCACGGTGTGCAGTATGCCGGCTCCTATCCCACCATCTTTGACCATCCGGTCCAGTCAATACAGGAACTTGCTGATGAACTGCGTGCCGGCCGCTGTCGCCCGTTTTTTAAGGAAATTCCCCGTTCCGGGGCCAATGCCGTGGTGACTGAGGTGACCTTCGGCACCAAGGAAGGTGACGAAAACCGTGAGCGGATCATCATCCGTACCCTGACCGATGAAAACAGGTGGAAAGGTACCGAGCGTGCCGAGACCATCATGGCGGCAGTGGCAGAGGCAGGTTTCAGCGCAGGCCGATACCGGGTTCCAAAGCCGATCGAGATTGATCAGGAACGGATGACCATTATTGAACAGGGGATCAGGGGACGCCCACTGCATGACAAGCTGCTGGCAGCCGGCCATGCTGATGCCTGCTGGTATCTTGAGCTGACCGGCCGTTGGCTGGCCTGTCTGCACAAGGCCCGGCTGGCTGTAACGGCGCCGGATGAGTTTAGGCAGCGGGAAGAGGGCAGAATACGCAACTATCTGTCACGTTTTGAATCGATCAATCATCGCCATACCGGCAGGGTCAGGCAGCTGGCTGAAGCGATTATCGCGGCCGAGCAGGACTGTTCCTGCGGCCATGATTGCCTGGTGCAAGGCCATGGCGATTTTCATCCCAAGAATATTATGATCGGACAGGACAATCAGGAAAACCGTGATACGACCTTTGTGGCAGCCATTGATTTCGGTAGTTCACTGATGCTGCCACCTGCCTTTGATCTGGGTACCTTTCTGGCCCAGTACCGCAATCAGCTGTTCAGCCATCAGGAACTGCTGCAGCGGCTGCCTGAATCGATCTTTATGGAAGCCTATCTGGATGAAGGCCCACCGGTGGGGGATGATTTCCTCTGGCAGGTGGAGCTGTTTCGGGCCCGTACCAATCTGAGTATTGCCGCATTTTTCATTCGGGTAGGGATGGGGGAGAGCGAAGATCTCTGGCGGGTGCTGATTGAGGCGGAACAGAGTCTGAGCCAGATATGACAAAGGCAGCAGGGATGGTGATCCTGCTGCCATTTAGTAAGCAGTGTCGTGTCAGGACACCTTGAAACGCCCCACCAGTTGCTGCAGGGTGGTTGCCAGGCCGGAAAGCTGTAATGCTGCGGTGGCAGTCTCGTGGGCACCCCGGTTGGCCTCCTGTACCGTGTCAGAGATGCGGCTGATGTTGCCGGTGATCTCGCCGGTGGTGGCGTTCTGCTCTTCTGCTGCGGTGGCAATCTGGTTGATCTGCATGGTGACATTGGAAATCTCCTCCAGAATGTCATCCAGTGCAGCACCGGAACTGGTTGCATCGTTGGTTCCCAGTTCAACTTCCTGAACAGCAGCACTCATGGCATTAACTGCATCACGGGTTTCAGTCTGAATCGCTTTGATCATCCCGCTGATCTCGTGGGTGGCACGGGTGGTCCGTTCAGCCAAAGCCCGTACTTCATCAGCAACCACGGCAAAACCCCGTCCCATTTCTCCGGCCCGTGCCGCTTCAATGGCAGCATTCAGGGCCAACAGGTTGGTCTGATCAGCAATATCTTCAATGGTGGCAACAATGGCGCCGATCTGATCAGAACGGGTTCCCAGAGATTCCACGGCACTGGCAGAATGGCTGGCCCGGTCGGCAATGCGGCCCATGGCAGCAACGGTGTTGCTGACAACCGCTTTACCGCGTTCTGCTGTTTCATTGGCCCGTTTTGCTGATTCAACTGCCTGGTGGCAGTTCATGGCAATATCATTACTGGTTGCTGCCATCTCTTCACTGGCAGTGGCGACAGATCCAACCTGCTGCGCCACCTGCTCTGCGTTCTCTGACATGTTGCCGGAGGTTGCCTGCAACTGAACGGCTGATGATGACACTTCGCCTGCTGTACCGGATGTCTGGCGCATGATCTCTGTCAGGTTTGCCACCATGGTGTTCACATCATCCTGAATCTTTCCGATTTCATCCCCGGACTGTACGATGAGCCGTACGGTCAGATCCCCTTGTGCCACCTGCTCAATGGCATGTGAGGTGTCCTTTAGCGGAGCAAGGGTCTTTTTAAGAACCAGAACCACTAACCCTGCCAGCAGTGCTGCACAGACTGCAGCAGCAGCCATCAGTATCCACTGGATCCGTACGGCAGCCTCATACAGCTCTTCTGAATAGGCGCCTGCTGAAATCAGCCAGTTCCAGGGATTATCAGCAGTGAAGATGGCTATCTTTTGCCGTGCTGAGGTCTCACCTTCGTTTTTCCAGTCATACAGGATAGTGCCTTCCTTTTTCTCCAACATATCCTTGAACAGCAGTTTGCCATGGGCGTCCTTCATATCAATGACGTTTTTGCCTGCAACAGACTTGTTGGGATGGATCAGCATGGTGCCCTTGGCGTCCAGTACATAGGCGTAGCCGGTGCTGCCTACCTTGATCCGTTGGACCGCCTTGACGAGTTGGTCAACATCCTTATTGATGTTGGTCCCGACAAACAGCGCGCCAATAATTTCGTTACCCTGTTTGAGCGGCGTGTATTTGGTCATATACCAGCTGCCGAACAGCTTGGCGATACCGTGATAGATCTCTCCAGCCATTAGTTTCTTGTGGGCAGGGTGGCCCTCACCCAGCAGAGTGCCGATCGCCCTGCTGCCATCCTCTTTTTTTAGCGAGGTGGTGATCCTGGCAAAGTCGTTGCCTTTGCGGACAAAGATGGTTGCCACAGACCCGGAGTACAGGTTACTGAACTCCTCTACCTTGGCCTCATTCAGGTTTTGGACAGCTCCGTTCAGCGTCAGGGTAGGGGTGTCCAGATCACCTACCTTCACCGATGCCTGGGTGTTCAGCGCAAATCCACCCACACCGCCACACAGTTTGATCAGGGAATCTGAACGCTCATTGGCGTTGTTAATGGTGGCGGTGTTGATGGTGGTGATCATGTCACTTAACAGGCGGATATTCACCTGTAACTGATTTTTGGTTTCAGTGTTGAGCGCGGCCTTGATTTCTGAAGAAGCATAGAGTCCCAGTGCCACAAAGATGACAAAGATGGTTGGAATCAGAGGCAGCAGAATCTTTGCACGAAGTGAGATCCGTTTGTAGAATGACATGAGGCGCTCCTTTGTTACGATCTTGTCTTTATGAATTTACTTGTTGAATGGTTGTTGCGCAAGGGTAAAACAGACGTTTTTTGGGATAACGAATTAAATGTTTGACGGATATAAAATGCAACTGACTTGAATTAAATGGGTTTATGTACGGATTTTGAGCCAGGCGGTAGTAGAGTAAGGTGGCTATAGATGGTGAAGAAGCGGGGATACGGTGCGATGCGTATCCCCGTGTATGATGTATGAGGTTTTAGTATTTAAATTGTTTCATAAGTCTGTGAAGTTCAATGCTTGTATTGTTTAGCGACTCGGCGATGGAAGAGATACTTTGTGTCTCTTTTGCCGTTTCGTCGATGATTTGAGAAACTCGGTGCATGTTGCCGGTAATTTCACCAGTAGTGGCGGTTTGCTCTTCGGCCGCTGTTGCTATTTGGCTTATCTGCATGGTAACGTCATTTACCTGTTCCAGAATGTTCTGCAGTGCCGTCTCAAGTGTGCCTGCCTCTGCAGCTCCCTGCTCCGTCCCTTTTACCCCTTCTTCCATGGCAGCTATGGCCTGACGGGTTTCGTTCTGGATGGTCCTGATCATGTCACTTATTTCTTTTGTTGCTTTGGTGGTACGTTCAGCCAAGGCGCGTACTTCATCAGCAACAACGGCAAAGCCACGCCCCATCTCACCGGCACGGGCTGCTTCAATGGCCGCATTCAGTGCCAGCAAATTGGTTTGATCTGCAATATCTTCAATGGTGGCAACAATTTCGCCAATCTGGTTGGAACGATCACCCAGGGTAGAGACAATCCTGGCGTTATCCTTTGTCTTTTGTCCTCGCTGGATAATTCCTGTTACTGTGTGTTTAACAATTTCAAAACCCTTTTGGGTGGTATCTGCTGCAGCCTGCGCACTTTCTGCAGCCCGGTAGCAGCTTTGAGCTATAGCATTACTGGTTGCAGACATTTCTTCGCTTGCTGCTGCAACAGTACTGGTCTGTGAGGCAGTTTGGTCTGTGTTTTCGGAAAGTTCTACAACAACCCCATGCATTTTCGCTGTTGCAGTTGTGATTGAAGAACTTTGTTGGGCTACCTGTGAAAAAGTAGCGTGTAGTTTTGAGACAAAATGGTTAAAAAACACAGATAATTGCCCAATTTCATCCGAGCGGTTTTCGTCGAGTCGTCTGGTAAGATCTCCATCTCCATCGGATATTTCGTGGAGCTGAGCGTTTAATTGCCGGATCGGTCCAATTACGCTCCTGATAAGGATACCAAAGAGAATGAGTGTGATGATAACAGCAATACTGCTTAAGACAATAATTGTCTGAAGTGTTTTTGTTATGGTCTGGCTGAATAGCTTGATATTAGTGTCGTAATTTTTGTCGGCATTCTTGATAATATCAGAAAAACTTGCCCTTGATTTCATGGCTAACGGCGTTGCAAATTTTTCGTAATCGCCAAAAATGGTGTGCCGCTCAGCTGCAGGTATATCTTTGGTTGCCAAAACCCGGGTACGTCCGTCATTAACAAAAGCCATGGCGTCAACATGTGCCTGCTCAACCAATTTTTTCTCTTTTTCGCTTTTAGCGGCTTCTGCCAGTTTTTTAAACGAAGCCTCAATTTTATCAATCGTTTCATCCAGATTTTTGGCATCTTTGTCAAAATTTGAGCCAAGCATAATATTTCTGGTTAGGCGAGAAACATAGTTTACTTCTCGTCCAACCTTGATGGTTTCAATTTTTGTTGTAATTTCATGTGACAGAAGTTGTTTGAAATCTGTGTTTAGCCTTGATACGCCTACGCAGGCAAAAATTGATAAAACAAGAACAAACAGGATAATGCAGCCACTGAATATTACCATTCTCTTTTTAAGCGACATAAATCAGCCTCCTGAAGTGAACTCACCGGTTTTATGCAATGAAAAACGTTGACCGTTTCTACTGTAATATCTATCTGACTGAAATAGGGCGATTTACCTATCCGTATGCAAAACTGGCAATAACTGGCTGATAATTATAATGAAAGTCATAATTTAAATTTTTGCACGCACACTTTTTGAGCTTTAGGCTGTTTTAGAAGTGCAGATAAAAATGGGCGTGATCAGCTGCCCCTTGATGATGCGGGTGATGTGCGTTATTCTCTGCTTGCTGTGCGTCAGCTTTGTCTGGAGGATCTGGTGTCCATAATTCATCTATGTATGATTGCAGGAGGTTTTGGGCTGGGGGCATTGTCCGGTTTTTTGATGCATCGTTCTGACTACTGTGTCGCTGGCATGTTCCGGGATCTGTTTCTGTTTCGTTCAACCCGCATGTTGAAAACCCTGTTGCTGTTGATAGCTGTATCCCTGCCATTGTTTGAACTGATCCGTCTGACCGGTTTTGTGGCCGTACCGTTTCCCTTTTTTGGGCCTCCTTCGCTGACCAATCTGCTGGGTGGTTTTTTGTTTGGCATAGGTATGGTGCTGGCTGGAGGGTGTGTCGTTGGTACCCTGTACCGGCTTGGCGCCGGGAGTTTTCCTGGTCTGCTGGCATTTCTGGGGTTGGTGGCCGGCAGCACGCTCTTTGCCTGTCTGTACCCCCAATGGACGTCTGTTTCCCGTGCATTGGCACTGCCCACCAAGGCGGTGACGCTGCCACAGCTGCTTGGCCTGCCGCCTTGGTTGCTTGTATTGCCGCTGGTATTGGTATTGTTTGCTCTGATCTGGCGTTGGTTCAGGGATGGAACTATGTACCGTGGTAGTGTGGTGGATGGTTATCTGCAGCCATGGCAGGCTGCCCTTGGCTTGGCATTGATCGGAGCGGCCTCGGTTCTGCTGGTGGGGATGCCGCTGGGCATTACCACTTCATATGCAAAGTTTGGAGCCATGCTGCTGCAGCCTCTTGCACCGGAGTATTATGCCTCTCTCAAGTATTTTCAGCTGGTTCCTTTGCGCTACACCCCGCCATTGGGAGGTGGTCTGATTAGCGGAGGCCCCGGCTTTGAATGTGATGCAGTTGCCTTGATTCAGTTTCCGCTGATTTGCGGTATAGTGGCAGGATCTGCCTGGTCAGCCATAAGACTGGGAGAATGGCGGCTACAGGTCAAACTGCCCTGGCGTCAGGTCGTTTCTGCTGTTTTAGGGGGCATCATCATGGGGCTGGCCTCCCGGATGGCCCCGGCCTGTAATATCTGGCATCTTTTTGGTGGTCTGCCGATTCTTGCTTTGCAGAGTTTTCTGTTTCTGGCCGGTTTGTTTCCCGGTGCCTGGCTGGGGGGAATGCTGCTGACCCGACTGGTCATGCCCCGTTAAGATGATTGAGAGGAGTGCATACATGCACCATGAACCGATATGCAGGGAGATTGATCTGCGTGGACAGATCTGCCCCTCAACATTGTTGACGGCCCTGCGAGAGATAAATACCAATAAAACAGAACTCAGGGCAGGGGAACTCAGGCTCATTATTCTGACTGATAATCGCAGTTCAACCACCCATATCAGTGAATCGGTCAGCGCCATGGGGTATCTTATTGAGATTCAAAAAGAGCAGGAATACTACCGTATTACCATTGACAGGATTTCCTGATGTCATTTCCAGATAAAATTATTGCAGATACTGGTGCAGCTGATGGTCGCGGCACCGCAGAACAGCTGCAGGCTAAAAATCAGGAACTTGCCCAGTATATTCGAGCTAAAACCGACCGTCTGCTGCAGGTGATGGGCACGGTCCCCCTCAACCCCTCCGAGCTTGATGACGAGACACTGCTGAGCGTGGACCCGATCGGCATTGTGACTGAGTCCTTTGAACAGGTCCTTGAGCATCTCCATAAGACCAACAGTGATTTAAGCAACACCAGGGATGAGCTACAAGCTGTTTTTGATTCAGTTGGTGCCGGTATCATTGTGGTGAATGACCTGATGGAGGTTGTTACCTACAACTATTATAGTCTGGGAGCCTTTTTCTCTGATCAAAAAGGTGTAACAGGTAAAAATCTACGGGAACTGATCTGCGGGCACGAGGGAGAGGAGTGTATTCTTGATCAGATCCTGGCCACCAAGCGCAGGGTTGAGCAGACAAACTTTGTTCACGAAGGCCGTCACTACCATCTGGTGGGAACGCCATTAAAAAGTGCAGACGACCAGATCTTTCGTATGGTGTTGCTCTATACCGATATTACCGAGCGCCGGGCTGCAGCCCAGGAGATTGAGCGTCTGGCTTTTTTTGACAGCCTGACCGGTCTTCCCAATCGGGTGCTGTTAAAGGACCGGCTGAACCAGATGCTGACCCGGGCAGGACGTCACAAAGAGAAGGTGGCGCTGCTGTTTATTGATCTTGATCGCTTCAAAGAGGTCAACGATACCTTGGGTCATGGTTCTGGAGATCTGTTGCTGCAGGTGGTGGCCGAACGTCTGACCAGCTGTCTGAGGACATCGGATACGGTGGCCCGGCTGGGTGGGGATGAGTTTGTCGTGTTGCTGGAGGGGGTGGATGACCGGGAAGGGGTGATGGAGGTTGCTGCCAAGCTGTTGGCTGTCATGGCTCAGCCGATTCAGCTTTTTGATCGAGAGATTTACAGCGGTGGCAGTATTGGAATCTCGTTGTATCCCTACGATGGCGACAACGTCGATACCCTGTTTAAAAATGCCGATACGGCCATGTATCATGCCAAAGAACAGGGGCGAAACACCTTCCGTTTCTATTCATCCGATATGCATACTTCAGCCCTTGAGATACTGACCCTGAACAGTTATCTGCGCCATGCCCTGGAACGGGATGAGCTGTTTCTGGTGTATCAACCCCAGCTAAGTTTTTTAACCGGAGAACTGGTGGGGGTGGAAGCACTTATACGCTGGCAACATCCTGACCTGGGTATGATTGCTCCTGACCGCTTTATTCCGTTGGCTGAAGAGACCGGTCTGATTGTTCCAATCGGCACCTGGGTTCTGAAGGAAGCCTGTTCTCAGGCGGCACAGTGGATCAAACAGGGACTGAAGCCTGTACGGGTTGCAGTCAATCTCTCTGCCAAACAGTTCCGCAACCCTGGTTTGGTTGCAACGATTAGAACACTTCTGGAACAGTCCGGTCTGCCAGCACATCTGCTGGAGCTTGAGCTGACTGAGGGGATGCTGATAGAAAATATTGCCAGTACCCATGAAACATTGAAGGCGCTTAAGGCAATGGGGGTTACTCTGGCGATTGATGATTTCGGCACCGGTTACAGTTCTCTTAGTTATCTGAAACATTTCCCCCTTGACCGTCTGAAAATTGATAAGTCGTTTGTCTTGGAAATGGCTGAAAAATCAGGTGATTCTGCAGCTATTGTGCAGGCGATCATTGCACTTGCCCATAGTCTGAAACTGACCGTTATTGCTGAAGGGGTTGAACGCCAGGATCAGGTAGAATTTTTAAAGCAGCAGCGTTGCGATGAGATGCAGGGTTTTTTCTTCAGCCGTCCGCTTAAGGCTGCAGCCCTTGAAGAGTTGTTGGAAAAATGTATGCAAGGGCCTGATTTCTGTCTGTTTAACTACTAGCTGTTGAGGAAACCATGGAATTTAGTTTGTTGAAAGATCTAGTGCTGCTGTTTGGTCTGGCCTTGGTCACGGTGGTGCTGTTCCGGCAGTTCAAGCTCCCTTCCATCATTGGTTTTCTCTGCACCGGCATTGTGGCCGGTCCCTACGCACTTGGTCTGATCAAGGACACCCATCAGGTTGAACAGATGGCTGAAATCGGTGTTGTCCTGTTGCTGTTCACCATCGGGATTGAGTTCTCACTGAAGGAACTGTTGCGGATCAAACATCTGGTATTGTGGGGCGGCGGTCTGCAGGTGGGGGTCACCATCGGGGTGGTGGCCCTGCTCTGGATCGCTCTGGGCTTTTCCTGGCAGCAGTCAGTCTTTTTCGGCTTTCTGGTCTCGCTCTCCTCAACCGCCATCCTGATGAAGCTGCTGATGGATGCCGGTGAGATGGATTCTCCCCACGGTAAGACCTGTCTGGGAATATTGATCTTTCAGGATCTCTGCGTGGTGCCGCTTATGTTGTTTACCCCGTTTCTGGGCGGGGCAGGCAATGGGTTGACCGGGGTTGTGCTCGTCTCTGCCAAGGCGCTGGTGGTGGTGGTGGTTTCCCATTTCAGTGCGCGGTTTGCCGTGCCCTGGATCTTCAACCAGGTGGTGCGGGCCAAAAGCCGTGAGCTGTTTATTCTGACCATCATCTTTGTCGGTTTCGGCACCGCCTTTTTAACGGCACAGGTCGGGCTTTCCCTGGCATTGGGGGCCTTTATTGCCGGTCTGGCCATCTCTGAATCAGAATACAGCCACCAAGTCATGGGGGATATCATTCCGTTCCGGGATGCCTTCATGAGTCTGTTCTTCATCTCGGTGGGGATGTTGCTGGACCCCACCGTGGTATTACGGCATCCCCTGATCGTTGTTTTACTGGTGGTTGGTATCATTCTGATCAAGTGGCTGGTTGCCACCGCTGCAGCTCTGGTGTTGCGCTTTCCTCCAAAGCCAGCCTTTATCAGTGGGCTATTGCTGGCCCAGGTAGGTGAGTTTGCCTTTGTGCTGACCCATTCAGGACAGCAGTTCGGTCTGCTGACAGCTGATCAGTACCAGCTCTTTCTGGCAGCTTCGGTCGGTACCATGGCGTTAACGCCGTTTTCCCTGCGCTTTGCCGAGCCGATTGCCGGCTGGATTGCCGCCCGTTTACCGACTGCCCTGAAACACGGCAGCCGTACCACCGGTGTCAACCATGACCGCTTCCCGATGGATGACCATGTGATCATTGTCGGCTTCGGGGTCAACGGCAAGAACCTGGCCCGGGTCCTGAACGGTAACGGGATCCGCTATATTGCCATTGAAAGCAACCATCATACGGTCAAGGCTGAACGTAAAAAGGGGACCCGGATCATCTTCGGCGATGCCTCCAAGCCGGAAATCCTGCACCATGCCCTGATTGAAAAGGCCCGGATCATGGTCATCGCCATTTCCGACGCCACCGCCACCCGCAGGGTCGCTGCCATTGCACGGCAGATCCGTCCCAACATCCACCTGGTTGTCCGTACCCGCTATGTGGCCGAGATGGAGCCGCTTTTCCAGTTGGGAGTCAATGATGTGGTGCCGGAGGAGTTTGAGACCTCGGTGGAGATCTTTTCACGGGTGCTGCGTACCTACCTGATTCCCCACGATCAGATAGACCACTGCATCGCCGAGATCCGGCGGGATTCCTACCAGATGTTCCGCACCATCAGCCGCCGTCACAGCCATGCCACCGGCATTTCCGGCTATCTGTCCGGGGTTGAACTGGCTACGTTTCGGGTACAGCCGGGTTCCTCCATCGTTGGCACCCAACTGCTGGACGGTTTGCTGCGGGAACGTTGCGGGGCTACGGTGCTGGTGATCAAGCGGGGTGATGAAGTTAACTCCAACCCTGATCCGGTCTGGCAGTTTGAAGCGGATGATATTGTGCTGGTGTTGGGCAAGCCTGATCAACTGATCTTTGCGGCTCACCTGTTTGAAGGGTAGGGGGGAATCATTGTGCAAGATGTCTGGGTTGCATTGGGATTAACCGTCTTTGCCGGTATGGCAACCGGCATCGGTAGCGCCATCGCGTTTACTGCCAAACGGACCAATTACCGTTTTCTTTCCGTGGCCACCGGTTTTTCTGCCGGGGTCATGCTGTATGTCTCCTTTGTTGAGATCTTTGTCAAAGGGAGTGACGCGCTCACCTTAATCTATGGCAATTACTGGGGCCATTGGGTCAATGTAGGTTCGTTTTTTGGCGGTATTTTGCTGATCGGACTGATTGACAATCTTGTACCTGCTGCCGAGAATCCCCATGAAACCCACTCTGAGGCAGAGACGGCACCGCTCCACAACCCAGTTGCGCCAATCCCTGATTTTTCTGATCCGGAACGTACTGAAACAGGTGACCACCAGCATGCGCTGCAGCATACAAAGCTGATGCGGATGGGGCTGTTTACGGCCATGGCAATCGGTATCCACAACTTTCCCGAAGGTCTGGCAACCTTTCTTGCGGCCCTGCAGGACCCTTCACTGGGTGTTGCTATTGCCATCGCCATTGCACTGCATAACATTCCGGAAGGGATCTCGGTTTCGGTCCCGATCTACTACGCCACCGGTAACCGGAAAAAAGCGTTTTTCTATTCAGTTATGAGCGGTCTGGCCGAGCCGGTCGGAGCGGTGGTCGCCTACCTTCTGCTCCTGCTCTTTTTTGGGGGGGATACCGGTGCGATTCCGGCCCAGGTGATGGGTATTCTGTTTGGCGGGGTGGCAGGTATCATGGTCTACATCAGTCTGGATGAACTGCTGCCCACCAGCCGGGCTTACGGCAAGGGGCATGACAGTCTGTTTGGCCTGATGGGTGGTATGCTGGTTATGGCGTTGAGTCTGTTGTTAATGAAGTAGGTTGTGTGTAAGACAGTCGCATCAGTTCCCTGTCAAGCAGATACATATCAATCGGTTTGGAGATGTAGCCGTCAAAGCCTTGCGCCAGAAACCGTTCCCGGTCTCCCTGCAGGGCAAAGGCGGTCATGGCAATCACCGGAATATGTCCCCCCGTCTTTTGCTCCTGTTCCCTTAAAATTGATACGGCAATACAGCCATCCATGACCGGCATCTGAATATCCATCAGGATCGCGTCGAATCTTCCCGTGTGCCAGAGCTCAAGGGCATTCCGTCCATTTACGGCAACTTCGGCCTGATGCCCGAGCCGTTTAAGCATGGCAACCGTTGTTGCAGCATTCATGGTGTTGTCTTCAGCAACCAGCAGTTTTAAGCCGGTTTTCCCGTTCAGGGCTGTCAGTTCCTGAGGTCGGTCAGGTCTGGTTTGCAGCTGAAGCGTGGAAACCTGAAAAGGAATTTCAATACGAAAGGTTGAGCCTTTGCCAATGGTTGATTCAGCACAGATCTCGCCCCCCATCAGCTGAGTCAGGCGTCGGCAGATGGAGAGTCCCAGGCCGCTGCCGCCAAAGCGCCGGGTGGTGCTGTTGTCAGCCTGCTCAAAGCTGTTAAAGATTCTGGATATGGTCTCGCTCGTCATCCCGATGCCGGTATCACTGATCTCCAGCCTGATCCTGCAGGTCTGGTCCTGGTATGAAACAACCATGACAGAAATGGTTATGGTGCCGCTTTCGGTAAATTTGATCGCATTGCCCAGCAGATTGAGCAGGATCTGTTTAAACCGCAGAGAATCACCATAGAGCAGTTCCGGTACCTGATCCTGGATAGTGGTGATCAGCTGCAGCCCTTTCTGGCGGATAAGGCTGATCTGACTGGTCGTTACCTCTTGAATGCTTTGCTGAAGAGAAAAATCAACATACTCAAGCTCCATCTTGCCTGATTCGATCTTGGAGAGATCCAGAATGTCGTTGATCAGGGTCAGCAGGTTTTGGCAGGACAGCTCCAGATTATCCAGATAATCTGCCTGTTCAGCGGTTGGGTTGGTAAAGCGCAGTAACTGGGCCATACCGATCACGCCGTTCATCGGAGTGCGGATTTCATGGCTCATATTAGCCAGAAATTCACTCTTGGCACGATTGGCTGCTTCAGCCTGGGCAGCCAGTTCATTGGCGCGGTCCATGGCTGCTTCAAGTTGCCGGTTAGCCTCCAGTAGCTGTTTTTCCGCCTGCTTTTGTTCGGTTATATCCTGTAATGAGCCAAACAGGCGGGTCACTTTATTGTCAGATCCAAACTCGGCATAGCCACGGGCAAGACAGATCCGCCGCACACCATCGCTGCGAATGGCGCACAACTCCATCTCATACGGTGTGCCGCTGGCTACAGCCGCTTCAACAGCCTCTTTAAGGCGCTGCATATCATCAGGATCATAATAGTGTGCTTGATCCGCAAATGAGGGAGCTCCGCCAGCCGGGTTGAGCTTGAAGAGGTGAAAAAGCTCATCTGACCAGGTCGTCCTGTCGTTCGCTACATCCCATTCCCAACCGCCCACATGGGCAATCTGTTCTGTGCGTGCCAGCATTGCCTGGCTGCGATGCAGCGCCGTTTCCCAGTCAAGGCGTTCAAGTTCAGCTGCAGCGCGCACTGCCACCAGCTGCAGGGTGTTCTCTATCCGCTCCCGGTGTATCAGGGCAGCTTGTCCGACAACGGCAATCAGGCCGATCGGTTGTCCTTCCTGTCCCCAGAGGGTAACGCCGGTATAGCTTTCAGCCTTCAGTTCCTGCAGTACCTGATCATGGGGAAACAGTCGGGTTACACTGGCCGGATAACAGCAGACCTGTTTTCCCACCACCTGACCACAGGGGGTATCCTTCAGTGCGTAGGTGACATTGTCTTCAAATATGCCGTTATTCCAGACCGAGACGGTGGTGGCGTTCAGTCCGTCTCCTTCCAGACGGTCAATACAGACAAACGTCATCTTCAGGTGGGTTGCCAGAAACAGGGACAGGTTGTCAAAAAAGGATTTGCCGGACAGGGACGGCGTCTGTTGGGCAAGGAAGGACAGGGTCTCTTCAACAAATTTCCGATCGCTTATATCGGTAAAGAAGGTGGCAAACTGTCCTGGGGCGGTCTGGAAGGCAGCGATATAAAAATGCTTGTTCAGTGGTTCAGAGTGGTTTTCAAAGGAAACAGATTCTCCGGTTAGCGCAACCTTGCCGTAGATTTCAATCCATTCCGGTTCAAGGTCGGGGATTATTTCCAAGGCTGTCCGACCGGTAATCTCAGTTTTCTTAAGTCCGGTCATCTGCTCAAAGGCGGGGTTTACGTCCAGAAAACGGTAGTCAACCGGTTTACCTGTTGCATCGCAGATGATTTCATGCAGGGCAAAGCCATTAAGCATCTCATGGAACAGTCTCTGGTAATCCTGCTCTGCCTTTTTTTGGTCTGTGATGTCGCGAAACTCAATAACCCGGACAGAGGAACCTTTGTAGGTGCTGTTTTTGCCCTTGATCGCCAAAGGATATGTTGTCCCGTCTTTGCGAACCCCTTTTACTTCATAGTGTTCTTCATAGCCGCGCTGGATATTATGCAGGACCGTAGCAAGGGATTCCGGTGCAATCAGCCTGAGGCCATCCATGCCGATCAGCTCCTGATAGCTGAACCCGGTCAGGTCTGATAAGCCCTGGTTGCATTCAAGAATCAGCCCCTTGTCGTGGATTACGACCCCACCGAAAGAGGCATTGCTCAGCGCTCTGAACCGTTCTTCACTCTCCTGCAAATCTTTTTCCATCTGCTTGCGTTCAGTAACATCGCGAGCAATGCCGTACAGTCCAATGATGGCACCCTTCTCATCATGAATCGGATATTTCCGGTTATCAACCCAGCCCTTGTTGCCGCTGTTGGTCAGATATTCCTGGATCTCCTGCGCAACCGTCACCCCTGCAAATACCTCTTTTTCCAGACTATAGTAGAGGTCAGCATATTCCTCTGGAAACACGTCATAGTCGGTCATGCCGATCAGGTCAGTCCAATGCTCGGCTGGACTGCAGATAGATACCAGCGTCTGGCTGGCTCCGGTAAAGACATGGTTGCGATCCTTGAAGTAGATGAAATCGTCAGTGTTTTCCATAATGGCCCGAAAATTTGCCATGGAAACAGCATCATCCAGGGTTCTTGGTAGGCTCTTGGCATCCTGGAGCAGCAGTTCAAGCATGACATCGTTTCCATCGGCAGCTCCTTGCTTTTCATAGCAAGCTTTGATACAGCGGACGCGGCCATTGGCCTGCCGGAGCCGGATATTGAAACTGCCTGATCTGTTCTGGAGGTCTGTGGAAAAGAGGATGTCTGCGATATCGTGGTCGTGGGGGTGGAACAGTTCTTTCAGAGACACCCGAAGGGTAAGGAACTCTTCAGCTGAAAACCCAAGCAACGCTTCAATACTGTCGCTTACAGACAGCACCGGCAGACAATCCGTGAGTACCAGACAGATTTTTGCGTCCGGTAAAGGGTTTATCTGTTTGTGAATGGGTGATTGAGCCATAAAAGCCGCCTGAATCAGGTTTTATGAACTACAAACCGGATGTGTAAAAGAATATCAGGCATCAGCGCAATGTCAATTGCACTCATACAAACAGATCGCGTGAAATGGGGGATGCTGATTCGAGGGGGGATTAAAACCGGAGTGAGGAAGAAGAGGGGGAGCTCATGTCTGTCTGACACAATGCGGTGGTCAGGAAAAAACATGTTATCTACAGAATTACACCTGTACTGTGCTCAAGGCTGAGGGGCTTGTTTTTATGGTTTGACTCTATATCTTGTGTTGTGATAAATAGCTGAACACAACATATTCCGTTGTTGTCTGGCGGAAGCTACATACACGATCAACGGTGCCCGTAAGGGCTTGATAGGGAAGTGAGGTGAAACTCCTCCACGGACCCGCCGCTGTAAGCGACGACAAAGGGCAACACAACCACTGACTGACAAAGTCGGGAAGGTGCCTGGAGGATGACTCGCAAGTCAGAAGACCTGCCTTGATCCAGAACAGAACAAAACTCTCCGGGGACTGAGAGAATGTGAACGACGGAATCAGGCGACTTTAAATTCGGAAAGTCCGCATGCTGCATAAAGCAGCTGCGGACTTTTTTATTACCTGATTGCAGAGACCAAGCCGCTCTACCTCCCCGGACTCCCGAAAGGAGTCTTAAGCCATGACCAAACCCGTACTTGCAGCACCGGTTTCCGTCCTTAAACGCGACGGCACCCGCGCCCCGTTTGAGGCAGCCCGTATCCAGTCCGCCATCCAGCGGGCAGGCAAGGCCACTGCAGAATTTGGCGATGATGAGGCGTTGCTCATTACCAGCCAGGTGCTGAAGGTGCTGCGCCACCGCTTTCCCCAGGAACCACCCAGCATCGAGCAGATTCAGGATGTGGTGGAGCAGGCCCTGATCTCGGCCAACCACTTTGCCACCCTGCGGGCATACGCGGTCTACCGCGAACAGCGCAGCCGCCTGCGCCAGGACCGCAAGACCGTGGTGGATGTTACCGCCTCGGTCAACGAATACCTTGACCAGAGCGACTGGCGGGTCAGTGCCAATGCCAATCAGGGTTATTCCCTGGGCGGTCTGATTCTGAACCTGTCCGGCAAGGTGATTGCCAACTACTGGCTTTCCCAGGTCTATCCTCCAGAGGTGGGGGAGGCCCACCGCGACGGCAGTGTACATATCCATGACCTGGATATGCTGTCCGGCTACTGCGCTGGCTGGTCGCTACGGATGCTGCTGGCCGAGGGGTTCAATGGTGTGCCGGGCAAGGTAGAGGCAGCACCGCCCAGACATCTCTCCAGCGCAGTGGGGCAGATCGTCAACTTTCTGGGTACCCTGCAGAACGAATGGGCCGGGGCCCAGGCCTTCAGTTCCTTTGATACCTATCTGGCGCCCTATATCCGCAAAGATAGTCTGACCTACGAGGAGGTCAGGCAGCAGATGCAGGAACTGATCTTCAACCTGAATGTACCATCCCGCTGGGGCACCCAGACCCCCTTTACCAACCTGACCTTTGACTGGACCTGCCCGGATGATCTGAAGGATCAAGTGCCGGTGATTGCCGGTGAAGAGATGTCGTTTACCTACGGTGAGCTGCAGGTGGAGATGGATCTGATCAACCGTGTTTATATCGAAGTGATGACTGCCGGTGATGCCAAGGGCAGGATCTTTACCTTTCCGATCCCCACCTACAACATCACCCCTGACTTCCCCTGGGAGAGCGAGAATGCGGAGCTGCTTTTTGCCATGACCGCCCGCTACGGCCTGCCGTACTTCCAGAATTTTGTCAATTCAGAGCTGACCCCCAACATGGTTCGCTCCATGTGCTGCCGTCTGCAGCTTGATCTGCGGGAACTGCTGAAGCGGGGCAACGGCCTGTTCGGATCTGCAGAGCAGACCGGCTCCCTGGGGGTGGTTACCATCAACTGTGCCAGGCTGGGATATCAGCATCAGGGGGATGAGGCAGGGCTGCTGCAGCGACTGGACTATCTGCTTGAGATCAGCCGTACCAGCCTGGAGATCAAGCGCAAGGTGATCCAGCGTCATATTGACAACGGCCTGTTTCCCTACACCAAACGCTACCTGGGCACCCTGCGCAACCACTTCTCCACCATTGGCGTTAACGGTATTAACGAGATGATCCGCAACTTCAGCGCTGATCAGGAAGATATCACCACCCCGGCAGGCCACGGCCTTGCGGTGCGGCTGCTGGATCACCTGCGGGAGCGGATGGTGAAGTTTCAGGAAGAGACCGGTCACCTCTACAACCTGGAGGCCACACCGGCGGAAGGAACCACCTACCGCTTTGCCCGGGAGGACAAGAAGCGCTTCCCGCAGATCCTTCAGGCCGGTACTACAGATGCGCCTTACTATACCAACTCATCCCAATTACCGGTGGGCTTTACCGATGACCCGTTTGAGGCGCTACAGCGCCAGGAAGAGTTACAGCGCAAGTACACCGGCGGCACCGTGCTGCACCTCTATCTGGGTGAGCAGGTCTCCAGCGTGGATGCCTGTAAGCAGCTGGTCAAGCGCTCTTTGGAACGGTTCCGGCTGCCCTATGTCACGGTAACGCCAACCTTTTCCATCTGTCCAAAACACGGCTACCTAAGTGGCGAACACCAGTTTTGCCCGTTGTGTGATGAAGAGCTATCTCGCAGTCAATCCCAGCAATAGAAAGGATCGGATTATGAACTCAAAACAACTGAAAACTGCCATTCCTCAGGAGCAACGCCAACCGTGCGAGGTCTGGACCCGTGTGATGGGCTACCACCGTCCGGTGGCCTCATTCAACATTGGCAAGAAGTCTGAATACGCTGAACGCACCTTCTTCAAGGAAGCAGCATGCTCAGCATCGGCGGATTAACTCCATTCACCACCATTGATTATCCCGGCAAGCTGGCTGCTGTCATCTTCTGCCAGGGCTGTGCCTGGCGTTGCGGCTATTGCCACAATCAGCATCTGCTGCCGGTCGGACAGCAGGGCGCTGTGGCGTGGGCGGAAGTCAGTGCTTTTCTGGAACAGCGCCGTGGTCTGCTGGATGCCGTGGTCTTTAGCGGCGGTGAGCCAACTTTGCAACCCCATCTGCCACAGGCCATTGCAACCGTGCAACAGATGGGGTTTCTAACCGGTCTGCATACCACCGGTGCCTATCCCCAGCGCCTGATGGATTGTCTGCCCTATCTGGACTGGGTCGGTATGGATCTGAAGGCCCCCTTTGAGCTGTACGATCAGATTACGAGTGTTGTTGACAGTGGCATAGCTGCAGAGCACAGCGCAGCCTTGTTACGGCATAGCGGTGTCAGCCATCAGTTCCGTACTACGCTTGATCCATTTTTGCAGGCAGATGGCAGAATTGAAGGACTGCGACAAATGGTTGAAGGGTGGGGTGCTAACCTGTTGTTACAACAGCTAGTACCCCGTTAAAAAGTTCTTCATATAAGCTAGCTCTCTATAGTGATAAACAGATCCTGAATACAGATACCGGTTGCGCCACCACGCTTTGCCATGATAATTAGTGTTACGAAACACTGAAACGTGTTACCAGTTTGGGGCAAGGAGATTGGCATATGATCCGCACTGTAACAGCCGGACTTATGGCTGGGCAGCTGTTTCTCGTTGGCACTGCCATAGCGGCAGATGTGAAACTACCGGAAGTTCTGGTAACGGAAGACCGGATCAGTACCCCCACCCGTCAGATTGATGAGACCGTCTCCACCGGCAGTGAGATCAGCAGTAAGGGGATTGCGTTACAAGGCCCCAAGGCAGAAACCAGTGTCAATGAGGCGATTAACCTGCTGCCCGGCCTGAACACGGAAAGCGCGGATGGCCGTGGGCTTGGCGGTGAACAGAGCACCATGCGCAGCCGTGGCGTCAGGGGAATGCTGGGATCTCTGACCGTTGAGGGGGTACCCAATTACGGCGGTAACCCGATCGGCCCCCGTGATTATCTCTATGATCTGGAAAATATCAATACCATTGCGGTCTACAAAGGTGCTGTCCCTGCTGATATCGGCACCGGTGTCGGTTCCCGTGGCGGTGCCATTGAGCTGCGGCCAGACTGGCCCCATGAAAAATTCGGGGCGCAGCTCAGCCAGAGTGCAGGCTCTGATAACTACTACCGCACCTTTCTGCGGCTTGATTCCGGCAAGTTGCCCGGTATTGATACCCGGCTGTCCGGCTCCTACTCCTATACCCAGGCTGACAAATGGCGCGGTCTCGGTGAGCTGGGGCCCCGGCATAACTTTAACTTGTCTCTGGCCCAGCCGATCAGCAACAAGGCTGATATCAAGCTCTGGTACAACTACAACTCGATCAAACAGGATCTGTACAACTCATTGAGTTTCAGCGAGACCCGGAGTCTGGCTGCCAACTATTTCAAGGATTATAACGCTACCCTGACCGGCGCAGCAGCAACCGATATCAATTACTACCAATACAATCATGGTGATTTTATCAACCGTGACTTCCTGTCACTCATCACCATAACTCCTACTGATGCACTACGTTTTACCTTGAAGCCGTACTATGCGGTTGAAGACAGCAAGGTTTTGCAAGGTAACGCAACCAATAACATGGTCCAAAAACGGACACGGGAGATTGAGCGGACCGGCCTGATAGCTGAAGGCAGCTACGGCAGCAAGGCGCTGAAAGGGATAGTGGGCTATCACTACGAAGCATCCACCATGGACATCTATATGCAGAACTATGCCCCAACCGCTGCTGGTCTTTCCTACCGGGGCTATGCAGCCTTTGCCGCTGCCGGGACATCAGATATTAATAGCCCTTATGTCAAACTGACCGGTGCTGCAGGCAAACTTGATTGGCAGATTGGCCTCAAGTACTTTAACTACGCGGAACCGGCCAGCGATGGCTACCGCAACAGCGGCACTGCCCCCAACTATCCGCTGGTGCGTGACAGTTGGTTGGACCGCTCAAGCCGCAGCCACGATATCCTGCTACCCACCGCAGGGATTTCCTACACCATCAACGATAGCCTGCAGGCCTACAGCAGCTACGGCAGAAACTTTATCCGGCCTTATTCCTACCTGCCGCTGGTCAGCATCTACACAACCAGTACAAACATCAATCGGTTCAAGGCAGCCGGTATTACATTGAACAACCTGTTCGATGGTTACCGGATGGAGGAATCTGACAACATTGATCTGGGGCTGCGTTACAAGGGCGAGCTGTTTGAGATCGCCCCTACCTTCTTTTTTGGCCTGCACAAAAACCTGCTGACCACCGTCTCTGACTCAAGAGTAACCGGCACACCGATCAGCTATCAGCAGAATATCAGTAAGGCCACCGGCTATGGCCTGGACCTGGAGATGAATGCCTTTGTAACCGACTATCTGACCATCTTCCTGAACCCGACCTGGACCAGTCTGACCTATGATGATGACATGATCTATCAGGGAACCCGTTATGTCAGTAAAGGCAAGCAGGTGGTGGATACACCGGAATGGATGCTGAAGAGCGGTATTATCCTCAAGCTGGGTGATTTTGAGATCGCCCCCAAGGTGCGGGTAATTGGCGAGCGGTACGGCGATGTGGCACATACAGAAAAGATTGATCCCTATGCTGTGGCAGATCTTTCACTTAGTTACACCAGAAAAAAGGTCTTGAACCTGGCACAGCTCAAGCTGTCCCTTGAACTGACCAACCTGACTGATGAGCGTTATGTTGCGGTCATCAACTCCTCAGACGACACCCGTGCCGGCAGTACCAGTTACTATCAGGGTGCGCCGTTTTCAGCCATCGGCAGTGTCAGTGTACAGTTTTAAGAGAATAAGGAGCCGCTTGATATGAATACAACAACATGGCAACGGTGTGTTGATTTTCATGGTCATTCCTGCCCTGGTCTGGCCATTGGCTTCAAGGCGGTTGAGGCCCTGGAGCAGCAGATGGGGCCGGTCTGCGAAAACGATGAAGAGCTGGTCTGTGTGACGGAAAACGATGCCTGCGGCGTGGATGCCGTGCAGGTGCTGACCGGCTGCAGCCTGGGTAAAGGCAATCTGCTGTACCGTGAACGGGGCAAGATGGCCTTCAGCTTCTTTAACCGCACCACCGGCCAACAACTGCGCATGGTGTTCAAGCTGCCGGTTTCCCGCAAGGATGTGGGGCGGGAGGAGCTGCAGCAGATGATTCTGGCTGCTGATCCAGCCACGTTGTTTCACTTCAGTCAGCCTGGTTTCAGCCTGCCGGAAAAGGCCCGGATCTTTGACAGCCTGACCTGCGAGCAGTGCGGAGAAAGCGCGGTTGAACATCTGATCCGTCTGCATGAGGGGAAAAAGATCTGTCTGGACTGCTTTGAGAGGTACAGCAGAGGATGGTAATCCGGCAACTGCTCATAGCGGTTGGGATATTGCTACTGCTGATCTGTAGTTCAGTAAGCGTTTTTGCTGCGCCGGGCCGTACGGTTGTGGATCAGTTGGGGCGTCGGGTAACGCTGCCGCAGAAGGTGCAGCGGATTATCCCCCTGGGCGGGGCAACCCGTTTTGTGGTCTACCTGCAGGCCTTTGATCTGGTGGTTGGGGTAGAGGCGATGGAGAACCGCCAGCCCCCTTCAAGCGGCAGGCCGTATAATCTGGCAATCCGCAGCCGTGCTGAAAGGTTGCCGATAGTGGCAGAAGGCCGTCAAAAGCCGGTCAATGCCGAGGCGATCATGGCCCTGCGGCCCGATCTGCTGATCACCGCCGAGGCTGACCGCAGCCAGGCTGATCTTTTGAGCCGGGTCACCGGCGTACCGGTGCTGGCACTTGATTACGGCGGCATGGGGGTACTGAAGCCGGAACGGGTCAAGGAGACCATCAGGCTGCTGGGCAGCGTTCTGGGGCGGGAACAGCGTGCCAACCACCTGATTACCCAGCTGACCAATCAGCAGCGGGACCTTGAACGCCGCCTGGCCGGAGTTAAGCCGGTGCCGGTCTATGTTGGTGCAGTCAGTCAGCGGGGCAGCCACAGCATTACCTCCACCGATACCGACTACTATCCCCTTGAAGTCAGCGGGGCGCTTAACCTGGCCAAACAACTGAAAAAGGGTGGCCATGCCTATATTGACAAGGAGCAACTACTGGTCTGGAATCCATCGGTGATTTTAGTGGATGCCGGTGGCGCAGAACTGGTTCGTCAGGATCTTGCCCGCAACCGCAGTTTTTTCAACCGGCTTATGGCGGTGCGCACCAATCAGGTCTACCAGACCTTGCCCTACAACCACTATCACACCAATCTTGAGCTTGCCCTGGCCAACAGTTGGTATATTGCCAAGCTGTTGCACCCGCAGCGCTTAAAGGATATTGATCTGCCCGGAAAGACCGATGAACTCTGTCGCTTGTTTGTCGGTATCTCCTGCTATGACCAACTGCGCCGCGAGTACGGCGGATTTGGCGCGGTATCTCTGAACCCCGGCATTGCACATGTCCGCTGAAGCAGCAATTGCTGATAGTTCCAGTTATCGTCGCCGTGTCCGCAGCAGGCTGCTGCTGTTGCTTGCATTGCTGCTGCTGCTGCTGCTGGTTGCCCTGTTTTCCCTGCGGATAGGTTCCTACCCGTTAAGCATCTCTCAGATTATGCAGGGTATTTTGACTCCATCGGATGATCAGTTGATTACCCATCTGCTCTGGAACATCCGCCTGCCCCGTACCGCAGCGGCCCTGCTGGCAGGAGCTGGTCTGGCTCTGTCCGGTAGCATCATGCAGATCCTGCTGAAAAATCCACTGGCTGCCCCTTCCACCCTGGGGGTTTCCCAGGGGGCTGCCTTTGGCGCTGCCTGCGCCATTATTCTGCTTGGCTCCGGTCAGACCTTCAGTACCGGTAATGAGGCGGTGTTGCTCACCAGCCGCAGCATCACCGCTGTTTGTGCCTTTGGGGGAGCGGTCTTCAGCATTGCCGTGATCCTGTTGATCGGTTCATTGCGGCAACTGTCCAGCGAGGCGTTGATCCTGTCCGGTGTGGCCATGGCAGCCTTTTTCAGCGCCTGTACCATGCTGCTGCAGTATTTTGCCAGTGACCTGCAGGTGGCAGCTACCCTGTTCTGGACATTTGGTGATCTGGGTAAGGCCGGGTGGCAGGAAAACGGACTGATGGCGCTGTTACTGCTGCTGACTGCCGGATTTGTTCTGTACAAGGGCTGGTGTTTCAACAGCCTGCAGTGGGGGGACGAGATTGCCCGTACCCTGGGTGTCCATACCTCCCGGCTGCGCCTGATCGGCCTGTTGCTAACCTGCCTGCTGACAGCGGTTACCACCGCCTTTCTGGGGATCATCGCCTTTGTCGGGTTGATGGCTCCCCATCTGATCCGTCCCCTGATCGGCAGTGATCAACGCTTCCTGTTGCCCGGTTCGGCACTGTGCGGGGCGTTGTTGCTGCTGGTGGCTGATATCCTCTCCCGCACCATCCTGGCGCCGGTGGTAATCCCGGTGGGGATAATCACCTCTTTTGCCGGTGCTCCCCTGTTTCTCTTCCTGCTGCTGCAAAGGAGAGTACTATGATCAGCATCAGACAGCTTGATTTTGCCTATGGCAGCCGACAGGTGCTGTACGGGGTTGATTTCAGGGTGGGCTCGGGCGAGCTGGTCTCGGTTCTGGGGATGAACGGCTCCGGCAAATCTACCCTGCTCAAGTGCGTTACCGGCCTGCTGCGGCCTTTTCGGGGGGAGGTGGAGATCAATGGACGCTCCGCCAGGAGTCTTTCCCGACAGGAGCTGGCTCAAAGCATCGGCTACCTGCCCCAGAACAGTCAGCCGGTTGACTGCACCGTTTTTGAGGCGGTGCTGATCGGTCGCAAGCCCCATCTGGGCTGGCAGGTAAACGACAACGACCTGGCCGAGACCTCCCGCATCCTTTCCCTGACCGGTCTGGGCAGCTATGCCGATCGTTCAACACTGCACCTTTCCGGTGGTGAGTTGCAGCGGGTGGCCATTGCCCGTACCCTGGCCCAGCAGCCGTCGGTGTTGCTGCTGGACGAACCGGTCAACCACCTGGATATTCGCAGTCAGATCGATGTAATGGACCTGATCCGCAGCCTGACCCTTCAGTTGGGGATCGCCACCATTGCCGTCATGCATGACCTGAACATGGCGCTGCGATTTTCAGACCGGTTTGTGCTGATGCGGGAAGGGCAGGTGCGGGCTGCAGGGGGGCAGGAGGTGATGACGGCCGAGAATATCCGGGAGGTCTATCAGTTGCATGTGGTGCGGCATGAGCTTGATGGCATTCCACTGGTGATCCCTTGTCCCGAGAGGGAACCGATGCGGAACGCCTATCCCTCTACTAATACATAAACTCAGACAAGCAGCGCCCGTCATGCCGCTATTTTTCCCTTTATGCTAAGAAAATGGGTCAGGTTTGATGCTCAGAAAGCGCTTGTTCTTTCCTGCAAGTCGGACAGATACCGCTTAAAAACAGTTCGTGCTCCTCAACTATAAACCCGTCCGGGTGCGGACTGTGGCTTACTGGACAGCCTGAAACACAATATAACTGGTTGCAATGATGACAATGGAAATGGTGGTGGTGCTCCTTGCCGCTCCGTTCATACAGGGTGCCCAATGATGGGTGATTGATCTGACAGAGCCATCCCTTTTCTGCCAGTGTTTTCAGGTTACGGTATACAGTGGCCTGATTCAGCGATGCGACAAATTCCCTTCCGTACAACAGAATATCCTCAACTGCCATGGGACGGTCTTGCCGGATAAAAACCTCCTGAATGGCGTCACGCTGTGTTGTTTTTCGTTTCATGTCTGATCCTTGATGAATTTGCAAATCATGTATCAATAACAGGTTGACCTGTTTCTCTGCTCTGTGTTAATGCAAGAGCGTTTGCATTAATCTGTTCTCATTTTCATGTCCATTACTGTACACAAACTTGCAGAGAGAGGGAAGAGTCATGACTGTTCACCAGCTGAAGCTCCCGGTTGTTGCCGCTGTTCTGCTTGCAGCTGCAACAGCTCAGGCCGGGGAGGCCAAAAATGATGACAAAGGGTTGCTGCGCCTTGAAACCATTGTGGTTACAGCATCACCAGAGTCGGAGGACAAACAGAAGATTGAGGATCGTTCCTTGCGTACCCACAAGGTCGTGGATCTGGCAGAAATACTGTCCGATGAACTGGTGGAAGTACAGATGATCCGCAAGAGCGGTTATGGCAATGAAGTATCCATGCGGGGCTTTGGGCAGGAAAATCTGAAAGTCATGCTGGATGGCGGCATTCTGGAAGGGGCCTGTGGTAGCCGTAAGGATCCTTCTTTGTCCCATATCAACATGCTGACGGTGCAGGATATCCAGATTCAGCAGGGGCCGTTTGATGTGACCCGGCCCGGTTATCTGGGGGGCTATGTGGATGTTATCACCAGAAAGCCGCAACAGGCATTCAGTGGAGAGCTGCTGGGCAAGGCTGGCAGCTTTGATTATTACAGCGGCGGTTTCAGTATAACCGGCGGCAGTGATAGTATACAGGCGCTGCTGGGCTTTAACTATTCTGAATCGGGACAGTACCAGGACGGCAGCGGCAGGTCGCTCTGGCAGGTACGCCAGGGGTTGGCAGCCCCTTACAGTCAAAGCGGCAGGGGAGCCAGGGCATTCCGGAAAGATGACCTCTGGGGCAAACTGCAGATAACCCCCAGCGCAAACCAGACCATCCTGCTGGAACATACCTACGGCAAAGCCACCGACATTCTCACCCCCAGGGTTGCCTTTGATATTGAAAAAGAGATCACCCAGATGAGCAAGGCAAGCTGGGAGGCCCGTAATCTTGGCCCCTGGTCCAAAAAACTGACGCTTTCCTTTTACCGCAATGATGTTGAACATAACCCGTATCAGGGGCTACGGACGGTTGCCGCCCCCAAAAACAATATTGCCTCGCGGGTCATTACCGGCGGTGGGCTTCAGAACAGTACCGATGCCGGGTTTGCCACCTTTACCTATGGGCTGGATATCTCCTATGAAGACTGGTTTGCCGATACCTTTAACAGTCTGAACGGGGTTAAAGTTAATGACAGCCTGATTCCATCGGTGCGCAGTCTGAATCTTGGCGGCTATCTGCAGGCTGAAAAACAGTATCAGCGTGTAACTGTCGGAGCTGGTATCCGGGTGGACAGCCTGACCCAGGAGGCACATGAAAATCTTACCTTTACCCAAGCAGTAACCAGTGCCAATCGTAAGACCGATACCTTGGTCGGGGGACAGATTTCGCTTAAATACTACCCCACTGATCAGATCACGCTGTTTGGCGGGGCAGGACGCAGCTACCGCACCCCCACCGGTACAGAACGGTATCTTCAGGGCGGTGCAACCTATTACGGTAATCCCAATCTGAAGCCAACTGCCAACACCGAAGTGGATGCCGGTATCAGGTTTGACCATAAGCAGTGGAAACTGCAACTTAAAGGGTTTTTCTCGGAATTGACCGACTACATCTACCAGCAGAAAAACAGCAGTAACGTGCAGACCTATACTAATATTGATGCCTACCTGTGGGGTGGCGATATCAAAGGTTCTCTGCAGCTTCCGGCTGATTTTTCACTGGATGCCGGTATTGCCTGGCAACAGGGACGCAAACGTACCCGTCCGGTCAACAACTACAGTGACAACCTGGGGCAGATTGCGCCGCTCAAGACCCGTATGGCCATTAACTACAACAATGCTGCACCTTTTGGACAGAACGATGCAGGTCTGTTCGGCACCTTCGAGTGGGTGCATTCCAATGCCGCAACTGATATTGACAGCTATGCCGGAGAGAAACAGCTGGGGGCCTGGGATCTTTTCAACCTGCGGTTGGGGTACCGCTTCCGTCTGGTTACCCTGAATTTGGGGATCGACAACCTGCTTGATAAAACCTATGCTTCGGCTAATTCTTATGAATGGGATGTGCTGAGCGGCACCGGTGCTACCCCGGCCATTGTCAATGAACCGGGACGTTTTGTGTACGGCAGTCTCAGTTTTAAGTGGTAACGAAAGGAACGATTCTCATGAAAAAATTGTTTGGATTATTGCTGCTGATCAGTTGTCTGGCAATTACTGCCTGTCAGGACAGAAAACAGCCCTCGTCTCCGTTCAACACTGGAACCAGCGGTAAATTGACCGTGGTCACCACGCTGTTTCCGCTCTATGACTTTGCCCGCAGCATTGGCGGAGACAAGGCCGATGTCACCCTGTTACTGCCGCCCGGTGTAGAGGCCCACGCCTTTGAACCACGGCCTGAAGATGCCATAAAAACAGCCAAAGCCGGGCTGTTTATCTACACCAATAGACAGATGGAGCCGTGGGCAGAGAAATTTATCTCCGGTCTGGGGGTAAAAAATCTGGTGGTGATTGATGCCAGTAAAGGGGTAACCCTGCAGCCTGCCCGGTCGCATCAGCATGAAAAAGTGGAAGAACCTGACCATGATCACCACCTCCATGCAAAACATGATGAAAAACATGCCCACGGTGATCATGACCATGATAACAGCGGCATGGACCCCCATATCTGGCTGGATCTGGACAATGCCCGGGTCATGGTGGACACCATTGCCCAAGCCATGGCAGCCAAAAACCCGGCCAACGCTGCCGCCTACACTGCCAATGCCGCTGCACTTAAACAGAAGCTGATCCAACTTGATGCCGAGTATAAAAGCGGTCTTACCTCCTGCAAAACCAGAACCCTGCTCCATGGCGGTCACTATGCCTTTGGCTATCTGGCAAAACGCTACAACCTGCAGTATGAAGCCGCAGTCTCGGTTAATGCTGATGCCGAGCCAACCCCGGCCCGGATGATAGAGCTGGTCAAGCAGGTAAAAAAGAGCGGGGTACGCTACATCTTCAGTGAAGAGATGGTGTCACCACGCCTGACCGAGGCAATTGCCCGTGAAGCAGGGGTAAAGGTGCTGTCACTCCACAACCTGCATAATATCTCTAAGGATGATCTACAGACTGATGTGAGCTATGACAAGCTGATGCGGAAAAATCTGGAAAGTTTGAGAACCGGGTTGGAGTGCCGTTAACTTCCGCATCCACCTCCGCCGCATCCGTCACTGCCGCAGCAGCCCTTCTTTTTCCCGAGTGAGCGGTAGAGGAGCCATAAGGCTCCTCCCGCAATCACAACCATCAAAATAATGTCGAACGTCCCCATGGTTTAGCCCCCTCCCAATCCGAGGAAACGTCCTCCCTGGTAGATGATCAGTGCCACCAGCCAGGCCAGTACGGTTGAGTAGGCAAAGGCCACACCGGCCCATTTCCAGGTGCCAAACTCCTGCCGCATGGCAGCACCAACCACCACGCAGGGCATGTAGAGCAGTACAAAAGCCATAAAACTGAATGAGCTGAGCGGTGTGAATTGACCTTGCAGTGCTGTTTTAAGGGCTGATTGTTCCTCTTCTGGTTCTTCTTTCTGTGGCAGGTAGAGCATGGTGCTGACAGCCTTTTTCACTGCGCCGCTAAAGGAGACCACAATCTCTTTCAGATCTTCACCAAGGGGCGGTGTTTCTTTTTTCTCTTCTTTTTTGGGGGCGTAGATCTCGCCCATGGTGCCGACCACAATCTCTTTGGCAATGACGCCGGTAATCAGCGATGAAGCGGCCTCCCAGGTGCCGAAACCAACCGGCTGGAACACAGGGGCGATGGCAGCTCCGGCTCTGCCCAGATAGGAGTCACGCTTGTTCTCAACGCCCCAGGGCAGGTTGAGCATGAACCAGACCAGTACTGATACAGCAAAGATGTAGGTACCGGCCTTGATCAGGAAGTGTTTGCCCTTTTCCCAGGTGTGCAGGCAGAGGCTGGTAAAGGAGGGCATCCGGTAGGGGGGCAGCTCCATGATAAACATTGGTGCATCCCCCTTGAACAGGGTCTTCTTGAAAATAAAGCCCATCAGTATGGCCAGCAGCATCCCCAAGATATAGAGGGTCCAGATCACGGTACCGGCATTGTCCGGAAAAAACACCGCAGCAAACAGCACATAGACCGGTAGGCGGGCGCCGCAGGACATCAGTGGTATCAACAGCGCAGTCAGGATCTTGTCTTTCTGGTTTTCCAACGTGCGGGTGGCATAGATGCCCGGCACGTTGCAGCCGAACCCCAACAGCATCGGGATAAAGGATTTGCCGTGCAGGCCAATGGCATGCATGGCCCGGTCCATGACAAAGGCTGCCCGTGCCATGTAGCCGCTGCCTTCCAGGAAGGTAATAAAAAACATCATGGCAAAAATTACCGGCACAAAGACCAGCACTGAGCCAACCCCGGCAATCACACCATCATTTACCAGTGATATTGTCCAGTCCGGCGCATTGATGCTGCCAAGAATAGCAGCCACCCAACGCTTGAACGGCCCCCCCGTCATCTCGTCGATCCAGTCACCAAAGGGGGATGAGAGATCAAAGGTCAGCTTGAACAGCAGCCACATGGCAAAAGCAAAGATCGGGATACCCAGAAAACGATTCAGTACGATCCGGTCGATCCGCTCTGTCAGTTCAATGTTGCGTTTTTCCGGTTTGGCTAACACCTCCCGGCACAATCCATTGGAAAGGGCATAGCGCACATCAGCCAGAAGGCCTTCAACGTCATCGCCATGGGCGCGCAGCAGGTGCTCAAACAGGTGAGGTGGCAGTGAGTCTGGCGGGATATTGGCGGCCTTGAAGATCAGGCTGTCTCCCTCCAGCAGTTTCAGCAGTAGCCAGCGTTGCGGATACTGTTCCAGCAGGCTGGCATGGTTGTGTTGCAGATGATCCTGCAGGCTGTTCAGGATGGTTTCAATATCCTCACCATAGTTGAGGGTTCTGGGGGCAATCCGATTTTCCGTCACAACCGCCTTTAGCAGCTGATTAAGTCCGGTTTTTTTTGTTGCAGAGGTAGGTATGGCGGTAATCCCCAGCGTTTCTTCCATCTGCTTGATATTAATTTTATAGCCTTTTGCCTCGGCCTCATCAAAGATGTTGAGTGCCATTATCATTGGAATGCCAAGCTCAAGCAGTTGCATGGTCAGATACAGGTTGCGTTCAAGGTTGGTGGCATCCACCACGTTGATAATCAGGTCCGGTTTTTCCGTTACCAGGAAATCACGGGTTATGATCTCTTCCTGAGTATAAGGAGACAGTGAATAACATCCAGGCAGGTCAACCAGGCGGATGCTGCGACCTTCAACCTCAAACAGGGCCTCTTTCTTTTCTACCGTAACACCGGGCCAGTTGCCCACATGCAGGCGGCTACCGGCAATAGCGTTGATCAGAGAGGATTTTCCGGCGTTGGGGTTACCGGCAACGGCAACCACCAGCGGCTTCTGCTGGCTCATGGCAGCACCTCAATCTCAATTCCCTTGGCCTCGTTTTTGCGCAGGGAAAGGTTGTAGCTCTTGACCGTTACTTCAATCGGGTCGCCCATGGGCGCCACCTTTTCCACCTTGATGGTCTCACCGGGGATTACTCCCATATCCATCAGGCGGCGGCGGATAGGCCCGATGCTGCTGTCCAGCTTCAGTATTTTGCCCTGTTGGCCAGGTTTCAGGTTACTCAGGTTCATAGGGTGGTTCCTTTCACTTTAATGCTGCGGGCCATGCGACGGTCAATGGCTATGCGGGCCTCATCAACCAGAAGCAGCAACAGGTTGCCGTCGTTCTTCAGCACCTCTACCTGCTTTCCCACCCGCAACCCCATCTCTTCTGCCCGTGTTGCCGTGGCTTTTTTATGGTGGTGACCGTGGTCGTGATGATGATCATGGCTGTGGCCGTGACTGTGGCATCCACCACCGCACCCGCCACAATGACGTATTTCTGTTATTTCGCCCCGTTCGCCGGGTGTAAGCAGTTCAAGTGGCATCATCTCTTCCTCCGCTTAAATGTTGGTTGATCAAAAAAATAAACTTAACGCAGAGATGCAGAGGGGCAGAGAAAATCAAGTTTTTACTCTATTAAGCGTCTTGCTCTGCGTCCGTGCTACTCTCTTTTCCCTCTGCGTTAAAGCTGTTGACTTAAAACTTCAGCACCAGACCGTAGAGTGCAGTAACGTCAGTCTCCGGCTTGGTCAGGCCAAATTTAATACCGGCATCAATATCCAGATGGTCATTAATCTCGTAACGCAGACCGGTAAGGGCATAGATCGGCAGTTCGTTTGAGGTTTTGTCCGGGTTGGTGGCAAGACCAAAGTCAGCCACTGCAAACAGCCCTTTGGCTACTTCTGCTTCACCGGCAATGGAGCCGGACCAGATGTTTCTGCGCTGTGAACCGTCATCTTCGCGGTAGTGGTGGTACTCATAGCCGAGGTTTGCGTGGAGTGCATATTTTCCATCTTCAAATTCTTTGGTGGCAATCAGAGTACTGCCGAATTGCCAACGACCTTCTGACAGGCCGTTGCTGTACTTGCCGGTGGGCATGATAACACTGGGCTTGATCGCCAGATTGATGCCGGCCAGTTCTGTAAACCTGTACTTGATCTCCATGGTCATGTCGCCAAAACCATCTGTGTTGGACAGATCGCCGTCAACATTTGAACGTTCATTGAACAGGTAAGGAATGGCCAGTGAAATGCCCAGGTCTTTGTACAGGCCGGTGGTAATCTTCATTTCACCGTCAGCAGTGTTGGTTTTGGTGGTGGAACCATTATTGGTCTGTTTGTCATAACCGTAGGAACTGTTCAGCTCAATCTCTACCTTGCCGACATCAACCGTACCGGCATCATCGGTTGCAAGGGGAGGGCCTGCCAGAGCAGTTCCGGCAGTAAAAACAGCAAATGAAAGGGCAAAAGTGGTTGAACGCAGTGCAGTCATAACGAGTCTCCTTGGATCTGAAGGTTGTCTCTGGCTGGCTGCGTGACTGGGAACGTGTCGCTGGCTGGCTTGATCTGTTAGGGGTTGAGTGATTATTTTGTCATGATCAGTTTGTTGTTGCTGGTAATCCTTAGACGGTACTCTTCACCGGCATGCAGGATGGTGATTTCCTGCTGGTTACCAAGCAGTTCCAGGCTGGTGATAGTTCGCTTTTCCATATCAGTTGTCTGTCTCCTTTCTTGATGATCTGGGGATTGGTGCTGGCGATTGGTGTATCAAGCTTACGCAGTTCAGGCATTCCCGCAGGGTGCAGACACCGCAGGCGTGGTGCATGAACACCGGTATCCCTAGTTTTTTGGCAGCAGACATCGCCTCATTACGAGCCTGATGGGATACCTTGTTGGTGAAGATAACAACGGCATCGGCATGTTTGATCTTGCTGCCCATATGTTGCTCGGCCTGGCTGAAAATCCGCAGACTCATTCCCTGCTTTTTTGCCTCTTTCATGTACTGCTCTCCTAGCCGATCCATGCCTCCCACCAGTATGATGCTCATAATTCTGCTCCATTAAGAATATGAAAATCGATATCATTATTCTGGCAAAAAAAGGGGTGTTCTGGATCTTTGATTTCAAGCATCTGCCGATTACCCGTGGCAAGGATGGCTCCCATACGCCGACGGCAGCAGCGGTAGTCTTCTGCCAGACGCAGACTGTGTACCGGATTACCGTAGATCTTCCAGAGCGCCTGGCAGGTAAACGGAAGTTTCACCAAACCCATAAAAGCTGCAACATCCTTGGGGGGATAGCCGATGAACAGGCCGATCTCATGGGGAAAGCAGTCATGCTCCATAATCCGCTGTGTAAGCAGATCAAAAAGTTCGTCCAGACAGGCCTGTGGTTTGTAGCCAGCCTTGTGAAGCAGTGTACGGATACCGGCATGGGACAGCTGTTGTTCAAGTTGCTTCCGGTTAAAGAACAACAACAGGAAGGCCCTTGGTTTGCCCTGAAGCACGATAAACTCAAGGCTGCCAAGTCTGTGTGCAATCTGCTGCTGATGATCCTGCCAGAGATGGTACAGATTTCTGCCGCAAGGCCTGGTCCTGTTAACCAATGAAACAAGGTTGGCCGGTTTGACCCCGGCCAATACTTCAGAACACTCCAGCATCAGATGTGCGGTCAGGCAATCAAGGGGGGAATCATATTTTGCAAGCAGTTCAGGAACGGCATTAGTCATGGGGACTGTGAGTTGTTGTCTGTCTGATTGGTAAAACCCCATGAGCGCCTCCTTTGATATGCAAATGAATTTTGTTATCAATAGTATTTTGAAAGAAATATGTCAACAGGTTTTGTGATGACAGAGGGACTGTTGAGGGGAATGTTTGCGGTGTACGAGTGGTCAGTGGCCTGAACAATTATTGCAAACGCCATACATAACAATGGTTTTTGAATCTATCTGACCCCATTTGGCAACATCGGCAGGTGGTTCCAGTGTGTCTACAACAGGCCACTGAAAGTCTACAACGCGCTTACATTGGCTGCAAATCAGGTGATGGTGGGGTGCGAAAACCGCTTCAAAACGTGCCTGGCTTTCAGCTGTTTGAATGCGTGCAACCAACTGGTGTTCCTCCAGTGTGGTCAAGGTGCGATAGACCGTATCAAGTGAGATAGTGGGGAGCGTCGCTAACAGGCGCTTGTGGAGTGTCTCGGCAGTGGGGTGATCTGGCTGATTAACCAGTTGACGGTAGATCTCTATTCGTTGATGGGTGACTTTCAGACCGGCGTCTCTGCAGGCAGTCACAAATTGTTCCATCATCTGCTCTAGCTGTTCCTGGCTACAGGTAGTTGCCACGGCAGTACTCCATTTCTCTATTACTTGGTAGGAATCATTACTTTTTGCACCGCTTTTGTCAAGAAAATCTGTTGCAGGCTCTTCTGACGAGTTGCGTTACCATAGCTTGCATGAAAAAATTTTCAGGCTACACTAAAGATATGCGTGCTGTGTATTTCATGAGTAATGAACAAGGAGGAGGATAGGTATGCCGGACAATTTACTGATTCCGTCGGTTGATTTACGGGTAGGGGCGTTGGAGGAGTATAACCGCACCCAGAAACAGAAGGCGATGTTGCATCGCAAAAAGCCAAAACCTCGCCCCTGCGTGACAATTTCGCGCCAGTTCGGCTGTCTTGGATATCCGGTTGCTGAACGGGTTTGTGAACTGATGAGCCAAAAAAGTGGGGAACCGTGGTTGTTAATTGACCGGGCTGTGCTTGATGAGGTGGCAAAACGTCACAATATTTCGAAGGACATCCTTGAATGCCTTGGGGAGAGGAACCGTTTATTGGATGATCTGCTGGCAACCTTTTCACCCCGCTGGACCCATAGTCAGGACTGTTTCAAACTCCTATGCAAACATGTGGTCAGTCTTGCAGAACAGGGTAATGTGGTGATTATGGAACTGGGCGGGGCGATCATAACCAGGCATTTTGAACATTCAAAACATTTCAGGATTTATGGTTCGATGGAGTACAAGGTGCGCGCCATTGCCCAGCGGCTTCAGATTGAGTATGAGGCTGCAGAAAAACTGGTGATCAAACAACAGAAACAACGCGATAGCTTTACCCGTGATTTTCTGGATCAGGATGATCACAACCCGGAACTGTACGAACTGCTGTTTAACAATGATCGTAATTACGTTGAAAAAATTGCCACCACCATCACCACCTATGTTGCGGATGAGCTTCAGTGAAATTTAATATTGACATTTTATTAGATAGGTATTATTCCTAACAAACCGATTCGGTCGGTATACTTGCATACAACTGGAGGATGTGCCCATGGCTAATGGACCAAAATCAGAAAAAAATCTTGCTGATGCTTTTGCCGGTGAATCACAGGCAAACCGTAAATATCTGGCGTTTGCCAAGCAGGCTGATAAAGAAGGTTTCCCCCAAGTTGCCCGCCTGTTCCGCGCTGCTGCTGAGGCAGAAACCGTACATGCCCATGCCCACCTGAAGGCGCTGGGCGGCATTAAGTCCACCAAAGAGAACCTGCAGGAGGCTATTGGCGGTGAGACCCATGAGTATAAAGAGATGTATCCGCCCATGATTGAAGATGCCAAGGCAGAAGGAGCAACTGAGGCTCTGCGCTCCTTCAGCTATGCCAATACCGTAGAAAAAACCCATGCTGAGCTGTACCAGAAGGCGGCAGATGGTCTGGGGCAGGCTGGAGATCAGTTTGATTATTACGTCTGTCCTATCTGCGGACATACCCATGAGAAGTCTGCACCTGAGAAATGTCCGGTTTGTGGTGTAGCAGCATCTATGTTTATACAGATCAAGTAGTAATACTGGTTGGTTAAGCGGGCTGTGCCAAAATGGTACACCCGCTTTTTTATACGAGTTTAATAAGTAAAATTCCTAAATAAAAACTGTTTGTATTTGTGTTGACATGCAAAAAATATGTGCAACACTGTAGCTAAGCAAACAACTTCGGTCAGTTCTTTCTTCTTCCCAAGCAGACAACAACCAGTACTATGAAAGGAGCAGAGCGCATGAGTGAGAGCAAGTGTCCCGTAACCGGCAGATCCAGCAGGCAGGTGGCAGGCGGTGGAACCAGTAACCGTGACTGGTGGCCTAATCAATTAAACCTCAACATCCTGCATCAGCATTCAGCAAAGTCCAACCCGATGGGTGCAGATTTCAACTACCGTGAAGAGTTCAAAAAGCTGGATCTGGCTGCCATTAAAAAAGACCTTGTTGCAGTTATGACTGACTCCCAGGACTGGTGGCCTGCAGACTGGGGGCACTACGGCGGTCTGATGATTAGAATGGCCTGGCACAGCGCCGGTACCTACCGGATGGGTGATGGTCGCGGTGGGGCTGGTTCTGGCTCCCAACGTCTGGCACCGCTTAACAGCTGGCCGGATAACGTGAATCTGGACAAGGCCCGGCGACTGCTCTGGCCGATCAAACAGAAATACGGCAAGCAGATCTCCTGGGCAGACCTGATGATTCTGGCTGGCAACTGTGCCCTTGAATCAATGGGATTCAAGACCTTTGGCTTTGGTGGCGGTCGGGTGGATATATGGGAGCCTGAACAGGATATCTACTGGGGCTCAGAGGACAAGTGGCTTGGTGACAAGCGCTATGAAGGTGACAGAAATCTGGATAACCCCCTTGCTGCTGTGCAGATGGGGCTTATTTATGTCAATCCAGAGGGGCCCAACGGTGCACCCATCCCTGCAGAATCTGCCCATGATGTCCGTGAGACCTTTGCCCGGATGGCCATGAACGACGAAGAAACCGTGGCCTTGATTGCCGGTGGCCATACCTTTGGCAAATGCCACGGTGCCGGTACTGCCGATCATGTTGGGCCGGAGCCTGAGGCAGCAGGCATTGAAGAACAGGGACTGGGCTGGAGGAGCAGTTTCAAGAGCGGCAAAGGTGGTGACACCATCTCCAGCGGTATTGAGGGGGCCTGGAAGCCAAACCCAACCACCTGGGACATGGGCTATCTGAAGGTGATGTTCAAGTATGAGTGGGAACTGCTTAAAAGTCCGGCTGGCGCGTATCAGTGGCTGGCCAAGGATGTTGAAGACGAGGATATGGTGGTTGATGCCCATGACCCGACACAAAAACGTCGGCCAATGATGACCACGGCTGATCTTTCGCTCAAATTTGACCCTGCATATGAAAAGATTGCCCGCCGCTATCTGGCTAATCCGGATGAATTCGCTGATGCCTTTGCGCGAGCCTGGTTCAAGCTGACCCACCGTGATATGGGGCCGCGTTCCTGCTACCTGGGGGCTGAAGTGCCTGCAGAGGATCTGATCTGGCAGGATCCGGTTCCGGCTGTTGATCATGCATTGATTGATGCGCAGGATATTGTCGGCCTCAAGGCACAGATTCTGGCAACAGGTCTCTCTGTCTCACAACTGGTTACCACTGCCTGGGCCTCGGCCTCCACCTTCCGTGGTTCAGACAAGCGGGGTGGGGCAAATGGTGCGCGGATCCGGCTGGCTCCCCAGAAAGACTGGGCAGTTAATCAGCCTGATCAGTTAGCCAAGGTATTGTCAGCCCTTGAGCTGGTTCAGCAGCAGTTCAACGCGGCTCAATCAGGTGGCAAGAAGGTATCGCTGGCTGACCTGATCGTGCTGGCTGGTTGCGCAGCAATTGAACAGGCTGCAAAGAACGCTGGTCAGACCGTGACCGTACCGTTTGCGCCGGGCCGCACTGATGCCTCGCAGGAGCAGACCGACGTTGCATCCTTCAGTGTGCTTGAGCCGGTTGCTGACGGGTTCAGAAACTTCCTCAAGTCAAAATATTCGGTAACCGCAGAAGAACTGCTGCTTGATAAATCCCAGCTGCTGACCCTGACCGCGCCAGAGATGACCGTGCTGATCGGCGGATTGCGGGTACTGGGCGCCAATTATGGTCAGACGCAGCATGGCGTCTTTACCACGCGGACGGAGACGCTGACCAATGACTTCTTTATAAACCTGCTTGATATGCGTACCGCCTGGAAACCCACCACCGCTGATGCTGATCTTTTTGAAGGGCGTGATCGCACCAGCAATGAACTGAAATGGACCGCCACCCGTGTTGATCTGGTCTTTGGTGCAAACTCACAATTGCGGGCTATTGCTGAGGTCTACGGCTGCGCAGACTCGCAGGAAAAGTTTGTAAATGACTTTGTGGCGGCCTGGTGCAAGGTGATGAACGCGGATCGCTTTGAGCTGGTCTGATTGCGGTTTTTTCTCGGATAAAAATTTTGTGAACATCTTGTGTTGTGATTAAAGTTTGTTAAGCTTTTACTAGGGGGAGCATCGAACACTCCCCCTACATTTCCTGAAAGGAGGAATGAGTATGGCAGATGCGGGACAAGGCTGTGTCAAGCCGGCCGGAGGTCCAGTAGTAGCAGCGTCACCACCACCTGAAGCACAACCAGCAAAGGAGACAAGAACCATGAGCGTAGCACGTGTGGGGCATCAGGCCCCTGATTTTGAGGCCAACGTTTATTTCAACGGCGGCTTTCAGACCATGAAACTCTCTGACTATAAAGGAAAGTGGATCGTCCTGTGCTTCTATCCGGGCGATTTCACCTTTGTCTGACCGACTGAACTGACGGCGGTCGCCGTCAAGCATGCAGAACTGAAAGAACTGGGTGTAGAAAGCTTTGCAGCAAGTACTGACAGCCGCTTTGTCCACAAGATCTGGCAGGCAGAAGAGTTGTCAAAGATGGTACCCGGCGGGGTGCCGTTCCCGATGATATCCGATGCCAGTGGTCTGATCGGTCAGGCCTATGGTGTCTTTGAACCAGCTGCCGGTGTGGATATCCGCGGTAGATTCATTATTGATCCTGATTTCAACATCAGAGCCATGGAAGTGCTGACTCCTGAAGTTGGCCGCAGCGTTACTGAGCTGATCCGTCAGATCAAGGCGTTCCAGCATGTACGCGCAACCGGAGAGGTTATGCCGGCAGGCTGGACACCAGGCAAGCCGACCCTCAAGCCGGGGCCGGATCTGGCTGGTAATGTCTGGAAAGAGTGGAAGCCGGAGATGGCATTTTGATTAACCATACAAAATGACTGAATAAAATTTTTACCGCAGAGTACGCAGAGGAATGCATTAATGATAAGTAATTTGAGTCTTTCTCTGTGGCCCTCTGTGTCCTCTGCGGTGAGCATATTTTGAATGTTTCTGGAGGTTTCTGTGCAGTATCTATCCATTGTCTATCGTCTGTTGATCGCCTTCTGGGTTGGTGGCGCGGCTTTATTTACCTTTGTGCTTACACCAACCCTGTTTAAAAGTTTTGATCGTGACATGGCCGGAACCATTGTCGGTGTCCTGTTTCCCGGCTATTTCAAATGGGGTCTGATCTGTGGTGTCCTTGCGTTGGGATGCCTGTTGTTCACCCGTGAAAATCGCTGGCTGTCATCAGCACTGATCATTGTGGCTATGCTGCTGGTCACCTCGTTGCAGACTTTTGTGATAGAACCCAAGGCTGCAGCTCTAAAAAAGGATATTCCGTCCTTTATTACGACCCCTAAAGATCATCCGGCACGGCAGCAGTTTAGAAAGTTGCACGGTATATCTGCGGTCAGTAATCTGGGCGTTATTGGCGGTGGAATCGCTCTTTTAATTCTGTTATACAAGCGCAATACCATGTGAAAGGAGAAAACACTACATGTCCAAATCAGTAAAAGGTACCAAGACTGAGCAAAACCTTATGAAATCATTTGCCGGAGAGAGTCAGGCACGTACTCGCTACACATATTTCTCGGCTGCAGCCAAGAAAGAAGGCTATGTACAGATTGCTGATATCTTTGAAGAAACCGCTAACCAGGAAAAAGAGCACGCCAAGCGGTTCTTCAAGTTTCTGGAAGGTGGCATGCTTGAAATCACCGCCTGCTTCCCGGCTGGTGTGATCGGAACTACCGCTGAAAACCTGCTGGCATCCGCCAATGGAGAGCATGAAGAACATACTGATCTATACCCGGCCTTTGCTGCAGTAGCAAAGGAAGAAGGCTTTGCTGAGATTGCTGCAGTCTGGAACGCTATTTCAGTGGCAGAGAAACAGCATGAGAAGCGCTACCGTGATCTGCTGGCAAATATTGAGGCTGGCAGGGTCTTTGCCCGTGAGGAGATAGTTGTATGGCGCTGTCGTAACTGTGGTTACCTGCACAGCAACAAATCAGCTCCGGAAAAATGTCCGGCCTGTGCCCATCCAATGGCGCACTTTGAACTGCTGGGTGAAAACTGGTAGAAATATCGCGGCGTTTCCGTGCATTACATTCAACGGTCGTTCCTGCATACAGGGACGACCGTTGAACATTTAACCTGTGTGAGGTACCGGTATGCTCGTCAATGATTTTTCCATCACCATAGCCACGATCAATGGAGCCGGCAGCCAGACCGCCAACAACACGCTTTTGCGGGCCATCCACAAGATGGGGGTTCCGGTCAGTGGTAAAAACATATTTCCTTCCAATATCCAAGGGCTTCCCACCTGGTTTACCATTCGGGTAAGCAAAGATGGCTACCTTTCCCGGCGCGAACAGGCTGAAGTTGTGGTGGCGATCAACAAGGCATCGATTCAGGAAGATATCCAGAACCTGGCATCAGGCGGCATCTGCCTCTACCCGGACGACCTGCAACTGCCGATTTTACGTGATGATCTGACCTTTTACCCGATGCCGGTCAATGAACTGGTTAAACAGTCCGGAGCAGAGGCCAGACTTAAGCCCTATGTTGCCAATATGGTTTATGTTGGCACACTGGCCAGTCTGCTGAATATTGATCTGCAGGAGATTGAAGCAGCCTTGTCGTATTACTTTAAGGGTAAACAGAAGGCTATGGATCTGAACTTTGCCACAGCCAAAGCTTCCTATGACTGGGCGCAGCTCCATCTTACCAAAACAGATCCGTTCCGGGTTGAACGGATGAACAGGACAGAAGGAACCTTTCTGATTGACGGCAATAGTGCTGCTGCATTGGGGGCGGTGTTTGGTGGTGTACAGTTTGTGGCCTGGTATCCGATTACCCCCTCAACATCCATTGTGGATCATCTGAGTGAGTATCTACCCAGGCTGCGTCAGGATGCAGAGGGGAAAGCCACCTATGCAATCGTGCAGGCAGAGGATGAGCTGGCAGTAATCGGCATGGTGGTGGGGGCTGGCTGGGCCGGTGCCCGTTCCATGACCGCAACTTCCGGGCCGGGCCTGTCGCTGATGACTGAATTTGCCGGGTATGCCTACTTTACGGAGATACCAGCCGTGATCTGGGATGTCCAGCGGATGGGGCCATCCACCGGCCTGCCGACCCGCACGGCACAGGATGATATTCTGGCTGCCTATACCCTTGGTCATGGTGATGGCAGGCATGTCTGCCTGATCCCTGGATCAATGGCTGAATGTTTCGAGTTTGGCTACACAGCCCTTGATCTGGCTGAACGGCTGCAAACCCTGGTGATTGTGCTGAGCGACCTTGACCTGGGGCTGAATCTCTGGCCCACCAAGCGGTTCGATTATCCTGAAAAACCGCTTGATCGCGGCAAGGTGCTTTCTGCCGAAGATCTTACCCGCCTGCAAGGGGCGTGGAAACGGTATGCTGATGTTGATGGGGACGGCATCTGCTACCGGACCCTGCCTGGAACCGATCATCCAGCAGCAGCCTATTTTACCAGGGGTACCGGCCACAATCAGGCTGCAGCCTACAGTGAACGACCTGAAGACTGGTCAGCCAACCTGGTCCGCCTGGCTAAAAAACATGACTATGCCCGCACCATAGTGCCAGCGCCAATTATTGATCTGAAAGATGGTGCTGAAGTCGGGCTGATCGCCTACGGCACCAGCGATGCTGCTGTGCAGGAGGCGCGGGATCTGCTGCAGGCTGCGGGTATACCGACATCCTATCTGCGGCTGCGCGCACTGCCGTTGGAGAGTCAGCTAACAGCATTTATCAGCGTGCATAAACGCCTCTATGTTGTTGAAAACAATCTGGATGGTCAGATGCGCGCACTGATTCAACTGCATGCTCCTGCTGATGCTGACCGGATCGTCTCAATTGCCAAATGTGACGGACTTCCCCTGACAGCAGGCTGGATTTGTGACGCAATCAAGGCCCATGAAGCAAAGGAGCAGCCATGACAACTACTGCCACCACGCCATCACCGGCTGTCAACCGGATCGGCTTGAGCAGGGCGGATTACACCGGTTCCAGCTCAACACTCTGTAACGGCTGCGGTCACTATGCCATTGCCAACGTCATCATTGATGCTGTCTACAGTCTGGGGCTCGATCCGTCCCGGATTGCCAAAATCAGCGGTATCGGCTGTTCCAGCAAGAGCCCGGCTTATTTCCTTGGACGTTCCCACAGTATCAACAGCCTGCATGGCCGGATGCCGTCAATCGCCACCGGTGCAACCACCGTCAACAAGGATCTGATCGCCCTGGGTGTCAGCGGTGATGGCGATACCGGCTCCATTGGTCTGGGCCAGTTCAAGCATCTGGTGCGCCGCAATGTGGATATGGTCTACCTGATTGAAAACAATGGTGTCTATGGCCTAACCAAGGGACAACTCTCTGCCACCGCTGATCTGGGGCAGAAGCTGAGGCATGGCAACGGGCTGAATGAGCTGCCGCCGCTTGACCTCTGTCTTGAAGCGATCATTGCTGGCTGCGGCTTTGTTGCCCGGTCATTTGCCGGTGATCCCAAGCAGTTGCAGTCCTTGATCAAGGCGGCATTTTCCCACCGTGGCACAGCCGTGTTGAACATCATCAGCCCCTGTGTCAGCTTCAACAATGGAGAAGGCTCAACCAAAAGCTATGTCTGGGGCAGGGATCATGAGCTGCCGTTGCATGAGATAAACTTTGTACCGCTTGAACATGATCAGATTCAGGCTGATTATGAGCCGGGAACGATTCAGGAGGTGGCATTGCATGACGGCTCAATTATCCGCCTGAAAAAAAACGGCCAGGAGTATGATCCTGCGGATCGGATGGCTGCCATCAGGCTGCTGGAGGAAGAACGGTCAGGCACTATGTTTACCACCGGCCTGCTGTACATCAATGAAGCACGACAAACGCTTGTTGAGCATGAAAAGCTGGTTGATCAACCACTGGTCCATCTGGCACATAAGGCGTTGCGACCGCCACGGCTAGCACTGGATGCGGTCATGGCTGAATACCTTTAACAAAACAGGGCTGGCTACTGATGCCAGCCCTGTTTATTTCTTCGTGTTAACCTGCGAACTGCCTATTCTAAACCAACTGCCGCGCTGCTGTCTGGACCGGGTCCCAGACCGGTGAAAAGGGTGGGGCATAGGACAGATCAAGATCAACGATCTGTTGCACGGTCATGCCTGCGGTCAAGGCGGTTGCCAGTACATCAATCCGTTTGGCAGCCCCTTCCAGACCCACAATCTGGCCACCCAGTAACCGTCCGGTTCCCTGTTCTGCCAACAGTTTGACCGTTATCCAGCCTGCACCGGGATAATAACCGGCCCTGGTCTTGGTTTTGGTGGTTGCGGTGGTGTACTGTAGCCCCAGTGTCTTAAGCTCTCGTTCAGTCAGGCCGGTACGGGCTACTTCATATTTGCAGATCTTGCTGACTGCTGTTCCCACCACACCGGGAAAGGTGGCATACCCGCCGGACAGGTTGATCCCTGCCACGTTGCCTTGCTTGTTGGCTACAGTGCCTAACGCCACATGGAACGGCTTGCGGCTGACCAAGTGGAAACTCTCGGCACAATCTCCGGCAGCCCAGATATTTGGAGCAGAGGTCTGCTGACGTGGATTGACCCGGATAGACCCCTTTTCACCCAGTATGATCCCTGCCTGCTGTGCCAGTTTACTGTTGGGGCGGGTACCCAGCCCAACAATCACCAGATCCGCCGGGATGGTACGCTGGTCGGTTACGACCCCGGTCACCTTTCCATTGCTCGCCTCATAGCCGGTCAGGGATTCATTCAGGTAGAGCGCCACCCCGATTTCCCGCAATGCTTCGGAAACCAGTATCCCCATATCAGGGTCCAGGGTACCCATGACCTGCTCACCTTTTTCAATCAGCGAGACCTGCAGCCCCTGTCGCACCAGCGCCTCAGCCATTTCAAGGCCGATATACCCGCCACCCACCACCACGGCGCTGCGTGGAAGTTCTTTGTCCATAAAATCAAATACTTTAATGCCACTTGCTAAGGTAGAGAGTGAAAAAATACCCTGGGCATCGCTGCCTTCCAGTTGGGGGAAAATCGCCTCTGCACCGGTGGTGATCAGCAGTTGGTCATAGGCTTCCCAGGCCTCACTGCTGTCTGCAAGGTTCAGTACCCGTACCCGCTGGCCAGTTACGTCAATCTCCAGCACTTCATGGCGTATGCGGGCATCAATGTTAAATTTCTCGCGAAACTTTTCCGGACTGCGTGCAATCAGCTTGTCAGCACTCTCCACCAGACCGGCAATAAAATAGGGCATACCGCAGGCAGAGTAGGAGGTGTGGGGTGAGCGTTCAAACACCACAATCTCCCGCTGCGGTTGTTCACGGCGGACCTTTGAAGCTGCGCTCATACCGGCGGCATCGCCACCGATTACGATCAGGCGTCCTGTTGTCATGGTGTAACCTCCTGATAGTTTGTTTCCACGCCTATGTAACAGCTCTTGGTACTGATTTCAATCGGTTGACAAAATGAGTACGAAATGTCTTGAAAAATATATGGGATTTCTTGACAGATCTTAAATATAGTGTAAACGAAATAAAATTGATTTTATTTGATAAATTGGAGGAACTTTATGGGTAAAAAGTATCTTGTAGTATGTGCAATGGCAGTACTTGGTTTTGTCAGTGCAGGTGCCGGTGAAGCAGTCGCCAGTCCCAAGGTTGACCGTACGGTCCGCAACATTGAAATGACCTTGAACAACTGCGCAATTGATCAGTACTGGGACGGTAACGCCATCAAGCCTGGAGTTCCTGCAGAAGTAACCAACGGCTGGCTGCACAGCTGCGTCAGTAACCTGAATCGTGCCATCAGTTACTACAACAGCCTGAACGCGATGGAGCGGATGAGCCCCAGTGTGGTTTCAAAGGATATTAAAGGACGGCTTGACAGTTACCAGAAGTTTGCCAAGGCAGCCCAGGGCAACCAACAGGTGGCGGCAGCCAATGCCCAGGCAGCCCAGAATACCTGCATGACCTTTGGCCAATTTGCCAATGATCTCAAGACAAAAGAAATTGAGCGCTTGGTTATTGTGCAGGCAAAAAGCAGTACCTATATTTTGCCAAAGGATTTTGAGCCGCTTAAGCAGGCCGCTGAAAAAGTACACAAAATCTGCACTGAAAATCCAGCAATTGCAAAACTGGGGGATAACTCCTGTCCCATGTACCGTATCAACGGCAGCGGTGCGGAATGGTGCTCTGCAGCAGCCAATTACAAAAAGCTGATGCCTGAGTTACTGTTTGCATACGCCAAGGCAAATTTAACCAAAATACCTGATAAACCTGAAGTAATTGTAGACTGGCAGCATCAAGGCTGGCTCAGGGTTAATGACAAGGCTGAGTACAAACGGCTGTTTACCGTTTCTGAAGAAGAAAAGGCAGAACTTGCCCAAAAGCTGGCTTCACCGGTTGAAATTATCGGTGATCCGGCAGTGTTGAACAAGGTGTATGATGTCATTGCTCAAGAACGTGAACCCTTTAAAAAGAAGATCGATGAATATGCGCCAACTTGGAAAACCACCAATATATCCAATACGAAAAGTTATCTGCAGAATATAGCCCGTGAGATCATCATGGATTGGCACCCCAAGGCAAAGATCATCAAAAACTTTATCAGCTCAACCGGTTACCAGGTAGAACGGAATGCGTTGGGTGTCATTGTAGATCGTCGGCTTTCAGGTGGTATTGTGTATCAGGTGCCGGGTGAGCCGTGGTGCCAGTATCGGGTCTACTCAACCCGTGAGCCCTATAATGGTAATAATTCATATGGCAAAGGAACCCGCTACAATATAGATATGGTCCGTTTCCAGAGTTGCAAAAACTAACCCCGGAGAGGAGTTGAGCGGCGTGAAAAAACAAAGTGTACTCATTGCCTTGATGCTCTCCTTGGGCGTCATACCTGCTTTTGCCGATGACTGCTACAAGCAGCTACCAGGAACCTGGGAATATGTGGTTGAACGCTCAAAAGATGGCGCCGACACCATGGGCAGGCTTGAATACAAACCGGACGGCACCATGGTTGCCACGATTCCCAAGTACAACATCACGGCAACCGGCACCTATACCGTCCAGGACCAACAGATAAGAACCGTATTCGGGAAACAGGAACGAACGTTTGTCATTACTGCCTGCACGCCGGACACGATGACGAACAAACGGGACGATGGCAAGGTGGAGCAGTTTAAAAGAATAAAGTGATTGAATGCAGGGGATAGTTCTAACGGACTATCCCCTGTTTGCTATCAAAAACAAAGGAGAGATTTTTTATGCGTATGACCTTTCTTGCAGCAGGAATTCTGGCATTGACTCTGGCCGCTGCGCTACCGGCAGCAGCAGCACCAAAGACACCGGCATCAGCCCAACCGGCAGGAAAAACAGATGCCAGACTTCAGGGCAACTGGAAAGTGGTAAAGGCTACCGGGGCTTTTGATGAAACAAACATCGGTACAGTTTACAGCTTCAAGGGTACTGCCATGAGTACCACCAAGGACGGCAGCGGCCCAAGCGGTACTTTCAGTTCTGTTGATGGCCGGATAGTCTGGAAACTGAAAGGCATGGATATGGAGATGACCTATAAATACAGGTTTGAAGGTAAAAACCTGCTGATAGAGCCGGAGAACAGCGGTCAGACCCTGATACTTAAAAAGCAGTGACCTGCACAACCGCAGGAGGTCTCAGCATCATGTTGCTGCGAATTCTGACAATCTACCTGTTGTTGCTGCTGGCGTCGGTCAGTAGAGTACTGGCGGCCGAGCAGCCTGCAGAACCGGGTAGTGTGCTGCTTGAGGTGGCAGGCGAGCCGGATTCTGCCTCTTACATTGCCCAGTTTAATCAGGCCCGCAGCCGGGCCAGAAACTGTGGTACACGTTCCTTTAAACCAGCAGCGCCGCTTGTCTGGAATGAGACCTTGCAGCAGGCAGCTCTTGTTCACAGCAGGGATATGGCAGCGCACAAGAATCTGAATCATAAAGGAAGCGATGGCAGCAAGGTGTTTTTTCGTGTATTGCGGTTTAACTACCAGTTTGAGACCGTGGGAGAGAATATAGCCAGAAGTCCCTATGATCTGGCAGCAACCCTGAAGGTCTGGCTGGGCAGTCCCGGCCACTGCGCCAATATTATGAATCCGGACTTTACCGAAATGGGTGGAGCGGTCTACGAAACCTACTGGACAACAGTTTTTGGCAAACCTGCCCCCAAGGTATTGGTCGAGTACCCAGACGAAGAACTACAAGAAAAGGCAGTGCACCCTAAACCTCGTAAGAAACGAAAGGAGTAGTGCTATGCTTAAAACATTTATTACCTTGTTTCTGGTTCTTCTAACAACAACCGCCTTTGCAGGTGACTTTGGCAGCATCGCCTGTCCCAAAGGAAAGATCGCAGCGAAATCGGGGGGCGCCTATTATATTCCAGCAACAGGACAATTTGGCGTGCGGTTTTATAAAGATGATGCCACTGAAGAGCAGATAGATTGGCTGATGTCGGAGCATGCAGCATGGTTGCTTCATCGGCCTGTTAAAAAAGGGCCGAAGGGCAAAGAAGGCCCCTTTAATTACCCTGTAATGATTATTAGCGGTAGCATTGATAAAAAATTGACAAAAATATCCGCAAAGGAACTCGCAAAACAGTATTACAACTTTTTCTATATCTGCGATTCACAGGCACAAATTCCAACACTAAATAACACAGTTGGCGCTACAAAAAAGCACCTTCCAGAGCTTTCCGGCGAACTGAAGCCTGGCAGCAAAATCAATGTAAAAACCACTGGAACCTACAATGGAGATCCAAAGACTTCATATGAAGTCAAGGTAACTCTGGGCGTTAAGGGCGCTGTCAAACTCAGGGTATATGAATAACCCAACAGCTGATTGCTTGACTTCATCTACTGAAAGAGGCGTTTCATGACTCGACTATCTCTTTTTTTCATCGCCCTTGCGCTTGGTTTCTGCGTATCTGCTGAAGCCACTCCACGCACCGTCAGAATACTGCATATCAATGATTTTCATGGATTTGCCAATCCGGTTGTTACCACTTCCGCCGCCCCGCCACTAGGCGGGGCGGCATTTCTTGCAGGAAAGGTTGCAGAGTTGAAAGCCGATGGAAATGCCCTTTTTCTTGCCGCAGGCGATCTTGTGCAGGGGGACTCCTGGGCAAACCTCTCTCAGGGCAGGGCATCCATAGAGCTGATGAACCTTATGGGGCTTGATGCCACCTGCCTTGGCAACCATGAGTTTGATTTCGGCATGGCAGCCCTCAGGCAGCGTATCAGTGAGGCCAGGTTTCCGATGCTGGCAGCAAATCTGTCCGGTATGCCGGAGGTGCCTGCCAGCAGTCAGTTTATGCGTAACGGCCTCAAGATTACGGTGATCGGGATTGTGACCGATGAGACCCCCCAGAGTTCACATCCCCGCAACACTGTTGGACTGAAATTCTCACCGCCTCTGGAAACCGCGCGTAAACAGATAGCTGCTGCAAGCCCGGATACAGACCTGATTATACTTCTGACCCATCTGGGACATGAGGTGGACAGACAGCTTGCGGAATCACTCTGCACCGGTCCCACGCCGGTGGCTCTGCCGTTGGTAATCGTCGGTGGGCACTCCCACACAAAGGTTGAAAAACCGGTGCGGATCGGCGCCTGTGCTGTGCTGCAGGCCTGGGAACATGGCAAGGTGCTGGGGCTGGCTGATGTCACTGTTGACAACAAGAAGCTGGTCGGTATTAACGGGCGTCTGGTGGAGATACATCCTGATCAGGGTAGGGGTGACAGTAAGGTTCAGGCTCTGGTGGAACGTTACAATACCGAGGTGACTACTACCCTTGGCAGGCAGGTCGGAAGTTCTCAGGTTGATCTGGTTCAGCAGGGGGTACGGCAGCAGGAAACCAACTTCGGTGACCTGATTGCCGATATCATCCGCAAGGAGACCGGTGCCCAGGCAGCTCTGATCAACGGAGGCAGTATCCGCACCGGAATCCCGAAAGGGATCATCACTGCCCGCCAGGTCTATGCTTCACTACCGTTCAACAATTATCTGGTTGCGGTCAGAATGACCGGTAGCCAACTGCTTGAGACACTTGAGCATGGTGTTTCCGGCATTGAAAACGGGGAAGGGCGTTTTCCCCAGGTTTCCGGCATCCGCTTTTCTTTTGACCCTTTGCGTCCGGTGGGCAAGCGGATTGTTTCCGTTTCTCTGGATGGAAAACCTCTGGAGCTGTCACAGGAATACACCGTAGCAACCCTTGATTTTATTGCAGCGGGAGGCGATGGGTACACCGCCTTTGGCAAGGCGATCCGCAGTTCAGGTGATTTTTCCGAAGTGGCAGGTGCCATGAAGAGTAGCCGACTGGTCTATAATGATCCAGGCAGGTTTCTACGAGATGTGGTGCTTGAAACCCTCGGTCGTATCGGCAGTGTCAACCAGGTTGCGGATGGCCGGGTCAGCAAAGTAAACTGATGAGACTGACTGTAGATGGAAAACCACTAGAACTGATACCCGGCATGACAGTACGTCATGCTCTGTATGCCTGCTACGGCACTGCTGATGAAGATATACTGGTAACGGATCAATGGGGGAATCAGGTGGGGCTTGAAGGGGCGGTTGCTGATGGCATGCAGTTGCATACCAAACGCTTGCCACGCCTTTCAGGCCGGGGAGACGGCTCATGAAACGACTGTTTGTATGCCTGCTGCTCCTGATGGTGAGTACATCTACACTGTATGCAGCAGAGATACCCCGTTTGACCAGCCGGGTTACTGATGCGGCTCACCTCTTATCAGCAGAAACCACCAACAGACTGACCGATTTGCTCAAACAGCATGAGCAGCAAACCGGCAATCAGATTGCTGTACTGACGGTTGCCTCCCTTGGCGGCGAAAGCATCGAAGGCTATGCAACGCGGGTCTTTGAAAGCTGGAAGCTGGGGCAGAAGGATAAGGACAACGGGGTGTTACTGATTGTTGTACCGAAAGATCGTATGATGCGGATTGAAGTTGGGTACGGCCTGGAAGGTGCCCTGACTGACCTGACCTCCGGCAGGATCATCCGTAATGTCATGGCACCCCGTTTTAAAGAAGAAAACTATGACGCCGGGGTCACTGATGGAGTCGAGGCCATTGTGCAGGTGCTGAATGGCGGCGCGCTGCCGGAAGCTGCAGCAGACAAAAACAAGGCCGACAGCGCCGAATTCTCTCTGCAAACGGCATCACTACCGGTCAGGATTATGGTGGGGCTTTTTGTCTTCATTCTGTTGTGTCTGTTCAGTGTCATCGGTATCCTGACCCCCGGTGGTACCGGCTGGTTCCTGTACGTCTTCCTGATCCCGTTCTGGGTTGTGTTTCCCTTTTTTCTGTTTGGCCTTACCCCTCTGCTGGTCTGCGCAGGCAGCCACCTGCTGCTGTACCCGATTGCCAAGCTGCTGATCGGCAGAACCGCTTGGTACAAACAGATCATGCTGGAGATGAAGGACAACGGCAAGGCCTCTATCTTTGGTTTTACCGTCCATGCAACGGGATCAGGGGGGAGTTCGTCATCTTCTTCATCCGGCAGCAGCTTCTCCGGCGGTGGCGGCTCATCCGGCGGTGGCGGGGCCTCGGGCAGCTGGTAGTTGAATTGCATTACTAAAGACTCTGCATCTACGCACCTTCATGTTCAGTAATATATTTATAGGAACAACTATTTACCGAAATACTGGTCTGTTTATCTGAATACTTTTTAAAATCTGCCTTGGCATTCCACACCTGTCCTCCGTAGTCGTTTGTTTTCAAAGAAATATCCTTATGCCGTAAAAATAAAGCATTGTTTTATATAATGAAAATGGAATTAGTCGCCTTGCCAATCTCATCTATTGTTCTATAGTTGAGACCAAGGCGCACCCGTTTGTTTACGAGCAAAGGAGTCTGTAATGGCAATAAAGAAAGAGTTACTTGAAGAACTTCAACAGCGGCGTACCGTTGCGCTTGCAGGTGGTGGCAAGGAAAAGATGAAAAAACGCCACACTGAAGGCCGTTTGGGTGCCCGTGAACGGGTAGAGCTGTTGTTTGATCGGGAATCGTTCAGTGAGTATGGCATGCATGTCAACCATGCCTGCCACATGCCCGGCTTTGCGGATAAATTTATGCCGGGGGATGGGGTAGTGACCGGTACCGGCAACGTGGATGGCCGCCCCGTGGCAATCTATAGCCAGGATTTTACGGTGGGTGGCGGGGCACTGGGGCAGATGCATGCCAAGAAGATCAAAGATATCATGACCCTTGCCTGTGAGACCGGCATACCGGTGGTGGCAATTAATGATTCCGGCGGTGCCCGGATTCAGGAGGCGATCCACAGCCTGTCCGGTTATGGCCAGGTTTTTTACCAGAATGTGGCAGCATCCGGGGTGGTACCGCAGATCGCCATTATTGCCGGTCCCTGCGCTGGTGGCGCTGCCTATAGTCCGGCTCTGATGGATTTTTTGATCCAGACCCGTACCCATTCCAGCATGTTTATTTGCGGGCCAGAGGTGATCAAGGCTGCCACTGGCCAGGTCGCGCCAATTGAGCAGTACGGTTCTGCCGAAGCCCATGCCAGTGTCAGCGGCAATATCCACTTTATTGCTGAAGATGACCGCCACGCGATCCAGATCGCCCAGCAGTTGATCAGCTTCCTGCCACTTAACAACCTGCAGGACCCGCCCCATGCTATTCCAACAGAAGTGGTTCTTGAGCGGGATGAAGGGATGAATGCGCTGGTACCTGATGATCCCCGGGCAGGTTTTGATGTCTATACCGTGATTGATCGCCTGATGGACCCGGGCCAGTGGCTGGAGGTACACCGCGAGTTTGCCCGCAATATTGTGGTGGGTTTTGGACGGATCAATGGCATGGTGGTGGGGATTGTTGCTAACCAGCCAGCTTACAAGGCAGGCTGCCTGGATATTGACAGCTCTGACAAGGCAGCCCGTTTTATCCGTTTCTGTAATGCCTTTAATGTGCCACTGGTAAACCTGGTGGATGTACCCGGTTTCATGCCCGGCCTGGCGCAGGAACGGGGCGGCATCATTCGCCACGGCGCCAAGATGCTGTTTGCCTATGCAGCAGCCACGGTGCCCAAGATCACCGTGATCATGCGCAAGGCCTATGGTGGTGCTTACTTAGCCATGTGTTCAAAGGATATGGGGGCAGATTTTATCTTTGCCTGGCCCTGTGCTGAAATAGCGGTGATGGGGGCTGAAAGTGCCACCAAAATTATCTATAAAAAAGAGATTGAAGAGGCGGATGATCAAAAGTCCAAAGAGGCAGAGCTGGTACAGTCTTATCGGGAACATTTTGCAACCCCGTATCAGGCTGCATCCCGGGATATGGTTACTGATGTGATTGAACCATCTGAAACACGGGCACGGGTGTCATTGGCGCTACGGATATCATTGACCAAACGGGTGAGCAGGCCAGCCAAGAAGCACGGTTTAATCCCGTTATAAGGTTAGCAGAGGAGTAACTATGTCATCACCAACACAACAGCCTGTTACCCCCGCTCCTCAAAATCCGGCAATCTTCAAGGTGCTGCCTGATGGTACGGTGCTCTACAAGACCTGGCAGGATGCTGAAGCTGCCCGCCAGCAGCAAAAGGCAGGCACCCAGCCTGGAACGACCGTTAAAAAACTGTCCCAGGTAAAGTATGGTGAAAGCTACCTGTCCAAGGATGGTCAGGCTGTTCCCTATACCCTTGGGGGGCTGGTTGAATTTCAGTTTACCGGCCTGATTGTGGTGATTGTGGTGCTGGCAGGTTTAAGCCTGATCTGTTCTGCAATCGGTCGGCTGCTTAAGAAACTGGAACCTGCCGGTGCAGCTACGGTTGTTCCGGCTGCAGCTCCTCTGGTAACTCCTGCTGTCCCTCAATCCGGCATCCATCCCGGCTTGACTGATCAGCAACTGGTGGTTCTGCTGACAGCTGCAGCCAGCGAACTGCTGGGTGGGCCGGTACGTGTGGACAAATTTAAGCCGTTAACTGCCAAAGATCTGAACTGGGCAGCACAAGGGCGCAGTGTTCTGCAATCTCATCGTCTGAAATAGAGTTTCTGAAAGGAAGCATACTACCATGAAAAAATTGAGGATTACCCTGGAAGGCAAGGCCTACGAAGTAACGGTAGAACTGTTGGAAGATACCGGCTCTGCGCCAATAACCCGTAGCTCCTCTGTTCAAGCTCCGTTGGTGCAGCCAGCTTCAGCTGCGGTGAGTGCCACGCCCCCGCCTGTGGCAGCGCCAATTGCTGAGGGTTGCACCACGGTCATCTGTCCCATGGCCGGGCTGGTCTTCAAATGCCTGGTCAAGCCGGGTGACGTGGTAACAGCCAATCAGACCGTGATTGTACTGGATGCCATGAAAATGGAGACCCCGGTTGTTTCACCAGTCAGCGGCACCGTGCGGACCGTGCTGGTCAAAGAAGGAGATGCCGTGGATGAAGGGCATAGTCTGCTGCAAATTGAGGGGTAACCTGCAATGACAAACGTCCTGAATGAAGTGATGCAGATGTTTATCCATGATACCGGCTTCCAGTATATTACCGGACCGATGCTGATCATGTGGGCCATCTGCGGGCTGTTGTTTTATCTGGCCATCAAAAAACAGTATGAACCGTTGTTGCTGTTGCCGATCGCCTTTGGTGCCCTGATGGCAAACCTGCCCACCCGCGCCCTGTACGACGGCGGCTGGACCATTGACGGTATGTTTTATCCCACGGCAGGTTTGTACTTCTTTATCAGCCAGGGGATTCATCTGGAACTTTTTCCGCCAATCATCTTTCTGGGGGTAGGGGCCTTGACCGACTTTGGCCCTTTGATCGCCAATCCCCGTACCCTGCTGCTGGGCGGGGCTGCCCAGCTGGGGGTATTTGCCACCATGTTCTGCGCAGTGGCCTTTGGTGTTTTCACCTTGGGAGAATCAGCCTCCATCGGTATTATCGGGGGCGCCGATGGTCCTACCTCGATCTTTCTGGCAAACAAGCTGGCTCCACACCTGATCGGCCCGATTGCCGTGGCTGCCTACACCTACATGAGTCTGGTGCCTTTGATCCAACCGCCCATCATGCGGGCCTTGACCACTGATGCAGAACGCAAGATCAGGATGAAAAGTCTGCGCAAGGTCAGCAAGCTTGAGCGGATTGTGTTTCCGTTGGTGGTGATGGTGCTCTGCATCATGGTGGTACCGGATGCCTCTGCACTGGTGGCCATGCTGATGTTGGGCAATGTGCTGCGGGAATCAGGGGTGGTTGATCGTCTGGTCAAGGCCTGTCAAAACGAGATTATCAATGTCACCACCATTTTTCTGGGCACTGCGGTGGGAATGACCATGCAGGCCGAGATCTTCCTGCGCTCTACCACGTTGGTGATCATCGGTATGGGGGTGGTGGCCTTTGGTCTCTCCACTGTCGGCGGTGTAGTTATGGCCAAGATCATGAACAAACTCTCCCCCAACAATCCGGTTAATCCGTTGATCGGCTCTGCTGGTGTCTCTGCCGTGCCGATGGCTGCCAGGGTCAGTCAGACTGTGGGTGCCGAGTATGATCCGCAGAACTACCTGCTGATGCATGCCATGGGCCCCAATGTGGCCGGTGTGATCGGCACTGCGGTTGCTGCCGGTTACATGATCAGCCGGTTGGCAGGACAATAACAATTATCGACCATTAATTCGTTTCCAATCAGAAAGGGATGGGTGGGGTGCTAAGTCATTGAGGAGGCTTCGGCCTCCTCTTTTTTCTTTTGCTGGTTCCGTTTCTTTATCTTGTGTACCAGCCCTACCAATGATTTTTCACGAGTTTTCAAAGTCACATTGCCAATCTCATTCATCGGTTTACCGGTTGGTGCCAAAAGTGAGGAGCTTTTCTGACTTCCAAGCACCTGGCTGGGATAAATACTGCGGTACCCGGCTATCAGGTAGCTGACCATGCAGGCCAGGGCTGCATAAGGGGCTATTCCATTTCCGAACAGTTCAATCGCCATGACAGAAGCAGCAATCGGCGTATTGGCGGCGCCTGCCAGCAAAGCCACCATTCCAATGGCTGAGTAGGCTGCAAGATACTCCGGGCTGAACAGCTGGGCAAACAGATTGCCTGCTGCAGTACCAACAAAGAAGATTGGCGTTACCACACCACCGCTACCGCCACTGCCCAGGGTAATGGAAGTGGCAATGCTCTTCCAGAACAAGGCTCCGCCTGATATAACCTCACCATGCATCCCCTTTGACAGGGTATCAAGACCAAGCCCCAGATAGTTCGGCGAGATGAACTTTCCGATGGCAATCAGCAAGACACCACCCAGTAATGCCTTGAATGACCAGTGCCAGGCAAGTTTTCCAAAAAACTTCTCGCCCAATTTCATGACCTCGATTAGTAGCAGGGCAGCCAGTCCGCACCAGACCCCCAGCATGATGATCTCAAACAGGCTCCAGCCACTGAAGACCGGAATCTGTGGCATGACTTCATGGGCGTAGACACCTCCCAGATACAGGGCAACGTGATAGCTGACAATGCCAGCTACAAAACAGGGGAAGAGGACATCGTAAAACATCTGTCCCAACACCAGCACTTCCACCCCAAAGATGGCGCCAGCAACCGGGGTACCGAAGACCGTGGCAAAGCCGGCGCTGATACCGCAGATCACCAATTTGCGACGATCAATATCCTCAACCCGTAACAGATCTGACAGTGCAGACGCCAGACCAGCTCCGATCTGGGCTGCCGGGCCTTCCTTGCCTGCTGAACCGCCACCAGCAAGGGTAATGACCGTTGCCACCAGTTTAACCGGTATTACCGCTATTGGAATCTTTCCCATCCGTTTGTGGACCGCCTCGATAACCTTTTCTGTACCGTGTCCGGCGGCATCTGGAGCCAACCATTTTACCAAAGCGCTACTGATCAGGATGACCAGCGGCAATAACAGATAGTGATGGGGGACATGGGTAACTTGGGTCGTGGTCCAGGCAAGGGTGCGTAAGAAAATAGTGGTGCCCACTCCAACCAGAATGCCAACCAGTGTTGCATAGCATGACCATTTAATGACGCTTGCAAAAAGGGTTGCTTGTTCAGTGATATGTTGTTTCATGAGTCTGTTCCGTGCAGTTTTTATTGATTTGCAACATTTGGGTGTCCGTTGCAGGTGTCAACGCATTTCCAAGATCGTCTTGCTCAGGTATAAACCAGACTGCCTGGCTTGTAGAGTTTTTTCTGTCCATTTGGTAAGCATGGGCCGGGGTAATCGGTACCGCCGTGGCTGCAGGTTACATGATCAGGGGGGTGACTGGATAATAGTGCCGGTTGATTTTGCGGGTGTCGTGTTTTTTCTACTGACAGCGGAACAATATGGAAATGCTGATCAACCGGACTTAACAAACACAGTTGTTATCAGGTAGACGGTATAGCCAATATAACAGGCCAGCAGCACTGCCCCTTTAAAACGATTGATCCTGCCCGGCCCACGGAAGCCGTAACTAAACAGAAAAAGAGTCAGGGTTGACAGCCCCATGAACAGCATATCCCTTGAAAATACAGATTGGTCAAAATCAAGCGGTTGAATGGTGCCTGCAATTCCCACCACAGCAAGCGTATTGAACATATTTGAGCCGATCACATTGCCCAGTGCAATATCATGCTCATTTTTTCTGACAGCAATAATCGAGGATGCCAGTTCAGGAAGTGATGTCCCGAACGCCACAATGGTCAGGCCGATGATCAGGTCGCTTACCCCCAGTTGCCGGGCTATGGTAACGGCACCCCAGACCAGCAGCCGAGAACTGGCGATTAACACGAAAAGACCGGTAGCCAGCCAGAAAAAAGCACGCTTGAGCGGCATCGGATGCTGTTTCAGCTCATCCTCTGTTTCAGCCCCCAGTGCATCGCCCCGCTGCTTAAGACCTACACGGATACTCCAGCCCATCAAGCCTGCAAACAGAATAAGATGAATCCACCCATCTAACCTTGTAAGCCGAAGGTCATACATCAATAGCAAGGCCACCATTGTCACCAGGGTTAACATTGGCAGCTCTTTACGCAGCACCTGCGAGTGTACCGCTATCGGACTGATCAGTGCTGTAAGACCAAGTATCAATGCGATATTGGCAATATTGGAGCCATAGGCGTTTCCCAGTGCTATGCCCGGATTACCCTGCCACGAGGCGAGGGCAGAAATCACCATTTCCGGAGCAGAAGTGCCAAACCCTACGATTACCATACCGATTAACAGCGGCGGCATGCCAAAATGGCGGGCTGTTGCAGCAGCTCCCTCAACAAAACGGTCTGCACTCCAGACAAGCAGGGCCAACCCGGCAAGAATTGCACCAAACGGAACAAGCATTTGTTGTGTACTCCTTGCCATTTTTCAGTTAATTCAAACTGTTTTTGAATTAACCGGTATCAGTATGGTTCTCAGCATTTGCTCACCCCATCAATACCGCTTATCTCTCAAACAGCTGGACCAGGTCAGGAAGTGCTTTGGTCATAACCGATTGAAATGCTTCCTGTAAGACAGCACGGGCCAGAAGATCCCTGTCTTTAATGTCGGTTTTTGATGAGAGCGATTGATATTCCAGTTTTCTGATCAATTCCCCGTTCTTGTAAATGTCCAACGCAATCAGAACGCGGCAGGTTGCCTTTAAATCAGCAAAGTCGGATAGTTGATTCAGCGAAATTTCTACTTTACTGATATCAATTAGTTTTGTGTGGGTGTCAGGGCGTTTTGCTACCGGCAGAACAGTATAGCCAGTTCGTTTCAATTCCTGGGAAAGGGCACTCTGTGCAAGTTCAGCCGGTGACCGTGGACTGAATAACTCATCAATCTTTTTATTTTCATCATCAGTTACCTTGCCAATGACCCATTTGACCTGAGCCGATGGTGTTAACTGATTTTCAGGAATAACAACGTACAGGTCACCACTGGCTTGTTGAGATACGGCAGCAGGAGTGTACAACATATTAACAGACCTTGCATACCGCGCACAGCCGTTGGTAAGCATGATCAGTATGATAAATACCATAAATTTAAGATGTTTTACTTTCATACAATCTCCTTTTTGAACTTACAAATGTGGCATTCTGAAGATGTTTCCTGATTTTTGATAAATTGAGGTGATCTAGGTTTGAGAAATATCTTGGATGGTCTGAACTGATTGAGCAGCTTTCAAAGAGCCCTTAGAGTGTAGCGATTAGTGTTGTATAAACAAATGTATTTCTTTTACGAGTTTCAGGACATCAGTTTGTTCAGCTACATACCAGTCTGCCTGGCTTGTGTCATTTTTGCCAACCCGGATAGTAAAAATGTTTCTACTACCCAGAGAAAAGACATCTTCGTCCGTCAGATCATCACCTACAAAGATTGCCTGTTCTCTGCCGGTCTGCGTCATCAGTTCCAGCAACGCATCCCCTTTATTTGGTGCGTCCTGGGGAACAAGATTAAAAACACATTTTCCGCCAACCACACGCGGTGGTGGAGTAAGCGTATTGATTATCTCGCGTAACCTGGCTACTGCTTGTTCCTGATTATCTGCGTGACGATAATGAACCGACAGGCTTGTGCCTTTATCCTCAAGCAGAATCCCGGTATCAGACGTTTCCAGGCATTGTAGCAGTTGCATTTTCCAGCTCTGACTAAGTTCATTAAAGCGCGTTTCTGCTTCCTTCCACACCGATAATCCTTCAGCACCATGATTACCGATCAGGTAGTTGGGGGTGATTTTAAGAAAGCGCATTGCGTCATTCCTGCTTCTGCCTGTTATGATGGCAACCGGCAGATACTGCATAATCATCAGCAGTTCGTGCTGTAGTTCCTCTGTGACCTTGATCTTGTTCGGTTCAGAACGGATGGGTGCCAGCGTGCCGTCCAGATCAAAAGCTATCAATGTATGGGGAGTTATAAAGTGACGAAGCGCTTCAAATCCTGCTTTATTGAGGATATCTTTCATGCCATCTTTCCGATCCGTGCTGCCAGCTTCTCCCGCTGGCGCACTCGTGCCGCATCCAGCAGCATCCGTCCTGCCCAGCGGTAGACGTTAAAGTCCTGCACCAGCGCCCGCATGCTGCGCATCCGTTCACGCTGTTCAAACTCCGGCATGGTTAACCCCTGGTAAAGAGCGTCAGCGGTCTGCTCCACATGGTAGGGGTTAACGATCAGCGCCTCATGCAGCTCATTGGCTGCCCCGGTAAACTGGCTTAAGACCAGCACACCACGCTCATCATCCCGGGCTGCAACAAATTCCTTGGCCACCAGATTCATGCCGTCGTGCAGGCTGGTGACCATGCAGACGTCGCTGGCCCGGTAGTAGCGATTGACCTGATCTGATTCATGATGTTCTGCCTTAAGAATGATGGCCCGGTCAAAACGCTGATTGATCCGTTTTGTCAGGCTATGCACCCGTAACTCAAAGGCGTGGTATTCCTCCAGGGCTGAACGGCTGGGAGCTGCAATCTGGATAAAGCTGAACCTGCCAACCAGCTCCGGGTGCTGCTCCAGCATCCGTTCTACGGCACTGAACCGTTCCAGGATCCCCTTGGTGTAATCCATCCGATCCACACCGATCCCCAGCAGATGGCCGTCCGGCAGTCCAAGCTCAGCCAGAATTTCCGCCCTGGTCTGCTCAACCGGGGGCAGGGTGCCCTGCCATTCCGGGGGCCACTGGATCGAGATCGGGTAGTTCTCCACCATGGTCAGTTGGCCGCCGTGGAAGATGGTGGATGACTCAGGCTCAATACGGGTCTCCAGATAGCGATCCACCGTTTCAAGAAAGTTCTTGCAGTGGAACGGGGTGTGGAAACCGAGGATGGTGCTGCCCAGCATCCCCTGTAGTAGCTCCTCTCTCCAGGGGCAGATACCGAAGGATTCCGGGTTGGGCCAGGGAATATGCCAGAAGGTGATGATGGTGGCCTTGGGCAGCCGTTGCCGGATCATCTTTGGCAGCAGGGCAAAGTGGTAATCCTGTACCAGCACCACCGGGTCATCGGTGCGGGCCTCCTTGACCACGGCATCGGCAAAGCGCTGGTTGATCTTCTGGTACTGCTGCCAGTCACTGCTGCGGAAGATCGGCCGTACATGGGCATTGTGGCAGAGTGGCCAGAACCCTTCGTTGGCAAAGCCGTAGTAGTAGCCCTGTTCCTCTTCATCGGTCAGCCAGATCCGGCGTAGGTTGTATTCCGGTTTTTTGGGCGGCACACCGACCCGGTCATGCTTGTCTACAGTTTCGCGGTCTGCTGATCCGCTGCCGTGGGCGATCCAGGTGCCGGAGCAGGCCCGCATCACCGGTTCCACTGCCGTAACCAGACCACTGGCTGGACGATGGACTATAATCCCTTGGTCAGTCATGACATGGATATACGGCTCCCGGTTGGAGACCACCAGTACCTGATCACCTGCCAGTTGTTTGTTCAGCAACCTGCGCAGGGCAGCCGGGTTCCAGACTGCGGTCATGTCGTCGGCATGGCGCCGCTCAGTCTCCAGATTACGCATCATGGCACGCATCTCAACCACCAGCGGCTGCAGCTCCTCACTGGTCGGCTTACTGAAGGGACGCAGGATACCTTCTCCCCGTAGCATGGCCCGTACCCCCTCCATCCAGCCACGCCAGCTTAAATGTGCCACAAAAACGGTAATCAGTGAGATCACCACACCCAGCACCACAAACAGGATGATGACATATTTACGGGTATCGGCGCTGCGGCGCTCAACAAAGCTCATGTCATGCACCAGTACCAGTGAACCAACCGTACTGTTTTCAAAACCAAGGGGTGTCCTGAACAGATGCACCGGCCCCTGGCTAAGCCTGATCAGGTGTGATGGCTCTTTTTGTTCTTCTGGAACAGGTGTACAGGAAATTTCCTTGGGGAAAACTGGCGTACGATAGAGCAGCTTGTTATCATTACTGCAGATTGCCAGAGCCAGCAGCCGTTCATCCCTGGTAGCCTTCTGCAGCAGGGAATTGATCTTGCCTCGTTCCTCATTGATAACCAGCTCTACGAGAGGTTCCTGCAGCGTGCTGCTGATCAGCTTTGAGCGGATGTCCAGGTCACGGGCAAACCATTTCAGGGTAAGATTATCAATCAGCGGCACTACGGCGTAGGCCAGCAGTGCCAGCGCAATTGCAAGTGGAATGATAAAACGCAGTGACAGGTGCAGAGATCGCAAGTTACGCATCAATTCTCCTTAAAACGCTGAATCCCAGCGCTTGCTGAGTCTGATAGCCGAGTTGATTAATCCAACCATGCTGTAGGTTTGTACAAAATTACCCCACTGTTCGCCGCTGCGGGGATCAATATGCTCTGCCAGCAGCCCCAGCCGGTTGCGCTTTTTCAGCAGGTTTTCAAACAGGGATCGGGCCTCGTCCATCCTGCCCAAGGCTGCCAGGGCATGGATGTACCAGAAGGTGCAGACCAGAAAGGCGTTCTCCGGCTCGCCAAAATCGTCGGCCTCTACGTAGCGGTACACGTAGTCGCCCCGTTTCAATTCCTTTTCAATGGCGGCAACGGTGGATGCAAAGCATGGGTCATCAGCGGAAAGAAATCCGACATCGTGCAGCAGCAACAGACTGGCATCCATGCTGTCTCCTTCAAACGATGCGGCAAAGGCCTGTTTTTCCTCATTCCAGGCCCGTTGGTAGATCACGGTATACATCTGGTCGGCATGGGAACGCCAGTAAGCGGCCCTTTCTTGTAATGCAAGACGGTCGGCAATCAGAGCCAGGCGGTCGCAGGCCGCCCAGCACATCACGCTGGAAAAGGTATGAACACGGGCAGTACCGCGTAGCTCCCAGAGACCGGCATCGGGTTGGTCATAGACTTGTGCGGCGATCTCGCCCAGAGATTCAAGCCGCTGAAACAGGGCGCTATCACCGCAACGCAGAAGTCGCCGGTCAAAAAAGATGTGGGTTACCGCCAGAATGGCAGAGCCGTAGACATCATGCTGAATCTGTTCAAAGGCCTGATTGCCACGCCGCACCGGACCCATGCCACGGTAGCCGGGCAGGTTCTCCACGATCTGTTCCTCAAGCCGGGCCTTGCCGTCAATGCCGTAGACCGGCTGAAGCCGTCCTCCCGGGGCGCTGGCCGATATATTGGCCAGATAGCCCAGGTACCGCTCCATGGTTTTGGTTGCCCCCAGACGATTCAAGGCATTGACTACAAAATATGAATCCCGCAGCCAGCAGAAGCGGTAGTCCCAATTGCGTACTGTGTTGGCCGCTTCGGGGATAGAGGTGGTCATGGCGGCAATAATGGCACCGGTGTCATCAAAGGTGTTCAGCTTTAAGGTAATAGCAGCCCTGATCACTTCATCCTGCCATTCAAACGGGATACCCAGATCGCGCACCCATTCATGCCAGTAGGCAATGGTCTCTTCCAGGAAACGCTTGGCCAGGTCTCTGATAGAACTTGGGATGGTTTCATCAGCGCCGAAGATTATGGTAACGCTGTCGTCCAGAAAAAAAGGCTGTTCCTGCAGCAGCATGGTGATGGAGGCGTCGGTGGTCAGGCGGAGAACCCAGTCTGGGGCAAGGTACCGGATATGATGGCTGCCGTAGGTAACCGGACAGCGTTCCCGGCCATAATCACTGGCAGGGCGTACCACCAGTCTGATACGGGGGCTCCCCTGCATTCTCTTGATCTGACGAATCAGCATGACCGGGGTAAACATTCTGTCAAACTGACGAAAACGTGGGGCAAAATCGGTTATTTCAACCACTGCACCAGAGGCGTCGGTCATGCGGGTCACCAGCACCGCGCTGTTGGGCAGGTACTGCTGTTCAACACTGATCTGTTCCACCAGTTCAATGGCACAATAGCCGAATCCAGCCTGATCCGTGTGCTCTTTAAGCAGTGAACAGAAGACCGGATCAGCATCAAAGCGGGGCATGCAGCACCAGACGATCTCGGCCTGTTCATCTATCAGGGCACCGATGGCACCGTTGCCAATCAGTCCCAGATCAATACTGTTATGCATAGCTGCTCCTTCATATTTTGCCGTAGCAGGGAGGTGGCTTGAGTCGGTCTGATGGTAAAACTATACTTCATTTTTACGGTCCTTCAACCCAAGCCACCCGAACCGGTCATTAATGGGTAAAATATTTCGTATTCAGAAACAGATGGGCAATGATGCTGGCGGCATAGCCCAGGGCAATGGCCCAGGTCCATTTCAGGTGGGCTCCAAAGGTATAGACACCACGGGCTGAGCCCATCAGTGCTACCCCGGCGGCAGAGCCGATAGAGAGCAGACTGCCGCCAACTCCGGCGGTCAGGGTTACCAGCAGCCACTGGCCGTGGGACATCTGTGGATCCATGGTCAGCACCGCAAACATGACCGGGATGTTGTCAATAATGGCAGAGAGAATCCCCACCAGCACGTTGGCCGTGGTATGGCCCAGTCCGTTGTACATAAGGTTTGAGGTTACAGCCAGATAGCCGAACTGTCCCAACCCTCCTACACAGAGAATCACCCCGTAAAAGAACAACAGGGTGTCCCATTCTGCCTTGGCAATCTTGCGGAACAGGTCAAAGGTGGCATGCTGATGACCGGTCAGGTCCAGCGGGTTGTCGCCGGACAGTAGACGATGCTCTTTTTTCTTCAACCAGTAGGAAAAGAAGGAAAGATAGCCCAGGCCCAACATCATCCCCACTGCCGGCGGCAGGTGCAAAAAGTTATGGAACGATACCGCCGTGACAATGGTTGCCAGAAACAGGGCCATGATCCGTTTGGCCCCCAGTTTCATGCTGACTGCTTCATCTGAAACCGAAGGTTTTTCCTTGGGTACGGCCATGCTCATCAAGGCAGCCGGTATGATCCAGTTGATCACCGAGGGGATAAAAATGGCAAAGAATTCAAAGAATTCAACCTTGCCCTTTTGCCAGACCATCAGGGTGGTTATGTCGCCAAAGGGGGAGAAAGCACCGCCTGCGTTGGCGGCCACCACGATATTAATACAGGCCACCACCACAAAACGGGTGTTGTTGCCGCCAACGGCCATGGCAACCGCCCCCATCAGTAGTGCTGTGGTCAGGTTATCAGCCACCGGCGAGATAAAAAAGGCCAGCAGACCGGTCATCCAGAACACAGTGCGCAACGTAAATCCTTTGTTAACCAGCCAGGAGCGGAGGGCACGGAAGGCATTGCGTTCTTCCAGCGCATTGATGTAGGTCATGGCTGCCAATAGAAACAGGAACAGCTCGGCATACTCGGTCAGGTTATGCATGATGGCTGCATGGGCATGATCCGGTCTGCCCAGGGCCTGATAGGAAATGGCTACCAGCACCCAGATAATACCGGCTGCCACAATAACCGGCTTGCTTTTGCGCAGGTGTAGCTTTTCTTCCAGAATTACCAGCCCATAGGCTGCAACAAACAGTACCAGGGCAAGTATCCCCATACCGGTACTGGTCAGGTTTTGAACCTCTCCAACAGAGCCGGAGGCTATTGCAGGCATGGCTGGCATAAGCAGTAACAGTGCTGCCAGGCAGATATTCTTCATGTAAAAATTCCCTTTCAATTCAGGTGTCGGGTAGCGTCACAACTTCAAAAACACACCGCTCAGGCAGTGATGTCCGTGGGCCAGCGTCGGATAATCACGGCAGATATCCGGTTTGGTCTCATTAATACTGCAGCCCTTGCGTTGTTCATCAAGCTGCAGCAGAAACGGGCAGGGATCCAGCAGTTGCTTGGTCTCTGGATCAACCCAGATCCAGCCCAAGCGGTTGACCCTGCTTAGCAGATCTTCCCGTCCCTCCTGCTGCCAGCGGGCCAGATCCCGTGCTGACGCATGCAGGTGCCCACCAAATGATTCGCAGCAGCGACCACAACAGAGACAGCCGGTCTGTTCAGTCTGCGCGTGATGAACATGAGTCTGCAGCCATTGACGCAGTGCTTCAAACATACCTCCCCCCTCTCTGGCACAGGGCCGTGAGACGAAGATACGAAAAAGGTCAAAACGTGGTGTGGGGTATCAGAACCGGTCAGGCAGGTGGAGCACGTCCGTGGGAGGGAAAACAGTGTTGGTCAACAGCAAGGGTGAGGGGAGCAGCAACAGCATAGATGCGGGTGGGTGACGGAGCAGGCGATGCGAGCGCAGTAGTAAACTGGCGATGCAGGGAGATACGGCGGTTGGATTTGATGGTGCAGCTGGCTGAAACCGGGCATTCATAGGTGAAATTCGTGACCTTGTCCGTTGAAAAGGACAAGGGTGAGATCAGCATTAAGACCGTGATCAGGGTCTGGGCCAGGCGACGCAGCGATATCAGGCAGGTAAGCTTTTTCATGGTTGGTACCTTCCCACCAGCCATTGTGGTTTGACTGGTCGAAAGGAGGCTTTTCCCTAATGTAATAGACGGTATTGGATGATATAGGCGGCAACACCGCCAAAGTAACCAATCAGGGCCAGGCCGCTTATCCGTTTGACATACCAGAAAAAGTGGATCTTTTCCAAACCCATTGCAGCCACACCAGCTGCAGAACCAATGATCAGGATTGAACCTCCAGTACCTGCGCAGTAGGCCATGAATTCCCACAGAAAGCTATCTGGTGGATACTGGGCCATGCTGTACATCCCCATTGAGGCAGCAACCAGCGGCACGTTATCCACAATGGCGCTGACCATGCCAATGATGGTGACTATCACATCTTCTCGTCCTACAGTTTTGTTAAGCCAACCAGCCAGATTAGTCAGAATATGGGTGTGTTCAAGGGTTGCAACGGCAAGCAGAATCCCGATGAAGAAAACAATTGAGCTCATGTCAATCTGCTTCAGGGCTCGCACCATAGTCAGGTGCTCTTTATGCTCATCCTCTTTTTTGCTGTGCAGCAGTTCTCCCACCATCCAGATAATCCCCAAACCAAACAGGATGCCCATAAATGGCGGCAGATGGGTCACGGTCTTGAAGATCGGTACGGCAACCAGAATGCCGATCCCCATGGCAAACATCAGGTTCTGTTCAAATGGGGTGGTTTTATGATGGGCTCCGTGACCAGATCCATGTGCTGAGGCCGGGCTGACCACTTCCCGTCCCCTCAGGATATAACTGGTAATGGCCAGTGGTACGAGCATGTTGATCATGGAAGCAATAAAGACACCCTTCATGATGGCCAGGGTGGTGATCTGACCGCCGATCCAGAGCATGGTGGTAGTTACGTCACCAATGGGAGACCAGGCACCGCCGGCATTGGCTGCAATTACAATGATACCGGCAAAAAACAGGCGGTCATCATGTTTTTCCAGCAGCTTTTTTATCAGCGATATCATTACAATAGTGGTGGTAAGGTTATCCAGTACAGAACTTAAAAAGAAGGTTACAAAGCCCACCAGCCACATCAAAGTAGAAAGTTTGGTGGTCTTGATTCGGGAGGTGATCACCTCAAAGCCGTTGTGAGCATCCACCACCTCTACTATTGTCATGGCCCCCATCAGAAAGAACACGATCTGAGCGGTTCCCATCAGAGACTCTCCCAGTTGCTCGCTCACCAAGTGGTGGTCGCCTGTGGACATTGCATAGATTGTCCAGAGCAGTCCGGCACCGATCAGTGCTGAGGCCGATTTATTGACCTTCAGCGGGTGTTCAAGAGCGATGGCAGCATAGGCAACTATGAAGATTATGATGAGGGCTGTGAGCATGTTGAAATCTCCGGAAACGTAGTGAAATACTATTTATGAAAAAAACGGAACAACCGCAGGTCATCTTTCTTTGTATGTTTTGTATCACAGGCAACAGCGTTTGCGCTATCTTCTGAAGGAGGATTTCTCAGTGCATCTCCGATAATCATTCCGCCAATAGCGCCATAAAGCAGCGCAGCTCCCCCGCCAACCAACAGCATTTTTATATCAGTGCCAATACCGTACCCGGTAAAAATCAGGCCGCTAATCAATCCAACAGTACCTAAAATAATTGCCCCAAATTTTCTGTCACCTGTTTTTTGTGCTGCCCGTCCGCCGATTGCCCAAGCCATTATTGAATAGACCGCCATGCCGCCCAAGGCCCAGCGGGCTGAAAAACTATCCATGGTTCCAGTAAGTTCCATTGAAGAAGGTATTATATTAGAGGTTAGGCTTAAACCGGCACATCCGCCAAGCAGTGTTGCTCCCGCTGAGCGGAGTTTGATTCCCATCACAAATTTAAGGATGCCAGCGTTAAAGCTACGGATTGTTTTCAGAATCATATTTTCTTTACGCTCCATTGTGTTAGCCGGTGTGTGCATAGCATACTCTCCTCTTTACCAGATACTTTTGCTGCGGATATAATTCTTAAAAGTCCCCTCCCCGGTTAAGGGGAGGGGGAACTGCAAGAAGTAAATATTCCAGTTGATTAATGACCAGCTGAAGGAGGAGCAACCAGCTTGCCGGGGTAGCGCAGGCTGCCAACCAGATCCTGAATCTCTTGCGGTGGTTCTGGAGTCATCTTGCCAACTACATACATCACTACAAAGTTCAGCACTGCGCCAACCGCACCAATACCTTCAGGCGAGATACCTAACCACCAGTGCTGGGCATTGTTCATGGCCGGGTTCACAAATTTAAAGTAGCTGATGTAGGCGGTAACAAAGATGATACCAACAATCATGCCAGCCATGGCCCCTTCCTTATTGGCCTTTTTATTAAAGATACCCATCAGGATGCAGGGGAAGAAGGAGGCGGCTGCCAGACCAAAGGCAAAGGCCACCACCTGCGCCACAAAGCCGGGCGGGTAGATACCGAACAGACCGGCAATACAGACCGCCACACCGGCTGCGCCACGGGCCCACCAGAGTTCTTCTGTTTCGCCCATGTTCGGTTTTAAGATGCCTTTCATCAAATCATGGGAAATAGCAGCTGAGATAACCAACAGCAGACCTGCTGCAGTGGAGAGTGCAGCAGCCAGACCTCCAGCCCCGATCAGGCCAACCACCCAGTTGGGCAGCTTGGCAATTTCAGGGTTGGCCAGCACCATGATGTCTTGGTCAATCTTGACTTCGTTTTTGCTCTTGGGATCATCCCACTTGCCTTTGGCAATCTGCATGATGCCATCGCCGTTCTTGTCTTTCCAGCCAACCAATTTAGTTTTTTCCCAGTTTTTGAACCAGGAAGGCGCTGCTTCATACTTGACGTTGTGTACTGATTTTACAAAGTTGGTACGGGCAAATACGGCAATTGCCGGAGCGGTAGTGTAGAGCAGGGCAATAAAGAACAGAGCCCAACCAGCAGAAGAACGGGCATCACGCATCTTGGGTACGGTAAAGAAGCGGATCAGGATGTGGGGCAGACCGGCAGTACCGATCATCAACGACATGGTGATGAACCAGACGTCAATCCTGGGGCGGGCACCATTGGTGTACGCGGTAAAACCGAGATCCTTCTGGATGTTGTTCAAAACATCCAGCATGTATTTGCCCTGGGTTGTTACGTCATTCAGCTTGGCTGCGCCTTCAGCAGAGATGGTGGAACCCATACCCAGCTGTGGAATCGGGTTGCCGGTCAGCTGCATGGAGATAAAGATAGCCGGAACCAGATAGGCTATGATCAGAACCACATACTGGGCCACCTGGGTGTAGGTGATCCCTTTCATGCCGCCCAGGGTGGCATAGAAAAAGACCAGAGCCATACCGATGATAACCCCCATGTTAATACTGACCCCCATGAAGCGGGAGAACACCACGCCAACACCACGCATCTGGCCAGCCACGTAGGTAAAGGAGACAAAGATGGCGCAGACCAGTGCAATGACCCGGATGCCGTTGGAATAATAGCGGTCAGCCATGAACTGGGGGATGGTGAATTTACCGTACTTACGCAGGTACGGTCCAAACAGCATGGCCAGAAGCACATAGCCGCCGGTCCAACCCATCAGGTAGAAGGATCCGTCCCGTCCCATGAATGAGATCAGGCCAGCCATTGATATAAAGGAGGCAGCTGACATCCAGTCAGCGCCGGTTGCCATACCGTTTAGAACTGCGGGGACTGACTGCTCTGCAGCATAGAAGTCGCCGGTTGATTTTGCCCGTGTTGCATAGGCGATGTAGATGTACAGGGCAAAACTAAGCCCGGTAAGAATCCAGGTCCAGGTAAGAATGCTCATAGGTTGTCACCTCGTAATGTGTTTGAATGTGATCGTGTCAACGCGGTACAGATGGGATTCTTACCCTTCATGTACGTCATATTTCTTGTCCAGATTGTTCATCATGTAGACGTAGGTGGTAATCAGGATCACAAAAATGATAATGGATCCTTGATTTGCAAACCAGAACCCGACCGGGAAGCCCATGATCATGAACTGATCAAGCTGATCAACAAACATGATGCCGCAGAAAAACGAGACAAAAAACCAGATAGCCAGGTGGACAGCAATGATAACCAGGTTCTCTTTCCAATATGCCTGTAACTCTTTTGTTGCATGAACTGACATAGCGTGCCTCCTTGATAAAAGTGAAACTGCATGAAAGATGAGTCTTGAAGCTCTCCTGGATCAATCGCCTCCTTTCACTGAATTTGGTTCCTGTTGTTTATGCCGGTGCATAGCCGAATTTTCCTGAAAGAATTCCCGCCCCTTCTTGCAATGACGGTATGATTTCCTTTTCCAGTCGATCCGTCAGCATTCTGACCGATGGACCGATCAGGGTTATGGCGCCAATTACCTTGCCGGTATAGTCGCGTACTGCCACTGCCACGCTGATAATACCGTCTCCCAACCCGCCAAAATCAACAGCAACACCCCGAGAACGGATGGTCTCCAGTTCTGAATCAAGTTGTTCAAGGTTGGGCATCCCCTCTTTTTGACGGCCGGACTTCCTTAACAGCTTCTTCAGCAGGTCACGGGAATCAAGGGCGCGAATCACCTTGCCGGCTGCATTGGTAAAAAATGGTACCTGCCGGCCAACCAGTGGAGCCGACTTGATCGGCTGTCCTCCATCAACCATATCCAGAAACAACACATCATTATCCAGTGGTACTGCCATATAGACCGACTCGCCATGCCGGCGAACCAGTTCCTCAAGAATAGGATGGGCATAGTTAATAACACTGGTTTTCATGAGCATCTTTTGGGCCAGGGCTACAGAACAGAGGCCCAGGCGGTAGACCGCCAGATGTTCGTCAAATTCAACCAGACCATTCTTGCAAAGTGAATTGAGCAAGGTCGCAGTACTGGTACGGGGTAGATTGATCTGCCCTGCCAGAAAATGCAGGCCAACGCCGTCATTTGATTCTGCAAGTGTCTCAAGTAACTCAAGGATCTTGTTGGCAGCTTTGTCTGTTTGCATCAATGTTGAGGAACGTTTCAACATGATTGCACCTCACTTTTTATGGATATATGCACAGGGCGCATACTTGTGTCCAAATATCTTGTTTTATTGGATTTTAAAGTCAAAGAACAGTGTTTAGGTACTAGTGGTTCAGTCCATTCAAATCAAAAAATATGGATTTTGAGACAGCGTGTTTCAGCAAACAGTGAGGGGTGTTTACGACGGAAAATCAGGACAAAAGGGTGGTGTTGTGTTGTGGTGGGGATCGACCATGAAGAGTAAACAAGGGGGGAGAGGGTAAAGGTGTAACATGTAGTGAAAGTGGTGATGCAGTATAGCCAATGAACAATCCAAGAGCCGATGGAGATATGGGTTTGGCAATCCGTACTTGTTGGGTGCTGGTAAGGCAACTTTCCTGAACTTGGGGCTGGTTTCTGAAGTCCGGCCTGAAGTCCGGACACTTGTCCCCGGTGTAGGACAGGGGGGCTGTCAGGATCATGGTGAAAATCACTATGCGGGCTAATAACCTCAGCATAACGTGCCTTTTCTCTCATGTGGATCAGTTTTATCTCAACTGCTGTTTTAAAATATACTGGATTAAGCAATGCGTTGTCTATAATATTATGTTCTAAAATTGTCAATGGTATTTTTTAAAAACATTGATAAAAAATAAAAAATAATAATTTCAGTTATTTAATTTGATTATTTGGGTGTATTAAAAAATATTTTTTCCATTTGTCTGGTAATTAAATAATGCAATATAAAGCTGTTTATCTGAATGTGTAAAACTATGTAATCATGTTATTGAATCTTGGTGAGTAAAGTTAAAATTATGTGATAAACCGATGTTTAAAAAAAGCTCTGGGTGCCTGAGAGAGACTTTACTTTCGTTAGATTCAGGTTACAGTAGGAGCAGACCGTGTCACAATGCCATGCATGGCCAGGGAGGCAGCATGCCTGATATTCCTATCAACCAGGACAGCTTCTTTTTTATTGCCGTAGATTTTCTCTGCAAGCGGCCTCCTGTTACCTGTACGCCAGACACTACTGTGGTTGAGATGGCTGACTTGATGCACCGGCATAATGTCTCGGGGATTGTTGTGGTTGACGGATCAATGCCGGTTGGCATTGTTTCCTTGCGTGATCTGCGTGATCTGGTGGCCCATAACCTGTCAGGCATTGCCGGTCTTTACGTTAAGGAGGTGATGCGAACCAATCTGATAACCATTGGACGGCATGACTATCTCTTTAAGGCGATCTTCAGGATGGCAAAGCACAACATTCATCGTCTGGTGGTGCTTAACAGTGATGGTAGTCTGGCTGGTGTTATTACCAATACTGATCTGCTACGGGTGCAGACCCGTTGTCCGCTGTATCTTTCCCAGGAGATTGAAGCTACCGAAAACTTTGAGCAGTTGCGTGCAACCGGCTTGCGGATGATGGACATGCTGCAGTTTGCCACCAAGAGTGGCGCTGATACCCAGAGTTTGATTTCGTTGATTGCCCACTTTAATGATGCCATGACCCTGCGGATCATTGCGCTGCTGGATAGTCTGGAAGGGATTCGGTTGCCCGAAAATGCAGCCTGGCTGGCGTTGGGGAGTGAAGGGCGGGGCGAACAAACCCTGCGAACTGATCAGGATAATGCCATTGTCTATGCAGACACAGCTTCCCAGCAGGAACAGGATGCAATCAGGCAGTTTGCTGAGCGGGTTGTGGACCGTTTGGAGTTTATCGGGGTGCCCCGTTGTCCAGGTGGAACCATGGCTATAAACCCGGAATGGCGACACACGCTGTCGGACTGGCAACAAATTCTGACCGGCTGGATAACCACTCCTTCGGCTGATAATATGGTTAATTTCGGCATGTTTCAGGATATGAGAATCCTCCACGGCTCAAAAGAACTGGAGCAGTCCCTGCGAGAACATATTCTTACCACCAGTCACCAGCATTCACTGTTTTTCCCCTACATGGCAAAAAATATCGTGCGGTTTAAGCCGCCACTGGGGTTATTCGGCAGGATCAAGACCGAGTCACGGGGGGAATATAAGGGCTGCTTTGACCTGAAAAAGGGGGGGATTTTTGCCCTGACCCTGGGGATCAGTCTGTTGGGCCTGCATTATGGCAGTATGGGGGGCAATAGCTGGGAGAAGATTGCGCGGCTGCGTGAAACAGGTAAAATTGCCGTTCATGATCTGGATCAGATTGAGGAGTCCTTTGGTTTTCTGCTGAAGCTGCGGCTTGATAAGCAGTTTAAAGCGCTGGAGTCAGGCCGCCAGCCCGGCAATCATGTTAATCCGCTGGTGTTGACTGAGCGGGAGCGGGAGCAGTTGCGGGATGCCTTTAAAGGGGTAAACCTATTGTTGCATATTCTGGAAGATACGTTTCAACTACAGATGATCAGGATGTAACTTCCCTTGTCAGGGGTTGTTACAAAAAAGGCCTGTCACATGACAGGCCTTTTTCTTGTTATTACAGCAACATAAGCTAATACCCCAACATGCGAGGCAGCCAGAGAGATACGATCGGTACATAGGTGATCAGCAGCATGAAGCCCACCATGGCGATCAGCCACGGTAGCACAGCCATGGTCAGTTCCGAAATACCCATCTTGGTAATACCGCTGGCCACATACAGGTTCAGGCCCACTGGCGGGTGGCACATACCCACTTCCATGTTAACGGTCATCAGGATGCCGAAGTGGATCGGGTCAATCCCCAGTTTCATGGCCACAGGGAACAGGATCGGTGCCAGAATCAGGATGATGGAGGAAGGCTCCATCACGTTGCCTGCTAACAGTAGCAGTACGTTGGTTACTGCCAGGAAGGCTATGACACCCAGGTTATGGCCGATGATCCAGTCTGCCATGATCTGCGGGATCTGTTCCGAGGTCATCAGATAGGAGAACAGCACCGCATTGGTGATGATGTAGAGCAGCATGGAAGACATGTTGGCTGAATCCCGCAATACCTTGGGGATGCCTTTAATGCTCATATCCTTATAGACAAACACTGCCACAAAGAAGGCATAGACCGCAGACATGGCGGCTGCTTCTGTGGGGGTGAACATACCAGAGTAGATACCGCCCAGCACGATTACGATCAACAACAGTCCCCAGATGCTTTCTTTAAAGGCAATCAGACGTTCTTTGGTTGTTGCCTTGGGCAGGCGGGGATAGTTGAATTTACGTGCACGATACCAGGCAACAGAACCCAGCAGGGCAGCCAGCATCAGGCCGGGGATAACGCCAGCCATAAACAGGGCGCCAACCGATGAGTTGGTGGCTACGGCATAGATAACCATAACGATTGAAGGTGGAATCAGGATACCCAGAGAGCCGGAGGTGGCAATAACACCAGCGCCAAAGTTTCTTGGGAAACCTGCCTTGACCATGGCAGGCAGCAGGATAGAGCCGATGGCCACCACGGTTGCTGGACTGGAGCCGGACACTGCAGCAAACAGGGCGCAGGCCATAACCCCGGCCAGACCAAGGCCACCGTGCCAGTGCCCAACCATTGAAGTGGCAAAGTTGATCATCCGCTTGGCAACACCGCCGTGGGTCAGGAAGTTGCCAGCCAGAATAAAGAACGGGATCGCCATGATCTCGAACTTCTCAATACCGGTAAACAGCTTCATGGCAACGGTTTCAACCGGTACGTTTGACATGAAAAACAGGAAGGTCAGAACTGTCAGACCCAGGGAGATGGAGATCGGCATGCCGGTCAGCATCAGGCCGATCAACAGGGCAAACACGATACCGGCATTACCGAATGATGCAATGGCAGCCAGAGAGATTAATATGGCAACTACCCAGGTTGCTGCTTTTTTCGGTGTCATAAGCTCCTTTATTTCAGCATGTGCGCTCATTTGACACCTCCCTGATCTGCATTTTTATCAAATTTATGTGCTTCATATTCTTCAAGCGCGTCGGTAGCATCAACTATTTCATCATCCAGACCATCAACATGACTATGGTCGTGGTGGGGCAGTTCACCGGTGCGGGCAAAGGTCCAAGCCACCTGCATAAACCGGAAACACATCAGGGATGAACCCAACGGGATAGCCAGGTAGACAATCCAGGTCGGCCATTCCAGATCCGGTGTGATCGGGCCTTCAAACAGCTCACCCAGGGGGAGCCCAAACTTGTTGTAGACTGCGTAGTGCATACCGTTTTCCCAGACAAAACCAGCCCCTAACGTGGCAATGATGCCGGTAAAGAGCACGCCGCTTGAAAGACCCAGCAGTACCGATGTCTTACGCCATTTTTCAGGCAGACGGTTAATCAGCACATCAACCCCGACGTGGATACCGGTGCGGACACCATAGGCAGCGCCAAACTTGGCCATCCAGACAAACATGTAGATACACAACTCCTGTGCCCAGCTCATGTTGACGGTCAGCAGCCAGTCCTGCAGGCCGGGTATGGGTAGGCCGGATGCGTAGCGGTGGACAACAGCCGCAAAAATGACCAGGGTTGCCGCGCCAATAAGGAAGGTGATGATCCATTCCTCAAGATGGTCAAGGTATTTCATCATGGGGATATCTCCTGAAGTGCAGATATAGTCATTTAGTCGTGAAAAAGCCGCTGCGGATGCCGCAGCGGCTGTGAATCAACTACACCAGAAGATCAGGGCTTATAGCCTGTTGCGGTGTATACTTCCTTGAGGACGTCAGCGCCAATGCGGCTTGCGTTATCCTTGTGGGTCTTGTCCATTGCCTTGCGCCAAGCTGCCTTTTCCTGAGCAGTCAGGGTAATGATCTGTGATTTTCCTGATTTTTTTACACCTGCCATAGCCTCATCATTGTCCTTTTTAGCAACGCTGTTGGCATAGGTGGTGGCATCCTTCATGGAGCTTTCCAGGGCAGCACGGATATCAGCAGGCAGACCCATCCAGAACTTCTTGTTGACCAGAACGGCATAGCCCAGATAACCGTGGTTAGTCATGGTTACGTATTTTTGCACTTCATGCATCTTCTGGGTGTACAGGTTTGAAGGTGGGTTTTCTGTGCCGTCAACAACACCGGTCTGCAGTGCCTGATAGACTTCTGAGAAGGCCAGTACCTGCGGGATAGCGCCTACAGAGCGCATCTGGGAATCAAGTACCTTGGAGGACTGAATCCGCATCTTGACGCCACGCATATCTTCGGGCTTTTTGAGTGGTTTGTTGGCAGACATAACCTTGAAGCCGTTATCCCAGTAGGCCAGACCGATCAGTCCTTTGGTCTCCAGTTTTTTGAGCAGCTTTGCGCCAACCGGTCCCTGGGTTACCTTGTGCAGTTCTGCATAATCGTCAAAGATAAAAGGCAGGTCAAACAGTTCAAACTCCTTCAGACCCAGCGGTGCAAATTTGGCCAGGGAAGGGGCCAGCATCTGGACTGAACCCATCTGCAACGCCTCCATCTCTTCCTTGTCTTTAAACAACTGGCTGTTGGGGTAGACCTCTACCTTGACCCGGCCTTTGGTACGCTCTTCAGCCAGCTTCTTAAAGTAGTTGGCTGCCTGGCCTTTGGGTGTTTCGTTCGCCACCACGTGGCTGAACTTGATGATGATCGGTGCTGCCTGGGCGGTCAGCGGAAGTGCAAAAGCCAGGGTGACGACTGCTGCAAGAATCTTCTTGAACATGTGTTTGCCTCCTTTGGGGGTGTATGCTTCACAGTCTGTATAAAACTATAGCGTAGAATTTTGTTTTATCTAGCAACGCCAGTGCCAAAATTTGATGAATGCGCTAAGAGGTTGTTTGGGTTGATTATTCTGTTTACGTTGCAGCGGAATGGAGTTTTATTTAGGGGGGTGCTGGCGAAAATCCGCCATCAGTGTATGGCGGATTTTCGCCAGTCAGGTCGGTTGATGGCTGAATTTACGACTGAGCAGTTCCGTGCAGCTAAAGGCAGCCACAAGCAGCAGGCAGATCATAGCAGCCACACCGCTCCAGGCATAGCTGACCCAGAAATAGCCACCCAGTGTGCCGGAGATACTGGAGCCAAGATAGTAGGAGAACAGATACAATGAGGAGGCCTGGGCGCGATAGCTGGTTGCCCGGCGACTGACCCAGCCGGAGGCGATACTGTGGACCCCGAAGAAGCCGCAGGTAAACAGGGCTACACCGCTCACAATGCTGATAAGCGAATCAGGCAGGGTCAGCAGGGCGCCACCGGCCATGGCACTAATGGTGCCTCTGATTACAAACCTGCGGCCAAAGCGCTGCATCAGGCGACCCATCATGGCAGAGCTGAGTGAACCGAGAAAATAGACCAGAAAGATCAAGCTGATAACTGATTGGCTGAGCAGGTAGGGAGCTGTCAGCAGGCGGAAGCCGATGTAATTATAGAGGCTGATAAAACAGCCCATGCAGAGAAATGCAACCCCGAACAGGCAGAGCATGCCTGGATCTTTCAGGTGGTGCAGCAGTGAAGGAAACAGGGTACGCAGATCAAGACTGCGTTTCTGGAAGCGGGATGATCTGGGTAGCAGCTTGATAAACCAAAGTGCCAGCAGCAGGCTGACACAGCCAATGATACTGATGGCCGTACGCCAGGGCAGGTAATCCGCCATGATGGCAGTAAGCACCCGACCAGACATACCGCCAACTGCATTGCCGCTGATATAGAGCCCCATGGCAGAGGCGATAGCGGTTACGTCCATCTCTTCACCTAAATAGGCCATGGCAACTGAGGGAACACCGGCCAGCACCGCGCCTTGGGCAAAACGGATCAGCAGCAGGGAGGGCAGGGTGGTGGAAAACGCAGTGGCAATGGCCAGTAGTGAAGTAAGGATCAAGGCCGCCACCATGATCGGTTTGCGGCCAATCGCATCGGAGGTTAAGCCGGAAAAAAGCATACCGACTGCCAGTGTGGCGGTACTGATTGAAAGCGGCAGACTGCTGATGGCAGGGGAGATGCTGAATTCACGGGTGAACAGCGGCAGCAGGGGTTGAATATCATACAGGGTAACAAAGGTAATGAAGCCGGCACAGAACAGGGCCAGATTGGCCTGGCGATAACGGGCTGAACCGATGGTGATAGGCGTAGCTTGGGAATCTTGTGGTTGCATTTACAAGCCGTATTTCTCCATTTTGTAGCGCAGGGTACCCCGGGGGATCTTCAGGATTAAAGCTGCCTTGACCACGTTCCCATCAGCCTGTTCAAGGGCCGCAACAACCAACTGCTTTTCATAGTTAGCTACATTAATTTCAAGGCCTTGATTCAGAACATCTTCTGCAATGGTTGAACTGTGTCCTGTTGCATGGTGATGGAGTTCTGGTGGCAAATGCGCAGGCTCCAGCAAAGGTCCATGGGCCATGATGCAGATCCGCTCAATGATGTTGCGCAGCTCTCGGATATTACCGGGCCAGGGGTAACCCAGTAGCATCTGTTCTGCAGCAGGCTCAATACCCTTGAATGATTTGCCAAAGGCCTGGCTGAAGTGGGAAAGGAAATGTTTGGCCAACAGCAGGATATCATTACCCCGTTCCCGCAGGGGAGGCAGGTGCAGGGGAACCACGTTCAGGCGGTAGAACAGGTCTTCCCTGAAGGTGCCGATCTGTATCCGTTGACGCAGATCGCGGTTGGTGGCGGCAATTACCCGCAGATCAACCGGCAGATCCTTGGAGCCACCAACCCGGCGGACAGTACGCTCCTGTAGTACCCGCAACAGTTTGGCCTGCAGGCTGGCGTACATGTCGCCGATCTCATCCAGAAAGATGGTGCCGTTGTGGGCCTCTTCAAACAGACCGGTCTTGCGGGATGCTGCACCGGTAAAAGCCCCTTTTTCATGGCCAAACAGCTCACTTTCCATCAGTTCAGTGGGGATGGAGGCGCAGTTGACCGCAACAAAGGGGTGTTCCTTGCGATCAGACAGGGAATGGATCGCCCGGGCCACCAGTTCTTTGCCGGTGCCGGATTCACCGGTTACCAGCACGGTGGCTGTCGGGATTCTGGCCACCTCCCGCACCTGATCCAGCACCTGCCGGAAGCAGGGACTATCCCCCAGTAGTGGCACATCAAGTCCCAGTGCGCCTGAACGTCGCAGGCCGCGGACCTCCCGCTTCAGTTCCTGGGTCTGCAGGGCCAGTTTCACAATTACCCGCAGGGCATCAGCCTTGAACGGCTTCTTCATATAATCAAAGGCCCCCAGCTTGAGGGCATCTACCGCTGTTTCAACTGAGCCATAACCGGTAATGATGATTACCAGCAGGTCAGGGTTGGCTTCTTTCAGCGCACCAAGCAGATCCAGGCCGTTCTCAACCCCCAGGTTCAGGTCCAGCAGGGCCAAGTCAATCTCATCACTGGCCACCAGTTCCAAGGCCTCGGTGCTGGTGGCCGCCTCAAGCACACGATAGCCATCTTCATTCAGGATGCGCTGGACGTTTTCCCGGATAAAGGCTTCATCATCAATTATGAGAATGGTTTCAGTAAGCATTCAGGTTGATTGGGGCAGGCTGGCGTTAGTAGGTGCATTCAGAACGTCTTGGACTGCTGTCAGCAGTTCTTCACAGGTAACCGGTTTTGACAAGACCTTGTTGACCGGCATCTTCTGGGCAATGGCCAGCAGGGTTTGCTGGGCCAGGTTCGGGGAACCACCGGTAATGGCGATTATTTTTAAAGGCTGATCTTTACGGGCACAGGACATGATCACCTCAAAACCATCAGACTCAGGCATGACAATATCGGTTATCACCAGATCGGCCTGAACGTCTGTTAGTAATTTCTTGGCCTGAACGCCGTTTCCTGCTTCCAGAACCTGGTGTCTGCCGATCTGTAAGAATCCCTTCAGGACAGCCCGTACCTGTGGATCATCATCAATTAACAGGATCTTTGCCATATAAAAACCTGGTTCCCTGGTTATTTAGTGTGTTGTTTCGGCAGTATGCATGCCGAAACAGTCGGAAGAAACACTGAAAAACAGCTGCCGACCCCTTCTGCTGATTCTGCCTGAACAAAACCGCCATGTTGTTTGATCGTGCCATAGATCATTGACAATCCCAGTCCGGTTCCTTTGCCCACCTCTTTGGTGGTAAAAAACGGCTCAAATATCTTCTGGCGGATCTCTTCCGGAATGCCCTGTCCGGTATCACGCACCAGTAGGACAGCATAGGTTCCCGGCAGACACCTTTGCAGAGAGCCGGTGCTGGTGTTTTCAGCTATGGATTGCTCAGCTGTTGCAACCGTGATGGTGCCACCGTTCGGCATGGCATCACGGGCATTGGTAATCAGGTTAAACAGTACCTGCTGCAGCAAGACTTCATCAGCAGTGATAACCAGAGCCTCTTCTGAGAGCTTAAGCTGCAGTGTTATCTCTTTTGTTAGCAACTTTTGGGCCAGAAGCAGTGAGTCTTTCACCATTTGATTCAGTTCAAAGGGGGCGGGGTTAATCGTCTGTTTGCGGCTGAAGGCCAGCATGCTGCGGGTCAGGGCGGTGCCTCGTTCAACAGCCTTAAGAATTTCCTGTAACTGTGGCTGTTCAGGATTCTGTTGGTTCTGGTCATACTGAAGAATCTGGGTGTTACCGGAGATAATCTGCAGGATGTTGTTAAAGTCATGTGCAATACCACCGGCCAGCTGACCGACTGCTTCCATCTTCTGGGCATGGCGCAACTGATCTTCAAGTTGGCGGCGTTCAGAGATATCAACAAAGGTACAGACCATGCCGATAATCTGGCCGTTTTCCTGAATCGGATGGATACTGTAGGAAACCGGAAAAGAACTGCCATCCTGGCGCCAGAATACTTCATCAGTTACCAGCACCGGTGTTGCTCCACTGTCAACCATACGGTGCGCCCTGCATTCAGATGCAGGATAGGGGCTGCCATCGGCATGGCTATGGTGCATCAGAGGGTGCATCTCTTTACCCAACAGCTGTTCAGGTGACCCGTAGCCCAACTGGTTGGCGCAGGAGCGGTTGGCCAGGATACAGCGGCCTTCTTTGTCTGTGCCGTAGATCCCTTCAATGGTTGAATCAAGCAGTAGCTTGATGCTGCGCAGGTTTTCCCGGTTCTGGTGTTCTGCGATCAGGTCACGGCGTTGACGTGCCGCTTTTAACCAGGCAACAGGGGCGGCAATGATAAGTGCCAGCAGGGTAACCGATGCAATAGTAATGAACTGGTGCTGTTCAAGCGCGATGGTTAACGGTGATTGTTCATCAATGGACTGGATCTTGCCGAATTTGTAGAGCAGATCAAGGTGACTACGGTGTTCAAGCAAAAAAATGGCTCCGCCAGCCAGCAGGGTAAACAGGGCAAGCGGTAAAAAACGTCCCAGAAACAGGGGCATCATGGATTGTTGGTTGGAGGATTGTTTCACAGTACCCCACAGGATGTACAGAACAGAGAATACAGGCTGGCTATACCAGTAATTATAGGCTTTGTCATGTTGAAACAACCGTTGCGGCTGCTGTTACCTGGGGTAGCCGTATCAGGAAGGTGGTGCCCTGGCCTGATTCAGAGCTGACGTTGATACTGCCGCCATGTTCTTCAATAATCTGACGGGTGATGGAGAGGCCAAGCCCGGTGCCAGCCCCTTTGCGGGTAAAGAACGGCTCAAAGATCAGTGGTAGATCCTGGCTGGGAATACCATGTCCTGAGTCAGTACAGATAATCAGTATATCGCCCTGTTCATCACGCTTGAGGGTAATGGTAATTGAGCCGCCAAGGGGCAGGGCCTCCAGGGCGTTTTTCAGCAGATTAAGCAGGGCCTGGCGGATCTTTTCAGCATCAATCAGGCAGGCAGGCAACGGGTTCCGCTCAAGGGTCAGGGTAATTCCCTGACGCTGACAGGGGCGCTGCATCAGCATGACCACATCCTCGGCTGCCTCACCAGGGTCCCCTGGGGCAAAGCGGGAGCGGGGCGGGGCGGCAAAGGTCAGTAGTGCCGAGATCAACCGTTCCATCCGCTCAATTTCAGCCATGGCCTTGGTCAGCATCTCACGGTCCTTGTCACCCAGCTGTGCCCGGTCATGCAGATCATCCAGTAGCAACGAGATGCCGGTCAAGGGGTTGCGGATTTCATGGGAAATACCGGCTGCCAGTTTGCCCAGCGAGGCCAGACGCTCCAGCCTGACTGTCTCTTCACGCAATTCTTCACGAATAGTCTCATCCCGCAGCGTGACGGTCAGTCCCCGGTCTGCATCATCACCGATCGGGAAGATACCCACATCAAAATGCTGGGTGGTGTTGTTTTGTTCAAGCTGCAGTGGTGCCCGGCCATAGCCGGTTCCTTCAGCAAAAGCCTGCTCAATTCTGGCAGGAATCGGATCCCACCCCTTAAAGACTGTGGCGTAATGACTGCCCAACGGGCAGTGGTGCCCCAAAAAACGGTCCAGGGTGCTGTTGCGTGAGGTAAGGGAGCCGTCAGGAGCAAAGGTGGTAATGGCACTGGAGATACTTTCCAGGATGCTTTCTTTGAAGTTTCGTTCATCCAGGATGGCCTGCCGTGATTCCTGCAACTGATCCAGGGTGGCGATCAGGTTGGCTTTGCGTTGTTCAAGCTCCGCCACCATGGCGTTAAAAGACAGGGCCAGTTCAGCCAGCTCATCGCTGCCCTTGACCTCTACACGATTGCCGGTTTCGCCGTTGGCAAGACGGCGGGCGCCTTCGCTTAAGCGTTGCAGTGGCCGGGTGATGCCCCGTGCCAGCAACCAGGCAGCCAGCCCTGCTACGATTGCGGCCAGAGAGATAAACAGGGCGCTTTTCCGGCGATACTCCTTCAGCTTACTGGTTATAAGCAGACTGCCGGCACTGGCCTGCTTCTGGAACTGGTCAACCTGATACCCGATGGTGATGCCGCCAAAGATGCCGTGCTTTTTGTACGGTCCGGTGCTGTACAGGATCGGAGCATAGGCCATGATCTTGCGGGCGCCGCCCACGTTGGTCAGCTCGACTACCCCGCTTTGCTGTTTTCTGACCAACGCAGATGCCTTGGGATAGTTGGGGTGGATGAATCCGGCATGATCCAGATTAAACGGGATGTTCCCGGCTTCAATAGCAGCGGGTGATGAGCTGTTGCTATAGGGGGGCAGCAGGCGTCCCTGAAGATCTACGCCGCGGATATCCCAAAGCTTGGGATGGGTAATGATCCAGCCTTCATCATCAAACAAAAAGGCATAGTTGCCACTTTTGTAGGAGGGGAAGAGGGTAGAGAAATGCGGGCTGGGATCAATATGCTGGGAAAACTCCATCAGGTGACGGTGGTCAAGGGAGATCACAAAGGCCCCGTTAAAGCGTCCGTCCGGTGTAAAACGCGGCATGCCAAAACGAACCACCCCGTCATAACGGCTACCCAGGGCATTTTCCGGTTCAGAGGCCCCGGCCAGTTGCTGCTGTTTATTGACATGAAAACCGGTCAGATGGGTGACATGGATTTGATCCGGCTGCAGTTGCCTGATCTCGTTAAAGTAGGTCTCACTCTTGTATTCGGTGGAGGCAGGTCTGGCCAGATTGCGTAGCTCTGAAGGTGGCAGGAAACGGCCATCCTTCAGTACCATCTGTTCCTGACCGTTTGCATCTATCAGGGCAAAGGAGCGGTAGATCGGCACCAGTTCCCGTATTTCTCGGAACTGATTGGGGGCTATGGCACGGCGTTCCCATACTTCGCTACGCTGCTGTTTCCAGAAGGAAAGCAGTACTTGGCGGTCAATGGCAAAGCGGCTTAAAAAACGCAGGTCATCTTCGCGACGGTACAGATAGTCGCTAATACTGTCAGCCACCTGACGGGCACGCATCTGCAGCCCTTCTGCAGCCTGCTGCTCAGCACTGGAACCGATCTCAAGGGCCAGGCGGTCCCGTACCTGCTCAAGTCCTGAAAACAGAAAGAGTGTGGCAGCCAGTAACGGCACCAGCGCCAAAAGTAACGAGGCGATCAGGAATTTTCTGAAAAGAGATGGTCGGATCATTGAGAACCAGTGACAAGGTTAAGGTTCAGGTTGAATTGACGTGGTGCTGATGATACCGTATCTGGCAGTAAATGACAGCCGGAAAAGAGAAGAAAACGATGGGATATAAAAATCTGCAAGAGTGTGTGGAGGATCTGGAGCGTCACGGCATGCTGCGCAGGATTGAACTGCCGGTTGATCCGTATCTGGAGGCTGGTATGATCCAGCGCCGGGTCTATCAGGCTGGTGGACCGGCGTTGCTGTTTACCCAGGTAACCGGTTCTGCCTTTCCAATGCTGGGTAACCTGTTTGGCACCCTGGAACGGACCCGCTTTATCTTCCGCGATACCCTGCGCACCATTGAGACCCTGGTTAAGCTGAAGGTGAATCCGTTTCAGGCATTGAAGGAGCCAGCCCGTCTGTTGGGTGCTCCGCTGGGGGCGCTACACCTGTTGCCAAAGCAGGTATCCCGGTCCCAGGCCCCGTCACTTAGCTGTCGGACAAAGCTCTCAGCACTGCCCCAGTTGGTCTCATGGCCCAAAGATGGTGGCGCGTTTATTACCCTGCCACAGGTCTACAGTGAACATCCATCAAAGCCCGGTTTTGGCAAATCCAACCTGGGGATGTATCGGGTGCAGATCTCCGGCAATCAGTATCAACCGGACAAGCAGGTTGGGCTGCATTATCAGATTCACCGTGGTATCGGGGTACATCACCAGGAAGCGATCAAGCGTGGTGAGCGTCTGAAGGTGAACGTGTTTGTGGGGGGCGCACCATCCATGTCAGTGGCAGCGGTCATGCCGTTACCGGAAGGGATGCCGGAACTCTCCTTTGCCGGTTTGCTGGGAGGCCACCGGATCGCCATGGCAGAGCTAGCCGGTTGCCTGCCTGTCCCGGCTGAGGCTGATTTCTGCATTGTGGGATCGATTGATCCCCATGCCACCCTGCCGGAAGGCCCCTTTGGTGACCATCTGGGCTATTACAGCCTGACCCATCCCTTTCCATTTATCGAGGTTGAAGCGGTTTATCACCGCCCGGATGCGATCTGGCCCTTTACTTCAGTGGGACGCCCACCCCAGGAGGATACCTCCTTTGGCGCCTTTATCCATGAGCTGACCGGCGATCTGATCCCCACAGTACTGCCCGGCATCAAGGCGGTACATGCCGTTGATGCTGCTGGTGTGCATCCGCTGCTGCTGGCAATCGGTTCAGAGCGTTATACCCCCTATGATGGCGTCACCCGCCCCCTGGAGCTGCTGACCCAGGCCAATGCTATTCTGGGCCAGGGACAGCTTTCTTTGGCCAAGTACCTGCTGATCACTGCTGAACAGGATAACCCTGAACTGGATATTCATGATATAGGCGCCATGTTCAGGCATCTGCTGGAACGGATCGATTGGCAGCGTGATCTGCATTTTCAGACCAGCACCACCATTGATACCCTGGATTACTCCGGTGGCGGTTTTAACAGCGGTTCCAAGCTGGTCATGGCTGCTGCAGGCCCGGTCAGGCGTTCTTTGCTGACTGAACTGCCGGGCGATCTTCCGGTGCCATCAGGCTGGGCAGCACCAGCCCTGGCACTGCCCGGTCTGCTGGTGTTGCAGGGCAGTGCCCAGGCACCGGACAACGGAGAACCTGATCAGGCTATTCAGGCGCTATGCAGCTTCTGGGAGCAGGTGCCGTTGCCTGATGGAATTGCCCTGGTGGTGATTGCGGATGATAGTGAGTTCTGCAGCCGGTCCCTGGATAACTTCCTCTGGGTCACCTTTACCCGCTCAAATCCTGCATCAGATCTGTATGGGGTAGGTGCTGCAACGAGGCAACGGCACTGGGGCTGTAAAGGCCCGCTGGTGATTGATGCGCGCAGAAAAACGTTTCATGCCCCGGCATTGGATGAAGATCCGGCCATTGAAAAGAGGATTGAGGCACTGGCAGCAGCTGGTGGGCCGCTTTGCGGCCTGTTCTAGGGATAATACCCTATTTTACTTTTTAAAAACTGTGCTATGATTCACCAAACGTAATCAGTTCATTATTCCCTCATAGAGGAGGTTTCAATGTCTACCACAGCCTTGGTAAAAAGCGGAGATGTTACAACCGGCGGAGACCAGCTGATTCAGTTGGTCAGTTTCATGCTCAGCAACGAGGAGTACGGTGTTGAGGTGTTGAAGGTGCGTGAGATCATCCGTATGCCCGGCATTACCAAGATGCCAAATACACCCCACTATGTTGAGGGGATAATCAACCTGCGGGGTAAGGTGATTCCGATCATCTCCATGCGTAAGCGCTTTGGCCTGGCTGAATCCGAGTACGACAGCCATACCCGGATCATGGTTATGGATGTTGCCGGTGGTTTGACCGGTTTTATTGTGGATGCGGTTTCCGAGGTGATCAGGATTCATTCCAGCGAGATTCAACCGCCGCCCACCATGGTTTCTGGCAATATTGATCAAGAATTCATTACCGGTGTGTTCAACCATACCGACCGCCTGCTGATCATCATGGATGTGGACCGTATGTTTTCACCGCAGGAGCGGGAATACTTTGGTAGCGCAGGGGAGTAGGTCACCCTGGTGAGGAAACATGGTAAAACGTAAAAAGCCGGGAATCGCTTCCCGGCTTTTTTGTGTTCATGGAGAGAGTTGTTGTCGTTAATCAGCTGGCCCGGGAGATCTCTTCCAGATTACCGGCAATAACGGTTGCGGTGGCTGCCTGTTCTTCAGAGGCGGTGGCAATCTGAGAGATCAGGTTTTTGATGTTCTCAACGGAGTCAACAATGGCGATCAGTGATGCCTCAGCCTGATGGGAAAGCTGCTCACCCTTTTCAGCTTCTGCCTTGCCCCCTTCAATGGAGGTCACTGCCTTCTGGGTATTGGACTGGATCTCTGCCACCATGGCGCCGATCTGCTTGGTGGAGGTCATGGTCCGCTCAGCCAGTCTGCGCACTTCATCGGCAACCACGGCAAAGCCGCGCCCCATTTCACCGGCACGGGCTGCCTCAATGGCCGCGTTCAGGGCCAGCAGGTTGGTCTGGTCAGCAATCTCGTTGATGACATTCACAATTTCACCAATCTTTTCTGAGGTTGCCCCCAGATTACCCACAATCTGTGCTGAAGAACGAACCACTTCAGCAACCTGCTGCATACCTTTGACCGCCTGATTCACCACCCGCTGACCTTCGTGGGCACTGTCAGCCACCTGGGCAGCTGAATCAGCAGCATTGGTGGTATTGCCTGCGACCTCGTTAACGGTCATGCTCATCTCTTCCATGGCCGTGGCAATCTGGTGAATCCGCTCCTCCAGATAATTCTTGCGCTCAATATCCTTGTACTGTTGTTCTTTGATTGTCCGTTCTGCGGTAATATCACTCCAGCAGGCCATAAAACAGAGCAGTTTACTGCTGTCACTTGGGTCCCAGATCGGATAGGCCTTGGTCTGCAGGGTCACACCGCCGATCGGAATATCGGCAGAGTGGGGCAGTTTGCCCCGTGGATCAGCGAAGATATTTCGGATGCGGGCCGGATCTTTGTGGTACTGGTGGATCGAGTTGCCAAAGGCATTGGCAACGTCTGCACCGCTCAGACCACTGTTCAGCTCAGAACGGTGCTGTTGCAGCAGTTCCTTTGCTTTGCGATTCATGTAAAAAATTTTGTTGTCATTGGTGGTATCACAGAGCATGACCACGTTATCAACGTTATCCAGCATCTGCATCAGCTTCTTGATTTCATTGTCCTTGTCAAGCAGTTCCTGTTTGCTGGGTCCGCCGAAAAGTCCCATAACATGGCTCCTTTAATGCTGATGTAGTGACGCTTTAGATGAGCTCAGTATAAACGAGCAGAGGATAATTGCAAGGATCTGCAATGCGGGGTATGATACAAACCTTCAGAAAATATGGGGGAAGAGTCGCTTATGTTCATACCGACAGTACTGGATCACGGCACGTCTGTTATCAGTTGTATCTATCAAAGCGGTATATCTCCTGAGGTTGTCCTTTCGTGCAAGAATTAATCAGCGTAGAGCAGCTTACCTGTCGCCATGGAGCGGTGGAGGCATTGTCTGACATCAGTTTTAAGGTTACGGCTGGTGATTATCTGGGCATTGTGGGGCCGAACGGGTCTGGAAAAAGTACCCTGGTGCGGGCCTTGCTGGGGCTGATGCCTGCGTACCAAGGTAAAATCTCGCTCTTTGGTCAACTCCGTGACAGCTTTTCAGCGTGGGAACGATTGGGCTATCTTCCCCAGAATATGGGGCCGCTTAATCCTGCCTTTCCTGCGACGGTCTTTGAGGTGGTACAACTGGGGCTGCTGGCCGGTAAGGGGCTTCCGCGTCGGTTCTGCCGCCATGATCGCAAACAGGTGCTGGATATGCTGGAACTGCTGGGCATTGAGCATCTGCAGCGTCGTATGATCGGTGAGCTGTCTGGCGGCCAGCAACAGCGGGCCATGCTGGCCCGTGCCCTGGTGAACAACCCTGAACTACTGATCATGGATGAACCGACCGCTGCCCTTGATCCTGATATCCGGGACCGTTTTTATGAACTGGTGTCGCAAATGAACAAAGACAAAGGTACCACGGTGCTGCTGGTAACCCATGATACCGGCACCATCGGCCAGTATGCCTCCAGAATGCTCTATCTGGATAAAAAAGTGCTGTTTTTTGGGTCGTTTGATGAGTTCTGCCACTCTCCCGAGATGTCCGCTTTCTTTGGAGAACATTCGCAGCATCTGATCTGCCATAGGCATTGACATGACGATATTTGAACTGTTCTCATATGGTTTTATTCAACGTGCCCTGCTTGCTGGTGTCTTGATCGGTGTACTCTGTGCGGTGCTGGGGGTTTTTCTGGTGCTGCGCCGGTTGTCGCTGATCGGTGATGGTTTGGCCCATATCACCTTTGGCAGTGTGGCCCTGGCCCTGTTTGCAGGTCTGCAGGGGGCTGCCATGCTGCTGGTGTCGCTGCCGGTGGTGCTGTTGGCTTCCCTGGGAATTTTAAAGCTGGCTGGCAAGGCCCGGCTGGGTGGTGATGCTGCCATCGGAATTGTATCGTCGGTCGGTGTCTCGCTGGGGGTGTTGCTAACCGTGTTGGGCCGGGGCTATGGTGTTGACCTGTTCAGCTATCTGTTTGGAAGTATTCTTGCCATCAGCAAGGCAGAACTGTTGGTGGCTGGTGGTCTGTTTATAACGGTTCTGGCGCTGTTGTGGTTGTACTACAATGATCTGGTGGCCCTGACCTTTAACGAGGAACTGGCAGCAGTCAGCGGTATCAGAGTCAGATTTTTGAACGGTCTTCTGGCCGCCTTGACTGCTTTGACCGTGGTACTGGCCATGAAACTGGTGGGGGTGATGTTGATCTCTGCCCTGTTGATCCTGCCAGCCTCTGCTGCTCTGCAGGTGGCCCGTGGTTTCAGGATGACGGTGGTGCTGTCGGTGCTGTTTTCGCTGTTGGCAGTGGTGGGGGGGATTGTTATCTCATTTCTGCTGAATTTGCCCTCTGGGGCCACCATTATCCTGCTGGCGTTTCTGCTCTTCTGTGTCGGCTATCTCTTCAGGCAGCTCCAAACGGTCAAAAATAAAAGCTGAAGTCCTTCCATTCATGCCTGTTCTCTTCAAGGCTGGCAACCAGTTCATCCACAATATCAGGATCAAACTGTTTCTCTTTTTGCATGATCAATTCGGCAATCGCCTCTTCTCTGTTCATTGCAGGCCGGAATGAGCGTGGGGAAACCATGGCATCAAAGGCATCTGCCACGCAGATGATCCGGGCATGCAGGGGAATCGACTCTTCCTGTAGTCGGGCCGGGTAGCCGGTGCCGTCCCAACGTTCATGGTGGTGCATGATGCTGGGTAGAATATGGGAGAGGTTTTCCAGGCCGACGATCAGCAGGCCTGCCTTAAGCGGGTGTTCCCGCATGATGATCTCTTCACGCTGATCAAGGGGCATCGGCTTGTTCAAGGTCTCTTCGGTGGTACCTAGCGCCTTGCCGATATCATGCAGAATCGCACCGGCGTAGAGATCCCGCAGTTCAATCTGGGACAGTCCCATACGGGCGCCAATGGCCAGGCTGATCTCAGCCACACGGCGGGTATGCCCCTGGATGTAGGTGTCTTTGACCTCCAACGCCTCCACCAGCACCTGAATCAGGTTGTTCACAAAGCGCGGATCCCATGTCTGGGCTATGTTGTATGGTTTGGGCATAATGGTTCCTATAGCGTAAAAAGTAGTGCTGTCAACCTGTTTTATCGTTTTCCCTGGGCCAGTTTGATTGAGGCAGGTTCTTTGCGCAGCAGCCACATGCAGACCGGCCCCAGTAATCCTCCCAGTCCCACGGTGGTAAAGGCAATACCCCAGGCACCGTTTATGCCAGGCCAGGGCTGCCAGTTCTGAAAGGTATCCAATGCCCAGCCAAAGACCGTAGGAGAGATCATTCCCATGGTGTAGCCCACCAGTGATTGCATCCCCATGGCAGCCCCCAGATACCCCGGCGCCACCAGTTCTGTCAGGGCGGTGGAAAAGACCGGAGATTCAGCCACAATCAGCCAGCCATATATACATCCTATTGCAAGGGTCAGCCAGAGATTGGTGTTGATCAGCCAGCCAAATGAGATGGAGCAGATAACTGAACCGATCATGACCACGCTGACTGTGGTGGTACGGCCAAAACGGTCAGACAGGCTACCGGTGATGGCGGTGGAAAAGGTGCCGATCCCCACCAGTACTGCTGCGATAACAGCACCGGTTGCAGTTGCCTTACCGGTGCTAAAGCCCCAACCGGTCAGTGCTGCGGCGAAAAACGGTGCCAGCCAGCTGCGCATACCGTACATCTCCCACATATGGCTGGCATAGCCCAGGATAACCAGCAGGGCAGGCCGGTTCTGCAGGATTTCACCGTTAAATCCAAGCGGAGATGGCTGGGGCGGGGCAGGGCGGTACCCACGAAACACCAGCAGCGACAAGCAGGCGCCAATCAAGACGCCGACTGAACAGACAAGCATGGCGGCCCGCCAACCCCAGATACCGGCAATGGTGCCTGGCACCACCAACGACAGTGAGGCACCCAGTACTAATGAACCAACATAGATCCCCACCGCCCTGCCACGCTGATGGCTGGCAAACCGCTCTGCCACCAGTTTCAGGCCCGGCATATAGGTGCCGCCCATGCCGATGCCGGTTAAACCTCGCAGGATCAAGCCGGACAGGTAATCATGGGCGTACAGGCCAAACAGCAGGTTGGCAACCCCTGACCAGAGCGCAGCGGTAATGAAGATCCAGCGGATATTCAGGCGGTCAGACAGGGTGCTCAGCAGGACTCCTGAGGCGATATACCCTAATTGATAGACGGAAAAAATTACCCCGGCCTGGGTATTGTTCATCTCCCATTCAGTTTTAAGAATAGGCAGGATGGCAGAATAGTTAATAAAAACCAGCATGATAAAGATCTGGCTGCAGCAGAGGGTCAGCAGCCAGATCGTATCAGAACGCTGGTTAGTCAAACAGTTCCGCCTCTGACAACAGCTTGCCGGAAAGGTCTTTGGCTGACAGCAGTGGTTCACCGGCCAGGGGCCAGTTGATAGCGATGGCAGGATCATCCCAGGCAATGGTCCGCTCAAATTCAGGCGCCCAGTAGTCGGTGGTCAGGTAGAGAAATTCGGCATGGTCGGAAGTTACGCAGAACCCGTGGGCAAAACCTTCCGGTACCCACATCTGGCGTTTGTTCTCAGCCGAAAGGGTGGTGCCGAACCACTTTCCGCAGGTTGGAGAAGAACGACGGATATCCACTGCAACATCAAACACTTCCCCGCTAGTTACACGAACCAGCTTGCCTTGGGGGTGCTGAATCTGGTAATGAAGCCCCCTCAAAACATTGCGGGCAGAGCGGGAGTGGTTGTGCTGTACAAATGATCGTTCAAGTCCGGTTGCCTTTTGCCAGACACGTTCATTGAAGCTTTCAAAAAAGAATCCCCGGTCATCACCAAAGACCTTGGGTTCCAGGATCAGTACACCGGGCAGTGTTGTTGTCAGGCAGTTCATGGGAAGCATCTCCTCCTGTGTGCAGGTCTGGTTGTCATAGCAGATAACGGAAAGATTGTGAATATTTGTTAGCAGGGGTGGAAAAATTGCAAAACTGCGGTAAGCTCTCACACATGGTACATGAAACAACCTTTGATAATGGTCTCCGGGTCGTAACCCAACAGGTTCCCGGTATGCATACGGTCTCGATCGGTGTCTGGGTGGCCAATGGCGCCCGCTGCGAACAGCCTGCTGAACAGGGCGTTGCTCATTTTATTGAGCACCTGCTGTTTAAAGGCACCAAACGGCGTACAGCCCGGCAGATTACCCGTGAGATTGACTCGTTGGGTGGCATTCTGAATGCGTTTACCAGCTATGAATACGTCTGCTACTACGCCAAGGCCCTGGCCAAGACACTGCCCCAGGTGGTTGATATCCTGTCTGATATGTTTCTGCACTCAACCTTTCCCAGTGATGAGATTGAGAAAGAGCGCAAGGTCGTATTGCAGGAAATCAAGATGCGTGATGATGCACCGGAAGAATCGATCCATGACCGCCTGCACCAGAGTTTCTGGAAGGGACATCCGCTGGGACATCCGATTCTGGGTTCTGAAGAAACCATCTCCAGCATGAGTCGGGATGCGATTCTTGATTTCAGGCAGCACTGGTACCGACCCAGTGAGATCATCATCGCTGCAGCAGGTGGTGTTGAACATCAGGCTCTGGTAGAACTGCTGCAGGAATCCTTTTCCTGCCTGGAACCAGGTGAACCCCGCCGGGTGATCAAGCCTCAGACCCGCCTGGCATCAGGCCGGGTGCTGGAACTGTGCGAACGTGATCTGGAGCAGACCCTGATCTGCCTTGGCACAGAAGGACTACCCACCAGTTCACCGGAGCGTTACAGCCTGATGGTGCTGAATGCCATTCTGGGGGGCGGGATGAGTTCCCGGCTGTTTGAAGAGATCCGTGAAAAGCGTGGTCTGGCCTATTCGGTCTACTCCTATGTCTCTTCTTTTGCGGATGCCGGATCTATGGCGATCTATGCCGGTTCAGAGCGGGAGCGTAGCTGTGAGGCAGTCAAGATTATTCTGGGGGAGATGGCCCGTTTGCGTGATGAGCTGGTGCCTTCAGATGAACTTGAAGCCGCACGTGAACAGATTAAGGGTAAGATACTGATGTCACTTGAATCAAGCGACAGTTACATGTCACGCCTGGCTCGCAGTTATATTAATTTTGGCCGCTATCAGCCGCTGGATGAAGTCATGGCCGGTTTTGAGGCAGTCACTGCTGCTGATCTGGGGCAGCTGGCAACCCGTCTGTTTCGGGATGAGACCCTGAATATTCAAGTTATGGGCAAGGTTGACCCACACTGTTTTACTGAGAAATCTGATTTTATAGCGTTGTAGATCGTATTGATTTGCGCTTATCTGCAGGTTGCCCTTAGGGAGTGTCTGGCATGGCAAGCAGATATTGGCCCCATAGCTGGAATTTGTTAACCAAGATTGTTGCTGTCAATCTGGCGGTCTTGTCTGTCGCGTTTCTCGCCCTGATGTTCTATGTCCTTCCCCTTTATGAAGACAAGCTGCAGCAGCAGCGTAAGCAGTACATTGCTGAACTGGTTGATATGGCTGTTGGTGTGGTTGAAAACTGCCATCAGCAGGAGCTGAAGGGGCAACTGACAACGGCTGAGGCTCAGCAATCCTCACTGGCTACTCTCAAGGTTATGTCCAGAGATCACGGCTATTTCTGGATACATGACATGCAGCTCAAGATGATCATGCATCCCTTTGTCACCAATCTCGACAACCAGAATCTCTCAAATTATACCGATCCGAACGGCAAGAAGCTGTTTGTGGAGATGAACCGGCTGGTGGCAACATCAGGTGCAGGGTATCTGGAGTATTTCTGGCCCAAGCCAGGTCAGGACAAGCCCGTTGCCAAGGTATCCCATGTAAAACTCTTTGCACCTTGGGGATGGGTAATCGGCAGCGGGATGTACCTGGATGACATCTCCAACGAGGTCGCTTCACTCAGGCAGAAAGTTTATCTGATTGTCGGTCTTGTATTGGTCCTGATCACCGGGTTCTCTCTGGTTGTTGCGGTCAGGATCAAAAAGCCGCTGCAACAGGCGCTGGCGTTGCTTCAGGATATACCGGAACAGTACCGGCCTGTTCAAGGCACTGCCGTGCTTGATGAATCCAATCGGCTGTTACGGGCCATGGTAAATCTGGTAACAGGCTTAAAAGCTGCAAAAGAACAGGCTGAAGCAGCCAGTACCGCCAAAGGTGCATTCCTGGCCCAGATGAGCCATGAGATCAGAACCCCGATGAATGCAATTAGCGGCCTGACCGAGCTTGCCTTGGATCAGGCCCCTTCACCACAACAGAAGGAGCTGCTTGAAGGTATCAGCCACGCTGCAAATCATCTCCTGAGTCTGATCAATCAGGTGCTTGATTTTTCAAAACTGGAGGCCGGTACTGTTGAACTGGAGCAGATTCCCTTTAACCTGCGACAGACGCTGACCGCAACGCTGCTGCCATTCTCGGTGCGGGTCCGTTCAAAGGGGATCAGGTTTGAAACCGTTCTGTCTGATAACCTGCCAACCAAGGTGATTGGCGACCCAACCAGGTTACGCCAGGTGCTGGTTAATCTGGTTGGTAATGCGGTCAAGTTTACCAAACAGGGATGTATTGAGGTGACTGCTGAAAAAGGTGAGCAGACCGGCAACCACTGTGAACTGCACATCATGGTCAGGGATACCGGGATCGGCATCCCTCAAGAGAAGATTGACCAGATATTTGCCCCTTACACCCAGGCTGACGCCTCAACAACCCGTGAATTCGGCGGCACTGGTCTGGGACTTTCAATTGTCAAACAGTTGCTTGAGGTAATGCAGGGTGCAATTACGGTGGAAAGCCAGCCTGAGGCAGGAACATCCTTTTATGTCACTGTGCCGGTTGTAATTCCTGATCATGAAGGCCAAAGCGATTGCATGGATGTTCAGGATGTTGCCCCACAGCGGGTGCTGCTTGCAGAAGATAATGAAATCAATCGTTTGATGCTGACAAAACTGCTGGAAAAGACAGGTCACTCGGTTGATGCCGTACCAGATGGCAAGGCTGCTGTTGAACAGTGGAAAAACGGCAGCTACACCCTGCTCTTGATGGATATCCAGATGCCGGAAATGGACGGTCTTGAGGCTACTCGGCTCATCCGCTCGCTGGAGGCCGGGCAGGATCGGCATATCCCGATTATCGCCATGACCGGTCAGGACAGCCCTGAGGATGTGGAAAGCTGCTATCAGGCAGGGATGGATCTACATCTGAAAAAGCCGGTGCAACTATGTGAATTGGCTGCAGCAGTGGCACGCGTAGTAAAATAGCGAGCTTGCTATATCAACGCTATGACTCGTGCGATTCTTGTCATGAGGGGAATAATGCGTGATGCCCCGAAGGACAATCTGAAACAAGGGCGGGTATCCTCTTTCTACAGGATACCCGCATTTTTTTGGTCGGTTTTTGGCGTGTATTCGCTGCTACACCGTAGCTGACAAGCTTGTGCTGTTCAACGAGGTCTGTGTATAGCTGCTTGAACTTTGCTGCATATAGCTATTTAAGGCAGAGGTAAGAATGCTTTTAAGTATGCTGCTGCTGTCTGAACTGGAGGATGATTCATCAATCGCATCAAGCATGCTTTGCAATGTCTGCGCTACGGTATCCTCAGAACTGCTGTTCCGGTTCTGATTGTCACCGGCCATCTCATGGCCCGGTCCATGTGCAGTCATTTTTCCCTGGATACCGGCCACTAATGACTGGGCTGTAGATGTGTCTCCAGATTCAAGGGCGTCAGAAAGTTCTTGCAGATCCTTGTTGAAAGGATCATCGGTCCGGCCGCCATTGCGTGCTGCAGCTTGTTCCTGAAGGGTGGCCAAAGCTGCTTGCGCCGTAGCGGTATCACCTGATTCCAGGGCAGTATTGATGGTTTCAAGCAAATTTTTGGGATCTGATGAAGAGGCGCTTTCATCGGATGTAGCCAACGCTGCAGTCATCTCGGCCAGACTCACAACGCCATCCTGATTAGTGTCCATTTCATCAAAAATGGCACTTACTTCGCTACTATCCGAAGATGATGTTTCTGATTCTTCTGAAGGTGGCGGTCCCGGTGGCGGTCCTGGTGGTGGCCCCTGGGGTCGTGATTCCTGAGCCTGTAGGTTCTGGCCAGCTTTGGCAATAGCTGCATCAGACTCAAGCCTGCTGATGGCACCATCACTGTTGGAATCAAGCTGCGCAAACATGGCTTCTGCGTCACTGCTCTGAGTGTCACCGGATTTTGATAACGCGCTGAACTCGTCTTTCGATATGCTGCTGTCCCCGTTTGTGTCAACCTTCTTGAACATCTCTTCCTGCATCTGTTTCAGCATGCTGCTGCTCATACTACTGCTAACACTGCTGATGCTGCTCATGGTGTGCCTCCTTATACGGAATTGGAGTCAGATACTGATCTCTGTTAGTAATCTTATCGGAAGCTGAAGCCGGAATATTCGTTAAGTGTTTCAGTGGCTTCGTAAAGTTTTGTAATGAACTTGAAGGGATACAAAGAGGAAAACCGGGGATGAACCCCGGTTTTATGGTGGTGAGTGAACTGCTTTTTATTATTTACTGTTTGCCGGTATGTCCAAACCCGCCTTCACCCCGCAGAGTTTCCTGACTGAACTCTTCAACCACCCGCAAGCTGGCCTGCACCACCGGCATAAACAGCATCTGACAGATCCGTTCACCCGGCTGGATGCTGTACGGTTCACTGCCCTGGTTGCGGATGCCGATCTTGATTTCTCCCTGATAATCGCTGTCAATCACCCCGATGGTGTTGGCCAGGACAATCCCATGCTTGATTCCCAGACCTGAACGAGGCGCCAGGATAGCCACCAGATTCGGGTCATGGATGCTGATGGCAATGCCGCTGGGGATGGCGACGGTTTCACCGGGTGCGACGTTTACTGCTTGATCCAGACAGGCCCGTAGATCAAGGGCGGCAGAACCATCGGTGGCATACTGGGGCAGGGGGATGCAGCTGCCAATCAGCGGGTTGACAATTTTGGTTTCAATCTCGCGATATTTCATGTAAAAAATCCCTTCTGGTTGTTATTACACAGGCACTTGTAGCGCAAAGCCGCCACAACGCAAAGCACAAAAAAAGGAGCTGTCATGCGTGACCCCCGTGTGGTCGAGATGGCCAAGGTACTGGTTGATTATTCCACCCGGATTAATAAGGGTGATCGGGTACTGATATCTGCAGCTGGTTTTGAAGCTGCACCGCTGGTAAAGGAGCTGTATGCGCTTTGCCTCCAGCGTGGTGCAGAGTATGTTGAATACACCTTTTCTGTGCCTGAGATTGACCGCCAGCTCTATAATCTGGCCTCAAAAAAACAGCTGGAGGTCTTTCCCCAGCACAAGCTTGATTTTTACAAGACCCTGACCGCCTACATCGGGATCTCTGCCGGTGAAAATTCCATGGTTAACGCAACCAGCAATCAGAAGGCGATGGTGGCCTATTCAAAGCTGACCCGTCCGCTGGTTGATCAACGGGTCAAGCACACCAAGTGGGTGGTCACCCGCTATCCGACCCAGGGTTCAGCCCAGGAGGCTCGGATGAGCCTGGATGAGTATGAAGACTACCTGTTTGGTGCCTGCAATATTGACTGGTCAGTGGAATCAAAGAAGATGGAAAAGCTGAAGAAGCTGATGGATAAGACTGACAAGGTACGCCTGAAAGGGCCGGATACTGAGCTGAGCTTCAGCATCAAAGGCTTACAGGGAATCAAGTGTGATGGTCGCTACAATATACCGGATGGTGAGGTCTTTACCGCACCGGTGCGGGATTCGGTGCAAGGCTTTATCACCTATAATTGTCCGACTATCTATCAAGGCAAGGAGTTCAACAATATCCGGCTTGAGTTCAAGGATGGCAGGATTATCAAGGCCACTGCAGGGGAGATGACCAAGGCGTTGAACGAGATCCTGGATACTGATGAAGGTGCCCGCTATGTTGGTGAGTTTGCCGTGGGGGTCAATCCCAACATCCGCACCCCGATGCGCAATATCCTGTTTGATGAAAAGATCTCCGGCTCAATCCACTTTACCCCTGGACAGGCCTATGATGAGGCTGACAATGGTAATCACTCTGCGGTACACTGGGACATGGTTCGTCTGATGAAGGATGGCGAGATCTGGTTCGATGACCGTCTGATCCAGAAACAGGGGCTGTTTGTACTGCCTGAACTGGAAGCGCTGAACCCGGAGAAGTAGGTTATGTTGCTGGAAATTAACCCGGAACGTCCACAACCACGACAAATTGCCCAGGTTGTGGATTGTCTGAAAAACGGCGGTATCGTTGCCTACCCGACTGACACAACCTATGGTCTGGGCTGCTCTATCTTTAATAAAAAGGGGCTTGAGCGGATTTATCAGGTAAAACAGCGGGACAAGCGTAAACCGTTTTCATTTATCTGCTCTGATCTGGCAGAGGTGTCACGCTATGCCCGTCTGACCAATCCTGCCTTTAAAATCATGAAGCGGTATCTGCCCGGCCCGTATACCTTTGTGCTTGAGGCCAGCCGTGAGGTGCCGGACCTGCTGATCACCAAGCAGAAAACAGTAGGAATCAGGATGCCGGATAATGCGATCTGTCTGTCGATTGTACAGGGTTTGGGGGTGCCGATTGTCACCACCAGTGCCAATCTGTCCGGTGAAGATCCGGTGGGAGATCCGCTGGAGATCAATCGATTGTTTGGTCATGTGCTTGATCTGGTGGTTGATGGTGGATTACTTACCACTGATGTCAGCTCGGTCATCAGTCTGGTGGGAAATCAACCGGAGTTGCTGCGGGAAGGGGCTGGAGATCTTTCCTGGTTGGAAGGATAGTCCAGGAAGTCAGGGGCAGGTATGACCAATAATCATATGAGTGATAGTGAACAGGTGGTAGAGCTGCTGGCCCGTAGAAATGCTGAGTTAGCCTCCCTGCTTGAAATTGGCAAGACCCTGATTTCATCCCTTGAGCTGCGTGAGGTTCTGCAGGCAATCATGTCACAGGTTGAGCGGCTGCTGCAACCAAAGACCTGGTCGCTGTTGCTGGTGGACGAAGAGACCAATGAACTCTGCTTTGAGATCGCAGTCTCACCGGTTGCCCAGGAACTTAAAGGGATTCGCTTGAAAATGGGGGAGGGGATAGCCGGCTGGGTTGCCCAGTCTGGACAACCGCTCCTGATTCCTGATGTCAGCCAGGATCCACGCTTTGCCAGCCATGTGGCGGAAGAGGTTGAATACCCGGTTAGCTCCATACTCTGTGCCCCGCTTAAGATCCGTGACCGGGTGTTGGGGGTGATTGAGCTGATCAACACCCTTGGCGAACGGACCTTTGATGAGGACGACCTGCCGCTGTTGGGAGCTGTGGCAGACTTTGCCGCCATTGCCATTGATAATGCCCGTAACTACAAACGGGTCAGTGAACTGGTGGTAACCGATGATCTGACCGGACTGCACAATGCCCGCCATTTCCATGAACTGCTGGAGTATGAACTTGAACGCAGTCGCCGTTACAAGAGTCAGGTATCGCTGCTGTTCTTTGATCTTGATCACTTTAAAGGGGTCAATGATCGCTACGGGCACCTGGTGGGCAGCCGGATGATTGCTGAAGTGGGACATCTGGTAAAACGTCACATTCGTTCTTCTGACCGGGCTGCCCGGTACGGTGGGGATGAGTATGTTATTGTACTACCTAACACTGGTAAGCAGGGTGCTTTGGCGGTTGCCACCAACCTGCTGGAACGTTTTCGTGCCCACCCATTTTTAACTGATAGCAATGAACGTATCGAAATAACCGCAAGTTTTGGTGCGGCCACCTTTCCGGATGATGCCCATGACCGTACCAGTCTGATTCGTGCTGCAGACTCGGCCATGTATGAGGCCAAGGAAGCAGGTCGCAACAGGGTTGAATTTTTCTCAGGTAATGATACTCGAATTATGGCGTAACCGCTTATATTGAAAGGAATTGTATGTACCGCTTAACGATTAAGACCGGCTTTGCCGCTGCCCATAACCTGATCAACTATCAGGGTGATTGTGAAAATCTGCATGGCCACAACTGGAAGGTGGAGGTTACCGTCACTGCCAGGGAGCTGGACCAGGCTGGCCTGGCCATTGATTTTAAGGTGCTGAAACGTGAAACCAACGCCCTACTGGATGAGCTGGATCACAAATACGTTAATCAGCATCATTTCTTTCAGGATATCTCACCTTCTTCCGAGAATATCTCCCGCTATCTGTATCAGGAACTGTCCAAGCGTTTGAATGACAATAATATCAAGGTGGAGCGGATCGGGGTCTGGGAATCTGACAACGCCTGTGCTGAATACTATGAATAGTACAGCTCCGCTGATTGAGGTGTTTTCATCCCTGCAGGGTGAAGGGGTACTGGCAGGCTATCGCCAGATCTTTGTCCGTTTTCCCGGCTGTAACCTTGATTGTGCCTTTTGTGATACCAAAATTGAGGCTCCAGCGGTCTGCAGCGTGGAAACAGCACCGGGGAGCGGACAGTTTCAGGAGCTTGCCCAGCCGGTCAGCCTTGAAACCCTGATTGGGATTATCTCTCTCTGGTGTAAACAGTTGCCGGGTGCTCACCACTCCATCAGCATCACCGGTGGTGAGCCGATGCTGCACGCTGATCTGTTGGCCCGCTGGTTACCGGAGCTGAATATCCTGCTGCCGATTCATCTGGAAACCAATGGCACACTGCCGGAAGCATTGCCAAGGTTGATTGAACATCTTGACGTGATCAGCATGGATATCAAACTACCTACTTCAGCTGCAACACCGGAGCTGTGGCAGGAGCACAAGCGATTCCTTGAGATAGCCCTGGAACGGGATGTTTCTGTCAAGGTGATTGTTGGTGAGCTGACCACAGAACAGGAACTGCTGCAGGCCTGTAAACTGGTTGCAGAGCTTGATGATGAGATTCCCTTTATTATCCAGCCGGTTACTGGTCGGGATGGTCGGGTCGCCGTAGCACCGGAACGGCTGATGCAGTTTCAGGCTCTTGCAGCAAAAAAACTGTGTGATGTGCGGGTTCTGCCCCAGATGCACCGTTTTCTTGAGGTAGCCTGATGTTGCTGGAAGAGATGACCATGCCCCAGGTGGAGGCTGCCTTGGCAGCTGGCTGCAGAACTGTCTATATCCCCTTTGGAGCACTTGAAGAGCATGGCCCCCATCTGCCATTATCCACTGATACAATCCAGGCCTATCAGGTGGGTAAGCGGGCAGCTGAACTGTTTCCGCTCTTTGTTGCACCCCCAATCCCCTACGGTAACTGCCGTTCCACCAATTGCCATCCCGGTACTGTTTCCATCTCCACCACCACCCTGCGGTGTCTCTTAAAAGATCTGGTCCGTTCCTTTTATCGTCAAGGCATGCGCAATGTGGTGGTGCTGACCGGCCATGCCGGTGGTGCCCACCGCCTGGCTCTGCAGGATGCTGGTGAAGAGTTGCTGGATGAACTGCCGGAACTGCGGATAGCGGTGGTGACGGAATATGAACTGGCTAAAGATGAGGGCAGGGTGATCATTGAAACCCCTGGTGATGCCCATGCCGGTGAGATTGAGACCTCCCGCATCATGCACAGTCACCCCCATCTGGTACAGGGTACAGCTCCAGAGGAGTATCCAACCTTTCCTACCGGTATTTTGGTGCGGGATAAGCGCCGTTACTGGCCTGGCGGGGTCTGGGGTGATCCATCCAAGGCAACTGCGGACAAAGGGGCAAGGATAGAAGAACTGGTTGCCCGCAAGGTGGTGGAGCTGGTCAAGGCACTGGAAGAGGGGCGTTATGTCTGAGCAGTCTTTCCTACGTGACAGCACCCTTGCCAACGGTCTGCAGGTTACCGTGGCAGATGTCTCACGTCATTACTACGGTGGTTACTGGCAGGTCTGTCTTGAGGTCAGCTGCCTGGTTTCCCTTGAGCTGGGGCAGTTTTCTGATCCGGCCATTGAAGCGGATGCCCGTCTGCTTTTGGGAACAACGATTCCTTTTGTGCGCCATCTGGAAAAGATGGCTGTGCATGGTGATGAACTGGCAGCTGTGCGTCAGGAACTGCTGGAGCGGTTTGATCGTCATCTGCTGCCGTTTCTTGGCAATCAACAGTTTCCTTCCCGTTTTATTCAGAGCGAGTTTCAAAAGCGTTGCAAGAAGAGTAACCGTGGGATCCCCTGCCTGTTATGAATGTACATGAACTGGTGATCGAGCGGCTGGCCCTGGGAGGTAACGGAGTAGGCAGAATTGACGGCAAGGTCTGCTTTGTGCCGTTTTCTGCACCAGGAGACCGGCTGAAGGTGCGGGTGACACGGGAACACCGCTCTTACTGCGAGGCTGAGCTGGTTGATCTGCTTGAAGCATCACCGCAACGGGTTGAACCACGTTGTCCGGCCTTTGGACAGTGCGGTGGCTGCGATTGGCAACATATCAGCTACCAGGCGCAATCTGATGCCAAACAACAGATCCTGACCCAGACCCTGCAGCGGGTTGCCCGTCTTGATGCCCCGCAGGTTGCTGCAACGGTAGCGTCAAAGCTGGACTATGGCTATCGAGCCCGGGCCCGGTTCAAGTTGCATGCAACAGCTGCTGGCCTGGCGGTTGGTTTTTTTCGGCGTGGATCACATTTCGTCATTGATCTGCCCCTGGGCTGTCCGATCTGTACTGCAGCGGTTAACAGTGCCATGCTGAGACTGCGTCAGGTTATTCAGACGCTGCCGGATCTTAATCGTGTACCTCAGATCAGTCTGGAAGAGGGGCTGTCAGGGGTAGTGGCTGTTGTGCAGTATATCGGTGGTGATCTGCAGCGTTTGAAGCAACTGCTGTCGCAGCACCAGGACCAGTTGGGGCTCAACGGGCTTTTCCTTCAAGTTGGTAAAAAAGAGGCACTACAGCCGATCTTTGGATCTGGTCATCTGACCTATCAGGTGCCGGGCTGTACAGAAACAGCAGGCATGATCGAGCTTGGCTATGAAATTGGCGGGTTTTCTCAGGTCAATCGTCTGCAAAACCAGAGCATGGTCAAGCTGGTCTGTAACTATGCCCAACCTGCTGCAAACCAGCGTATGCTGGATTTGTACTGTGGCAACGGTAATCTCTCTCTGCCGTTGTCCGGTGCAGTGCAGGAACTGCTGGGGATTGAAGGGTTTGCCCCTTCGATTGCATCGGCAGTTGACAATGCCCGACAACTTCGTGTAAACAATAGCACTTTCAGATGTAATGACGCTTCAAAAGAGTTGCGTCATCTGAAAGCTCAACATGCCCTGTTTGATCTGGTGCTGCTGGACCCACCTAGAGCTGGAGCAGCTGATGTAACCCGTGAACTTGGCCAGCTTGGGGCAGAGCGGATTGTCTATGTTTCCTGTGATCCTGCAACGTTGGCCCGTGATCTGGGCCACCTGTGTGGTGTTGCTGGTTACCGGCTGATTGAAGCAACTCCACTGGATATGTTTCCCCAGACCGGCCATCTGGAAACCGTGGCCTTACTGACCCGAACCTGAATAAGCTGTTTTTATAGCGAATCTGCACAACAAGGAGCGTACCATGAACAAGTCTGAACTGATCGAAACCTTTGCACTCCAACGCGAGATCTCTCACAAGCGGGCTGAAGAGGTGGTCAACATGATCTTTAACTCCATGAGCGAGGCGATGACTGCTGGTGAGCGGATCGAAATTCGCGGCCTGGGGAGCTTTGTGGTCAAGGAGTATGGCGCCTATACCGGTCGTAATCCCAAAACCGGTGAGCCGATTGAAGTAAAACCTAAGAAACTGCCGTTCTTTAAGGTTGGTAAAGAGCTGAAGGAGCGTATCCTGGACGGCGAGTAAGCATGTCTCGTCGTATTGCAGCCATTGATTTTGGAACCAACACCGCAAGACTCCTGATTGCCGATCTGTTTGATAACGGACAGTTTGAGCAGGTGGCCCTTAATCGGACCATTGTTCGGTTGGGTGGCGGTTTCAGCCGTGAAACCGGTCTGGCTGCAGATGCCATGCAACGTGCCAGAACCTGTCTGCACCAGTTTGCTGAGACCATTCGCAAGCATGGGGCAGATACAGTGCGAGCTGTGGCAACCAGCGCAGTTCGTGATGCAGTCAATGGCCCGGCCTTTGTGGATCAGATGGCCCTGGAAACCGGTATCAGACTTGGTGTGATAGATGGTTTGACAGAAGGTCGTGTGACCCTGACCGGTGTACTGGCTGGTCTGGATCAGCAGCCGGAACAGGTGCTGATGTTTGATGTAGGGGGGGGGAGTACCGAGTACACCATAGCTCGGGGCGCCTGCCCCCTTTTTGTTCATAGCCTGCCTCTGGGGGTTGTACGGCTGACTGAAGGTAAGCCTGATCCTGCTGCCATGGCGAATAAGATTGGACGTGAACTGGACAGTCTGCAGCAACAGATGGTTCAGGCTCAGATTGCAGTTTCCCCCAACACCTTGCTGGTGGGCACCGCCGGTACCGCCACCACACTGGCTGCCATCTCTCTGAAAATGGCTGAATATGACTATCGCAAGGTCAACAACTGTGTGCTGGAACAGCAGGAAATTCAACGCATCTATAACCTGCTGCTGCCCCTTTCCCCTCATCAACGTCTGTCAGTTGCCGGTCTGGAAAAAGGACGTGAAGACCTGATTATTGCCGGCAGCCTGATTACCCTGCTTACCCTCCAACGTTTTGGTTTCAGTTCAATGAAAGTCAGTGATTATGGTCTGCTTGAAGGTTTGGTATTGTCAGACTTGATTTGATTAAGAAGAAACTGACATGACAAATTTCAAACAGATGGTATAGTACCAATGCTTTATAAACATGATGAATTGGGGAGTTTTTGTGGAGAGTAACAGTTATCTGATGGGTAGACAGCCGATCCTGAACGGCCTTGAAGAGGTTGTCGGGTATGAATTGCTGTTCCGCTCTCCTACATCAATCGCGTCTGCAAACATTCAGTGCCCTGTTCAGGCAACCTCCCGTGTGATGCTGGATGTTCTCTCCAGTTTTGGTGTCCATGAAATGCTGGGTGACCTGCCCGGTTATATTAATGTGGATGCCGAGATGCTGTTAAGCGATGCCATTGAATTGCTGCCCGGTTCAATGATCGGTCTTGAATTGCTGGAAGATGTTGTTATTACTCCTGAAATTATTGACCGTTGCCGCAGTCTGAAAGAACAGGGCTATCAACTGGCTCTTGATGATCATCGCTACGGACCTCAGTATGAAGCGCTGTACGATGGTCTGGTGGATATTATCAAGGTTGACACAATCACCACTCCCCTTGAAGATCAGTATCGGGAGGTTGAGCTGTTTAACCGTTATCCGGTTAAGCTGCTGGCGGAAAAGGTTGACAGCCGTCATGTCTATCTGCGTTGTCGCAAGATGGGGTTTGAGCTGTTTCAGGGCTACTTTTTCGCCCGGCCCTCACTGGTCAAGAAGACACGACTTGCCAACTCAGCCAGTACCTTCTTTCAACTGATGCAGCAGCTCTCCCGCAATGCTGATATTGATGAGATTGAGCATACCTTTAAGCAAAGTCCGGCCCTGACCTACAAACTGCTACTTTTGGTCAATTCTGTATCCTTTACCACCCGCGAAAAGATCCGTACTGTGCGTCATGCCATTACTTTAGTGGGGATGCAGCACCTGAAACGCTGGGTGCAACTGGCTATTTTTGCTGATGATGGTGGCCTGGGGATGAATAATCCGCTTCTGGATATGGCAGCGGTGCGGGCAGCCTTTATGGAGGAGATGGCCCGACTTGAGTTGAAAAAGACACGGCTTCTGCGCTATGCCCAGCCGGACGAGTGTTTTATGCTGGGAACCTTGTCAGTTCTGAAGGATGTCTTTGATATCGGCGCAGATGATATGCGTAAAAGCCTGAATTTGTCAGATGATATTATTGGCGCCATGATAACCCACGAGGGGGATCTGGGTACCATGCTCTGTCTGGCTGAGATGATTGAACAGCTTGAGTTTGAAGAGGCAGAGCAATGCCTTGGACGGTTGGGAGTCTCTCCTGACCTGGTACTTGCCTGTCAGAAAAAGGCCTATAGCTGGCGTAACAGCCTGGTCTGATCAGCAGTTATTGATTTATTCCTGTTCTACTGTTTTCCCTGACGATCTTAGCCCGCTGCAAATAACCCTGCTGCAGGTTCTTATCACCCTTTAATCCAGCCAGTTCTGACAGTGCTTCCAGATCTGCTGCAATCTTTAGCGATGCAGCCTGTTGTTTGTCAAGGCTCAGTGCCTCCTGCAGCAACTCATCTGCCTTATCAAACTGTCTTTCCTGCGCCTTGATCAATCCCAGCATCCGCAGCGAGTTTGCCCGCTCCAGCTCCATGCCATCACCCTTGTTGGCTGCCAAGGCCTGTTCAGCCAGGCGGGTTGCTTCGCTGTTTTCCTTCTTTAACAGGGCGATCCGTGCCAGCAGATTCAGGCGACGGCCCAGCAGGTTGCCCTGTTCTGATGTTCGGGCGATCTCAGCCCAGCGGGCTGCCTCTGCAAGGCGATTGCCTGCTAACTCCTGCAATGCCTTTTCCTGGGCAACGTCGGCATACTGTGTGGTTCCGGTTGCACTGGCAAGGGCCTGTTCCACCAGTTGCGCAGCCAACTGCAGCTTACCGCCATGCCGGGCAAGCCTGCTCTGGTTCAACAAGGTTACACTGACACCACTACGATCATCCTGTGCGGAAGCACGCTGTAACGCCTCCTGCAGCAGTTTCTGGGCATCAGTGTCATAGCCTTTTGCAGCACTGTCCAGAGCCCGTTCATTCAGGTCCGAAATTTTTCGTTCATGTTCGCTCAATTGGGTCGCCTTGTTGCCAGCACAACCGCCTAACAGTGTACAGGCTGCCATACAAAGGACTGACTTGAGAAGTGTGCTAGTCATGGCTGTCACCTGCCTTAAAGGACCGGACCGGGGCAGGGGCTGAACTGCCTCCCAGCAGCCAGGAGCTGTTCAGGCTGTTCACCAATCTATCCGTGCTGAATAAGAGCTCTTCTGTGCGGGATAAAACACCTGGGATCAGAGGGAATGCCTGTTGCGACAGTTTTTTAGTCTCTGCTGAGATTGCCGCGATATTGGCCATGGCAGTGTCGGTTTTTTCCAGCAGTGGTGGTAATTTATCAAGTGTTGTATTCAGCTTGGCCACATCCAGGCTGTCAATCTTGCGGGTGGTGGTATCCAGCAAGGTTGTGGTCCGGTTACTGATCGCCTCAAGGTTGCGGGTGGTGCTTACCAACAGGGTGTCAGCATTGCTACGGGTGGATTCCAGGTTTCGGGTCAACAGTTCCAGGTTACGGATGGTCTTTTTCAGATCGCCATTGGGGTCATTGACATAACCGATAATATCCCGCACCTCAATCAGCACCGGTTTGACCTTTTCAGCAATTTCATCTGCCAGTTCATCCAGCCCTTTAGTCTTCAGATAGGTGATGGATTCGCCCGGTTTCAGCTCCGGCTTATCCAGTGAGCCTACAGCAACTTCAACAATGCTGTCACCCACCAGTCCTTCCTTGACCAGTTTAACGGTTGAGTCACTGCGGATCCATTTGCTGTATTTCTTAGCAATTTCAATTGTAATTTCAACCATGGCCTGCTCATTCAAGGCCATATCAGTAATTCGTCCAACTCTGAAACCGGAGAGCTTGACCGGCATCCCTTTGGTAAAGCCGGTACCACGGTCAACGGTTACGTTCAGGCTATATTTGGGGCTGAAAAGGTCTTTCTGAACACCTACAAGCAGCACCACCAGTGCCACACCAGCCAGTGCAAGCAGGGTAAACAGGCCGATTTTCCGTTCAAGGTGTTTGAATCTGGGGTCTTGTTGCGTGATCATGTCTGCCTCGTGATCTGTGGCGGATTATAGCGCAGGTCATAGGTAATATCGGGAACCAGTAGTGGTAGCTGGATATCGCCAGTAATAATGAATAGTGCTGCCGGAGCATCGGGCTGGTTTTGAAGTTCAATGGCCTGACTCAACAGATTTTCCCGATGCTGTCTGGGCAGGTCGTCAAGGCATTCAGCATACACCATCAGGCGTGGTGAAGAAATAACTGCCCGGACAAAAGCGGCCATTATTCGTTCTGCATAGCTTAAGTGTCCAGGCAGTGACCATATATTGCCTTTGTAGCCAAGTTTTTCAAGAAGCTGTAAGGCTTTTTCTGCTGTTTGGTCAGGTACTATGCCATGGTGGTACAACAGGGGCAGGGTTATATTTTCCCATACCTTCAGGTTCGAGATCAGTCCTGCCTGTGCAGTGACCGTAGCCACGGATTTTCTGATTTTAAACAGCTGGTCTCGATCAAGCTGATAGAGTGACTGATCATCAATTAATACAGATCCTGATTCTGGCGCTGATTCACCAATAACGGTCCTGAGTAACTGTTTAGTCTCCTGTTCCCCGCTTGTTCTGCACAGGGCAACCTGCCCCTGGGATAGACTCAGGTTCAGGTTACTGACAATGCCAGGAATAGTAAGATCTCTCAGTTCGAGTAGCGAAGGCATGGCAAAAAACAGGCTCCTGTTTTGCAACCGGTAGACCGATGGCAGTAATCTGGTACTTGCTAGTCTTCATACCATAAACTGGCCCGCTTCACAAAGCGTGAAGATTCGCCCATTTGACGATATGAAACAAGAGTAAACGAATTGACAATACAGTGTATCAACGTGTATAAATTACGCCTTTAATTCTATTTAATATGTCGTAAAGTGAGATGAATCCCTATGAAAGAAATTCTGTCCGGCAACGAGGCCATTGCTCGGGGCGCCTATGAGGCTGGTTGCCTGGTGGCAAGTGCCTATCCCGGTACCCCTTCTACTGAAATCCTTGAGAATGTGATCAATTACAAAGAAATCAACGCCTCCTGGGCCCCTAATGAGAAGGTGGCCCTTGAGGTTGCCATTGGCGCCTCGTTTGGTGGTGCCCGCGCCCTGTCCTGCATGAAGCATGTCGGAGTCAACGTTGCTGCTGATCCTTTGTTTACCGCCTCCTATACCGGTGTTAAGGGCGGGTTGGTACTGATAGCTGCTGATGACCCTGAGATGCACTCTTCTCAGAATGAACAGGATAGCCGTAATTATGCCAGGTTTGCCAAGGTTCCGATGCTGGAACCGGCAGACTCCCGCGAATGTAAAGAATTTACCAAGCTGGCATTTGAGCTGTCTGAGCAGTTTGATACTCCGGTGATGCTGCGCAGCTGTACCCGTATCTCCCATGGAAAGTCGGTGGTGGAACTGGGTGAACGGGTGTGTGGCCTGCCTGAGCCCAAGCTGGTAAAAGACGCGCCTAAGCTGGTAATGCTGCCCGGAAATGCCCGGGTTCGTCATCCCCTTGTTGAAGAACGCACGCTCAAGTTGTCGGAATATGGTGACACTGCCGCCATTAACCGGATGGAGCTTAAATCCGGTGAGATCGGTGTAATCTGTGCTGGGGTAACCTATCAGTATGTTCGTGAGGCGCTGCCTGAAGCAAGCATACTCAAACTGGGCATGGTCTGGCCGTTGCCAGCCAAGCTGATTCAGGAATTTGCTTCCAAGGTTACACAGCTTTTTGTGGTTGAGGAGCTTGATCCGTTTATTGAAGATCAGGTCAAGGCGATGGGGATTGCCTGCCAGGGCAAAGAGCTGACAACACTGTGCGGTGAACTGTCCCCTGGCCGGATTCAGGCTGCTTTTGCCAAGGCCGGCATTATCAAGGTTGCTGCATCAGATGCCATTGCTGTTGAACCGGTACCACCGCGTCCGCCTAACATGTGTCCAGGCTGTCCTCACCGTGGTGTCTTCTATCAGCTCAATCGTGCCAATGCCTATGTCACCGGTGATATCGGCTGCTATACCCTGGGCTTTATGCCCCCTTTGAATGCCATGGATACCTGTGTCTGCATGGGGGCTTCCATCAGCATGGGCTCCGGTATGGTGCGGGCGCTGCCCCCTGAAGAGCAGAAGCGGGTTGTTGCGGTGATCGGTGATTCCACCTTCCTGCATACCGGCATTAACAGCTTGATGGAGATGGCCTGGAACAAGGCACCAGCCACGGTCATTATTCTGGATAACCGGATTACTGCCATGACCGGTCGCCAGGAAAACCCGGCCTCTGGTTTTACCCTTGCTGGTGATGAGACATCAGAGGTGAATATCCCGGAGCTTTGCCGGGTGCTGGGAATCAAGCATGTCCGTGTGGTTGATCCCTATGATCTGGATGCCACGAGATTGGCCATTGAAGAAGAGATGAATCGCCCTGAGCCCTCGGTTATCATCACCAACCGCCCCTGCTGTCTGATCAAGGGGGCTGGACGTTTTGAAAAAGGAAAGATCCTGGAGGTTGATCAAGGCAAGTGTACCGGCTGCAAGGCCTGTCTGCGGATCGGCTGTCCTGCCATTGAGTGGAAACCCAATCCGGATGGTAATAAGGGTAAGGCCTTTATTGACCCGCAGCTCTGTACCGGCTGTACGGTCTGTCAGCAGCTCTGTAAATTCAATGCCATCGGGGGGAGAAAGTAATGGATACCACAATCACCAACATTCTCCTGGTGGGAGTAGGCGGGCAGGGGATTCTGCTGGCTTCGGAAATTCTATCAGAGGCATTCATGCTGGCCGGTTTTGATGTCAAGAAGAGTGAGATTCACGGCATGTCACAGCGGGGCGGCAGCGTGGTCTCCCATGTCCGTTTTGGGAAAGAGGTCTTTTCTCCAGTGGTGCCTGAAGGGCAGGGGGATATCCTGTTCGGCTTTGAACTGCTGGAGACCTATCGTTATCTGTCGCTGCTTAAGCCGGGTGCCACGGTGGTGGCCAATGACTACAAGATCGCCCCTCCTTCAATACTGCTGGGGCAGGCTGTCTATCCTCAAGCATTGCCTGAAAAAATAAAGGCTAAGTTCCCTGATTTCCTGCTTGTTGATGGGCAGGGGCTGGCGCTTAAGGCCGGTGATGTGCGGGCTGCCAATACGGTGATGCTGGGCGCGGTTTCCAAGCGCCTGCAGATTGCTGACGGGGTCTGGCAGCAGGCCCTGGAAAAGATGGTGCCGAAAAAGGCGCTGGAGATAAACCTGAAGGCCTTTGCCATGGGCCGGGAACTCTAGGAGGTCGTACGCGTGGCCAACTATTTTAACGAAGAGTTTGAAACCCTGCCTCGTGCAGCCTTGGAGGCGCTCCAACTGAAACGCCTTCAGGCAACGGTTGCTCGGGTATATGCTAACGTACCGTTTTATAAGCAGTCCTTTGATGCTGCCAATATCAAGCCTGAAGATATCAAGAGCTTGGCTGACCTGCAGCGTCTGCCCTTTACCACCAAGCAGAATATGCGGGATTCCTATCCCTATGGCCTGTTTGCAGCCCCCATGGAAGAGATCGTCAGGATTCATGCCTCATCCGGCACCACCGGCAAGCCAACCGTTGTTGGCTACACCCAGAAGGATATTGAAACCTGGTCTGAGCTGATGGCCCGTTCCTTTATGGCTGCCGGTGCCCATAAGGGTGATATCATCCACAATGCCTATGGCTATGGCCTGTTTACCGGCGGTCTGGGAGCCCATTACGGTGCTGAAAGGTTGGGGGCGTCGGTCATTCCGATCTCTGGCGGCAATACCAAGCGTCAGATCATGATCATGCAGGATTTTGGCTCCACGGTGTTGACCTGCACCCCATCATATTCCCTGTATCTGGCTGAAGAGGCTGCTACAGAAGGGGTGGATATCAAATCCTCAAAGCTGCGGGTTGGTATCTTTGGTGCCGAGCCCTGGTCTGAGGCGATGCGGGGCGAGATCGAGGCTAATCTTGGTCTGGATGCGATTGATATTTACGGCCTGTCCGAGATCATGGGGCCGGGGGTTGCGATTGAGTGCATCGAAGAAAAGCATGGTCTGCATATCTGGGAAGACCACTTTATTCCTGAGATTATCAATCCTGAAACCGGCCAGCCGGTTGCTGAAGGGGAAAAGGGTGAGCTGGTCATCACCACCATTACCAAACAGGGCATACCGCTGATCCGGTATCGTACCCGCGATATCACCAGTCTGAGTTATGCCCCCTGTGCCTGCGGACGGACCCATGGCCGGATTGCCCGGATGAGTGGTCGCTCTGATGATATGCTGATCATCCGTGGCGTGAATGTGTTCCCATCCCAGATTGAATCGATTCTGGTGCGGATTGAAGGGGTTGAGCCCCACTACCTGTTGATCGTTGATCGCAAGGATAATCTGGATACCCTTGAGGTGCAGGTTGAGGTGGATGAGCGGATCTTCTCTGATGAAATCAAGGTGTTGCAGACCCTGTCACGCCAGATTGAGAAAGAGATCAAGGATATGCTGGGGGTTACCTGCACGGTCAAGCTGGTGGAACCTAAAACTATCCAGCGTAGTGAAGGCAAGGCGCAACGGGTTAAGGACAACAGAAAGCTTTAGGAGGTTTGCCATGAAAGTTGAACAGATCTCAATCTTTATAGAAAACAAGTCTGGCCGTCTGGCCGAGATCACCCGTATCCTAGGCGAGGCAGGCATCAACATCCGTGCCCTGTCTCTGGCAGATACCTCTGACTTCGGGATTCTACGCCTGATTGTGAATGAGGTTGAAAAGGCCAAGGCGGTGCTGAAGGAAAAAGGATTTACGGTTTCTAAAACCGAAGTGGTGGCGGTTGAGGTGCCGGATCAGCCCGGTGGCCTGTCCACCATTCTGCAGGCCCTGGACCGTGATAATACCAATGTTGAGTATATGTATGCCTTTGTTGAGCGTTGTGGCGGTAATGCGGTAATTATCTTCCGCTTTGACGAGACGGATAAGGCAATTGCCACGCTGACTGCCAATAATTTTAATATCCTTGCAGGTGAGCGACTCTATTCAATGTAGGTAAACAGGGGGAGAGCATGAAAAAACTGGTGATGGTCTGTAGTATGGCAGCAATGCTGCTCTGCAGCGCAACAATGGTTCTGGCAGCCGGTACAATCAAGATCGGTGGTCTGTTCAGCGTGACCGGTCCGGCATCGTTCCTGGGTGAACCGGAAAAGAAGACCCTTGAAATGCTGGTGGCGGATCTGAACGCCAAGGGTGGCATCAATGGCCAGAAACTTGAGGCAGTGATCTATGATACTGCCGGTGACGCCACCAAGGCGGTACAGCTGGCCACCAAGCTGATCAAGAATGACAAGGTGGTTGCCATTATCGGACCCAGCACCACCGGTGAATCCATGGCAGTTCTGGCCCTGACCGAGAAAGAGAAGATTCCGCTGATTTCCTGCGCAGCCGGCATCAAGATCACCGAGCCTGCAAAGGATCGCAAGTTTACCTTTAAGACCCCGGCCAATGACCATGTGGCAGTAGAGAAAATCCTGCAGTATGCTGCCAAGGTCAAGCAGAAGAATCTGGCTATTCTTACGGTTACTGACGGGTTTGGCGCATCAGGTCGTGAACAGCTGAAGGTCTCTGCTGCTCAAAAGGGTTTCAAGATTGTTGCTGATGAAACCTATGGCCCCAAAGACACCGACATGACCCCGCAATTGACCAAGATCCGTTCCAGCAAGGCTGATGCTATCATCTGCTGGGGCACCAACCCCGGCCCTGCCATTATCACCAAAAACATCAAACAGTTGGGGATCAAGACTCCGGTCTACATGAGCCATGGTGTTGCCTCCAAGAAGTATATTGAACTGGCCAGCCCAACAGCAGCGGAAGGGGTTATGCTGCCTGCTGGAAAGCTTGCCGTGTATGATGCGCTGCCTAAAAATGATCCGCAACAAAAGCTGCTGAGAGAATACGATGCTGCCTATAAAAAGGCTCACGGCGTTGAGGCGTCTACCTTTGGCGGCTATGCCTATGACGGCTTCCTGTTGGTGACCAATGCCATCAAGACCAAGGGAGCAACTCCTGCCCAGATTCGTGACGGCCTGGAGCAGACCAAAAAGCTGGTCAGTGTCTCCGGTGTGTTTAACATGTCGGCTACCGATCACAACGGCCTGGACCTGTCAGCCTTTGAAATGGTGAAGATTCACAAGGGCGATTGGTCCATACTGAAATAAAGGAGATTCCAGCATGCGTTTCCGATTTACAACTCTGACAACTGCAGCACTGCTGCTGCTTACCGCGTCTCTTTCCTTTGCTGCCGGTACCATCAAGATCGGTGGTCTCTTTTCAGTAACCGGTCCTCCTGCCTTTCTGGGAGAGCCGGAGCGTAATACCGCTAAAATGGTGGTGGACAGCATCAACAAGGCAGGCGGCATCAAAGGGCAAAAACTGGAACTGGTGGTGTATGATACTGCCGGTGATGCCACCAAGGCTGTCCAGATGGCAACCAAGCTGATCAAGGATGATAAGGTTATTGCCATTATCGGACCCAGCACCACTGGCGAGAGTATGGCGGTGATCCCGGTGGCTGAACGGGAGCGGGTACCGCTGATCTCCTGTGCAGCAGGCAGCAAGATTACGGACCCGGTCAAACGCTATGTCTTCAAGACTGCCCAGAATGACGGACTGGCAGTGGCAAAGATCTATGAATACCTGCAAAAGCATAAGCAGAACAAGGTTGCAATCCTGACCGTCTCTGATGGTTTTGGAGCATCAGGCCGGGAGCAGTTAAAGTCATTGGCAGGCAAGTTTGGCATGCAGGTTGTGGTTGATGACACCTATGGCCCCAAAGATACCGACATGACCTCACAGTTGACCAAGATTCGTGGTTCACAGGCCCAGGTGCTGATTGTCTGGGGTACCAATCCCGGTCCGGCTGTGATTGCCAAGAACGCCAAACAGCTTGGGCTCAAGCTGCCGCTCTACATGAGTCACGGTGTCTCTTCCAAGAAGTTCATTGCTCTAGCTGGTGATGCAGCAGAAGGTGTTAAATTACCATCCGGCAAGGTGATTGTTTCAGATGTACTGCCCAAGAATGATCCTCAAAAAGGTTCGCTTTTAGCCTATGTCAAGGATTACCAAAAGCAGTTCAAGGCTGAAGGCGACCATTTTGGCGGCCATGCCTGGGATGGTGTGATGTTGGTCAAGGCTGCCATTGAAAAGGGTGGGGCAACCACTGAAGGAATCCGTGCCGGCCTGGAAGGGCTCAAGGATTTTCACGGTATTGGCGGTACTTTTAACTTTTCAGCAGTAGATCATGCTGGTCTGAACAAAGATGCCTTTGTTATGGTTGAGATCAAGAACAAAGACTGGGTGATTGCAAAGTAGAAACGAAAAATATCTCGTTTCTCATTGTTTCATCGCTATACACACTATCGTAAAGACAGGCGTTTCAGTGCGCCTGTCTTTACGTCTGTAAAGGGTTGGTAAACAGTAGCCATGGAATTAGGTAACCAATTACTGCAATATATGCTGTCAGGGCTTTCCACCGGGGCTATCTATGCCCTGATCGGGATCGGCTTTTCCATTATCTACAATGCCACCGGCATCATCAACTTTGCCCAGGGCGAGTTTGTCATGCTGGGGGGGATGCTAACCCTGTTTCTGATGGAAACTCTGAAACTTCCTCTCTGGGCTGCTATTCCGCTGGCTGTTCTCCTGGCAACCCTGGTTGGTCTGGTCTTTGAACGGTTGGCTATCCGTCCTTTGCGCAAGGCATCCCCCATCAGCCTGGTGATCATCACCATTGGGGGTTCAATTCTGATCCGTGGCCTGTCCATGCTGATCTGGGACAAAGATACCCATGCACTGCCCCCCTTTTCCGGCGATGATCCTATTATGATTGCAGGTGCCACCGTGTTGCCCCAACATTTCTGGATTTTAGGTATCACCGTGGTGCTGATCGGCCTGAACAAGTGGTTCTTCAGCCACACCATCAGCGGCAAGGCGATGCGGGCCTGTTCCTATAATCCCCGTGCAGCAGGTCTGGTGGGGATTGACGTGCGCCGGATGGTGCTGCTTTCCTTTGTGATCAGTGCCGCCATGGGTTCCCTGGCCGGCATTATTGTGGCGCCGTTGACCATGACCTCCTATGACGTTGGTGTTATGTTGGGGCTGAAAGGGTTCTGTGCTGCCATTATCGGCGGCATGTCCAGCGGTATTCCCACCGTGATTGGCGGGCTGATCCTGGGGGTGCTGGAATCATTGGGAGCCGGTCTGATTTCCTCTGGCTACAAAGATGCCATCGCCTTTGTGATCCTGTTGCTGATCCTGTTTATCCGTCCTCAAGGCCTGTTTGGTAAGCCGGAAAGTGAACGGGTGTAACAGTGAAGAAGGAACTGATCAAATACGCTGTTTTTGCCATCTGTATCCTGCTTGCTCCCTTGGCTTTCTCCGGTAATTACCTGATGAATGTGCTGGTTTTTGTGGGGATTCATACCCTGTTGGCAGTGGCACTTAACCTGCTGTTGGGGTACGCAGGCCAGATCTCATTGGGGCATGCGGCCTTCTTTGGTTTGGGTGCCTATGGCTCCGGTATTTTGTCCACAACTTACGAGTGGAATCCATGGCTTGCCATGCTGGTGGTTGCGCTTGTGGTGGGGGGGCTGGCCTTTGCCATCGGTTTCCCGATCCTGAAGCTGAAAGGCCACTATCTGGCCATGGCAACCCTGGGGATGGGGATTATTGTCTATATTGTCTTTAACGAATGGGTAGCTATTACCGGCGGGCCATCAGGCTTTTCCGGTATCCCCAACCTGGAACTGGGGCCAGTTGTCTTTGACAGTGATCTTAAGAACTACTATCTGGTCTGGACCTTTGTGTTGGGCTGTGTACTGCTTTCGGTCAATCTTGCTAACTCACGGATAGGACGGGCATTTCGGGCCATCCATGATGCTGAAGTGGCAGCTCGGGTAATGGGGGTGAATGCACGTCTGCTCAAGGTGCAGGTCTTTGCTCTTTCAGCCATGATCTGCGCAATAGCCGGTTCTCTGTACGCCCATGTCATGACCTTTGTTGCGCCGCCATCCTTTGGTTTCAATATCTCCGTTGAATTACTGACCATGGTGGTAATTGGCGGACTGGGCAGCATATATGGTTCCTTTCTGGGGGCACTGCTATTAACCATGTTGCCTGAGTTTTTGCGCTTTATGCATGACTATGACATTGTCTTTTACGGTGGCCTGCTGATGGTTATGACCATCTTTATGCCTGGTGGTCTTGTGCGTGGCATCCCTGACCTGTTCCGTAAGATTACCGGCCTGAAGAATAAAAAGGGGGGTGCCCATGCTTGAACTAAAAGGCATCACCCAGATCTTTGGCGGAGTTACGGCGTTAAACGATGTATCATTTTCCATCCATGCTGATCAGGTCACCGGCGTAATCGGCCCCAATGGTGCCGGCAAGACAACCCTGTTTAATATTGTGACCGGCATCTACCAGCAGACCAGTGGCCAGGTGATCTTTGAAGGCAGCGACATCAGTGGAATTCCGGTGGAGCGTCTGGCAGCCAAAGGGATGGTGCGCACCTTCCAGAATATCGAGCTGTTTGGCCAGATGACCGTACTTGAAAATGTGATGGTAGGCCTGCACAGCAAGAGCAAAAGCGGTTTGTTTGCCTGTTCTTTCAAGGCCCCCTGGGCGATTAAGGAAGAACGCCGTATCCGTGAAGAGGCCCATGAATGGCTGCGCTTTGTTGGTATTGAGCAATTGGCTGATGTTCAGGCATCAAACCTGCCGTTTGGTAAGGGCAGGATGCTGGAGATTGCCCGGGCCATGGCCTGTAAACCTCGTTTGATCCTGATGGATGAGCCTGCTGCCGGATTGAACTCCCAGGAAACAGTTGGCCTTGCTGAGCTGATCCGTAAGATCCGTGACCTGGGTGTAACGGTCGTGCTGGTGGAACATGACATGGAGCTGGTCATGGATATCTGTGACCGGATCGTGGTGCTGAACCTGGGCCAGAAGCTGGCTGAAGGAACACCGCGGGAGATACAAGATAATCATGAAGTTATCGCAGCCTATCTGGGAGATGACGACTAATGCTGCGCCTGAAAAATATCAATACCTACTACGGTAAGGTACATGCACTGAAGAATGTCTCCCTGCATCTGGCAGAAGGAGAGATCGTTACCCTGATCGGTGCCAATGGTGCAGGCAAGACCACCATTCTGAACACCATCTCCGGCGTGACACCTGCTACTGGTGGTGACCTGCTCTTTCAAAAAGAGGAGATCAAGGCCTTGGCTCCAGATCGGATTGTCAAGCTGGGTATATCCCAGGTGCCTGAAGGTCGTCAGGTCTTTAAACCAATGACCGTAGAGGATAACCTTGAGCTGGGGGCTTACCTGCGCTACCGTGCGCGAGATCCCAAAACAGAGATTCTGAAGGACAAGGAAGAGATATTTCAGCTCTTTCCCCGTTTGGAAGAGCGACGTAAACAGGCAGCCGGTACCATGTCTGGTGGCGAACAGCAGATGCTGGCCATTGGTCGAGCCCTGATGGCTCGTCCCAAACTGTTGCTGCTGGATGAGCCATCCATGGGCCTGGCACCGCTGGTGGTGCAGGAGATCTTCAGGGTGCTGCAGCGGCTGCGGGATGAACGGGGGGTCACCATCCTGCTGGTGGAACAGAATGCCAAGGCAGCCCTCAAGCTGGCTGATCGTGGCTATGTACTGGAAACCGGTAAGGTGATTCTGGAAGGTGCTGCTGACGAACTGTTGGAGAATGCCGAGGTTAAACGGGCCTATCTGGGTAAAGACAAAAAAGAAATATGGGAGCGTTGATATGACCCGCGAAGAAGCGAAAAACAAGATCATCTTTGCCCTTGATGTAGATAATCTAAATGATATTGATTGTTGGGCGGAAAAACTCTCCAGCAAGGTAGGCATGTTTAAGGTGGGCAAGGAGCTGTTTACCTCTGCCGGACCTGCTGCAGTTGAGGCTGTCAAGAAGCATGGTGGAGAGGTGTTTCTTGATCTTAAATATCACGACATCCCCAATACCGTGGCTCAGGCAATGCTGGCCGCTGGTCGTTTGGGTGTGAAGCTGGCCAACCTGCATGCCCTTGGCGGGTCAGAGATGATGGAAAAGACCAGTCAGGCTGTGCGCAAGGAGTTCAGTGAAAGTGAGCGGCCCCGTTTGCTGGCAGTAACCATCCTTACCTCCTCAACGCAAGAAACGTTGAAGGCTGTAGGGATTGAGCATCCGGTTGAAGAGATGGTGGTGCGGCTGGCAAAGCTGGCCAAGGAAAGTGGCATGGACGGCGTAGTGGCTTCACCCCTTGAGATTCAGGCGATCCGTGCAGCCTGTGGTCCTGATTTTTTGATAGTCACCCCAGGGGTGCGGCCATCTTTTGCTGCTGTTGATGATCAAAAGCGGATCATGACTCCGGCTGAGGCAGTTAAGGCAGGTGCTGATTATCTGGTTATCGGCAGACCGATTGCCAAGGCAGCTGATCCAATACAGGCAGCAGAGTTGATTGTTGACGAAATTGTGGCGGGTGTTCAATGAAAGAAGATATCCTGTATGGGATAAATCCGGTCAGAGAGGCCTTGCGGGGAAACCGCAAGGCTTTTGAACTTTTTGTACAGACTGGCGGCACGGACCAGCGGATTGCCAAATTAGCAACTCTTGCAGAGGAAAAGGGGATTGCCGTTCGCCGACGTGAACGGGCAGACCTTGAGCGGTTGGCTGGCAATCCTCACCATCAGGGTGTGGTGCTGAAGGTTGCCCCATTTGTCTATGCAGAACTTGAAGATTTCCTATCTAACCATCAGGAATCAGAAGGCGGGCTGTTTCTACTGGTACTGGATGGTATTCAGGATCCCCAAAACCTTGGTGCCTTGATCCGCTCTGCTGCCTGTGCTGGTGTGCAGGGGGTGATCATCCCCAAAGACCGGGCCTGTGGTATGACACCGGTGGTGGAAAAGGCCTCGGCAGGCGCGGTAGAAACCATACCGGTTATCCAGGTCACCAATCTGGTGCAGACCCTGGAACGATTGAAACAGGCAGGCTGCTGGACCTTTGGGTTGGCCGGGGAGTCTGACAAGGATATCTATCAGGCTGATTATCGTGGTAATCTGGCACTGGTGGTTGGCAGTGAAGGAGAGGGGATCAGGCCGTTGGTGCGTAAGCATTGTGATCTGTTACTTGCCATTCCGCACTACGGTGGCATTTCATCACTGAATGCCTCGGTTGCAGGGGGAATTGTGTTGTTTGAGGCAGCTCGTCAAAGGTGTAAACCATGAAACCACGGATTAAAACAGCAGGCAAGGGCGGCTCAGCCCGCCAAAAGCAGACAGAAACCCGTGAGCAGGAAGCCTCATCCGGGGTACGCCGTGGTGTGGCAGTTGATCTGCTGATTGAGCGGCTTGATGATGAGGGGATCGGCATTGCCCATTTCCAGGGCAGGCAGATTCTGGTGGCTGGTGCGCTGCCGCAGGATCGTTGTCTGGCCAGGATCAGTCATATCGGCAAGACCGTTGTCTTTGCTGATCTGGTCAAGCTGATTGAACCATCTCCGTTGCGGCTGCAGCGTTGTCCCTGTTCAGATGCTGCCCTCTGTCTGGGCTGTCCGTTGATTGCCATGCGCTATGGCGAGCAGTTGCGCTGGAAGCAGGATCTGGTGCAGGCAGCTTTTAATCAGTATCCGTCACTAACGCATCTTGTCGTCCCCCGTCTTTTGATCCCTGAACGTCGTCTACAGTATCGCACCACCGCAAAACTGGCCGTGGCAGGCACCCATGCTGATCCGTATATCGGCATCTATCGTCGTGCCACCCATGATGTGGTTGATCTTGAGGATTGTCCGCTGCACCATCCCATGATCAACACCGTGATCAAAGTGGTGCGCGAAGGAATCCGCAAACTGAAGGTACCGGTGTACCAGGAAAAAAACAAGAGTGGAATCCTGCGGTATCTGGTGGTGCGTGTTTCAGAGAGTAGTAATGAGGTGATGGTTACTTTTGTGGCAGTCAGACGGGCCTTTAACGAGATTCATCATCTTGCCCGTTTTTTGCAGGAAAAAGTGCCACAGGTGGCGGTTGTCTGTCAGAATGTCAACAGCAGCGAAGGCAATGTCATCTTTGGTGCCCATGATCACTTTCTGACCAAGCAGCAGACCATTCAGGAACGGATAGGACAGGTAGAACTGCTGGTCTCTCCTCGCTCCTTCCTGCAGGCACAGAATGATGGCGCCCGGTTATTATACGAAACCGCCCGTGATTGGGCTGGTCTGGATGGTAGCCAACAGGTACTGGATCTGTACTGTGGCATTGGTGGTATTGCACTGACCCTTGCTCCTGTTGCCAGACAGGTGCTGGGAGTTGAGTTGAACAAGGATGCTGTGGCTGATGCCAAGCGCAATGCCCGTCTGAATAATGCCAAAAACTGCCGTTTTGAGGCAGGGGATGTGCTGGAGCTTCTGGATGACCTGCTTGAGGATGAATTGAGGTTTAACTGTATTGTCCTTAATCCACCCCGCAAAGGTTGTGACAGGGAGGTTCTTGATAAGGTGGCAGAGTTTGCGCCTGAACGGATTGTCTATGTATCCTGTTCACCCCAAACCCTTGCCCGTGATCTGGATCTGATTGCAATAAAAGGATACCACTGCGAAAAAGTGCAGCCGGTTGAGATGTTCCCCCAGACACCCCATGTGGAAAATGTAGCGCTGTTGGTGCGTAAAGAGCTAAAAACTGCTTGACATTTTTTAAAAGAAACTGCTAATTAACAAATTCCCTTGCTGGAGGCGCGTAGCTCAGGGGGAGAGCGCTACCCTGACACGGTAGAGGTCGGCGGTTCGAAACCGCCCGCGCCTACCATTGAACTGAGAGCGGCATCGGCATTCCCGATGCCTTTTCTGTTTAAAGAAAGAGAATAACCATGATCCAGGTAACGCTGCCGGATAATTCAATACGTGAACTTGCTGATGGTGCTACCGTTGCTGATCTGGCGGCATCCATTGGTGCCGGTCTGGCAAAAGCTGCTTTGGCCGGACAGGTGAATGGTCTGTTGGTTGATCTTTCAGCGCCGCTTGCAGATGGCGATATAGTTGCCATTATTACTGAAAAAAGCCCTGAAGCACTTGAGATCATCCGGCACTCCACTTCTCACCTAATGGCACAGGCTGTGAAAGAACTGTTTCCTGCAGCCAAGGTAACCATTGGCCCGGCAGTGGAAAACGGCTTCTATTATGATTTTGATGTTGCTACACCGTTTACCCCTGAAGATCTTGAAAAAATTGAGAAGCGGATGGCTGAGCTGGCCGCTGCCGGGCAGTCTCTTACCCGTAAAGTCATGTCTGCTGCAGAGGCTATCACTTTCTTTGAGCAGATGGGCGAGCCATACAAGAAAGAGTTGATTGAGGGGATTGGCGCTGAGACGGTCTCGATTTACACACAGGGTGAGTTTTCTGACCTCTGTCGTGGTCCTCATGTGCCGAACACCAATAAGATTAAGGCATTCAAACTGCTTTCCATTGCCGGTGCCTACTGGCGTGGTGATGAAAAGAACCGGATGCTGCAGCGGATCTATGGCACAGCCTTTGTGGATAAGAAAGAACTAGAGGCCTATCTGCATCGCCTTGAAGAAGCCAAGCGCCGCGACCACCGTAAGTTGGGGCGTGAACTGGACCTGTTCTCGTTTAGTGATGAAGTCGGGGCTGGTTTTGCCATTTGGCATCCCAAGGGAGCCATGCTGCGCACCCTGCTGGAAGATTTTGAGCGTAAAGAACACCTGAAGCGCGATTATGACCTCGTTGTCGGCCCCCAGATCCTTAAGACAGAACTCTGGCAGCGTTCCGGCCACTACGATAACTATCGCGAGAATATGTATTTTACTGAGGTGGATGAGCAAAGTTTTGGTGTTAAGCCGATGAACTGCCTCTCCCACATGATGATCTATAAGTCACAACTTCGCAGCTATCGTGATCTGCCGCAGCGTTATTTTGAACTGGGCACCGTCCATCGTCATGAGCGTGCCGGTGTGCTTCATGGTCTGCTTCGGGTACGTTGTTTTACTCAGGATGATGCCCATATTCTTTGTACTCCTGAACAGCTGGATGCCGAGATTAAAGGTGTCCTGAAGTTTGTCTCCGATGTAATGGGGATCTTCGGGTTTGAGTATGAGATGGAACTCTCAACCCGTCCAGAAAAGTCAATCGGCAGTGATGAAGATTGGGATCGGGCAACCGGTGCGCTACTTGGCGCGTTGAAAGACACCGGGCGTGATTTTGAGATAAATGAGGGTGATGGAGCCTTCTACGGCCCCAAGATTGACATCAAACTGCGTGATTGTCTTGACAGACGGTGGCAGTGTGCTACTATCCAGTGCGATTTTACCCTGCCCGAGCGGTTCGATCTGACCTATGTTGCCAGTGATGGAGAGAAAAAACGTCCGGTAATGGTACATCGGGTCATCCTCGGTTCAATTGAACGCTTTATTGGCGTCTTGATCGAACATTTTGCCGGTAATTTCCCGTTGTGGCTTGCACCTGTGCAGGCAGTTGTGTTAACGGTCACTGATAACCAGATTCCCTATGCTCAAGAGGTGTATAAACAGCTTAAGAGCGCAGGGATTCGTGTGCAGGAAGATCTGCGGAACGAAAAACTTAACTTTAAGATTAGAGAAGCTCAGTTACAGAAAATACCGTACATGTTGGTGATTGGTGACAAGGAAGTCGAGCAGGGAACGGTGACACCGCGTTATCGTGATGGTAAAAACCTGCACGCCATGAAGCCGGATGAATTTATTGCTTTTGTTGAAACTGAAACAAAGGCCTACAAGTAAGTTAGTAGTGCCATTCTGCCAGGAGGTGCCGTCATAGCTGCCCCTACCAAAACCGCAACAGTCAACATTAATCATGCCATTCGTGCATCAGAAGTACGTGTCGTAGCGCATGATGGAGAACAATTAGGAATTCTGACGCTGCGCGAGGCGCTGGAGGCTGCTGAGGCACGCCAGCTTGATCTGGTTGAAGTGTCGCCTACAGCGACACCACCGGTTTGCCGTATTATGGATTACGGCAAGTTCAAGTATCAGCAGAGTAAGAAACAGCAGGAAGCAAAAAAGAAACAGGTGCAGGTGCAGGTTAAAGAGGTAAAGATCCGGCCCAAAACCGATGATCATGACCTTGATTTTAAAGTCAAGCATGTTCGACGGTTCCTTGAGGAAGGAAACAAGGCCAAGGTAACCTTGGTGTTCCGTGGTCGTGAGATCACCCACCAGGACATCGGTCGGGCAGTGATTGAGAAGTTTGCTGCTGAATTGGCAGATATCGCTGTGATTGAAGTTCCGCCTCGTGTTGATGGCCGCCAGCTGTTTATGATTGTCGCCCCTAAAGTTAAGAAACATTGATTTTTAGATAGTATTACTCACAACGTTATTAAGAAGGAGCAAGTCAATGCCTAAAATCAAAACTAACCGTGGCGCTGCCAAGCGTTTCAAAAAGACCGGTACCGGCAAGGTAAAGCGTGCTCATGCTTTTACCAGCCATATCCTGACCCACAAGAGTAGTAAACGTAAGCGCAACCTGCGTCAGAGCAATACCGTTGCCGCTGTGGATCAGAAAAACATCTGTGCTTTGATTCCGTACATGTAGTTAGAAACAGCAGCTGCTGTTTCGACCCAGAACCGCGAGGAGCGGCCCCTTGCGGATCGGGCAATTAAACCTGAAGGAGTATTAAGATGCCGAGAGCAAAAGGTGGTTTTAAGTCGCGGCAACGCCGCAACAAAGTTCTGAAGCTTGCCAAAGGGTACCGTGGCGCCCGGAGTAAACTATTCAGAAGTGCAACCGAGGCGGTTGATCGTGCACTGAACTATGCTTTCCGTGACCGTCGCGTCAAGAAAAGGGATTTCCGTTCACTCTGGATTATTCGTATCAACGCTGCATCCCGCCTGAACGGCCTTTCTTACAGCAAGTTTATTTTTGGCCTCAAGAAGGCAGATGTTCAGATTGACCGTAAGGTTCTTGCTGATATCGCCATCACTGATCCGAAAGGGTTTGCCGAGATCTCGGCAGTGGCCAAGGCCCAGCTGTAACGCTGGTTTGTTTGTGGACAAAAGGGGATGGGAGTCAGGTGCTCCTGTTCCCTTTTTCCGTTCTATTCAATTTTAAAGTTTCTTAAAGGGACTAACGATATGCGGGAACAGCTTGAACAGATGCGGCAACAGGCCCTAAGTGCTATTGCTGCAGCCACCACTGAAGAAATGCTGAATGAGGTCAGAGTCCGTTTTCTTGGGCGTAAGGGAGAATTAACCGGTCTGATGAAGGGACTGGGGGCACTTCCTGCAGATGAACGTCCCAAGGTTGGTCAACTGGTTAATACGGTTAAGGATGAGGTTGAGGCACAGATTGAGCAGACCATGGGCCGAGCCCGTGAAGAGGCTACAGCCAAGCGACTTGCCACAGAACGGATTGATGTAACCTTGCCTGGAAGAGGGCGTCGTCAGGGTAGCAAACATCCGATTACACTGGTAATAGAAGAAGTTAGCGAGATCTTTGCCGGTCTTGGTTTTTCAGTTGCTGAAGGGCCAGAGATCGAGCATGACTGGTACAACTTTGAGGCATTGAATTTTCCACCTGAGCATCCTGCCCGGGATATGCAGGATACCTTTTTTGTGGAAAATCAGCTGTTGTTACGGACTCATACTTCGCCAGTACAGATTCGTACCATGTTAAAGCAGAAACCACCGGTACGTATTATTGCTCCGGGAACGGTCTATCGTTGTGATTCTGATGCTACCCACTCCCCGATGTTCCATCAAATTGAAGGTCTTATGGTGGATACCCAGGTCTCCTTTGCGGATCTGAAGGGGATACTCACCACCTTTACCAATCAGTTGTTTGGTCAGAAAACTGGAGTCAGGCTTCGTCCCAGCTTCTTTCCTTTTACTGAACCCTCTGCTGAAGTTGATATAGCCTGCGTGATCTGTGGCGGTTCCGGCTGTCGTGTCTGCAAGCAGACCGGCTGGTTGGAGATTCTGGGAGCCGGTATGGTTGACCCGGAAGTGTTCCGTCATGTGGGGTATGATCCTGAGGCTATTTCAGGATTTGCCTTTGGCATGGGGATAGAGCGGATTGCAATGTTAAAGTACGGCATTAGCGATATGCGTCTGCTCTTTGAAAATGATATTAGATTCCTTAAACAGTTTTAGTCCGGTGAGACCATGAAAGTTACCTATAACTGGCTGAAAGAGTTCGTTGATTTTGATCTGTTGCCTGCTGACCTGGGACATCTGCTGACCATGCTCGGTCTTGAAGTTGAAGGTATGGAGCAACTTGGTAGCGGTATGGATGAGGTTGTGGTGGCTCGTGTCCTTGAAAAGAACCAGCATCCCAATGCCGATAAGCTTTCACTCTGCAAAGTTGATAATGGCAAAGAGATACTTTCTGTTGTCTGTGGCGCCCAGAACTTCAAACAGGGAGATACCGTTGTCCTGGCTCAGATCGGCGCTGTGTTACCAGGTGATTTTAAGATCAAGCGATCAAAGATCCGTGGTGAAGAATCCTGTGGAATGCTCTGCTCTGAAAAAGAGCTGAATCTGGCTGATGAAAGTGCCGGTATTATGGTTCTTTCCGGGGATCTGCCGCTTGGAACACCGTTTTTTGAAGCAATGGGTCTTAAAGATACCATCTTTGAAATAGGCTTGACTCCCAACCGTGCCGATTGTCTCAGTGTAATCGGTATTGCCCGTGAAATCGCGGCTAAACTGGGTAAACGAGTACGGTATCCGTCGATTGTGGTACCTGAGTATGGTGAGCCGGTTGACAGTAAGATATCAGTGACTATTCAGGATGCAGCAGGATGCCCACGCTATGCAGCACGTTTTATATCTGGCTGCAGGATTGCGCCTTCACCTGCCTGGCTGGTTAATCGCTTGAATGCCGTTGGTGTCCGCTCAATTAACAATGTGGTGGATATTACCAACCTGGTCATGATTGAACTGGGACATCCTCTGCATGCCTTTGATTATAACCAAGTTGCCGGTGGTCAGATTATTGTGCGCAGGGCAGGAGAGGGCGAAAAATTTCGCAGCCTTGATGGCCTGGAGAGAACTCTGGCTGCCACAGATTTGATGATCTGTGACCGTGACCGCGCTGTTGCCATGGCAGGTATCATGGGGGGTGAAAACTCTGAAATTACTGATGCTACCACTGATATTCTGCTTGAAAGTGCATTTTTTGATCCGCCAACTATCAGAAGATCCAGTAAACGTCTGGGACTGCATACTGAATCGTCTCACCGTTTTGAGCGTGGCGCAGACCTGGATATGGTACCTAAAGCACTCGATCGGGCTGCAAGTCTTATGGCACAACTGGCCGGAGGCAATGTTGCAACCGGCAGAGTTGATAACTTTCCGGCACCTAAAGCACTGGCATCCATAACCTTCCGGCCAGAGCGGGCTAATGCCATGTTAGGACTTTCCCTGACCGCTGAACGGATGGCAGAACTGTTTCGCAACCTTGAGTTTCAGGTCCAACCAGTCAGCAATGGTAGTTTTCAGGTTACGATTCCTTCCTACCGGATTGATATTGAACGCGAAATTGATCTGATTGAGGAAATCTGCCGACTGAACGGTTTTGATCAGGTCGTTGCAACCATGCCAGTGGCCCAGGTTATTTCTGATCGTCCTTCTTTGCATCAACGTTTGCAGCGTTCTGTGCGCGATCATTTTGTGGCTGAGGGGATGCATGAGATTGTTTCCTTCAGCTTTATTGCTGCAGATGCGGCAGATCGTTTAAATTTAAATGTGGATGATTCCCGCCGTAACGGGATTAAACTCTGCAATCCGCTTGCTGCAGAACAGGCTGTTATGCGTACCACGTTGTTGCCTGGGCTTTTGGAGACCGCTTCACGTAACATGAGCTTTCGCAGTCTTGATTTGCGCCTGTTTGAGATGCGTCGCGTCTATCATGCAATTACTGGGCAGGAGATGCCCCATGAGCCTGTTTACTGTGCTGGATTAATCAGCGGAAATAGAGATCAGGAAAGCTGGTGTCAACAGGAAGTTTGTACTGATTTTTATGATGCAAAAGGGATAGTGGAGAATCTGTTTGAACTACTGCAGATCAGAGGGGTTAGATGGTCATCAGATGAGCCTGAACCATTCTATCATCCTGGTAAATGCTGTCGTATCATGGTTGGCAATACAACCATCGGCACTATCGGTGAAATACATCCAGAAGTGTTGAAGCGGTATGAAATTGAACATTCTGTCAACTATTTTGAATTGAATTTTGAAGAACTGGTACGACTGTCAGGCAGCCGTAAGGCCATTGTAGCGCCATCGCGTTTTCCTGACAGTGTCAGGGATCTGGCTCTGCTGGCTCTTCTTGACCTTCCATCAGCGCAACTGGTTGACTGTGTTAAAAGCCTTAAACTTCAGGAGTTGGAGAAGGTCGCTATCTTTGACCTCTACCAGGGAGATCGGGTTCCAGAGGGGCATAAGAGCATTGCATTACGGTTGTGTTATCGGTCATCTGAGCGGACCATGACTGATGATGAGGTACAGCAGGTTCATCAGAAGGTGATTGCAGCGTTGACTGGAAAGCTGGGCGTGACTGTTCGTTAGTGGCTGCTGCTTACGAAAAGACTTGCGAAAATATTGATAAATGAATATTATGATCAAAGTTATCTTTATTCCACAAAGGAGCATGTAACGATGAAAAAGATTGTATCCGTAGTACTTATGGCTGCTTTTCTGTCTGTTTCTTCCCTGGCTTTTGCTGCAGAGCAGAAGATTACTGGTGTAATTGAGAAGGTTGAAATGCAAGGTTCTGCTGCAACCGTAACCCTCAAGGACAGTAAAGGTGCTAAAGTTCAGGTTATTGTTAAAGACCAACTGACCGTGGACAAACTGAAAGACAAGCGTATTGTTGTTGGCGATGAAGTTCGTGTAAAGTATGACGACGCCAACAAAGAAAGCAAACTGTTCCGTAAAACTGCTGGCTGCTAATTTTTAGCACGCTTTATCCAGTAAACATCAAAAGGGTACGGTTAATTCCGTGCCCTTTTGATGTTTTAAACTAGATCTGATAGAGTTCCTGTAATCTGGTAAAATAAATATCCCTACATCGTTGCTCCACATTAGCCAGGCAGGCTAATGCCTCACCACAGCCGGTTGAACTTATTACAAAAACCCCATGTCCCCGTACTATAACAGCCTTTGTATCAGTCAGACAAAAAGCCTTGGACAGATTTTCTGCCAATCCACCAACACCGCCTTCTCCTCCAACAACCGGTAACGAATCAATTAAATCAAAGGCCTTGTTGGCACCAGAATCTGCAAAAAAACTCATTATGACCGGGAAACGAGGATGCCCGTGAAGAATAATTCTGCAATCAATTGCCAGGGCAATCGCTTGGTGCGCAGGCAATTCGCTGGAGGCGGTGATGCCTGATGTTAATGATCTATCAAAAGGGACTGAGTCTGTCTGACTACTCAGTTCATCCAGTCGAGCAGATGTCTGGGAGATATACAGTTTCTTGTCTAGCAAACAAGAAATATTACCAAAAAATGAATCAACCAATCCGAGTTCAACAGTTGCTTGGCCTAACAAACTCATTTCATCAAGCATTGTTTGTTGTGTTATTGGGAGCAAACTGGAAAAGCTATACTGTGCTACATCAAGCGGCTTCAGATAAATGTTTTTGTACTGTCTGACAGCATGCGCTTCATCTGGCAACAGTGGTCCTGTAGAAAGCAGGTCTTCAAAATATTTAATTGTAGTGGCGTGTGACAACGAAGACCATGCGATATAGGCCTGTTCAACCGTAAGTGAACCTTGGCTGATTATGCCGACCCCTTCAACAATACAGCCTTTTCGTTTATTCAGGGCAGCACAGATGTTGTTTAACAACGCCGCTCGGTCTTGGTCATAGCGAATCAGAGGAATATCATGTAGTGATGAGCGGGATTCAGAATCTCTTGGTATCAGGGCACCTTCATCAGGTCTCGATCGACGTAAAAGAAAGGCAGGAAAGGGTTGCAGAGGTTCTGCCACAATAACTGCAGCGCAGTCGAGTCTCTGTAAAATATCTTCTGCAAGCAAGGAAAGCACCTGGTTGCCACGACTGCAAATGCTATCATTCTGAGCACTGATGGCAATTTGGCCGGTCTTGACACACTGCTCATCAAGCAGCAGTTGTATATAGTGTGCAAGTTGGTACTGCATTAAGGAATTGAAGAGGGGATATTGGTAATTAACAGCGAACCATCATTCAGGACCTCTTTTCTGAAATGGGACCGTTGTCGCGACGAGTTTGATACTGAAGCTATTCTCATGTTGCTGCCAGGCATAAAAGCAGCAGTAATATTGTTCCCGGACTGCCATGCCTCAAAGTGGACATGCGAGCCGGTAGAACGTCCGGTGCTGCCGGCAAGGGCTATGGTCTCGCCTTTCTTAACCGCCTGCCCCTGTGTTACCATGAGTTTGCTGTTGTGTCCGCAGAGGGTAATCATGCCATTGTCATGTTCAACCAGCACTGCCCAGCCATAACCAGAGCGCAACCCCGCATACACGACAACGCCTGCTGCAACGGAATGGACCGGAGTACCTTCGGGAACTGCAATGTCAATACCATTATGATGACGTAACTGACCATCAATAGGGTCAATCCGTACACCAACTCCTGATGTAATAGTACCGTTTACTGGTAACATCGTCTCAACTGCTTCAGATTTGTTTTGCTCTGGATTAATTTGGGCTTGAACAGTTTTTTCAATAATCTCTTTTAGGGATGGCGCAGGAGTGTGGTTCGTCTCTTTAGAAAAAGATCGGGCAGTTTTTTTTCGTGGACTTTTGGTGGTGTCCTTCACCATAACCTGTGCACCTTTTTGCAGTGGGCTGTCAGTGAAGCTTTCAACACCATCAATGGTGACAAAACGATAGATATCTGCCAGAGCCATTCTTGATGGCAGTAGCATCCAAGTTCCCAGCAGCAGGCAAATTTGGATAGTAAGAGTAGTGTTCTGTCGTTTCATAGGCGTCCATGTTACAGCTACTATTCGTGCTTGTGGTAGCTGCACTTTTCTGTTAATAAAAACTGTTCTTCATTATTTATACTGCTTTCCAGAATACAAAGCAATTCCAACGTTCTCGCCGGTCAAACTTCATTTTCAAGGATGTATGAGTGTTTTTTACCTATTATGACAAGGTAATTCGTGGCACCGAACATGAGGATGGCCTCGTTATTATTCAGTTCCTGAAGGGAATGGTGGGGCAGACTTTTTCTTTTTTAAACTATTACAAAGAAATTCCAGTTTCGTACGATGCTCGCCTGATTTCCGTAGAAAACGAAATGGCGGAATTTGAAGTGCATGAGTATCAGGCAAAAGTAATTACCCTTGAAAAAAAGGCCCTAATCAGGGCTCATGCAAAAAGCCCTGTTCCAGATGATCTTGTCGGCGACGTTTTTTATGTAAATACTGCCCGGAAAAAAGTTATTCTCACCCGTTTTCATTACGCAAAAATCCGTTCTGATCTGCGTCGATTTGTACGGGTCTGCCTTGATGGGCGTCGTGCTGATGTTGATATGTATCTGGATAACGATATTGTACCTGCGTCAGTAATAGACATCTCTCTTGGTGGTGTTGCCCTCCGGGTGGCTGACCCTACTGGTATTGAGCCGGGCAAAGAGGTAAACCTTATTTTGAAGTTAGAGGCTCCAGATGATGCCGCCTTACGTGAGATTGGTGCTGCTTGCACAATTACTCGACTACTGGGGACAGCTCCTGACTATACCTGTATTCTTGAATTTCACCCAGATCGCCACTCTCAACAAGCGCTTGCCTATTATATAAATCAAAGACAGGTTGAGATTATTAGAGAGCTTAAAGAGTTGGCAGCCTGACTTTCTGTAAATAGGTGGTGATTATTTTTTAGGCATACTTTGGTGGGTATGCCTAATTATTGTGCTTTAACTGTTTTTGTTTTAGTTGGGATCTGAATATAAAATTATTAATTTTATATAGTTATGATGTTGGCTGGGTTTGGCAATGTGCTTGCATATTCTTAGAAGTTACCTGAAAATTTGCTGCTGAGAAGGGAGGATGACTGTGAAAAAAGTAGAAGCAATCATCAAGCCGTTCAAGCTGGATGAAGTAAAAGAAGCTCTGAACGAGATAGGTATTCAGGGGATTACCATCAGCGAGGTTAAAGGATTTGGCCGTCAAAAAGGCCATACCGAACTCTATCGGGGGGCTGAATACGTTGTTGATTTTATCCCAAAGATTAAACTTGAGATAATTGTCAGTGATGTGATCCTCCCAAAAGTTGTTGAAGCTATTGAAAAAGCAGCAAAAACTGGCAGGATTGGCGATGGTAAGATATTTGTGACACCGGTTGAAGCTGTTGTAAGGATAAGAACCGGTGAAACTGGTGAAGATGCGCTGTAGTTTCATTATTCAAGTGAAAGGAGAAGTTTGATGACACCGAAGCAGGTAGTTGAATTTGCCAAAGAAAATGGCGCATTAATGGTTGATTACAAGTTTATGGATTTTGTAGGTACCTGGCAGCATGTCTCTGTGCCTATTACTGAGTTTGATGAGGATACCTTTGAAGAAGGTCAAGGTTTTGATGGTTCCTCCATCCGTGGCTGGCAGCCAATTCATGCCTCTGACATGATTCTGTTGCCGGACCCTACCTCAGCTAAAATGGATCCCTTTATCGCTGTACCAACTCTTTCTTTGATCTGTAATATTTTTGATCCAATTACCAAGGAAGACTACAGCCGTGATCCGCGTAACATCGCCCGTAAGGCAGAGGCTTACCTGAAGTCTACCGGTATTGGTGATACTGCTTTTTTTGGCCCTGAAGCTGAATTTTTTATCTTTGATGAAGTTCGTTACGATTCAACTTCCAACCAGGCTTTCTATATGGTTGACTCCGTTGAAGGCGCTTGGAACACTGGCCGTGAAGAGTTTCCTAACCTGGGTTACAAGCCACGTCACAAGGAAGGTTACTTCCCTTGTTCCCCGGTTGACTCCCAGAACGACCTGCGTAACGAGATGGTTCAGGAGCTGCAGAGGGTTGGCATCCGCGTTGAGTGTCAACACCACGAAGTCGCAACCGGTGGCCAGGCAGAGATCGATATGCGTTTCTCTTCATTGGTTGATATGGCTGATCAGCTTCAGTGGTTCAAGTATGTTATAAAGAACGTTGCTTACCGTAACGGTAAGACCGTAACCTTTATGCCAAAGCCACTGTATGGTGATAACGGTTCCGGTATGCACTGCCACCAATCCATCTGGAAAGATGGCCAGAACCTGTTTGCCGGTGACAAATACGGCGGGTTGTCCCAGATGGCTCTCTGGTACATTGGTGGTATCATTAAGCACGCCAAGGCTCTCTGCGCCATCACCAACCCGACCACCAACTCCTACAAGCGTCTGGTGCCGGGCTTTGAAGCTCCTGTGAACATGGCGTATTCCAGCCGTAACCGTTCAGCTTCACTGCGTATTCCTATGATGTCCACCAACCCCAAGGCAAAGCGGGTTGAATATCGTACTCCAGATCCATCCTGCAACGGCTATCTTGCCTTTGCTGCCATGTTGATGGCGGGTCTTGATGGTATTGAGAACAAGATTGATCCAGGTCAGCCACTTGATAAAGATATCTACGGTCTGTCTCCTGAAGAACTGAAAGATATCCCTTCAGCTCCAGGCAGCCTTGATGAAGCCCTCAAGTGTCTTGAAGCTGACCATGAGTTCCTGCTGAAAGGTGACGTATTTACTCCTGACGTTATTGAGAAGTGGATTGAGTACAAGATGGAAGCTGAAGTTAACCCGGTTCGTATGCGTCCGGTTCCACTTGAGTTTGCTCTGTACTACGACATCTAATCGACGTTGTGTATCTGATGTCCAGAAGGGCGGGAGCAATCCCGCCCTTTTTTTATCATACCGGGGCTTGATTGACTTAGGCTGTAGCATCTGTTAGAAGTTATGCTTTACTAATGACAGGAAAAAACAATGATTGAAAATATTCTGTTCAAGCTTTCAATAATGCTGGTTCCCGGTTTACTGGCCATTACCTGCCATGAGGTTGCCCACGGCTATGTTGCCTGGCGTTATGGTGACCCGACTGCTCGCATGTTGGGACGGCTTACCCTTAACCCACTAAAACATATTGATATATTTGGTACCCTGATGCTGGTGATCGTTGGCATCGGTTGGGCCAAACCGGTGCCGGTGGTGATTGAGAATCTGCGCAATCCCAAGAAAGATATGGTTTGGGTCTCAATTGCCGGACCGGTAACCAACATTCTCTTGGCCATAGTTTCAGCAGGACTACTACGGCTCATTCTTGCAATGCCCTCCAGCGGTGCTGAAGTAAACTTCATGCTGCAACCGCTTAGTTATATGGCGGCCTTTTCAGTTTATATCAATCTACTGCTCGCTTTTTTTAACATGATCCCCATTCCTCCACTTGATGGTGGGCGTGTTTTGATGGGGCTTTTGCCATATCGTCAGGCAATTGCACTGGGTCGGATAGAGCCTTACGGTATGATTCTTATTATTGTGCTGGTTTTCTTTACCCCAGTGTTTTCTTACTTGTTGCTGCCGTTGCTGATGGCTGGCATCAAGCTGCTGGCAGGTCCGTACAGTTTATTGGTGTTTAAGGTCGCAAGTTTCAAGATCATGTAATTAACGAAAAGGTGCTACAGATGCAAAAACAACGTGTTGTCAGTGGTATGCGTCCTACCGGACGTCTTCATATCGGCCATTATCATGGTGTGCTGGAAAACTGGATCAAAATTCAGGAACAGTTTGACTGTTTTTTCTTTGTTGCTGACTGGCACTCGCTTACTACAGAGTATGCTGAGACCTCTGGAATTAAAGGCTCTGCCCGTGAGATGGTGCTGGACTGGATCGCTTTTGGCCTTGATCCAAACAAATGCATAATTTTTGAGCAGAGTCAGGTTGCACAACATGCTGAGTTGAACCTGATTCTGGGTATGATTACCCCGGTTTCCTGGCTTGAGCGTAATCCTACCTACAAAGAGATGCTTGATAACATTGAGCAGCGTGATCTTTCCACCTTTGGTTTCCTGGGGTATCCGGTTTTAATGGCTGCTGATATCATCCTCTATAAATCTACCAGGGTACCGGTTGGACATGACCAACTGCCGCACCTGGAAATAACCCGTGAGATCGCCCGGCGCTTTAATCATCTGTATGACTGTCAGGTCTTTCCTGAGCCAGAGGCGCTGCTGACTGAAACCCCTAAGCTGCTTGGTCTTGATGGTCGCAAGATGAGCAAGTCGTACAATAACTCAATCTACCTGTCTGAGACTGCTGAAGAGACGGCTGCCAAGATCAAAGGGATGGTTACTGACACACAGCGGATCCGCCGTGCTGATCCAGGTGACCCGGAGCAGTGCGTGGCGTTTAACCTGCACCGGATCTATGTCCCGCAAGACAAGCTGGATGAGATCATTCCTGCCTGTAAAAATGCAGAAATTGGCTGCGTTGATTGCAAGAAAATTCTGACCCAGTGTCTTAACGATCGCCTGGCACCCTGCAGGGCACGTCGTGAAGAGATAGCCCAGGACGCCTCTTTTGTGGATGATCTACTGGCAGAAGGCAGCCGTAAGGCAGCCCAGGTTGCCAGCGAGACCATGCTTGATGTGCGGGCTGCATTACGGGTATAACCATGCCGCAAGCGGCTGAGACAGTACCAACATCACTCTTTGAGGGGGCTGATCAGGGCTACAGCATCAAGCTGGATGCTTTTGAGGGCCCCCTTGATCTATTGCTCCACCTGATTCGTAAGAACGAGGTGGATATTTATGACATCCCGATCTCCCTGATTACCCGCCAGTATCTTGATTATCTCAAATTGATGAAAGAGCTGAACCTTGACCTGGCTGGTGATTTTCTGGTCATGGCCTCAACCCTGCTCCAGATCAAGTCCCGTATGCTTTTGCCGTTGCCTGAACCTGAAGAAGGAGAGGGCGAAGAGCAGGAAGACCCACGGGCAGAGCTGGTGCGTCGCCTGATTGAATATCAGCGATATCGTGATGCTGGGTTGGAGCTGGGAGCGCGGGAACTGCTTGGACGTGAGGTTTTTGCCCGGCCCTGTGCTGATGGTTGCTGTCTGGAAGGTTTTGTAACAGCTGATGATGGTCCGCTTGAATTGGATCTGTTTGAGCTATCAGAGGCCTTTAACCAGCTGCTAGCCAGAATCCCCTCAGCCCGCGCCCATGAAGTGGCCGGTCAGGATACCTTAAGCATTGTTGATGCCATAAATGAGATACTTTCCAGGTTGGACGGCCGTGAATCAATGGAGTTTGAGTCCCTGTTTCTTGATGATATAAGCAGGGAACGGATGATTGTTACTTTTCTGGCGTTGCTTGAATTATGCAGAATTAAGTTACTGAAAGTTATACAAAATAGTCGTTACGGAACCATACATATTTTCCCGTCAGTAGCAGCAACTGACAATGACGGAGTTTCAGATGCACTTCCCTTCGCTTAATGCCATTATTGAGGGGCTGCTGTTCGTTTCCGACGGTCCGATGACGTTAGACCGCTTAACCGAGCTACTACCTGATTACGAGCGTGCCTCGGTTCGACTGGCAGTGCAGGAGCTTCGGGATGATTATGAACAGCGCGGTGCAGGTGTGCATCTGGTGGAGGTGGCTGGAGGCTGGCAACTGCGTACCGTACCGGAGCTAATGCCCTATCTTTCCCGGATGGTCAAAGGCAGACCAGCCCGTTTTTCTCAATCTGCCCTTGAAACACTGGCCATTGTAGCCTACCGCCAGCCGATAACCCGACAGGAGATTGAATATCTGCGCGGGGTTGATACCGGTGCTGTACTTAAGACATTACTTGAAAAAAAGCTGGTTAAGATACTGGGAAAAAAGGACATTCCTGGCAGACCTATCATCTATGGTACCACCCGCGAATTTCTTGAGGTCTTTAATCTGAAGGATCTGAAAGGTTTGCCAACCCTGCGTGAGATCCAGTCTCTGGATGAAGTACCAATCTTTGAGGTTCAGGAAGAGTTGCCTCTGGGGGGAGAGCAGAGAGGAGAGCCATGATCCGTCAACCGGCAGTAGCAGGTCAGTTTTATCCTGGCACTGAACAGGCGTTACGCAGGGAACTGCAACACGTCATTCCTGAGAACAGCCTCAAACAACGGGTCATTGGTGTGATCTCGCCCCATGCCGGGTATATCTATTCCGGTAGCACAGCAGGAAAACTGCTTGCGGGCATTGCCATACCACGCACCGTCATCATTCTTGGCCCTAACCATCACGGTAATGGCAGTCTGGCTGCTCTTTCACCAGAAGATGGTTGGCAGACCCCTTTAGGAACAGTACCGATTGAAAAACGATTGGCACGCTTGATACAACAGCAGGTGCCTGCTGTTCAGGAAGATGCTGTTGCCCACCTTCAAGAACATTCACTTGAAGTACAGGTACCGTTTCTGCAGTATCTGCGTCCTGATGTCACTATTGTGCCGATCTGCCTGGCTTTTGGCGATTATGCCGGCTGTGAAATTGTAGGAAATGGCATTGCAGCCGCAATCAAAGAATTTGATGAACCGGTACTGATTCTGGCCAGCTCTGACATGACCCACTATGAATCAGCAGAGCATGCAAAACAAAAGGACAGCCAGGCACTCGAACGTGCTTTGGCTCTTGATCCTCAAGGCCTTGTACAGGTCTGTCGCAGTAACCGGATTACCATGTGCGGGGTGATTCCAGCCGCAGTCATGTTGGTGGCAGCCAAGGCGTTGGGGGCCACCAGTGCAGAATTGGTGGGTTACACAACCAGTGGTGAGGTGTCAGGCGATTATAACCAGGTAGTGGCCTATGCAGCAGTGACGGTTAGCTAGCGGAACCATTGACATTCATAAATAGAAATTGTATACACTATACACTTTATTCTGACCCATATGTACGCTAAGTACCTATCAAAACAAGGAGGATGTACGAATGATTGAAGCATATCTGGCCCATGAAGCCGAGCGTGCAGCACAAGGGATTCCTGCGCTGCCCCTGAGCCCCGAGCAAACCGCTGGTCTGTGTGAACTGCTGGTAAACCCACCTGCCGGTAAAGAGGCATTCCTGCTTAACCTGCTGAAAGAGCGTGTTTCCCCAGGCGTTGACCCTGCTGCCAAAGTAAAGGCAGAGTTCCTGGCTGGTATCCTGAATGGCAGCAAAAAGTCTCCTCTGGTTTCCAAGGTTGATGCAGTCCGTATCCTTGGTACCATGATGGGTGGCTATAATGTTAATCCGCTGGTTGATGCCCTGAAAGATGCCGAGCTGGCTGATGAAGCTGCCTGCGCACTGTCCGGCATGACCCTGGTATATGATGGCTTTGATCAGGTTGTTGAGCTGTCTAAGTCCAATGCTGCTGCTAAAAAAGTTCTGACCTCCTGGGCAAATGCCGAGTGGTTCACCAACAAGCCGGGCGTACCTGAGACCATCAAGGTCAAGGTGTTCAAGGTTGAGGGCGAGATCAACACCGACGACTTCTCACCTGCTGGTGACGCATGGAGCCGCCCTGATATCCCACTGCATGCCCTGGCAATGGGCAAGACCCGTTTCCCTAACCGTCTGAAGGACATTGCTGACTGGCGTGCTGCCGGTAATCAGGTTGCCTTTGTTGGTGATGTTGTTGGTACCGGTTCTTCCCGTAAGTCTGCCTGTAACTCCGTGCTGTGGCACATGGGCCAGGATATCCCCTGCGTACCCAACAAGAAGACTGCCGGTGTGATCATTGGTGGCGTTATCGCCCCGATCTTCTTCAACACTGCCCAGGATTCCGGCGCACTGCCAATCAAGGCTGACGTAACCAAGATGAACGATGGCGACGTGATCACCATCAATACCGTTAAAGGCGAGATCAGCAACGCTGCCGGCGAAGTTATCTCCACCTTCAAACTTGCCCCTAACACCATTGCTGATGAATTCCGCGCTGGTGGCCGTATTCCGCTGATCATTGGCCGTGCTGTAACCGAAAATGCACGCAAGGCACTGGGCATGGGCGATACCGATGTATTCACCCTGCCGGTTAACCCTGTTGCAAAGGCTGATCAAGGCTACTCACTGGCTCAAAAAATGGTTGGTAAAGCCTGCGGCGTTACCGGTATCCTGCCTGGTACTGCTTGTGAACCAAAGATGACCACTGTTGGTTCACAGGACACCACTGGTCCGATGACCGCTGACGAACTGAAGGAACTGGCCTGCCTCAAGTTCCTGTCCCCAATGTTCATGCAGTCCTTCTGCCACACTGCTGCCTATCCAAAGCCAGCTGACGTGAAGATGCACAAGACCCTGCCTGCATTCATTGCAGAGCGTGGTGGTGTTGCTCTGAAGCCGGGCGATGGTGTTATACACTCCTGGTTGAACCGTCTGCTGCTGCCTGACACCGTTGGTACTGGTGGTGACTCCCACACCCGTTTCCCGATCGGTATCTCCTTCCCGGCCGGTTCCGGTCTGGTTGCCTTTGCCGGCGCCATGGGCTTCATGCCGCTGGATATGCCTGAGTCTGTTCTGGTTCGTTTCAAGGGCAAGTTCAACCCCGGCATCACCCTGCGTGACGCAGTAAACGCTATCCCTTACTGGGCAATCAAGCAAGGTCTGCTGACCGTTCCCAAGAAGAACAAGATCAACATCTTCAATGGTCGTATCCTTGAGATGGAAGGTCTGCCTGAGCTGACTGTTGAGCAAGGCTTTGAGCTGACCGATGCTGCTGCTGAGCGTTCTGCTGCTGCAGGCTGCATCCAGCTTTCCAAAGAATCAGTTGCCACCTATCTGCGTTCCAACGTGGCTCTGATGAAGAAGATGATTGCTGAAGGGTATCAGGATCCTCAGACCCTGCAGAACCGGATCGATGCCGTTAACGAGTGGCTGAAGAATCCGCAACTGCTTGAGGCTGACAAGAATGCTGAGTACGCTGCTGTGATCGAGATCGACCTGGCTGAAATCACTGAGCCGATCCTGGCCTGCCCCAACGACCCGGATGATGTCAAGCTGCTGTCCGACGTTGCCGGCACCCCGATCAACGATGTCTTCATCGGTTCCTGCATGACCAACATCGGCCATTTCCGCGCTGCTGCCGAGATCTGGAAGGGTGAGAAGTTCAACCCGAATGTCCGCACCTGGATCACCCCGCCAACCCGCATGGATAGCGACCTGCTTAAGGATGAAGCGGTGTTCTCTATTTACAGTGCATTTGGCGCACGGATTGAGATTGCTGGCTGCTCACTCTGCATGGGTAACCAGGCACGGGTACCGGATGGCGTGAACATGTTCTCCACTTCAACCCGTAACTTCGACGACCGGATCGGTAATGGCGCCAAGGTATTCCTCGGCTCTGCTGAACTGGGCGCCGTGGCTGCCAAGATGGGCAAGCTGCCTACACCGGCAGAGTTCCTGGCCATCTACAATGAGAAGGTTGCTCCTAACAAGGAGAAGATCTATCGTTACCTGCAGTTTGATCAGATGGACGGCTTCAAGTAAGCTGCTGCAACATGCGGTAAAAACAACGGCCCGCCGGAATCTCCGACGGGCCGTTGTACGTAGAATAGGGAAAGTGAAACAGCCTTATTCAAAACGCAGGTCATCAAAATTGATATGTCCCCAGCCGCCACTAGAGATGTCTACCAGCCTGATCTGGGCTGACCTGCCGATATAGGGAGCTAGATTAAGGCGGACCCGCTCCATGGTCTCGGTGCATTTACCGGTGGCTTTTTGCACAACTCTGCCGTCAACCAGAATTTCTACACGCTCAGTATTGATATCGCAGCCACCTCCAACCAGGAAACTGATAGATGAGGTCCTGATGGTAAAGGGTTGTGAGGTCAACGTTCCTTGTGGGCCATCACCCTGAACCGCTCCAGCCAGATCATTCGGGGTTGGTCGCTTTTCATACCCGCCAATCCAGTAGTTGCCTTCATGGTGTGAAGGTTGGCCGCGATGGCGTGCCGTCGGGTTATCACCGTAGGTTGGCTGATACGCAAACGCATTACCGGTAGCTTCCCAACCGCGTAAATCACCAGTTTCAAAATTCCATGTGGTTCCATTGTTGTCGCCAGTTGATTGAGGAACTGACTGATCAAAGCTGATGGATACAATCTCTTCAGTGTTTACCGGGACATCAATCGTTCTGCCATCCCTCAGGTTTATCTTCATCGCTGCCATTGCTGTTGATATGCTGCCTGCAATACAGGCTGTGATTACGAGGGTCCTCCAGATTCCTTTGTGCATGACAACCTCCTTCTTAAATAGTGTATAGAACTTTGTAGCATATAATTAGGGAAATGAAAGTCAGCCTCAAACTGACTGTTAGTTGCGTATACGGCATACAAGCACCAATTATCAGTATTGACGGGCTAAAAAAGAGTTGCAGCCGCCTTTGTCCCTGTGGTATAAACTTTCCCTTGCCAACGCACCTGTTAATTAGCTTAACTGTCCTATATAAGAGGGGTTTTTTATGACGAAAGCAGACATTGTTGAACGTATTCACCAAAAAATCGGCCTGTCAAAAAAAGAGTCAGCCGAAATGGTTGAGCAGGTCTTCGGTATCATGAAAAGTACCCTGGAGGCTGGTGAGAAGATCAAAATTGCCGGTTTTGGCAACTTTGTTGTCAAGCAGAAGGCTGACCGTCGTGGACGTAATCCGCAAACAGGTGATGCCATCACCATCTCTGCCCGCCGTATCCTTACCTTTAAGCCCAGCCAGGTTTTGAAATGTGGCATTAACGACGAAGAATAAGCCGGTCAGTAGAGTAGGGCATGCATCCAGTAATTCTTGATAAGACCTACTTTAAGATTGGCGAAGTTGCTCGTCTTGCTGATATCAAGACATCGGTACTCAGGTACTGGGAAACAGAATTCACGTTTCTTAATCCTGAAAAAAGTTCAACTGGTCAGCGCCTCTACACCAAAAAAGATATAGAAATGGTGCAGCAGATTAAACAGCTGCTGTACCATGAAAAGTATACCATCGAAGGTGTTCGCAAGCAGTTTTCCCCGCGCAAAACCACATCTGTCAAACAATTATCATCTCCTGCTGATAGCTCCCCTGCGCTACAGGCAATACTCCGGATGGTGCGACAGGAATTACTCGCTATTCGCGCCATGCTCTAATCCTCCTCCAACTTTATGAGCCTTGAATAACTGTTTTGAGGTTCTATATGTACCCACGTGTGTCTGCTCTCCTTTTCCTTCTTGCCGACCGTCCCTGAAATACTTTAAACTGTTAATGAGATTCAGAACTATTTTAACAATATAGGAGCATATTAGATAGTGAACGAAATGAATCAAGAACCTGCTACCTGGTTTGCACCTGCAGGCAGAGCCTCAGTACATGACCTGCAGCATGAAAAAGAGACCGTTGCCAAAAGCGAACTGCTGCAAACGCTCTTGGATGCAATGCCGGATCTTTTGCTGATATTGAACGAATACCGTCAGGTTGTGGCGGTTAATCAGCGTTTGCTGAAAACATTTGATGTTGTTGATCCAGAATTGTTGCTGGGTTTGCGTCCAGGTGAGGCCGTTGGTTGTGTGCATGCAGGTGAAGGAACTGATGGTTGCGGTACTGCCCAACATTGTAAAGTTTGCGGCGCTGTGCTGGCAATATTGGCCAGTCAGGAGAACGGTGCGCCGCAGCATGGCGAGTGTCGTCTGATGCTGGACAAGCACGGATGTACTGCCCTTGATCTGGATGTTCTGGCGACACCGGTGACGATAGGTACAGAACACTTTACCGTGCTTGCGCTTAAAGACATCAGTTCTGAAAAGAGGCGACAAGTTATGGAGCGGGTCTTTTTTCACGATATTCTCAACAGTGCCGGCGGCATTCGCGGATTGGCGGCACTGCTACAGGACGGCACCACACCAACTGCAGAGCAGGAGTATAAGGGCTGGATGGTCGATCTGGCCGATAACCTGATAGAAGAGATCAACCACCAGCGCCGCCTGCTGGATGCAGAGCGCGGCTGTTATGTGCCAACCTTTGAAAAGGTCGATATCCGGGAGTTGTTGCATCATGTTCGTCAACTGTATGAGAATCACTATCGAGCACCCGGCAGGAATCTTGTGCTTATAGAAGGTACTCCCTGTACACTGTCCACTGACCGGACACTGCTACGACGTATTATCGGCAACATGGTGCTGAACGCCCTGGAGGCGTCTGTGCCGGGTGATACGGTGATGATCAGAGTGGAATCAACGGTTGACAAAGTTTACATTTATGTGTCAAATCCCGGCGAAATTAAACCTGACGTGCAGTTAAGCCTGTTCAAACGTTCTTTTAGTACCAAGGAAAAACAGGGCAGGGGGCTGGGCACCTACAGTATGAAGTTGTTTGGTGAACGCTATCTGCAGGGAAAAGTGGATTTCAAGTCATCTGATGGCCTGACAGTGTTTTCAATTGAGCTGCCGTTGCACGCAACGGGGCAATCAACGACGATTGTCGATGCAGGTACACAACCAGATCTACCTACGGGAGGCAACCATGAGCACACTGTTTAGAAATCTTACCATGCGTTGGAAGTTCACCATTTTTGGTATCCTGGCAACGCTGCTGCTGCTGATTGCCGTTCTTCAGTCCTACAATGGTATGCGGGCGACCGAAGACCGGGTTGACACTTTTGTTGAAAAGTATCAGACCTTGGCCTTTATTGTCAGTGAGATGCACACCCAAGGGATTCAGGCCGAGCAGGCCATACGTAACGTTATTCTGAATCCTTCCGATGATAAGGCTATGGCCAACTTTAAAAAGGCCAATGAAGAGTTCCTGGAATCCCACAAGAACGCCTCTGCCCTTGCCAAGACAATCGGTAAATATGAATCAGCCCTGGATAAACTGGCGCCGCTCTGGCAGGAAAACGGCAAGATCAAGGATGAGATCATTAATTTGGCCCGTTCAGGCAGCCAACCAGCCTCCATAGAGATGCTGGCCAAGCAGGAAACACCGAAATGGCGTGAAATCAAGGCACAGATCATTGATCTGCAAAAGAGCATGAAAAAGGATATGGCAACGCTCCGCAAAGAGATGGATCGCAAGAATGAAAACAACCTGAAGATTACGGTTGCCATCCTTGGCGCAGCGGTGGTCATGATCAACATCTTCCTGCTGGTTTTCTGGCGCCTGCTGCAATCATCGCTGGACTCCATGGTGCATCGCCTGAAGGATATTGCGGCAGGTGAAGGAGATCTGACCCAGCGGCTGGAAGTGCAGGGCAAGGATGAACTGGCCCAGGCAGCCCACTGGTTGAACCAGTTCATAGAAAAGCTGAACCGCACCCTGCTCAGTGTATCCGGCACCACCGAAACCCTTGCATCCGCCACCTATGAACTGAACAGCACCGCAGACCAGATGGCCACAAGTTCTGAAGAGGTGGCTGCTCAGGCCATGACCGTGGCAACTGCCAGTGAAGAGATGGCTGCCACCAGTAATGATATTGCCAACAACTGTTATGCAGCAGCTGAAAGTGCCCAACATGCTGCTGATACTACGGAAAAGGGTTTTCAGGTGGTCAAGCATACGGTTGAGGGCATTATCCAGCGCGGAGAGCGGACCAAAGAAAATGCCCAGGCCATATCTTCTCTGGGGGAACGTTCAGACCAGATCGGTGCCATTGTCTCCACCATTGAGGATATTGCCGACCAGACCAACCTGCTGGCCCTGAATGCTGCCATTGAGGCGGCACGGGCCGGTGAAATGGGGCGTGGATTTGCTGTGGTTGCTGATGAAGTGCGTGCCCTGGCAGAGCGGACCACCCGCGCCACCAAGGAAATTGGTGGCATGATCCGCGCCATTCAGCAGGAAACACGGCAGGCGATTGTTTCCATGGAAGAAGGGGTGCGTGGCACTGAAAAAGGGGCTGCAGAGGCTGCCCAATTGGAATCAGCCCTGCAGGAAATCCTGAATCAGGTCAACGCAGTGACCATGCAGGTCAGCCAGATTGCAACCGCTGCAGAAGAACAGACCGCCACCACCAGCGAAATAACCAACAATATTCACAAAATCTCAGAGGTAATTGAGGGGACTTCCAAAGGTGCCTGTGACACGGCTGCAGCAGCCGACAGCCTGTCTCAGCTTGGTGATGAGTTGAAGCGGCTGATGGGGCAATTCAAGCTGAACTAAGTCGAAATTGCACTCAATTTGACACCTTACCACCCCTGGCCCCTCCTAAAATAGGAGGGGGAATTGAATGATGAGCTCCCCTCCTTACTAAGGAGGGGGTGGGGGTGGTTGGGCTTCGTGCCATCTTGATTGCTAAAGTGATTATGTCTTTCTCCAACAAACTGATCTGTTGTTTAACTCTCACGCTGTCGGTCACTAAATTGCGACCGGCAGCGTTTTTTTGTTTTCATGCAGAACATGTGCGGAAAAGTAACCTTGAGCCATTGCGAAACTGCCATTCCCTGCTAGACTAAAGGGCATCTTCTCTGGAAGGACTGCCCAGATGGTAAACCGGTTCAGAAACCTCTCAATTACCATTAAAGCAACAATCCTGTTCTCCCTGACGGCCATGTTTTTTTTACTGGCGCTTTCAGGGGCTACCTACCTTTTTGCCCGCCAAGAACTGCAGCAGACCATTGCCACCAATCAGACGGCAACGGTCACCGGTCTGGCAGGCCAGATGGATGAAAATCTTGCCGGAACCCGCGCCTATCTGCAGTATCTTGCTGCCCATCTGCAGCAGCACACAAAGACCAACAGCCAGATTCAGGCGATGCTGCTCCATCACGATGAAGCGCGGCTGTTTTTTGATGCCGGTATACTCCTGCTTTCACCTGACGGTAAAATTCTGGCTGAAGTTCCGTACCAACCCGCCAGAATCGGGCTTGACCGCAGCCACCGGGAATATTTCCGGCAGGTAATAACAACAGGCAAAGCAGCCATCAGTCCACCGTATCGTGTCTCCATTCCCCCACATCTGCCGGTAATCGCGTTTGCCATGCCGTACAGAGATCAGCAGCATCACCTGCGTGGTGTGCTGGTTGGACGGCAAAGCCTGCAAAAAAGCAGTTTCCTGCAAAAGCTGATCGATGCGCCCCTTGGCAAAAGCGGGTATTTTTATCTTTTCAATCAGCAGCGCACCCTCTTGATTCATCCGGACGCCTCCCGCGTACTATCGGTTGTACCGGAAGGTAAAAACAAGGCGATCGAAGCAGCCTTGCAGGGACGGGAAGGAACATGGGAAAACCTTAATTCACAGGGAATAAACGGTCTCACCAGTATAAAAAGATTAAAAGAAGCGCCATGGTATCTGGCGGCACATTATCCGCTGACAGAAGCCTATGCGCCGCTACAAAGGGCAAAATATGCCTTTGTTGCCGTGCTGCTAACCTCCATGTCTCTGGTGGTGGTGGCAGTATGGTTTAGCATGCGACCGGTCGTTGCCCCCTTGCAGCGTCTGACCGCCCATTTGCAGCATTTAGGCAGTAAACAGGGTGAGCAGCGTTTTCTTAGCGTTGAGACGTCTGACGAAATAGGACGTTTGACCACGGTATTTAATGAGCTGCTGCAAGAACTTGATGACGACGTGGCAGCCCAGGAGGAGGCTGCCGAGATCTATCGCGTGGTTGCCGAGTTCACCAACGAAGTTGCCATCTGGCAGCTTGAAAATGGGGATATCCGCTATATTTCTCCCAACTGTTTCAAAATTCTGGGGTATCAGGATGCTGAATTCTATGCTGACCCAGCCCTGCTTGCCACATTGATTTACCCTGATGACCAGCAGGCCTGGCAGGATCATTGTCCCGGCAGCTGCTCAATGGAGAGTAACGGGCTTGAAATCAGGCTTGTGGTCAAGGATGGATCAACCCGTACGTTCAGACATTTTTGCCGCCAGGTGGTTGACCGGCAGGGACAGCCTGATGGCATTCGCAGCAGCTGGCTTGATATTACCGGGGTGCAGCATATTGAGGCAATGGCGCGCAAACTGGCCCGCGCTGTGGAACAAAGTGCCAGCACCATTGTCATCACCAACACGGATGGTGCCATTGAATATGTAAATCCACGATTCACTATTACCACCGGCTACACCATGGAAGAGGTTGTTGGTTTGAACCCACGGGTGCTGAAATCCGGTGAGATGCCACCAGAGGAATATGCTGAACTGTGGCGCACCATTACCAGCGGCAAAGAGTGGCGGGGTGAGTTCCATAACAAACGGAAGGACGGTATCCTTTATTGGGAGGCAGCCTCAATATTGCCGTTAACAGACAAAAACGGAACTATTTCCGGTTATCTGGCCGTTAAAGAGGATATTACCGAGAAAAAGGCTTCAGAATATTTGATGCTGGAACTGTTCCGACAGGTTGAACAGGCAAAACTTGAGTGGGAACAGACCCTTGATAACCTCCATGACTTCATTATCCTTACCGACCCGGATCACCGGATCAGGCGTTATAACCGGATACTGGCAGATATGACCGGGGTGGATGTAACAGAACTGGTTGGTAAGGATTGGCGCGACCTGCTGCAGGAAACAGGGTTTAAATTTGTTCACTTTAACGCCAGTAGTGGTGAGCTGATCCATATTCTTTCAGGCCGTAGTTATGACATAAATATTTACCCTCTGACTGCAGATTCCAGTGAGATTCAGGGCTTTGTAATTTCACTGAATGACACCACCAAACTTCGTAGTACTACCAATGAACTGGAAAAGGCATTGGCAGGACTTGAAGAGGCCCAGTTGCAGATCTATCAACAGGAAAAAATGGCCTCCATCGGTCAGCTGGCAGCCGGTGTTGCCCATGAAATCAATAACCCCATGGGTTTTATTACCAGCAACCTCAGCAGTCTGGAAAAATATGTCAGTCGTTTGAACGAGTACATCAGTGTGGTTGATGATGCCGTGCAGGGGTGTGGTGACCCTGTTGTTTCAGCGCCAGTACAGGATACCCGCAAACGGTTGAAGATTGATCGTATCCTTGATGATGCCCATCAGCTGATAGCAGAAAGCCTGGACGGTGCCGGACGAGTACGCAGGATCGTGCAGGATCTGAAGAATTTTTCGCGGGTGGACCAGGCAGAAACGGCTCTGATTGACCTGAATGAGGCACTTGAAACCACCATTAACATCGCCTGGAATGAACTGAAATACATCGCTGACCTGCACCGAGAATTTGGCGATATTCCCAGGATAAGCTGCTTTCCCCAGCAGCTGAATCAGGTCTTTCTGAATCTGCTGGTAAATGCTGCCCATGCCCTGGGAGAAACCCATGGTGACATTACCGTGCGTACTGAACTGCAGGATGATCAGGTTCTGGTCAGGGTCAGCGACACCGGTTGCGGTATGCCTGAAGAGGTACAACGCCGGATCTTTGAACCGTTTTTCACCACTAAGGAAGTTGGCAAAGGGACTGGTCTCGGGCTTTCCATCAGCTATGACATCATCAAGAAACATGGCGGATCAATTGAGGTCCAGAGCGAAGTGGGGCGAGGCACAACCTTTACGGTCCGGCTGCCGGTAAGCGGTCCTGGCAGCAAGGAGGAGTAGTCGGCATGCTGCGAATACCGATGGAACATACACCTTCCGGTGGTTTCCTGAACCGGATGGCACTGGGGCTTATCCTGCTGTTGGTGGTGGTCAGTCTGCCGGCCATCTATAGCTTGTCACACAGCCGGGTCAAAATAGAACAGGAAATGGCACATGATTCACAGGCAACGGTGCTCATTTTGGGTCAATCAGTCAGCAATACTTTTGATAAAATTGACTACGCACTTCAGATTACAGTTGAAGCAATGCTGCATCAGCACCTTGATGGGGTAAATAACCGGATACTGCTCCAGTCCATCGATAAACAGTTCAAGCGTCTTCCTGAACTTGAAAACCTGATGATTGCTGATGCCAAGGGCAGTGTATTAACAGGAAGTGGTTACAAACCATCCGGGCCGGTTAACATTTCTGATCGAAACTATTTTATTTATCTACGTGATCATCCTGATGCAGGAATGGTTTTATCAAGACCGATCGTCAGCAAGATCAGTGGTAAATGGGGCGTTCTCTGCGCACGCAGGATCACGTATCCGGGCAAGCTGTTTGGTGGAGTGGCCTTTGCTGTTTTACCTCTACAGTATTTTACTGATCTGTTCAGTAAGGCCTCTTTAAATCAAAGCGGTAGTATCAGTCTGCGATCTGCAGATCTTGCTCTGATTGTCTATTACTCCCCCTTGCAACAGAAGTCGGGTTCCACATATGCCAGTGGCAGTAAGGAGGTCTCGCTGGAATGGCAGCGGAGGCTGGCCAAAGGTGAAATTGCTCACGGAGACTATCGCGCCGTAAGCGCTGTTGACAGTGTCAAACGCAGCTATTCCTATCGCCTGCTGCAGCCGCACCAGCTCTATCTGAATGTCGGACTGGCAGAGGATGACTACCTTGCTGGCTGGCGGAAGGAACTGCTGCTGACAGCGCTTTCCCTTGTCTTCTGCTGGGCCGGTGCGCTGCTGCTGATCCGTCAGATGTACTATTACAAGCGTCAGGCAGAACTTGAACAGTTGGTGCAGGAGCGTACCAGAACATTGACTGATACCAGTCATGAACTGGCACAAAATGAAGAACGGCTCCAGGCACTTTTGGATATCAGCGAGTATCAGGCATCGGATATCCAGGGCCTGCTGGATTACGCCCTTGAAAAGGTCATAACCATTACCCGCAGCAAAATTGGGTACATCTACCACTACCATGAAGCGACCCAGGAGTTTGTCCTGAATACCTGGTCAAAGGAGGTTATGCCTGCCTGTACCGTGGCAAATCCTTCAACCATCTACAAGCTGGAGAAAACCGGTATCTGGGGTGAGGCGGTGCGCCAGCGCAGGCCGATCATGGTCAATGACTTTGACGCCCCTGAACCGCTGAAAAAAGGGTATCCCGAAGGGCATGTCCATCTGACCCGTTTTCTGACCGTGCCGGTGTTTGACCTGCATCAGGCCATTGTGGCGGTGGTGGGGGTTGCCAATAAGGAACAGCCCTATACAGAGCAGGATAGCCAGCAATTAAGCCTTTTGATGGCAGAGGTCTGGCGGATTTCCCAGCGGATTGAGCTTGAAAAAAAGCTGGTTAAGGCTGGTCATGAATGGCAGTCCACCTTTGATGCCATCAGTGACAGTGTCAGTCTGATTGACCGGGATATGCGGATTCTGCGCTGTAACCAGGCCTGCAGACAGCTCTTTAAGCGTGAATTCAAGGACATTATCGGTCATCACTGCTGGGAGGTCATCCATAATGCAGATGGCCCGATAGAAGACTGCCCCATGCTGCGGTGCCTGCAAACCCGCAAAACCGAAAGCCAGCTCATTTTCCAGGGAAACCGCTGGCTGCATTTGACGGTTGACCCGCTTCTGGATGAACAGCATGAGGTGACCGGGGCGGTGCTTATTATCCATGATGATACTGACCGGGTTGTTTCCGATCAGTCCCAGCGTGAACTGCTTTCCATGCTGGAAGCGGTCCAGAATGAGCTGTATGTCTTCAGTCCAGATACCCTGCTGTTTGAATATGTTAATCAGAGCGCACTGAACAACCTTGGTTACAGCCTGACGCAACTGCAAACCATGACGCCGCTGGATATCAAACCATTGATGCACAGGCGGGAGTTCGTTGCTTTAATCGCCTCGCTGGCCACCGGCAATGTGCCTTTGCTGCGTTTTGAAACCATGCATCAACGTGCCGATGGCACAAGCTATCCGGTGGATGTTAACCTGCAGATGGTGGCTACCCATTCCGGTCGTCGCTGTCTCGCGGTTATTCATGACATCACCGAGCAGCAGCAGCATCGTGAGGCGTTGCGCGCCAGTCAGTCGCTGGTGGAATCGATTATGAATTCACTCAAAAGCACCATTGCTGTGCTTGATGAAAATGGATTGATCATTCGGGTGAATCTGGAGTGGAGCGCCTTTGCAGCAGAAAATGGCGGATCTGCTGAACTTATTGCTGGTGTTGGCCTTAATTATCTGGAGGTCTGCCAGCGGGCTGCTGTTGACGACACAGAAGTTGAAGAGCTGCTGGCAGGTATCATATCCGTGCAACAACGTGTACTTCCTGTTTATTCAGCTGAATATTCCTGTCACAGCCCCACAGAACAGCGTTGGTTTATCGTGTATGTGGTCCCTCTGGAAAATTCAACAGGCGGGATCGTATTGACCCACCTGAATATCACCAGCAGAAAGCTGGCTGAAATTGCACTGGCAATTGAACGGGACCGGCTGGAAATGGCCTCTGATGCAGGCAATATTGCCCTCTGGGATTGGGATATGCTCAGCGGTGCCTTGATCTGGTCAGATTCAGTTGACCGGATGATGGGGGTAGAACCGGGCGTTTTCCCCCGAACAATTACTGCGTGGGAAGCAGTGATTCATCCAGAAGATCTTGCACGGGTCAATCAGGCCCTGTCCAGTCATATAGAGCACAATATACCCTATGTTATTGATTACCGGGTTCGCAACAGTGCTGGCAGCTACATGGATTGGCATGATACCGGTCAGGTCTACTTTGATCCTTCAGGAACACCGATCAGAATGTCCGGCGCCTGTATTGACATAACCGATCGGAAAAAAGATGAAATGCAGATCCGTGAACTGTATGCCCAGCTGTTGCAGAATGAAAAAATGGCCTCCATTGGCCAGCTTTCTGCCGGTATTGCCCATGAGATCAATAACCCGATGGGGTTTATTAACAGCAACCTGGGTACCCTTGAAAAATATGTGGATAAATTTGATCGTTATATTGCCACCCTGGAACCGTTGGTGCAGAACTGCTGTACTGAACAGCAGCAACAGGCTGTGCAGGCCCTGCGTAAAGAATTAAAGCTGGAGTATGTGTTGCGGGATATCCGACAACTGCTTGAAGAATCCAGCGATGGCGCCGGCAGGGTGATGCGGATTGTGCAGGACCTGAAGACCTTCTCCCGCAGTGACACGGCCCAGATTGCCAGGGCAGAGCTGCATCAGTGTATTGACAGTACCATCAATATTATCTGGAACCAGATCAAGTATGTCGCCGAGCTGAAAAAGGAATACGGCGATCTGCCCAAGGTGCCCTGTAATGTTCAGCAGGTTAATCAGGTGTTTATGAACCTGCTGGTAAATGCCTGTCACGCGATTCAGGAAAAACAGGCCGATGAACTTGGGACCATCACGGTGCGGACCTGGGCTGACAGTGACAATGCCTATATTGCAATAGCTGACACCGGGTGCGGTGTACCTGATGAGGTGCGCCACAGAATCTTTGAGCCGTTTTACACCACCAAAGAGGTGGGCAAGGGAACCGGTCTGGGGCTTTCCATCAGCCATGAAATCATCAAGAAACATGGTGGGGAACTGACGGTGGAAAGTGAAGTGGGCAAGGGTACCACCTTTACCATCAGTCTGCCTTTAGTGCAGCCAGCATCAGCTAGTACAGCGACTTAGCCAGGAGCTTTTGATGAGTCCAACCGCTTATATCTACCGTATTGTGGCAGATTACTCCTCTGATCTGGTTTACCTGATCTTGCCGGACAATACCCTTGGCTATATTTCGCCTAATTGTGAGTCTGTTTCAGGTTTCAGTGTTGAAGAGTTATCTCCTGATCTTGCAGCTCTGCAAAAGATTATTTCACCGGATAATTTGCAGATCTGGCAGGATCATCTGAAGATGCACCGGACAAAGCTGCAAACGCCAAACAGCATTAACATCAAACTGGTTGATAAACTTGGTGATGAACATTGGGTTTCCCATACCTGCCAGCAAATCAGTGATGATGATGGTCTGTTTCTGGGGATTCGAGGCAGTTTTGCCGATATTTCAGACATGATGCACCTGCATGAAATGCTGGACAAACAGAAGACCTTTCTTGAACAGATGATCGGCAATGCTGCTGTTCCGATCTTTGTGCTGGATGAAAGTCATCGCATCGTGATCTGGAATAATGCCCTGCAGGATCTGACCGGGTTCAGCAAAGAAGAACTGATTGGCACAAAACGCCAATGGACGCCGTTTTACAACCACGAGCGCCCGGTGCTGGCTGACTTTATTCTGTCTGATCACCAGTCAGACGACAACCTCTATGCCTATATACACCCTTCACTGCATATCCCCGGTGCCCTGCAGGCTGAAGGCTGGTATGAAAACCTGGGGGGAAAACGGCGCTATATTCTGTTTGAGGCCTCACCGATCCATGATCAGCAGGGTAACAGGATTGCCGCCATTGAGACTGTGCTGGATATGACTGAGCGGAAGCTGCTTGAAGAAGAGCTGGAGCGGAACAGGGCAGAGATCGCGCAGCAGCACACCAGGCTGGATAAGTTGTTTGCCCAGGTGGAGGTTGCCAAGCGGGAGTGGGAAGACACTCTGGACTGCATCACCGATATTGTGCTGATGTGCGACACCCAAGGCAATATCCAGCGCTGCAATAGCCCTTTTAGCCAGCTAACCGGGCTTCCGCTCAATGAGATTCTGGGTAAAAGCTGGGCCTCTACGCTGTATGGCCTGGGCTTTGCCATTGATAATTACAAAAACGGGAGTGGCACGCTCCACGACAAGGAAAATCAACGCTTCTTTGACCTGCGCACCTTTCCGCTGCGCAACAAAAACGGTTTTCAGGTGGGTAACGTGGTTAATATCCGTGACATTACGGAGATCAGGGCGATCCATCAGGAACTGGAATCTGCCTACAACCACCTGAAGCTGGTGCAGATGCAGGCGGTTCAACAGGAAAAAATGGCCTCAGTGGGGCAACTGGCAGCAGGGGTCGCCCATGAGATCAATAACCCGATGGGGTTTATTTCAAGCAACCTCTCATCCCTTGCAAAATATATCAACAAGCTTAAGACCTTTGAAGCAACCCTGGTTGAGCTGACCGGAAACAGCGGCAATGCTGCGCTGGTGGATGAGATTGCCAAGACCAAAAAGAATATGAAGATAGATTTTATTATGGAGGATATGGAAAGCCTGCTGGCGGAATCCCTTGATGGTGCAGAGCGGGTACGTCGTATTGTCCAGGATCTTAAGAGTTTTTCCCATGTTGATGAAGCAGAGCTCAAGCCGGTCAGTCTCAATGAAAGTCTGGATACCACCCTGAATATGGTCCGCAACGAAATTAAGTATGTTGCCGAAGTGGTCAAGGAGTACGGTGACCTGCCTCTGGTTACCTGCCGTCCCCAACAGCTGAACCAGGTCTTTATGAATCTGCTGGTAAATGCCGCCCATGCCATTGAGGGACATGGAACCATTACCGTGCGGACCTGGCAGGAGGGGGAAACAGTGCTGATTGCCATTTCCGATACCGGTAAAGGGATTGACCCTGATCATCTGAACAGGATCTTTGAACCGTTTTTTACCACCAAGGAGGTGGGGAAAGGCACCGGTTTGGGGCTTTCAATCTGCTACGACATCATCCACAAACATGAAGGAGAGATTCTGGTGGATAGCACGGTTGGTAGTGGCACCACCTTTACGGTCCGGCTGCCGCTGGTGTCAAAAAATCTTAACGCAGAGTAAGAAGAGAGAAGCAAAGACGCAGAGCGTTAAGGTTTTAAAGGAGAAGTTAATGGCAAAAATTCTGATAGTTGATGACGACATATTCAGCCGCAGCCTGCTTGAAGTAACGCTGCAGAAGGCCGGTCATGAGGTACAGACTTCAGATGACGGTGCAGACGCCCTGCAGCAGGCCCGTATCAAGCCTCCTGACCTGATCATAACCGATGTTATGATGCCGGCTATGGATGGCTTTGAACTTTGTCGTCAATGCAAAGCAGATCAGTCACTTAAACAGGTACCTGTCATCCTTTACTCAAGTGATTATGTTGACAAGCAGGAACAACAACTGGGGTTGGAGCTGGGGGCCTGCCGCTATCTGCTGAAACCAACGCCGCCTGAAGTTCTTACCAAGGTACTTGATGACGTGCTGGCTGAGAGCAGAAAAGCGGGCGTGGCCAGTGCTGAACAACCGTTGGACGATGAAATGAAATTGCTGCGCAGCTACAATGAAGTGCTGTTTAACAAGCTGGAAGCGAAGATGCAGGAGTTGCAACAGACCATTGATGAACAAAAAAAATATGAAGAGACCATGAAGGCGATGCAGGCACAGATTATCCAGCAGGAAAAAATGGCCTCCATTGGTCAGTTGGCTGCCGGAGTGGCCCATGAAATCAACAACCCGATGGGATTTATCACCAGCAACCTGACCTCATTGGGTAAGTATGCTGAACGACTGGATACCTATATAGCTGCGCTGCAAGGTTCCTTGTATGCGTGTCCCCGCCATCCCGGCATGGATGAGCTGGATCAACTGCGTCAGAAGCTGAAGGTGGATTATATCATCAGTGATGTAAACGAGCTGATTAAAGAAAGTCTGGATGGTGCCAACCGGGTTCGCAGAATTGTGCAGGATCTGAAGAGTTTTTCGCGGCTGGATCAGGCAGAACTGACCCATGCCAATCTGAATGAATGCCTTGAAACAACCATTAACATCGCCTGGAACGAACTGAAATATATTGCCACCCTTGAGCGGGAGTTTGGGGATATTCCCCCCATTTCCTGTAACCCCCAACAGTTGAATCAGGTTTTTTTGAATCTACTGGTAAATGCTGCCCAGGCAATGGAACAACAGGGGGTTATCACGGTCAGGACCTGGGCAGAAGCTGATCATGTCTGTGTTTCCGTTGCCGATACCGGCAAAGGGATGCCTAAAGAGGTAAAAGACAGAGTTTTTGAACCATTTTATACGACCAAATCAGCAGGCAAGGGAACCGGGTTGGGGTTATCCATCTCTGCTGATATCATCCGTAATAAACACCATGGTGAAATATCTGTTGCAAGCGAGCCCGGCAAGGGGACGACCTTTACGGTGCGGTTGCCGGTTGAGAATGAATAATTATATTTCACAACCACCACCCCCAGCCCCTCCTTGACAAGGAGGGGAGCTTCAAAGATTCCCCTCCTGTTTCAGGAGCGGGTAGGGGGGGGCAGGTGTAAGTTTTGATGCTTTTAGATTGTAAGGTCGTTGAACAAGGAGCCAGTCATGGAAAACTTTAAAATGCCGGTAAAAATTCTCTGTGTTGATGATGAACGCAATGTGCTGCGTTCGCTGGAGCGAATTTTTCTGGATGATGACTACGAGATTGTGACTGCCGGTTCAGGTGATGAAGGACTTGAGATTATGTCTGAAGCCGGTGACAGTTTTCAGGTGGTGGTGTCGGACTACCGCATGCCGGTCATGAACGGGGTTGAGTTTCTCAAGGCGGTTTATGAGCGCTGGCCGGACACTGTTCGGATTGTGCTTTCCGGTTATGCCGATGCCGGTGCCATAGTTGCTGCCATCAATGAAGGGCATATCTATAAATTCATCCCCAAACCGTGGAATGACGAAGAGCTGCGGGTAACCATCCAGAACTGCCTGGAACGGTATTTCCTGCTCAAGAAGAACCGGGAACTGTTTGATGAACTTGCCGTTACCAATCAGGCATTGGAACAAAAGGTTCTGGAACGGACCGAGGCCCTGGAGCTGCGCAATAAGGCGCTTGAGTTTTCACAGACCATGCTGGGCAATCTGCCGGTAGGAGTAGTGGGGATTGATGAAAGTGGCTTGATTGCCCATTGCAACACGGTTGCAGCCGGTATCCTGAAACAACTGTGTGATGAGTTTCTTGGTATAGATATCCAACATTTTTGCGATGCTCGTCTTAAACTGATGGTGGAGCAGGTTAGAAAAGAGAAGACATTGAACATGGTTGATAGATTTGGTGACCGTTCCTGGCGGGTACTGGGGCGCACGGTCTCCTTTGCCGGCAGTGATGTGGTTGTGTTGGTATTTCTGGAGGTCTGATTAATGCGTACTGTATTGTTTGTGGATGATGAACAGCCGATCCGTAATGCCCTGGAGCGGATGTATCTTGAACGGGATGATCTGCGTTGTCTGTTTGCATCATCCGGTCAGGAAGGGCTTGAGATCATGGAAAGGGAGCAGGTTTGGGTAGTGGTATCTGACTACCTGATGCCCGGCATGCGGGGGATAGAATTTCTATCCAAGGTCAAGGCTCGTTGGCCCCATACGATCCGAATCATGATGACCGCCTATGCCGATCTTACCATCGCCATTGATGCCATTAACAAAAGCGAAGCATTTCGTTTTGTCACCAAACCCTGGAACAACCAGGAACTGATGGAGGTGGTTGATGAGGCCTTGATGCGCTATGAGCTGATACATTCCCTTAAATCCACCGAGGATGAGACCGTCTACCTTTCGCTGGCACAGACCGTTGAACTGAAAGATCCCTATACCAAGGGGCATTGTGACCGGGTTGCCCGCTATGCAGTTAGCCTTGGCAAGGCGATGGGGCTTCCTGAACAGCAGCTGGAAGAGATCAAACATGGCAGCTGGTTACATGATTGCGGCAAGATCGGGGTGCCTGAACGTGTGCTGAACCACCCCGGCAAACTGAATGAAGACGATATGGAATCAGTCATGCAACATCCCCGCTGGGGCTCGGATGTTGCCCGTCAGGCCCACATGTCAGAAGTGGTGGTGAATGTCATCCTGTATCACCATGAACGGTTTGACGGAGCCGGCTATCCTTCCGGTCTGAAGGGTGATGAAATTCCGATTGAGGCCCGCATTGTGGCCATTGCCGATGTCTTTGACGCGCTCTATTCTGATCGTCCCTACCGTAAAGCCTATTCACTTGAACGGGCACTTGAAATTATGCAGGAAATGACTGCTACCCATTTTGACCCTGAACTGGTTAAGACCTTCCTGCCGTTGGCAGAACAGGAGGCATGTTCCCATGAGTGATGAATTGATTCGGCCTGTTGTGCTGTTTGTAGATGACGAGGAGAATATCCTGAAGGCGTTGCAGCGCCTGGTCATGGATGAGGAATTTGATACGGAAATCGCCAACTCAGGTGATGCCGGTCTGCAGAAGCTGGCGACCCTTTCCCAGGTGGCACTGATCGTATCGGACCAGCGGATGCCCGGTATGAACGGAGCTGATTTTCTGCATCAATCCCAACAGCTGGCCCCTGATGCGATCAGGATGCTTTTGACCGGCTATTCTGATATCTCTGCTGCGGCGGATGCCATTAACAAGGGAGGGGCCAGTCGTTACCTGAACAAACCCTGGAATGATGATGATCTGCTGCAGACGCTGAAAGCAGCGGTCGAAACGTGGAAACTGTCAAATGAGAACAAACGTTTGCAGGCCATTGTACAAGCACAGAATGAAGAAATGAAGCAATGGAATGAAAACCTGAAAAACCGGGTGCTGCAACAGACCACTGCCATTCGCAAAAAGGCTGATGACCTGAATGAGGCGCTGATTCAGTTAAAGCAGAACTACAGCGGCATCATTAATGCCTTTTCAGGCCTGGTGGAACTGCGTGGTCAGAAGGCTCAGCAGCATGCCCGCAATGTGACGGAACTGGCTGTTGCTGCGGCCCGGGAATACGGTCTGATGCCGGAGGAGCTTGAGATTATCCGTACTGCAGCCTTGCTGCATGACATCGGAGAAATCGGCTTACCGGAGAATATATTCGACAAGTCACAGGATTATATGACCCAGGATGAGCTGAAGATTTTTAGTCAACATCCGGTGCGGGGTCAGATGGCCATTGACAGTATTGCAGATCTTCGACCAGCCGGTGTTTTAATCCGGCATCACCATGAATATTTTAACGGCTCCGGTTTTCCTGATCATCTGAAAGGTGATCAGATCCCAATTGGGGCCAGGATTCTGGCCTATGCGGATCAGCTGGATAAGGCTGTCACCAGTGGAGGAGATACGGCTGAACAGGCCCTGGCCAGGGTGGAACTGGGGCTTGAAATAAAACTTGATCCGGGCCTGCAACGGGTTTTCAGAAAGGTTGCCCGCTATGCCTACTTCACCATGCCGGAGATCGATCCCAATGCCACGGTTGAATTGGAACTGAAACCTGAAGAGTTGCGGGCCGGCATGATTCTGACCAAAGATCTTATCTCCGGCACCGGTATGATGCTGCTGAACAAAGGGGTGACGCTGGATAACGTCAAGGTTGAGGCTATCCAGCGCTACTACCAGTTGGACCCGCCGCTACATGGCGTGTTTGCCCTGGTCCATGGCAAAGGCTAAGCAGTGATTGAATTTGATGAAGTACAAAAACGGCTGATCCTGAAGCTGGTCTATTACGGTCCGGCCCTGTCCGGCAAGACCACCAACCTGCTCTGTCTGCATGACAAGCTGCTGCAGGATGGTCGTGGTGAGCTGATGATGCTTGATACCACCGAAGACCGTACCATCTACTTTGACCTGCTGCCGTTCTTTTATGAGGCACCTTCAGGCCTGAAGATCAAGCTTAAGGTCTACACCGTGCCGGGTCAGGTACGCCATGACGCTACCCGTAAGGCAGTACTGCAGCGGACTGATGGCGTGGTCTTTGTGGCTGATTCACAAATCAGCCAGCAGGCAGTGAATGCCGAAAGTTTTGCCAACCTGGAGCAGAATCTGGCCCTGGTGGGGCTGGACATTGAAAAACTGCCGTTAGTCATTCAGTTTAACAAGCGCGATCTTACGGATCTGGTCTCAGAGGAAGAGTTGCGAGCCACCTGGGAACCTACCGGCCTACCGCTGGTCATGGCATCATCCTTACTGGGACAGGGGGTGTTGGAGACCTTTCAGGCGGCGGTTGAAGGGCTGTTTGACAGCCTGGATCAGAAGCTGCAGTTGCGGGAGCGGTTTCAGGTAGATAAAGGGACCTTTGTGCAGGCTTTGGTGAGGAAGCTATGACCGAAACCGCTACCCATGTTGAGTTTGTAATCGGCGAAGAAAAGCGTCTGGCCGACATTGTCAGTAAAGTGGAAATTGAACCACTGCTGCGCAGTGCCATCAGGTTGGGGATTAACCGTATTGCCCTGCTTGATGAGGATGATCGGGCCATGGTTGTGGTGGGGGAGGAGCCTGTTGGTGATCTGCCTGCACAACTGCAGAAGCGCTTGTCGGTGCTGGTTGAGGGAGAACCTAAAGGAACCCTGTTGTTTGAAGCCAGAGATCAGATTCCCGGCTTTGAAGCAATAGCTCGCTTGCTGCAGGATGCCCTGCATTTGACGGTTACCAATAACCTGAAGCGGATGCTGACCACAGAGGTACATACCAGCATTGTGCAGGAATCCTATGAACAACTGGTGGCTACCAACCATCGTCTGATGGAGTCGGAACGGCGTTACCGGGAACTGGCCCGAAATCTTGAAATCAAGGTCAAGGAGCGCACTGCAGAGCTGGAAAAGGCCTATCAGCGGATGCTGCAACAGGAAAAACTGGCAGCTGTAGGCCAGTTGGCAGCCGGCATGGCCCATGAGATCAACACACCGCTAGGGTTTATAAAGAGTAACCTGAACAGTTTTGCCAAGTACCAGAACCGGATGGCAGAGATGCTGGGACTGTACCGTCTGATGCTGGACAAAGAGGCCTCACCGGAGGTCGTCAAGCGCCAGACCGAACAACGTTGGAAAGAGCTGAAACTGGATTTTCTGCTGGAAGACAGTGGGGTGCTGCTTGGACAGTCCCTTGACGGCGCTGACAAGATTGCTTCTATCGTCTCGGAACTAAAAAGTTTTGCCCATCTGGACGGCATGGAACAACAACCAATGGACCTCCAGCAGGAACTGAAACAGCTGCTGGCCAGCCTTGCCCCGCAGTTCCCACCCGATACCCGTCTGACTGCGGATCTGCAGCCGCTTCCCGCACTTGTCTGTCGGGTGCCATTGGTACTGCATGCCTTTGCCAATATTCTGGATAATGCCATCAAATCACGCAGCGACGGGCTTGATCTAACGGTCTCTGCAACCCAGGATGCTGGTCAGATTCTGGTTACCATTACGGATAATGGTTGCGGTATTCCGCAGGAGCAGCTCTCCCGCGTCTTTGAACCGTTTTTTACCACCCGTCCGGTTGGTAAAGGCAGTGGTATGGGGTTGACCGTGGCCCGGGAGGCGATTCTTGGCGCAGGGGGCAGCATTGAGCTTGAATCGGTGGCAGGACAGGGCACCACCTGCAGGGTGCAGCTGCCATGCGGCTCACCAGCTTGTACAGCTGCTTGATCATTACTTTTTAAGAAAGCAGGTGTGTCATGAAGAACTGCTTGATCTTTTTGGTAACAGCCCCTGCTACTTCGATGCGGAAGCTGTCTGTATGCCTTTTTCTGGCTTGTATGCTGCTGTTTTCTATGGTTGTTTGTGCACCTGCAGAATCCCCAAAAGAGATTAAAATAGCGGTTCTTGCCCTGCGTGGTGATGCTGTTGCTCTTAAAACATGGAGCGCAACCGCTGACTATCTTGCCAAAAAAATTCCCGGTACCACGTTCCGTATCATCCCCTACGATTTCAAGACCATCGGTCCTGCAGCCCAGCGCGGTGACTTTGACTTTGTGATCGCCAATTCCTCCATGTATGTCGAACTTGAGGCGTTGTACGGTGTAACCCGAATCGCCACGCTGCAGGGTCTTAGCCCGGGACGTACCTCCACACTGTTTGGCGGTGCGATTTTCTGCCGAAGTGATCGCAATGATATTACGACCCTATCCGACATCAAGGGCAAAGCTTTTGGTGCAGTTGAACAGAATTCCTTTGGGGGCTGGCGTATGGCCTGGCGGGAGCTTCATGGCGCCGGGATCGACCCTTACCATGATTTCAGCCAACTGGAGTTTGTCGGTACCCACGATGGTGTCGTGCAAGCGGTGCAGGAGCGCAGAATTGATGTCGGCACCGCCCGTTCCGGCATTCTTGAGGAGATGGCCAAGGAGGGCAAGATCAAGCTGGCTGACTTCAAGATCATCCATCAGCAGTATAATGATCAGTTCAACCTGTTACACAGTACACGCCTGTACCCGGAATGGCCCTTTGCCCGCTTGCGGCAGACCAATGACAAACTGGCGCAGCAGGTTTCTATTGCCCTGTTAAGTATGCAGCCACAAGATGAAGCAGCCCGAAAGGCCGGGATTTATGGCTGGACCACCCCCCACGACTACAATGACGTCCATGAACTGTTCAAAGAGCTGAAGATCGGGCCGTACAAGGATTACGGCATGATCACCCTGGCAATGGTGTTGCAGAAATACCTCTATCCGATTGTCGGCGGTCTGGTGTTTGTGCTGCTGCTGGTGTTATTTGCCGTGTTCATGCTGCGGCTGAATGATCGCCTGAACCGCACGAATCAGGAGCTGGAACAGGCTCACCGTGACCTGAAGGAGGTCCAGTCCAGGATACTGCAGAATGAGAAAATGGCATCCATTGGACAGCTGGCAGCCGGGGTTGCCCATGAGATCAATAATCCAAACGGTTTTATCCTGAGCAACCTGCATGCTATGCACAAATATCTGGTTAAAATAAAAGAGTTTATCTCCTTTCAGGATGCAACTCTTTCCTCTGTTACAACGGATATACATGACCAGATCCAGCAAAAAAAACGTAGCCTTAAAATAGATTTTGCCCTTGAAGATATGGAGGCTCTTGTTCAGGAATCCCGTGAAGGTGCAGAGCGGATCAGAAATATCGTTAAGGATCTGAAGGATTTTTCACATCTTGACCAGGCTGCATTGGTGCAGGCTGATATCAACGCCTGCATTGAAAATACCCTGGCTATGGTCTGGAACGAGCTTAATTTTAAGGGGAAACTGGTAAAAGAGCTGGGCGCACTTCCCAAAGTGGACTGTAATCCTGGCCAGATCAATCAAGTGCTGACGAATCTGTTACTTAATGCCGCCCAGGCTGTTGAAGATGGGGGAGCGGTCAGCATTAAAACCTGGGCAGAACAGAACTCAGTCTGTGTTGCCATCAGCGATACCGGCCCCGGCATTCCTATTGAGATCCGGGGGCGCCTGTTTGAACCGTTTTTTACCACCAAGGATGTGGGTAAGGGGGCTGGCCTGGGACTGAGCATCGCCTACGACATTGTCAAAAAGCACAATGGCGAGATTACAGTTGTCAGCGAAATGGGCAAGGGAAGCTGTTTTACGGTACGGTTGCCGGTGAGTGAATCCTGACGTTGTTTGAGGGATAAAGCCATGAAGGATCGAACTCAGGAAATACTGCGTGTTGCGGTGGTGTTGCTGCTGTTTGTTATAGTGATGCCGACACTGGCCCTGGCTCAGTACGACCTGAAGCTGACCCCGGAGGAGCAACAATGGCTGAAGGCCCATCCCAGGATCAGGATCGGTATGATGGAGGCCTGGCCGCCGCTTAACTTTGTGGATAAGACCGGTAGGCCGCAGGGGATCGGGGTGGATTATGTGGCTGCCCTGAACAAACGCCTGAATAATGCTATCGAGCTGGTACCGGGGCCGTTCAAGCAAAATCTGGAGCTGACGCTGCAGGGGCAGTTGGACGGGATCATGGATATCACCCAACGTCCTGAACGGGAGGCCCGGTTTTTCTTTACCCGGCCCTACATCGTGATTCCCCATGTGCTGGTGGGGCGCAAGGGTGGCAGCTATTACACCCGTGAGGCAGAGCTGGGAGGTAAGATTGTCGCACTTGAGCGTGGTTTTCGTAATGTGATCTATTTTAAGGAGCAGTACCCGTCTGTAGTGCTGCGGGAGTACGACTCCACCGCCGCTGCCCTGGATGCGGTCAGTCGCGGAGAGGCCGATGCCTATGCCGGTAACCGGGCTGTGGCGGTCTATCTGATCGAAAACGAACTGCTCAACAACCTGCAGCTAATGGGCAGTCTGGCAGAGCCCCGTTCGATCCTGCAGTTCGGTGTTCCCCACGCCAACCGGCCATTGGCGGGTATCCTGGACAAGGCCCTGGCAACGCTGACAGTTGATGAAGAGCGCAAGATTGCCGGTAAGTGGATTGAGCAGAAACATGACTATTCCCTGATCTGGAAGATTGTAGCTGGTGCGCTGGCCGTGATTGCCCTGTTTGCCTTCTGGAACCATCGCCTCAAGCAGGAGGTGCAGACCCGGATTGAGGCAGAGGCACGACTGCAGCAAGAACGTCTGCGAGTGGAGCAGATGCTGCTGGAACAGGTGGCGCAGGCTGCTGAACTGCAGGAGGCCAAAGAGCGGGCCGAGGCGGCAGATCGGCTGAAATCAGCCTTTCTGGCCACCATGTCCCATGAACTGCGTACCCCGCTCAACTCCATCATCGGCTTCACCGGCATCCTGCTGCAGGGGCTGGGCGGGCCGGTCAATGCTGAACAGACCAAGCAGCTGAACATGGTCAAAAACAGCGCCAACCACCTGCTGTCACTGATCTCTGATGTTCTGGATATCTCCAAGATTGAGGCTGGTCAGTTAACGGTGGCCTGTGAGCCGTTTGATCTGTCAGCGTCGCTGGTGAAGACGGTCCAGATTATTCGCCCCCTGACTGAGCGAAAAGGGCTGGAGCTGGCGCTGCAGATTGACCCGGAGGTGGGGCAGATCAGTAGTGATGAACGCCGGGTGGAACAGGTGCTCTTGAACCTGCTTTCCAATGCGGTCAAATTTACTGAAACCGGCAGTATCACCGTACAGGCGACACGGGAAGACAACAGCTACGTTGTTATGGTTACCGATACCGGCATCGGCATAGCACCGCAACAGGCCGAATGTCTGTTCAAGCCGTTCTACCAGGTGGATAGCGGCCTGACCCGTAAGTACGAAGGAACGGGCTTAGGGCTCTCCATCTGCAAGAGACTGGTGGAACTGATGGGGGGCAACATCTGTCTAACGAGCGAGCCGGGACAGGGAAGTACGTTCAGTTTCAGATTGCCGGTTGCACGGGAACTGCGGCATACCCCTCCGGATAGTGGCACACAAAGGGGTGATGCTGTCACGGGAGAGCAAGGATGAGTACTGGTCAGCCTGATACAAAGCATCTGATGCCCTATGGTTTTCATTGGAGTGTGCCGGTTGTGGTGCTGTCAGGCCTGGTGTTGACGGTTGTGCTGTTCTGGTTGGTCAGACAGTCAGAGCTGGCTTCCTTCAAGATCCGCCTGGAAAGCGATGTTGCGTTACGTACCGACACCATTGTGAACAAAATTGATGACACACAGCTGGTAGTGATCGCATTGCGCAATTTTATTGTGGCATCAGATAAGGTCACACGCACTGATTTTGCCGATTTTACGCTTCCGTTTTTGCAAATTGGCAATGAGATCAAGGCACTTTCCTGGAACCCCCGTGTTGCCAATGATCAACGGCGACGTTTTGAAGAACAGGGACGCAGTGAGCAGATTGCACAGCGTGGTATTACAGAACGGAACAGCACGGGTGGCCTTATTTCTGCCGCCACCCGTGGTACCTATTATCCGGTCTGGTATATTGAGCCGATGGCTGATAACCGCAAGGCGATCGGCTTTGATGTGGGATCAGACCCGGTCAGGCTGGCAGCCTTGGAACAGGCGCGGGATACAGGCAGGCCAACGGCAACAGAACGGATCATGCTGGTGCAGGATGGTCAGCCCAAATACAGCGTACTGGTCTTTAATCCACTTTATGCCAGAGGGATGCCGGTTGCAACGGTTGCAGAGCGGCGTAAGGCTTTGCAGGGCTTTACCGTGGTGGTGCTGAACATGGAAAAACTGCTTGCCGCTTCACTCACAAAAACCGCGCCTATCGGTCTTCCCTTTGATCTGCTTGACCTGTCTGCACCAAAGGAACGTCAGTTACTGCATCATTGGCCTGCACGACTGAATGGAGACGGTTCATGGTATTCCCTCCTGTTTCCTGATCTGCCTGCCACCACAAGGAAATTCTCTTTTTGCGGACGGGAATGGGCATTGGTTATGACCCCCAGCCAAGCCTATATGACGAACAACTACCCGCTGGGCTACTGGCTGCTACTGCCGTCAGGCCTGTTGTTAAGTATTCTGTTGGGATCATATTTTCGTACCTTGACCACACAGCACCAAAGACTTGAGAAAGTTGTCGTAGAACGCACTGCAGAACTTGTCTTGAGTGAAACCAGCCTGAAGGAGTTAAACAGCCATCTTGAAGAGCGCGTGAATGAACGCACCCGGCAGCTTGAAACTGCCATGCTGTCCCTTTCGCAAGCCAAAGAACGGGCAGAAATGGCTGATCAGATCAAATCGGCTTTTCTGGCCACCATGTCCCATGAACTGCGCACCCCGCTCAACTCCATCATCGGCTTCACCGGTATCCTGCTGCAGGAACTGGGCGGGCCGCTTAATGCGGAGCAGAGCAAGCAGCTGACCATGGTCAAGAACAGCGCCAGCCACTTGCTCTCGTTAATAAGTGATGTGCTGGATATTTCAAAGATTGAGGCCGGGCAGCTTACCGTGTCTGCTGCGCCGTTTGATCTTGCAGAATCAATCCGCAAGGTAACCCAGACGATTCAGCCGTTGGCAGAAAAGAAGGGGCTGCAACTGGAGGTTCTCATTGCTGATGATCTGGACGGCATTATTAGTGACGAACGGAGGGTTGAACAGGTACTCCTGAACCTGCTGTCCAATGCGCTGAAATTTACCGAGCAGGGCAGCATCACCGTGCAGGCGGCCAGGGAGGCCGATGCGTATATCGTGACGGTAACTGATACCGGCATCGGTATTGAGCTGGATCAGGCAGAGCGGTTATTTAAACCGTTCTATCAGGTTGATAACGGCTTAAGCCGCAAGTACGAAGGCACCGGTCTGGGGCTTTCCATCTGCAAGAAGCTGGTGGAACTGATGGGGGGCAGTATCTGGCTGGAGAGCGAACCCGGCAAAGGGAGCACGCTTGGTTTCAGATTGCCGATAACACAGGAAGTGACGTCATGAGATCACGGCAAAGAGATATCCCGCTCTGTGGCTGGTATGGCGTGTGGCCTGCATTGCTCTGGCTGCTGCTGATAGGCTGCTGCATAGCACCGTGTCAGGCTGTTGCAGAAGAGGTCACGGTACGGGTTGGGGTCTATGAAAACGAGCCAAAGATTTTTACCTCATCCACAGGCAGGCCCACTGGCATTTTCATTGAAATCCTGGAACATATTGCAGGGCTTGAGGGCTGGAAACTGCAGTATGCACCTGGCAGCTGGGCAGAAGGGATAAAACGGCTTGAAAAGGGCGAGCTTGATCTGATGCCTGATGTAGCCTACACGGCTGAGCGGGAAAAACGGTTTCTGTTTCACAAGACCCCGGTGCTGACCGGCTGGTCGCAGGTCTATGCCCGTAAAGGCAGCGGTATTCAGTCGATCCTTGATTTGAACGGCAAACGGGTTGCCGCCCTTGAAAAAACAATCCAGCTTGAGACCTTCACCCGTATGGCACACAGCTTTGGGTTAAAAATAGACCTTGTACCGGTTCCGGACTACAAAACCGAATTTGAGATGATCGCTGCAGGCACGGTTGATGCCGGACTTACCAACCGTTTTTACGGGTTGCGAAATGCACGTAAGGCAGGTCTTGAGGACACGCCGATCATGTTTGACCCGGCCCCGTTCTTTTTTGCAGCTCCCCACGACAGATCCGCATACCTGTTGGAGGTCATCGACCGACACCTTGCAGACCTGAAGAAAGACCCTCAATCCGTCTATTATACCGTCATGAAGCGCTGGACTTCTGAAGAGGTGCAGTTCAGGCTGCCGGTATGGCTGCAACTCAGCCTCGCCATGGCCGGTGTTGTGCTGATAATGAGTCTGGCCGGAAGCCTTGTCTACAAACAGCAGCTCCGTGCGCGTACCAGAGATTTAGTGCAGCGTGAGACTGAGTTGAAGGAGCTGAACGCCCACCTTGAAGAACGGGTGTCTGACCGCACCCGGCAGCTTGAACAGGCTATGCGGGAACTGGCCCTGTCAAAGGAACGGGCTGAACAGGCAGATCACAGTAAATCCGCCTTTCTGGCCACCATGTCCCATGAACTGCGTACTCCGCTTAATTCCATCATCGGCTTCACCGGTATCCTGCTGCAACGGCTGTGCGGCCCCCTGAACGATGAGCAGGACAAGCAACTGAATATGGTTAAGAACAGTGCCCAGCATCTGCTGTCGCTGATTTCTGATGTGCTGGATATCTCCAAGATTGAGGCCGGTCAACTGACCGTTGCAGCAGAGCCGTTCAACCTGAAGGAGTCGCTGCAGAAGGTGGTGCAGACCATACGCCCCCTGGCCGAAAAGAAGGGGCTTGAGCTGTCGCTGGATATTGCACCGGAGGTGGGGGAGCTGGTCAGCGACCTGCGGAGGGTGGAGCAGATCCTGCTGAACCTGCTTTCCAATGCAGTCAAGTTTACGGATCAGGGCGGGGTGCATGTCACCTGTCTGCTGGAACAGGGTAGTTATCTGACCACGGTCAGTGACACCGGCATCGGCATCCGTGAAGAGGATCTGGCAGGGCTGTTCAGACCGTTCCGGCAGGTTGACGCCGGTCTGAACCGCAAATACGAGGGAAGCGGCCTGGGGTTGTCGATCTGCAAGCGGTTGGCAGAGCTGCTGGGGGGCGACGTGGGGGCCCGCAGCAGCTATGGCTCCGGCAGTACCTTCTGGGTCACCTTACCGGTTCCGTGTGATGAATTGGACCTGCAACCGCAGGCTCTCCCCTCTAAGGCTGTTCCGGCAACGCCTGTACCTGCTGCTGCCCATCCGACTGCGCCCTCTGCAGCAGGGCAGCCGATTGCCTGTGTTGCCCAATTGCTGGTCTGGCTGAAACAGCACGACCTGCGGGGGCTGGAGCTGTTTGAACAACAGTTCGACGCCATTGCAACCGTTCTTGGCGAACAGTTTAATGCAGTTGAAGGGGCGATCCGGCGTTTTGATTTAGATACGGCATGGGCGCTGCTGGAGCAGCGGATGAACAACAGTCACAACACCGGTTCCAATGACGTTGAAGCGGTTTCAGCCGACGCTCAAACCGTGCTGGTGGTGGATGATGTTCCCCATAATGTTGCGCTGTTGGGCACCATGTTAAAGGAACGCTATCGGGTCAAGGTGGCGGTCAATGGCGAACAGGCCCTACGGGTTGCCCGTATGACGCCTCAACCGGATCTGATGCTGCTGGATATCATGATGCCCGGCATGGATGGTTATGAGGTCTGCCGACAGCTGAAGGCCGAAACCGTCACCCGCGACATACCGGTGATCTTTCTGACCGCCCGTAACGATGCCGAGGATGAACAACAAGGGCTGGAACTGGGGGCGGCTGACTACATTGTCAAGCCGTTCAGCCCGGCCATTGTCATGGCACGGGTTGCCAATCAGCTTGCCATGAAAGGGGTGGCTGACTTCCTGCGTGACCAGAACCAGTACCTTGAACAGGAGGTGTTCAGGCGCACCGAAGAGGTGCGGGCGATCCAGGAGGTGACGATCCTGGCCCTGGCCTCACTGGCTGAGACCCGTGACAGCGCCACCGGTAATCACCTGCGCAGAACCCAGCAGTATGTCAGGCTGTTGGCCCGTCAGCTGAAAGAACATCCGAGGTTTGCCGGGCAGCTTACTGATCAGACCAGTGCCATACTCTACAGGTCGACGCCGCTGCATGATATCGGCAAGGTGGGGGTGCCTGACCGTATTCTGCTGAAGCCGGGTGCTTTGACCCCTGAAGAGTTTGAGATCATGAAGAGCCATACCGTTATCGGGGTAGAAGCGATTGAACATGCCGAGCATTCGTTGGGCACCTCGGTGGAATGCCTGCGGATTGCCAAGGATATTATCCGGCATCATCAGGAAAAATGGGACGGCAGCGGCTATCCCGACGGTCTGGCCGGTGAGGCGATATCGGTCTATGCACGCCTGATGGCAGTGGCTGATGTCTATGATGCCTTGATCAGTCGGCGGGTCTACCGGCAGGGGATGGGCCATGACCAGGTGGTGAAGATTATACGGGACGGCAGCAACAGCCATTTTGATCCTGATGTGGTGACGGCATTTCTGGAACTGCAGGATGAGTTCAGGGCGGTTGCCCAGCAGTTTGCTGATACGGAGAGCGACTAATCGAAAGGATGGAGACGATGGGAAAGAGGATCTTGTATATCGAAGACAATGAGCAGAACATGTATCTGGTGACCTTTCTGCTGGAAAAGCATGGCTACACCGTGCTGCCGGCCACTGACGGCCAGGAGGGAATCGACAAGGCGGCAGCTGAAAAGCCGGACCTGATCCTGCTGGATATTCAGTTGCCCAAGATGGATGGTCACACCGTGGCCCGCAATCTGCGCAGTAATCCTGATCTGGTTGCCATTCCGATTGTGGCAGTCACCTCCTATGCCATGGCAGGCGACCGGGAAAAGGCCCTGGCCTCCGGTTGTAACGGTTACATTGAAAAACCGATCAACCCTGACACCTTTATACAACAGGTAGAACAGCACCTACCCAAGGAGTAGTCCCATGAGACGAGCCGTAATTGCCGATGACCATGGTGAAAACCTCTATTTTCTTGAGGTGCTGCTGAAGGCACACGATTTTACCGTTGCTTCAGCAGAGAACGGCGCACAGGCTCTGGAGCTGATTCGCGCTGAACCAACAGATCTGGTGATCAGTGATATCCTGATGCCGGTGATGGACGGCTATGCCCTTTGCAAGACGATGAAGGCCGATCCGCTGCTGAAGGATATTCCGTTTATCTTCTACACCGCCACCTTTACCACAGCCCAGGATGAGGAGCTGGCCCTGAATCTGGGGGCAGACCGTTTTCTGGTCAAGCCGATGGAGCCGGATGCACTGACGCAGGTTATCAAGCAGGTTCTGGCTGCTCCCCGACCTGAGGCGCGATTGCAGACTCCGAACGGTGAGCGGCAGGTGCTGCAGGAGTACAGTGAGGTACTGTTCCGCAAGCTGGAAAAGAAGATGATGGAGCTGGAGCAGGCCAACCGGGATCTGATCAAAAAAAATGAGGAGCTGCAGAAGACCCGCGAGGAAGCTGATTGTGCCAACCGTGCCAAGCTGCGCTTTCTGAATACGGTCAGTCATGAACTGCGTACACCGCTGAACATCATACTTGGCGCCCTGCAGTTGAGCGAAATTGATCAGGCCTATGATCCAAATATGACCATGGAGGCTAAAAAAGCCCTGTTTTCGATGTTGGAGATGATTGACAATATCCTGGAAACATCCCGCCTTGAGGCCGGAGCACCGATCTTTCGTCAGGGAACGGTGGATCTTGAGCTGTTAGTGACCACGCTGAACAGACTCTTTGCCGTGGCTGTTCAGAACAAGGGCCTTTCTTTACGGTTTTCCCTTGCAGATGATCTGCCACGGCAGTTTCTAGCTGATAGCCAGCATCTGCAGCAGGTATTGGCGCATCTGATGAACAATGCTATTAAATTTACCAAACAGGGTGAGGTCGAGGTTCGCTTCCGCCGTGAGGAAGCCCCTGTCCCCGGCCACACCTGGCTCGTGATTGAGGTGCAGGATAGCGGTGTTGGTATTGACCCGGAAAAACAGCGTCAGGTCTTTGAGCTGTTTACCCAGGCCGATGATTCCAGTACCCGGGCCTTTGGCGGGGTTGGTTTGGGGCTGCACCTGACCAAGCGTCTGGTTGAGCTGATGGGGGGAACCATCAGCCTGCAGAGTAAGCTGTTGGCGGGCTCTATTTTTACAGTGCGCCTGCCGCTGCCAGCAGCTTCTTGATCGGAATCATTCATGGCTTATTCCCATCTCTTCAAAAATACAGCAGCTGACCCGCAGGGACAGCATGATGCCGTTGATCTCGGTGAGCAACCGCAACGTCAGGAACCGTTTACTCTCCTCTTTGTTGATGATGAAGAAGGTGTGCTGAATGCCCTGCGTCGGATCTTCATGGATGAAAACTATACCATCCTGACCGCAAGCTCGGCTGAAAAGGCGTTACACCTGCTGGAGGAACGACAGGTGCATCTGGTGATATCTGATCACCGGATGCCGGGCATGACCGGCGCGGAACTACTGAAGGCGGTACGTGAACGCTGGCCGGAAACGATCAGGATCATGCTGACCGGCTATGCTGATGTCAATTCCATCATGGGGGCGGTCAAGGAAGGGGCGGTCTACAAGTTTATTACCAAACCCTGGAACGATGAAGACCTGCGGCTGACCGTTGCCCTGGCGTTACAGCAGTATCTCTTGATGCATGAAAACCGCCATCTAAAGGATCTGGCACGCCAGCAGCAGGCTAAAATTAAGAACTATGCCGGTCTGTTTGAAGAGAACCGGGGCATGCTGGGTGATATCCTAGTCAAGGCTGGTCTGATTGGTCAGGAGGAGTTGGCTCTGGTCCGCAGACAGCAGGAACAGGGTGAATTTCTTGGCGATACCTTGATCCGGCTTAAGCTGGTGACTGAAAACCATCTGATTGCTGCCATGCAAAAAGAGCTGGGGGTTGAATACCTGGATCTGCGCGAGCTGACCATACCGATCAACGTTGCTCGCGCATTACCACGGGATCTCTGCGAACAAAGCCGTCTGATGCCGATCAAGCTTGATGGCAACCAGTTGACCATTGCCATGGCAGATCCATCCGACATTCTGAAGTGTGACAACATTGCCATGGTGACCGGCCTGCGGGTGGCCAGCGTGCTGGCATCCTCCAGCCAGATCGGTGAACGGCTGAAACAGGTCTGGGAATCCGGCGATCTGGTGGTTGATGACTATAGCGAGCTTGAACCGCTGGACGAGATTGATATTGTTCTGGAAGAGGAAGAAAAAGAGGCATCGGTTGAAGAACTGATCGGTTCATCCAAAGTGCCGCCGGTGATCAGGATTGTAAATGCAATCATCTCCGAGGCGATCCGCTATGGTGCCAGTGACATCCATATTGAGGCAAAAACCAAATATTCCGTCATCCGTTACCGGATTGACGGCATGCTGCATGCCAAGATCAAGATACCGTCAGATCTACATGCAGCAGTGATTTCCCGCATTAAAATCCTTGCCAGAATGGATATTTCTGAGCGTCGCAGGCCCCAGGATGGCAGGATTACCGTCAAGGCCGGCACCCGGATTGTGGATCTGCGGGTTTCATCACTGCCCACCATTAACGGCGAAAAGATTGTGATGCGGATACTGGATAAAAGCTCTGCCATCAAACGGCTGGAAGAGCTGGGGGTGCTGCCGGATGATCTGAAGAAGGTCAGTATCATCAGTAAAAAACCGCAAGGGGTGATCATTGCCACCGGCCCCACCGGCAGCGGCAAGACCACCATGTTATACTCACTGCTGGCAGCCATGATGAACCCCAGTAAAAACTTTGAAACCATTGAGGAACCGGTCGAGTATTTTCTTGAAGAGGCCAATCAGGTTGCTATCCATGACAAGATCGGGCTTTCTTTTGCACAGGTACTGCGGGCCACCATGCGTCAGGACCCTGATGTAATTCTGGTGGGAGAGGTGCGGGACTTTGAAACCGCTGATACCGCTTTCAAGGCCGCTTTAACCGGTCACATGGTGTTGACATCACTGCACACCAACAGCGCCATCGCCTCTATTACCCGACTGATCGATATGGGAATTAAACCCTATATCCTGGCCTCGGCACTTGAGGGGATCATCGCCCAGCGACTGGTGCGGCATATCTGCGAAAATTGCCGTGAAGAGGTTGTCCCAGACCCGGAACAGTTGGTACTGTTAAGAATTCCAGACGGGTTCTTTGGTGGCAAGGTCTGGCAGGGAGGCGGATGCGCCCGCTGCAATAATACCGGTTATAAAGGCAGGTTGGGGATCTATGAAATCTTCCTGATGACTGATGAATACCGGCAACTGATTGGTACCAGTTACAAGGAGTCGGAAATCTTGACCATAGCCCGTGCTAATGGTATGCGCAGTCTGCTGGAAGATGGGCTGGAGAAAGTACGCCAGGGCTTGACTACTATGGAAGAGGTATTACGGGTGGTCGGTCCTGCGGTACGACTTGAACGGCACTGTGACCACTGTGGCAAAATGATGGAATCACGCCATCTATTCTGTCCACATTGTGGTACATTCAGACAGAATTGCTGCAGGTCCTGTCATCAGCCTCTTGAGGTTGAGTGGGCAGTCTGTCCTGCCTGCGGCACAACACGTTGATGGATTATGATAAGGAGTTGCAATGAGTAATCATATTTTGTTAGTCGATGACGAGGTTAATGTCCTTTCTGCTCTTACCCGGGCTCTTTTTGACGAGCCGTATCAGGTTACCTGCGCCCAAAGTGGCGAAGAAGCACTGGAGCTGATTGCAAAAACTCCGTTTAAACTGGTGGTCTCTGATGAACGGATGATCGGCATGCAAGGCAGTGAACTGCTGGCAATTCTGAAGGATAAACACCCGGATACCCTGCGGATTCTGCTGACCGGTCATGCCACCCTTGAGGCAGCCATGAAGGCGGTTAACCAGGGAGAAATTTACCGTTTCTTTACCAAACCCTGGAACGATACTGAACTGAAGTTTGCCATCCGCTCTGCCATTGAACGCTATGATCTTGAAGCGGAAAACCGACGTTTACTGGCAACCGTAAAAAATCAGGCCATGGAAATCAAGGTGCTTGAAAAGCGTTATCCCGGCATCAGCCGGGTGGAAAAAGACGCATTGGGCAGCTTTGTACTACCTGATCTCTCCGAGGCAGAGATCAGAATGATGATGGCTGAATGTGAAAAGGAAGTTGTATAAGCAGAAAACAGCTTGACCTTCAGTCCGGTTTGATTTATATAGTCAAGACTTTTCGCGGAACGATCTGGCAGTCGCGAAAATAAAACAGTTTCTGTTTGTTTGTGTGGGGCTGTAGCTCAGCTGGGAGAGCGCTTGACTGGCAGTCAAGAGGTCGACAGTTCGATCCTGTTCAGCTCCACCATAATTGTTAAAGCCGGCTCCTGCCGGCTTTTGACATAACGATGTGGTGGCCATGGTGAAGCGGTTAACACTTACGACTGTGACTCGTACATACGAGGGTTCGATCCCCTCTGGCCACCCCAAAAAATCAAGGAGTTACGTTAATGCGTAGCTCCTTTTGTTTTATCAGCCCAATTCAGCAGCTGATTGTACCTATCCTGTTTATCTCTCCTTGGATTCTCCTCTTATTTATCCTCTGTGTGAATATGCCAAACTCAGATACCCGGCGTCTGTTTTGCTCTGCTTAAACATTTTTCTATTTTGGCCGCTTGACAGCCAAAAAACTTGTAGTATCGTATTAAAGTTTAGTGCTTTGCTGTCCGTGAGGAGCAATAATGGCAGTTCCACACATATCTGAAGATACTCCTTCACTTGTTGAACTACGTGAGATTTCAGTTCTCTTTGCGGAGGACGATATCAGCGTGCGCACCCATATTTCCAGAATGTTATCTCCGGTTTGTGGTGAACTGTATACTGCAGAAAATGGTCGGGTTGCCCTTGATCTGTTCAGAAAAAAGATGCCTGATCTGGTTCTGACGGATATTTCCATGCCTGCCATGACCGGCCTGGATCTGGCACGACAAATCAAACTTGAACGCCCTTCAGTACCGGTCATTATTATCTCTTCCCATGACAATTCAGAACACCTGCTGCAAGCCATAAATCTTCAGCTTGAGGGGTATCTGACCAAGCCGCTTAATATCCAGAAGCTCTTTCATAATTTGCAACAGCAAGCGCTTCTGTTGCGGTCCCGTCGTCTGGCCAATCAGCAATCCCGCCTGCTGTCGGGTGTTAATATGGCAATCCAGTACCTTTTGTCAGCGGATGCCAACCAGGATGCGGTGGATTTTGCCCTGCAGGAAATGGCAAAGGCGGCGCGGGCGGATAAAATTTTTCTCTACCGTTATCAGGAATCACTGCCAAACGAGCGGGATCTGCTGCTGATCAGCGGCTTTGCTGGCGGCGAAATGGTGTTACGTTTTCTGGATGGTGCTGAACCGGATATGCCTGAACTGCCCTGTCTTGATCGCTGGTACGCTATTCTTTCCCAGGGCAAGTCGATCTCTGGTCCCCGTTCAGCATTTCCTGCTGAAGAACGCTATATTCTTGATGCCATGCATGTGCGTTCCTTGTTGCTGACTCCCATTTTTGAGGAGGGCAATCTGTGGGGGTTTGCCTGCCTCTGTGATATGAAACGTGAACGTCCCTGGTCTGATGCGGAAACGTCAATGGTTATGACTGCAGCAAGGGGATTGGGCAGTTTTATGGGCCGCCTCAAACTGGAAGAAGAACGCCGTGATGCTCGGAAATCGCTGGAGTTGGCAAATGTCCAGTGGCAGGAGACCTTTGACACTATTCCCGACATGGTGACCGTGCTTGATACCTCCCATCAGATGGTGCATGCCAATAAGGCGGCTAAAGAACGAATGAGTATCGGTGAATCAGGACCAGGCAGTCTCGTCGGCCCCTGTTTTCAACACCTGCACGGTGTCAGCCATCCGCCTGAAGGCTGTCCTCACAGTCTCTTGTTAAAAGATTGCAAACCCCATGAAGCAGAAGTCTTTATCCCTAAATTAAACAGTTATTTTCATGTCACGGTCAACCCAACCTTTGATGTAGATGGCAATCTGGCTGGTGCAGTCCATGTGGCCAGGGATGTTACCAAACGGCGAGAGATGGAAGATCGTCTGCGCTATCTGAGCACCCACGATGAAATGACCAAGCTGTATAACCGGGCATTTTTTGAGGCAGAAATTGAACAGCTTGAAAAGGGCAGGTCTGCTCCATTGTCTGTGGTTATTGCTGATCTGGACGGTTTAAAAGAGGTAAATGACAGCTTTGGTCATGATGCTGGTGATGGTTTGATTCGAGCTGCTGCAGATCTGCTACGGGAAATTTTCAGGGCAGGTGATGTTATTGCCAGAATTGGCGGGGATGAATTTGCTGTTATCCTGAAAGGGGTTGGGGAAGAACTGCTTAAAACCATTATGGATCGTGCCCGCCAGATCATTAATGAAGGCAATCATCTATCAGAGCACGACCTGAAGGTCAGGTTCTCGCTGGGCAGTGCAACAACAGTCTTTCCTTCACGTTTGCAGGATGCAATCAAGGCGGCAGACATGGCAATGTATCAAGACAAGCGATCCCGTAAACAGATAAACGAAGCTAACCGTTCAAGTGATTCTTAACAGACTTGAATTATATGTTGTTTTCCTGCCTGATGATAATTATACCGTAGACGTTCTTGACTTCACTGCGTCGCTGTACTAACGTCGGTAAAATTTATCACCGCGAGGTAGCGAAGCCATGCCACTCGAAAACCTTCCAGAAGGATTAACGTTTGATGATGTGCTGCTTGTCCCGGCCCATTCCCTTGTTCTTCCCCGAGATGTAAATCTGTCAACACGACTTTCACGCAACATTCCACTTAATATACCGCTGGTCAGTGCTGCCATGGATACGGTTACCGAATCCCGCGCAGCCATTGCCATGGCCCGTGAAGGCGGTATCGGTATTATCCACAAGAATTTTTCCATTGAAGCCCAGGCTCAAGAGGTTGATAAGGTCAAGAAAAGCGAATCCGGCATGATCGTTGACCCGATCACCATGCGTCCAACCCAGAAGATTCGGGAGGCGCTTGAGATGATGTCCAGATATCGTATCTCCGGTGTGCCGATCACCAAAGCCAATGGCAAATTGGTGGGGATCCTGACCAACCGTGACCTGCGCTTTGAAACCGATTATGACCTGCCAATTTCTGCCCGTATGACCAAGCGCAACCTGGTAACGGTTCCGGTGGGTACCACACTGGAACAGGCCAAGGAACACCTGAAACATACCAGGGTTGAAAAGCTGTTGGTTGTCGATGATGCCCGCTTCCTGAAGGGGTTGATCACCATTAAGGATATTGAAAAGGTAAAAAAATATCCAAATTCCTGTAAAGACAGCCTGGGACGTCTACGGGTTGGTGCTGCGGTTGGCCCCACTGCCGAGATGGAGGCCCGTATGGAGGCCCTGATCAAGGCAGGCGTTGACGTGGTGGTCATTGATACCGCCCACGGCCATTCCCAAGGGGTGATTGATGCGGTTATTCGCGCCAAGTCCACCTTCCCGGGGGTTGAGATCATTGCTGGTAATATTGCCACTGCCGAGGCTGCAGCTGCCTTGATCAAGGCCGGTGCTGACGGTATCAAGGTGGGAATCGGACCCGGCTCCATCTGTACCACCCGGGTTGTTGCCGGGGTAGGGGTACCACAGATTACTGCCATCATGGAGTGCGCCCGGGTTGCCCATCAACATGGGGTGCCGGTTATTGCCGATGGCGGGATCAAGTTTTCAGGCGACCTCCCCAAAGCAGTTACCGCCGGGGCTGACGTGATCATGATCGGCTCTTTGTTTGCCGGCACCGAAGAATCTCCTGGTGACACGGTTCTGTATCAGGGCCGCACCTACAAGAGCTACCGTGGCATGGGTTCTATTGGTGCCATGAAGGAAGGCAGCAAGGATCGCTACTTCCAGTCTGATGTGGGAGATGATGTCAAGCTGGTGCCTGAGGGTATTGAAGGGATGGTGCCGCTGCGTGGACCGCTGTCAGCCAATATCCATCAGCTGATCGGTGGCCTGCGGTCCGGTATGGGCTACACCGGTAGTGCAACGATTAAGGAATTACAGGACAATGGCCGCTTTATCCGTATTACCGGTGCTGGCCTGAAGGAATCCCACGTACACGATGTAACGATTACCAAAGAAGCCCCGAACTACCGGGCAAGCTAAGGATAGATACTGTATGAGTTCAACTGATATTCACAGCCAGAAGATTCTGATTCTCGACTTCGGTTCCCAGGTTACCCAGCTGATTGCCCGCCGTATTCGTGAGCAGTCAGTCTACTGCGAGATCCACCCTTACAATATGGGGCTTGAAAAGATCAAAGCCTTTGCCCCGCAGGGGATTATCCTTTCCGGTGGGCCAAGTAGTGTCTATGATGCTGAAGCCCCCCATTCCGATGCAGGCGTCTATGAACTGGGCGTACCGGTACTGGGTATCTGCTACGGTATGCAACTGATGACCAGCCAACTGGGCGGCAAGGTAGAGCGTTCTGATAAACGTGAGTTTGGGCGTGCCGCCATGAACATAGATGACACAACAGATCTCTTTTCCGGCCTGGCTGGTAAGGAAGAGGTCTGGATGTCCCATGGTGACAAGATTGAGCAGATGCCTAAAGGGTTCTGTGCCATCGCCCATACTGATAACACCCCGGCAGCAGCCATGAAGGATGAAAAGCGCCGTTTCTATGCTGTACAGTTTCACCCGGAAGTGGTTCATACTCCCAAGGGTGCAGAGATTCTGGGCAACTTTGTCTTTACGGTCTGCGGTTGTCAACCGATCTGGACCATGGCCAACTTTATTGAAACCGAGATCGCTTCCATCCGGGAAAGAGTCGGCAAAGGCAAGGTTATTTGCGCCCTGTCAGGTGGCGTGGATTCATCAGTAGTCGCGGTATTGCTCCATAAGGCGATTGGCGATCAACTGCAGTGTATCTTTGTTAATAACGGTCTGCTACGCAAGGGTGAGGCAGAAAAGGTTGTTAATCTCTTTACCCGTCATTTCAAGATAAACCTTGATTATGTTGAAGCATCTGATCGATTTCTTGATAAACTCAAGGGGGTCACTGACCCGGAGCAGAAACGGAAGATCATCGGCAATGAATTCATCTACCTCTTTGAAGATGAAGCAAAGAAGATCGGGACAGTAGATTGGTTGGCACAAGGAACGCTGTATCCTGACGTCATTGAATCAGTCTCAACCAAAGGTCCGTCAGCAGTAATCAAAAGCCACCATAACGTAGGCGGCCTGCCTGACCGGATGAATATGAAGCTGATTGAGCCGGTACGGGAGCTGTTCAAGGACGAGGTCCGTTTGCTGGGCAAAGAGCTGGGGCTGCCGGATGAAGTGATCCACCGTCAGCCATTCCCGGGTCCTGGTCTGGCAATCCGTTGTATTGGCGAGATTTCGGCAGACCGGCTTGAGATCCTGCGGGAGTCGGACGCGATTGTGTTGGATGAAATCCGCAAGGCCGGGCTCTATCGTGAGATCTGGCAGTCCTTTGCCGTGCTGCTTCCGGTTCGTTCGGTCGGTGTCATGGGCGATGCTCGTACCTATGACTACACCATCGCCCTGCGTGCGGTAAATTCTCTGGATGGCATGACTGCTGACTGGGTTAAGCTACCCTATGAGGTAATGGGAAGCATCTCTTCCCGGATCATCAATGAGGTTAAAGGGGTCAACCGGGTGGTCTATGATATCAGCCAGAAGCCACCGGCAACCATTGAGTGGGAATAGGGACTCTGAATAAAACAGGGGGGGCTATGCGAAAATCGTTACTGACAACCTGTATTGTGGTCTGCAGTGTCTTTATGATCTCCTTGGCAGCTTCAGCCAAGACCCTGGTTCTTGAAGGCAACCTTGATGGCGCAATCGCCATGCGCCAGTCAATGGAGTTTTCGGTTAATAAAGGAACGGTTTCCAGCTTCTCATTCAAGTTTGCCCTGCCTGCCACATTTGCAACCAGGACCGTCAGCCAAAGGGTTGATGGTCTTGATATTGCCCTGTCTCCTGAGCCCACTAGTTCAACGGTTGAAACCGACCGTTTTGGCAACAAATTTCAGCGGGTCAGCTGGAACAATGTCAGTCAGGACATCCGAGTTAACCTGAATTATACCGCCAATGTCCATACCCAGCTGACAGATATGGCAAGTAAGACAGCATTTCCGCTGGGCAGTCTTGCTTCAAAAGAGTCCCTGTATCTACAGCATACTGATATGGTTCAGGGAAACTCTGAAATTAAAGCTCTTGCCCGTCAACTGACCAGTGGCGCTAAAAATGAGTATGAGGCCGTATCAGCCATTATTAACTGGGTCACTGACAATATTAAATATACCTTTAACCCACCCCAGTATGATGCCGCCTATACCCTCTCAACCAAAAGCGGTAACTGCCAGAACTTTGCCCATCTTTCCATTGCCCTGCTGCGTAGTGCAGGTATTCCGGCCCGGATTGTAGGGGGGATAACCCTGAAAGAGGCCTGGAAAGTGCCCATTGATGCAAAAAACTCCATTGTGCAGAGTATGGGGCAAGGGGGGCATGCCTGGCTGGAGGTCTATTTTCCTGACCTGGGCTGGTTGCCTTATGATCCACAACAATCCCGCCAGTTTACCTCATCGCGCCATATCAAACAGACCCATGGACTGGATTCTCGTGATATCAATGACACCTGGAAGGGCGGCCCGTACCTGCCAGCCTACAATGAGCTGATTGAAGGGCGTTACACCTCTGATGATATCAAGCTAAAGATGAAGCGCTATGCGAGCGCACCCCGTCCCTACATTTTGAGCAATGCCGTAACCACGGGTGGAGCTGCTGTTGCAGACACGTCAGATACAGGGCGGGTCATACCTCCTCCCTCAAAGCAACCCCGGACAGATGTAGCATCAGCCAAGCCGACACCCCCTCCGCAAGGCTCAGGTGCAGGTCCGGCAGAGACTCGTTTTGTCAGCGATGATGACTCATCTGATGAGGATCAACCCAAACCAACCAAGCCGGTAAAACCTAAAAAACCACCCAAGGTGGAACCTAAGCCAACAAAAGCAGAACCAAAGCAGCCTAAGATTATTGTTTCCAAGCCGCCCAGGATTGAACCTAAGCCTCCGGTTATTATTGAGCCAGCTCACAAGAAGCCACGCTCCGGTTCGGTCTTGGCCTTTGGCAATATGGATTTCCCTGCCCTAGTTAACCTGTATAATGTTAAGGGAGATACCGGCACCCGTGTCTTTGAACGTGAGACCTCTGAGTACGTTACGTCAAAACATATCTTTGCCCAGGCGATCCAGGTTAAGGACCGGATGAGCCTTGAGAAAATTTCTTTGGCCATGCGTAAGTTTGGCGGTGACGGTTCAGTCTATATTGATCTGGTCAAAGACAAAGGCGGGAAGCCTGATATTATGCAGGGAACCCGCTCTAACCTTTTGGATCTGGAAAAAATCCCGAGGAAGCCGGGCTACTATTGGGTTGACTTCTCCTTTCCGCCTGATGGCAATAAACCGCAGCAGCTTGCACCTGGTAAGTACTGGATTGTCTTCCGTGCCTCAGGTGAGGCGATCATGAACTGGTTCTTTACACCGGGCAAGCCTTACGGGGAAGGGGATGATACCCGCTCAACCGCCAAAGGATTCCAGTGGGAAGATATTCTTAACTATGATTTTGTTTTCAAGGTCAGTGGCAAGGCTATTTAGGAAAACATCTGCCTGTCTGTTGATGGGGGGGATGCTGATAACCTTGGCATGTTCACAACAGGAGAACAGTACGGTTGGTAACAAACAAGCACGTTCAGAACATGTGAAAGCTCAAAAATTATATGCAGAGCTGTGCGCAGGTTGCCATGGTATACAGGCCAGGGGCGGAGTAGGACCTGATTTAACGGTATCCCGTTTCAAGTATGGCAAAAGCAGACCGGCAATTGAAAAAAGTATACTGGATGGACGCATTGGCGGAATGCCTGCCTTTGGTAGTCATCTGAAACCGGAAGAAGCGGTTGTATTGGCAGAGTATCTACTTTCATTATAGAAATTTTTACCAGAGGAGGCACTACTGTGGCGGGAATCAGCTTTGAAGAGGTAATGTTTACGGTCATGACGGCCACCCAGGACACCTTTAAATGCTACATGAATATTGATCTGTTTGCTGGTCATGTGGATCGCAAGGTGGCTCCAGTTGATTCTGATATTACCGGTATTATCGGCGTTGCCGGAGATCGGGTCGGTTACATCATTGTTGCTGCAGACCGGGCAACCGCACAACTGGTGGCACGTGAGATGCTAATGGATGATGAACCTGACGAAGATTCAATCCGCGATGCCATTGGTGAGCTGATCAACAACATTGCCGGAGCCTTCAAGACCAAGTATCACGACCAGTATGGTAACGTGGCCATGGGACTTCCGCTGGTGGTGTCAGGGCAATTACGTACCGTAACTGAGCCTGCAGAAGAAGGGGCCAGTATGAATGTTCAGTGCAAAGGGGTTACCATTCCCTTTACCAACAAGGACGGCAGCGCCAACCTGAAAGTCATGATCTACATGTAATGACAGACGTAGTAACGATACTTAACCGTTATCAGGAACTGCTGTCGGAAGTAGATACCTGGTTTGCACATTGCAGCCTCGTGGCAGGTGAACAGATCGCCTGCCAACGGGGCTGTTCTGCATGTTGTCGTGGCCTGTTTGATATCACTCTGCTGGATGCCCGACTAGTACGGGAAGGTTTTGAGCAGCTCCCACAAGATATACAACAGACGGTAACAGCTGCTGCACAGCAAAGTATTACTGGCATCAGAAACAGGTGGCCTGATTTTGATCAGCCGTATCTGTTTAATAACTACCCGGAAGAGGAGTGGGATCTGGTCATGCCGGAAGAGGATGAGACCCCCTGTCCTCTACTGGGACAAGATGGTCTCTGTCTGGTTTATAAGTACCGTCCCATGACCTGCAGGCTGAACGGCATTCCGATGGTGGATACCAGTGGCGAAGTTCTGTTTGATGAATGGTGTACACTAAATTTTACTGCTGCAGATCCTTTATTGATGCAGGAATTGCGTTGTCATTTTAACGAGATCTTCACCCAGGAACAGCTGCTGTTTAGGGAATTTACCCAACGTTTGTTTGGCAAGCCGTTTAATGAGCTGGATACGGTAATTCCAGCTGCCGTGTTGATCAATTTTAACGCCATCAGTCTGCCGGAGCAGGTATGGATGCAAAGAACTACCTGACACCCACTGAAACCATCAATGCCATTGTGCAGAGTGGTAAGCGGGTTACGACCCAGTGTCGGCGTCGCACATTTTTGCTGTCACTACTGGCCGGATTCTATATCGCCTTTGGGGCCCAGCTCTCCACGGTGGTACTACATGATGCTGCAGGTTTTGTTGGTGTGGGTATAGCCCGACTTTTGGCAGGCATGGTTTTCTCCTTTGGTCTGATGCTGGTGGTGGTTTGTGGTGCTGAACTCTTTACCGGTAACAGCCTGCTGGTTTCTTCAGCCCTGGATGGTGAAATTTCCTGGGTAAAGCTGATCGAAAACTGGTCTATTGTCCTGTTTGGCAATCTGCTGGGTGCACTTTTTATGGCCTGGCTTCTGTATGAATCCCAACTCTGGCAGGGTAGCACCATTGCAAAGCAGGTACTTGCTACGGCTACTGCCAAAAGCCAACTCTCTTTTTGGGTCGCATTTGTGCGGGGAATCCTTTGTAACTGGCTGGTCTGCCTAGCTGTTTTTATGGCAACCGCTGCGCGGGATGTGAGTGGCAAACTGCTTTCCTGCCTGGTCCCGATTACCGCATTTGTGGCCAGTGGGTTTGAACACTCCATTGCCAATATGTATTTTATTCCTGCGGGGTTGCTGCTTAAGTCCGGCTTGGGTATTACAGAGCCTGGATTAACCTGGAACGCTTTCCTGTTTGGTAATATTCTGCCGGTAACCCTGGGTAACATTGTAGGGGGTGTTCTGTTTGTGGCCTGTGCTTTCTCATATGTGCACCTACCTCTAAACCGGCGCTAGGCTCTCCTTGCAATTCCTTTGCTGTTCCGCTAGTATTCCACGGCTATGAAATCACTTACCAGACAACTACATGTAGGCTCGGTGGCTGTGGGAGGAGGCGCTCCCTGCGCTGTCCAGTCCATGTGTTCCACCGATACCCGTGATGTCAATGCCACCCTGGCGCAGATTCGAGCCTTGGATGAGGTGGGGTGTGAGATTGTCCGCTGTGCAGTTCCTGATGCTGATGCTGCGGATGCCCTGGCCACCATAAAGGCTCAGAGTCCAATTGCGGTTATTGCTGACATTCACTTTGATTACAAACTGGCTCTGCGGGTTCTGGAAGGGGGCATTGATGGCCTCCGCCTTAATCCCGGCAACATCGGTGAGCACTGGAAAGTTGCAGAGGTCGTTAAATCTGCAGCCGAGCGTAAGGTGCCGATCCGCATCGGGGTCAATGCCGGTTCTCTGGAAAAACATCTGCTTGAGAAGTATGGGCACCCAACAGCTGAGGCAATGGTTGAATCTGCTCTGGGCCATATCCGTATCCTTGAAGAGCTGAACTATCAGGAGATCAAGGTCTCGCTTAAAGCCTCTGATGTACCCAAGACCGTTGAAGCCTATCGTCTGCTGTCCAAGCAGGTCAATTATCCTCTACATATCGGCATTACCGAGGCAGGCACCATTTTTTCCGGCACCATCAAGTCATCAGTAGGACTTGGTATCCTGCTCTATGACGGCATTGGCGATACCCTGCGGGTTTCCTTAACCGGTGATCCGGTGGATGAGGTGCGGGTAGGGTATGAAATACTTAAATCGCTCGGCTTGCGTCAGCGTGGCGTTAATTTTGTTTCCTGCCCCACCTGTGGTCGTTGCCAGATCAATCTGATTAAAGTTGCTGAAGAGGTTGAGAAACGACTTCAGTCAGTTGATAAAAGGATTACCGTGGCAGTGATGGGTTGTGCGGTGAATGGCCCGGGTGAAGCACGTGAAGCTGATGTTGGTGTGGCCGGAGGCAAAGGAGAAGGACTGATTTTCCGTAAAGGAGAGGTCGTCCGAAAGGTAGCTGAAGCTGAACTGGCAGATGCGCTACTGGAAGAAATTGAACGTCTATAAGTTTATCAGGAGGTCTGCATGCGTAGCTTAATTGTAGATGATGATGCTATGGGGCGTCTTATGCTGGCCAGTTTTCTGGAAGAATTTGGTCCCTGCGATCAGGCTGAAAACGGACAGCAGGCCCTTGAACTGATTGCTGCTGCGACTATTGCAGAATCTCCCTATAACCTGATCTGTCTTGATATTGTCATGCCGATCATGGATGGTACAGCGACCCTGCACAGCATTAGAGAACGGGATCAGCAACAGGGCAAACGGACCAAGGTGTTTATGATCTCTGCCTGCAGTTCGCCACAGGATATTGAAGATGCTTTTTTTGAAGGTGACTGTGACGATTATGTGGTTAAACCGTTCCAGCGTGAAGCAGTAGCTCAGATGTTGCAGCGCCATAAATTGATATAAGGTGGTCTAATTGTAATGCGTTATACACAATTCTTTATTCCTACACTTAAAGAAACCCCGTCCGATGCCGAGGTTATTTCACACCAGCTGATGATGCGCTCCGGCATGATTCGCAAGATTGCTGCCGGTATCTATACCTATATGCCGCTGGGATTGCGCTCTATCCGTAAGTTTGAACAGATTGTACGGGAAGAGATGAACAGGGCAGGGGCTATTGAGTTGCTCATGCCTGGTGTTCAGCCGGCAGAACTCTGGATCGAATCCAAACGGTGGGCTCAGTATGGCAAGGAATTGCTGCGTTTTAAAGATCGCAAGGACAATGAATTCTGCATGGGGCCAACCCATGAAGAGATTATTACTGACATTGCACGGCGTGAAGTCAAGAGCTACCGCCAGATGCCGATTAACTTCTATCAGATTCAGACCAAATTTCGTGACGAAATCCGTCCCCGCTTTGGCCTGATGCGTGGCCGCGAGTTCATCATGAAGGATGCCTATTCCTTTGATGTTGATTCCTCTGCAGCGGATCTTTCCTATGACAAGATGTATCAGGCTTACAACCGGATCTTTGAGCGTTGCGGTCTTAACTTCAGAGCGGTTGAGGCGGATACCGGCTCCATTGGTGGCTCTGCATCCCATGAATTCATGGTGCTTGCTTCTTCCGGTGAGGATGCCATTGTATCCTGTGATGCCTGCCGTTACGCTGCCAATGTGGAAAAGGCAGAGGGGATCAAGCAACAGCAGGGTGGGGCAGGGCAACAGGCGCTGACAAAAGTCCATACCCCGGACAAAAAGACCATAGCAGAGGTGGCTGAGTTTCTGGGGCTACCGCAGTCAGGCACTGTCAAGGCTCTGGTGCTGTCCAACGGAGAAGACAAGTTTGTGATGGCCCTGGTGCGGGGTGATCATGAACTGAATGAGCTTAAACTGAAAAATCGCCTTGGCTGGGACGAGATTCAGATGGCCACTGACGATGAAATCCTGCGTTTTACCGGTTCACCTCCTGGTTTCCTTGGTCCGCTGGGGCTGAAAGAAGAACTGCTGGTGGTGGCAGATTATACTGTTGAAGCCATGTCTGATTTTGTCATCGGTGCCAATCAGACCGATCAACACTATACCGGTGCTAATGCAGGCCGGGATTTCTCAATCAGCCAGATTGCCGACATCCGTCTGATCGGTGCCGGTGATTCCTGCCCACGCTGTTCTGGTGGTACTCTGGAGGTCTGGCGCGGGATTGAGGTAGGGCACGTATTCAAACTGGGTACCAAATATTCAAGCAGTATGAATGCCACCTATCTGGATAAAGATGGCAAGGAACAGATTATCTTTATGGGCTGCTACGGTATCGGTATCGGACGGACTGTGGCTGCATCCATTGAACAGAACCATGATGATAACGGCGTAATCTGGCCATTGCCTTTGGCACCGTTCCATTGTTCGGTTGTGGCGATCAATGCCCAGAAAGATGAGGCCGTTATGGCTGCTGCCCAGGATATCCATGATCGTCTTGAGGCAGCCGGTGTTGAGGTGTTGCTGGATGATCGTGATGAACGACCTGGAGTCAAGTTCAAGGATCACGACCTGATCGGTATTCCATTACGGATCGTAGTAGGGGGCAAGAACCTGGCAGAAGGCAAGGTTGAGTTCAAGCAGCGGGCAGGCGGCGAGATGCAACTTTTGGTGCCGGATCAGGCAATTGAAATTGTTATTGCACAGGTTAAGGCGGCCTGCGGAGGTAACCGATGAGTAATCCTGCAATCTGGGATACCCAGCATGAATGCATGCCTCGAGAAGAGCTTGAGCAACTTCAACTGGAACGGCTGCAGGCTACACTTAACCGTGTCTACAAGAATGTCCGCTGCTATCAAAACAAATTCAATGAATTAGGAATTGTACCGGAAGATATAACCTCACTGGCGGATCTTTCCCGTCTGCCGTTTACGACAAAAGAAGATCTGCGCCTCAACTACCCCTACGGTATGTTTGCAGTTCCTTTACGCGAAGTAGTACGGATTCATTCATCATCAGGTACTACCGGCAAACCAACGGTGGTTGGCTACACCAAGCATGATCTTAAAACCTGGTCAAATTTGGTGGCTCGCTTTATGACTGCTGCTGGTGTGACCCCGGATGACGTTGTACAGATAGCCTTTGGATATGGCCTGTTCACCGGTGCTTTTGGCCTGCACTATGGTTCTGAGGCCATTGGTGCTGCCGTTATACCCATGGGTGGTGGCAACACTGAAAAGCAGATTATGATCATGCAGGATTACCGTACTACCGCCCTGGTTGGTACTCCCAGCTACGCCTTAACCCTGGCTGACCGGCTGGAAAAGATGGGGATTGATCCTAAATCCCTTTCTTTAAAGGTTGGGCTGTTTGGTGGGGAACCCTGGTCAGAGGCTATGCGGCTGGAAATTGAGCAGCGTCTACAGATAAGCGCCACTGACAACTACGGCTTGTCTGAAGTAATCGGTCCGGGCGTTGCTGGCGAATGTCAGCACAAGTGCGGTATGCACCTTGCTGAAGATGCCTTTATTGCTGAAATTATTGATCCTGAAACAGGTGAAGTGCTGCCTCCAGGCAGTGTCGGAGAACTGGTATTAACCAGTTTGACCAAAGAAGCCTTTCCCATGATCCGTTACCGAACCCGAGATATCACCAGCCTGATCTATGAACCTTGTGCCTGTGGCAGAACCCTGGCCAGGATGAAAAAGACCATGGGCCGCAGCGATGATATGCTGATTATCAAGGGAGTGAATGTATTCCCGTCCCAGATTGAAGAAATTCTGTTCACCATTGAAGGCTGCGAACCACACTATCAGTTGATTGTGCAGCGGACCGGCACCACTGATATCCTGGAAATTGATATTGAAGTAACGGAACATATCTTCTTTGATGAGATGAAAAAACAACGGGCTTTCCTTGAATCCATTGAACGCAAGATACATTCAGCGCTTGGGGTTGGTGCCACCGTTAAACTGGTAGAACCCAATAGTATTCCCCGTCACGAAGGCAAGGCACAACGGGTTATTGATAAACGGAGTCTGTAACTCTTCTTATATTGCCTTTTTTTAACGTTTTATGTTACTTTATAACTATCTCAGGTCAGCCGCAACGCTTCCGGTGTTGCGGCTTTTCTGTGTAAATTCATTATCTTGGAGTTGTCTGCGGTGTTGTGTACTAAACTATTATTGTCCCCGAAACTGAAACTCTCGTTTTTAGCCCTATCTTTATTGATTCCAGTTACACTTACTGCCTGTCAGGATCACAACAAAGCTGCTGCTATTCCTGCTCAAAAAGTTGTGCAGACTGCATCCTCAAGTAGCAGCGCTGCTGGTAAAATACTGCAACCTAAGGGATTTGACCAACGTAGCAGTTGCATCGGGTCTGAACTACCTACCCAGTCACAGATAAGTTCTGCCAGGGCTGCAAAGATAAAATATAACGCCGGTGAAGATCCTGAATTTGCACGCCGTAAAGGCTGGCCTAAAAAATATCCGACCCCTCTGGTAGGCTCCATATTGCCACAAAAACGGATAGTGGCCTATTACGGTAATCCACTTTCAAAACGTATGGGCGCCTTGGGAGAATTCCCCAAGGATGAAATGATCAAACGTCTTAAAGCAGAGACAGCAAAATGGGAAAAAGCTGATCCAAGCATGCCAGTCCAACCTGCGTTGCATTTGATTGCTGTTGTTGCTCAAGGGGCACCAGGCAAGGCAGGTAAATACCGTTTGTTTATGAGTAATGACCTGATTAATCAGGTGTATGGTTGGGCAAAAGAAGCAGGAGCAGTCCTGTTCATTGATATTCAGACCGGCCATGATGATATTCGTACTATTTTGCCTCAATTTGAATGGATACTAAAGAATCCTGATGTTCACTTGGGAATCGATCCAGAATTCAACCTAATTTCAAGTAAAGTAAAACCTGGTAAAAAGATCGGCACCTATGATGCTGCAGATATCAACTTTGCTAGCAGCTACTTAAAAGACCTGGTACAAAAATACAAACTGCCGCCCAAGGTTTTTACCGTGCATCGCTTTACCCGTAATGGCGTTACGAATGCAGACAAGATAGTGCTGCGTCGGGAAGTGCAGATTGTCATGCATATGGATGGCTGGGGAGCCCCCTGGTTAAAGCGCGATTCGTACAAGGATTATATTGTTGCTGAACCGGTCCAGTTTACCGGGTTCAAATTGTTCTATCATAACGACACAAAGAAGGGCGATCCTCTCATGGTTCCCCAAGACATACTAAAACTGAATCCTAAGCCTATTTATATTCAGTACCAGTAATTACAGTATATTAACAGAAATCTATCGTACTTCACATAATATAGCTTATGGGCGATTTATAGTAGAGCCACTTTCCAAGGAGGTGGCCCTTTATGTTTCAACCTGTCCGCTCAGTATCCCCCGTAGAAAAACCCCGTTGTCCTCAGTGTCATTGTTTTGTACGTCTCGACGCTGGCACCTGTACCGCCTGTGGTCTGGTCTTTGCGTTAGTGGCCGGAACCCGAAGGGCTGAGACTCGGCCTTTTGAGGCTCAGGTCGTAGACTTCCAGAACGGCCCGAAGGGTAACGCCCAAGCATTCACGAACCTTCAACCAGATGGAAAAATCAAACGTAAAAAAATCGTAGAACAGCTTGAGCAGATGAACCTCTTCCAAGGGGGTCTTTGATGATCTCGGATTTTCTACCCCTTTTCTTTTTGGGCTATATCTCTGCCATTGTCACTTTTCTGCTTTGGAGGTCTTATTAGATGACTTCCCCAGTAAAGCCCCCGTCTAGTAACACGGGGGCACAAATTACAGCCCCCACCGAAAACCGTTGTATTATTGACTGGTTTGCTTTTACGGTTTCGCATTTAGACCCCTATAGGGTCGTTGAGATGTTAGGCTTTAAAGGAGGTCTTTTTTCCGAACTCGAACGCGGGGGCATGGGTTACAAAAAACGCCTCCAGTATGGTCATATAACCATCTTTTACGATGGCTCTGAAAACATGGGTTGTCATGTTGAAATGTCCGGTCAAGGTTGCCGTGAATACGAAACTTCAAGTCATAGCTGGCTTGACCTCATAGCCATTATAGAATTGGACAAAGGCAAGCTGACACGCCTTGATATAGCCATTGACACCGTTGACGATTCCCTCCGCCTTACCCAGATAAACTACGCTCTACGTTCTGGCAACATCAGAACCCAGTTTACCAAAACCCGAACAACAGAATCAGCCGACATCACAGCCGATGGCCTCAAAAATAAAGCCCGGACCCGCTATTTCGGCTCTGGCACCTCCCGCGTAATGTTTCGCGTTTACGATAAAGCCACACAACTCGGCCTTTCGGAAAAATGGCTGCGTTTTGAACTTCAACTCCGTGATGATCGCGCCACCGTCGCAGCTGGTGAAATCCTTCGCCGCCTTGATCTTGGCTTCGTTGCTGCCGGTATTATCAATCAATACATAGCCTTTATAAAAAAAGACGACTCCAACAAAAGCCGCTGCACCCTGCAGGATTGGTGGTTTAACTGGCTTCACCATACCGAAAAACTCAAAATAACAACCGCCAAAGCAATCAAGCTCGTTTCTCAAGTCCAGGAATATATCAAAAAGCAATACGCCCCTACCCTCGCAATGATTAAAAAAGCCGTTGGTGTAGCTGACTTCGCAGACTTCCTAAAAGATGTTGTCACAGACGGTTACAGCCGCCTTTCACAGAAACATGAAAACATCATTCAAAACAGCCGCCTTTGCTGTGACCTCCCATTCTAAAAGGATTAAACCATGTACTCACTTCAAACCCACTTCCCGTTCAACGTAGAACCGGCCAGCAATGGCAAGGTTTCCCTGACTATCGAAATAGAAGCTATTCACGTCCGCGCATTTCTTCAAATGCTGGATTCCCTTGGCGATTGGTTCCGAATCATCAACAACAAAGCCAAAGTTGCAATTGCCTACACTAGACTTCCAGCCAATCAAGCAAAAGCTGCTCAATATTATGATGAGTATTGCTCCCATGTCGTTGACACCTTCAAACAACTGCGCCACGAAAAAGACCAGCCACCACGTGAACTATTGAGCGCAACCGCCCGTATTGTAAAGGATTCTTACCCGAACTCTAGCTACAACGCTGTTAAGCAAATCCTCACAAAATCAGGTGATTTAAAAAAAAGTGGTTTCTATGGAAAAAACTTCTAGCTGCGTTTTTACGTTTTTTTTACTGTCACAAAAAACAGGGCAACAGGCCCACTAGAAAGGACCATAACCGATGAAAGTAAAAGTTAAATGTGAGGGCTTGGGAACAGTGCAAAATACCGCTAAGGGCTTCCTGCGGCAGTTCCTTACAGTCGATCATGCAGGGGAAAAATGCGTTATCAAGGTGTTCAGCAAGAACAGTAATGACCTGAATCAAGATGGCCCTCACGAACGGGTCGTTGAGACAGACAATTTCTGTTTCGCTCCGAAGGCTTGATTGTGACACCTGAACAGCTCGCACAGATTATTGACTGCATCCAAACATGCACTTGGTCAGTCGTAGGCACCCTCTGGGCTCTTATTTTTTCAACCACTTGGAAAGGTTAGAAATGTTAACTGGTGTTCAGTTTTTGGGTATTGGTGCCGCTGTTTGGGTCGTTACATATACCACAAACCGGCTTTGGCTCGGTTTTAAATCTATCACGGGCGGCTTTTAGCTCAGAAAGGAGAAAACATGACTGTTGATTATGCCGGTATCGTAACCGCCATTACCACCCAACTGACACCTGCTCTGACTGCTGCACTTGGCGTTGCCGGTATCATACTTGGTGTCAAGTATGGCTATCGCTTTTTCAAATCTTTTTCCCGCGGTTAACCAATCCGGGGGGCTACGGCCCCCCAGATTTTCGGAATCTTATGAGAAAATATAATTTAATCATATTAACGGTTTTCTTGACCATTTTCATATATTCAACCTCGGCTTTTGCGTTATCTAATGCTTTTATTCTTGATAGCGCTGAATTATCTAGTCCTGCTTTCACACGTTCTGGTTTTAGCTTTTTGCTTCCTCCTTCTGCTACTTCTCACGTTCCTAGTGCTGGTACTGGATCATCTGCCGGATTTAGTCGCAATATGATTGCCCGTGTAAGATCTGGTGCAGGCATTGCAACAGTAGGGCTCCTCGGCGTTGCTGCATACGCTGCTTGGGTCGAGTCCCATCCTACTGATTATCCTCTCAGTTATGCCCTCCTTCATCCCGGCTCTACTCCTGTCTGTACTGTCCCTGCTGTTGGATGCGTTGTCAGTTCTCCCTATGGCATGAGGAAAATTACGTCAATCAGTAAAACTAGTACACAATCGACAACTTTGCTTTACGATTCTTACTCCTCTGCTCAGTGGCTTCATTATATTGCAAAAGACCCCCCGTATGTAAATCCATATTATTATTATGAATACTGGCTTATAACTTATACTTTTTATTCTCTCCCACCCCCTGTCACTTTGGAAGATTTTGCAGAGGCACTCGCCCCTGATGGTTTTCTTTCCCCAACTACTTTGCCCGAATTAGACAGATACATTGTGTCTAATCCTGATTCTATTGTTTTGCCTTCAGATTTGTCTGATCTGATTTCATCCGCATCAACTGATTTGGATAATGATGAAGATTTGGACGGTATTCCAAATGCCGATGACCCTGACTATGAAGACCCAGAAGAACCTGAAGATCCTGATGATCCTGAAGATCCTGATATTGTCGATCCCGATGACCCCGGAGAAATTCCACCTCCTGAACCCCCAGGTTATGACAGTGTGAGTTTTCAACCGCTTTTTGATATAGGTGATAATTTATCAGCAAAGTTTCCTTTTTCACTTCTTTCTACTCTTAAGAGCTTTGCTAGTGGTCTAATTGCTACACCTCGCGCCCCACATTTCATTATAGATTTTCCTGCACCTTTGAGTGTTCATTGGGATGTTTCGCTTGATCGTTTCGATCCCATTGCACAAATGGTTCGAACACTTATAATGATGATTTTCCTTGCATACGTTACAATGGCTCTTATCAGGAGGTTCCATTAATGGGTGTTGCTATATTGCGACTTGCTGACTGGCTATGGCTTGCTTTCCGTTCTTTCACTATTTTGATCCACAATGCCGCTGTGCATTTACTCAACAAAATGATTGAGGGGATAGCCACTACTGCTCAAACTGCTATCGACGCTCTCCCTGATTATACAATACCGACTCCTTCCCAGCTGGTTGACAATATTGGTTTCGTTCAAACCTTAAATTGGCTTATTCCTGTTGGTTTTATCGTTGATTGTTTAACTATGCTTGTTTTCGGCTATATAGCTTTTCAAACCTCTGCACCTGTCCTTCGTTGGACTAAGTTAATAAGGTGATAAAATGATTACAATTCTTCAAGGTACTATGGGTTCCGGTAAGTCTGCCACCTGCACTGCAATGGCTTTCGATCATCTAAAAAAAGGCGGTGTCGTTGCAACAAACTTTAAGCTTGTTGATGGCTGGTCTTATGAACTGGCAAAGCATTCTTTTTCCGGCATGCTGTCTGATCGTTTACGGTGTTGCAATGCTCAAAGCCACTATGAACGCCATTTTTATGTTGATTCCCTTGACTCCATAAACGCGATTGATCCCAAGTCTCTTGCTGATCGATCTTTGAAAAGTGTTGATGGTAAATATCAGGAAGGCCAGGGCTTGTTGATTCTTGATGAGTGTCAACTGATTTTCAATAGTAGGAAGTGGCAAGGCAACATGCCTTGGATTGAGTTCTTTACTCAGTCTCGAAAAAAAGGATGGGACATTCTTCTCGTTGCTCACAGCATCGATATGGTTGATTCTCAGATCCGCCCTCTTATTGAATTTGAAGCACGTTTCAGAAACCTTCAGAAAGTCAGGATTCCGATCCTTGGACTTCCTCTGTCTCCCATCCCTGCTTTTGCTATCGTCTATCGATACGCCGGACTTGGTCCCGGCGCGTCTAATGTTGTCAAAAAAGATATTGCACCGCTTCCCATCTGGGCGGCTCGGCTTTATGACTCTCTGCAAGTCTTCACTGCTGAACAATGGGGGAGTTCTTCGCTCCCTTCTAAGTGTGGAAATCCCCCCCCAGCGTTCGACGCTGGGGGGGGTAGTATAACGCCAATGCCTGACAGGTTCCCCCTGTCCTGCACGTCATTGGATTGTAGGTGGTCGCGTTGGGAACACTTTCAACAAAACTGTTAATGTTTACTTTGTATCATATGCGTGATGGGTCGAAGACAGAGCGCAGCGTTGCGAAGTTGACCCTTGATTGTCTCTATGCAATAACACCCTCATGGTGCCTAAGTCTTTCAACGAAGAAATTAGCCGAACACCCCTAAGAGAGCAAAAAAACTATCTTTTGACAAACAAACGCCCTACCAGTTCCCACGGCCCAAGTGGTTTACCCTGCTCAGCAAACATGCGTTTATATTTGCAACTCGGAAACGTACTGCAAATCCAATATCTGTTCCCCTCTTTTTCTCCCGACCACCGCATTGTTAGTTTTAATTTTGCTCCGCAGTTAGGGCAACGTTCAGTACGTTTGAAGAGTCCCATTATCTTTTTTAGCATTGGCTCGCTCCTGTTCTCTACATCCTCTTTTTTCACCTCGAAATCAACAATTTTCGACTTAACATAAAAACGTCTTGAATATAGCTTATGGACGATTATGGTGTGGTCAAGAACAGGCAGTTTTTATATAAGACTTGCAAATCACACGGAATACCGGTAGTGTAACGCCGCACTTCAGATAGAGCAAACAAAGGAGCAACCAGCTGCATGAGCAAAGAAGAAGCAATTGAAGTTGAAGGTACGGTTATTGAACCGTTGCCGAATGCGATGTTTCGGGTCAAGCTGGAAAACGACCATATTGTACTGGCTCATATTTCCGGTAAAATGCGCAAGTATTTCATCAAAATATTGCCTGGCGACAAGGTAACGGTAGAGCTTTCTCCTTATGACCTTACCCGTGGCCGGATCACCTACCGAGCCAAATAACAACCTTTTACGCGCACACAACGACACTGAACTCATGCTTGCTGCCTTACGCAGTGCATGGGTTTTATGTTGTTATATCTATTAGATATAAAAGGAGATTCTATTTTATGTTGTCTGTTGCCGATTTAAAAAAAGGTACCAAGCTTATTCTTGATGGTGATCCCTATGTAGTAACCTCTTTTGATTTTGTTAAGCCTGGTAAGGGGCAAGCACTTTATAAGTGCAAAATGAAAAATATGATTAGCGGTTCTACTCTGGACCGTACCTACCGTTCCGGTGAGAGTTTTGAACCTGCAGGTATGGATGAGCGTGATATGGAGTATCTGTACAAAGAAGGCACGCACTATACCTTTATGGATCAACAAAGTTATGAGCAGGTTGTGATGGAAGAAGACGCTGTTGGTGATGCCAAAAACTTTTTGCTTGAAAACACAAAGGTTTCTGTACTTTTGTTCGGTGAAAAGCCAATCGGTGTAACCTTGCCTAACTTTATCAACCTGCGCGTTACCCAGACTGACCCCTGGTTAAAAGGTGATACGTCTGGTAGTGACTCAAAGCCTGCCACCGTTGAAACCGGCTATGTACTGCGTGTACCACCATTTATTGAAGAGAATGAACTGATTGTGATTGATACCCGTACCGGTGAATACTCCACCCGCGTTAAGGGGTAAAGCCTTTGTTGCAGTGTAGTGTTCTTCATAGGCGGGCGCAGGTACTGCAGGCTATACGAATCTATTTTTCAGAGCGGGGGTTTCTCGAAGTAGAGACCCCCTTTCGTATTCCTGCCAATGCACCGGAAGAGTATATCGATCCTGTCCCTACCCTGTCCTGGCAACTTCAGACATCTCCAGAAATCTGCATGAAGCGTCTGCTGTGCCGCGGCTATGATAAAATATTTCAGATCTGTCGTTGTTGGCGATCTGATGAACGCGGTTCACGCCACCTCTCAGAATTTACCATGCTGGAATGGTATCGCAGTGATGCAGACTACCATGATTTAATGCAAGATTGTCTTGGCTTGCTTCAGTATGTGGCAGATTCCTGTACTACAGACTCCTGCTTTACTCGAAACAGCTTAAAAATCAATCCCCACCAAACCTGGCAGTTTTTTAGCGTACAGGAGGCGTTTTTGCAGTTTACCAAGGCCGAGGCCTTGGGTAGCGTCAAAAACGGGCTCTTTGATGAGCTTTTAACAGCGGAAATTGAACCTGCTTTTGAAAAATTTGAGGTGCCGGTTATTTTACAGGATTATCCTGCACAGCTGGCTGCATTGGCCAGGCTTAAAAGTGATACACCGGATTTTGCAGAACGGTTTGAGTTGTATGTTGGCGGATTGGAACTGGCAAACGGCTTCAGTGAATTAACAGATCCCCTGGAACAACGAACCCGCTTTGAAGAAGCCAATCTGATGAGACAACAACTGGGCAAAACAAAATTACCATTGCCAGAACCGTTTTTAACTGAACTCTCAGCAATGCCGTCTTCTGCTGGCATTGCGTTAGGGATTGATCGTCTGGTGATGCTGACCACAGGTGCAGAGCGTATTGATCAGGTTGTTGCCTTTACACCTGAGTCACTGTAGGTTTCTTCAACCTGGCAGAGTGCGCTCCCTTGCTGCAATCGTAACCGCACTTCCTGACCTATCCGCAATTCCGCGGCATTCCTTACAATAGCTCCGCCATGAAGTTGTTCAACCACAGAATATCCTCGAGATAACGTATGGAGTGGCGAGAGGGTATCGAGTCGGGCAGTTGCCTCACCCTGGCTTCGGCCAAGTGATTCAAGATGATGAGATACCCGTCGCTCAGCACGCTCAGATAACAGCAGTATTTCCTGTCTCAGCTTGCTGATTCTCACTGCTGGATGCAATCCAACCAGGTACTGCTCCATGCGGGCGAGCTGTTCACTACGTCGCCCCAACAAATTCCTTAGAGCCATATCAAGCCGTTCAGACAGATCATCAACCCGCTGCACCTGATGTCCGAGCATCCGGGAAGGATCATGTAGGGCACGGTGCAACCCTGTAAGGTGTTGTGAGCGAAGGCGCAGTTGGCCTGACATAGCTTGCTGCAGCCGGTGAAAAAGTGCATCTAGCTGATGAACCAATTCTTCTTTGGCAGTGCAGACCAGTTCTGCAGCAGCAGAGGGGGTTGGTGCCCGTAGATCAGCCACAAAATCACAGATAGTCCAATCAATTTCATGGCCAACAGCAGAAATAACAGGGATCTTAGATCGATAGACCGCTCTGGCTACTAATTCTTCGTTAAAGGCCCAGAGATCTTCCAAAGAACCACCACCACGTCCCACAATCAAAACATCAGCAGCCTGAAGTCGATTCAGGTTGTCAATGGCAGTCGTAATCTCTGCTGCTGCTCCCTCTCCCTGCACCCGCACTGGATATATCAGAAGATCTAAACCAGCATTACGTCGCCCTAACACATTCAAAATATCGTGAATAGCAGCACCACTGGCTGAGGTAACAATGCCGACCCGTTGGGGCATGGCAGGTAATGGCTGTTTGTGGACGTCATTGAAAAGCCCCTCCCCTGCCAACCGTTCCTTTAACTGCATAAAAGCAGCCTGCAAGGCACCAATCCCTTTAGGTTCGGCATATTCAGCTATTAACTGGTAATCACCTCGTTGGTCATAGACAGATAGTCTACCCCGTACAATTACTGACATTCCTTCCTCAAGCTTGAACTTGAGCACTTTAACACAACTGCGAAACATGACACCACGCAGCATGGCACCGCTGTCTTTAAGGGTAAAATAAGCGTGACCTGAGGCAGGCAAGGCCAGATTGGACAACTCGCCTTCAACCCAGACCTGGTTGAAGTTGTCTTCAATCAGGTCCTTTAAGAGCGAGGTAAGTCGGCTGACCGTCAGGATGGTTTGTTCTGAAAAAAGGTTCATGACAGAAAGGTATCACAGTGACTTCAGTTGGTCAAACCGGGGTTGACCACAGAGCTCTCTTTCCGTATGATGCGCACCATGAATAATTTCCCCTATATCCTGACTATTTCGTCTGAAAAGGGTGGTGTTGGTAAAACCACCTTGGCAACCAACCTGGCAATTTTTTTAAAAGCAATGCAAGAAGATCTGCCAGTTACCATCATTTCCTTCGATAATCACTTTACTGTTGACCGGATGTTTGAATTAAAGGGCCAAGAACCCCATGGGACGGTTGAAGACTTTTTAACCGGCACCCGGGGGATAGACTTGCTCCATCAAGGGCAGTATGGCGTTAACTACATCCCCTCATCAAATAACCTTACTGAACTGTATCAAGGTTTTAAAGGGCCCATGGCACTTTGCCGTATGGTGGCAGAATCAGGCATTTCCGGCATTATTGTGCTGGATACCCGGCCTGATCTGAACATTCTGACTCAAAATGCCTTGTATGCCGCTGATCGGGTGCTGATCCCTGTCAAGGATATGCCCAGTCTTGAAAACTGTAAGCATATCTTTGCCCTGTTTGATCAACGGGGTATTGATAAAAAGTCTCTGGCCCTGATTCCCTGCCTGATTGATAACCGGATCAAATATGACGGTCTGTTCAAGGATCAACGTACACTGCTGCGAGCCTTTGCCATCAACCGTGGTTACCGCTGCATGGACACCTACATTTCAAAAAGTCCCAAGGTTGAAAGCCTGAACACAAACCCAGATGGGAAAATCTATCCGATCCTCAGCCATGCCCGGGAGACTGAGGTACATAGCCAGTTTACTGAACTGTCTCGGGATATCCTTGCCAGCTACCACCAGACCAGTGAACCACGGTCTTACCTCTATCATCAATGGCAAACCGAGCAGGAGGGGCTTAAGAAAGAGGCCTTTCTTGCCCGGCTTGAAGGGGTTTTACCCCACTGTGTTATCTGCGGTGCACTTCATGAAGGTGAAGGCTCAAAGGGTTTTTATTTTGAAACAGCTGACCGTACATCCAGGGGATTTCTGCATAGTGATTGCTTTACCGGCATGCTCTGTTCAATCCTCTATGATCTACACCCCCGTTCAGACCTGTATCAACTTTCTTTGCAAGTTATCCGTGAAAGTGCCGGTGCCACAATAGCGGTATTCCGTCCACTGCTGGATGAGTCTGGTCAGCCCCGACTGTATTTTCAACAGCTTGATCCAAGTGGCTCACCACTACTTGAACGTGAGCTTTCCCTGGATGGTTTTCTTGAAGGGGTCTTTGACGGTATCCGTGATCAACTCTTTTTACTCCTGAATGAATCAATGACCGGCTATGATGGTAAATTACGTTCAAGCTGGCTGGTGGTCCATCCGGTTGATCAAGAAAAGCCGGAGCAGGTACTGCAGGATGTTGCATATCGTAGAATCCAGGATATGCACCGATTAGTGTCTGAAATGGCTCCTAACTGATTTTTTTGACACTGACAGAAAGCACACAGTATCCATGACAAATCTTATAACGGCTCAAGGCCTTAAACGCCTTCAGGATGAGTTTGAATATCTCTGGCGGGTAGAACGCCCCAAGGTAGTTCAAGGGGTTTCTGACGCTGCGGCAGAAGGTGATCGTTCTGAAAACGCTGAATACATCTATGGCAAAAAGCGTTTGCGGGAGATTGATCGCAGTCTTAAACAACTGGGAGGACGGCTGAAGGTATTGGAAATAGCACCTGCCCCACCACTTAACCCCACAAGGGTAAGTTTTGGGTGCTGGGTTTCCTATGAAGATATGGAGGGAAACCAGTATTGCTACCAGCTGGGTGGGCCGGATGAATTTGATGTGAAGCAGGGGGTGATCAGTATTGACTCACCGGTTGGACAAGCCCTGCTGCAAAAACAGGTAGATGATGAGGTCACCATCCGGCGTCCCGGTGGTGACCTCACGGTGTATATAACAGAGATCCGTTCTATTCGCGGTTGATTCCCTCTTTAAGGATTGCACTGGGCTTAAACGTCAGGACACGTCTAGGTTCAATGGTAATGGACTCACCGGTCTGGGGATTGCGACCGCGACGGGCATTCTTGTCCCTTACTTCAAAGATGCCAAAACCTGATATCTTGACATTTTCACCCTTTGCCAATGTTTCCTTGATCAGGTCCAACAACGCTTCAACATGATCTGCAGCCTCTTTTTGTTTAATACCCAGTTCTTGATGCAGTTGTTTGGCCAGTTCTATCTTGGTCATGAAACTCCTCCTTGAAACAGGTCTGCTGTCAGCAGCCCGAGTTTAGTGTTTCTTTATGGTGCAATAACCAATCTGGTTATCTTTACAAGCTTCACGCCTTTTGACTGCAGCTCAGGTAATGCCTTAGTCAACGTGGCAATTGTTGCTGGATGAGGATGGCAAATGGCAATGGCACGTCCATTTTTACGGGCACGGGTTACCGCTTGTTCAAGTTGTCCTCTGATATAACCCTCATTTTGTTCATTATCCAGAAAAACATCACGTCGGGCTGAAGATAGCTTTAACTCGGCAGCCACCTTGAGCCCCATTGTTTTAGGGGTCGTAATGCTGTCTATATAGAACAGACCTTTCTCTTTAAGCAATTTCAACACAACACGCATCTTATCAGAATGCTCCGTGAAGCCTGATCCCATATGATTATTGGCACCCACAGCCTGAGGCAGAACCTGCAGGTAGCCAAGCATCCTGTTACGTAGCTCTTCATCAGACTGTTCAAGTAGCAGCCCATTGGACTCCAGACGACGCTGGGGGTATTCCTTTGGCTGCATCGGCATATGTACCAGAATCTCAATTCCCTGTTCAGTTGCATAGGCAGCGACTGAACGGTCGTGCTTTAACCCGGGAATAATTGCAAAATTGATCGGCACCCCAATACCGGCAAGAGACCTTGCTTCAGCTAAAGAGCTACCCATGTCGTCAACAATAATTGCAAGCTCGGCCTTACCAACTGGAGGACGATGAACAGGCGGGGGAACCAACTGATTGGGATGAATATCACCGGTATAGTAGTCTGATTGCGCCGGTTTTGGTTTCTCCGCAGGTTTAACTACTGCTTCTGTTGGAGCTATTGCCGTTGCCGATGAATGCACTGGTTGCGGAACAGCCTGCTGTGGAATTGGTGTAGGCTTCTGAACTTTAGCTGTGTGCTTTTGCTGGTAGTGATGCAGCCAATACCCCCCAATCATCAGAAGGCAGATAGCAACAAGGAAAACGGCAAGGACGAAACCGCCCTTGCCGTTCTTTTTAAACCTGTTTGCACGTGGGGATGATTGCTTCAGGGACACTTAACGCTTCTCCGGCCCCATTTTCTTTAAAATATCCCATCCCTTGAGTAGATCAAGGGCACGTACCAATTGGTAATCAACCTTAAGTGGATCCACTGTTTTCTTTGCATCTGCCGGATCTTTGGCAGCATCTTTTGTTTCTTTCTTATCCTCAGACTTCTTATCACCATCAGTATTTTCAAAGTGATTTTCAAGATCTTTTTCACGAATAAACATGGATTCGCGACGTGTGGTTTCCTTAGGCATTTCCATCTGCTCTACCACAATGTCAGGTGTGATCCCTTTAGCCTGAATAGAACGCCCTTTAGGGGTGTAATAACGGGCAGTGGTCAGACGAAGACCGGACTCATCAGAAAGTGGAATAATGGTCTGCACAGAGCCTTTGCCAAAGCTTTGCGTACCCATAATAATGGCTCGCTGATGATCCTGCAGAGCGCCGGCAACGATCTCGGAAGCACTGGCACTACCACCATTAATCAGAACCACAATCGGGTAACCAGGCTCTTTGCCTCGAGAACTGGCAGTAAACTGCATCCGCGATTCCTTTTCCCGACCTTCCGTATAGACTATCAGTTTACCATTTTCAATAAAGTGATCCGAGATGCGAACAGCCTGGTCAAGTAAACCGCCTGGATCATTGCGAAGATCAAGCACCAGACCTGAAAGTTGTTTGCCCTTATTTTCTTCAACCAGCGCTTTAAGTGCCTTGGCAACATCCTCATCAGAACGTTCCTGGAATTGAGCTACCCTGACATAACCATAGCCATTATCAAGCATACGGGATTTGACACTCTTGACCTGAATGATGTCGCGAATCAGGGTGAACTCTTTGGGACGTTCAAATCCATCCCGCATAATAGTTAAAATCACCTTGGAGCCTTTTGGGCCGCGCATCCGTTTAACCGAATCTGTGATCGTAAGATCTTTGGTAAAACGTTCGTCAATTCTCAGGATTTGGTCACCCGACTTGATACCTGCCCGCTGGGCCGGAGTATCTTCAATTGGAGAGATAACGGTCAGGACGCCATCCTTCATACTGATTTCAATACCCAGACCTCCAAAAGCCCCCTTTGTTTCAACTTTCATTTCCTTGAATGTCTCAGGGGACATAAATGAACTATGGGGATCCAGGGCGGAAAGCATCCCATTGATTGCGCCGTAAATCAATTTCTTGGAGTCAACTTCCTCAACATAACTCTTTTTAACAATGGTCATTACATCGGTAAACAGACCGATGTATTCGTATTCCTTGCCCCCCTGCGCATCACAACGCCGTTGGGTGCTAATACCGATAAAGGCAACCAGTGCAACGACAACAACCACAAACCCCAATGCAATTTTCTTCGTTTTGCCGGACTTCAGCATGGTGATTCATCCTCCAGAGTGGATCAAACAAGATGTTTGTATATACATCGAACCTATCAGAAAAACGAGTGTTTTTTATAGTAACAACAGGATTAGCGTACCCACCCCGATGGGTCCACCGGTTTACCCTGGTGTCTGATCTCAAAATAGAGTGCTGGACCTTTGGCAGAATCAACATCACCAACAGCTGCCACCACATCTCCCTTGGCTACTTCTGCACCAACCTTGCGGGAAATACGTGAGGCATAGGCATAAAGACTGAAATAACCACCACCATGGTCAATGATGATCATATTGCCATACCCTTTAAAATAGTCAGCAAAAATAACCGTGCCTTCATAAACAGTGCGGATATCAGAGCCAACAGGGGATGCAATCACAATTCCCTTACTGAAAGTATAGGAATTAAATTCAGGGTGTTTGTGTTTGCCAAAGGTTTCAATTACCTCGCCTTTGACCGGCATCCGCATACGTCCTTTTTGAGAGGCAAAGCCACGGTCAGGCACCGGAGGGAGCTCAGGCAACTGTTTGTTCTTTGCTGCTGGATCATGCTTTACTGCTGCCTTTCGGCGACTCTGTGCTTCAAGTCGATTAAGCATGGTCTGTAGTTTAGCGGCATTTGCCTGCAGTTCTTTAAGCGAGCTTTCGTATCCCTGACGATCCTGACGCACTTTGCTTAAATAGACAGATTTCTTCTGTTTATCCTGTTCAATCTCATTTTTCTTTGAGGCAATATTCCCCTTGAGACGCTCCTTACGGGTAGCATCTTGTTCAAGACGAAGTTTTAGCTGGCGCAACTCTTCAATTTTTTGATTATATTCGGCAAAAATCCGTTTATCCTGTGTCAGCACAGAGCGCATATAACGCATGTTTTCAGCCATTTGCGGAAAACTTTCGGCAGAAAAAAACATCCGTATAGCTCCCAGTTCTCCAGCTTTATAAAGTGAAGTCAGGCGCCGTTCAATCTGCAACTGCTTTTGTTGTGCCTCCACAGTTACACGTGCTATCTCTGAACCTGTTCTACCGATGCTACCCTCTACGGTCAGAAGGTCACGATCAAGCTGTTTTAGTTCAGACTCTTTCCTGTCCAACGAACGGATAATCTCCTGCAGTTCACTTGAAACCGCTGCTTCAACCTTGCGTGTTTTTTTGATCAGATGCTGCTTTTCACGAATTTCCTTCTTAACACCACGCAGTTCATCCTGAGGGCTGGCGCCAACGGGTGAAGAGTCAACGCAGAACAGTAATAACGGTGCCAAAGCAAGTATGATAGGTGTTAGAAATTTCACAATGGTGTTTAACCGGTAATCTCATTGATAAAACGTCGCAAGGCAGCAAGACTGCCAAGAAAACCAAGCATGGCTCCGGCTCCTAGTAGTCCGGCAATATACTCAGGTGGCAAAAATGCAAGCCCGGCAGTAGCAGGATTAAAGGTCAAAAAATTACCTGCATTATGTAAAAACAGAAGATGTACCGCCAGCAAAAGGAGCAGTGCTAAAACGCCCCCTGCAAGACCTTGGAGCAGCCCCTCTAGCAGATAAGGCATCTTGATGAACAATCGTGTGGCACCTACCAGTGACATTACTTCAAGTTCATCACGACGGGCATAGATGGTAAGCTGAATGGTATTAGAGACAATAAAGATCACTGCCAGAATAAGAAAGCCTCCCACCAAGCCACCTACAATCCTCATAAAGGTCAAAAAGGTATTAAAACGACGTACCCATTCTTCTCCATATTGGACTTCACCAATACCTTGAATACTCTTGAGCTTGGTGACATAGGCAGCAACATCTTCTGAACTGCGACTGGACTTTTTCAGGCTGATTTCAAAGGATGTAGGCAGCACCTCAGGCCTGATTCCCTCAAGCAGTGTTTCCTGCCCTTTCAAGCGCCCTTTGAAACGCCTTAATGCCTCGTCACGACCGACCCATGTTGTTTTAGAGGTAGCAGGAATTGCCTGAATTCTGTTTTTAAGATTACTCTGTTCTTGCGGCGTTAGTTCTTTATCAAAATAAACAGTAACCTGTACCTTTTCGCTCCAGTTATCAGCCGCATTTTCAAGGTTTACAAATAATAGTAAAAACAAAGAAACAATCAACAATGCCAAGGTGATGGTTCCTACGGTTACCACGTTTACAAAAACATTTTGTCGAATATTGGTTAATGAGCGGCCCATAAAATAACGTAAACGCCCCTGAGCACCCGGCGTAGTCATGGCAGGACGCTTATTAGTGAATTTCTTCATTGCGTACCTCCCCGTTATCTGCAAGTTCACCATTTTGTAACCGTATAATCCGGTAATGGGCATGCTCTATCAGACGTCGATCATGGGTTGCAACAACCACAGTCGTACCTCTGACGTTAGCCTCTTTAAAGATATTCATAATTTGCATCTTGTTTGCATCATCGAGATTTCCGGTGGGCTCATCAGCCAGCAGGATTTTAGGCTCATTAACAAGCGCCCTGGCCAGAGCAACCCGCTGCTGTTCGCCACCGGAGAGACGCTGTGGAGTCAGGCTGATTTTACTTTCCATCCCCATCTGACGCAAAATATGCATGACCCGCTTGCTGATATCAGCCTTACTCCCCCCTCCCTGCACCTCAAGGGTAATGGAAACATTCTCAAAAACAGTTCTGTTTTGAAGCAGCTTAAAATCTTGAAAAACAACGCCTATGCTTCGCCGTAAAAAGGGGAGTTGAGATGATGTTAAGCGGCTGACATTCTGACCATCAATTAACACCTGTCCACGGGATGGTGTAAGAGCACCATATATAAGCCTTAAAAGAGAGGTTTTACCAGCACCTGATGGGCCAGTTAAAAAAACAAACTCGCCCTTTGCAACGCTGAAACTGACATTTTGCAGTGCAGTTGCATCTTTTTGATAGGCCAGAAAAACATTATGGAACTGAATCATCATTGTCACCAGTGAGTAAAGGGATGTTCAGATTGTAATACCACAGATGGGTGTTAATGGGAAAACTGAAAAAAGATGGTGAGAAGTAATGATGTGGATCATGCCAGGCGTAGGGCTATCATCCATAAACTTGCGCACAAAACAGATACAGTTCCCCAGATTAAAGCAGGACGGGATTGAAAAACTCCAAGCCGTGGAAAGGCCTTAAAGATAAACAACAGAGTTGAAGCTACCCAGCCCCAAAACATAATAATCGCAATAACTGGCCATGCTCCGGAAGTCACTGGTTACCCCCTGCGCCCAAACAGACTGCCCAGCTTTAGTTTCCAGACCATCAATACCGCTTCTCGCACAATCCGTTTTGACATCTTTGATTGACCTACCCGGCGATCAATAAAGATAATCGGCACTTCAGTTATCCTTGCGCCAAGTTGCGCTGATCTGAAATGCATCTCAATCTGAAATGAATAGCCATCGGACTGAACACGATCAAGATCAATTAACTCAATCAGGCTACGACGAAAACATTTAAAACCACTGGTACAATCCATAATAGTCAGACCAGTGACCAAGCGGGTATACCAATTTGCACCATAACTGAGCATAAGCCTTCGCAAAGGCCAGTTAACCACACTGATACCGTTCAGGTAACGTGATCCAATTACCAGATCATGGTCTTTAATCTGCTCAAGAAAAATCGGCAAATTTGAAGGATCATGGGAAAAATCAGCATCCATCTCAATTAACAGATCAGCTCCCAGCTGCATAGCGCGTCGAAACCCATCACGGTAGGCGGACCCAAGTCCCAATTTACCTGGGCGGTGCAGTACGTTGATACGATCATTTGTACTGGCAAGCTCATCAGCAAGTTGCCCCGTACCATCGGGAGAGTTGTCATCAACAACCAGGACCTGCAGGGATGCATCCTGTTGCAACACCTGTTCTATCAGGCGCTGCAGATTATCCTGTTCGTTGTAGGTCGGTATGACAACAAAGGCCTTGCTCATGTTGAATAAATTACCTCGTATCATTACAAAAAGAAAGAGGGTGCCTGGAGAGCACCCTCTTAAAACTAATGGCGGGGTTGACGGGGCTCGAACCCGCGACCTCCGGCGTGACAGGCCGGCACTCTAACCAACTGAGCTACAACCCCAAATTATTTAACTACAATTATCAATTTGATAAAAAAAGGAAAAGTTGCCTTTTCCTTTTGATAGTTATGGTGGGTGAAGAGGGGATCGAACCCCCGACATCCAGCTTGTAAGGCTGGCGCTCTCCCAGCTGAGCTATTCACCCAAATCTACGTATTAAAATGGCGGGGTTGACGGGGCTCGAACCCGCGACCTCCGGCGTGACAGGCCGGCACTCTAACCAACTGAGCTACAACCCCAAGTTGTATCTGATATAACGTGAAACAGGTTCTGCTTACTTACCGTTAACAGCTTCCTTCAAGGTTTTGCCAGGCTTGAACTTGGGCACAGTCGCAGCAGCAATGTTAATCTTTTTGCCGGTCTGTGGGTTCTGACCTTTACGAGCAGCGCGCTTGCTGGTGCTGAAGGTACCAAAGCCAACCAGGCTGAGCTTATCGCCCTGCTTGAGGCAACCGGTCACAGCGGAGACAAATGCAGCAACAGCTTTTTCAGCCTCAACTTTTTTCAGACCAGCTTTTTCAGCAACGGCGGTAATCAGTTCAGCTTTTGTCACGTTACACCTCCATAAGAGATTGGTTAGGGAAGAATCAAAGAGAAGAAGTTTTTATCAATGCTATTCAAAACTGTCAAGCACTTTTTTCAGTATTTATGCGACTGCAGAGCTTGTTGACTGATCGTAGACCAGTAAAGGCCGCTCTTTATGGTAGATAACATCTTCACTGATAACAACTTCTCGCACCGTATTTTGTGAAGGAATCTCGTACATTACGTCCAGCATGGACCCTTCAAGTATGGCACGCAGGCCACGTGCGCCGGTATTACGTTTTAATGCTTCCTTGGCTATGCTTACCAGTGCCCCATCAGTGAAACGTAGCCGGACACCTTCCATATCGAACAGTTTCTGGTACTGCTTGGTAAGGGCATTTTTAGGTTCAGTCAGGATCTGCACCAAGGCTTCTTCATCCAATTCGGTCAAGCTGGCAAGCATTGGCAATCTGCCGATAAATTCAGGGATATACCCGTACTTAAGCAGATCTTCGGGTGTTACCTGCAACAGTAGTTCGCCGGCCTTCTTCTCCAGCTTTTTCTTGACATCTGCACCAAAACCCAGTGTCTTTTTACCAATCCGTTGCTGGATAACTCCATCAAGGCCGGCAAAAGCACCACCGCAGATAAAGAGTATGTTGCTGGTATCAACTTTAAGGAATTCCTGTTGAGGATGCTTGCGGCCACCCTTGGGGGGAATACTGGCGACAGTACCTTCAATAATCTTCAGCAGCGCCTGCTGCACCCCTTCACCAGACACATCACGGGTCAGTGAGGGGGATTCAGCCTTGCGGGCGATCTTGTCAATTTCGTCAATATAGACAATACCCTTTTGAGCGCGTTCAACATCATAGTCTGCAGCTTGTAGCAGGCTCAGGATGATATTTTCAACATCTTCGCCAACATAGCCAGCCTCTGTTAGGTTGGTTGCGTCAGCAATGGCAAATGGCACCTTCAGCATCCGGGCCAGAGTCTGAGCCAACAGGGTCTTACCTGAACCGGTCGGCCCCAGGATCAGGATATTGCTCTTCTGCATTTCTACATCGCCCGGCTTGGCTGGACGTTCGATCCGCTTGTAATGATTGTAAACAGCAACCGACAAGACCTTTTTGGCGGTTTCCTGACCAATTACATACTCGTCAAGAAACTCCTTGATCTCCCGTGGCTTGGGAAGCTTGGTGACATCCGGGCCCAGGGCATCTTCCATACGGATTTCTTCGGCAATGATGTCATTACACAGCTCAATACATTCATCACAGATATAAACTGCCGGACCGGCAATAAGTTTTTTAACTTCATCCTGACTTTTGCCACAAAAAGAGCAGGTCAGGTGATGTTGGGATGTGTCTCTTCGACTCACGTTAGTCACCTCCCTCTGGACGACGGGACATAACGGCATCAATCAGGCCGTAATTCTGGGCCTCTTCAGCCGACATGAAAAAGTCACGCTCAGTGTCCCGTTCCAGACGCTCCACCGGTTGTCCTGAAAGGTCAGCCAGCAACTGGTTCAACTCCCGCTTCATCCGCAGAATTTCTTCAGCCTGGATCATGATATCAGTAGCCTGCCCACGTGATCCCCCTGAAGGCTGGTGGATCATAATACGGGCATGGGGCAGTGCAAAACGCTTACCCTTTTCTCCAGCAGTCAGCAGTACCGCCCCCATGGAAGCAGCCTGACCGATACAGATGGTTGAAACCGGCGCCTTGATATAGTTCATGGTGTCAAGGATAGCCATGCCAGCGGTAACAACACCACCGGGTGAGTTGATATACAGATGGATATCCTTGTCCGGATCTTCTGCCTCAAGAAACAGCAGCTGAGCAATGATCAGATCCGCGACCGGATCATTAATTTCACCCCCCAGAAAGACAATCCGCTCTTTCAGAAGTCGTGAATAGATATCATAGGCCCGTTCACCGCGGCCACTCTGCTCAACCACCATAGGTACATACATGGACATAAATCCTTTATTCTGCAGCAGCAGGAGCGTTCAACTCTGCGGCATCTACTTCGGTAACTACTGCATTTTCAAGCAGGAAGGCGATGGCCTTGTCTTCCTTGATCTCTGCTACCATTGAGTTGCGTGCATTTGCCTGGGAAGCGTAGAACTCCTTGATGCGACCGAGCATATCTTCGTTACCTGCGGCAATTTGCAAGTAACGGGCCTCAAGGTCAGCATCTTCAACAGCAATGTTTTCTTTTTCAACCAGCGACATAACCAGCAGACCGCCTTTTACCTTCTGCGCAGCCTCACCCCAGAACCGTTGTCTGAAACCATTTTCATCAAGCCCCATCATTTCAATGGTCATATTCTGACCCTTCAAGCGGTTCTTTAAGTTTTCAAGCATAAAATCAGTCTGACGACGAACCATTGAATCAGGAACTTCAAGGGGGTTTTTCTCAATCAGTGCATCAATAACACGGGTCTTGAGATCAGTCTTGATCCGCTCAAGCTCCTGTTGTTCACGCATCTCAGCAAGCTTGACCCGCATATCAGCGATGGTCTCAAAATCGCCAAACTGTTGAGCAAACTCATCATCCAGTGCAGGTAGTTCCTTTTTCTTGATTTCTTTCAGGGTAACGGTAAACACACCGGGCTTACCGGCAAGTTCTTTGTTTGGGTTATCATCCGGCATGGTCACGGTGATGTCCTTGGTTTCACCCAGTGACATACCCAGCAGGCCTTCTTCCAGCCCAGGCAGCAGGCGACCGTTACCAACTTCAACCGAGGCATCCTTGCCGTTGGTCTCTTCTTCCGGGTAACCAGGCACAGCAAAAGAGAAATCAACCGTCAGAACCATTCCTTTTTCAACGGTTCCCTCTTCAATCGGTGCCAGTTGCGCCATGTTCTCGCGCATCCGCTCGATTTCACCTTCAACCGCTTTTTCATCAGCGATGTAACGTTCTTTTTTGACCTGCAGCCCCTTGTACTCACCAAGCAGAATCTGCGGCATAATCTCAATCAGGGCAGAATATTTGAAGGGAGTCCCCTCCTCTACCATGGCGATATCATCGATCATCGGAGCATCAACCGGCTCAAGCTTGTGCTCTTCAAGTGCCGGGAAAAGGGTCTGCTCGTACAGGCGACGCATAACTTCATCCTGCATGGCGTTACGATAATGCTTTTTGACCATCTGCATCGGGGCCTTGCCTTTACGGAAACCGGAAAGGGTGGCTTTTTTCTGAATGCCTGCAAACGTCTTTTCAATTTCAGCATTTACCCGCTCAACAGGAACTTCAACACTTATCTTGCGCTTAACCGAGTTGATCTCTTCTATCTGAACCTGCATCACTGTTCCTCGCTTGCGTGGGATGTAATTTAAATGGTGCGAGAGAGGAGACTTGAACTCCTATACCTTGCGGTGCCAGATCCTAAGTCTGGTGCGTCTGCCAATTCCGCCACTCTCGCAGTATTTGAATTGGTTAAATTAGGCGAATTACCTTATTTCGTCAAGGTAATTTCTAAAACAATTCCATTTGTGCCTCAGATTCAGCGGTATTCCTGCGTCTCTGCCTGCCTGCTTCAGGCTTGTCAACCAATTCAGCAGGTAGTTCAGAAACAAATCGGGAAAGTTCGCGCAGCCCCTGACCGATCCAGCCTCTATACCCTGATGCAGTCAGAATTACCCGCTGTTTTGCACGGGTCAAACCAACATAAAAGAGACGACGCTCTTCTTCTACGTTGGGAGTACCCATCAGGGTGCAGGGGAAAATCCCTTCTTCAAGCCCCGCCATGAAGACAACCGGAAATTCCAGGCCTTTTGAACTATGGCAGGACATCAATGCAACGGATTCAGCCCGCTGATCATAGACCGTTGCAGTGGCATACTGCTGTAGATGACGACTAAAGGCAGCCAGGTCGGTTCCAAACCCCTCTGCCTGATGTAACAACCGATCAACAGTGTCATCAGATTCCAGGGCAAACGCCGGCAGGGCCAGACGCAAGGCTGCTGCAACTCCCTGAGCAGCAGCAGCCTGCTTAAATCGTTCAAGCGTGGTTGTCAGTAGTTTGAGAGCTTTGCCTGTTGCTGGCGCATGATCATGTTCTGCAGCAAGCCCAAGAAAATCTCCTTTAAGCGGCAGCTCAGCTTCAAGCCGGTCAAGCGTAGTTGTGCCAACACCTTTAAGGGCACCAAACAAACCCAACCAAAGGGCTATTTCATCACTGCCATGTGCTGCCTGCAGTAATTGATACAGGGGACGCAGCTTTGTCTCCATATAGAAAGGAGTTGCTCCAACCAACTGATATGGTATGCCGCGTCTGCTAAGCGCTTCTGCCAGCTCTTCTGCCTGTCGCCCCAGCCGAAACAGAATGGCAAAATCAGCAAAGCTTAAACCATCTGTCTGGGTAGCATTGCCACTGCGACCAGTGCTGCGGGAAAAGCTGTCAACTCCACCAATCAGCTCTTCAATCCGTCTGACAATTAACTCAGCTTCAGAACCTGGTGAGAGCGTACGGTGAAACTCAATCGCACCTTCTGGGCAGTGATCAGCAGCAGAGAGTGGCAGACCACTGCAGATCAGGTTACGGCAAATCAGACTGCCCGCTGCCTGCACAATCTTTCTGGGTAGCCGATACGTGGTCTTTAACGGCAACAAAACCGTACCCGGCACTTCGGCAAAGCGGAAGAAATAACGTAAATCGCCCCCTCTGAAGCCATAAATGGCCTGGTCAGGATCGCCGATGGCAAAGACGGTTGCCTGCTCTGCCAGTAACTGCACCAGATCATACTGGGATCGATTCAAGTCCTGAAACTCATCCACAAACAGGTGCTGAACATTGTGCTGCACCCGCTGCTTGAATGATTGATCGGCATTCATAAGCTGCACACAGACAGGAATAATGGCATCCAGATCAAGGGCATTCAGGCGCACCAGTTCATCCACGTAGAGCTTGGTTTCTTCTGTTAATGTCAACTGGATACCGGAGCAGTGGGCTGCAATAGCATTGGTGATTCTGCTGCGCTCAGCAACACCACGATCAGCATACAGTCTTTTTAACAGACGTTGACGACTTTCTGGCCCAACCACGGTCAGCCCTGGATTATCCTGACGTAACTGCTCCAGGCAGAAACGATGAAAAGTGCCGATAAACAGGTTTTCTGCCAGCAAACCACAGCTCTTTCTCAGGCGTTCCTGCATCTCTTCAGCAGTACGGGTCGTAAAGGTAATGGCAACAATACGGTTGGGATCAGCTCCCTGATCAAGCAGGCGCTGCAGGCGAGACACTAGGGTAAAGGTCTTGCCGGTACCGGGTCCGGCAGCTACAAGCACACGTCGGCCATCAGCCTGAATGGCTGTCTGCTGCTCAGGGTTGGGGCCGGTTGCCGTAAGTACAGCAGGTTCTGTTATTTTCCGGGGCAGATCACTCTGCTTTGGTAACGGCTCTGATACTGCTTTCTTGCGGCTTTTGGGGGCACGTTGCTCACCGAATAGCCCCCCCTGCCCTGCCAGTTGAACCAGTTCTCCTTCTTCAAACAGATGGATCACGCCAAATTCACCATCATAGCCTGGCTGCCGGATCACCGTACCTGCACGCATCCGCTTGATCGCTTCAGCCAAGAGCGGTTCATGATCGTTGATCTGCTCCAGCTCTGCATGTAACAGCAGGTTGAATTCTGATCCAAACTGAGACAGCGCCCGGCCGTACTGATGGATAACCTGCTTGGAGGAAGGGCCAACCTGAAGCAGCTCTCCAAGAATTTCAGGAAGCGGGATCAGGGAATAAAAACCAGGTGCATCGTCGCGATATTCAGGTTTCTCACGGTCTGCCAGCTCCAGTACCCGGTGGTGGACCCCAATGGTAACCGGTTTGCCACAGGCAGGACAAAGATTGTTCAAACGACGGGTTTCATGGGGATCCAGACAGACCTTGCAGTCACGGTGGCCGTCAAAATGATATTTACCTTCTTCAGGGAAAAACTCAATGGTACCGCAAAAGGTATCGCGCTTATTCTGCTTCAGGGCATCACGCAAGGAAAAGAAATCAAAACCGGTATTGAATAGATTAGCCTCACGCCCCAGCTTTGACGGTGAATGACAATCAGAGTTGGAGATCAGGGCACAATGATCCAGTCCTGAAATCAGGCGGTTCATATCAGGATCCGAGGAAAGTCCGGTTTCAAGGGCAAAGATATGGTTGGTCAGGTCACCAAAACATTCTTCAATGCTGTCAAAGCCTGATTTTGAGCCAAACAGGGAAAACCAGGGAGTCCAGATGTGAGCCGGAACCATAAAGGCATCGGTTGAACATTCCAGCAAGATTTCCAGCAGATTACGGCTATCCAGCCCCAGGATGGGACGACCATCTGAAACAATGTTACCGATACTGGACAGTCTTGCATTCAGACGCTCAACCGAGGCAAAATCCGGCAGATACAGCAGATTATGCACCTTGCGGGTTGCTCCGCCCCGCTTATAAATAGAACTGATCTCTGCAGACAACAGAAAACGTACCGGTGTGTCAGGTTGTATAACCCCAGGCAGAATATCAGGAATGGCCTTTTCATCTTTCAGGCGATAAAAACCTGGTTCTGCTGGTTCTAACTGTTCTTTCAACAGCTTGAACCAACCGGGGTGAGTACAGTCACCGGTGCCGATGACTTGAATCCCTTTCAAGCGTGCCCAGGCAGCCAGACCCGCCGGGCTGCTGTCCGGGCTGGTGGCCCGTGAAAAGGGAGAATGAATATGCAGATCAGCACAATACTTCATGGTTGGTGCGCCAGAAGCGTAATAATCGGCAGGTCAGCCTCAGCCCAATCAAGGGTTGGCAGTTCATGGGGGCTAAGCCAGCAGACTGCACTGTGTTCATGCAGGATCATGTCACCTTGAAGATTGTCACATGCAAAGGGATAGAGTGTTACCACAAACGTGGGATACCTGTGGGTGACCGGTTCCAACCCCTGCCCTACCCTGACAGTAATCGCCAGTTCTTCCTGTAGCTCCCGCTGCAGACACTGCTCCGGAGACTCCCCAGCTTCCAGTTTGCCACCGGGGAATTCCCACTTACGTGGTAATGACATGGTTGCAGAGCGTTGGGTGGCCAGTATCAGACCATCCTTTTTGATGATGGCACAGGCTACATGAATATGTGGAAGCAAGTCAGACATGGCACTACCTGTATCATACTGCATCAATAGGGACAATCAGGGAAAAGCAAAAGCCCGGTAACAAAGGTCACCAGGCTTTTGCTGAGGATGTAGATTTTAGACTATTTCAGGCGGTTGGCATAAAGAGGAAACCCCTTCATCATCTCATTAACCCGCTTCTGGATACCAGCCAAGGCCTCGTCATTACCGATATTGGCTACAGCGTCAGCGATAAATCCGGCAACCTGCTCCATGTCGTTCTCTTTCAGGCCATGGGAGGTACAGGCTGGCGTACCAACCCGGATACCGGAGGTAACAAAAGGAGAACGAGTTTCAAACGGCACGGTATTTTTATTCACCGTAATGCCAGCCTTGTCCAGTGCCTCTTCAGCAGCTTTGCCGGTAATTTCGGTGCCCGTAAAGTTGATCAGCATCAGGTGGTTGTCAGTACCGCCGGAAGTCAGTTTAAACCCTTTTGTCATCAGGCATTCTGCCAGCTTTGCAGCGTTCTTGACAATCTGCTGCTGATAGGTCTTGAACTCAGGTTGCAGAGCTTCTTTAAAGGCAACCGCCTTGGCGGCAATCACATGCATTAACGGCCCACCCTGAATACCGGGGAAGATCTGAGAGTTAATGGTTTTAGCAAACTCTTCTCTGCAGAGAATCATGCCGCCACGGGGGCCGCGCAGGGTCTTGTGGGTGGTGGTGGTAACAAACTCAGCATAGGGAACCGGGTTGGGGTGTACACCTGCAGCAACTAGACCGGCAATATGTGCCATATCCACCATTACCTTGGCGCCAACCTTGTCAGCAATGGTACGGAAGGCCGGGAAGTCAATGATGCGGGGATAGGCGCTGGCGCCAACCACGATCATCTTTGGTTTATGCTCCAGAGCCAGACGCTCAACTTCATTATAATCAATGGTTTCAGTGTCAGGAGAAACGCCGTAAGGCACCACTTTGTAGAAACGTCCCGAAAAGTTAACCGGGCTGCCGTGGGTCAGGTGACCACCGTGGGAAAGGTTCATCCCCAGGATGGTATCGCCTGGTTGGCAAACTGCATTGTAGACGGCCATATTAGCCTGTGAACCGGCATGGGGCTGTACATTGGCGTGATCTGCACCAAACAGCTCCTTGGCCCGCTCAATGGCCAGATTTTCAACCACATCCACATGGTGACAGCCGCCATAGTAGCGCTTGCCTGGATATCCCTCGGCGTATTTGTTGGTCATCACGCTGCCCTGAGCTTCCAGGACGGCTTCAGAGACAAAGTTTTCAGAGGCGATCAGCTCCAGGTTGTATTCCTGACGCTCGGTCTCATGCTGAATGGCTTCAGCAACTGCTGGGTCAAACTGGGAGAGAATTGACATCGTTCAAGCTCCTTATCTAGGTGTATACGGTTAGTACAAAAACGAAACGGGACTTTTGCAAGTCCCGCTTGATGGTATAGTTGCTAACAGACGCTACTGACAGCTCTTTTTCTCAATATCAGCAATCTTGTCAAGACGACGTTGGTGCCGATCGCCTTCATAGGATGCATCCAGCCAGGCTGCCACACAGGCTTCTGCGGTTTCTACCGACAGAATACGGCCCCCCAATGCAAGGATGTTGGCATTGTTATGTTGCTTGGCCAGTTCAGCCATCTGGGGTGTAGTTACCAGGGCAGCCCTGATACCAGGCACCTTGTTGGCTGCAATGGAAATGCCGATGCCGGTGCCGCAGATCACAATACCTGCATCAGCCTCACCATGCACCACCAGCAGGGCCACTGCTTCAGCAAACTCAGGATAATCAACCGAATCTGTTGTATAGGTGCCTGCATCAGCCACGTCAATGTCTCTACCCTGCAGAAACGGGATCAGGGCCTGTTTTAATTCAAATCCGCCGTGGTCAGAACCGATGGCAATCTTCATTGCTAGACCCTCTTGAACAGCAAGGTGGCGTTGGTGCCGCCAAAACCCAGTGAGTTGCTCATTACATAATCCACCTTGGCTTCACGGGCAGTGTTGGGTACATAGTCAAGATCACAGGCAGGATCAGGCTCTTCGTAGTTGATGGTTGGCGGAACAATATTCTTATCCAGCACCATACAACTGATGACCGCCTCAAGACCACCGGCAGCACCCAGCAGGTGACCGGTCATGGACTTGGTGGAAGAAACCATCAGTTTGTAGGCATGATCACCAAAGACTGATTTAATGGCCAGGGTTTCATTCAGGTCATTAAAGTAGGTTGAAGTACCGTGGGCATTGATATAGCCGACCTGGTCAGCGGAAACGCCTGCATTTTTGAGGGCCATCTTCATGCAGCGGGCAGCACCTTCGCCCCCTTCAGCCGGAGTGGTCATATGGTAGGCGTCAGCAGTCAGGCCGTACCCAACAACTTCAGCATAGATTTTGGCACCACGAGCTTTGGCAGCTTCGTACTCCTCCAAAATAACAATACCTGCCCCCTCACCCATGATAAAACCGTCACGTCCCTTATCAAAGGGGCGTGAAGCCCTTTGCGGTTCATCATTGCGATCTGACAATGCCTTCATCACCGCAAAACCACCAATTCCCAGCGGCGTAACCGTTGCTTCAGTACCACCGGCAATCATAGCATCGGCATCACCACGGGCAATAATATGATAGGCATCGCCAATGGAGTGGGTACCGGTTGCGCAGGCTGAAACCGATGAAATATTAGGACCTTTAGCGCCATACTTGATTGAGATATGACCAGGTGCGAGGTTGATGATCAGCATTGGAATGAAGAAGGGGGAGATTTTCTTGTAACCGCCCTCCTGCAAAGCAATATGATACTTTTCAATGGCAGGCAAGCCCCCCAAACCAGCACCAACAAGCACGCCAACCCGCTCGGCATTCTCTTCGGTTATCTGCAGGCCGGAGTCTTCCATGGCAAACTGGGCTGCAGCCATGGAGTATTGAATGAAGAGATCCATCTTCTTGATCTCTTTTTTATCAATAAACTGCTCGGCATCAAAATCCTTCACCTCACCGGCGATTCTAACCGGCAAAGAACTGGCATCAAAGCGGGTGATATGGTCAATGCCGGAGCGACCATTAATCAGGCCATCCCAGTTTTTCTGATTGCCGGTCCCTAACGGGGAAACGGCACCCACACCGGTAACGACGACTCTTCTCATCTCTAAACTCCCATTCATAGTGGGTCTGGTAAAAAAGGAAAAGAGGGGACCAGTCCCCCCTTTTCAATCCTGCCGGTCTTCAATCAAATCCTAGGTGTGCTCAGTGATGTAATCAATGGCATCCTGGACGGTCTGAATCTTCTCAGCATCTTCATCGGGGATTTCAATGTCGAATTCCTCTTCAAGAGCCATAACCAGCTCAACGGTGTCAAGGGAGTCTGCACCCAGATCATCCATGAAGGATGCCTCGGAAACAGCCTGTGCCTCATCAACTCCCAGCTGCTCGGCAATAATTTCTTTTACTCTTTTCGCTACATCAGACATCTTACACCTCCGTGTGATATAAACCGTTGCTGGTTTTGTTTTTGAAAACGTCTCTGCTTCTTAGCAAACAGAAACGACAAATGTCAAAGCAATTTTTCAGGAGATTGGATCAACATCCAACCACCTGAAATCATGCTACATATACATGCCGCCATTAACCGCCAGAACATGGCCGGTGATGTAGGCAGAGGCCTCTGAGGCCAAAAAGACAACTGCATTGGCAATATCATCGGCTGAACCAAGCCGCTCCAGAGGGATCTGGGCTGCCAGTTCTCCACGTACTTTATCGGACAACGCATCGGTCATGGCGGTGGCAATAAAGCCGGGTGCAACAGCGTTAACCGTCACATTCCGCTTGGCCATTTCACGGGCATTGGATTTGGTCAGACCGATCAGACCTGCCTTGCTGGCGCAGTAGTTGGCCTGTCCGGCATTGCCCATCTGCCCTACAATTGAAGCAATATTGATAATCCGTCCATAGCGTTGCTTGCTCATCACCTTAAAGGCGGTACGGGTACAGACAAAGGCACCTTTCAGGTTGACGCTCAGAACAGCATCCCAGTCTTCGTCCTTCATCCGCATGATCAGGCCGTCACGGGTGATGCCTGCGTTATTAACCAAGATATCAACACTGCCAAAGGCCTCAACAGCGGCATCAATCATCCGCTCAACATCAGCGGTAACGGTTACGTTGCCAACCACAGCAAGAGCCTTGGCACCACTTGCCTGCAGTTCTGCAACCGTTGCATCAGTGGCAGCCTGATCCATATCCATGGCTACAATGGTGGCACCCTGCGCTGCCAGCGCAAAGGCGATACTTTTCCCAATTCCCCGTGATGCGCCGGTAATAACGGCTACTTTTCCTTGTGGCATAGTCTGTCTCCTCTTAAATAACTATCAGGATTGCTTATCTGCAAAGGTTGCCTTCAGTTCTGCTTCGGTTACGACCTTGCCATCAACCAGGGCCTTGGCATTGAAGAACCAGATACCACGTTTGCAACCGGTGGCCTCAACCTCAAAACGAAGCTGATCACCCGGCATAACCGGCTTGCGGAATCGCGCATTATCAATACCGGTAAAGTAGGTGACCTTGTCACGAATAGACTCGTCAGACTGATAGGCCAGAATACCTGCTACCTGTGCCATTGCCTCAATAATAAGAACCCCTGGCATGACCGGATGCCCAGGAAAATGACCCGGGAAAAACGGTTCATTGATGGTGACATTCTTGAGGCCGACAATCTTTTTTCCTACCTCAATCTCAAGAATGCGGTCAACCATCAGAAACGGATGGCGATGGGGCAATATTTTCATAATCTGATTGATATCAAGCATAGGTAACACCCTCCTTTTATAACAGGAATCAGGCAGCTGCTTTTACGCCGGCAGTGTCTTCAATAGTAACCAGAGTCATCTCTTTATTGATCCGCTTTACCAACCCGGTCAGCACCTTGCCCGGCCCGATCTCAACAAAACGGGTTACCCCTTGATTGATCATGGCGTGTACAGACTGTTCCCACTTAACCGGCGCACAGACCTGGGCCACCAGCAGTTCACGCACCCGGCCAGCATCCTGGTTAGCCACAGCTTCAACGTTGGTAATTACCGGCAGGAAAAGCGGATGCACCAGTACGCAGTCAAGCACTTCTTTCAGGCGATCAGCTGCCGGCTGCATCAAAGCGCAATGGAATGGTGCGCTTACCGGCAACAACATAGCCTTGCGAAAGCCTTTGGCCTTGGCAAGCTCAATGGTCCGGTTCACTGCAGTTGCATGACCGGCAATCACAATCTGTCCGGGTGAGTTGAAGTTTGCCGGAGTAACCACTTCGCCCTGGGCTGCCTCTGCACAGATGGCAGCAAGTTCATCAGCCTCAATCGAGAGCATGGCTGCCATGGCCCCGACACCAACCGGTACTGCCTCCTGCATGAAGGTACCGCGGGAGCGAACGGTCTTAACAGCGTCAGCAAGAGACAAGGCACCGCTACAGACCAGAGCGGAATATTCACCCAATGAGTGACCGGCAACACAATCAGCCTTTAATCCGGTCTCCTGCTGAACCACCCGCAGGGCTGCAATACTTGCCGTTAAGATAGCAGGCTGGGTATTGAAGGTCAGCTTGAGATCCTCTTCAGGACCATCAAAACAGAGCTTGGAAAGCTTGAATCCAAGCGCATCATCCGCCTCTTCAAAGGTGTGGCGTGCCAAGGGGAAATTTTCTGCCAGATCCTTACCCATACCGGCATACTGTGAACCTTGTCCTGGAAACAGGAAAGCTGTTTTACTCATAATAATAACCCTTTATTGTAACGTTATACTGCTACCACTTTAACAATACCGAGCCATAGGTGAAACCACCACCAAAGGCATCAAGCAACACCAGATCTCCAGATGTAAGGCGTCCCTCACGGTTAGCCTCATCCAGAGCCAAGGGGATGGAGGCAGAAGAGGTATTGCCATATTTATGCAGATTTACAAAAATTCGTTCTTCAGGAATACCGACCCGCTTACCGGTCGCCTCAATAATGCGGCGATTAGCTTGATGAGGAATCAGCAGTGAGACATCATCCGCTGTGACAGCGTTGTGTTCAAGTGCTGCAACCGCAGCGTCACCCATGGCGCGTACCGCATGTTTGAAAACTTCATTGCCTTCCATTCTCAGGTAATGAAGCTTGTCGGTAAAGGTGTTTGGAGCGGTAGCAGGATTTCTGCCTCCGCAACCGGGCTGGTACAGCAAGCCCCAGTGAGTGCCATTGGTGAAGATATGGCTGGAAAGAATCCCCTGTTCGCCAGTATCGGCTTCCACAACAACAGCGCCTGCTCCGTCACCAAACAGGATACAGGTATTACGGTCAGTGAAGTCAACAATGCGGGTTAATACTTCTGCCCCCATCACCAGCACCTTACGCGCCATGCCACTCTTGATGTACGCCTCAGCCATATTCAGGCCATAAATAAAACCTGAACAGGCGGCTGACAGATCAAATGCGGCAGCATTGTGTGCACCGAGTTCTTTTTGGATAATGCAGGAGGTGGCAGGAAACGGGAAATCAGGAGTAACTGTACCCAGGATAATCAGGTCAAGTTCTTCAGGCGAGACACCGGCCATTTCAAGGGCCCGGCGTGCTGCCAGTGTGGCAAAGGTGGAAGTGTATTCGTTCTCGGCAGCAATACGACGTTGTTTGATGCCGGTTCTGGTGGTGATCCACTCATCATTGGTATCAACCAGTTTTTCAAGGTCGTGATTGGTAAGAACCTTATCGGGAACAGCAGAACCGGTTCCCGTGATGCGGGCGCGCAGCATGTGACCCCCAACCGGAACTGAGGGAGATCTGGTTCCGGCACTTAAATAACAGATGGAAGGAAATCTACGGTCAGGACACTGGTGATACAGATTGATTGGTGCGTGGAAACAGTGCCCCGTAATTTTCAGACAGTTTCTCGGCAATACGTTCTGTTACACCGCTGGTTGCATAATCATGGGCAAAGCGGATGGCATTCTTGATCGCCTTGGCATTTGAGCCACCATGACAGATCATGCCAACACCGTTAATGCCGATCAGAGGTGCGCCGCCATATTCAGCATAGTCAACAGTCTTTTTAAAGCGATTAAAGGCGCCGCGCATGAACAGATAGCCCATCTTGGCTATCATATCGCCCATAATTTCACGCTTTAACATGGTGCCGGTAGCCTCAGCCAGACCTTCAGACAGCTTAAGCACGACATTTCCCACAAAGCCATCGCACACCACTACTTCAACCGTACCTTTGAAAATATCCCGACCTTCAACATAGCCGGCATAGTTTAGTGAAGTTTGACGCAAAATTGCATTGGTTTCGCGGGTCAATTCATTGCCCTTGGAATCTTCTTCACCATTGGAGAGCAGGCCAATACGGGGATTAGGGATACCCAGCGCATGCTTGGCATAGACCTGACCCATAATGGCAAACTGGACCAGATGGGAAGCCTTGCAATCAACATTGCCCCCCACATCCAGCACCAGCGTTTTGCCTTCAAGGGTAGGAAACACCTGGGCTATGGCTGGCCGTTCAATTCCACTGATCCGCTTCAGAACGAACATACCGGCAGCCATGGTGGCACCGGAGTTACCGGCACTGACCGCAGCACAGGCCTGACCATCTTTAACCAATTCAAAGGCTAAACGAACCGATGAGTTGCGTTTTTTCCGTACCGCATCAGAGGCAGAATCATGCATCCCCACCACCTCACTTGCGTGGTGAATGGTGATATCAAGCCCTGATGCAGCATGGTGGTCAAGTTCCTGGCGGAGACGTTCTTCATCCCCGACCAGAACAATCGGAATACCGTACTGACGGGATGCAGCAACAGCACCCTCAACCTCAATGGCCGGGGCGTTGTCGCCTCCCATGGCATCAACAGCAACTCTCATAGTATGCAAGTCAGACCCGATCAGGCCTGCTTCGCAACCCCGGCAACTTCCTTACCTTTGTAGGTTCCGCAGGAAGGACAGACGCGGTGGGGCATTTTAGGGGATTTGCACTCTGGGCAGACCGACAGGCTGGGGGCGGTCAGGAAATCGTGGGCCCGACGCATATTCTTACGTGATTTGGATGTTTTCTTCTTGGGTACTGCCATGGCTGATACTCCTTTGTTGGTGGCCCAGGGCCACTGTTTATGGGTGGACTTTGAAGTCCTTTAAAACAGCAAATTTAGATTGCTTCTGTTCAATAACACAACTGCAGGAACCGGTGTTGCGATCAATGCCGCAGACCGGGCATAACCCTTTACAGTTTTCTGAACAAAGTGGCTTAAGCGGAATCTCCAGAGCAACCTGCTCGGCTATCTCTGGCATCAGATCAATTTCATCACCACTGAAGCAGGTGGAAATTAGATCATGTTCGCCAAGCTCAACCTCGTCTTCTTCTTCGTGGTTTGCAGCAATACCTTCCCGGAAGAAGATAGTGAATCGTGAAAACACGGTTCGGTCAAAGCTGCATAGACAACGGGAGCAGTCCAGTTGAACCGGTACTGACACGGTTCCTTCAACGCGATAGTGATCAAGCTCCCGCTCAGCTGTTAACGCAACCTGCACAGAACCGGTAAAACGACACTCGCCAGCAGCCATCATCTCGGCAAGAACCGGAAAATATTCTGGCGGTTCATTGAAGGAATACTCCCGAACGGCTTCCTTGATATGTTCGGTTCTGACCTTCATGCACGTACCTCTAGCTGTGGAGGGTTAAGAAATGAGGTAATATAGTGAAAGCTGGTAGTTTGTCAAGAATAAAGAGCTTTTTAACTTTATTGTGGCACAAACGTTCCGCGGTCAGTAATCCGCTTAAGGGTTGCCACAATCAGCTTGGCTGACTGTTCAAGATCTCCCAGCGACACCACCTCCACAGGTGTGTGCATATAGCGCAACGGCAGTTTCACCAGGGCAGTAGCCACCCCTCCTCGGGAAATCTGCATTACATTTGCATCTGTGCCGGTTGCGCGGGGATTAGCAGTCAGCTGCACTGCAATCTTATCCTTTTGGGCTGTGGCGTACAGCAGCTCAAACAGGGCATGGTTGATATTGGCGCCACGGGTCAGGATCGGCCCTTTGCCCAGGGCCACCTCACCATTGTGTTTGCGCTCAACATCTGGCTGGTCAGTGGCAAAATCCACCTCAACACAGATGCCTATATCAGGATTAACCGTGTAGCAGCTGGTGGTACCACCGCGCAGACCGATCTCCTCCTGCACTGATGAGACACCATACAGATCAACCGGCAGTTTTTTCTTTTCTGCTGCCACCAGACGCAACACCTCTGCCACCACAAAGGAGCCGGCCTTGTCATCAAAACCACGGGATGCGACCCGGTCCCCCTGCAGGCGGGTAAACTCGCTGGTAAAGGTGATACAGTCCCCTACCCGCACCAGCTTCTGGGCCTCTTTTTTGTCCTTTGCCCCAATATCAATATACTGGGCCTCCAGCTTGACCACGGTTTCACGGTCCTTGGCATCCATCAGGTGGATTGGCCGCTTACCGACAACGCCTGAAAGCGGGCCGTCTGCCGTATAGATATGCACCACCTTGCCTGGTGTTAAATGGGCATCTACCCCGCCAATGGCGGCAAAATAAAGAAACCCTTTATCATCTATATATTTAACCTGCAGACCAATCTCGTCGGAATGTCCTACCAGCATTACTTTAGGACGATCCTTGCCCTGACCCGCAATAAAGCCATAGACATTGCCCAGCACATCACTGCTGACCTGGCAGTAAGGGGCAACATAGTCACGAAACAGTCGCTGGGCAGGTTGTTCATAGCCAGAAGGGCTGGGAGCAGCCAACAGTTTTTCCAAAAATGCCAGAGATTCTTTACGCATCATACGTCTCCTTATAAATGCAAGTAGTTATAATAGAACCTGTATTCTTTTGCTGTAAGTTTGACAGCCAGACTTGATCAGGTTGCAAGCTGGCATCTATCTGAACTTTTTTGATCAATATACCGGATTTCTGCCAGTGGATCAGGTTGTTCCGCGCATGTCCCTGCACTTCTGAAAGCCGGTCAGGATGACAAGTAAGCTGCAATCCTTCAGTTGATATGAACTGCTCTGCAAGTGTGACAACCAGATCATAAAACAACTGAGCTTTTACCAGTTGCCCCAAGGCAGGATGCCAGCAACCAGCCAGAATAGCACCTTCTACAGACAGTCCTTCTTCAGCCTGTAGGCCGATTCGTACAACCGGTATACCTGCCTGCAGACAGAGATGCAACATTCGCGCACAGATTTTCACCCCCTGCTCAAGATCAGGCGGTTGATACTGGCCAGCCTTAAACTGATCAGCCAATGCAGTGCCTGAGAGCACCACTGCCGGGTAGATCCGTACAAACTGTGCTCCTGCTGCAACAACCCCCTTAACGCTGGCCAGTGCCTTTGCCTGGGAATCTCCTGGCAGGCCAGGTAACAGTTGTGCTCCAACCTGAAACCCGGCAGCCTTGACACGCTGAAGAGCAGCCAGACTGTCAGCTGCAGTATGACCTCGCCTACTCTGTAGCAGTACCTGGTCATCAAGGGATTGTACCCCGATTTCAATCGTGGTGACCTTGTGGTCTGCAAGAAATGCCAGTACTGCTTGATTAAGTGCATCAGGTCTTGTTGATATTCTTATGCTTTTAACCATCTGCTGTTCTATCAGAGGTTGAACAGCATCAAGCAATTGTTCCTGTTGTTTCCGGGGCAACAGGGTAAAGCTGCCACCATAAAAGGCAACTTCAGCAGCTCTACCAGGAGAACGCTCCAGCCACTGCTGCACAGTTTTTTGTATCTGCTGTGCTGATGGCAGATGTTGTTCGACACCGGAAATCAGATGCTGATTACAGAAGAGACAGGTATGTGGACAGCCTGCATGGGGGATAAAAAACGGAATAATCAAAGGACGCATAATGCCTGGATTAACTCCGCAGCCTGTTCAAAGCAGCCTCTGCTGCTGACTGCTGGGCTGTTTTTTTACTGCGCCCCTGCCCTTGCCCCAGCACCATGCCATCAACAACCACCTCTACACTGAAGAGACGATCATGATCCGGCCCCTGTTGATCTACCAGATTATAGACCGGGGTCGGTTGCTTCCTGGCTGCCAGCAGCTCCTGCAGTTCACTCTTGGCATCATGTTGTGCAGAAGTATCAGCCCCTATGGCAACAACCAGCGGTGTGTAGATCTGCTTAACCAGATTTTGCACGGCCACAAATCCGGCATCGCAATAGATGGCACCGATCAATGCCTCAAACACATCGGCCAGAATTGAGGGGTTTGTGCGCCCCCCTTCCCGCTCAGCACCTTTACCCATCAGAATCAGTGGGGCTATCCCGGCATCAGCTGCCAGTCCAGCCAGTCGGGGCTGGTCAACTAAAGAAGAGCGAAGACGGGACAGATCTCCCTCTGGAAGGTTTGGAAACTGCTGATAGAGCAGGTCTGCCAGTAAAAGTCCCAGTACTGCATCCCCCAGAAACTCAAGCCGCTGGTAATCAGCAGCCCCTTCCTGGCGTGTTTCATTCAGGTAGGAAGGATGTGTCAGGGCCTGTTGCAGCAGGGTTTGATTAGCAAAGCAGTGGTTAAGTAGTGGTTCTGGATAGTAGGACATGTGCTGGAGTATACGGGATGCACTGGTTGGCTGCAAGTAGCTTTGATCGTTGATTTGCGTTGCCAAGTATAGCCTAGATGCCTATAATGATCTACTTTCATGGAGACCGTATGTTTATTACCTTTGAAGGCATAGAAGGCTGTGGCAAAAGCACCCAGATTGCGCTACTTGCAACTGCCCTGCAACAGACTGGTCAACGGGTACTGCTCACCCGTGAACCGGGCGGTTGCCCCATAGCCAACCAGATCCGTAGCGTTTTACTGGATGCTGCCAACAGCGCCCTTGTGCCGATGGCTGAACTGATGCTGTACGCAGCCAGCCGGGCACAGCATCTGGCCGAGGTGATCAATCCAGCACTGGCAGATAATACAATAGTACTCTGTGACCGATTCAGTGATGCCACCCGCGCCTACCAGTCCTTTGGCCGTGGCCTGGATCGCCAGACCATTGAAACCCTGAATAGCCTTGCTTGCAATGGCATCAGCCCTGACCTGACTGTGCTACTTGACTGTCCGGTTGAGGTTGGTCTGGGGCGTGCCAGACAGCGGATTGAGACCACCAGCGGTCCACGGGAAGAACGGTTCGAACTTGAGTCTCTGGCCTTCCATCAACGGGTACGGGATGGCTATTTGCAGCTTGCTACAGAAGAACCGAACCGTTTTGTTATTGTTGATGCTGCTGCTCAGCCGGATCAGGTTGCTTTGGCTATATCTGACGCACTATTGCCACGCCTGATGGTACCTGCCTAGATGCCTCTTTGTGAAATAAAGGGCCAGGATCGCGTCATTGATGCCTTACAGCGTTCTATTGCTGCTAACCGGGTGGCCCATGCCTACCTGTTTGAAGGACCAGATGGCTGCGGACGTCGCACAACCGCACTTGCCCTGATGCAGGCACTTTTTTGCAAGGAACCGATAGACGGCGATGCCTGTGGCAGCTGTTCATCCTGCCGTAAACTGGCTTCCGGTAATCATCCTGACCTGCATATGCTGTCACCGTTGCCGGATAAACGGGATATCAGCATTGAACAGATCAGGGAATTGCAGCAACAGCTCTCTCTGCGTCCCTTTGAGGCAAAACGCAAGGCTTGCCTGATTGAACCGGCAGAGCGGATGAACGAAAAATCAGCCAATGCGCTGCTAAAGACCCTAGAAGAACCACCAGGGCATGCGATCATCATTTTGCTGTCAACCCAGGCTGATCTGCTGCTTTCAACCATCCGTTCCCGCTGCCAGCACCTGCGCTTCAGCCCGCTGGATGACAGTTCGGTGATAGAGTTGCTTGTACAACAGGGGATGGCGTCTTCAAAGGCGCTGGAACTGGCTCCGCTGGCAGAAGGAAGTATGGAACGGGCCACTGCGTTGGAAGAAGAATCAGATGCTGTGCGACGTCAAGAGCTGTTGGCACTGTTGTCAAAGGTATCATCAAAACATATTGCCACTGTTTTTGATGTTGCAGAGTCAGTAGCCGGTGGACGGGAAGAAACCGTTCTGACCTTCAATCTGCTGATATCATTATTGCGTGACCTGCTACTGATCCGTTCCTGCGGACAGGTTGGCATAGCAAATCGTTTTTTGAATAATGAACTTACTGCAGAGGCCTCGCGCTTTACCCCGGCTGGTAGTATGGAAGCCCTTGAGCGCGCTCTTGAAATCAGACGGGCGGTTCAGGGCAATGCCAACCCTAAATTGGCATTGGAACGCTTCCTGTTGTCCTATGATCGTTTACGAAAAGGAGTCTGATACGTGATACGTGTTGTTTCCATACAGTTTAATCCGGCAGGCAAAATGTATGATTTTAATGCCGGTGCCCTTGATTTAAAACCGGGCGATCGGGTGGTGGTTGAAACCGAACGGGGCATCAGTCTGGGCGCTGTCGTAACCGGCCCGGAAGAAAAAGATGAAACCAGCTTCAGTCATCCCTTGGCGCCGGTGCAGCGCCTGCTGGGGCCAGAGGATGAAAAGACCCTGGCCCATCACCAACGAAGAGAAAAAGAGGCCTATGACTTCTGCCTGCGCCGGATCAAGGAGCGGAGCATGGATATGAAGCTGGTGCGGGTAGAGCATCTCTTTGATGGCAGCAAGGCGATCTTTTATTTTACCGCTGATGGCAGGGTCGATTTCCGTGAACTGGTCAAGGATCTGGCCCATACCTTCCACACCCGAATCGAGATGCGCCAGATCGGGGTGCGGGATGAGGCCAAGATGGTTGGCGGTCTTGGAATCTGCGGACGTGAACTGTGCTGTGCCTCGTTTCTGCGGGATTTTCAGCCGGTATCGGTCAAGATGGCCAAGGAACAAAACCTGGCCCTGAATCCATCCAAGATATCCGGACAGTGCGGCAGACTGCTCTGCTGTCTTGATTATGAATATGAGACCTACTGCGACCTGCGGAAAAACTTCCCCAAGTGCGGCAAACGGGTGCGCACGGTCCAGTACAGCGGCACCGTAGAAAAGATGAACCTCTTGACTGGTGAGCTGATCCTGCGTCAGGAAGACGGGAAACAGATATCAGTAAAGGTCAAGGAACTGCTTGATGAAAACAGCCCGCTTGCTGCCCAGCCAGAACCGGCAAAAGAGCAGGAACAGGTCCAGCAACAGCAGACTCCGCGCCGACCACGTGAACAGCAGCCCCAGCAGAGACGTCAACGCCCTGCACCTTCAGCTGCTGTTGTAGCGGCTCCTGCTCCAGAAACAGTTGCTGCTGTAGCAACAAAGACACCAGCAGTTGAAAAAGCTGAAGCTACGACACAACAGCCCAAAACCGATGACAAGCAGAAGCGTAAAAAGCGTAACCGGCGTCATGGACACCGTAAACCATCTGATCAGAAAACAGAGAGACCACCCCAGGAGTAGTCAGCAATGAAACCAACTTTTTACGTTACCACACCGATCTACTACGTTAATGACGTGCCCCATATCGGCCATGCCTATACCACTGTTGCGGCTGATGTGCTGGCCCGTTACAAGCGGATGAAAGGATTTGATGTCTTTTTTCTGACCGGCAGCGATGAGCATGGCCAGAAGGTTGAAAAGGCTGCCCTGACCAACGGTGAAACCCCGCTTGAACTTGCGGACCGGGTGGTAAAACGCTTTCAGGCCCTGTGGGAAAAGCTGGGCATCTCCCACAATGACTTTATCCGTACCACCCAGGAGCGCCACAAGCAGGGTGTCACCCATATTTTTAAACAGTTGATGGAACAGGGTGATATCTATCTGGGCGAGTACGAGGACTGGTACTGCACCCCCTGCGAGACTTTCTGGACCGAGACCCAGGTTGAAGATGGCAAATGCCCAGACTGTAACCGTCCAGTGGAGAAATTGAAGGAAGAGTCCTACTTCTTTAAAATGAGTGCCTATGGTGAAAAGCTGTTGGCACATATTGAGGCAAATCCTGATTTTATCCAGCCCAAGACCAGACGTAATGAGATTATCTCCTTTGTTAAAGAAGGGTTGCGTGACCTGTCAGTATCCCGCACCTCTTTTTCCTGGGGTATTCCAGTGCCTGGTAATGAACGCCACGTCATCTATGTTTGGTTTGATGCCCTGACCAACTACATCAGCGCACTTGGGTATCCAAATGCAGATGGCAACTATGGCCGTTACTGGCCTGCAGATGCCCACCTGATCGGCAAGGATATCCTGCGTTTTCATACGGTCTACTGGCCAACCTTCCTGATGGCAGCCGGTCTGCCGATTCCCCAGAAGGTCTTTGCTCATGGCTGGTGGACAGTGGAAGGCCAGAAGATGTCAAAGTCTCTGCAGAATGTTGTTGAACCCAACATGCTGATCGACAAGTATGGCGTGGATGTCGTGCGCTACTTCCTGATGCGGGAAGTGCCCTTTGGCCTGGATGGTGATTTCTCACACGGATCATTGATCAACCGGATCAACTCTGACCTGGCCAACGACCTGGGCAACCTGCTGTCCCGCTCAACAGCCATGCTGGTAAAATACTTTGATGGCATCCTGCCTGCACCAAGTACTTTTTCAGAGCTTGATGCCACCTTGAAGGCCAAGGCTGAAGGGATGATTACTGCGGTTGACAGCTGCATGGATGAACTGGCTTTTAGTAAGGCCCTGCAGGCAATCTGGGATGTTATTTCAGCTGGCAATAAATACATTGATGAAACCGCTCCCTGGGGCCTTGCCAAAGATCCTGCCAAGCGTGAACAACTTGCAACCGTCATGTATTGCCTGCTTGAGGCCCAGAGATTGGTACATTCGCTGGTAGCACCCTTTATGCCTGACACTGCACGAAAGGCACTTGCCTCTCTTGGCTGGCAAAAGGAAGCAGCTGAAGAGGATCTGGTCTGGGGCAAACTTACTCCAGGTACCATCATTGAAAAAGCAGCAGCATTGTTCCCGCGGATTGAAACAAAGGAATGATAAAAACACAAGAGGGGGAAGCCAAATTGGCCTCCCCCTCTTGTTTTATACCCGTTGCATCTATTGATTATGAGCAGGAAGAACCAAACTCCGGAGAAATCACAAAACCTTCCCCCATTCCAGAATTAACAAAATCAATCACCTGACCATCCAGAAAAGAGTTCAGACTTTTTTCAGCAAGCAGTTCAATCCCGTTCAATGTCAACTTGTTATCATTTTCACCCGGCTCATCCAGAGCCAGCCCCAAACGGGGTCCACCTCAACCAAAACCTTCAAACACCACCCGTAGCAGCTTGCCGGGGTTCTGGGCCAGAATAGGCTCCAGAGCTGTCTTTGCCGCATCCGTAATTTTCATAACGATGCTCCTTTAGAAGTATTCATATATCTGAATATACCAAGTAGGGCCAACAAAATCCAGATAATTTTTAAAAAATACTAAGGCAGAAAAGAGCAACAGTAGTCAGAAACAGTCTGGACCTTCATGGTAAAGGAAGAGTTTGCAGCAACTTCAAACGACTGTCCGCCGCCAATCCGTCTCCAACCGGTTTCACCAGCCAGTTGCAGGTCCAGTTCACCGGTCAGTATCTCCATCAGTTCAGCAGCACCGGTATTAAAGGTATATTCACCCGGTTGCATAATCCCCAATGTCTTCTTGGAGCCATCAGGAAACAGCACGGTGTGGCTGGCAACAGCACCATTAAAATAGATATTTGCTTCACGAACAACGGTTACACCGGCGAACTCCGACATGCGTACACTCCTTTGAATAGTAGATATGTCTTAAAAAAGGTGAGGCCCACCTTTAAACAGCTACAGCAAAACAGAGAAAACCACATTTGCAAAATAAAGTTAAACAATTTCGTGATATTACAAAACATGGCACGCCTAATGCTCTTTTATGAGTACCACATCACACAAGGAGGAGTACCATGAAACGGCTCATTTTCGCAATTACCGCATCACTGATTACCCTGGCATCAGTATCATTTGCAGAAGAGGTTAAAATTGTCGGACCAATTGCCAAAATCAAAGTTGAAGCGGGCAAGGCATCAGTCGTGATCAAGGACAATACCAGCGGTAAAGATATTACTGTCACCGTAACCGATCAACTGACCGTAGATAAACTTAACGACAAACGGATCACCACCGGCGATGAAGTACGGGTTAAATACGATACCAAAGATAATATTTCCAAGCTTTTCAGAAAAACAGCCGGTTGTTAAATGTTTTCCAGGGCTTTAAAAAACGTGATGAGGAAGACCGGATACAAGGCGCACGGCGCACAGCGACCAAGACATAACAGCTAGTTAGGCGATGGAGCGAGCACCGAACAACGCCGTAGACGGCCTCCGGAATAGTTTTTTAAAGCTCTGATACAGGGTCAGGCCGTATGGTCTGACCCTTTCTTATTACTTTGATTCGGCTGGTGGTGCCTGAGAACCTGGGCCAATCCTTAGATTCGCCGTAGCTATATAGATCTCTCGTAAAAACCAGACCAATCCAAGTACCATGGAGAGCATGGCACAGATAAACAGGATCGCCACCGGAATGGAAGGATCAATCCCAAGAAAGGCACCAATAAACATCAATGCAATAACGGTACAGACCAGGAAGGCGGTTGTTGTACAGAGGTTAATAGCTCTACCGATCAACTTGGCCCTTATAGCCAGTGTGTTAAGGTCACTACGAATAAGTTCCCTATGTTCATCAAGTGTGGCGATTTCAAAACGTGATTCAAGCAGGCGGGCACGATCAATCACACGCCCCAGCCGGTTGGTCAACACCGAGAGTATCGCACCGATACCGGTTAGAAGAAAAACCGGGGCCACAGAAAGCTGAATGGCATGGGAAACCGTATTAACGTCTGACAGGGTACCTAACATTGCTTAACACTCCTGACCTAACGTCGTCCGTTCCAGTCAAATTTTTCCGGTTGACCATTAGTCTGCCAGGAACCGTAGAACGATTTAAAACCTTCCTCAAACTGGATATCCAACCTGCCGGTACCATACTTGTCTACCCAGACACAACTGACACGGGGAGGCATGGACTTGGCTGTACAGGGAAACAGAATACCTTCCACCAAGGTATCTTTTTCTTCAAAGGTATAATTACCAGCAAGATCACCGTGTTGATTAATCTCAAAGGTCGTAGTTCCCTTCAATAACTCACCAGCACTGTGAATATCGCTTTGGTAGCTGCCTATGGCCCAGTGAAACCATTCCAGCGGCTCTCCTTGTCCAGCCTGTACCACAGCAGCAGTAGCGACAATCAACAAAGAGAAAATGAACGTTCTTTGCAGCATCCTGATAATCATACGGCCCTCCCTGGAGATTTATGCAATGCCAGCTAACTCCAAACGGGTTCCCCAACGGCGCAACAGTTCTTCTTTTATCCTTTGTCCATCCGGCATGGTCAACCCAGGATCATGCTCCAACAGTTCCAGAGCTGTTGTGCGAGCCTGCTCCAATATAACTCCATCCCGCAGGATGCTTGCCACCCTGAAATCAGGCATACCGGATTGCCGTGTACCCAGAAAATCGCCAGGGCCGCGGATTTCAAGATCTGCCTCGGCAATCCTGAAACCATCGGTGGTGGACTCCATTACCCTGAGCCGCTTTTCACCATCTTCAGACAGCTTGCCCGCTGTTAACAGTATACAGTGCGATTGATGACTACCGCGTCCTACCCTGCCCCGCAACTGGTGTAGTTGAGATAATCCGAAACGCTCAGCATGCTCAATTACCATCAGGGTGGCATTGGGTACATCAATCCCCACCTCAATCACGGTCGTGGACACCAGAATATCCAACTCACGGTTTTTAAAGGAAGCCATCACCGCCTCCTTTTCCTCTGGCTTCATCCGGCCATGCAACAGCCCCAACCTGAGTCCGGGGAAAATGTCAGCCTGTAGATGTTCAGCCATCTGGGTTGCGGCCTTTAGATCAGACTTTTCAGACTCTTCAACCAGAGGATAGATAACGTATGCCTGACGTCCCTGTTCAATCTCCCTTTGGATCATCTCGTAAACCTGTTTACGGCGTGATTCAAAGTATATCTTTGTATTGATTGGAGTTCTACCCGGTGGCAGTTCATCAATGACTGACAGAGAAAGATCGCCAAATAACGTCATGGCCAGGGTACGGGGGATCGGGGTGGCGGTCATCACCAGAATATCAGGATTAGACCCTTTTTTCTTCAGAATGCCACGCTGCAGCACTCCAAAGCGGTGCTGTTCATCCACAATCCCTAAACCCAGACGACTAAACTCAACCTTGTCCTGGATCACGGCATGGGTACCGATCACAATAGCTGCCCGGCCATCAGCCACCTGCTGCATCGCCTCTTTCTTGGCCTTGCCCCGCATACCAGAGGTAAGCAACACAACAGTGATACCCAACTGCTCACACCAGTGGTGAATATTGTGCCAATGTTGTTCAGCCAGAATCTCGGTAGGGGCCATGATTGCCACCTGATAATCGTTTTCAACCGCCACCAGGGCAGCCATCAACGCCACCAAAGTTTTACCGCTACCAACATCACCCTGCACCAGACGGTGCATCGGGTGGGGAGCCATCATATCAGCCTTGATCTCAGACAGTACCCGACGTTGGGCAGCCGTCATCTGAAACGGCAACAGCTTGACCAGCTCTTTGGTATAACGATGGGTAACCTGAAACGATATCCCTGCTTCAAGGGCTACACCTCGCTTTTTCAGGGCCAGCCCCAGTTCCCAGAAGAAAAACTCATCAAATGCCAAAGAGCGGTGGGCCAGAGTACGACCTTCATTAAGATCAACCAGGGGCGCTTCTGAAGGTGGTAGATGCACCTGACCAAGCGCTTCCTGCAATGGAAGATACTGGTAGATATCCAACAGAGATTGAGGCAGGATGTTTTCAAGATTAGGAAGAAAAGTATCAACCACCTGACGCATCACCCGCCGCATCCCCTTCTGATGCAAACCTTCAGTTAAGGGATAAACCGGCACAATCCGCCCAAAATTAACCGGATCAGCAGCCATCACAGCATTAACATCGGCACCTTTCTCCAACCACTCAACATCCGGATGATGCACCTCTGGTTTCCATCCAAAATTGGTCACCTCACCAGTAAAAACCCCCTGTTTACCAATCTGCCAGGTCCGCTTCATCCAGACACCATTGGCATGAAACCACTTCAGCACAATACTGCCACTCTCATCCTGTACAACAGCTTCAAAGACCTTGCGCCCCCCTTTGGTTGTAGCACTTTCAGCAGAAACAACCGTGCCTTGAAAAACCTGTGTCAGCCCAGGTTTTAACTGCCTGATGGGGATAAGTTGACGACGGTCTTCATAACGGTGCGGCAGGCAAAACAGGGCATCTTCAACCGTATGAATGCTACGCTTGGCAAGCAGTTCAGACAGCTTAGGCCCTACACCTTTGATAAACTGAATACCGGTCTGAAGGTTTTTGCGGGCAATTGCCTGTTGTACTGAAATTACAGGCGGGGCTACTGTAAGCAGTTTACGCAGCAGTAAGCCTGTAGCATTGGCTTCAATGCCCACATGATCACCAGGCTGAAGGCCGAGCTGTATCAGCTCCTCTGCAGGAATGAACAATGAACCGGTATGATCAACCAGAAGTTTTGACATGATAGTAGGAGATATACCTGAAAAAGACAGAGAAGTCAGCCAGCAGGATGTTCAAGCTGTTTTAAACAGTGTGTTACCACCTCATCAACAGTTATATCCTGCATACAGCGAGCATTGTATGGGCATGGCGGCGTGGTTCCAAAGGTAGTACAGGGTGAGCAGGGAAAATTTTTATTGATAACAGCATGCAGGTTACCTCGTGGTGCCCATTTTAAAGCGCGGCCTGGGCCAAATAAAGAAACAGTTGGTACTTCAAGCCCTACTGCAATATGCAAGACCCCAGAGTCACCGCTGACAAGCAAGGCAGAACGGGCAAGCAGAGCAGCAGTCTCTGCAAGAGATGTTTGTCCTGCCAGATTAAGACCTGATTCACCAGCAATGGTTTGAGCATCAACCTGATCAACAGCCCCACCAACCACAACAATCCTATATCCTTTTTGCGCAAGTTCAGCAGCCACAGTCCTAAACCGATCAGCCCCCCAACGACGCTCCGGGATAGAGGCACCGGGAAAGATTGTTACAAAACGCTTATCACCAAGCGCTGCAAGCAACTTTTCAGCAGATGCTGTTGCTGTTGCTGGAATGGTCAGGAATGGAATAGTGGTTTCAGTCTGTCCAGATAAGCCTGTGAGTGGTTCAAGCAAGCGATCAAAACTAGAGACTTCATACTCATCATGGGAATAGGACTGTGAATGAGTAAACATCCGACGCCGATCATTGGTAGCAAAACCGATCTTCATCGAAGACCTTATCAGCCGGGCCACAACAGCCGAAAGGCGATGCCACTGTTCAGTATCAATCACTACATCATATTTCTTTGTTACTGCCTGCCAGAACTCAGCAGGCTTGTCGTAGCAATACAGTTGATCCACGTCAGGAATTAAAGAGAAAATACCAGCATTACGGCATTCAGCAAGAATGGTGATTTGAAGATTGGAGTATATATTTTTGAGATGATGAAGTACAGGAGCTAGAAGAACCGCATCGCCAATACCACCGGGACGGATGAGGAGGATTGAGTTAACAGACACAGGAAGCATAGGTTGAGACAGAGAAGGTAGCAGATTTGTTATCAAACGCCCCAGCAGTGCATCAGCAGCCTTCATAAGATAGATGTTCACGAAGTAGTACCATTAAGCGTCTGTTCAGAACCTTGGCGCAGTATCTGGTCTACCACCTCTACTCCCTGCATAAAGCTATGGTCCATATTACCCACTTCGTACTTCCAGGCACCAAAGCGCCCACGGGAATAGACCCCTTGCCCCTGCAGATATGGTTGGATAGTCTGCAGAGCCCTATCACGGGACAGGGTCGGTATCGGATATGAATAGGGAATATCAATCAGATAGCGGCTGATGATCTGATGACGTTCATACTCACTAATAATACCACTATTAATCAGCCCCTGAATCGTCTCCTCAATAATTGTAGCCTTGTCCTGGGGTTTGAACGATGAATAGGTAGTTTCGCACATCAGGGAAAAATGGCGATCTATGGCACCATTCGGCACATTGTAACGTGAGTAGTTATGGAAATTAGTAACCCGATAAAACGGGCTGTTTGATTCAGGGAAATACATCCAGCACTTTGTATCGTCCCGATGCCCGTCAAACCCAAGCCCGACAATCAGACCACCATTATGGACCAGCCCCTCAGTTGCAGAAACGACTGTTTCCGGTACAGAGACGCATGACTTAACAAATAGGTCCAGCGGAAGCGTCGTAATCAACAGGTCATACGACTCCACCCTGCCGTTGGTAAACCTGACCTGTTTTGCCTCAAGATCTATGGTCTGCACCCCATGGTTGAGGTTGATTTTATCCCTGAATCGATCTGCAATGCCTTCATAGATTGCACCGGTACCGCCATGTTTGGGAAATTTGAAGGTATTGTTCGGCCCCCAGCTCAGATCATCAAGCCCAACGGCAATATTCCTTTCAATGCGGGCCAAATCCACCATGCTGACCCGTTCGGCAATCCAATCCTTGCTCATCTGTTCAAGCGGCGTGCCCCATACCTTGCGATTATAGGGCTCCATAAAATATTTAATAATGCCGTCACCAAAGACCGTATTCATCCATTCACGAAAGTTGACCGTCAACGATGGTTTCCCTCTAAGATTACGTAGACCCTCCACACACGCCTGCAAGGCTTCATTCGGGAGATGACGGACGTTGTTCTGAAACGGGTATGGCACCCAGGTTTGCAGGATACGCACCCAGCTTTCCCGTTGATGTTCGTAGTAGGCATCGCCGATGGCATCAGCTACCGCCTTGTCAAAATAATCGTAGTGGGAAAAGAGGACATGACCACCGATATCCCAGGTAAAACCTTTGTTATCAGCAAATGATGCAGACAGGCCGCCAACGTAAGAATTACGCTCGTAGAGTTGCCAGTTGGTATTGTCAAGTTTATTCAAGTGATAAGCGGCACCAAGACCGCATGGGCCAGCACCGAGGATGAGGATTTTCATGTAGGAAAGCCGAATGATCTTATTTTTGAGAGCATATCCAGAATTCTCTGGGCAATATGTTTTGTAAAACACTGAAAATAGGCAAGTACAGGATTAAATCCATGCGTTTTCAATGCACGCAGGTTTTCACTAAATCCCTCATAGATATGCCGCCCACTCGCTCCCCCGGTATGCATCCTCACTAGGGTTTCCGGAATATAGACGATATTTACCCCAGCTTTGATCCATCTCAGGAATAACTCAAAATCCATATGAGAATAGCAGTAACTGATATCAAACAAGCCGTATTTATCATAAAGATGGCGTCTGACAAATGTTGTTGGATGATTGAAAAGGATCATACGCCAAGGTATCCACCAGTAACGCGGCGGTTTCAGGATTTTAAGAAAACGATCTCCATCATACAGTTCAAGATCAGCATGTATAACTTCTACTTCTGGATGTTCTTTAAAATAGTTAATCACCTTTACAAACGTACCAGGAAGATAGAAATCATCTGAGTTAATTATGCCGATCAGATCACCGGTGGCAAGGTTAATCCCTTTATTGAATGCGTCAGAAATCCCTTTATCAGGTTCGCTAATCATTTTGCTGATCCGATTTCCATAAGAACGAACAAGCTCTACTGTTGCATCAGTAGAGCCACCATCAACAATAATATACTGAAGTTCTCCATCAAACTGTTGAGACAGAACACTTTCAACGGTTTTGGGGATTGTAGCAGCACTGTTTTTACAGATGGTTATTATTGATAACATAATGGTATCATTTTATTTTATTAGAAAGAGTAGTCAAAATTTCTTCAAACCGGTTTATAAAATCTTCTTTTGTCCATTGACCGACAACCCTAAGCCCCTTTTCAGAAAGTTGTTTGCAAAGCTCATCATCCACCCACAGCCTATATATTACCTCTGCAATTTCTGAAACAGATTCAGGGTCAAACAATAGTGCGGCTCCATCTGTTTGTTCAGCCATCCCATAAATATTTGAAACAGCAACAGGGCAGCCAAGAGTCATTGCTTCCAATGGCGGGATATTTGTCGGCCCAAAAAAAGTAGGCATTACCAGCGCCCTGGCATATCTGTAGAGAGTCGGCATAGCATGGTCTGTAACATAACCGAGTACAACAATCTGATCCTCCAGATGGAGCTCATGTAATAGTTGCATGATAGTGTTATACGCATTTTTGGGAGCGCCAGCCAGAACCAGCTTGATGTCAGGAGTACGATACTTGAGATCAGCAACAGCACGTAACAGTCTTTTGTGATTCTTATGTTCCCAAAACTGGGCAGGATAAAAAATATACTTTTTCGGAATGTTCAAACGAGCCAGCGTTATTTCATCATCGGAAGCGGATGTATGCAGGTAAGGCGGAACACTAAAGGGCAATACACCTACTTTCGATGGATCACTATGGTATGACTCAACTACCTGATCTCTTCCTACATTTGAATCAACCAAAATACCTGAAGAGTATTGACAAATGTTACTGTAATGCCATTCACGCCATGCATACTCTCTGGGATTTCCCACTTCAGGAAATCGTTTTTCATAACGATGCATCAAGTCATGTATGGAAACAAGATTAGGAATCGGTACAAGATAACTCCACGGGTCTTGGGAGGGGAAAATCCAGATATCGCACCTTGCGGCTATAAAAGCCTTAACTGATGGATGTAAATAAACAGACAAACGTCGCCACAGGACAAGACTACATTTTGTATAACGAAGCAGTTGCGCCCAAATGCGTCCCCAGAAGCCAAATGGAATATAGATTGTTGAACAGTGGAGATCTTTCAGATAAGGCTTCCAGGCTGTATGGGAATAGCCAACAACAATCTCGTATGAATGGTTTGGAAGAGCACATAATGCTTCCAGCATCATCTGATTATACTGAAAACTGCCACCTGCTGTCGGCTCAATTGCGAGTAACAGGCCAACTTTTTTCATCGTTTTACCACAAAACAGGCTCCCCAGCTTCCAATATCAGGGGTTTTATCCGTCATCCATTCGGCAACGCTTACAATGTTAAGTCCGACATCTTTAAGTAAAAACTCAAGCTCCGGCACAAAGAGATATCGCATCCGATGTGTTTCCTGTAGTTGCTCCACTGAACCGGTCAATTTATCGGTAATAAGTATCTGATAATTTACATCCACAACATTTTCATTTGGATGAATTACTGGCTCTGCAATCCGCACAAATCGGATCTGCTCATCTTCAAGACGTTTTACTCTTACAGCAGGTAGGTCAGTCAACACTCCGGGGCCATACCAGCAATCAAAAACCAATAAACCGTCTAAAGACAAATGTTCTTTTGCCGTAGAAATGGCAGCCATAAGATCATCATTTGTTATCTGATAACTCATCACATGAAAAAGAGAGATAACAACATCGAAAGTTTTTCCAAGGCGGACATTCCTGATATCGCCTTTACAAAAGGATGGTTGAATGTTCATAGAATTTGCAGAAGTAAGGCGGCTATTGGCTACATCAAGCATTTTTTGAGACATATCAACGCCAGTAATATCGTACCCCAAGCACGCAAGCTCAAAATCGTGGTTCCCTGTACCACAGCCAAGATTCAAAATTGTCTTTGCCCCAAGGCAATGTTTCTGTATCAAATCGTGAATATACTGTGCCTCACCGGCATAATCTTTATCTTTGTATAAAAGGTTATAATAATCTGCGTATCGCCCAAAGACCTTATTGTTCATTGGAGCACCTCTATCAGTGAATCAGCTACTCTTGCAATCTGTTCATCAGTCAACGCAAGCCCGCTTGGGATATAAAAACCTCTGCGGGCAAGCCGCTCTGCAACAGGATGCTTATCAATACCCCAAAGTCCCATCTTTCTGAACACCGGCTGCTCATGCATAGGCCAGAAAAATGGGCGGGTTCCAATCCCCCTCTCCCCAAGTCTCCGCATCGCCTCTGAAGCATCAAAATCAAGGGCATCATCCAGAACCAAGCCATAGACCCAATAGATATTCTCAGCGTAACCAGTAGCTAAAAGAGGTAGTTGAATACAAGGCACACCTGACAAAAGTTCTGTATACTGTCTGCCCATCCGGCGTTTCAGTTTCACAAACTCATCCAGCCGTTCAAGCTGGGCAAGACCAAGGGCTGCCTGCAGGTTGGTCATGCGATAATTCCAGCCAAGTTCCTCATGCACAAACCGCTTGGTTGCCTGAAAACAGAGGTTTCTCAAAGAACGGCACCGTTCAGCTAGCTGAGGGTCATTACAGACAAGCATCCCTCCCTCTCCGGTGGTAATATGCTTGTTGGGATAAAAGCTGAATGTACTGATATCGCCAAAGCTGCCGCAAGGTCTGCCGTTATAGGTCTGGCCATGCATCTCTGCTGCATCTTCAATAACCTTCGCGCCATACCTTGCCGCAAGATTCAGAATCGGCTCCATTTCAACCGGCAGACCGTAGATGTGGACCACAAGTATAGCTTTGGTTCTGGAGGTTATCTTATCAGCAACTTGGTTAATATCCATGTTCCAGGTGGCTGGGTCGGAATCAACTAGCACCGGTGTAGCGCCAGCACGAACTATGGCTGCAGCGCAGGAAATTATGGTGAATGAGGGGAGAATTACCTCATCGCCAGGCCCCAGACAGAGGGCCTGAACAGCAATATCTAAAGCGCCGGAACCGTTGGCAACCGCTATTCCGTACTGACGATCAACCCGCTTTGCAAACTGTTCTTCAAACTGCTTAACGAAAGGACCTTCTGAAGATATCCAGCCGGTATCAATGCACTCATGGAGATATTTTTTCTCATTGCCATTTAAAAGCGGCTCATTGACAGAAATAAAGTCATGCATCATTTTTCACCACAACTTTTGACAACTCAACACCGGCAAACCTTGTCTTATCGGCATCACCGGCATACGGCCCCTGCTTCACCTCTATCATCTCTATCTCTTTCAGTGCCTCAAATCCATGTCCGCCAGACGCAAGCAGAATGGTATCTCCCGCCTCAAGTATTCTACTTTCCAGGTAAGATCGATCATCTTGGTAAAAATCTACCCGCAGACGTCCACGCTTAAGAAAAAGAACTTCCTGGGTATAAAAGACCTCCCGCTGAACCGGGTTGTGGACATGGGGTTCAATTATCTTACCTACAGGATGCTGCATGTAGGCAAGTTGTTGTGAAAACTCATTGGGGGTTAGGAAATGGATGCCGGGCTTACAAAAGTTATGGCGGATGATCATGGCCAGGAGGATGCCGTTATTGAGAATCTCTTCAATCATATTGGCTCCGATTCAAAAGTTTAATAGGCGTGGTAAAAACCTATGGAGACAATCATACATCAACAATAGTACGCCAGGATATGACCGTGCCCGGACTCGTCCCTGCAACAAACGAATTTCAGTAGTTGATCCAAGTGTTTTAGCTAAAATTTCTTCTGCCATGTGAAAGGAACCATGGATCATTGCCTTACGGATATTACTTACCAGATGGGCATTAAGAACCGATTGGCCACATTGCCGAAGTATATCTTCTCGGAACTTGTCCACGATGTACTGATAGCCAGCCACATCACGTTGCATGTTTTTCGAGATGGTCTCTCCACTGTGGAGGTGATAGACAAACAGCGGGTCGCGTAGATGAATGAAGCGGCAGATACGTGACAAACGAATAACAGTGTCCCACTCCTGGTAGGAGGGTACTTGTTCATCCAAATAGCCGATGGCTTCAAGGGCTTTTTTTGAGGTGAGGATCGAAGGGAAAACAGGGGCTGGAGTTCTAAGTAACTGAGGAAAAACATCATCGCCCTGTACATAAGGAAGTTGCCAAAGTGTTCGCATTCCAGTCTTATGGTCTTCTCGAAAGCAGTCCGTATGGACAACAGTCATCGGGTCAAAATTGACCTTCGCAAGAGCCGCAATCTGTTTTTCAAGTTTGTCTGGAAGCCATTCGTCGTCGGAATCCTGGAATGCTATCCATTCGCCCCGTGCCTCACAGATACCGCGGTTGCGCGCCGCCTGGGCTCCAACGTTTTTAGACATAACGATACAACGGATGCGAGAATCTCTAAATGAATCAACTAGTTCTACCGTATTATCAATAGATCCGTCGTCTACAATCACAATTTCTATAGCTTGTGTTGTTTGAATAAGAACTGATTTCAAACAGTAGCCAATAGTTTGTGAACGATTAAACGTAGGTATGATTACGGATATTATCATATAATAGCATTATTTGGTGTCATGACTAGAACTTGGCGTTTTTATAACTTACATCAGTTATTCATTTATAAAAACTACCGCAAGCCAAACCTTTACCAACTGCATAGATACCAGAGACACAGACACCACGTATTTTTGACCAAGACTTTAATGCTTCAAGCTCTCCATCACGTAAAGCATCGTCTAAGAACCATGTTGCATGATGTTTACAATAGTACTGTAGTGAAGGCAAAGTTGTTATTCTACATCCAGCCTCTCCAAAAGGTCCGTCAATTACAAGCCAATCAGCAAGTTTCCCCTTAAGGCTGTCTTGTAGTTCCGAATTTTTCACCTGATAGTTGCCATCATGTACCGGAACATGCAGTATACATACATACTGAAATAAATCATGTTCTTTAAGTCTCTTCTCAACAGATGCTTTAACATCTCCACTCTGTTCAATAGTGATCACATGTGGATATCCACCTCCTGATAATGGTGAAAGGGATGCATATCTAGCAAACGTCAATGTACTTACACCTGCGCCACATTCCAAAATTAGGGCTGGTTTTTGCCTAAAAAGTTTATCCCACAAAATGCAGATTGTTTTTTCGTCCAAGCTCCAAACGCCCAGTGTGTCATTATTAAGGACTTTTCTAAGCTCTGGAATTACCAAGGAATCAGCATTGCTTACTTTAATATTATATTGTTGAAACAACGAGTCAGATTCTGGGTGTACAGTATTCAAAATATCCCGTAATATAAGCCAGAATTTTAAACTAAACCGTGTATTAATTGGCAACAATGCAAATATTAAAATATATAATATATCAAATATCCTGCGTATTATTTTTCTCATTAAATTCGCTAAGCCCTCAAACTAGACGCCATGAATGTTCAACAATATAGGGTCCTTGATCCGAAGGAGGAAGTTTACCCGTACCAAAAAAGTCAGTTTCTTCGACATTTATTGATCCGGCATTTTGAATCCAATCAGCAATATCTCCTCCAACGGTAGAAAAGATATTTAAACTATAATGCCCCGGTTGTAGAAGCAACTTAGAAATTGTGCAAACAACTTCACCACAAGGCGGGATACAGTCAAAATCTGTGCTTTGCACATTTGTCGACAAATGAAAAAGGTTCTCATCATATCGACCATGCACACCAATTGCAAAATGTACGTTACGTAAGTCTAAGCTATTTGATGAAATATAACTCAACGCGAGATCAACAGCTTCTCCAACACCAACGCTATGAATAGACGCGCCTTCACAGTTTCTAAGTTCAAAATGCGTGAATAATAAGTGCTGAGATCCCTTACGATCTGAACGTTCCAAAAGAGGCATCCTACCAAAACCGAAAGCTGTATCCAAATAGTTCGAAACAACTTCCTTAACGCTTCCATTTAAAACAATATCACCGTTTTTCAGTAGTAGTCCACGAGTACAAAGTGATTGTACCGCCGCCATATTATGACTCACAAAAAGCACCGTCCGCCCCTCTTTAGCCGACACATCCTCCATCTTCCCCAGGCACTTTTTCTGAAACAGTGCATCCCCTACAGCCAGTACCTCATCAACTACCAGTATCTCAGGTTCAAGGTGGGCAGCTACAGCAAAGGCCAACCGAACGTACATACCCGATGAGTATCGTTTTACCGGTGTATCAAGAAACTTCTCTATCTCAGCGAAATCAACTATCTCATCAAATTTCTTCTTTATCTCAGCCCGCTGCATACCAAGTATAGCGCCATTTAAGTAGATATTTTCTCTACCTGTAAGCTCTGGATGAAAGCCGGTTCCCACCTCCAGCAAACTGGCAACACGCCCTTTTATCCGAACTCTGCCAGTGGTTGGCTCGGTAATGCGGCTTAATATCTTGAGAAGGGTTGATTTACCGGCGCCATTCCGGCCAATGATGCCAATGCGATCACCTTGCTTAACTTCAAAAGAGACATCATTCAAGGCCCAGAAATCTTCGTGTGAGGCGGTGAAGGGTGAAGAGTGATGGGTGAAGGGTGAAAGAAGCTTTTTCCCAAAGGATGCTACGCCGTTGGTGATTACATCTCTCAGGGCGGTGTACGGCTCCCGCTGCTGATGTCGCAGGGTGTACTTCTTACCAAGTTTTTCCACGCTAATTATGGTAGACATCTGCTAAACCACGTCTGCAAAACTGCGTTCCATCCGGCGAAACCACCAGAAGCCGGAAATAAGTATGCCAAAAATAATCATCACTGAAAGCAGGTAACCGGACAAATACAACATGCTCGTTTTACCGGTTACAGCCCATCTAAAACCTTCTATCACACCAGTCATAGGATTGAGAGAGTATAGTAAACGCCACTGTTCCGGTACGATACTGCTGCTAAAACCGACCGGGGATACATAAAGTCCGAGCTGCACCAGAAATGGCACGACATAGCGGAAATCACGATACTGTACATTCAGAGCCGACACCCATAAACCAGCACCAAAAGCAAACAAGAGAGCCTGTAGTAGGAACAGGGGTAGCAGAATGATACGCCAGTCCGGCATAAAACCGTACCAGAGCATCAGCCCTGCAAGTATTACCAACGAGATAGCAAAATCGACCAAGGCAACAATAACAGAGCTTGCCGGCACAATGATGCGAGGAAAATAGACTTTGGTCAACAGGTTTTGGTTATCTATCAGAGAATTTGAGCTGTCAGTAAACGTATTGGCAAAGAACTGCCACGGCAGCATGGCAGCGTATACCAATACCGGATAAGGAACCCCTTCTGAGGGAAGTTTGGCCAACTTGCTAAAGACTACCGTAAATACAATCATAGTAAGGAAGGGACGTAAGACGCTCCAAGCGACCCCAATGACGGTCTGTTTGTAACGAACCAATAGGTCACGCCAGGCCAGAAAATAGAACAGCTCTCGATACTTCCAAAGGTCACGCCAGTAATGGCTTATCCCTTTGCCCGGTTCTATGATCAGATCATACTGACAGTCATTCATCCATACACCTGTTCCTTACTTCCACGGATGCCATCAATTATACCGCCAAGAAAACCGACACCAAATCGCCCCTGTTCTTTGTGCCGCCGTGTTGAAAAAAACAGTAACGGTGCATGGCGGGCGCAGTTGGCAAGCAGTAACAGCCAAACAATGAAAGAGTAACGCCCCTTTAATCCGAAAAAAGAAAAACCTACTGCACGTGGTTTACGGGTGTTAGGCACCAATAACGGTGGATGATAGTAGTTGAGCTCCGGACAGTTGATTGCTGTTTTTCCGGCAATAGTAAAACGGGTTACAAACTCAACATCTTCCTGACCCACAAAATGCCCCATAAAGCCAAAGAGTTCCTGAAGCGTCTCACGACGGTAAGCCGTGCAGCGACTGGTCATAAAATATGATTCGTGAAAATCATAATGATCTTCAAGGCACGCATAGGCAGCATGGCCATGAGGCACCACAGCATCAACTGCAGGATTATTTGTACAAACAGAATCTAGGATAGACAGAAAATCATGCTGCAACAGCACAGTATCATCATCCAGAAACAGTATGATTTTCCCTCTACTACGTGCAAGTCCAAAGTTACGCGAGTAGCCCATTTTACCGTGTTGCGCATCCAGTGGCAGATAGACAATCGGTAACAAACCGGAGAAGTCTGCTGCCATCTGACGACCGGCCTCTGTTCCTCCCTTGTCTTCAACCAATATCACTTCAAACAGGTCTTTGGGATATTGCTGTTCAGCCAAAGAGCAGAGTATCCCCTGCAACAGGTCTAGACGGCCAAAAAAATTAATAATACAAGAAATACGAACTCCATCTGTAGCAGGCGGAACAGCACAGTCTCCCCTAAGATCAAAAGGAAACAGCCGGTAAAGTGTTTGAAGAATGGCTTTTCTCATGATCCGTAAATCCCCCAGCCCACCATGACACTCCATCCTGCTCCAACAACCAGCAACCAGGGGTCACGCAACAATGATTCTGTAGGATCACCACTTAGCCCAGTTTTCACCCGTAATATGTAGCGTAGCAGCCCAAAACAGCAAAGAGGCACTGTGTATAGTAGTGTTTGATGTGACAAGGTATACATGGTGTAGGTGACCAGTACAGCGCTACCCGTCATAAACAATACACCATCCAGAAACCCTTCAGGATAGTGTGCCAACACCTTACGATGACCGCCTGCAGTATCAGCAAGTAATTGTTTTTCTGAAAGTCTCTTACCGGCACTTAAGAATAGGGCCAGCAGGAGTACTGATAGAAAAAGCCATTCTGATACGCGTACATCAAAGGCCTCACCACCAGCCATGAGGCGAAGCAGGAAGCCGGTTGCAATGCAAAACAGGTCAACAACAGGAATATTTTTAAGGCAACACGAATAGGCAACCGATACAGCCAGATAGGCTAGTACAAGTAGTAAAAAAATTTTACTGACAGATATGCCGATGATAACAGCACTTACCGTGAGCATAGCTGCCAGTATTTTAGCCGTTTTAACCGATAGCTTGCCAGACGTCAGCGGCCTGGATGATTTGCGAGGATGGTTGAAGTCTGTCTCACGATCCATCAGATCGTTAATCAAATACCCGGCACTTGATGCCAGAGAAAACACAACAAAAGGGATGGCCCCCTTAAGAACCATCCCTTGAGTTAGCAAAGCTCCACCAAGAAACGGAGGAAAGAACAACATCAGATTCTTTAACCATTGGTGAGGGCGAAGCAGTTGAATTATGGCAACAAAAATTTGCATCAGGTATTAATATAGCCTTTACAGACAAAAGAGAAAAAAACTACCATTCATCATCCTGCCCAGAGACGCCTTCATCACCAAAGGCATCTGACTCATCATCATCATCATCAAATTCTTCTGAGGCAAATAACTCGTCTTCGTCTTGATCTTCATCTTTGCCCAAATGCCAGGCAGGACGATCTTCAGGGTCTGCAGCTGCCTCAAATCGGGCCAGCATCTCAGGATCAGTGCAAAAACGGTCATCTTTGAAGTGGCATTTTTCAAGTTCGCAGAGATCAAACAGTTGAATCTCGCTACAGAGCCTGCGAGGCAGTTCCTGAGGCACTTCGTCCTTGTCAATCAGTTCTTCTACGCTACTCACGCACAAACTCCATTCAAAAATTCTGTGGCCTTTGCCACATCTTCCTTGCAGCCGATATAGATTGGTGCCCGTTGATCCAGCCCTTCGGGAACCATGTCAAGGATAGGCATGCAGCCATTGGTTGCAGCACCACCGGCCTGTTCAATCAGGTATGCCATGGGATTCAACTCAAACAGAAGTCGCAGTTTGCCATTAGGGGAATCAGTAAGGGCCGGGTACATGAAGATACCTTTACCCTTCATCAAAATCTGGTTGATGTCCGGCACAAACCCGCCTGAATATCGCAGTTTTGAGCCCTTATCTTCCAGATAGCGGATATAGGCTTCATTCTCTGGCGTATATTTTTTACGCAGACCACCTGGTGAGTAGATATCGCCGGATGGTTTCATCTGAACTTTTTCACGGGTCAGGGTAAACTCCATCAGATGGTTCATGGTAAACTCATAAACCCCTTTACCCACTGAATAGACCATTGATACCCGTGGTCCGTACAGAATATACATGGCTCCAACCATATTACGTCCCGGTTGCAGCAGGTTGTCTCCCTGATAAATACCGACAATGGTGCCCACTGCCAGGTTCACATCCACCAGTGAAGAACCATCCAACGGATCATAGGCAACGGAGAACATCCCTAAAGGATTACTGGTTACCTGAAAAATTTCATCCATCTCTTCAGAGGCGATATTACAGACAACACCGGAGTACATCAGACGTTTGCGCAGAATCCGGTCAGACAGAACATCCAGGGCCAGCTGTTCTTCGCCATACAGGTTAGAGGTACCGGCAACACCCAAATCACCTGTGCGAACGGCGTTAATCACATACTTGCTGGCCTCGGCAATTTCACACAGCAGGTGTACCAGGTTACCACTGATATTCTGCTCACGCAGATGGCGACGAAAGTCGGTTTGAAATTTGGTGCTTCCGGGCTCCTTGCCCATAAGACAGTCCTCCTGAACAGGTAGTGTGCTAGATTAACAATAGATAGTACAGGACCTGCCTGATTTCAAGGGGAATCAGGCAATTGCCATTAGTGATGCAAGATACGTTATTAGGCCATCCAGTGCAAAAACCGAAAAGAGGCTGGAGATTACAGCCCTGGTTGCCGCCTGGGGGATTTCGGTGGCACTGGTCCCCACCGACATACCGGCATTGCAGCAAATAAGCGGAATGATAAAACCAAAAGCCACCGCTTTTGCCGTCAGCACCGCTACTTCACGCAGCCCAAGCGAAGCAACAATTCCCTGAATAAACTGGTCATAGGGGATATGATGACCAAAAGAAACAATTAAAAAACCGCCAACAAATGAGGTTAAAACAAAATAGATAGTAAGTAACACTACCGCTGCTGTAACGCCGACAACACGGGGCAGCAACAGATAACGCTCAGGATGAATCCCCAGACGTTCCAGCGCTGTTATTTCGCCATTGATTTTCATGGAACCCAGCTCTGCGGCAATGGCAGTGCCGCTACGGGCAATCACAATCATGGCAGTCAGTAGTGGACCAAGCTCTAAAAAAACTACCCAGACCAGTACTTTACCGGTTAACGAGCCGTTTCCCCCACCAACCAGACCAATAACCTGACTGACAATAACCGTTCCTAGAATAACAGCCACCAGCACAATGATTTTTGCCGCCTCAAGTCCGGTAAAATAAAGCTGTTTAAGCAAGACCGCACGGATAGCTGGGTTGCCCAAAGAAGGTGAGCTGACCAGCGACACCAATGTCTGCAGGATTAGTCGGGTAATAATAACAAAAAACTGTCCCCTACGGAGCATAAATGCCCCTACACGTTCAGGGAAAGAGATGCCCAACTCAGATGTCATAAATAGTGCCGTCCCGTAGTAACTCAACCTGCCGGATTCCCATCTGTGCTATTTCACTCTTGATCTGCTCATAATACTGTGGCTTGGGATGGGTGATAAGGATTCTTTTGGGCAGAACAGCAATCTTGGTCAACTCTTTCTCAAGTAATGAGCAACAAAGGTGCTGGGTCAAGAGAGCCAATGGTTCCTGATTATTGGGAAACGACACTTCAACAATCAAGGCATCAGCACCAGAGGCATAGCTCCAGATTTCTTCGGTAGGGCCGGTGTCGCCGGTATAGACCAGACGGCGTCCGGCATGTTCCACACAATAACCAACTGCAGGAACAGTATGATGCACATCTATTGCCGTCAGGGTATAACCATTAACACATTTGGATTCTTCAGGTTTATCACAAAGCACCACCGGCACCAGCGGTTCTATGGTGTTGAAGCGGAGTACTGGTTCTTCAGGAGTTGGCAGGCAGGTAAAATCAGGCCAAATCAGCCCGTTAAACAGGTGATTTCGGAGCGCATCAATTACTGATTGTGGTGCATAGACATTAACCAGATGGCGCAGGTTTTTAACAATAATATTGTCAGCCAGGGCTGGAATGCTACGGATGTGATCCAGATGGGCATGGGTAATAAAAATATTTTTGATAGCCCACTGTTCTTCTTCGGTCAACACAGAACCGATCGTGCCGGCATCAAGTAGCAGTGAATCATCAATCAGAAAGGCTGGAGGCCTAAAATCAGGAAATTCTGCTCCGGCACTTCCAAGGATACGCAGCTTCATTGCTCAACCTCCCTGTTCATACGCTGATTCTGCATTACAGAAACTGCTCTTTTAATTGCCGGATTATTTCAACCTGACGACTGTAAATAAACTGTGAAATAACCTTATCTGCATTTTTATCCGGTTCAAAACGGAAGGTATGGACAAACCCACCATCATTTTCAGCCGATTTTATCAACGTTGCTGGCAACAGCAATTCAGTCCCCTGAACAGAAAGCTGCAAGATACCACTGTCTGAAATACCTGCTGGAACAGCCTGTTGACTATAAATTGCAACCCCGGAAACCGAAATATCATCAGCACGACCGGACAAAGACTGGGTTTCAGTAGTGTAGGTGGCTGACAAGAAACCTTCAATGCTAACCCGTACAGCACCACGTCGTTCTGCTCGGATAGAGGCATAGGCAAAACGTCCCAATACGGCAAAACAGTTTTTAACATTTACATATTCAACAAAACAGTGAACGCCCAACCCCTGGGGAAACAGGGCACTGGTAAGTAACACCTGTTTTTGTAAACCGAGTACAACTGCTTGTGCCTGATGGGCGGTTACCTCTATACAATCAGCATCAATCGTTTCGATCTTTGCTGCATAGCTGATTGGTACTTCGTTATAATAATTCAGTAATTTAAGATCATTTTTAAGACGTCCCATCTTTATTTCACGCAGGATATGCAGGATCGCCTCCAGATCCTGTTTACCATCTTGCATGCTTACGATCTGGAACGTCTCTCGCACAGCCCCTCCATACAAAACACACTGTCAAAGCGATTGGCAGACAGGACAAAAATGAGTTCCCCGCTGACCAAGTCGTTCCTTTACCACCAAAGCCCCGCAAGCGATGCACGGTTTGCCTCCGCGCCCATAGACAGCTACCGGGAACGAGCCTGCCTCAAAAACACCATCTATATTGGCCCCTTTTGCCCTGACTGCCTGAGTTATCACACCATGCAAGGCATCATATAGGCGATTCATCTCTTCATTATTCAATTCAGATGAGATCTTCAAAGGATGTAGCCTAGCCCGAAATAATGTCTCGTCAGCATAGATGTTTCCGATACCTGCCACAAATGACTGATCCAACAACAATGGCTTTAACTGCCTTCGCATACCAGACAAGCGGTCCAGAAACGTCTCCCGCTGGATCAGTAATGCGTCAGGTCCCAGTTTTTCAGTCACCTCACGGGGATCTTCTACCAGCCAGACCCGGCCAAAGGCACGGGGATCATCAAATCGAAGGGCAAGACCTTGATCCAGTAATAATACTAATCTTGTATGGCGATCTTCAGCCAGCTGCTCCGGCACCAGAAACAGACGGCCAGTCATACGCAGATGCAAGGCTATCCAGCTCTGCTTTGTGGAATGAGGATCTTGAAATCTAAAGAACAAATACTTGCCATGGCGCAAAACATCGCTACAGACAGTGCCAGTAAGAGCTTCGATAATAGAACGTGCATCTCCGTCAACAACTGAATTGCGTAGAATACGAACCGAGCTGACCCTCCTGCCAATCAATGAGGGGGTGCTGGTAGTCAGACATTGTAAAACAGACTCAACCTCTGGCAGTTCAGGCATTATTTGCTCTTGGCCGTGTAGACACCATCCCAGTCAGCTGGTGGAGGTGTTTCAAGATAGTCTGCACAACGACTGCTGTAGAGCCTGGAAGGGCCATCGGAATAATCAGACACCAACTGATCAAAAATCAGTTGTGCTTCTACAAACTGTTGCGAACGGTATTTTTCCAGCCCTTCTTCAAACCGTGGCAGCAGTTCAAGGTTGGTAATCATCAGCTCATACATAACAATCGGTAAATGTTTGCCCTTCACCCGAACCCGATCCACTTCACGGAAGGTAAAACGACCGCTACTTACCTGCTTGTGGGTGTCTTCGCTAACCAGAATGTGAGAACCATAATACTTGTTTAATCCTTCCAGGCGGGAGGCCAGATTAACCGAATCTCCGATAGCGGTATAATCAAACCTGATATCTGCCCCCATATTTCCGACAACTGCAGGCCCTGTGTTGATGCCGACCCCGATATCAAGCGTATGCATACCCCGTTCTGCAAAGCCAACATTCAAGCGTGTAAGCTCTTCCATCATTTTTACTGCAGCAACACAGGCATGCTCTGCATGGCCAGGAACATCCAGAGGTGCATTAAAAATGGCCATAACAGCATCGCCAATGAATTTATCCAGGGTCCCCTTTTCTTCCAGTACAATTCTTGTCATGGGAGACAGATACTCATTCAAAAGCGTTACCAGTTCTGGAGGAGTCAGACTTTCTGAGACCGTGGTAAATCCACGGATGTCAGAAAACAAGATAGATATCTCGCGTTGTTCCCCACCTAAAACCAGCTTATCAGGATTTTTTTCAATCTCACGCACCAGATCCGGTGAAACATAGTTAGAAAACGCCTTTTTCAGCTGACGCCCTTTTTTCTCAACCACCAGATTACGCCATGACTCGCTCCCCAGGTAGGTCAGACCAAGCCCCAGCAGCGGGTAGATGATGGTCATATCCCGTAATCCCAGGGTAAAACCGAAATAGTTTATGGTCAGAAACAGCCCTGTTGTTCCAGCAAATGCCGCAAGGCCGGCAAAGGTGCCGGGCATAAAGGCCAATATAAGTCCAAGGAATATCGGTAATAGCAGGATGCAGAGCATCTCATACATCTGGGTAATACCATCATATTTGAGGAAACGGCGTTCAAGTGCATTGGCAGCCACCGTAGCATGAAGCTCAACACCTGGCTGGAGTGCATCAAACGGCGTGGGGCGGATGTCGTAGATTCCGATCTCGGTTGCCCCTACAAAAGCCATTGCACCTTTCAACTCATCCTTTTTCAATCTTTTTTTGATCACATCCACTGCAGAAACGGTCCTGAAAGAACGGGCCGGACCATAGTAGTTCAGCGCCATAGTCCCGTCCTCTTGTGAGGGCACCCGCAACGATCCGATCTGCAGGCTGTCAATACCGTAGGACTTTACCTCCAGCATGATATCACTGCCCAGGTAATGTCGCAGTGCATTCATGGCAAGTGAGGGATAAATATCGCCATTATACAGCAACAACAGGATTGAGCGCCGGTAGAGGCCATCACCATCAGATTTAGCGTTAAAAAAGCCAAAATCCAGTGCCTTGGAGCCTAGTTGTGGAAGATTTACATCAAGATTTGAGTATTGAATTAACGGTAGTGATTGAACCCCTTCAGCAACCTTCATCAACTTAACCGTGGCCCGCTCCATCTGGGCGATGGCAGCCGGATCAACCGCCTGCTCTTCTTCACGAAAGAAGTAACCCATGACTACATTGCCTGACCTGGCAATTGAGCTGGCTAAGGCAGCATCTGCTGCCGAAGATTGAGGCTCTGAAAAAACAATATCCAAGGCAGTGACCTTGGTGCCGTAGTAAGCCAGGTTTTCAATCAGTCTGCCGGTTACTTCACGGGACCAGGGCCAGCGACCAAGCTCCTTAATGCTGGCATGGTCAATGGCCACCACTACCACATCCTTATGCGGCGCAATCGGTCCCCGTACACGAAAACGGGCATCCTTCATCCGATAATCAAGCTGCTGTAATGCCTGAGGAGCCTGACGATATCCCATTAAGGCAAGAATCGCGGCAATTAAACCAAAGGCAACGAAAGCAATACGTTTTTTCATGTAGTATTTGCCTTATTTACCAATGCCGTTCAGCAAGGTCTCGGCATTGCTACGATGGGTCCCCTGGGGGTACATCCTTAGATACTGTTCAAAGCGAAGCTTGGCCTGCTCATTAAAGCCCATCTCCGTGAGAGTCTGGGCAGCATTGAACAGGGCAAATTCAGCCTGTGGCAGCTTGGGGTATTCCTCCAGTACCAGCAGGTACTCTGCCAGTGCAAGCTCCGGATTTGAAAGGAAACGGGCATAGACCGCACCCCGCTCCATATGGGCATCAGCCCGTACTGTTTCCACCTTGGTCAGGTCCAGTGCGATCTGGAACACATTCAAGGCATCCTGATATTTGCCGCTGTCAGCCAGATAGTGGCCATGATTGATGTTCCAGCGGGCACAGATATCAACAATCCTGCCTGAGTCGGTCCACTCTTTGGGAGGCTCCGCAGCAGTCACCCCATCAAAGATTCCTTTTGCCTCAGCCAGCGGTGTGCCCTGATCAACTTTTACCGGTTCACCTGGAGGCAGCCCTCGGGTATTCTGGACATAGGTTGCTGAGGTCAGTGGCTGTTGGGCTGTTTTACCATCTCCAGAAACGGCAACGGTTCCTTCATTACCAAAGAATACGTTGGCCTGACCTTGTGAAAGCATCAGAAACTCGGTTCCTTTAATTCCGGCTACTGCAGTACCGCTCTTAACGGTCATGCCGCTTTGCCTGCCACCAAACTTTACGACCGAGGCGCGCAGTTTACCTCCAGCCAGATTAAAGCTGCCCTCCCGCTTGTTTTTGGTCAGCAGAAAACTGGTCACCTCAAACTCGGTGTTGTTTGCCAGGGTAAAGGTACTTTTATCATTCAGGGTTAGTTCAACCCAACCTTTGGGGCCGGTCTTGATCCAGGTACCCGTGGCAATGGCAGTGCCTTTAGCCACAGGGGTATAGGGCACCCCGGCTTTTATCCGCATATAGGCTTGACCAGTAAGCCCGGTAATTTTTCCAACTGGAGCTGCAAGAGCCAGAACCGGCATGAACACAAGGGTAACAAGCAGAATTAACAACAGTTTTTTCATGGGAGACCTCCTGAAAAGTATCAGTTCTATGTAGATAAAGAAGCGATGAAATTCGTTATTTCCTGGCGATTGTAGCAGCATTTCAGCATGAGTCAAACATTGGCAATCAAAATATCCCGTATCAATCCACTTGAGTATCAGCCGGTATCTGCTATTCTTGCTTCATTAAGCTGCAGTAAAGATAATCTAACCTAAGTTTGGAGTACTAACCATGGACCCATCTCCAGCGCCTGATATGAGCCTGCTTAAGCAGCAGCTTGAGTACCGTAAGCGGCTGATGGACAAAATCAATGAGATCCATTCTGCTGACAACCTCAATACTATTCTGCTTCATATAAAAGACAGTATTGCAGCACTGTTTACTGCCCAGCGGATTACCATTTATCTGGCCGATGCCAAGCGTAACCTGCTTATTTCAAAGGTTCTGTCCGGTTCGGAGGTTAAACAGATCGTTGTCCCGATCTCTGACACCAGTCTGGCTGGCTACTGCGCTCTTTCAGGAACAGTGCTGAATATCAAGAACGCCTATGATGAACATGAGCTGAAGATGATCAGCTCAAACCTTAAATTTGACAACACCTGGGACCAGAAAACCGGCTTCATCACCAAGCAGGTACTCTGTGTACCGATGAAGTTCCAACGTACCCTGATCGGGGTGATCCAGATCATTAACAAACAGAACGGCACCCCCTTCGATGATACTGATATCACCTACGCACTGGAACTGGGCACATCACTTTCAATCGCCATTCACAACATCTACCGGTTGCAGGTAACCACCAAAATTATCCGTCAACGCAGCCGCTACAATTACCTGCTGGACCGCAACCTGCTGGATGAAAAATCAATTGAAAAGGCATCTGTCCACCCTGACGTTGTTAGATTTGGGCTTGATGCTGTTCTGATGCGTGAATACAAGGTTCCCAGAGAAGAGATGGCCAAGGCCTTGTCGCTCTTTTTTGGTACAGAATTTATCAAATATGAACCTGCCGCCCCCCCCATGGATGAAGAGCTGTTAAAGCGGATCAAACCTGACCGTTTGATGAAGGAGTGGTGGGTTCCGTATAAAATTGAAAACAGCGTACTGTATATCATTATGGATGACCCGACTGATCTTGGTCGTCAGGACATGATCAAGTTTATCTATCCAGAATACAAACGGATCAGCTATGTCGGTGCCTTCCGCGATGATATCCAGAGTTATATCGGTCTGTTCTACAACCGGGGTGCTTCAATGGCCTCAGGTGGCAGCATTGATGAACTGATCAATAAGCTGGACTCTACTGATGAGCCTGAGATTGAGCAGGAATCATCAAAGGTTTCGGAACAGGACAGCGTGATTGTCCAACTGGTTAACAAGATTATCATTGATGCTGTTCAGGGCAAAGTCTCTGACATCCATATTGAACCCTACCCAGGCAAAGAGGATGTGATTGTCCGCACCCGGATTGATGGACGCTGCAAAGTATACCAGCGGATTCCCTACAAGTACAAATATGCCATCCCTTCGCGGATCAAGATTATGTGTGGTCTGGACATCTCTGAGCGTCGCAAACCCCAGGATGGCAAGATTGATTTCAAAAAGTTTGGTCCGTTAAATGTTGAACTACGGGTAGCAACGGTCCCTACAGCAGGCCAGCTTGAAGATGTGGTCATGCGGGTACTGGCCTCAGGCGAGGCTGCCCTGCCCTATGACAAACTTGGCCTGACGGAACGTAACAATAAAGTCCTGCTTGAATGCATCAACCAACCCTATGGTCTGGTGCTGGTTGTTGGCCCTACCGGTTCCGGTAAAACCACTACCCTGCATTCAGCCATTTCAGTCATTAACACACCTGAAACAAAGATCTGGACAGCAGAAGATCCGGTGGAAATCACCCAACGGGGTCTGCGTCAGGTTCAAGTACACCCCAAAATCGGATTTACCTTTGCGGCTGCCCTGCGTTCCTTCCTGCGGGCAGACCCGGATGTGATCATGGTGGGTGAAATGCGGGATCAGGAAACCGCCGAGATTGGCATTGAATCATCGCTGACCGGACACCTGGTCTTCTCCACCCTGCACACCAACTCAGCGCCTGAAACTGTAACCCGGCTGCTTGATATGGAGCTTGACCCGTTCTCCTTCTCTGATGCCATTCTCTGTATCCTGGCCCAGCGTCTCTGCCGCCGTCTCTGTGACTGTAAACAGGAATATCAACCAGACCGCAAAGAGCTGGAAGAAATAATTTTGGAATACGGCGTGGAAGAATTCAAAAAAAACGGTATCAATCCTGCCACCATCAAGCTCCACAAAGCTGTTGGCTGTGCAAAGTGTGGAGATTCCGGCTATAAAGGGCGTTTGGGTATCCATGAACTGCTCAAAGGTACCGATGAAATGAAGACCTTGATCAAGCGCAAATCAGAAATTGAAGCGATACGTAAACAGGCTATCAATGACGGCATGACCACCCTGAAGCAGGATGGTATTTTAAAATGCTTTCAGGGGCTTACAGACCTGAAAGAGGTTCGCAAGGTCTGCATAAAATAACAACAAGGAGGTGATACACCAATGGCAACCTGGAAATGTGCCTGCGGCTTCAGTAAAGAAGGCCGCTGCAAACCCCAAAAATGTGAGAAATGTGGTGAAAAAGGTAAGTTTGCAAAAGTGGAATAAATCCTTCAATCACTATTTCAGGTGGTTTCAGTTATAACCACCTGAAATAGTATCAAATAGTACATCCTTACTGCCTGTCCGGCTACCGGCGGTATCTACGCTTAACTGCTCTGTTTTTAATCACCCTTTGTTATAAATTAAACACAACTAATCCAGCAACTTATAGTATTAATCAAACTATTTTTCCTGTTTGACTCTTGGTCAGTAATGTGTAAACTCACGCCGATAAAGACTTTAGCGGATTACCGCCTTACGTATAACGAGGAACAGGACCAGGCAATGCACAACAACGACAAACTACTTGAAATCAGTAAGCTTGTCTTTGAGCTGACCATGGTTGGCAGCACAGACAATGATCTGGATGTTCTTTTGGAACAACTCTTCAGTGTGCTTCAGAAACTGCCCACACTACAAATCCAGTCCAAAGGCGCCATCCTGATGTTTAGCCCACGCAGCAAACCGGTGCGTGTGGCCCAGTATGGCCTTAAGCCTTTCTGGGCAACCGATGAAAAGCATGATGAGCTGAATGGCTTTGCTCATCCCTTCAATGAACAGGCTACACTGGCAACCATTTCCATACATACACCCTCCTATGGCCAACAGCAGTCAAGCGTTCAGCAGGTCTGTATATTGCCACTTTATGCAAACCAGCAGCCCCTTGGACAAGTACTGCTTTTTACAGCCCAGGATTGGGTACCTTCAGGCAATGAACTTGAATTTCTGACTGACCTTTCCCACGCATTATCAAGCATCATCAGCAGGTTTTTGCTTAACGCCACCCTGCGGTTACGTGAAATTGAGCTTGAAGATGCACGAACCGAGGCGATCAGACGGCTAGGCACGGCATCAGAATACCGTGACAACGAAACCGGCATGCATGTCATGCGCATGACTAATATTGCCGGTGCTATTGCCAAGGCCATGGGGCTTTCTGAAGACCAGCGCGAAATTTTGCTTATTACCGCTCCGATGCATGACGTGGGCAAAATTGGTATAGCAGACGCGATCCTTCTTAAACCGGATCGTCTGACGACTGATGAATTTGATATCATGAAAACCCACACAGAGATTGGTGGCCGACTACTCAAAGGTTCAGACACTTTGATTGCAACGGCACGGGATATTGCACTGTGCCACCATGAGAACTGGGATGGCAGCGGCTATCCAAAGGGAATCAGCGGAGAAGATATTCCTGTTTTGGCACGGGTCTGCTCAATTGCCGATGTATTTGACGCACTGATGTCCAACCGTCCCTACAAAGACGCCTGGGCACTGGAGAGAACCGTTGCGTACATCAAAACCGAATCCGGAAAGAAATTTGATCCTGCTGCAGTCAATGCCTTTGATAAAGCCCTGCCTGAAATTCTCAGGATTCGTGAATTATATCGTGAAGATGTTATTGATCCCACAGAAGTTGTAAATCTGCCGGAGCTCCCCGTGCGCGAGACCCGCTGGATCTGCTGGGACGAGTCTTTAAGCGTGGGGATAGCAGTAATTGATGAGCATCATCGCTATCTTTTTGATCTGGTTAATGATCTGATTGATGTGGTGGCCAACAAAATGGGTGCCCGTGAGCTGGGACGGGTTCTCAAGGCGTTGGGGCAGTATGCCCAAATACATTTTCAGGCTGAAGAACGTATGATGCAGCAGTACAACTACCCTCGGCTGGATATCCAGGTCACACAACACCAGCATTTTCTCACACGGATGAAAGAGTTTAACGAAGAACTACACCAAAACCCGCTGATTGCTCAATTTGAAATTCTGGTTTATCTGCGTGATTGGTTGGTCGCCCATATCAGAGATGAAGACACACAACTCTCTGCCTTGGTATGGCAAGCAACGACACCCTACCGTGGTTAACAGAACCCCCATCACATTCTGTTGTTTTTTGTAACACAAACGTTGGTTGCAATAACGTGCTATTCAATCGAAACTGATCGTTACAAACCAATAACGAGGTGCTGCAAATGGCAATCAGCTGGCGAACTGAGCTTGAAATTGGCGTCCCCGAAATAGATGAACAGCACAAGCATCTGGTGGAATCATTCAATGTCTTCCTGCGTGCCTGCCGTGACGGCAAAGGCAGCTCAGAGCTGCTGAGACTGATGGAATTCCTTGATGAATATGTCATCAACCATTTCCGGGCGGAAGAAACGCTGCAAAAGAAACTATCCTATCCAGACCACGAATCCCATCGTTTGCAACATCTCGGCTTTGTAAAAAGGGTACAGGAACTTAAAAAACAGCTTACCCCGGAAGTCCCACCTGAAATTGATCAGGTGATTTCAACCAACAGCATGATGCTTGACTGGCTGGTAAAACATATTTCCGGTTCAGACAAACAGTTTGGCAGATACCTGACAGAATCAGGGTACGACACAGGCAACTAAACACATCAGCAACACTCACCAAATACACAGGGAGTCACTTTACATGGATAATCTTATCAACCTTGATCAGACCAGTGAACTTGCACCAGGGGTTTACTGGGTCGGTGCAGGTACAAAAACCTTTCTCAGTCGCAACAGTTTTCTGCGTATCTTCAAAGGCAACGGCATTACCGGAACACTGCTGATCGACCCTGGTCCAACCAATGACCTTGACAGCCTGTCTCAAAAAGTTTCTGCGGTATTGCCCGGCGGTCTGGCAAAGGTAAACCTGGCCTTTATCAACCACCAGGACCCTGACGTGCTGGGGGTGCTACCCACCCTGACCAAACTGAATCAAAACCTTACCGTTATTGCCACCGAAGACACCTGGCGGCTGGCAAATCTGAACGGTATGTCCCAGACCCCTTTCCGTGCGGTTGACAAGTTTCAGGGCCAGCGGGTGGTACTACCCACGGGCCACAAGCTGCAATTCATCCCCACCCCCTTCTGCCACTTCCGTGGGGCCTGCATGATCTATGACCTTGAATCCCGCATCCTGTTCACCGGCGATCTGTTTGGCGGCATTGCCGCTACCGGCCTGCACGCCGTTGAAACTAACTGGGCTGGTATCAAGGCTTTTCATCAGCTGTACATGCCCAGCAATGAAGCCATAAAAATTGCAATCAACAAAATCCGTGCCCTGGACCCTGCCCCGGTGGCATTGATGCCGCAACATGGCGGGTTGATCAAGGGAGAGCTGATTGAACTCTTTATGAATCGTATGGAAGAGTTGCAGGTGGGGCTTGATATCATTTCATCGCTCAGTGAAAAAATGCCAGCCCTGATTGCCGGGTTAAATGAGATTATGCGTGAAGTGAAAGAAGTCCTAGGAGTCGATGAAGTCCATAGAATCATGGGATTCTTCAAGCCTGATGGCACCTATCCTGCCATGTTTACCCTGGGAGATGATGAGCAGGTTAAAGATATCAAGGGTGAGCCGGTTGAGGCGGTTGAGGCGCTGCTCCGCATTTTCCTCAAATTTTCCACTGAAAAACAGAAGGAACTGCTTTGTCCAAAAATCCTGCAGATCCTGTTACAACGGGGGCTACCACCCTTTGACTTCCTGCTTACCAGGGATGATCAGCCAATGGATCTGAACATAGCATAGAGCATAGCATCATTTTTTTTCAGCGGCTGTACCACAGTACTTGCACTCGTGCAGCTTCCAGGGATACACGCCACCGCACGAAGGGCATTTGCGAAAGTAGCCGGAAATTTCAGCTGTCGGCTTTTGAAACCAGATAATTAAAACAAAAAACGGAAATGGCGCTGATAAGAGCCCCCATAGCAGGGGGTTCTTGCCTCTGGTGTGGGCCAACCAGCCCCCCAAAACCCCAGGCAGTCCAAAAAAAGCAATCACAAACAGATATTCTGAAAAACCCATAGCACGCCTCCTTCCTTAAAGTACGTCAAAAACTGTTTTGCAGGCAATAAAGAAAAAATCCGGCTCACCTTGCTAAAGTGTAAGTTTCTGGTATAGGGGGAACATTCAACATCTGTACAGCAGAGGTACAACAGATGCATGAGACTCCTTCAACAACTGCGTTCAAACCAACCCTCATTTGTGCCGTTCTCGGCTCTTTTCTCTGTACGCCCACTATTGGACATACTGCCAACGATTTAACGGAACTGTCCCTTGAAGCGCTGATGGACATTAATGTCACTTCCGTATCGAAAAAACCTCAAAAATTGTCCAACGCTGCAGCAGCAGCCTTTGTTATCTCCCAGGATGACATACGCCGGTCTGGCGCCACCAGTATCCCAGACCTGTTACGGATGGTACCGGGAGTACAGGTCGCACGGATAGACGCAAACAAATGGGCTGTTTCCATCCGTGGCTTCAATGGCCGTTTTGCCAATAAACTGCTGGTGTTAAAGGATGGCCGCAGCATCTATACCCCGCTTTTTTCAGGCGTGTACTGGGAACATCAGGCCACACCGCTTGAAGATATAGAACGGATTGAGGTTATTCGCGGGCCAGGAGCCGCACTATGGGGAGCCAATGCGGTCAACGGTGTAATTAATATTATTACCAAACATGCCTCTGACAGTAACGGAGGAATGGTTTCTTCCGGCATGGGTAGTACTGAAAAAGGTTCTGTTACACTGGATTACGGAAAAAACATCAATGACAGTACTGATATGAAGGTTTACGGAAGCTATGCAAACCATGCAGCTGGCCAGTATGCCTCTGGAAATGATGCCCATGACGCATGGCAGAACGGTTCAGGTGGATTCCGGCTCGACAGTCAGCTTGATGACAATAACAGTCTGACAATCCAGGGAGATGTCTTCTCTGGTTCCTACGACGAAACCTATACCCTCTACAACCTCTCCAATCCGGGAGTCCCCCAGATTCAACAGAGTTATGCAACTACAAGCGGTTTTAATCTACTTTCTCGCTGGCAGCGCACACTGTCTGATACGGATAGTGTTACGCTGCAATGGTATTACGATCACTACCGGCGCAGCATTCTTGAACTTGGTGAAACCCGTGACACGGTTGACCTCGATCTTCAGCACCGCTTTAAGCTGGGCAAACAACAGGACATTATCTGGGGGCTGGGCTATCGTTACAGCCACGACAACCTGTCAAACTCCCCCTATATCGCCTTTAACCAGCCCAGCAAAGGTGCAAGTCTGTTCAGTGCATTTATTCATGACGAGATAACCCTGGTACCTGACCGCCTGAGCCTGATTCTGGGAACGCGTCTGGAGCATAACGACTATACCGGTTTCGAGGTACAGCCCAATGCCCGGCTGCTGTGGAGTCCAAGCCAGAATCACAGCCTCTGGGCCTCAATTTCCAGGGCCGTACGCACCCCGTCTCGGGGGGATCGCGAGATTAACTACCGCTTTCAGACCATGCCTGGCCCGGTGCAACTTGAGATTAACGGCACCAACGGGTTCAAGTCGGAAACCGTTATCGCCTATGAACTTGGCTACCGCACCACACCAAGCTCACGCATATCACTGGATGTTGCGCTATTTGTAAACCAGTACGACAAGCTCCGGGTTCCGTTAAGCGGATCACCCTACCTTGGCTCCAGCGCCATTGTGCAACCTTTTAACCTGTCCAACACCATGCATGGTCATACCTATGGCGCAGAGCTGTCTGCCAACTGGAAACCACTGGACTGGTGGCGACTGCAGGCAACCTACAGTTATCTCTGCGCAATTATCCACCTTGACCAAGGCAGCGGCGACCCGCTTGCAGAGATCAACCGTAACGACCTTGCAGGCGGGGCCCCACGACATCAGGGTTCAATCCGTTCAGGCTTTGATCTGGGGAAACAGGTGGAGATGGATTTCTGGCTACGGGCTGTTGACCGGGTAGCCTACATCGACCAGACATCAATCCCCGGTTACATCACCATGGATGTTCGCCTGGCCTGGAAACCGGTAAAGCAGCTAGAGCTTGCACTGGTTGGCCAGAATCTTTTCCAGAAACGTCATCCTGAATATATCCCTGAATTCATCAATACCACCGCCTCTGAGGTACCCCGTTCAGTTTACGGCAAAGTAACCTGGAGGTTTTGAACCGCCATGCCCAGCACCTGCTTGACATATCCGCTGATCAGCCTGCTGCTGTTAATCTGTCTGCTGCTACAGACGCCATCCGTAGCAGCCCAGGAACCGGGTGAGCACCAGATTAAAGCTGCCATGACCTACAACATACTCCGGTTCATGGATTGGCCTGACGACAACCTCCCTGGGCAGGCGCCTCACATGACCATCTGTATTGCCGGCAAAGGACCGCTTGGCAGCGCTATGATCAGCCTGCAGGGAAAAACCGTTAAAAACAGACCGATCACGATTCAGCAGCTGTCAGCGACCCCTGTTATTGCAGGCTGCGAGGTACTGATACTAAGCGATCTGGAACGGTCATCGGTGAGCAGTTTGCTGGAAAAAACGCGTACTGCTCCAGTCCTGACCGTTTCCGATTCCAAAGGTTTTGCCCGCAGCGGCGGTGTGGTTGGGTTTGTCCTGCAGCAGGGCAAGGTCAGATTCGAGATCAATCAGGCTGCAGCCCAGCGGCACCGTTTGCGAATCAGCGCACAACTGCTGAAACTGGCGCAGATAGTGACTGAATCACCATGAATCGCACGATGCTGACATATCTGGCCAACATCTCCATCCGCCGTAAACTGTTGCTGCTGATCATGCTTACCTGCGGGCTTGTGCTCTTGGCAACCACCCTGATTTTTGTGGTCAAAGAGGCAAACGATATTATCAGCACACAACGTAAAGACCTTGCCTCTCTGGCAGATATTCTCAGTAAAAACGTTGCATCTTCCGTAACCTTTGACGACCCACAGTCAGCCATGGACACCATGTCGTCGCTAACGGTTAAAACCGATATTATTGCAGCCTACATTCTCAGGTCTGATGCCACCATCTTCAGCCGCTACATTACAGCAAAAGCGAAAACAAAGGCTTTGCCTTTTGAACAACTTGACCGCAACAGCCCACCTGCCGACTATCAGAAGGTTTTAAAACAGATTCAGCTCAGCAGCCACCGATTCCTGCAACTATCAGAACGGTTCAGCATGGTTGCGCCAATCCAGCTTGACGGCCAGACAATCGGCACCATTGTACTGTTTGCAGATATACATGAATTAAAGAGCCGCCTGCTCAGCACCCTGGTCTCTGCCATACTGGTGCTCAGCCTTGCGGCAGCTGCCGCCTACCTGCTCTCGGTCCGCCTGCAAACCATTATCTCACAACCGATTCTACATCTGGTAGATACCATGCGATCGGTTTCTGAAACCAAGGATTTTTCCCTGCGTGCCGATACACCGGGGAGTGATGAGATAGGTCAGCTGTATGACAGTTTCAACGAAATGCTGCAGGAGATAGAAGAACGCAACCTGGTACTGCGTCAGCGCCAGGAGCACCTGCAGGAACTGGCACACTTTGACACCCTGACCCGTCTGCCTAACCGGGTGCTGTTCCACGACCGTCTGCAACAGGCCATGAACCTTGCGTTACGTTCTAATCAGCTGATAGCCGTAATCTTCATTGACCTTGACCGATTTAAAGACATTAACGACACCCTGGGACACCGCACCGGTGACCTGCTTCTGCAGCAGGTTGCAGACCGGATGGAACTGGTGTTGCGGGACTGCGATACCGTTGCCCGCCTTGGCGGGGATGAGTTTACCATCTTTGTCCAGGATATCCGGTCACAGAAAAACGCCTGCAAAGTCGCCCAGAAACTGCTTGATCTGTTTGAAATACCTTACTGTCTGGATGGACAGCAGACATTTATAACCAGTAGTATCGGTATCACCATCTTCCCGGATGACGGTGACACCATTGATACCCTGTTGATGAATGCTGACATAGCCATGTACCATGCCAAGGCAGATGGTAAAAATGCCTACCGGCTGTTTAATGCAGAGATGAACCAGCAGGCCAGCGAACGGGTTGCACTGCAGACTGATTTACGCAAGGCGCTTGACCTGAATCAGTTACAGCTGATGTACCAGCCCAAGTTTGATGCGCAAACAGGCGTAATGATCGGCGTTGAAGCACTTATCCGCTGGCAGCACCCGGAGCGTGGCATGATTCCACCCAGCCGTTTTATTCCGTTGGCAGAGGAATCCGGCGCCATTCAGGCGATCACTGAGTGGGTTTTGAGTACAGCCTGTAAACAGGCAAAGATCTGGCATGAGACCAGCAACAGTGCAGTTACGGTTGCGGTAAACCTTTCAGCCTACAGCCTGAAAAGAAACAAAGCGCCCGTCATGGTGCAAGAGGCCCTGGAAGAGACAGGGCTGCCCCCCCATCTGCTGGAACTTGAACTGACAGAATCCATGTTGATTGAAAATGACCAGCACGCTGAAGAGACCTTGAATGATCTGAAAAAACTGGGCATTTCAATCGCCATTGATGATTTTGGAACCGGGTACTCATCACTGTCATACCTGCACCGTTTCCCGATTGATGCCTTAAAGATCGATCGATCCTTTGTCTGGAACATGAACCGCAGTGACAGTGATCTGGCCATTGTGGTGGCCATTATTGCCATGGCTCACAGCCTGAAACTTAAAGTAGTGGCTGAAGGGGTTGAAACTGATGCACAACTTGCCGCGCTTAAGAAAAACGGTTGTGAAATAATCCAGGGGTATTTGCTGGGGAAGCCGACAACGGCAGAAAATATTGCCATTAACCTGAAAAAGATAAAGAACCGCTAGCCATGGGACTGATCAGCTGCAATAAAATTCTAACTGTCGGCGTACAGCGATTTGATGATGACCATCTTCAGCTGGTTGCCATTATCAATCAGCTGCATAAAGCGTTTAAATCCGGTGAAGAACAGCATTCGATACACCAGGCTCTGCAGCAGCTTGATAGCTATATCTGCTACCACTTTCAGGCAGAAGAAGAGCTGCTGGCGCAACACAACTACCCACTGCTTGATGAGCATCAAAAGGCACATCAGGATATTTTGAGCAGGTTTGCTGAACTGCAGGCCGAGTTTCATGCCAGCCCTGCTGCCATGCAACAGAATCTGATGCAGTTTCTACTTGATTGGCTGATCTCCCACACCAAAACAGTTGATCAAAAATATGGCCTGTTTCTGAACAGCAGGGGCATCTACTAACCCCGCTTCATATTCTTAATAAACTCCAGTGCAGCCGGTGACAGGCTTTTGCCCTTGCGCCAGGCAAGGTTAAAGCTACGATTGATCTCCAGACCTGGTACCAGCAGCTCCACCAAGGTTCCGTTTGACAACTCGTGACCCACCGCAAGGGTTGAAACAAACGCAGCCCCTACCCCGCTCAACACAGCCCGACGAACCGCCTCGCTACTGCCAAGCTGGGCCACAATCCGCAACTGTCGAGGATCAATGCCGTTCTTTTGCAGCGCCACATCAACTGCAGTACGGGTGCCTGAGCCAGACTCGCGGATAACCAGCGGTATCTTCAGCAACTGCTCCAGCCCGATTGATGCTTCCGGGTACTGTCCTGCTCTGACAACCAGCACAATCCGTTCAGTCATCACCTCCTGGGTGCTGATGCTGTCATCATCGACCTGACCTCCCACCACCGCCAGTTCAACCAGTTCATCCTGTAACAGCCGCAATACCTCACGGGTGTCCCCCTGTTGCAGCTCAAGCCGCACACCAGGCCAGGCAGCACTGAAGTCCCCCAGCATATCCGGAATTAGAAAGGCAGCCGGAATAGTGCTGGCTCCAACCCGCAAGATCGCCTGCTCAAGTCCCTGAAAACGACGGATTGCCTCAGTTGCCTCACTGCATTGACGACTGATCCGGGCAGCATGATCGTAAAAAAGCCGTCCAACCTCGGTGAGGGCGACCTGACTTGCTGAGCGATCAAAAAGTCGCACATTCAGTTCATCTTCCAATGCCCTGATATGCTGGCTGGCAGTGGACTGAGCCAGACTAACCATCTCACCTCCCTTTGAGAAACTAAGGGTATCGGCAACGGCCAGAAAGACTTCCAACTGTTTCAATGTCATAGGACCTCCTATCGCTATAATCGATTTATAATAGCGCATTTCTACCAGATTATCTATTTGCCAGGCAAGCACACAAATTGGTATCAAAGACATTCACTTTTCTGAATACAAAAGGAGAATCACCCATGCTGAAAAAAATCGCCCTATCTTTCGCACTGACCATTGCTTCTGCAACTGTCGCCCTGGCAGCCAACTACATTGAGCCCCAGGAACTGAAGGAGCTGCTTGACAAGAAAAAGCCGGTGATTCTGGTGGATATCCAGCCTGCTGCTGATTTTGAAAAACAGCATCTGCCCGGTTCCATCGAAACCAATGCATTTCCTGCCAAGACCGATGAAGAAAAGGCCCGCCTGGACAAAGCGCTGACCGTTATCAAGACCTCAAAAGATCCGGTTGTAGTGGTCTGCCCACGTGGTAAATCAGGGGCAAAAAACAGCTACAACTACCTTGAATCAAAAGGCATATCTGAAGACCGTATGACCATCCTTGAAGGCGGCATCCATGAGTGGCCCTACAAAGAGCTATTTGTGAAAGGCCGCTAACAAAGACAATGACTACCCATGATTGTTCAGCGGTCATGACAGACATGGCCGCTGCCTGCACCTCCTGTGGGGAATGTGTCCGTCCCTGCATCTTTCTGCAACAGCAGGGCACACCCGCTGCCATTGCCGGACGTGGTGATGCCGGAAGCAACCTGCTTTCGGCATTTGGCTGTTCATTGTGCGGGCTGTGCGATGCGGTCTGCCCTGAAGTGTTATCTCCCTCTGCCATGTTTCTGGCCATGCGGCAACAGGCTGCTGCACGGCATCTGGTTGACTTGCAACCGTACAAAGCGTGGCTGAACTATGAAAAACTGGGGAGGAGCCCCCTGTTTCAGCGGGATCTGATCCCCAGCGGTTGTACAACCGTATTCTTTCCCGGTTGTTCCCTTCCCGGAACAAGACCTGATGCCGTACAGGGGCTTTACTGGTTACTGCACAAGCATGATCCGACCACTGGCCTGGTGCTGGACTGTTGCGGCAAGATTTCCCATGATTTAGGTCTGACCGGCCGCTTTACCACCATCTTTGATCGCCTGTCTGAACGATTAAGGCACAAAGGGATCACCCGTATCCTGACTGCCTGTCCCGGATGCAGCAAGATACTGAGTAAATACGGCGAAAGTTTTGAAGTGGTCAGTATCTACGAAGTTCTTGCCGCCTATAGCCAGCCATATAGCCCTGATCTAACAGCGCCGGTAGCCACTATCCATGACCCCTGCCCTGCCCGTTTTGATGCTGTCCAACAGTCAGCAGTCCGTCAACTGGTTCAATCCTGTGGCTACCGTATTGAAGAGCTTGCATCCCATGGAGAACTTACCCGCTGTTGCGGACAGGGGGGCATGGTGGAAGGCTGTGTCCCCGGCACCGTTAAAAAGGAGGCCACCCTGATCGGCGTTGAAGCTGCCGGACGCCCGTTGGTATCCTCCTGTGGCGCCTGTTGTGACACACTATCTGCCAGCACCCCGACCGCTCATGTTGCTGATCTGCTGACCGGTACCCCTGTTTTTCCAACCAAGCCGCTTTCATCGGCCAGACGCTGGTTTAATCGACTGAAATTACGATTTGCGAGACTATGATGCTATTCAATAAAGCCTTCTCCGTTGCTCTACTGCTCTGTGTTTCAATTTCCTCTGCCCATGCCGACGAGATTACCGTATCCCGTTTTGCAATCGATGGCATCAAAGGTTGGGAGTCCAAGAGTTTCAAGGGCACCACAGAGTACAAGATCGTACAGGAAGATGGACGTACCGTTCTCAAGGCACACGCCAAAGGTGCTGCTTCAGGTCTGACAAAAAAGCTGAAATTCAGCCCACAAACCTACAGATATCTCAAGTGGAACTGGAAGATTTCAGGAACCATTTCCCAAGGCAATGAAAAGACCAAGCAGGGTGATGACTATGCTGCCCGGGTCTATGTGGTCTTCCCCGGCAGGTTCTTCTGGCAGATGCGGGCACTAAACTATATCTGGGCCAACAAACTGCCCAAGGGAGAGTTTGTTCCCAACGCATTTACCTCAAACGCCATGTTGCTTGCCGTTGAATCAGGGCCATCAAAGGCTGGCCAGTGGGTAACGGAACAGCGGGACATCCTGGCTGACTTCCGTAAAGTCTTTGGCGAAGACCCGCCTGAAGCCGGTGCCATTGCCATTATGACTGATACCGACAATACCGGTGCCGAGGCCACTGCCTGGTACGGTGATATCACCCTCTCGACAAACCGCTGATATTCTGTGGTATAATGTCTACCTGTTTAATCAAATATACAGGAGGCCTGTCGTGTGGAAAACCATCTACCGTAGCATGCTTATCTTCCTGACCTTCATGAGCTGCTTCCATAGCACTGCTGCAACTGCTGCACCAACTGAAAAAGCGGTCTTCGCGGGCGGTTGCTTCTGGTGTATGGAACAACCGTTTGACAGCCTGACCGGTGTATTGTCTGTTATGCCGGGTTACACAGGTGGCACCAAACTAAACCCCACCTATCAGGAAGTCTCAGCCGGTGGCACAGGCCATACTGAAGCGGTTGAAGTTGTCTTTGATCCAACCAGAATCAGTTATGAAAAACTGCTGCAGGTATTCTGGCGCAATATCGATCCCACAAAATCAGATCGTCAGTTCTGCGATATTGGCAACCAGTACCGCGCTGCAATCTTCTATCTATCTGATCAACAACGCAAACAGGCCCTTGCTTCCAAGGAAGATATCAGCAAGACAAAACAGTTCAAGGAACCGGTAGTGACCGGAATCGTACCTGCCAGTACGTTTTATCCTGCAGAGGAGTACCATCGGCAGTATTACAAGAAAAACCCGCTCAGATACCGTTTTTACCGTTCAAACTGTGGCCGGGACAAACGGCTGAAAGAACTTTGGGGCACTGCTGCCGGACACTGACCAGAATAATGAGGTAACGCCATGAAAAGCATTGCACTGTTGATTGGATTGATACTTCTTAGCCTGTTGCCGGCTTGCAGCAACAGCACCACCTCTACAGCCACGACATCTGCTAAACCTGGCTCTGAACCAGTCAGATCCATCAAACTCTATTCAGTTGCCAGCAAGGGGTACATTATGAGCGAAAAAGTTATCAAGACCGAAGCAGAGTGGAAGAAACTGCTGACCCCTCAACAATACAATGTCACCCGTGAAAAAGGTACTGAAGCCCCCTTTAGCGGAGCAACCTGGAATACCCATGACAAGGGGATCTACCGCTGTATTGGCTGCGGTAATGACCTATTCAGCTCAGAACACAAGTTTGATTCCGGAACTGGCTGGCCCAGCTTCTGGCAACCGGTGGCACCTGAAAATGTAACTGAAAAGCCGGATAACAGCCTGTTTACGCGCAGGACCGAGGTAGTCTGCAGCCGCTGTGACGCCCATTTGGGCCATGTCTTTAATGATGGCCCCAAGCCGACCGGGTTGCGTTACTGCATGAACTCGGCATCCATGCAATTTATGAAGACCCCCTGATGCCGCTGATCCTGCCGGATACCGCTGAAAACCGACAGCTTTCAGAGAACGTACACCCTGCGAAATGGGTCAACCCCAAGCCTGCAGGACGCTACAATCTGGTGGTAATCGGCGCAGGCACTGCCGGACTGATTTGCGCTGCCGGGGCTGCAGGTCTGGGTGCAAAAGTGGCTTTGATCGAGCGACACCTGATGGGGGGCGATTGCCTGAATACAGGCTGTGTGCCATCAAAGGCGCTGATCCGTGCTGCCAGGGCAGTGCGTGATGCAGTTACTGCTGAAAAATTTGGTGTACTGGGTAGCGCCGCAATTGGTCTTGATTTTAAGGCAGCCATGCAACGGATGCGTTGCTTGCGAGCAGAAATAAGCCAACATGATTCTGCCACACGGTTTCGGGATGAACTTGGAGTTGATGTTTTTATAGGTGAAGGCAGATTCAGCGGACCAGACAGTATAGAGGTTGACGCTAAAACGCTGAGATTCAAAAAGGCTGCCATCTGCAGCGGAGACCGGGCTTCGGCTCCTCCAATTCCTGGCCTGTCTGAGGCAGGCTATCTGACCAATGAGACGGTCTTCTCCCTAACCAAGCTGCCGCTCCGTTTGGCGGTGATCGGTGCCGGACCGATCGGCTGCGAACTGGCTCAGACCTTTTCCCGCTTTGGCAGCAAGGTCACCCTGATTGAGCTATCCCCCACCATTCTGGGCCGGGAAGACCGTGATGCTGCCGAGATTCTGCAGACTACCTTTATCCGCGAAGGGATTGATCTGCAACTGGGAGTAAAGATTCTCAGGATTGAGAAACAGGACAACACCAAAGTAGTATATCTGGAACGCGATGGTCAGCAGATTGAGATTGCTACAGACGAGATCCTGGTTGGTGTTGGTCGCACTCCAAATACGGAAGGGCTTGGATTACAGGCAGCCGGAGTTGTGTTTGACAAAAACGGCATAAAGGCAAATGACCGGCTACAGACCAGTAATCCTGCTGTTTATGCAGCCGGAGATATCTGCTCTGCCCACAAGTTTACCCATACGGCAGATGCCCAGGCCAGGATTCTGCTGGCCAACGCTCTTTTTAAGGGCAGACAGAAAACTTCTAGCCTGACCATCCCCTGGTGTACCTATACTGACCCGGAAATCGCCCATGTGGGGATGTACGAACAGGATGCAACGGCCAAAGGCATACCAGTAACCACGCTGACCATCCCGCTTGCAGAGGTTGATCGAGCGGTGCTGGATGGTGAAACAGAAGGGTTTGCGCGGGTTCATCTGCAAAAAGGAACTGACAAGATTTTAGGAGCAACCATCGTGTCCCGTCATGCCGGTGAAATGATCAATGAGTTTTCTCTGGCCATCACCAATAAGCTTGGCTTGGGTGCCATTGCCAAGACCATTCATCCCTACCCGACCCAGGCAGAAGCCATCAAGAAACTGGCTGATGCCTATAACCGCACCCGTCTGACACCGTTTGTGAAGAGATTGATGTCAGGCTGGCTGAAATGGCAGAGAAGCTGATGTTACAACTGCCTACCTCTCCAGAATCCATCAGACTATCTTTTTTTGTTGGCCTGTTTGTACTGCTTGCGCTGGCAGAGCTGCTCTGGCCCCGTCGTCCGCTTACCGCCTCAAAAGGCAAACGCTGGTTGGCAAATGTCAGTATCATTGTGACAGATGCCCTGGTGGTGCGTCTGTTCTTTCCAATTGTACCAATCACCCTGGCTGCCACAGCACAGGCAGATAACTGGGGACTGTTCAATCTGCTTGGTATAACCGGATGGATCGAACTGATTTCAGGACTGCTGATTCTTGACCTGTTCATCTACCTGCAGCACCGCCTGTTCCATCGCGTGCCGCTGCTCTGGCGTCTGCACCGAATGCACCATACTGATCTTGATCTGGATGTTTCAAGTGGCACCCGCTTTCATCCAGTTGAAATTGCCCTTTCTTTGATCATTAAAATGGTCGTCGTGCTGCTGTTCGGCATAGCCCCGCTGACCGTGCTGCTGTTTGAGATACTGCTGAATGCCACCTCCATGTTCAACCACAGCAATCTGGCCATTCCTTTGGCGATTGACCGTTGGTTGCGCCTGATTGTGATTACCCCTGACCTGCACCGGGTACATCACTCAGTTATCCCAAAGGAAACTGACAGCAACTTTGGATTCAGCCAGCCATGGTGGGATCGCCTGCTGGGAACCTACAGGGATCAGCCCCGTGATGGGCAGATCGGCATGACCATTGGGCTGCATGAATATCGTGACCAAAACAAACTGGGGCTCTGGCACCTCTTGCGCATCCCCTTTGAATCCACTCCTGTTCGGAGAGCAATGTGAATAGCAAAAAAATCATCCTGATCCTGATCGGTCTGGCCACGGTGGCCTTGTTTTTTTATCTTGATCTGGGACGCTTTCTGACTCTGGAAAGCCTCAAGGCCAACCGGCAACTGCTTCTGGCTTTTTATGCAGATCATACCCTGCTGATGGTGGCTGCCTTCATAGCGATTTACATTATCCAGACTGCATTGGCACTGCCTGGTGCAGTGATCCTCTCCTTATCAGCAGGAGCGATATTTGGCCCGCTATTGGGTACCACCTACGCTGTTACTGCTGCCTCCATAGGCGCCACCCTCTCCTTTCTGATCACCCGTTATCTGCTGCGTGAAACCGTACTCAACCGGTTTGGCAACAGACTGGAGACCATTAACAAAGAACTTGAAAAACGCGGCATCAACTATCTGTTGTTCTTAAGATTAGTTCCGGTTTTTCCGTTCTTTCTGATCAATCTGGCCGCCGGACTCACCCGCCTGCCATTACGTACCTTTGTGCTGGGCACTTTTTTGGGTATCATTCCGGGCGGGTTTGTCTTTGTCAATGCCGGCGCCAGCCTAGCCTCCATTAGCCGTCTGTCTGATATCGCTTCAGCACGGGTGCTGGGTTCTTTCGCCTTGCTGGGACTGTTTGCCCTGATCCCTGCCTTGTATGGCAGATTCAAAGGAAATTGAGATTTGTGCGGTTCAAGCTTTCTACACATTCTGCAGGCAACAAGGAGTTGCGGACACTCGCCGCTCGTGGCGTAGAGATCTTCTCCTGCGGACTCTGCCTGGATTACTTCAATCGCACGGATCAACTTAAGGTAGGAACGGTGACTAATATGTTTGCCACCGTTGAGAGTCTTATGCAGACAGATTCGGTAATCAGGATTTAACCCTTAAATTGCAGGAACAACGCCCTCAATTATGGGTTTTACCGCAAAATACGATTGACAAAATCGATAAAATAAATAGTATACAAAAGCTGTGTTTACAGTAAACCCAAATGGACTAGTAGCTCAGCTGGTAGAGCAGGCGACTCTTAATCGTCAGGTCGTAGGTTCGAACCCTACCTGGTCCACCATACATCTTTTTATCATGGGCTTTTGATGGGGTATCGCCAAGTGGTAAGGCAACGGACTCTGACTCCGTCACCGCAGGTTCGAATCCTGCTACCCCTGCCATATACAGAGCAGGTAAAGTGTAGCGGGTTAGTCTATTCAAGCCGAAAGGAGGTTCCTGCCATGTGGACTGTGCATTTCAGAATTCGTCCGGTTTCCCACTGCAAGGAAGGTTGCCGAAGCTAGCCTGCCGAACTATCGGCGGGCGGACACTCATCTAACCCCGTGCCATCCGGTGCGGGGTTTTTTACATACAAGGCTCATTGAAAAATAAAGCGGGACGGATTGCTCCGGCCCGCCTGTTCAGCGGCAACTGGCTATGAGTCAGTTATTCTGTGATTTTGCAATTTCCGGCGTTAAACTTTACATTGGCGTTCAATACTTTGATATTGCTAAATCCCTTGGCCTTCAGAGTTTCGTAGGCGATACTGGAACGGATACCGGTTGCACAGTGTACGATAACCAGCTTGTCTTTAGGTATTTCCTTATAGCGAGTCGCAAGTTGTTCAAACTGAATATGCAGCGCCCCTTTGAATCCGCCGCCAACCCGTTCAGCCTCACCACGCACATCAAGGATAACTACATTGGGATCATTGACCAGTTTGTTGAAGTCGGCAATGCTTACATCTTGAGGATTGAGTTTCCGTACAAAGGTTAGCTTGGCAGGAGCCGGTTTAGGGCCTGACTCAACCGGATTACCCAGCTTTTGCCATCTTGCAAGACCGCCCGGGAAATAGGTTGCCTTTGAAAGAGCATAGTCGCGCATCAACTCCAGGGCCTTGTCAATATCAGCTTGATTGTCGCTGTAAAAAACGATTGGAGCACCCTTGAAAGAGGGCCAGTTATCTTCCTTGTACTTATCCAGATCAACAGCAGGCAGGTTCAGGGCACGTGGGATATGACCAGCGGTGAACTTGTCGGCAGAGCGCAGGTCAAGCAGCAGGATGTTGTCGTCTTTAACAAATTTAGGAGATGAAACAAACGGCAGCTCTGCCTTTGCCCAGGCCGGGTCACCGGCTGAATAAACCCGTACATTGGTGTACCCGTATTTAAGGGCCAGCTCAGCCCCTTTTAGGGAGAACGGACAGGTGGGGCCGCCGCAGAAAAAGATCAGTGTTTTGTTCTTATCCTGACCCAACAACGGATGTGCCTTGCCTTCCTTGTCCAGCTTCTCCTGTTCGCCAGAAGGCAGCATCAGCGAAGTGGGGATGGTTCCGGCATGGAAGCGGCTGGCCGGACGGCTGTCAAACAGCAGGTAGCCCCCTGCCTCCGGTCCTTTTTCCACCAGGGCTTTAAGTTGTTCCGTTGTGATGACCGTGCTGCCTTTGGGAAGCGGTGGCAGTTTGGGCTTGGCTGCCTGTTGGGGTGCGGCTGCCACTGTCTGCAATGCAGGGGTCTCGTTCTTGACCTGTGGCCCGGTTTCGCAGCCGGACAATAACGATAGTGCAAACAACGAGAGCATACCTGTAGTCAACCTGATACGGATGTTCATAACACCTCCTTAAGGAATATGATCACAATGCCAACAAGACAAATTGTGATTTGCGATTAATAAGAAAGTAATTTACGATACACCTGATGTCAAGGGATATACAACCCGCAGTCGTTAATCATAACCACATATATTTACTTATAAATATCTATATTATAGAATATTAGTTAACCGGACTCGTTGCAAATGAACCATACCGCAACCATGACCCGCACCAGTTTTTGCAAGATGCTCAACAGAAAGTAGATAGCACGCATGACCTTTGATCCATCCCGCTGGACCCGTTTTCAATGCGACGATACCGCCATCTGGCTCTGTCCTGACAGGCCATCCTGGTTTGTGCCGAACAGCGCCGGTGACCGGCTGCTGTGTGGTGGCAATCTAGTAACTGACAGCGCCTTTCTGCAACGCCTGCCTGATCCGTCACAAAGCAGCTATCCGGGGCGTCAGACACTGATAACGGAACCGCAACCGTTGCACGAACTCTGGCTGCATATCACCGACCGCTGCAATCTGGCCTGCAGTCACTGCCTGTTCTGCTCCGGCCCGGACCAGACTCGGGAACTGTCGCTTAAGCAAATTACGGACAACCTTGAGGAAGCAGTTTCGCTTGGCTGCCGCCTGTTTGCCCTGACCGGCGGAGAACCGCTGGTGCATCCTGACTTCAGGCAGATTGTTGAGCAGATGCTGGCAGTACCGGATAGCAGAATTGTGATCCTGACCAATGGTCTGCTTGCTGCGCAGCGGCTTGATCCTGCATGGCCAAAGAACAGGCTGCACCTGCAGATCAGCCTGGACGGCAGACCGGAGCACCATGACGCCCTGCGGGGCAGCGGAGCCTTTGCTGCGCTTGAACAACAACTGTTCTGGTTGCGTAACCAGGGTTGGCATTTTACCCTGAGCTGCTGTGTAACCACTGATAATGCCGCTGACCTGTCCTGGCTGGTGGGCTACGCTGCTGACCAGGGGGCAGCAGCCGTGCACCTGATGTGGCATTTTATCCGTGGTCGAGGTACCACAGAACAGCACCTCCAACCGCTGGAACTGCTGGAACCGCTGCTGGCTGCCCAGGCAGTTGCCGAACAGCGCAACATCACCATCGACAATATTGAAAGCCTGAAAGGCCAGATCTTCTCACCTCCGGGCACCATCCATGACGGCTCCAGCGCCGGTTGGGAGGCAGCAGCAGTGGGGCCGGACAATTGCCTATATCCATCAGCAGCAACCATCGGCTTTGCTGAACTGGTCACCCCGCTTGATCAAGGGCTTGTCCGGGCCTGGCAGACCAGCCCGGTGCTGGCCAGCATCCGTCAGCAAAGCGTTGTCCAGCTTGCTGACCCGTGGCGCTGCCTGCTGGGGGGCGGTGATTTTGACCACTGCTGGCACCATGACCAATACGTTATGGGAGGCGATCCGTATCAGCCCCTGTTTGAACAGCTGGCGCTGCGGCTGATTCAACAGGCAGCGGTCAGGCTACCGGAACAGCAACAGCCCGGTCTGCGCCTGAAGATGGGGGAGCTGCTGGTCAGCTGCGGCAGCCACGGCCCGATTGCGCTCTGCCACACCAACTGTCTGCTGTCGCTGGATACGGCGCCGGACAGCCGAGGCCAGGTTGGCAGCTATTACAGCACTGCTGCCGGTGACAAGCGGCTGGAGATCCTGAACCCGGTTTCCTATGACCAGCAGATGCTGGCCCATATCCCGCCAGCCTACCGCTTCCGCGGCTATGGGTGCGGCAGTCCGGTGCTGGATGCCGGTCTGCAGCCGGGTGAACGGATGGTTGACCTGGGTTGCGGCAGTGGTGTGGAGTGCTTTATCGCCGCCCGTCTGGTGGGTAAAAACGGCCTGGTAACCGGTGTTGACATGCTGGAGCCGATGCTGGCAGTGGCCGATCAAGGAGCTATAGAGGTTCGGCAGTCACTGGGCTATGACAACCTGCGTTTTGTGCAGGGCTATCTGGAGCAGTTGCCGCTGGAGGATGGCCAACAGGACCTGGTGGTCTCCAACTGCGTGCTTAACCTGTCGGCTGATAAACGGCAGACCTTTGCCGAGATCCTGCGGGTGCTCAAACCGGGCGGCAGGCTGGTGGCGGCTGATGTGGTCTGCGAGACCGAACCGGATGCCGCTATCCTGAACGATGAGACCCTACGGGGGGAGTGCATCAGCGGCGCCCTTACCCAGAAAGACCTGATGGGGATTCTGCAGGAGACCGGCTTTATTGGCTTTACGGTCCTGAAAAGGCTACCGTACCGGGTGGTGCAGGGACATCCGTTCTTTTCCCTGACCTTTATTGTCTACAGGCCTGAGCAGGATGAGGCGTCTGTCAGCATACTGTATCCCGGACCGGCAGCATCGTTGCGTACAGCGTCGGGCTGTCTGCTGCTGCCCGGTCAGACAGCACAGATTCCCCGCTCAGACGCAGAGTTGCTCGGAGATCAGGTTTGGCAGCTTGACGCAGACGGTTTGGTCACCAACCTGGCAATGGAGGCAGGGGCAAATTGCGCCCTGCCGCCTGAAGCGCGCGCCAGGACCACCGCACCGGCGGCAGAACGGCAGCAGTCCGGCTGTATGGTCTGCGGTGCGGACCTGGCCTATCATCCGGTTGAACAGCAGGCAGTCTGTCACTACTGCGGCAGACTACTATCCAGCAATGCCGCTTGCGAACAGGGCCACTTTGTCTGTGATACCTGCCATACCGGCGATGCCCTTGAACTGATCGAACATCTCTGTGCTACCTCCGTCACCATGGATGCGGTGCAGCTCTTCAGCAGCATCCGGCAGCATCCCTCCATGCCGCTGCATGGCCCCCAATATCATGCCCTGGTGCCGGGGGTACTGCTGGCCTGCCTGCGCAATGCCGGTCATCCGGTTACCGCAGAACAGCTCCATGCCGCCATCCAGCGCGGGGCTGAGGTCTGCGGCGGCAGTTGCGGATTCTGGGGGGTCTGCGGGGCAGCCACCGGTGTCGGGATCGGCTTCAGTGTGCTGTTGGAAGCGACACCGCTTAAGGCCGCTGCCCGCCAGACCGTACAGGAGATTGTCCAGCAGGTACTGGCTGAAATTGCCGGGTACCAGGCAGCCCGCTGCTGTCAGCGTGACTGCTGGATCGCCCTGCGTAGCGCTCTGCGGATTGCTGCCAAACACTGGCAACTGCCCCTGACAGAGCTGCAACCGTTTGCCTGCAGCCAGATGGCCCGCAACAAGGAGTGTCTGGGCCTGGACTGCCCACTGTGGCCGTGAGCATCAGTGTCATAATACCGGTGCTGCATGAGCAGGAACGGATCAACGGACTGATCTCGCAGTTGCGTAGTCAGGACAGCAACTGCGAGATTATTGTGGTGGATGGTGATGTTCAAGGTTTAACCATAGCCACTATCTCAGATCAGTCGGTTGTTACACTGACTGCAGCCAAAGGGCGTGGCACACAACTGTCTGCCGGAGCTGTTGCTGCAACCGGCGATATCATCCTGATGCTGCATGCTGACACGCTGTTGCCGGATAGCGGACTCAGGATGGTGGCTGATGCCGTTGCCGATGGTGCAGCATGGGGGGCGTTCCGACTGGGGATTGATGCGCCTGGCATCATGTACCGGGTCATTGAACGAATGGTTGATCTGCGTTGCAAACTTTTTTCTTTGCCCTATGGCGACCAAGCCATCTTTGTAACCCATCCCAGTCTCAATCAAATTGGTGGCATACCCGTCATACCACTTATGGAAGATGTTACCATTGTCCGTAGCCTGACGCAGGCTTGCGGGTCTTGCAGACTGCTGTTGCCGCGTGTTCACACCTCTGCCCGACGCTGGCAACAGGACGGGATTTTGCGACGCACCATGAAAAACTGGTGGCTGCTTGTGCGTTATCTGGCTGGGGCATCGCCGGATTCCTTGAGTCAGGAGTATCGATGAGTTGCCAGACTGTTATCTGTCTGTTTGTAAAACCTCCCGTGCCTGGTAAGGTCAAGACCAGACTTGCAAAAGAGTTGGGTGATGAAAAGGCCTGCATGGTGTATGTCAATCTGGTTGAACAGATCCTGCAACAGATTCAATACAGCGGCCTGGCGCTGGCCGTGTTCTTTGATGGTGACCAAGCGGACAGACTCCCGGTTGCCTGGTGTGCAACGGCAGACTGCTGTCATCAACAAGTCGGCCATGATCTGGGTGAGCGGATGGCCAATGCCTTCCGTCAGTTGTTTGCCACCGGACATCAGTCTGTTCTGTTGTGCGGCAGCGATATTGTCGGTATTGATGCCGGATATCTGCAGCAGGCGGCAGAAAAGCTGGAGCAGTCCGGCATGGTAATTGCCCCGGCCTACGACGGTGGTTACTGCCTGATCGGCTTTACAGCAGAGCGTTTTACTTCCCAGGTGTTTGAAAAAATCAGCTGGAGTACAGATCAGGTATTGCTGCAGACCCTTGAACAGTGTGAACGTGTCGGGATCAGTCCTGTATTGCTGGATATGCTGCGTGATATTGATACCCTTGATGACCTCAAAACCGTTTGCCCCTCTCCAAAACATCACACACGACTTGACACACAGATGACCTGAGGTACTCTTATAACGGTAACAAACACGGAGCAGACCTCATGACGACATCTGCCATACCCGATACCGTTGCACGAGTTCTCCGGCCTCAATCAGTTTTATGCTGGCTTACGGCATTTTTTATTGTCCTGTTGCTGTCAGGTTGCAACCGTCAACCAGAAGAAAAACCGCTTACCTACAGTAAAACGCCACCTGCAGCCACATTGCCGGTCTACCGCTTTGCCGTCCATCCTCTGCACAATCCGGCAAAACTTGCTGAGGCCTATCAACCGCTGATTGAGTACCTGAACCTCCATATTCCGGAAGCACATTTTGAACTTGAGGCCTCGCGGGATTACCAGGCCTATGAAGAAAAATTCCGCACCGGTGGACCTGAGTTCCTGTTACCCAACCCTTGGCATACGATTGAGGCAATGAAATCCGGTTATCAGGTAATTGCCATGGCTGGCGATGCAAAAGATTTCAAAGGGATCTTTATTGCACGCAAGGATAGCAAGATCAAGAAACCGGCAGACCTCAAGGGCAAGACCGTCAGCTACCCTTCCCACACAGCACTGGCAGCCTGCATTATGCCGCAGTTTTTCCTGCACCAGCACGGTATCAACGTAAACCGTGACATCTCCAACAACTATGTGGGTTCACAGGAATCCTCCATTATGAACGCCTACCTGGGCCAATCTGCCGTTGGCGTCACCTGGCCGGTTCCCTGGCGTCTGTTCCAGCAGGACCATCCCAAGGAGGCTGCCCAGCTTCACGTGCTTTGGGAGACCCCCTGCCTGTTGAACAACTCCGTCATGGTGGGTGCTCATGTGCCATTGGCCATCAGCCAGAAGGTAAAAAGATTGCTGCTTGAGCTGTCGCACTCAGCAGAAGGACGAAAAATTCTGAGTAACATGGCCACCGCGCAATTCCATGCCGCCGACAACAGCAGTTATCAAAAGATACGGGACTATGTGGACGCCTTTGAAAAACAGGTGCGCCCGGTGGAGAAAAAGTGATGCCTGAGAAGCCGACATGGCTGCCTTCAGGTACATTACGTCGCCGTATGATTATCGGTATGACTGTTATTATGGCCATTCTGATGTCACTGTTTGTGCTGGAGATGACCCGTCGTCAGGAAACAGCTGTCTTAAAGCAGCATACCTCGCAGGCAACGTCCCTTGCCCAGAGCATCACCGCAGCATCATCGGTCTGGGTTGCCTCCCGTGATTACAGTGGACTGCAGGAAATCATTAATGGGCTTGCCCGCTATCCTGATCTTGCCCATGCCATGATACTGGATTCACGGGGACAGGTACTGGCCCACAATGACCATGATCGGATCGGCCTTTATCTGACTGATCTCCCTAAAGATTCTAACTTTAAAATCCTGCAGCAGAGCCATCGGATGGTAGATGTTAGTAATCCCATTTTACTCGGCAAAAATACAATCGGGTGGGTACGGATCGGGTTAAGCGGTAAAAGACTTGAGTCTGATATTGCAGAGATTCGAGAAAACAGCTTGTACTTTGCGTTAGTTGCCATCCTGCTGGTTTCACTGTTTGCTACGGTTACAGCCAGTTATCTGACCCGTCGGCTTGGCCAGATTCAAGAGGTGGTTGATCAGGTTGAGACTGGGCATACAGATGTGCGTGTACAGCTTAGCGGCAATGATGAGGCAAGCAGGCTTGGCCTCGCTGTAAACACCATGCTTGATACGTTACAGCAGCGTGAAGAGTCGCTACGCCAGACCGAACAGCGTTTTCGCTCAATGATTGAAAATGCCGGTGATGCCATCTACATTCATGATCACTACGGCAAAATACTGAGTATTAACCAGGTTTGCTGTCTGCAGACAGGTTACTCACAGGAAGAGTTGCTTGCGGCATCAGTAACAGATTTTGACAGGTGCCTGGACCTTGAAACATTGCAAAAGATCTGGAGCCTTTCAAAAACAGATCCGAGTAAATTCCCCATGACTCTGGAGACCTGCCACCAGCGCAAAAACGGCAGCAGTTTTCCGGTAGAGGTTCGACTGAGCCTGCTTCCTACAGAAACTGGATTTCAGTTTTTCGGCATGGTACGTGACATCACCGAGCGTAAACGTGCAGAAGAAGAACTACTGACTGCCAAGACAGCTGCTGAAGTTGCCAATACCACCAAGAGTGAATTTCTGGCAAATATGAGCCATGAAATCCGTACCCCGATGAACGGAGTGATCGGCAACGCCCAACTGCTCCGTTTTACCAACCTGACCGAAGAGCAGTCCCGTTACCTTGAATATATCGAAGCGGATGCCAAGCATCTGGTTTCAGTGATCAATGACCTGCTTGACATCTCAAAGATTGAGGCAGCTAAAATGGAGCTTGAGCAGACCTCATTCAGCCTGCGTGACTGTATCAATGATCTGCTGAAGCCGATGACGCCGAGGATCGCCTCCAAAGGACTGCTCCTGAAGACCGAGATTGAAAACACGGTACCGGATGCCGTGACCGGCGATCAGCTCAGGTTGAAACAGATCCTGCGCAACCTGGTGGGCAATGCCATCAAATTCACTGAAAAGGGTGGTATCACACTAAGAGTTGAGCTTAATAAACGCACTGAACAGACCGCTTTCATACAGTTCAGCATCGCTGACACCGGCATCGGTATCCCCCCTGAAGCGCTACAAAAACTGTTTACCCCCTTTACCCAGGCAGACAACACAGTAACCCGAAAGTTTGGGGGAACCGGTCTGGGTCTGTCGATCTGCAACCGGCTTGCCGGTTTAATGGGGGGGAACATTTCCGTTAAAAGCGCAGAAGGTGCAGGAAGCTGCTTCCAGGTCATCCTACCCTTCCAGATCAATCCGTCGCTGGAACGCCCTAATGAAGCACAACAGGAAACCGGTTCCCTGCCCATGTGGGAGGGAACGCCGCTCGCGATTCTACTGGTGGACGATAGTCAGACCAGTCAGATAATGACCGCAAAATTGCTGCGTCATTTTGGCCACAGGGTACAAACCGCTGAAAATGGAGCTGAGGCATTGGAACAATGGCGTAAAGCCCAATTTGACCTTGTTCTGATGGATGTGCAGATGCCGGTGATGGATGGTCTTGAGGCCACACGTATCATCCGCGAAGAAGAACGTTTAACCTCACATCATACCTCAATCATAGCCCTTACCGCCCATGCTCTGGTTGAACAGCGTACTCACCTGCTGTCCTCCGGTTTTGATGGCTATGTCTCAAAACCATTGGATGTGACAGCACTGAATACTGAAATGAAACGGGTTCTGGAGTCCACCACTTGATCATCAACTCTTTTACCAAAGGGCAACCTCGCCACTGGATTTTTTTCAGCCTCACCATACTGATGCTGGGTCTGGTGCTATTTCTATATCTTTTAAGAGAGCATGAACGGGCAGGGATACGCGAGCAGGAACAGCTTCTAAGAAAAGCAGAGATCATCAGTAAAAACACGGTCTGCAACCTGGAGTCCTTAAACAAATTGCTGATCAGACTGCAAAAAGATCCTGCCATACTCTCAGGTGACCCAAACTACCATCAACGTTTTGAAGACCTGACAAACGCCATGCCCGGCATTCTCACCATGTTTACCCTGGATGCCCAAGGCACTGTCCGCATTTCCAGTAATCAGACCCTGTTGGGAAAAACCTTTCCAGAACGGGACTATTTCAAAGTCCCTCACTATACCGGCACAGACCAGCTGTATGTTTCCCCCCCTTTTAAATCAGCATTAAACACCTATGTTATCAATCTGAGCAGGATACTGCGCACCCCTGATGGTAGGTTCGCCGGAGTTATTGCAGCATCCCTTGACCCGGATTATTTCAGTACCCTGCTCATATCTGTGCTGTACGCACCGGACATGCGTTCTGCACTGGCCCACTGGGATGGTCTGCTGTTTCGGATGGAACCGGGACACACAGTTTTTGTCGGCAAGAACCTTGCCGTGCCGGGCAGCTTCTTCAGCAGGCACCGTGCCAGCGGCAACCGGCAGACAGTTTATACCGGGATTGTCTACGCCACCGGACGAAACCAGATGATGGCGCAAGTCACCATTAACCCGGAATCGCTCATGATGAACAAGCCACTGGTGGTGGCAGTCTCTCGGGATCGAGATGTCGTATATGCCGCTTGGCGGAGTGAAGCTGCCATACTGGGGGTGCTGTTTTCCCTGGGTACGTTGTTGTCAGGCCTTGGCCTCAACTTTTACGACAAACGTCGTAAAGAGTTTAAAGAACAGAAAGCCGCTTCAGATGAAAGCATCCGTAAACTGAGTGAAGAACTTGACCGTTTTTTCAGTATGGCCCTGGATATGCTTTGCATTGCTGACCAGGATGGGCATTTCAGGCGTCTCAACCGATCCTGGGAGGAAACACTCGGGTACACGCTTGAGGAGCTGACCAATCAGCGGTTTCTGGATTTTGTGCATCCAGATGATATTGAGTCAACCGTTGCAGCCATATCAGAACTGAGCGAAAATAAACAGGTTCTGAATTTTACCAACCGCTACCGCTGCAAGGACGGCTCCTACCGCTGGATCCAGTGGCGTTCAACACCCTACAAGGATCTGATCTACGCTGCAGCACGGGATATTACGGAACTGAAGCTGACCCAACTACAACTGGAACAGCGCACAACAGAGGCAGAGGCAGCAAATCAGGCAAAATCAGAGTTTCTGGCTAACATGAGCCATGAGATTCGCACCCCGATGAACGCCATCCTGGGGCTGTCCAGACTACTGCTTGAAACGGAACTTGATCCACGTCAGAAAGATTTTCTGCACAAAGTCTACAGCGCATCACAGGCCCTGTTGCAAATCCTTAATGACATTCTTGATTATTCAAAAATTGAGGCTGGGCGGCTTGAAATAGAACAATTACCGATCTCTGTTGAAGAAGTTATCAAGACTACCGCCGGACTGTTCAGGGCAAATATTGAAGAAAAAGGGCTTATTTTCACGGTAGAACTCCCCCCTGACCTCCCTCCGGTGCTTCAGGGCGATCCGAAGTGTCTTTCACAGGTACTCAACAACCTGGTGGGAAATGCCGTCAAGTTTACCGAAAAAGGAGAGATCCGCATCAAGGTTACACAGCTGCAGGAAAACAGCCAGATGCTCACGCTCGACTTTTCCATACAGGATACCGGCATCGGCCTTGACGAAGATGAAGCAGAACGGCTGTTTCAGGCCTTTACCCAGGCTGACAGTACCATTAGCCGCAAATACGGCGGCACCGGACTGGGGCTGACCATCTGCCAAAGGCTGGTGGGGCTGATGGGAGGCACCATCAGCGTCTCAAGCCAGAAGAATGTTGGCAGCACCTTCAGCTTTGTCATTCAGATGAACAAAGTACCGCCAGGCACTGTGGCAGAGAAGCTCCATCCCTTTTCCAAGGCTGACATGATGGGTACCCCGGATCCTTTGTCAGCACCTTCAGCACAACAGCGGTCACTTGAACTGAACAGGCTGCGCGTTCTGCTGGTGGAAGACAACCGGATCAACCAGGAAGTAGCCGCAGAAATACTGCGGCAGTACGGTGCAGAAGTCACCCTTGCCGACCACGGTGCTGATGCGCTTGAGCTGATTACCGGCCCCGGCTTTGATGTAGTACTGATGGATCTGCATATGCCGGTCATGGATGGACTTGAGGCCACCCGTAGAATCAGGGAACAATACGACAGTGCAACGCTGCCGGTCATTGCCATGACCGCTGCGATTATGCCTGATGACCGTGAACGCTGTACTGCTGCTGGCATGGTGGATTTTGTGGCTAAACCGGTTAATCCGGTGGAACTGCTCACGGTACTGAAACGTTTTCAAAAAGCAGACTCCCCATCATCAGCCCCCTGCAAGGCTGCTGCAATACCCTCTGAGCTGAGCGATGGAACGCCGGAACCGCCAAGACTGGATATCGACACTGCCCTGTCTCGCATGGGTGGTGATACAAACCTTTTTGCCAGCTTGTTAAAGACGTTTATCAATGATCACGCGCAGGCTTCTGATGAACTGACAGACTTCCTGACACAAGGACAAAATGAAGACGCACTGTATCTGATTCACAATATAAAGGGTGTTGCCGGAACCATTGGTGCAATGCAGCTAATGAAGACTGCTGCTGAACTGGAGCGACAGATACGCGCTGATGCACACCATGCAGATTGTGAACTTTTTGCAGATGAACTTGCCTTGACCGTGTCCACTATCACCAAATACCTGCGCACAAGCAGGAGCTTGACGGTCTAAACCGTACTCATTCATGCCGTGATTAATCAGGGGGCTGTTTTGTGGGTCCTTCAGGCTGAGTATTGACGCAACTCTCCGCGCCTATTGCCTGGTAAAAATTTGTACCAGACCGCTTTCGCAATTGGTTATTTTTATTTAGATACTTAATCGGCATTGATCCTTCAAAGCTGGCAAAACAGTACCGGTCTCCTTGACAATGACTCAAGCCCCGTTATAGTTATTTAATTATGTATACAGCGAGGAGATCATATCATGTTGTGGAATTACGTAAGGTTTTGGCCTTTGGCTGTTTTTCTGTTTCTACTGTCTTTATTCAGTAACGTTTTTCCTGTAGCTGCTAAAGAAATTACCTCCCCTCACACCTCCGCTGCTTCCCAACCAACCATTATCAAATACACTAAAAATCTAACTATTCAGCATCTTAATGTCAGACCAGATGACGATCAGATAGAACTGTCTAATGGCAAAAGAATCAGGCTGGGTGATGTCAGGAAATTTACAAAAACAGCACATAAAGCCCGGACTACACCACCAGGCTCACTAACCCCACAGGCATTTAAATTAAAACCATCACCTACTGGCGGTTTTACTGTCCGCTCAAAGGCGGATCTTGATAATGTGCTGAAACGACCGGACACAGATACCGTCGTACTGCCATCCGGTAAAAGAACAACCGTTGCAATGCTTAAACTGCTGCAACCCCAAGTTGACGAACAACGCAGACTGCGCCCACCATCAGCCCCCAAAACACTGCAACGACCAAATCTTTCCGGAAATGCCGAGAAAATAACAGCTCAAACAGACTGGTATTCTGTTCTTAAAAAACCAGACAATACTGTTCTTGAAAACAACAAGGGCAAACGAATAACGGTTGGAGAGCTTAAACAGACCATGTCAGCAGGCACACTTTCCAGAACACCATCAACCAAAACTGTCCGCTAACGACAAAGGAGCCAGATTATGAAATCAGATATCTTCCTGCGTCGTTCACTGTTTTTATTATTATTTATATGCAGCCTGTTTTTTTCAGCCACGCAGAATGCACATGCTGATTCAGATTTCTTTGAAAAAACCGTCTGGGTACTAGAAAAAACAAAAGTCTTTCCAACAGACAAAATCCAGGCATTTAACCAGTCCCGGACGCTGGTTGATTGCCTCGTAGGTGCAGATAATGATCTTCAGGTCATTGCTTGCGTTGATACCTACAAAGAAACTGATATTGGTAAGGAGGTAGCGAAAGAAGGCGGCTTGCCGTCCTGGTTATGGGATCTGGTTGATCTGTATGTTGATATCAGAACCGGCGACTTCTGGGGCGCTGTAGAACATCTGGGCAAGGCAGCCATCTGCATTATTGCACAGGTCATTACCGGTGGAGCTGATATATGCTCTTTAGTTGAAGAACTTATCAAAATGGGAGAAGCTTTACTTGATGCTGCAGTAGCTGTTGCAGAGTTTCTGGCAGACCTTGGCGGAGCAGTTGTTGGCGCAGTCAATAGCATCGGATGTTCACTTGGACTTGGTGGATGCGATGACACCCCTCCCCCGCCTCCGGAAGTACTGGCCTATCAATGGATATACCACCCCAAAATTATGGAAGGGGTGCAGGCATTAAAACAAACAAGCTCTGTTGCCTATTATAATTTTAAAAAACAGTTACGCGATAATGCACTGCACAGGCCATATGCCATCTATAGTGTTCCGATTCAGACAACAAGCATTATGGGGATGACCATTGAGATACCGCCTAAAATGGCCTTTAATGAACCACCGATAAACATTGCCGAGCAGCTCTATGCAAAGACTACTGATGCAAACTGGACTTCAGAGATCATAAATAATACCCTGCCTGACCTAAGCATAAAGCGGAATAGCTACACAAATACCACTCAAATGCATAATTTGGCCTATGTTGCATTAATGAAGTATAACTCTGAATTGCAGGGTTCAAACAAAGAGTACACAAAAAACCATATAGACACTCTTGTCAGGCAGTATGTTGCAGAACAGTGTGAAACTGAATTTAACCAGACCTATGGTTTTGCCCATTTTGATCGCTGGTTGTCCAGCCACACAAAAGAGGCTAAAGATCTTAAAAACCCTTTAAGCAGTAAAAACTGGTGTTCAAAGCTTATTGATAACAACAAACTGGATTTTATACCTAAGTTTCGCCAGTACCTGCAGACTAAAGGCTGTTCCGTCATAGGCCAGAAACTTGTCTGTGGCTCACTTGATTCATATTCATCATGCCTGAAACTAATGGGTACTGCCGCCAATGCGGATGAATGTAAGGCCAACACTGTTTCTGCAGGGCCTGAGGCAGCAAAACAGATTATCAATAAACTGATTGCTAATGGCTCCAATCTGCAGCTCTATCCCTGCACTATTACTGCACCACCAGCACCGGTAAGTCTTCTGCCGGCGCGGCTTACATGCGGTCGACCTGCGCAGACATTCCACTGCAACGAGATAAACAAGGAACTTTTCAGCTCGTACCCCCAAATTTTTGTTTCATGCCAACTTCAGGAATCAGCCCAATACAAAACGCTGCATGATGCTGTTGATAATGCGCGTAAACTTCTTACATCTGGCCCATACAGCTATGGATTACCTCAACTTCAATCAGATCCAATGATTTCAGATGCAGGATCACTTATGGCACTTGATTCCTTCAGAAGTAATCCGGCAAACCAGACCTTTAACTTTCCCCCACCAAGTAGCAATAAGGGGTTTGAATACAAACAGGTATGGGAAGGTCATAAATGGGCTTATGATGGAGAAAACAACCCTAAAGTTGTTTATTATATGCCAAAACAAGATCCTAAAGGAAATATTGCCGTTAATCCGGTAAAAGACAAACTTCTTAATCCGGGAAATCCACTGATAAATCCTGATCCTAATCAGAACATAAGCAAAGGCATGGCTGCAAACCCTGCAATGTCAGCCAATCTAGCCAACAAGGCAGCTTTAACCGGTTCTGCCCCTGCTCTAAGCAGCAGTCAGGCCCAGGGTAAACAACAGGTTATGAGCGGCAGCCTGCCAGGTGGTGGTCAGAATATTACACCTCCCACAGGCGGATCAACCTATCAGCCACTGGCTGTGAATAAACCAACAGTGAAACCGTCCATCAAACCTCTACCTGCACCTGCTAAATCTGATCTTACTCCGGTAGGACAACTGACCTTTGCAGGGATTTCGACACAGTGGGGCGGCACCGTAAATCTTAATGGGCAACAGACACAACCTGCTGCCAATGGCCTGTGCAGCGCATCAGTAACCTACAGCGTACAAAACACTGGTACTGCTCCAGCCACTGCATTTACCAGCATGTTACTGAGCAGTGCCATACCGAACCAATCAATAAAGCAATGGTCAAACCTTGCTCCAGGAAGATCACAGAGCCAGACTGATCAGGTACTGCTACGCCCTGGACAGAACAGCCTGACCCTCTACCTTGATCACACAAACCAAACAAATGAACTTAACGAGACTAACAATCAGGTGCGACTACAGGTTATCCTGAACGGCACCTGCCAGCCTCAGCCGCTACCGCTTATGCGTCAGACTCCACAACGCCAGGCCCCTATACAACCAGGCCTGTACCGTTAGCCGACAGCAACCTTATCAAACCCGTGTTGGAGGAGTCTGCATGAAACACGCTGTACCTGTTATTTGTATGATTTTATTTTTCACTGTTACATCTGTTTTGGGAGCTGGACCAGACAAGGTGGCTTTTGAAACATGGTGTCAGGAAATACATCTGGTTGGCTACAGTTATGGCGGCATTAAAGAAAATGATCCCGGTGTCTATACTGCTGCCTGGAAAAATACCACGGGAGATATAATCGGTGTTCAGTTACATCCGCTATCAAATTTCCCCGCTTTCTTGCAGCCCGTGAAATTTACTATGCCTGTTCTATTTACCTATAAAAAATTGTCCGCTATTTATACTGACGCCTTGCATGTTGGCCAGGTAGCCGTTAAATATGAAAAATCAGACAGGGTGCTTATGATTACCCAAATAGATCCGACAGGCCAGACAAAGCCGAAAACAAAAGAAGAACTGTCTATACTGCTTGATCAGATAAAACCAGAACTAATACTACAATAACAAGGAGAAATGACCATGAACCGCTTGTTTGTCTGCACCCTTGGGCTTTTGTTTGGTATGTACAGTTTACCAGCCTTGGCCCTGGAGCCACCGACAACACAGCCAGGCAGTCAGTATGCAACACCTGGCCACCTTCAGCCCACTATCATCAAATTTAACCGTAACCTTCCTCCCAATGCACTGCAAGGCAGGCCGGACACTGACCTGGTGGAGCTTTCCAGCGGCAAACGGATGAAAGTTGGCGATATCCGCCGCATAACCGCCATTGCCAATAGAAACAGATCAACTGCACCAAAATCACTGGAACCAAGGGCAGTTAAGCTGAGACCTGCAGCCACCGGCGGGATAGCCTTGCGCAGCAAAGCGGACTTGAACAATGCCATACAGCAACGTCAGGACTCAGAAACGGTTATTCTGCCTTCTGGTAGACGTACAACCGTTGCAATGCTGAAGCTACTGCAACCACAGGTTGAAGAACGCCGCAAACAGTTGCGTCCAGCAACTATGCAGCGCCCTAACCTTTCAGGCCCTGCAACGCGGGTTACTGCCGATAGCGACTGGGTAGCCATCCTGAAGCAACCGGACAGCACCATCCTTGAATCAGCCAGGGGCAAACGGATCACCGTGGGCGAGTTAAAGCAAAGCCTGGCCAGTTCCCTCAAACAACCTGCTGCTACACCGCAGATACGCTAGCGCGACCAAGGAGACACTACTATGAAAACTACCGTCATCCTGCGTCGCTGTATACTTGGACTGTTTTTTGTTCTTAATCTGATCATGGTTGCACCTCAGCAGGCTGCTGCTGATACTTTTGACCAGATGATCTCAATCCTTCAACAGGTTGAAGAAAAGTCCCCGGTTGCTATCTTTCAAGGCCTCAATATTCAAAGCATCATAGATTCCAAAGATTATATCAACTGCCTGGTACAGGCTGATGGTGATATTGATGTTGTTGCCTGTACTGAAAGATTCCATAACACCCCCCTGGGTAGCCAGGCTGCATCAGAAGCAGGTATTCCCTACGCATTCTGGGAACTGCTGGATCTTTATATTGATCTGCGTACCGGCGATTTCTGGGGAGCAGTGGAACATCTTGGTAAGGCAGCAATCTGTATTATTAGCCAGGTTCTTACTGGCGGTACTGATATCTGCGGCATTGTAGCCGAGCTGATTGAGCTTGGAGAGGATCTGCTGAATGCCGCCACTGCAGTAGGTGAATTCCTTGCCGATGTAGGAGGGGCACTAGCCAACGGAGCTGCAGCAGTGGGGTGTGCCGTAGGTATTGGTGACTGTGAAAAGTCTACCCCACCTGAAGTACGGGTCTATCAATGGGTATTTGCCCCCAGGGTCCACGATGCAGTTGCTGCTAAAAAGCTGGTTGATGCAACTGCCTATACCGTATTGTTTAATCAACTAAAAACAAATGCACTGCACAAACCAGCCATCTACAGTATTGCCAGCCAGACCGTTACCATAGGCGGTATGACGATGACGGTTCCCCCTGTTGTAAACTTTTCTGAAAAAGCGGTGAACATTGCTGCCGGAAGTTTTGACAAGGCAGTCGATGCCAACTGGACCTCCTATGTGGTTGATACCGCACTACCAGAACTCTCTACAATACGTAATACCTACAACAATCCGAACCAGCTTCGCGCCCTGGTATCAGCTGCCACAACAGACTTTGAGGCATTGCAACGTACTACTCCCAATCTTCGGATAGAACAGAAGCTGCCAGGCCTGATTATTGACCGCTGCACCAAAGAGTTTAGTGAAACCAGAAAATTTGCCCATGTTGACCGCTGGATTGCAAGCCACCAGACACAGGCCGCTCAACTGGGCAACCCCAAGAACAATCGAGACTGGTGTACGCAACTATGGGATCAGAACAAGCAGAGTTTTGCACCACAGCTGCGTCAGTATGCTGCTGATCATTTCTGCCGTGGCATGTCCTGTACAACCATTGCAACGTATCAATCCTGTATCGGGTTGATGGGTCTGGTCGGCCAGCAGACAACCTGCGTACCAACAAATCAGGTTGGCCGTGAAGCTGCCGGAAAAATCAGCGTTGATTTTACACAGCGTGGTTCACTCATCCCTTGCTCCATTCGCAATGACAGTAAAGGTGTTTCTCCGGCAACCGTGGATCTTGTCTGTACACGCCCTACCCAGGGCAACGCATGTACTGCTACCTATCAACGTCTGTTCCCGGCTTACCCGGTAAAACTGGTAAACTGCATTGTTGAAGAGCGTCCCGATTACACTGCCCAGAAAAACAGTTTCTATGGCACAGTCAAGACACTGCAGTTGAGCAAACGGTTCCCAATCAACCTCGACACGGTTGATCCACTGGTTGCCCAAATTGATGCTTCTAAAGAAGAGCTGTTGGCAGCCTTGCAACAAACTGCCGCAACCGGAGGTGCTGTTGGATCAAACCGGGGTGAAGCAGCCCAACAGGCACAGAACCTACGCTTTGAATACCAACAGCGTAGCACCGTTGATGGTGAAAACAGTCCCCTCTATATCCGTACCAGGGGTGGCGTTATCGCAGTTGGTTCCCAGTCTTCCGGTAATGCACAGAATGCCACCCATACACCGGTCGGCGGTTATCATTCCCCTGCTCAGACCGGCGGCCCAGCTATCGGCACCGGTTTTGATCGACAAGGTGGGTTTACAAATCCTGGCAATCCGTACATGCAACAGCAGCAATCTGGCATCGGAAACGTTGCCAACCAGGCAGCGCAACAGGGAGGAGCAGCATCACAGCAGGCTCAGACACGGACAATGGCCCCTCCAGTCTCTGGCAAGCCAGACTTGATGGCTGTTCCCCAGCTAAGTATTGGTGGTAGCACTGCCCAGTGGGGCGGCACAACCACCTTGACCAGTCAGCAGGTGCAGCCAGCAGGCAATGGACTGTGCAGTACAACTATCACCTACACGGTCAAGAACATTGGCACAGCCGCAGCACCTGCCTTTACCAGTATGCTGCTCAGTAGCAGTGCCACCAACCGGCCTTTACCTCAACAATGGAGTAGCGTTGCCCAAGGAACCAGTCAGAACAAGACTGAACAGATACTATTGCGTCCCGGCCAGAACAGCCTGACCTTGTACCTTGATCAATCAGGACAGTTGGACGAATTGAACAAAACCAACAACCAGGTCAGATTACAGGTAATCCTGAACAGTACCTGCCAGCAGCCCCGGTATCAGCAATACCCGCAGCAACAACCGGTACCACAACATCAGCTGCCAACGGTACCGGCACGGCAACCAGGCTTGTTGCGTTGACAACTGGAAATGCTATGATACATACAATAAACACTACATATGGATACATGGAGAAATCTACATGAAGCGAATAGCCCTTTTTACCTGTCTGATGCTGCTGTTAAACGTTGTTGTTGCCTTTGCCGCAGGTCCGGGCAAAGCGGAGTTTGACAAATGGGCCAAGGCCGTCAAGCTGTCAGGCTATACCTACGGTGGTGTAGAACAGACCGATCCCGGTGTCTTTATGGCTGGCTGGATGAGTGCCAAAGGGGATGCGTTGGGTGTTCATCTGCATCCTGTTGCCGGTTTTAAGGGTTTCCAGCAGGTAGTCAACAAGAAGAAGCCAGAGCAGTTTACGTATAAAGGTCTACCTGCTGTTTACAGTGATGCTCTTGGTTTTGGGCAGATCGCTGTCAAATATGAAAAATCAGCAAAAGCTATTTCCATCAGCCAGATGGATCAGACCGGAACAAAGGGTCTATCTAAAGTAGAGCTGATCAAACTGTTGGATGCCATGAAGCCGGAACTGTTTCTAAAATAACCCTATTAAACCGAGGAGAAAGAAAACATGACCAGTATCTGTCGCACTATTCTGACCGCAATTATTTCCGTAGGACTTGCCGGTACCGCCTTTGCCGGTTCTGTTGACAAGGTGATCATCACCATTGACAAGACCGTTGAGCATACCACCGACAGCCCCAGACCTTCAAAAAGGCCCGGCAAAGCTGTTCAGGCCCCCAGTGGTGATATGGACAGCCATTTTATCAGATCAGACGAGTACTTTGCCGCCCTCAGACCGGTCAAGGGTGGGGGCGCAAGTGATGTTCTGATTGCCAAGATGCTGCAGCCTGCCTCGGATGCAACCAAAGGAGAGGCACAGTTTATGGACAGCCATAAAGGCACGGAATTTTGGACCCGCACCTACTGGAAGACCCGTCCGGCCACACCGGAGGATCTTAAACTGGGTGCAACTGTTATCTACTGGGGCCGCTATGCCAAAGACCGTGTCTACTATGCCCCCAGAAACGAAAAAGAAGCCCGTAACGTTGCCTGGAAACTGAACAAGATCACCGATGTCAGTGACCTGTTCAAGGGGGAAGTAACGGTTGCCGGCAACAAAAAGATCAGCGTTGATTCAATCAGGGTTTTCGAGTAGGACAAAACATACACGTAGTTGTTATAAGCCGACCGCTTGGTCGGCTTATTTGTTTATACAAGAGAAGGTACTATGCTTGACAAACCATGCTAAAGCCGGAATGATGACCGCCTCAAACAAAAGCACCAAGGAGCCATCATACATGTCCCAAACCGACCTTACCTGGAACACTGCCCTGCTCTACCCTGCCCCGGATTCTCCAGAGCTTGAAAAAGATCTGTCATCATTTGAGCAATTGGCTAACGACTTCCGCGCTACCTACTTTGAAAAGATCGCCAGCCTTGATGCCACTGCCATACTGGCCAGTGTACAAGAGTATGAGGCGATGCAGACCCGGATGGCCAAGCCGTTTTGCTACAGCCACCTGCTGTTTGCCTCTGACTCTGGCAATGAAATCCATCGCGCCCTGTCACAGCGCTGTTCAGAACTGGGCAGCCGCTTGTCACAAACCCTTTTATTCTTTGATCTTGAGCTGATGAACCTGCCGGATGACCTGTTCGCTCAGGTCTGCAATCTGCCTGATGCCGCTCCTTTTATTCACTTCCTGGAAGGTATCCGCAAGTTCAAACCGTACACCCTGCAGGAAAATGAAGAACGACTGCTGACCCGCAAAGATCTGACCGGTAGCAGCGCCTTTACCAAACTGTTTGATGAGCTGTCTGCCTCATTAACGTATCAGATGGAGTTTGAGGGGGAACTAAAGGAATTTACCGGCGAAGAACTGCTCTCACTGCTGCATCATCCTGCAGCAGAGGTCCGCTATAATGCTCAGACCTGTTTTCTGGAAAAGCACGCTGAATCCGGCAATGCCCTGGTCTTTGGCACCGTCTTCAACAACATGGCATTGGATCATGGCCAGGAAATGGAACTGCGGGGCTACCAGTCTGCGATCCAGCCCACCAACATCGGCAATGAACTGACTGATGAGGCGGTAGAACATCTGATGCAGACCACTGAGGCCAACTACGGTCTGGCTCAGGAGTATTTCCGCCTCAAGGCAAAGATGCTGGGCATGGACAAGATCCGTAACTGTGATGTCTATGCGCCGGTGGCAGAGGCTCAGAAAAAGTATGAGTTTGACGAAGCCCGTAACCTGACCGTTGCTGCCTACCGCAACTACGATCCGCAGTTTGGTGACATTATCCAGGCCTTCTTTGATGAACGCAGGGTAGATGTGCTGCCCCGTCAGGGAAAGTCAGGCGGCGCCTTTGCCATGGGCATCTCTCCGGTTGATCCACCGTTTCTGCTCTTGAACTTCACCAACAACCTGCGTGACATCGCCACCATCGCCCATGAAGCCGGCCATGGCCTGCATTTTGTTCTGTCACAGAAGCAAAACAGCCTGAACTATCATGCACCGCTGCCACTGGCTGAAACCGCCTCGGTCTTTGGCGAGATGCTGCTGACCCGAATGCTGCTGGATACGGAAACTGATCCTGATGTTCGTAAATCGCTACTTTGCGCCAAGATTGAGGATATCATTGCCACCACCTTCCGCCAGACCGTGCTGACCCGTTTTGAAATGCGGCTGCATCAGGAACGGCTGAATGGACTACTCTCCAATGATCGGATCTCCCAGATCTGGCTGGAGGAAAACAGCAAATTGTTCGGTGATGCGGTGGAGATGATCCCGGCCTATAGCTGGGGTTGGTCCTATATCAGCCACTTCATCCACAGCCGCTTCTACTGCTACTCCTACACCTTTGCCGAGCTGCTGGTACTGGCCCTGTATCAACAGTTCCGCGAACAGGGTGAGAGTTTCAAACCTGGCTACCGGGCACTGCTTGAGTCGGGTGGCGCATTGTCACCGGCTGATACGGCCAAACTGGCCGGTATTGATATTGAAAGCCCGGGGTTCTGGCAAAAAGGATATGATTTTCTGGGAGGACTGATTCAAGAACTGAAGCAGGCCATATAATCAAGTGTAAAATCGACATCACAGTACACTTGCAACGCCAGACTGTTTGGCCGCAGGGGTCGCTGAGATTACCAGGAGTGTTTTGATAGTAAGTTGGAATTGCAAGGAGGAATGATTATGAGAAGAAAGATTGTCGAATGTATGATGTTGTTTTTTTTGGTGTTGTTTTTTTCTGGAACTACCTTCTTTGTCGAAGAGGCCCAAGCCGTCCTCACAAGCAATGCAAACCAAGGCACTGGCTGGTATTTAATCAACTATGAACTGGTTGATGGAACAGGCACCTACGGTGCCGACAAAACCAGTTTTACAGGCAAAAAAAATGACATGACAATGACCCATAATCGCTACGATACAAAAGGCACATTGGTTGCAGGATCAACCCACCAAACCCGTTGGGTTGATCCACCAGTTTTTTTGAAAGTTGGAGAGACGGTATCCATCCAATATGAGACCATTCAACTTAATTCCAAGGGTTGGAAAATGGGTAGTTTAGCTCAACAGAGCATCAACTTAAATCAAGGTACGGACGTTGGATTTGTAGCATCTGATGGTACAAGGTATATCACAAAAGATTTCAACGGTACTTTAACTTCACAAAAAGCTATCGAAAAAGGAACAAAAGACGCTAAACGCGTCATTCAAATCATTCTCGGCAGAAATTACAAAGCCCACTATACCTACGAGTGGCGTGAGGCTACAACTACTCCTGTCTCTGCAACTCCCCCAGTCACAGCAAAAGGGCAGGGTCCGGGATGGTACTTCAAAAGTTATACCTTCCACGATGGCACTGGCACTTATGGCTCCGATAAATCAAGCTTCCAGGGAAGCAAAAATAATATCACAATGACCCACAACCGTTATGATGCAAAGAGAACGCTGATCGCAGGTTCAACGCATCAGACGTTATGGGTTGATCCTCCGGCTTTCTTAAAAGCTGGAGAAACTGTTTCAATTAATTATGAGACCAAACAGATCAGTTCTAAAAACTGGACTATGGGCAGTCTTGCCCAGCAGAGTATGAGCATGAACCAAGGACCGGGGGTTGGGTTTGTCACCCCAGATGGCACAAAATACATTACAAAGGATTTTAAAGGAACCTTAACCGCGCAAAAAGCTCTTGAAAAAGGCAGGAAAGGCGCTACCAGAATCATCCAGATCATTATTGGTAGAAACTACAAAGTCAGCTACTCCTACGATTGGAAAGACTAGGGTGCGTTCTCAACCGTGACAAACAGACCGGACGCAACCAGGTTGAATGTAACTATTTAGAATTAACATCAAATCATACTGATTCTGGGAAAAGGGATATAAAGTTTATGGGTGTATTGATTGAAGAATTGAAGGAGTCAGGGGCTTATGGACATATACCAAAACATATGCCAAACACCTTAACCTGCAAATTTGACAATACGATTCAGTTAGATACACTTGCCGCAACCAATTAACTAAAGAGGTCGCAACAATGAAAAGAATTGTGGCAGGTATCATCGCAGGGGCCTTGGCAGCAGCAGGCTGGGTATTTGCATCAACAGGGGCTCCATCTGTTTCGGCCGATGAGGCACTTAAAAAGCTGATGGATGGTAATGAGCGGTATACCGCAGAAAAGCCAACAGCGGCTCAGCGCAGCACCAAAGAATCACGGGCTACCTTGGCAAAGTCACAAAAGCCCTATGCAATCATCCTGACCTGTTCCGACTCCCGTGTTCCTCCAGAACTGATTTTTGACAGTGGACTTGGTGAACTTTTTGTCATCAGAGTTGCCGGCAACATCCCGGATCCAGTGGTTTTGGGTAGCATTGAATATGCTGCAGAACACCTTGGTGCACCATTGGTTATGGTGCTAGGCCATGAACGCTGTGGTGCGGTAACAGCCACCGTTGATGCCAAGGGTAAAGCCCACGGCAACATTGGTGCAATTGTGAAGACCATTGCGCCATCAATCAAAAATGCTGCCAAGGATTGTGCCGCCTGCAAGGATGATACGCAATGTGAACATACGCATAAAAGTGAATATGTTGAGTGCGTTATTGATGCAAACACCAAACGGGTCACGGCAAACCTGACCAAACAATCCAAGGTACTAAAACATCTGGTTGCGGAGAAAAAACTAAAGATTGTCTCTGCCAAGTACGACCTTGATGACGGTAAGGTCACGCTTTTCCCGTAGTTTATAGACCGCTCTAATACGTTTTTTAACCAGCCCTCTCCTGCAACCGGAGAGGGCTTTTTTCGTTGCATCACCTTGACTTACCCTAAAACCATGCTTACCTCATAAACAGGTACTGCACGTGCCTATGAAAGGAAGTAAACCGTATGGACATCAATCGCCTGACTCAAAAATCCCAGGAAGCCCTGGCTGCTGCCCAGGCTAAAGCCACCAGTTATGGCCATGTGGAGGTGGATGGTGAACATCTTCTCTGGGCCCTGCTGGATCAGGAAAATGGCTTGGTGCCCCGTATTCTGTCCAAGATGGATGTGGATGTTCCAAGCCTGCTCAAGGCCACCGAGGTTGAGCTTGATCGCAGAGCACGGGTCTCCGGCCCTGGTGCGGAACCGGGCAAGATCCATGTATCGCAACGGTTTTCCCGTTTATTGGTGGCTGCCGAGGCTGAAGCCAAACGGTTGAAGGATGACTATATCTCGGTTGAACACCTGCTGATGGCGCTGATGGCTGAAGGGCAAGGTAGCGGCGCCGGTAAACTGCTCAAGCAGTACAACATTACACAAGAACGGCTGTTGGCTGCCCTGACTGAAGTCCGGGGCAACCAGCGGGTAACCTCGGCTAACCCGGAAGAGACTTATGAGGCGCTGGAAAAATACGGCCGCGACCTGGTTAAAATGGCCCGTACGGACAAGCTTGACCCGGTGATCGGCCGGGACGAGGAGATCCGTCGGGTAATCCGCATCCTGTCCCGCAAGACCAAGAACAACCCGGTCCTGATCGGTGAACCGGGGGTGGGTAAGACCGCCGTGGTTGAAGGACTTGCTCAGCGGATCGTGAAGGGCGATGTGCCGGAAGGCCTGAAGGACAAGACCATCTTTGCGCTTGATATGGGTTCTCTGATTGCCGGTGCAAAATATCGCGGTGAATTTGAAGAGCGACTCAAGGCGGTCCTGAACGAGGTTAAGCAGGCCGAAGGCAGAATTATCCTCTTTATTGACGAGCTGCACACCATTGTAGGGGCAGGCAAGGCTGAAGGCTCCATGGATGCCGGCAACATGCTGAAACCGATGCTGGCTAGGGGTGAACTTCATTGCATTGGTGCCACCACACTGGATGAATACCGCCAGAATATTGAAAAAGATGCAGCGCTGGAACGCCGCTTCCAGCCGGTTCTGGTTGATCAACCCACGGTTGAAGACACGGTCTCAATCCTGCGTGGCCTGAAAGAACGTTTTGAGGTGCATCACGGGGTCAAGATCCAGGATAATGCACTGGTAGCTGCTTCCACCCTCTCCCACCGCTATATTACCGAGCGGTTCCTGCCTGACAAGGCAATAGACCTGGTGGATGAGGCCTGCGCCATGCTGCGCACCGAGATCGACTCACTACCGTCTGAGCTGGACAGTATCTCCCGCCGGGTGGTGCAGCTTGAGATTGAGGAGCAGGCACTCAAGCATGAGAAAGATCAGGCCAGTCGTGAACGCCTTGAAGCCCTGCGCAAAGAGTTGGTGGATGAACGGGAAAAAGCCGATTCCATGCGGGCCCAGTATGATACGGAAAAAGTCGCCATCCAGCGGGTGCAGGGGCTGCGGGAGCAGATTGAAAAGACCCGCCGCGAGATTGAGCAGGCCGAGCGTTCCTACAACCTTGAGCAGGCCTCAAAGCTGAAATATTCAGAACTGCCCGGTCTTGAAACTGCCCTAAAAAATGAGGAAGCCAGCCTGAACAGCAAACAGGGTGGTCAAAAACTGCTGCGTGAAGAGGTCACCGAAGATGAAATAGCTGAAATAGTGGCCAACTGGACTGGCATTCCTATCACACGACTGGTGGAAACTGAACGGGACAAACTGCTGAAACTGGATGAGATTCTGCACCAGCGGGTAATTGGTCAGGATGAAGCGGTACAACTGGTCTGCGATGCTGTACTACGGGCCCGCTCAGGCATCAAGGACCTCAAACGCCCCATCGGCTCATTTATCTTCCTTGGCCCCACCGGGGTTGGCAAGACCGAACTGGCCCGTACCCTGGCTGAATCACTGTTCGATTCAGAGGAGAACATGGTGCGGATCGACATGTCAGAATACATGGAAAAATTTGCTGTTTCACGGCTGATTGGAGCCCCTCCCGGTTATGTGGGCTATGAGGAGGGTGGCCAGCTGACCGAGGCGGTACGACGCAAGCCGTATTGTGTTCTGCTGTTTGACGAGATTGAGAAGGCCCATCCCGATGTCTTCAACATCCTGCTGCAGATTCTGGATGACGGTCGGGTTACCGACAGCCACGGGCGCACGGTAAGTTTCAAGAACACCGTAATCATAATGACTTCAAACATAGGTGCTCCACATTTGCTTGAAGGAATTACACCGGATGGTGATATCCGCGAATCAGCCAGAATTGCGGTTATGAATGAACTGAAGCACGCCTTCCGGCCTGAATTCCTGAACCGGGTGGATGATATCGTACTGTTCAAACCGCTGCATCTGGACGAGGTAACCAGGATTGCCAAATTGCTGGCACAGCAACTGATTGAGCGACTGAAAGACCGCCGGATCATCCTTGAAATCAGTGACGAAGCCCTGAAACAGATCGCCCGGGCCGGCTATGATCCGGTCTATGGTGCCCGTCCCTTGAAACGCTATCTCCAGAGAGAGCTGGAAACCAAGGTTGCCCGGGCCATTATTGCCGGACAAGTGACTGATGGGGGAACTTTGCGGGTAGAGATGCAGGATGGAAAACTAACGGTTACCTGACGACAAACGTGACTTCATATCGTTACGCACAGTTTAAACAAAAATATTATTCACGCGTTTTGTCATTTAGGGATATCCGGTCTGGATTTACAGGTAACCTGTGGTATAGAACCAGTATCATCCACCTGAAGGAGCAAACCAATGCCACTAAACACCTGGAACCGTTTTCAGCAATACCTCTGCCACTGCCCTGAGATCGGCCTCTGGCTGGATATCAGCCGGATGGATTTTGATGACGAGTTCCTGAACCGGATGGAACCGGCCATGCAGCAGGCCTTTGATGCCATGCATGCCCTTGAACAGGGCAGCATAGCCAACCCGGATGAAGGACGCATGGTGGGCCACTACTGGCTGCGCACCTCTACCCTTTCTCCAACGCCGGAGATTCAGCAGCAGATTGAATCCATGGTTGACCAAGTTGAGTCTTTTACAGCTGACATTCATAGCGGCAAAATCTGTACTCCGGCAAATAAAACCTTTTCTAAACTATTGATTATCGGGATTGGCGGCTCTGCTCTGGGTCCCCAGTTTGTGGCTGATGCCCTAGGTAGCAGTTCCGATAACATGACGCCTTACTTTCTAGATAACACTGATCCGGATGGCATGGATCGGGTATTTAATCAGATAGACGACCTCTCTGACTGCCTGGTGCTGGTAATCTCCAAAAGCGGTTCAACCAAAGAAACTCGCAACGGCATGTTGGAGGCCCAGACAGCTTGGCAACGTGCCGGGCTGGATTTCAGCAAACAGGCTGTAGCCATTACCGGCGCTGGCAGCGAATTGGACAAACTGGCAGTCAGCGAAGGATGGATCACCCGTTTTCCGATGTGGGATTGGGTTGGTGGCCGGACCTCGGTTACCTCGGCTGTTGGCCTGTTGCCTGCTGCCCTGCAGGGAATTAACATCAGAGAGCTGTTACGTGGCGCACAGACCTGCGACCAGATCACTCGCAGCAGAATTACCACCTTTAATCCAGCCAGTTTGATGGCCCTGATGTGGCATCATGCCACCGGTGGCAACGGTGACAAGGACATGGTCATGCTGCCCTATAAAGATCGACTGTTACTGTTTTCACGTTACCTGCAACAGCTGATTATGGAATCAATCGGCAAACAGCTGGATCTGAATGGCAATGTCGTGGGACAAGGGCTGACAGTGTACGGAAACAAAGGTTCTACTGATCAGCATGCCTATGTGCAGCAGTTGCGTGAAGGGGTGCATAACTTCTTCGTGACCTTTATTGAGGTATTGCAGGATCGTCAGGGTAGCTCCATGCAGGTGGAAGAGGGAGTAACCAGCGGTGATTTCCTGTTTGGCTTCCTGTACGGCACCCGCCAGGCTTTGTCGGAAAAGGGACGCGAATCCATGACCATCACGGTAGAGCGGATTGACGCTGCCATCATAGGTGCACTTATCGCCCTGTTTGAGCGGACTGTTGGTCTGTACGCCTCACTGGTCAATATCAATGCCTATCACCAGCCGGGTGTTGAGGCAGGTAAAAAAGCTGCAGGAGCCGTGATTGAGCTACAAAAGAAGGTACAGGCATTTGTACAAGGGCATGCTGATCTACCATCGCCTGAAAAGGTTGCTGAAGCGATTGGAGCACCGGACCAGGTGGAAACCATTTACGCCATTTTACGGCGATTGCAGAACCGATAGATCTTGCTCAACACACCTGAGTTTAATTAAGGCTCAACATACAGAAAACATCCTGTCTGTTGAGCCTTAAACGTTGTATTGTTGTTAATGTCCCGCCCCAGTCGGAAATGGACTTTCAGGCTGCTTGATCTAAGGATATGTCAGCCTCACATGGTGACTCCTCCGTTTCGTGTTGAATGTTTCCCATCAATGTTATTCCTGCAGCGGCAGGCGAACTGCAGCCTCTTCCCGCTCCATGGCCAACGCCAGCACCTGGTCTCCATAACTGTCGGATACCGTTTTTTCGATCTGCAGCAAAGCATACCAGCGACGAAACGCTTCAACAAAGACGATTGTCATCAGCACCATCAGGATGAGGGAGAGACTCGCCAGGAGGTAGAACCCCTTGGGCAAAAAGTTGCGAGTGATGTTGAGATACCCGGCCCAGATGCAGATCGGCATCATGAACAGACCTGGCCAAGCAGTGACCCAGGCGTACCTGGCCTTGCCGAGCCGTATCAGCATGGTGGTCCCGACTATCAGGGCGCATGTGGCTAGCAGTTGGTTGCTCATGCCGAACAGCGGCCAGATGGTGGAGATGTCACCGGTATAGACCAGATAGCCCCAGGCAGAGGTGAACAGGGCGCTGGTCAGGATGATGCCGGGCGTCCAGGAGTTGTCGGCAAAAGGGGCGTAGATCTTTCCGAGCATCTCCTGCAGCAGGTAGCGCCCCACCCGTGTGCCAGCATCCACAGCGGTCAGGATAAAGACCGCCTCGAACATGATCGCGAAGTGATACCAATAGGCCATCATGCTCTTCATGAACGGTACGGAAGAGAAGATGTAGGCCATCCCCACTGCCAGAGATACGGCACCGCCGGGTCGTCCCTGGACTTGCTCGCCAACCTCTCGGGACAGTTCAGGCAGGTTGACCGGGGTCATTCCCAGTTTGGCATAGGCGTCGGGTGCGGCATTGATGGCGAAGTAATCGGTCGGCAGCAGCACACAGGCTGCTATTAACGCCATGATCGCGACAAAGCCTTCCACCAGCATGGCACCGTAACCGACAAAAAGGATGTCACGTTCGTTGGCGATCATCTTCGGCGTGGTACCGGTGCCAATAATGGCATGGAAACCGGACAGAGCGCCGCAGGCGATGGTGATGAACAGGAACGGAAATGCCGCGCCGGGGATGATCGGGCCGCCACCGAATAAATAGGGAGTAATGGCCGGCATGTGCAGATCGGGATGGACAAAAACAATACCCAGCGCCAGGGCACTGATAGTGCCGATCTTGAGGTACGTTGAGAGATAATCACGGGGCACCAACAGGAACCAGATCGGCAGGGTCGAGGCGGCAAAACCGTAGGCCGGAAGGACCAGGGCAAGCTGTTTCTTGGAAAAGGTGAACAGGGGCGCCAGTGTGGGGTCGGCAGCAACGTACGGGCCGGCATAGATCGACAGCACCAGTAGCACAACGCCGATGATACTCCCCCCCCTGATATCGCCTGGGCAGATCTTCTGCATGTAGATCCCCATAATCATGGCGATCGGCATGGTGGCAAAGACGGTGAAGGTGCCCCAGGGGCTGTTGAACATGGCATTAACCACGGCAATACAGAGCCCGGCCAGGGTCAGAATTAGGATAAAGAGTACCGCAACAGAAGCCACTTTACCGGCTACCTTGCCGATTTCGGCTTCGGCGATAACGGAGATACTTTTCCCCTTGTGTCGCACCGAGGCAAACAGTACGACCATGTCATGTACCCCACCTGCCAGGACGGCGCCGATCAAAATCCAGAGCGCGCCGGGCAGGAAGCCGAACTGGGCCGCCAGCACCGGACCGAGCAACGGTCCTGCTGCCGCAATGGCGGCAAAGTGATGGCCAAAGAGAACGTACTTATTCGTCGGCAGGTAGTCATGGCCATCCCCGCAGATAACAGCAGGGGTCTCCCGCTCTTCTCGCAGGTTCATGACCCGGTTAGCCAGGAACAGGCCATAGCAGCGGTAGGCAATGGCGAAGAGGCAGGCTGCAGTGAAAATCAGTGTCAATGAATTCATCGTGTCTCCAATAGCAGCTATACTGAGTGCTACACGCTCATGCTGATTGCCCCGATCGGGCAGACATGGCTGCAGAGGGAACAACCAGTGCAGACTGTTGGATCAATCTCCGGCAGACCGCCATGCCACCCCATAAACTCACGTAATTCCTGCTACATTCTGTCGACCAGTCCGAATCCCCGTAGCATGGCTTCAGTGCCGATCTGCACCACCGGTGCGCCCAATAGCATGAACTCCGCCGCATCAAAGCCGCTGGCAATACCGCCGCTGGCAATACCGCCGCTGGCAATACCGCCGCTGGCCATAACCGGCAATCCGGGTGATTGGCAGATTTCACTGACTGCCCGCAGGGAAACATGCTTGATACCGGGACCGGAATAGCCACCATAGCTGGTCATTCCACCAATATCCGGCTTTGGTCGCAGCGTATGCAGGTCAAAACCGAAGGCCGAGGTAGATGCTACTTAGATCAGAGTGCATGTGGTTACTCCAAGGATCATATTGATGGCAGGCGGTGCTAAACCCTATTGCGTAAAATACTCTGTCGTGGTTTTGACTGACCTAATCCCCACTGAAATGGTTGAATCATCAATTTTTCTGCCGTGCATGACAAACTCGCTCAGGCCGACATGGTTACTACTCCCCCAATCATAGGTGTAACCGAGCCGGGTCCATGGATAGGGAGACGACCCCAGGGTGTAGGAGTATCTGGTCTGGCTTTTGAACCAGGAAGAATAGGTCTTGAACACCCCGGCTTCCGGCCCGGCCGTTGCCCTGACCTTGTTGTTCGGATCAAGCATGCGGAATGAATCAGCAGGAAAGTTTGTTTCGCAGACCGTATCTGATATTTCGGTGTCAGGACAGGGGCGAAAGAGATCGTGGGGTGAAACCCACAACTCCAGCATGTATTTGTACTCGTTGGGGCCACCTGTTACAGCAGCTTCAGGAGGCAACCCCAGCAACTGGGCAATGCGTAGTGACTGCGGCACGATAATGCCGAAAAAGTTCTTGATCTCCGGCACCACCGTCACCCAGGAATCATACCGGTAGGTCGGGCACTCTCCCCCTTCGATACAGGAGGTGTTACCGCTGCAGCCACCGGGGACACTACATTTATAATATTTACCAGCGTCGCCAAGCCAGGTTACCACCAGCAACCGCGACCCCACCACGCCGTTCTCCCAGATAAGATTGGGGTTGTCGTTGGTGATGGGGTGAGATAGCGCGATATTTCCGATGGCAGGGCTATGCGGGTATCAGTAACAGCACTGGAATACTGCGCCTGCAGACTGATCGGCGCCGGATCAGGAGACGTTGATATATCACTGCCGCATGCAGTAAGCAGGCAGACAGATACATACAGTGATACCATAATCAACTGCTTAAAACAGTGCATGCAGCCCTCCTCTAAGTATCTCGTCTCCTTTGGTTTATCTTCTGCTACCGGCTGTTTAAGTCTGTGCAGGAACGGAACGGAAACCAGTCCCTACCCTATCGGCGTTCCGACATTGGCAATAACGGTCTGCATTGCAGGGGTCAATTGTACCACCAGCTCTGCATTTATCGAGTGGGAGGTAGCATCGGTCATTGGAACATTTCCGGTGATTCGTGCGGTGGCAATGGCGTTACCCCGCGATGTTGTTGCCGGCGATGCGACTGAAACCGCCGGATCAACGTTAGTGATGATGATTGAGACCGTATTGTTGCTGTTTCGGTAAATTTTAAACGTACGGAACTGCTGGGGGAAATCCCTGAGTGATGAGGTCTCAACCTCCCAGAAGCTGCGGGTTTGGTCAGCGGAATAGATTTGTGGCGTCACGGTATTCATATGGCGGTGGCCGGAGATCCACATAATCAGGTTGGGGTAGCCCTGGAGTATGTCAAGCAATGACTGAGGAGTGCCACTTGATGTTGGATAATCATTAACAACTGAAAAGGGCTCCGGGAGAAACAGGTGCATCCGCTGAGGATTTGAGCCCACCTGGGTCGGATCAGTAACCAGATTTGTGTACACGTTAAACGGAATATGGGCGGCAATGATCATCAGCTGGTTATTGTCCTGCCCGGCCTGAAGCTCGCTTTTGAGCCAGTCCAGGCGGATCTGGTCAAGAGCACCTCCGGCGTAGTTTGGCTGGCCAGTCCCCTTGCAGGTATCATCCAACACAATGACCTTGATCGGTATGTTTGATTTGGGCACAAAGCTGTAGCAGGCAAAGCTGGCTCTATCACCGGCTGGAACAAGGTTAATATTAGGGTTAGATGCAACCAGATTAAATCCATGCCCTACAGGGGTTGATGTGGTAGTGAAAAACTCCTGTATCCAGTTTTGGCTTGAAGATGCAGCTGTTGAAAGGGAACGGCGATCAGGGTCGGCTACAACAATCGGTGGCACTGTATAATCAGCTTTTGGTCCTGAAAAAATAACCGGACCCAAGGGATCCGAGCCATCGATTACCCCCGAATAAAAATCGCCGGTACCCATACTCTGACATGGCGACGTCGAGTTGTTTGTAGTTAGTATGGCACTGGAGATATGGGCAGCCTGAAACATTGGGCTTTCATAACAGGAACCCATCCAGAACTGATCATGGTTACCCATAACCTGGTACCAGGGAATTGACCTGTCGAGTCCGTAGGCCTTAAACGGTTTCTGATAATCAATAAATCCGGCTCCGGCATGGTCACCAGAGCTTGGGGTAATAACCTTGCCGTCAAGCACATCAATGTACCACCTCAGCTCGTTATACTGGGAGTTGTTGCAGGTATCGCCAAGGGAAATCCCAAAATCAAATGGTGATATTTTATGCACGGCATTGATGGTTTGGACAGCAGCGTCAAGGACATGTGTTGATGCCAGGATAACCGGCGAATAGGCCGATGAATTCATTGTTGTCGAGCCTGCGGGCTTGCTCCATTCGTAGTACAGTGGCTGGGCCGGAGATTCCTTATCAGTAATATGAATATCGGTGATGGTAAAAAATGACAGCAGGTGAGCAGCATTGGGGGCTTTAGTGGCGATTGTTTCCCACACCGTATGCGCTAAGCCTGTCCCCCTTGTCCATGAACTGTAATTATACTGGGTGTACAGAGCCAGGTCCTTTGGTGCAATCTGCGGCGCACCGGCAGAGACCGGAACCGGGAGAATCTGCTGTTCTGCGGTTGTGTAAACCGTATTCAGGATCGGCCATTGGGTAGCTTGAGAACTTGAGCTGCTACAGCCGATGTTTAACGTCGTCAAATAGATATAGGCAACCGTACCGGCTGAATATTTCACGAAATCACGCCGAGTCACTGCACCTAACGTACTTGAATCATTGTATTTCATACCGTTATCCTGTCATTTAATTGATTGCCGTTTTAATGGATATATTCAGCGCCTGATATACAAATAGAATTAGACGAACAAAAGCCCCTTCTGCATAAACAGAAGGGGCTTCGGCGTAAATAACCACTTACCGTTGCTCGTTAAAATTCAGCATCCCGACTCTCAAGCAAGAGTGACTCAAGCTCTGCTATCTGCAGTTCACCAATATCAAGTATCTCAGCCTCCAGTGTCAGATGCAGTGCCAACTCAGGCTCTTTTTTCAAACCTAACCCAACCCTATGGCAGGCCTGGTTCACAAATCGGACAATGGCCAGCATCTTGTTGACCGGATCCCATTCTTCCAAATGGTGATCCCTGATCACATCACAGTACATGGAAGGGAAGTTCCAGTGCTGCATCAGACGATACCCCTGCTCCACATGCATTGCCTCAAAAATTTCCATGATCAGGTCATCATCAAACATGGAGCTGATCACACCAGCCTTAACAAGCCGTTCAATCGCCTTTACCAGATACAGTTTACCCACGTCATGCAACAGGGCAGCCAGATAGATCTCATCAGCAATGCCACGCATACCGCAGTTATGTGCCAGCCAGCGTGCCCCCAATGCAGCACCATGGCTGTGCAGCCAGAGTTCTTTCATGTAGGTATTCAGAGCAGGATTTTCAGAAGCGTGGGCAGATGCCTGAGAAGCGGCAATGGCAATATTAATTACCTGTTGGGCACCAAGCCGGATAACCGCTTCCTTGATGGTGGCCACCTTGGTACGTCCCATGTACATGGGAGAGTTTGCCATCTTCAGCATCTGGCTGGCCAGTGACTGATCTTCATTGGCAATCTGTGCCACCTCATCAACTGTAAAATCGTAGTCAGACAGCATTCGCTGCAACTTCAGTGCTACCGGATGAAAGATAGGCAATTCGATCGGTTGTGAGGCCAGCAATTTTCTAACGGTTTCAGGCAGTGCCACCTGGGACATGCATCCCTCCTGAGGAAACTCTCTGGATAATGTAAAATTTTGTTATTTCTAAGTTAAATAAGATAATATGTCAATAAATCGCAGAATTTAAATCGATTAAATATGTTTTAAATTATAGAACACCAGAGCGCAAATTATAGACTTTATGCGACCTACCGTTAATCTCATTACGATCATTTAAAATTACGGATCTCTTCCCCTGCCTTTTTTGCCCCTGCTTTGATCTCCGTACCTGCCTGTTTAAACCCGGCCTTGGTATCTTTGCCAGCCTCTTTAAAGGCCTCTTTGGTTTCCTTGGCAGCTTTCTTTGTATCCTGTTTAATGGTCTTGCCTGTCTGTTTAAATGCTTGTTTGGTCTCACGTCCAGACTGTTTTACTTCTTCAATAACCGGATTGGCCCAAACCGGGACTGCCAGACAGATCAGCAATACCAGCTGACACACAACTGAAAAACGCAGCATGATTTACCTCCTTAACGTAGTCAAACGTACTGTTGCCGGTACCAGCAGCAGGGCTGCCAGTACGGTAAAACCGATCCCGAAGTTGGTGGCCCAGCCGATGGACGACATGGCGCCGTAGTCAGTAAAGGCCAGAGAACCAAAACCGGCAACGGTGGTCAGGGCAGACAGCAGCACAGAGCGGGCTGCCTGGATAAAGTTCTGTTCCTGCTGATCAGGCGAACCTTCAGCGCAACGATGCTGGATATGCAGACCGTAATCACTGCCCATGCCGACAATGGTCACCAGCACCATGATGTTCATAAAATTAAGTTTCATCCCCACCAGCGCCATGGTGCCCAGCATGGCCACAGCCCCGAACAGTACCGGCCCCAGGGATGAAATGATACCGGTCACACTCTTGAAGTGGGTCAGCAACAGCAGCAGAACCAGCAGACTGCCCAAACCAACACCATTGATGGCGCTTCTGCGTACCGCTGCCAGCAGTTCCTGACTGACCAGATCAGTACCGGTCACCCGTGCTGCGGGCACACTCTTGTGCAGTTCCTGCACAAACCCGGCCTGATCAAGCTGGCCCGCCTTGAAATAAAGGTAGGTCAGGCTATGCCAGCCAGTACGATCATGCACCAGATGTCGATCCACCACCCCCCGCAGGGGTGATGCCTCCAACTGTGCAATAATCACTGATTCATCCAGTACAGAGGTCAGGCTATTGGCCCGGAGTTTATTCAGGTACAACTCAAATGATGTTGGATTAAACCCCTTGTTTAGCAAGTTTTTTTCAAGTTGATCAGCTTGCATACCCCCACCCTGAAGCTGGGCAACAATCTGCTGTTGATCTGCCTGGCGGTTCATGATCTGCCCCAGGCTGGACCAGGCCTGCAGCCTGCCCTCTGCTGCCAGCCGCGCTGCCAGCGCCTCTACAGCCAGATTGTGCTGCATGACATCAGCCTGACTGGGCCCATCAACCGCCACCAGCAAGCTTTTAGGGGCCAGATTCAGGTGTTGCTCCACCAGTTCCTGGGCATGAAACGCCTCTGAATGCTGGGGCTGCAGGTTCTTCAGCTCACCATCAAATGATGTACGCAGACTAAGCAGAAAAAAGAGCATCATCAGGCCACCAGCCCCCCACAACAGAGGACGTGACCATTGGCCAGCCAGACGCCAGAGCCTGACCAGCCCCAATCCCGGCAAGGCACGGTACAAACGGTCAGGAGCATCTGTCTTCCGCAACAGAAGCGGCATCAGGAACAGGGTGGCATACAGGGAAAAAATCACCCCCAGCCCCACCAGCAGCCCCAGTTCAGACAAGGCCCGCACCTCTGCCCAGCTCAGGGCCAGAAACGGCAGTGCAGTGGTGGTTGCTGCAGTAAACAGGCCCTGACCAGTATCAACCACTGCCAGGCTTATGGCCTGATCAGTTGTGGCGCCAGCAACCCGCTCAGTATGAAAGCGATCATAGAGATGGATGGAATAATCAGTGCCCAGGCCGATGATCAGGGCCATGAAGGCAAAGGAGATAATATGGATGCTGCTGAGAAACAGACCTGCCGTACCCAGTGCCAGCAGTACCCCCACGGCCAGCACCACCGGGATCATCAGGGTTGGCCAGATCCGGCGGTAGACCGCGTAAAAAATCCCCAGCACCACCACCAGTGAGGAGAGGATACAGGAAAGGATGTTGTACTTCATGGCTGCTTCGTCAATCACTGCACTGATATGGGCACCAGCACAGGAAATCTTGACCTGAGACCCGCTACGGGCCTGATTGATGCCTGCCACCAGCTTGCGGGCAAAGGCCATTTCCTGCACCGGCTTAACCGGCTCGGCGATCATGATCAGCACGCGGCCATCCCGTGACAGAAAATAAGGGGATGCCGGATCCATATCCAGAGCCTGGCTGCCGGCCTTGAGGCGAGGCAGGATCAGGCTGCGCAGCCCCAATGGATCTGCAAGGGAGAGCGCCACACCACTGGCACCAATGGAACCGGCCAGTTCTGCAGTCAGTTGATCCAACGCCTGATTAACAGCCTGAGGGGTGAAGCGCTCCAGCAGATCCGGGCTGTCTTTAAGCGGTACAAAGGCTGCCGGATGGGCTGCGCTGAATGCCACCAGATCCGCAAAACGCTGGGCTTCCGACTCTTCATAGATCCGGTAGACCACCCGTTTGAAGGCTGGCGCACCATCCACCTGCAGGCTGCGCAACCGTTCTGCCAGCCGGGATGCCTCAACAGGCAGGGCTGCAGGCTCTCCCTCCAGCAGAAAGTAGGCCTCGTTTGCACCACCGGACCATTCCAGCGAATCAAGCAGCAGACGCATGGCAGGACGATCTGCAGGAAACAGACGGAAGATATCAGTCTCAAAATGGATCGTGAACAGGGAGGCAAGGGATAGCAGCACCAACAGCAGCAATGAGGCGATAACCAGACCGGGTGATCTACAGGTAACCTGATCGATCCAGCCAAGATGGCGGATGGTCAGACGATTGGCTTGCTCAAACAAGCCTCTGAAACCTGGCAGATTCATGGATCAGCGGGCCTTGAGTTGGGACAAGGGAAACAGCCGCAGACCTTGTAACGGCACCGTAAACATCTGCTCTTCAAGCTCGGTATTCACTTCCGGCTCTTCCAACACAAGGCGAATTCGGTCACCTTCAGCACTCTCCATCTGCAGCTCAAGGGGCAGCCGCACACCGGCCAGCACAGTATGGTTGCGGTAGCGGACCTGCTCGCCGGACTTCAGGCTCTTTTCAAGCACCAGACCATTCTTGATCGTAATCTGCTCCTGACCTCCCTGGCTGGCCTGCTGCTCAACAACGCCGGAAGCAGGGGCACCAATGGGCGGCTCAGAATCCAGCACCCAGCGCAACATGGCAAAACCACGCTGCCCGGTTGCAGGGGGAAGATCCTTGATCAGACCCTGATAGGCAACCCCATCAGCCGGATAGGTCAGGGTCAGACGCTCACCTACCAACTGCGCCTCCATGACAGTGGTGCCAAAGGGTGACAGCAGGATCAGACGCATCTGATCCGGACGACGATAGACCATGAAACCACGACCGGAGATATTTTTTTCACCGGTACGCAAGGAAAGGGTCACGCTGGAACTAAGGGTCTCAACCACCCTGCCCGGTACAACCTGTGAATTGTCGGTAAACAGAGGTTTTGTGGCACAGGCGGAAAGCAGGGCAGACAGTATAATCAGTACGCACAAACGGAACATGACTACTCCAGACGAAAATCAGCATCGGTCAGGCCGACATTTTTACGGGTCTTGCGAAAGGTCATGGTGGTTTTATCCCCCCCCCGCTCCTCAAGCACCAGCTTGCGCACCGTGCCATCATCATGCAGCACAATCGTCAACTCCTTCAATTGTCCATTTTTGGCCGGTCTGATGGTCACGCTGGTCTGGCTATTGTTTTGCTCTGCCCGCACCTCCATCCCCTCCGGCACAGCAGTAACCGGCTTTGCCAATGTGGCAAACCAACGTGAAAGCCCCTGCTCCGGGGGCAGCACAATCCGCTGCAGTTCACCTTGTGTGCCCAGGCGTTGCAGCAGCACCGTATCTTTCAGCAGCACCTTGCTGCTGTAGGGCGGCACCAGCTCCATGTAGAAACGGTCAGGCTTTTTAAAACGGATCTGCCCCTGCATAACCAGCTTCTTCTTCATGATTGAGAGCTGTTTTTCCTGGGTCAGGTCAGCGGTAAAGTCCTGCATGCCGCTAAACGAGCGGCGCAGCGCCTCCAACCCCTCCACCGGGGTCAGGCTACGGGCCTGTACCGGCAGGGCTGCGGTCAGCATCAGAAGAGCAAACAAAAACGATAGCAACGATTTCATAACGATCCAATCCCAAGCGTCAGCGTGATATGCAGTAACTCTTCGTCATCAACCATCACCTGTCCCTCCACCAGACAGAGGCGACCAAAGGACTTGATGATCCGGGCCGTAACCTCCAGGGTCTCGCCAAGCTGCGGAGCGCGACCAAAACGGGCCTGATCAACCGCAGCCAGAAAACCACCATCTTGTTGCTGCTCCATTGCCGCAATCCCTGAAAGCTGGGCGACTGCCTCAACCAGCAGGGTCTGGGGATATGCCTGCAAAGAGGCGCTGGTACGGTAACGGGCGCGGGCAAAGCTGCCCGGCTGTTGCTCCAGCACCCGGTCCAGCATGATAAAGGGATACCGGTGGGGCAGATATGCAGTGGGATCAGGATTAAGCAGGAGAACCACCCCTGAGTGAAATGGCATAGTAGGGGCCTTCCGGCGACGCAGCCAGCTGCAACCCCTGCTCGCCAGGCTGCAATGAAGCGGTCAATAGCCCTAACGCTATGCCGCCCATAGCCAGAGAACTGCCGATAATCCGGCTTGGGTAGTGGGTAGAACCAGCGTTGACAGAATTGAGCAGCGGCTTGACAGCCAACTCAGGGCCGGAGAAGATCAACTGATCACAGTCCCCCTGTGCCTGCAGCAGATGGTTAATCCCCTGTTGTTCTACACCAGGCAACAGAAAACCCACGGTGTTGATCGCAGTGATCTGAGCAGCAATGGCAGCGCCGCGTGCACGGGCATGTTCAGCCCGTTCCAGCACCAGCATACCGCAGCCCTCGCCAAACCCTGCGGCATAACGGGTCAGCTGCCCGGTGGCAGCAAAGCCGCGAATCATCTGGGGAGTCAGCTCATCCACGCCGCCAGCCAGCATGATGTCTGCCCGGCCTTCTTCAATAAAGCGGCAGGCAGCCAAAATGGCGGTTTCTGCCGAACAAAAGCGTTGGATAAAGGTGATATTGGGGCCTTGCAGACCGTATTCAATGGAAGCGTTGCTGGCAGCAGCATTGGCAACGGTATTGGGAAACAGCATCGGCGACAGGCCTGGCACACCAGCCTGATAATAGCCGCTTAAAAACTCAGAGGCATTGGCAATGCCACCAAAGCCGGAACCCAGGGCAATCCCGATCCGGTCTGAGGGGAAAGCACCCTTGACAATCCCGGCATCAACCAACGCCATACCAGCAACCGCAACCGCAAACTGGCTGGCACGATCAAGTTTACGAGCCTTGAGCGGCGGAATAAAGTCAGTTGCCTTGAACTGATCAGCCCTGCCCCAGCAGTGACCAGTTTTACCAGCAACCAGATCATCAGGAATCGGCTTCAGACAACTGGTGTCACTGGTCAGTGCCTCAAGCGCCGGTTTAATACCGATCCCTGCAGCACTGACAGCAGCAGTGCCGGTGATTGCAATGGCTGGTGTAAAGCGATCCATCAGCAGACCTCCTGCTGCAGAGCTGCAGAGCCCAGCACAATTGAAGTAATATTGCCCCCAAAGGCAAAGGAGTTGGACAGGGCGATCCGGGTGTCAGTAGTCCGGCTGCCAGCATGGCCGTAATCAAGATCACACTCCGGGTCAACACCTCTAAAATGAAGGGTCTGCGGGATGATACCAACATTCAGGGCCAGCACGCTTGCCACTGCCTCAATGGCACCGGCAGCCCCCAGACAGTGGCCGGTAATCGCCTTGGTGGAGATCAGCGGCACCTGAGGTGCGCGTTCGCCAAAAACCAGCTTGACCGCATTGGATTCACCCACATCATTCAGCGGCGTACCAGTGCCATGGGCATTGATCCAACCGACCTGACCATGCTCAACGCCAGCAGCAGACAAGGCAGCGTTCATAACCCTGGCAGCGGATTCACCGCCTGGCTCAGGGGCGGTCATATGGTGTGCCTCACCCAGCAGGGCATAGCCCAGCAGATAGCCCAGAATCTGCGCTCCACGACCACGGGCAGCCTGTTCATCTTCCAGCACAAGAAAGGCGGCACCTTCACCCAGAGAAAGCCCCTGACGGCCAGCACTGAACGGGGCGCAGGGGTTGGGATCAACCACTTTAAGGGCATTAAAACCGGCAAAGGTTAACATGGTCAGGGCATCGGCGCCACCGCACAGCATGGCCTGCTGACGCCCGCTGCGGATCAGGTCAGCTGCCCAGCCAATGGCAGTACCGGATGAGGAACAGGCCGTGGTAATACTGCCCTGATAGCCAGCAAAACCAAAGCTATGGGCCAGGGCAGTGGTACTGCTGTCAGGCAGCAGAGTCCGTAACAGGCCAGGCCGGGCAGGCTTGTTTGACAGCTCACCCTGCAGCCACTCTTCAGCATGCAGCATGCCGCCAACCCCGCCACCAATACAGACACCGATCTGATAGGGGTCATAGCAGCCGCTGATTGCGCTCATGGTCACTGCTTCATTGGCGGCAATCAGTGCAAGCTGGTCAGTGCGGGAGAGATGGGAAACCTGGCGTGGGGAAAAGTAATCAGCAGGATGATACTCTTTGACCTGGGAACCGATTTGGGTGGCATACTGAGAAACATCAAACAGGTCAAGGGGTGCAATGCCGCTTTTGCCTTGTATGATCGCTTCCTGAAAGGCAGGAATCGTTTTGGCAGCCCCGTTGATGGTGCCCAGACCGGTTATGACGATCCGCTTTGGGCTCACAGAATGCCTCCATCAACCACCAGACATTGCCCGGTGATATAGGCAGCTTTGGATGAGGCCAGAAACGCAATTGCCTCAGCAACCTCGTCCGGCTGGCCGATCCTCCCCAGGGCAGATGTTTTCACAATCCGCTCCACCTGATCCTGTTTCAAACCGGCTGTCATGTCTGTTTCAATCAGTCCGGCTGCAACAGCATTGACCCGAATCCCCATCGGCCCCAGCTCACGGGCAAGGGATTTGGTAAAACTGATGGCAGCCCCTTTTGTGGCGGCATAGTTGGTCTGCCCAACAGCGCCGCTGATGCCGGAGACTGAAGAGACATTGATGATGGCACCGCTGCGGCGGGCCAGCATCTTGCGGACACCCCACTTGCAACAGTGAAACAGGGGGGACAGATTGGTACGCAGCACGGCCTCCCAGTCATCTTCAGCCATCATGGCCAGAAAACCATCGCGGATAATCCCGGCATTGTTGACCAGGACATCCAGATACCCGCTTGCTGTTGTGGCAGCATCAATCAGGCTGGTTGCCCCGCCAGAAGTAGCAACATCAGCCTTGATGGTGGTGATGCTGCCCGGCAGCTCTGCAGCATCCAGGCGCAGTTTGTCCGCAGCCTCATCGTTATTCAGGTAGGCTGCAAAGACCGTGGCCCCTGCAGCGGCAAAACGCAGGGATACTGCCCGGCCAATGCCACGGGTACCACCGGTAACCACCACAATCTTACCCATATATTCAGAATCAGTACTCATGTAAAACTCCATAATCAGATTAAAACACAGAGCAACTGAGCAACAGAGAAAAGCAAACTGTTTGATGTATCAGATTAAAGATCTCTGCGTCTTTGGCTCTCTCTTCTTTCTCTGCGTTAAAGCCTTATTATCCGCGTTATCCGTGGGCCACTGGTTTTGCAGATGACATCGGAGCGATTCTACTTCTTCCCATCCGCTTCAGCAACTTCCAAAGTGGTCCCCGCACCTTGAACATCCGCAACGCCTCCAGCATGGTGTCGCTGATATTCACCTCCAGACCCGGTACAATCCAGTTTTTACGCTGCATTGCCTGCTCTGTCACAATCGTTGAAAGCTGATCTTTTAGAGCCGGAGACAGATAGAAAGTGGGTTGCAGCAGATCTGTTTCAACGGTAATAACCCCCTCCTCCAGAGCTGTACGATACAGCTTGGTGCGGGGGTAGATCCGTACCCCGGTCATGGCAATGACCGCTGTTGGATTAAGTTCATCCATCAGCTTGAAGGTCTCCAGAATGGTCTCTTCAGTCTCTCCTGGTCCACCAAAGATAATGTAGTGGACAAAATCCAGACCTGCTGATTGACAGAGCAGCGAGGCTGTTTTGACCTGTTCAAGCGTAAACGATTTACAAAGGCTCTGCAGCATGACCGGAGAGCCGGAGTCAGTGCCAAATTCAATTGCATCGCAACCTGCCTGCTTCATCAGGTCCAAAAGCTGTGGTGTGATAAAGTCAGGATTGATAAAGGCTGACCAGTTAACCTGCAACCCGGCATCAATCATGGCAGTGCAGAGCTGTTCGCAAAAGCTGATCGGGTAGTTAAAGATATCATCCACAAAGTAGAGATAATCAACACCGTGATCATCCACCAGACTACGGATCTCGGCAATAATCTCAGTCACCGGTCTGGTCCGCATCTGCTGGCCTTCCAGCAGCGGATAGGTACAGTAGCTGCACCCAAAGGGACAGCCCCGTTTGGTCTGCAGATTGGCCATGCCGCCCTCTTTCAGGTAGCGGGCCACATCAAACAGCTCCCGATCAGGACTGCCGATCTGTTGTACCGTCAGAGGAGGCACAAAATCTGTCCTTCCCGGCAGCACAACACCGGGCATGCCAACCAGATCAGCCCCTTGCGCCAGCCGATCCAGCAGCAGCGGAAGCTGTTCCTCCCCCTCCCCCACCAGACCTATATCAGCACCACAGGCTGCCAGAACCTCAAGCGGCATCAGGCTAAAACCTGAGCCACCCACAATGACGGTTGCCTTGCCTTTGCAAACCGTTACCAGATCAGTCAGACCAGACAGATAGGAACGGGCATCAGGCCAGGTAACATTATCAAGATTGCGCAGCGAAATGATCACCGCCTCAGGCTGTTCAGCAACAACTGTTGCCTGTAGCGCAGCAAGGGGCTCAGCTTCAAAACAGAGATCCAACACTGCCAGCTGATGACCGGCCTGTTTGAGCGGGGCAGCCAGAAAAGCCAGACCAAGCGGAAAAACCGGATAGGGAGAACGTTCCCGGTTTGCAGAAACCAGCAGCAACTTCATGGGCAGACACCTTCATCCAGCCAGGCCCGCATGTTGGCCACCCGCTGTTCCACTTCCAACGGCAGACGATACTGCAGTACGCCGTTCATATCGGTCAGTGCATGACAGACCAAACCACTTGCCAGACGCTGACCATCTGCAGACAGCATCTCACAGCGAAAACGCAGCATGGCTGCTGCATCAGCATCCAGCCAGGTGCGAACCGTCACCAGATCATTAAACAGGGCAGGACGCAGATATTTCAATTCAAGTGACACCACCGGTCCCTGATAGCCCAAAGCCAACAGGTCGTCCGGCCCAAGGCCGAACTGCCCGGACAGGTTATTGCGACCGATCTCCATCCAGCAAACATAATGACCATGCCAGGCCACCCGGTAGGCATCCACTTCGTTAAAACGAACGGTTATCGTAGTTTCATGGGGTTTCACAACGCACCTGCCTCCGAATCGATCCATCGGTTAAACTTGGTCAGGGCCTGACCGCTACCCACCTCAATGCAGCGGTTAAAACCAGCTGCACGAACCGCCTTCCAGGTACGCTCCCAGTAAACCGGCTGTTGCAGTTCATCAACCAGGAAGGCGGGAATAGCGTCAGCGGTCAGACAGGTTTGTCCAAGTGACTCAATCAGTGGGATCTGCGGTTCTGCAAAATGATACTCAGCAACAATGGCTGCCAGATCAGCAGCAATCTCAGCCATCAGCGGCGTATGCAGCGGGGCTTCGCAGGGAAAACTGCTGACACTGAAGGCACCTGCTGCCTGGCATTCTGCAAGGGCGGCTTCTATCCCCTGCGTGCTACCTGCAAGTAAAAAATGACGAGAGGTATTATAGTTTGCCACAAACACCCCGTTGTTACGTGCTGCAGCTTCCACCGGATCAATCAACAGACCGATGGGACAGCCCAGGCTATACTCTTCAACAGCACCCATCCGGGCCATACAGCTACCGATCCGACAGACCAGTTCCAAAGCATCCTGTTCAGAAACAGCACCACTGGCAGCCAGAGCTGCGTAAATCCCCAGAGAATGCTCGCTGATCAGGCCGGAGATACAGCCCTCGTTGCGTAATCTTCTGGTCCGGTAGAGCGACATTGCCACACCATAGATCTGCAGACAGGCATGGTGGCTTACCAGGCTACCAGGTACCGGCTGGTGCGTGATCAGGTCATAGCCGCAGTGTGACCGGCACAGGTCAGCCAGGGCATGAAAATCTGCATCGTCCGGTGTAATCTGTTCACGTTGCAAAGGCTGTCCGGGAAAGATCCAGAGCATTATGCTGACTCCTCCCTGCCGTAAATACCACCCCGTCGCAAAATATTATACAACAGGTTGACCCCCTTGCCAGGACTTTGCATGACCCGTCCGGCAATGGCAGACCAGCTATAGGCCTCACGACGGGCTTGAACCCAGCCGCTGTGAAGCCGTTCTGGTGACATCAGCCTGGGCTGATATACTACCTGACCATGATCATACCGCTGCCAGTCAGTATGCAGCATTCTGCCTTCCTGCTGAAACTGCGTGAATAGGGCAGTGCCAGGATAGGGGGTCAGAATATGAAAGGTGGGCAGGCTGGCAGCACAGTTTTCAAGGTAACGCACGGTTCGCTCAAACACCCCTTCATCATGATCATCAAATCCAAAGATAACTGAGGCCTCCACCACCACACCGGTATCCCGTATCCGCTTGATCAGATCAGCCTGGGAGGTCTTGCCAGCGGTTTTAGGAAGATTGGCATACTCACCATCCACTGATTCAAGTCCCACAAAAATGCCGACACAACCCGCAGCAGCCAACAGACGTACCAGTTCAGGATCTTCGGCAAAACGCAAATTAGCCTGCCCGCCCCACTTTAACCCCATACCGGCCATCCCTTTCAGGATCGGCTTGGCCCGTTCCGGGTCTCCCAGAATATTATCATCAAGGAAGACCATCAGGCCCGGTTTGAAACTCTTCAGCTCTGCCAGCACATCATCAGGATCGCGGTAGCGAAAGGTACGGCCAAAATGAGGCGTAACCGTACAAAAGGGACAGTTGTAGGGACAACCACGGCTGGCCTGCAGGGTCTTGGTGGTCAGATACTTGCGGGGAGCCAGAAAATCATGGCGCGACCAGGGAATAGTCAGGAGGTCTCCAGAGGGAAGCACCTGATAAAACTGCTTCAATTGCCCCTGTTGCAGATCACGCAGCAGATCAGCCCAGACCGGCTCAGCCTCGCCCAGCACGATACTATCGGCATGTTGAATCGCCTCATCAGGCAGTACGGTTGGGTGAATCCCTCCCAGCACCACCGGAATACCCCGTTTGCGAAAACGATCCGCAATCTGATAGGCCCGCACAGCCTGATGGGTCATGGCCGTGATCCCCACCAGGTCATACTCACCGTTAAAATCAATCTCCTCCTGCACCTCATCAGCCAGCCACACCTCCCATTCAGGCGGGGTGACAGCAGCAACCTGCTTCAACGACAGGGAAGGCAGTTGAAAACGCTTGACCCAGCCCAGCTTGTGGGTGGCAGGATAGACCAGCAACAGCCGTGATTTACGGCTCATGCGTCAGTACGTTTTCTGCGAATAGCTGAGCGGAAACCGATATTCATCGGTCCAAAGACCTGCACAGAACGATGCAGTTTGAAGAGCCTGCGGTAGATGGAGCCCCATGAATAAAAACTGCGGCAGGCTTGATCATAGCCATCCTGTAGCTCCTGTACGGTCATCCCTCTGGGCTGGAAGGTGACATGCTCCATGTCGTAATCCTGCCAGTTGTTAGAGATAATCCGCCCTTCTGCCTCAAGGCGTTGTCGCACCTTGGTGCCGGGATAAGGGGTTAAAATAGGGAAAATGGCGGCCTCAAGCCGGGCATCTTCGCAGAAACGCAGAGTCTGTTCAAAGACCGCCGGGGTATCGCCATCACAGCCCATCACAAAAGAGCCCAGGATACCGATACCATTGTCCCGAAACTGCTGAGCATAGCTTTTGTAGGATGCAGCCTTGTTGGTTACCTTACCCATGGCAGCCAGGGAATCCTGATTGAGCGATTCAAAACCGACAAACATACCTACGCAACCGGATTCACCGGCAGCCTTCAAGAGTTCCTGATCTTCTGCAAAATCAATCGGGGCATGGGAGAGCCACTTCAGCCCCATCCCCTTCATCCCCTCAAAAAGCGGTAATGAGTAGCGACGGTCAGCCACAATATTATCATCCACAAAAAAGACAAAGGAATTGGCCTTACGCAGTTCCTGCAGCTCTGCCAGCACCTGCTCAACAGGGCGTTTGCGATACTTGCGACCATAAAAAGCGGTGACCGAGCAAAATTCACAGTCAAAGGGGCAACCACGGGTAGTTTGAATGGTGTTGGTAAAGAGGTGGCCGGAACCTTTGAAGATCTCCCGCCGTGCCGGAGGAATCAGTGTGGTATCAATCAGACTCTCAGCGCGATAGATCCGCTGCAGACAACCTGCCTGAAAGTCAGCCAACAGTTGAGGCCAGGCAAGCTCACCCTCTCCCACCACGACACTATCCACATGCTGCAGCGCCTCATCCGGCAGGTTACTGGCATGAAAGCCTCCCATCACCACGGTCTTGCCACGGCTGCGGAAGGCATCGGCCAGTTGATAGGCCCGGGTTGCCTGGGCGGTCATGGCAGTCAGGGCGATCAGATCAGCATCGGTATCAAAATCTGTGGCACGGATGGCATCGTCATGAAAGCAAACATCCCAGCCCTGCGGAGTAACCGCAGCCAGGGATGCCAGTGACAGGGTAGGAAATTTAAAGCCCAGTTCTCCCCACAACCGGCCTTTAGGCCAACCAGGAGAGAGGAAGAGGATTTTCATCAGCAGGTCCGGTGGCTACTTGCCGTTTTCAGCGATGTAACCGGCCATAGCCCGCACAGAGGCAAACACCTTGGTACCGGTTGCAGCATCTGGCACCACAACACCAAAATCCTTTTCCATGGCAACAACCAACTGCAAGGCATCTATGGAATCAAGCCCCAACCCTTCACCAAACAGAGGAGCGTCACTGTCAATCTCATCTGCTTCCATCCCGTCAATCCGCAGGGCATCAATAATCATCTGTTTTACTTTGGGAATCAGCTCATCACTCATCTGCTATCCTTTTCTTACGGGAAGTATCAGCCCAAAATTCAAAAAAATTATACCACTGATCAGGATACTGTCGAATATACCGTTCAAAAACAGCAATCAATTGCTCCATGCCAGCCTTGATTGACTGGCGATGGTGGCCATGGCTGCTCTGAAAGAATATCGGCTCATCCATGAGGGTGGCATAGCGGCCATCAGGGAGTAACGGAACAAATACCGGTAATACCGGAGCGCCGGTGGCCATGGCAAGATAGGCAGCGCCAACCGGAATATCCGTTGGTTGACCAAAAAAATCAAGCTGAACCGTATTGGAAGAGCCGTCACGATCACCGATCAGACAGATGATCTCGTTTCGCCGCAGGGCATTAACCGCCTCAATCACCGCCAGCGGTGAGGTGTCATGGCGATCAACATAGATCACGCCGATTCCCCGTTCTGTGCGCACCTGCTCCCGCTGCTGGTTGACCTTTTCGTCCGGCTCGGGGAAGGTCATGACATTCAGCTTGTAGCCCAAGTCTGCCAGGCCAAGACCACCCAGTTCCCAGTTGCCGAAGTGAGGGGAGATCAGGATCGCCCCGTTGCCTTTGGCAAGGGCATCTTCCAGAGGCTGCCCGGAACTGCGCTGGCCGATCAGAGCCTGAAGCCGACTACCGCGCAACTGGATCATCAGCATCACATCACACCAGTTGCGGGCATATTTATAGAAGCTGAGAAAAAGCAAACCCTCAACCTGCTGTCTGCCGGTTACTATCTGCAGATTAGACCGCATTCCGCGACGTTTCTCTGGCAGTAACAGGTAGAACAGTCCGCCCCAAAAAAGTGTAAAGGGCGGAAACAGCCAGCGGGGCACCAGTATGGTGAACAGCTTGATAAAGAACAGATTAAGGCTACTGTAAAGCGTCATTCCTACCCACAAATTTTCGGTTTTTGTTCGTAAGCCGGATGATCTTGAAATTCCTGTTCCCAAACCTGGTCAGCGATTTTTCCATAGTTACGAGAATACTGATCCATGTCATCTGCCAGCCCGGTAAAGATCTCTTCTGCACCGTCATGGGTCGGGTAGGCACCCTCACTCTCAAAGAATTCACGACCGTTTTCAGGATGATCAATCAGCATACAGGGCCGCAGCAGGTTTTCATGTTCTCCCTGCTTTTCACGGATTTTGCGAAACAGGGAGGAACCCAAAGCATCCTTCAGGCTGGTGCGACGGATATTATCCACTGCAAAATGACAAAAGACACAGGGTTCAATATCACCGCTGGCATTGATATGCAGGTATTTCCGTCCAGCAGCAAGACAGCCGGAGATCATCGGACCATCATTCCAGAAATCAACAAACAGCATCGGCTTGGTGGCCCGGAACTGAATCGTTGCCCGCCGCAGCTGATCGCGCTGTTCCGGTGAGGGCATTAAGGCAGGATCAGGTTCTCTGCCCACCGGCACATAGGAAAACAGCCAGAGCGCAAACACCCCCTGCTCCAGTAGAAAATCAATATAGGAAGGATCAGTAATGATCGCAGTGTTTTTACTGGAGTGGGTAAAAGAACCACAGAAGGAAAGCCCGTTCTCCCGCAGCAACCGCATGGCGTTCATCACTTTTTTGAAATGACCTGCACCACGCCGTTCATCGGTTTCCTGTTCATACCCTTCCAGAGAAAAGGCCGGCATGACGTTACCCACTGCAATCAACCGCTGCACCAGGGCATCATCAATCAGTCCACCGTGGGTAAAAACCAGAAAGGCCATATCACTATGCTTTTCAAACAGTTCAAAAATCCCCTGCATGAAGAACGGTTCACCACCGGAGATCACGGCAAAATAGATCCCCATTTCCTTCATCTGGGTTAAGACGCCATCAATTTCCTCCAGGGTTAGCTCAAGCGACTTATTGTAATCACCGGCATAGCAGCCATAGCAGGACAGGTTACAACGCATGGTAACCGAGATAACCACGGTGGAAGGAGGATAAAAACCGTTCTCGTCAGCCCATTCCTTACGCTTGTTGGTGCCGGAAAGCAGGTGGTTGATTGCCAGGTTAGTGATCCATTTATCCCGTTGATTAGGATGCAACTCTTTCAAAATCCTGCGCGGAAATTCGATGGAAGGGTGTTTCTGCTGTACAAGATTACGGATCCAGCGGATACGATCCTTGTAGTATTGTTTCTTTGGAATCATTTCCATCAGGTGAGTCATTTTAATCAGTGTCTCATCCGATGAACTGGTTGCCATATTCAACAGATAGGACACCACTTTATCACGGGTATATGTTTTTAAGGATTGCAGCATAGGCCGCCTCTCTACATGTATCTCAGGAATGTCATACAGATATTCCAGGTGTCCTGCACCGGACGGTAGTGACTGGTTGCTCTGCCATCAGCAACCCTGGCCGGTACCGGTAGTGAACCGATCTTAAAACCGGCCTTCCAGCCTTTTACCAACAACTCCATCTCCAGATCATAGCCATTTTTTTTCAGCTGGAGCTGACGCAATAACGTGATCCGGTAATAGCGAAAACCGGATTGGCTGTCAGTAATTTCAAACCCGGTCCGTTTGCGGATGCACCAGACCCCAAAACGGTTCCAGACCTTACGAAGTCCTGCCATCTCTTCAAACTGACTGTGCCGGGAAGCCAGAAGACAATCATAACCTTTTTTGTCAACTTCAGCAAGCAAACGTGGGATAGCTGTGGGGTCATGCTGACCATCTGCATCCAGTGTCACCACTCCATCATACTGCTGCTGGATTGCCCAATCAAAACCGGTCTTGAGGGCAGCTCCTTTGCCTCGATTGATTGAATGGGTTAACAGCGTCACCGGTAAGCCATCCAATGCCTGGGCAGTACCATCAGTGGAACCGTCATCCACCACCACCACCGGAATAGTAAAGGCCAGACATTCATCCAGCACCGCCCGCAGTGTTGCTGCTGCATTATATGCCGGGATCAGGATGCAGGTTGCCATTGCCTAACCATTTCTTCCAGAGTCATGAAACGATAACGTTGCAATAGATTAGCTAGTCTCGACGTTGCATCAGAGCGCATGCCATAGGCAAGAAATCGCTTACACAGCGGCAACTGCAAGCGTGGCCCATCCGGATCAACCTCCCGTGGGTGCAGGTACAGCACAGCCGGAGCTGCATCCCGCAGATACGTCTCAATAGTTGCTGCTATAAGCCTCATTGGAAACAGCCTAAACCCCCAGCCACCACCTGTGGGAAGAGAAACAAGACTCGTCTTCGTGACCAGGGGCGGAATCTCCCAGAGAGAACCACTGGGCGTATCAATCCGGTACGGATAACGCGGTGCAGTTGGATCGCCAACAAAAGGTAACGGATTACGGCTTGAATCGTAGAGATAACCAGACTCAGCCAACAATTCATCCACCCATGGTGTTTCAGGTGACACCGACCATTGGGGGGCACGATAACCAACAGGGCGCTTACCGGTTTGATCAAGTAAGATTTGCTCGGTGCACTGTAATTCATCCAGAAACTGCTGCTTCGACATCTCTGTTAACAGCGTATGGGAATAGCCATGGGAGGCAATCTCATGCCCTTTTGCAGCGATCATGGGGGCCAGTTCAGGAATTGCCTCGGCCACAGAACCAAGTATAAAAAAAGTTGCCTTACACTGGTACTGCTCAAGTAAAGAAACTATTTTCTCAACATTTTGCGCCACTCGCCAGGAATGCCGAGGAGGCACCTCCTGCTGGCCAATACCGCAAACGTGGTACCAGTCCTCCACATCAATGGTCAGTGCGCCATAACCTGATAAAGACAAGTAAATCACCTATCATGACAAATTTGATCAAAATACATTCTCTGCAAAATGAAGTCAACAATCTGAAACAACACGGTTGATTGTCAAATAAGTGAAGAATATATCGAAGCCATACCTTGACGTACTGTTTTCAGCATCCCCTTCATCATTTCACCCACTATAAGCCTTCTATCGATCAGTGATTTAAGATAAAATGGCACTACACAGCCACAACGGCTACAATCAGCCTTAGGTCCCATCATACAAGGTTGTTTCAAGTTCCCAGCGGGGTCATAGGCAAAGGATTTTTCAGCAAAGGGGCAGTTGTCTGTTACGGCTTTAGCACGCCCTGATTTCATGAGCCTCAAAGAGCGTTCAGTGTTAAGGATGAAATCTCCGAAAACTCCTTTTTTTCGTATAATCGCATCAAGCACCTGATCCTTTTCATCCCAATCCAACCAAAGATCATCATCAAGTCCCCTGATCGGGGTATAAAAACTGAACAACAGATTCCTTACTTTGGGGTTTATACTCCATTCGTCTAAAGCTGCATCAATTTCTGAAATATTCGCACGGGTGATGCAATAGGCAATAGTAATTTTAAGCCCTTCACTCTTATCAATGGTCTGCTTGATCGTATCGTACAGGCCAGGCCTGTTACGTAGCGTATCATGGGTCTGCCTGCCACCATCAACCGATATGTACCAGCTCACATCCTTCCAGTCCGGCAAGAGGATAGAACCATTTGTGGTCACCGTATTAAACTTGAAATATGACCTACCCAGCTCAATCAATGGCTGCCTTAACAACGGCTCGCCACCGACCCAAGAGCACTGATAAAAACGAACGCCATCAGCCTTGCTACGTTCAAACCTGTCTTTCCATTGTTCGATTGACAGTTCGGGCTGTTGTTCTTGCTCAAAAAAATAGCAATGGCTACAGCGTAGGTTACAATCACCGGTAACATCAACAGAGCCAAAGGAATTATTGGGAATTCCAAAAGCAAAAAAATAGAGTTGTGCAAAGGTATAAGGCTTAAAGATTCTGCGTATGTTCATTGAGACAGCTTTCACATAACGGAAACAAACAACAGTAGATTTCAACCAATAACCGTAACAGCAAAATCACCCATACCAAAGGCTGCACCCTTCCCAAGATGCACCTGTTCACCTAATGCCAGAAACGGCCCAAGCTCATCAAAAGGACCTGCAAGCTCAAAACTGCCAGTAACACCTCGAAGAAAGGAGCCTGTTGTTTTAAACGGTAGCTTACGTACCAATGACACTGATGTTACACGTTGAGCCAAATGCTGAAACAGCTCCTGATCAACACCGCCACCGTAATAAACAGCAAGTGATGAGATACGTCGCAACAATGACCGAATGAAATAGTGTGGTTCCAATCTGGTCAACTCGCGGCCATCACGTGTTAAGCGTAGTGGCGACAGCAGATCAAGTCGTATCCGCTTACAACAACTGAAACGGTGACTGTACAGCGCAAGTAGATCAGCAGTTGCCAATACCGGAAGATTATCTGCTGTCTCTGGACAAACATGATCGAGCTGAACCGAACCATTCTGATAATCACTGGCAGTCAAACCGATGCAGACATCTTGTCCCGTCAGTTGATTCAGGGCTTTAAGAAATAGAGACAGATGCCCACAAGCAGTCCCAAGCAAGTTCAGGCCCAATAAAGGATCAGGATCATCAAGGTCTGAGTCAGCATAAAAAACAAATGGGAGACTTGGCTTTTGATACCGTCGCAGCAATTCAGGGTCTTGAGATAGCTGTCTGGAAATTAAAGAGGGAGCAACACATCTGCCAGCAACTGGGCAAATTTGACAGGATTGATTCTTCTGTACGCAGCAGACCGTACGCAAAGCCTCTTCAAAGCCCGCTCCCTTACCGGTAAGAAGCGGCACAATGCGCGGCACTGCCTGCGGTGCAAGTGAGATATGCAGCCTGACAAGGTTTAGGTCCATAAAAAAGCAGGGCGACCGTTTCCGGTCGCCCCATTACTCCATCAAACTTCAAACACAATTAGAATTGAGCCTTAAGATACTCCCTGTTCATCCGGGCAATAAACTTGACGTTAATTCCCTTAGGACAGGCAGCCATACACTCATAGTGGTTGGTACAGTTACCAAAGCCACAGTCCTTCATGGCCTGAACCATGTTGGTAACACGAGTTTTGGCTTCAGCTTTGCCTTGCGGCAGCACAGCAAACTGAGAAACCTTGGCACCGGTGAACAACATGGCAGCACCGTTGGGGCAACCAGCTACGCAGGCACCGCAACCGATACACTCGGCAGCATCCATTGCTTCATCAGCAGCAGGCTTTGGAATCAGGATGGCATTACCATCAGGCACACCGCCAGTGTGACAGGAGGTATAACCGCCAGCCTGAATAATCTTGTCCAGAGCCTCACGGTCAACAACCAGGTCTTTTACGATCGGGAATGCACGGGCACGCCACGGCTCAATGTAGATGGTGTCGCCATCATGGAACTTCCGCATATGCAACTGACATACGGTAGTACGTTCCTGGCCGCCGTGAGGCATGCCGTTGATGACCTGTGAACACATACCGCAGATACCTTCACGGCAGTCATGGTCAAAGGCAACCGGCTGCTTGCCAGCCTTGATCAGGTCCTCGTTGAGGACGTCCAGCATCTCCAGAAAGGAGTGGTGCTCGGTGATCCCTTTGACAGTGTAGTTTTCAAATTTTCCAGTGTCGTTAGCGTTCTTCTGGCGCCACACGACAAGGTTAATCGTCATGGTCTTGTGATCGCTCATTATTTGTAGCTCCTTACGGCGAGATGGACGTTCTCGAATTTGAGGGGCTCCTTGTGCAGCTCGGGCTCATTGTTGATACCCTTGAACTCCCAGGCGCCGGCATAGCAGAAGTTGGAGTCATCACGCATAGCTTCACCGTCATCATACTGATGCTCAGTACGGAAGTGACCACCACAGGACTCTTCACGGTGCAGGGCGTCACGGCACATCAACTCAGCAAACTCAAGGAAGTCAGCCGTACGGCCTGCGTTCTCAAGATCCTGGTTAAATTCTGCTCCAGTACCGGTAACCTTAACGTTATTCCAGAACTCTTCACGCAGTGCTGGAATCTTCTGCAGGTTAATGTTCAGTGATTCGTTGGAACGAGCCATGCCGCAGTTTTCCCACATCAGGCCGCCAAGCTCACGCATAAACTCGGAAACCGTTTTCTTACCGTTAATGCCCAGCAACTTGCTAACATTACCGTTAACCTCTTCCTTGGACTGCTTGAATTCAGCAGCATCGGTAGAAGTACCAACCGGCTTAACGCCAGCAAGATAGCCACCAATGGTGTAAGGGATAACAAAGTAACCATCAGCAAGACCTTGCATCAGAGCTGAGGCACCCAGACGGTTTGCGCCGTGTACCGAGAAGTTGGCCTCACCCAATACGAACAGACCAGGGATGTTGCTCATCAGGTTGTAGTCAACCCAGAGACCGCCCATGGAGTAGTGAGGAGCCGGGTACATACGCATCGGACGCTTGTAACCGTTCTCATCTGTAATCTTTTCATACATTTCAAACAGGTTGCCGTAACGCTCTTTAATAGTATCAGCACCAACCCGCTTGATGGAGGTAGCAAAGTCAAGGTACACACCACGACCACCAGGTCCAACACCACGCTCATCATCACACTGCTCTTTAGCTGCGCGGGATGCGATATCACGGGGGGCAAGGTTACCGAAGGAGGGGTACTTACGCTCCAGATAGTAATCACGATCTTCTTCAGCAACATCATTAGGATGTTTGCCGCAATCTTCTTTTTTCTTGGGAACCCAGCAACGACCATCGTTCCGCAGTGACTCAGACATCAGGGTCAGTTTGGACTGATAGTCACCGGCCTGAGGAATACAGGTCGGGTGAATCTGGGTGTAGCAGGGGTTTGCAAAGTAAGCGCCCTTCTTGTGGGCAGCCCACTTGGCGGTTACAGAACATCCCATGGCGTTGGTGGAGAGGTAGAACACGTTTACATAACCACCGGTTGCCAGACAAACTGCATCAGCAGCGTAGGACTCGAGCTCACCGGTTACCAGGTTACGCACGGTAATTCCGCGGGCAACGCCGTCAACCACAACCAGGTCCAGCATTTCGCGGCGGGCATACATCTTTACCGTGCCAAGCTTGATCTGACGGGACAGAGCAGAGTAAGCGCCCAGCAGCAGCTGCTGGCCGGTTTGACCACGGGCATAGAAGGTACGGGAGACCTGAGCGCCACCGAAAGAACGGTTGTCCAGATAACCTGCATAGTCACGTGCAAAGGGAACGCCCTGAGCTACGCACTGGTCAATGATGTTGTTGGACACCTGAGCCAGACGCCAAACGTCTGCCTCACGGGCACGGAAGTCGCCGCCCTTGATGGTGTCATAGAACAGACGATAGATGGAGTCACCATCGTTTGGATAGGCTTTAGCGGCGTTAATACCACCCTGTGCTGCAATGGAATGGGCACGACGGGGGCTGTCCTGATAGCAGAACGCCTGTACGTTGTAACCAAGCTCACCCAAAGAAGCAGCTGCAGCGCCACCGGCAAGACCGGTTCCGACGACGATAACATTATACTTACGCTTGTTGGCGGGGTTAACCAGCTTCAGATCGAAGCGGTGCTTGTCCCAGCTCTGTTGAATCGGTCCGGTTGGACATTTACCATCGAGTATCACGTGTTCCCCCTTAACCTTTTATAATTCCGAAAAGAATGGACATTGGGATGGCAAGAAACCCTACAAACAGCACCAGTGCAACCAGGGCACCAGCCTTGGTGATGGTAGGCAGGGTGTTGCCGTTTGCCAGACCAAAAGTTTGGAACAGGCTCTGAATGCCGTGATAGAGGTGCAGAAACAGCACCACCATAGCCACTGCATAGAGGCCGGCGCCGGCAATTGACGAGAAACTGGAAGCTACCATGGCAAATACGTTAAAATGACCAGAAGCGTCATTTACCAAGGTCAGGCCCGGAGTTGCCCGGAAGGTAAAATGCAACAGGTGAAACACAATGAAAGCTAGCAGAAGCAGACCTGTCCAGATCATATTTTCACTGGCAAAGGTTGCTTTGCGGGTAGCCTTGACAGCATAGTCAGTAGGACGACCGCCGCGGTTTTCAATGGTAAGCTGGATAGCATACACAATGTGTACAACAAATAGAGCCAGCATGATTGCCCTGAAAAGCATAATAATAGGCAATGGCATACTGTGCAGATGCTCAGCGTAGGCGTTGATACCGCTAGGGCCTACAAAAATGGTGCTGTTGCCGATAAGATGGACAACAGCAAACAGGACCATACTCAATCCCGTTACTGCCATCACAATCTTTCTGCCGATGGATGTGTTCAGAAATTCCATAAACTCCCTTCCTTTATGATGTAGTGTTGAAGCTCACTGCGTACGTTGCTTGAAAAATCAGGGGGCTGAATGCCATGCGGTGGTCCCCGCCAGTTTAGCCTGCGATAATGCTGCATTGGAAGCCTCCTTGTGGGGTGTCTACGCTATGTCGCTAAACAGGGTAAAACTAAGTACTAAAGCACCGCGCATACTAAACGCCGTTTTAAGAAATTGCAAGGATTTTATGTATACAGCATGCAATCCAACATAGCCTGTATCGTGGCTCCACTAACAGGTTGAAAATCAATCAACACACGCTAAAGCTGATAGACAGATGCGTAAACCCGTGCTATATACAACACCCTTTCGCGGGCATGGTGGAATAGGTAGACACAAGAGACTTAAAATCTCTCGGGGGCAACCCTGTGCCGGTTCGAGTCCGGCTGCCCGCACCACTTATCTGTTGTTACCCTCCAACAAAACCTCCCTTTTATCACGCTTTTTTCTGCACACAGCTTTTTTCTATTTTGTTATCAGCAGGCTGTGCTATAAGGCGATTATCTTTTTAAATCTCCATAGGGAGGCATTATGAAAAAATCCGAACTCGTTGCAAAGATGGCTGAAGGGGCTGGGCTCACCAAGGCACAGGCTGAAAAAGCCTTGGCAAGCTTCATTGCCGGTGTAACCGGCGCTTTGACCGCAGGTGACAAAGTAACACTGGTTGGTTTCGGTTCTTTTTCTGCCATTACCCGCAAAGCCCGTACCGGTCGCAATCCACAGACTGGCAAGGCAATCAAGATAGCCGCCAAAACCTCTGGCAAGTTTTCACCGGGCAAGTCTCTTAAGGATCTGGCCTGCAAAAAGGCAGCCTGCAAAGCAAAGAAAAAGTAGTTCCTTCCATACACGCAAAAGACCCCGCGTTGACGGGGTCTTTTTTTGTCTTGTGTCTGCTCAGTCAACTATTTCCCAAGTTTATTCCTGATCGCCTCAACCACATGATACGCATCATTAATCGCCGTATAAATCAGGTTGGGATGTTTCTCTTCCTGGATTGATCCTTCACTTATTTTCATGTAGGAAGGCGAGATAGCGCCCCCCACCACATAGACACCTTTACGGGTTGACTCAAACTCTGCCGAAAGCAACACCAGGCGATCCCCTTCCTTGGCCACCCTGCAGACACCAGCAGTACAAGAAATCGTCTGCACACCCAGCTTGTCAAAGATCGGCACCGGCCCCTGGGAACCGATACAGGCGATAACATTCTGCATCGGAAAACTTAAGGCATGGTAGAGATCAATGCCATCAGCCTGCTTGAACTCGTTGATCCTGATCACCAGCCGATCAACGCCTTCATCATCAACCTCACCAATACGCGGTTGTGCCCCGGGCAGCAACCGGATATTTCCACCCAGCAGGATTTCTTCTCCCAGACGCTGGGCTGTTTCCTTATTCACATCAAACTTCTCTGATTTATGGGCCCAATAAACCGGCTGAGTATCATTACACTCCCGCTTAGTCTTTAAAATTGCGATAACCACATCGGCAGCAGTATTACCGCCGCCTATCACCAGGGTCTTAACTCCCACATACTTGGTCGGGTCATCCACATTCTTGGCCACCATCTTTGCATCGCCATATACGGACAATTCGCGGGGAATGCTGCTACCAAAGGCCAGCACCACCTTACGGGCCTTAAAGCGTCCCTTATCAGTCGTAATGCTCAGAAAATCACGTTCGTCCTGAATATTTTCAAAGGCGACTTCTGTGCGAATATGCAGGTTTTCATGCTGTACAAAATGCTGCACATACTGCAGGTAACTTTCAACCGTCACCGGCTTGTCCGGTGGTCGCAGTTCATCCACCAGAAACGGCTCTGGCGCATCCTTGGGCTTGGAGGCATAAACCAGCTTACCTTGGGGGTACGTGTTAGCGATCCCCTGAAACGGTGCCTTACCTGATTCCAACACCAGATAGGACAGCCCATACTTATGACAGAGATAGGCAGTTGCCAACCCGGCAGGACCACCTCCGATAATGATGACATCATAAAATTCAGCTGACATGATCGTTAAAGCCTCCAGCAGATAGTAGCCGCACACTGGATTCACCAGCAGGCGGTATCAGACGGGTAAAATAATCAAGAGTGATAAAGGTGTCAGAAGCAGCCGGTGTACAGGTGGAGCTGTAATGACTGATGTAGAACAGGTAGCGGATACCGTATGCCTGAGCAGTCTGCAGGTTGGTCTCACTATCTTCACCTAACATGGTACGGCTAGGATCGTACGTGATAAACCGCTGCAGCTCTGCCCAGAAGCGGTTATCCTCTTTGGGCAAGCCAACCTGATGGGCTGAGATGATACCATCAAACCACGGCCCTATTCTGGTTTTCTTCAACTTGATATCCAAGGTTTTACTGTGGGCATTGGTAACCAGCCAAAGCTGTTTATTGTGCTGGCGACAGAAGGTAAGGAACTCAATCACACCTGGATGCACAGCAATCAAATGCTCAACTTCCAGCTTCAGCAGGGGGATATCCAGACCAAGCCGATCAGACCAGTAATCCAGATTTGTCCAATTAAGGGTACATTCCTGCGAACGAAACAGGGCATGTAACTGTTCTTTTGCATGGTTAAGAGAGACATTGTGTTTCACAGCCCAGCGCCTGGGTACATGTTCAAGCCAGAAATGATCGTCAAAATGACGATCAAGCAGGGTGCCATCCATGTCCAGCAAAACGGTATCTATAGTGAGCCAATCAACAATCATGATTCGCTTATACACCTGATTGGTAAAAATAAAAAGGGCAGACCCGAAGGCCTGCCCTTTTTGATGCTACATGAAACAAAACCGGTTCTTAGAAGTGAACTTCGAAGGTACCGTAGATGTTGTGAGCTTCCTTCACAGGAGCCATCAGCATCAGGTCAGTAGGTTGAATTTCAGAGATCTTCTTTGGCTCACCTACCCAATTGTTACTGCCAGTGTAATGGAAGTCATAGTACTGATAGCCCAGCTTGAAGAAGGTCTTGGCAAAGATAGATGAAATCGGCTTCAGATCAAGCTCTTGAATGATATAGGGCTCAAATACCTGACCACGGGTGCCAACCTTGCTGGTCCACATGTCATCAGCAGCAGGAGCAAAAGTGATCCAGTACTTGGAACCATAGTTGTACTCAAAGCCGATTTTGGTCTTGGTTGGCAGGTCATAACGCAGACCAGCAAACACCGCATAACCAGTCTGGGACTTAGGATTGAAGTCCTGAGCAAAGAACTCACCAGACATCAGCCCCTGAAAGCCAGCATTATCTGAAACATTATTGCTTGGATGGGTAACACTGACACCAAAGTCAGCAAAGGCGTTCAGATCGCCAGGACCAACTTTTTTCAAAGTGGTCATAGCACCTGCACCGTACCAGTCAATGGAGCCCAAGCTGGTGGCAGGAGCAGTGTTACCAAAGATGGTGTTTTGCATGGTGGGGAAGTCAAAGATATTGAAACCGCGGTTCCACTGCAACCAAACCCTCAAAGGATCAGTATCAACCGGAATCACAGCAACACCCAGCATATCTGTGTCTTTCAGACTGTTGGTAGGGGTTGCACGATAACCAGATTCAAAACCACGACCATAGCAGACCTTGGCATAGAAACCGGGCAGCATATCAATATCAGGTGCATAACCCAGAGTCATACCATCAAAGGCATAGTTAACCAGCAGTGCAGGAGTGCCACCGTTACCCGGGCGCTCATTGTTTGACTTCAGGTTGGTGGGAGCACCGTCAGTGGCAGGGCGACGACCAACCGAGAACCAGATCGGCTCATCCAGAATGTTTGACCAAGTAGCATAGGCACGGTCTACGTTCAAGTAGCTGCTGGAGGGTACGTGACCAAGCACACCATCAAACACGCCAACACGGTCAGCAAAATCACCGTTTGCGGTAGCGGTGTTATCTTGTGATCCAAACACCTTGTACATACCCAGCTTAACGTTAACGGTTACGTCTTTAGTTGCCTTGGCCTTCAGGTCAAGGGCAAACTTGTTGGTATAGAGGGTTTCGTTCTTAGGCTTGTAGGCAGCGTAGGTTGCTAGATTACTTGTATTGCCGTTAAGCGGACCTGCTACCCCCATAAAAGCCTGCATCAACATTTGATTAAGTAGTTGCTGCTGGGCTGGTGTAAACATACCCATAAGCTGTTGCACTGTTGTGCCTGCAGGAAGCACAGGAAAACCTACACCAGTAAGTGCAGCTTGCAAGCCTGTAATACCATCCACACGCATTGCCATTACTGTAGGCATTACTTTAACGCTTAAGGTGTTTAGAATTGCAGTTTGCTGAGCAGTTAACGCTGTATTATTCAGGTTAAACGCACCAGTACCAAATGCAGTAACCATATTAGGCAGCGCTTGAGCCATTGCCTGAGGCATATAATAGTTCATTATAGTACTAAACTGATTCGGTGTAAAAAGAGAACCAGCTTTACCCATAAAAATAAACTGGGTAGCAGTAGGGCTTGATATACCATAAGTGGTTGCAGATTGACCTGCTACAGCATTTGGACCAGCTACCATATTTCCAACAAGATTATTCATCGTTCCAATTGCACTGGAATAAGGCACCGTCTTACCATGCAAACTATCCATACGGAACTGGTAGCTACCACCAATCTGCAGCCACTTGCCCAGAGACTTGTCTTCAATCCGCTGAACCTGGCCCTTCAGGTCTTCCATCTGCTGGGACAGTTTGTCAATCTTGACCTGCAGGTCTGCCTCGGCAGCCATGGCGCCAGCCGGAATGGCCAGTGCAAGTACGGTGGACAACAACAGCTTGTTTACTTTACGCATGCATCTTCTCCTTTTGGTGGGATGAATACTGCTGGTGGACGTTAACGGCTCTTAAAACCACATCAGCATCTTCTATATCATGGCAACAAAACGGTGTGACCTTACACAAATCTTCACCTAACTGCAACAATTTATCACATATATTCAAGCATTTGAATATTTACATAAAAACAAAATCAAGGTTCATTGACATTCTATCAATTCACGTACCTGATCCAGCAACACATTAGAATCAGCTGCTTTAATAACCTGCTTATCAACAACCACAAAAGGTTCCTGCTTGCAGATTTTACACTGCTTAACACATTTTTTTATTTTAATATTCACCCCTATAAACTGTTCCTCAATCTGTTTAGCCAGTTTATCTACTCCCTGATTACGCTTACAAAGCCGGATCTTCACCACTACGCCACTGGAAACGGTGCTGCACCGCCTGGAGGGGCGACAAAGACCCGTGTGCCAAGATCACCATCAATCATCAAGATGCCGTGGCCATTGCTACCCACCAGTTTTAGTTTGGCAATAATGTCGCGGTCATTGTTTTCTTCTTCAATCTGCTCAGTTATGAACCACTGCAGGAAGATCTGGGAAGCGTGATCTTTTTCCTTTACCGCAAGCTCAGCCAGATCATTGATCCGTCCGGTCACAATCTGCTCATGGGCCAGGGTCTTTTCCATCATATCCAGCAATGACTTGTACTTGTTAGGCACCGCCTTGCTGGCGGTCAGGGTGATATTAATTCCCTGGTCAACCAGATAATTGAAGAATTTCATAAAATGGGTCATCTCTTCCTGATACTGCACCATGAACCAGGTGGCAGCCCCTTTCAGCCCCATTTCATTGGCTGCAGATGACATGGAAAGGTAGATGTTGGCGGAATACAGCTCAAAGTTCATGTGATTATTCAGGGCATCTGCCGTGGTTTTGCTGATCATGCTAAAACCTCCTAAATCTTATTTTTTGTGAGTATACTGTACTAATGCCCAATTTCAAGCAGGCTGATACTGTCAGGCTGCCAAAAGTGGTGTATAGTAACGGTCAGCACTGCTGAAGGAGGGGACCATGAGCCTGCACAACCTGCTGGAATGGCTGAAACAACACCGGGAAAAGCTGCTCGTCTGGGGCGGAGGTATATTTGTTACCTTTGTCCTGTTCTCAACCCTGATCTTGCCGGTTATTATCAAATCCCAGGCTGAAAAAGCAATTTTACAGGCAACCGGTCGCGTTGCCAGCATTGAAAAGGTACGTTTTAACCCCTTTGGCATGACCCTGAGCGTGCAGGGGGTCAAGCTGCTTGAGCCTGATGCAAAAACTCCCTTTGTCCAACTTGACCGCTTGCAAGTATCGCTTTCCAGCACCAGTCTGTTCAGATTTGCGCCGGTTGTTGATGAGCTAAGCCTTGATACGCTGCAGGTTGGCCTGGTCCGCACTGCTGCCAATCGCTACAATTTTTCTGACATCCTTGACCGGTTGGCAGCTCAGCCAAAAAAAGAGAAGAGTGGCACACCACGATTTTCAGTCAACAATATTGCTCTGCAAAATAGCAGTATTGATTTTGATGATAGAGCTGTTGCTGGCGGTAAAAAGCATACCATTCGGGATTTACAACTGGCCATTCCGTTTATCAGCACCATCCCCTATCTGGCAGAGCAGTATACTGACCCCAAGTTTGCTGCTGTAATTAATGGCGCCAAATTCAGTTTTAACGGCAAGTCAAAACCATTAGCCAAATCAATGGAGACTGATCTTAACATTAAACTTACGGACCTTGATCTACCCCACTACCTGGCCTACCTTCCTGCCCAGATTCCGGTAAAGCTTCACAGCGGCAAGCTAAGCCTTGATCTGGCTGTGGCCTATCGTATTTTTCAGAACAAGAAGCCTGAATTGACTGTTAACGGCCTGACACGACTTGATGCGATCAGCATCAAGGAAAAGAATAATGCTGCACTGGCATCATTCAAGCGGTTTGATGTTGTGTCAAAAGAGATTGAGCTGTTTAGCCGAAAGGTGGTGCTGCAACAGGTGGCCCTTGATGGCCTAGCTCTGCAGGTTGAACGTGACAGCACAGGCAAGCTGAACTTCCAGCGGTTATTGCCAGCACAGCCGGCACCGCCCAAAGTGGTTAAAAAGCCTGCAAAAAAGGAAGAAGCCCCTCCCCTGAAGTTGCTGGTTGAAAACCTGGCGCTGACAGATGGAACCATCTCATTTCATGACAAACAACCTGCCGGAGGATTCAAAAGCCAGCTCCAGGCGATCACTATCAAACTCAGTAACCTCTCCACCACTGCCAATGCCCAAAGCACCTATGATGTTTCTTTTAATGGAGATAGTGCAGAAAAGTTTGTTGCTTCAGGCACCACCGTACTTTCACCAATCAGCGCAACCAGTCAGTTTAACCTGACCGGCATCAAATTGCAGCGAGGCTGGCCCTACCTGCAAAACCTGCTGACAGCACCGGTTAAGGGCAACCTGTCATTGGAAGGCAAGGCCGCTTTTACTGCAGAGGATGGCGTATCAGTACAGGATTTAGGTGTTCACCTAAAAGATATTGTTGCTGAGTATGGTGACAAAGACAGCACCCGACTTGCCAGCCTTGATCTGAGCGGGATCTCCTTTAGCCAGAAAGAAAACAAGGCTGCAGTTGAAGAGATCAAACTGGCAGGGGGTAAAATAAAGCTCTCCCGCGAGGCTGATGGCAAACTATCTGCGCTTTCACTCCTGAAACAACCAGCCACAAACAGCGCCAAACCGGTTAAGCCAGAACCTGCACCTGTCAAGGCGGCAGTAGCCAAGACAAATCAGAAGCCGCTTGCCTGGCTGGTCAATAAAATCAATGTAACCGGGCTTTCCACCACCTTTGCGGATAAACAGTTCAGCGAACCGCCTGTCTTTACCCTCTCAAATATTCGGCTAAGTACCGGAAACCTGACCGGCCCGACCTTCTCAGCCATGCCTTTGCAGTTTAGCAGTATCTTTGGCAAAAATGCACCGATCAAGGTTGCAGGTACGGTCACCCCGTTGCCGTTCAAATTTAACGGCACAACCAGCTTTGCCAAACTGCCGATCCAGGATTTTGAAAGCTACATTCCTGATAACGTCAACGTCTTTGTACTGGGGGGCACGCTGGACAGCAGCATGAAGGTGAATGTTGCGTTAGATAAGGATAACAAACCGGTCGGCAGTTTCAGCGGCAGCGCCGGGGTGCGTGGTTTTCATACTGTTGACACGGTGCAGGAGGAAGATCTGCTGAAATGGGAAAGCCTGCAGCTTGACCAGATCAATGGCAATCTGGCCCCCTTCTCTTTGTCCATCCGTCAGATTGCGCTGAATGGTGTCTATTCAAAAATTGCTGTCCGTAAAGACGGCACCCTGAACCTGCAGAACCTGGTGACTAAAGAACAGCAGCAAAAACAACTGCCAACTACAGGGACGGTAGCACCGCCATCTGTTTCGTCTGCACCAGCCACGGTAGCCGCGCAAGCATCCCAAAAGGCACAGATAAAGATTGATACCCTGACGGTTCAGGACGGCACCATCGCCTTCAGCGATGCCCACCTGCCCCAGCAGTTCCGCAGCACCTTTCATAATTTGGGTGGCCGGGTCAGCGGTCTGTCGTCTGACATGAACACCCGTGCCGAGGTTGATCTGCGCGGTAATCTGGAGAGCCATTCACCGCTGCAAATTGCTGGAAAAATCAACCCGTTGCGGGACGATCTGTTTGTAGATCTGACCATATCGTTTAAGGATATTGAGCTTTCGCCTGCCACCCCGTACTCCGGTACCTATCTGGGCTATGAGATTGACAAGGGCAAGCTTTTCCTTGATCTGAAGTACCATATTGAAAACAAAAAACTGGAGGCCTCCAACAAGGTGTTTGTTGACCAGTTTACCTTTGGCAAGTCGGTTGACAGCGCCAAGGCGACCAAACTGCCGGTACGACTTGGCATCGCCCTGTTGAAGGATCGCAATGGCCAGATAAACCTTGACCTGCCGGTCAGTGGCCGGACCGATGACCCCAAGTTCAGTATCTGGGGCGTGGTCTGGCAGGTGGTGGCCAACCTGTTTATCAAGGCAGCCACCTCTCCCTTTGCCCTGCTCTCTTCCATGATGGGCTCCAGTGAAGACCTGAGCAGTGTGACCTTTGCGCCTGGTTCTGCAGTTTTGGCACCAGCTGAAGAAAAGAAATTGGAAACCCTTGCTAGCGCCCTCAGCCAGAGGCCCGGTCTGAAGGTTGAACTATCCGGCTTTGTTGACAAACAGCGTGATCCTGAAGGATACCGCGCGGAACTGCTGCAACTGAAGATGCGTCAGGAAAAATTTCATGAACTGGCAAAAAATCGCCAAACAAAAGAGGGTGATGATGCAGCGAAGATGGTCATCCAGCCAACTGAATATTCACGCTATCTGAAGGCTGTCTATCTTAAGGAAAAATTTCCCAAACCACGCAACATGATCGGCATGGTTAAAGATCTGCCTGATGCCGAGATGAAGAAGTTGATTATTGCCAACACCAAAGTAACTGATCAGGATCTGCAGCAACTGGCTGCACAACGGGCCGCTGCGGTCAAACAGCACCTGATCACCAAGGGCAAACTGGAATCCCAGCGGATATTTCAGAAGCAGGATAACATCCTGAAACCACCTAAACAGGAAACTGCTCCTGCTAGCAGGGTGGAACTGAATCCGATTGCATCATGACCAGTACAGAACCACACCATACGAAACGGTTTGCTGTAGCCACACTGGGCTGCAAGGTTAACCAGTTTGAGACAGCAGATATGGTTGAGCAGCTACAGGCTGATGGCTGGCAACTGGTGCCGTTTACTGCAGAGGCTGACCTTTACCTGATCAACAGCTGTACGGTCACTGCCCGCAGTGATGCTGAATCACGACGTCTAATCCGTCGCGCCCGGCGAGCCAATCCCCAGGCCAGGGTGGTTGCCACCGGTTGCTATGCCCAGGTTGCACCAGCAGATCTTCAAGCCCTGCCTGAGCTAAACCTGGTGTTGGGTAATGAGGAAAAACATGATCTTGTGCTGCATCTGGAGCAAGGTGAGCATCAGGTTACTGATCTGACCAGCCTGAAAACAAGCGGACCTTTGCGTCTGACCAGTTTTAGCGAGCATACCCGAGCCTTTCTGCAGATCCAGAACGGCTGCGAAACAGGCTGCAGCTACTGCATTGTGCCGATTGCCCGGGGACCGAGCCGGTCAGTCCCCCCCCAGGAAGTGCTCGAAGCGGTTAGCAGACTGGTTGGCTCCGGGTATCAGGAGGTTGTTTTAACCGGTATACATATGGGGGCCTATGGTCTTGATCTGTCCCCCCGCAGCAGTCTTACTGAATTGGTACAACTTCTGGAAAAGCAGAATGCAATCCCTCGGCTGCGCCTTGGTTCCATTGAACCCAATGAACTGACAGACGGGCTGCTGGCCCTGTTCAAAGACTCAACACGGCTCTGTCATCACCTGCATATACCGCTGCAAAGCGGCTCTGACAGCGTACTGCAACGGATGGGGCGCGGCTATGACACCAGCTTCTATTACAACCGGATTACAACTGCTGCCCAGCTGTTGCCTGATGCCTTTATTGCTGCAGACCTGATTGCCGGCTTCCCTGGTGAAACAGAGCAGGAATTTGGCGAGACCTGCGCCTTTGTGGCATCGCTGCCATTGGCTGATCTGCATGTCTTTCCCTACTCCATCCGCCCCGGTACCAAGGCAGCAGCTATGCCGGGACATCTCAAGCCAGGTATCATCAAAGAACGGGCAGAATTGTTGCGCAAGATTGCAGCTGAAAAACGGGCCGCATTCCAGCAGCGTTTTATCAACAAACCATTACCAGTGCTGGGACAACGCCACAACCCGCTTACCAAGCAGGTAATCGGGCTTTCCCGCAACTATCTGGAAGTCTGCTACCCAGGATCAGCACAGTTGCTGAATCAGGAAGTTGTGGTACAGATAGATGGACTGGAGCATAGTCTCCTCACTGGCAACACCATCCCACCCGTATGCTAAGGAGTCTGGTATGGCGACAACAACATCCCTTGACGAAGCCCTGAAACGCACCAGCCTCTCCCGTACAAACCAGATGGAGATGCTGACCTTCCGCTTAAGTGATGGTCAGCTCTATGGCATCAATGTCTTCAAAATTATTGAAATACTGGAAAGCCCAAACCGTTTTGACCGGATGCCCCATGCCAATCAGGCGGTGAAAGGGGCGGTTGACTTCAGGGGTAAACCGATTGTTGCCATTGATCTTTCAGAGGCGCTTGGTATGGAACCGGTCCCCTTTGACCGGCAACTGGCCTACCTGATTATCTGCGAATACAGCCAACAGCTGAATGCCTTTATTGTTGCCTCACCGGAGACTCTGATTACCCGTAGCTGGGATGAAATTCATAAACCGGACGGTATTCAGGCACGTTCGCTGGTGGCCATTGCTTACAACGACACAGGTGAAACCATTCTGCTGCTGGATATAGAGGGTATTCTTGCTGACGTGGTGGGGTATACATCGGAAGTGACCGATGAGCTTGCCAGCCGTGGTGCAGCACTGAAGGAGCATCGAATTCTACTGGTGGATGATTCCCGGACCGCCCTGGCCATGATGCAGCAGACCTTGAACCATCTGGGGATGACGCACAGTTCGCAATCATCTGCGGTACAGGCATTGGCCTGGCTTGAGGAACGGGACAAGCAGGGAGAACCGGCCTTTGACCTGATTATTTCTGATATTGAAATGCCGGGGATGGATGGCTTTACCTTTACTCGCAACCTGCGAAGCATGCCATCCTATGAAAAGACAAAAATCATACTACACAGTTCCATGAGTAATCCCACCAACCGGCTGAAGGCGGAAGAGGCAGGGGCTGATGACTTTGTTGCCAAGTTTGCCCCAAATGAGCTGGCAGAACATATTTTCAACGTGTTAGAGCTGGAACTGTCAGACGACGACTTTTTTATTACCCCAGGCGAAACATAATTACCTCTGCCTCAGCCACTACTTTGCCATCCAGTTCTGCCCTGCCCTTTGCATCCACCAGCCGGCGACGTTCACCAACCACCTCGCCGATCACCCTGATGGTTGAGCCGGTGGGGACCGGAGCTCGGTAGCGCAGCTTCAGTTCACTGGTCACCACCTGCATGCCGGTCCCCATACAAGCCTGGGCGCAAATCTCATCCAGCAAGGCAGAGATGATCCCGCCATGGGTAATCCCCTGCCAGCCCTGAAAATGCTCAGGGATCTGCACGGAAGTCTCAGCCCGCCTCTGTTCAGGATCGATGATGAACTGTGCCTTCAGCCCGATCGGGTTGTCTTTGCCGCAGATGAAACAGCGGCCATCGTCAATAACGTCCATAGATCAACCTTTCGCTTAGTGTTGCACCTGCTGCATCATCTCATCAACTTTTTCAGACAGTGTTTTAAGCGGCTTCTTGTCACGGTCTTCCTGTTCCTTTATCTCAGACTGAATCTGCTGTTTCTTTGTCTGCAAGGCGCCAGTAACCGACCGCACAAGATCAAAATTAAAAGGTATAAACAGAAGCAGCACAATAATCACTGCGGCGACCTGAATTCTGAACCCATGTTCAAGGCGGCCTGATTGCCTGACCCGCTGTGCTATCAAAATCCCGGCAGCTAACAGGCATAATAACACCAGCCAGTTGAACCGAAAGGCAAAATTAGTCTTTTTTACCTCCTGTACCGAGCCTGAAACGTTTTCTTTAGTCTTTGTAATCGGTGTGGCACGTTTGCCATTGACCACAACAACTACGCGAGAGTGGTACTGTTCAGGAACATTTTCCAAACCGTCCGCATAACAGGTATTCCCATTACCATCCAGGTAGCGATAGGTGGTGGCGTACAGATCAGAGTGTATTCCGGCCACAAACAACAAAACGGCTAATACCAGCAGAAACCTCATATTCTCCCTCCAACTACCCAAATCGATAAATCAGCTTGCCATCCTGGTACAGCTCAATCGGCCCATCCTGCGACACCTTGATCACCTTGCCGAAGAACGAGGCGGCAATGGCGGCAGTGGTCCGTCCACCGCCGGTAACCATCTCGCGGGCATGGGAGGTGTCAATGATAAAGCCGGTTTCCAATAGCTTGCCCTTGTTATCCAGTACGGTCAGGCCGTCTGAAGAAAGAATGCGCAGCAGGATGCCTGATTGCTTCAACTGGGCAATGGTCTGGCCCTTGACCTGGCTGATCAACAACCTGCCGATCGGATCATCGCCACCCACCGAGCCTTTTTTAAGGGTTGCCAGATGGCGCGGTGTACCGGCATGGATCAGAATGACCGTACCGTGGCGCTGTTTTGAGACAGCATAGAGGGTCCAGAGCAGATCATCCACCGCTTCAGTATCAATACTGTCAGCCAGGAAAGAACGGAAGATATCCGGATCAAAGATAACCCAGGCCCCTTTGCGCCGGATCAGCAGCTTGGCCGGGCTGATCAGCACCTCAATCTCTGACACCTCATTAACCGTAATGGCAAAGGCGCCACTACCGCTACGCCTGACCAGCGAAAACAGTTCACGCTGGGTCAAACGTTCAATATCAGTCTGGACAGCAGCATTTAAAGTACGTAGCACGCCAACCACCTGCATCTGAATCGTGGCAACAAAGAACAGATTATTGCCATCAATAAAGCGGTACGCCAGTGGGTTATCCAGAAAAGTAGGGGTTACACTTTGATGGGGCTGTAACGGAATCAGGGTGTGGCTGCGATCCTTGATGGTTTTACGCAGGGCTGGTTCTGTTGTCCGGTGGACAAGAAATCCGGTGGTAGCTGGTTTTCCTTCATAGCGCTGATAAGAGAGGTTTTTTAAGAGCTGAATCAGCTGCTGGATCGGCCAGAACCCTTTGCTGCGGTCACCCCGCAGAAACCGGGCAACCGTAATATCCATGATGGACGCCAGCAACGCAGTACGGAAGTGGGCAGCATACCCTTCCAGCTTAAAGCCGCTATAAAGTCCTGAAAAGGCGGTTAGCAGTTCACGGCAGAACTGAATTTCGGTCTTGGTAAAGGGCAGCCCCTGCCTGACAGCAGAAAAACTGTATGACTTACCTTCAATGGCCACCGGCTGCAACAGCCTGCCCTCCCCTGTCTTTGTCTCATCCTCACCGGCACGCAGATCAACTGAAGCACCACCCAAGAGGGTGCTAATGGTGGGTCTGATGGCATCAAAGACATTCAGCGGCATAGTCGTCTCCTGTTATTTGCCCCAGTCGCGGGAGTAACGAAAATCACGGTCAATGGTTCGACCAGACACCTTGGCGATTACCGGCAGCCGGCGTTTGAAATGAGAGTTCTGCACCTTGCTATAGATACTGCTGATAAACTCCTGCTTGAATCCGGCAGCAACCAGTTCAGCAGTATCAGCTCGTTGATCCACCATCCGATAGAGCAGTTCATCCACTTCGCGATAGGTAAAGCCCAGCTCTTCCTCATCGGTCTGGCCTGCCCAGAGATCAGCCGATGGTTTTTTCTCAATCACCGGCTTGGGCACCCCTACCTCTTCAGAAAGTTGCCAGACCTGGGTTTTGTACAGATCTCCAATCGGGTTAAGGGCAGAGGCCATGTCACCATAGAGCGTGCCGTAGCCCAGCAGCAGCTCGGTTTTGTTGCTGGTGCCCAGCACCAGTCCGCCATACAGGGCAGAATGATCAAACAGAATCGTCATCCGTTCACGGGCCATCTTATTGCCCCGTCGCATGTTATTGGCATCAGGAAACTGGTCAAAGTAGGCATCCACCATCGGTGTAATCCCCACTACACTGAACTGTACGCCGCTGGCCTCAGCCACCAGCCGGGCATGGGACTCTGATTCAGGGTTGCTGGTCTTGTACGGCATGCAGATGGCATGAACATTCTCAGGCCCCAGCGCCTCGGCAGCCAGATGGCAGACCAGAGCAGAATCAATACCGCCCGAAAGCCCCAGTACCGCTTTTTTTGCGCCAACCTTCCAGATCTCATCCTGCAGAAAACCAACCAGCATACGACGTACCAGCTTGGTATTAATGTTCAGGCGGGACATCAGCAGCTCCTTTCCTGATCAATCCTGCTCAGTTCCCGCAGGGTGATACAGAGGTTTTCATCACGTACCAGGGGAGAGCTGATCCGCTCGCGCCGCAGCTCAGCATCGGTAAGGGAAACCTGCAGAATGGCAGGATCAAACTCAGGCGCAGCAGCAATTACCTCACCTGATGGAGCCACCACATGTGAGCCACCCCAGAAACCGACCCCGTCTTCATACCCCACCCGGTTGACATACACGACCCGGCAGGTCAGAAAACGGGCTGTTGAGGTGGTCAGATTGCGCCAGGCAGTGGCAGTACCCAGTGTCTGCTCATCAACCCCACGCCCAGGACTGCTGGAGAGGCAGACCAGGGTAGTTGCGCCATCCATGGCCAACAGGTAGGGGGCAGAGAGGTGCCACATATCTTCGCAAACCAGCAGACCTACCCGACCAAACTTTGTGTCAAAGGCACGGAAACGGTCACCACGACCAAGGTAGCGCTGTTCATCAAACAGGCCATAGGTGGGCAGATAGACCTTACGGTGCAGGTGCTTCAACTCACCATCCTCAAACCAGGCTGCGCTGTTGTAAAATTGGAAATCAGCAGTCACTTCTACAAAGCCAACCGCAATACTGATTCTTTGGGATAGCTCCTTCAGGGCGTCAATCTCCGGACTATCCAGACCAATCGCCACCTCCGGCACCAGATCTTTCAGGAAATAACCGGTTAAGGCAAGTTCCGGCAGTACTGCCAGATCAGCCTTTTGGACAATGGCCTGTTCAACCTGTTCTTTAATCAGGGCCAGGTTGTCAGCCACCCGGCCAAGTTTGGGTTTTATCTGCAGTAGAGCAACACTAAAATCCATCTCAGACTCCTCTAATAGGCAAGGTCAAAGGCATTGGGTATATGCTCAATGGTCGGATCGCTGCCATCTTGCAGCAAAATAGCAATCACGTCAAACCGTGCCGAGCATCCGTACAGTCTGTTTTTTGAAAGCCATGCAAGCGCCCCTTTACTGATCTGATGCTGTTTGCGTTGGGTAACCGCCAACTGGGGCAGGCCATAGGCCAGACTGCGGCGGGTCTTGACCTCTACAAAAGCGATGCAGCCCTGCCGATCTTTGGCCACGATATCCACCTCACCACCCCGACTACGGAAGTTGCGTTCAAGAATACGATAGCCCTGTTTAGTAAGATAATCAGCTGCGGTCTGTTCGCCCAAAGCTCCAACAGCCTGATTACGCTGCCCGATCAAAGACATTGTGCTGCCCTGATCCGATGGTAGGCTGCCAGCTCCTGTTCAAAGCGTTGTTGATCAAGGGGTGCCAGCCCATTGGCTGATTCAGTAAAGAATCGTTGCGGCAGGCTATCATCTGCAGCAGTAAAACCGCACTGCTGGTTAAAAAGCCGTTCCTGCTGGACCGTCCGGCGCCCGATCCTGAGCAGGTCAGCAGGGCTGTACCCCTGACCAATAACCGCTGACAGCAGGGCTGCCAACTCTTCCAGTTCTACCGCAGCAGAGGCAAACCTGCAGAGTGACAGGCAATCAACAGCAGCATTGGCATCCTCAAACATGGCAATCACACGCGCTTTGCCATCAAAGGAAAAACGATCCGTGGGAACCGGTTTACGCAGGATTTCCGAGGCGATCGGCCAGGCAGGCAGATGACTGCCACCATGGGGCGAAGTAGCATAGGCCAGAGCCAGACCGGTGGAGGCGCGTGGGTCATAGGGGGGAAGCTCCAAGCCCTTGACCGTCATGGCTGTTTCTCCTTCTATCACTGTTTTTTCAGAGGCAGAGGAGACCGGATCAATCCCCTGATCATGGCACCAACTGCACAGCTGGGCGATCTGCTCCAGATTCTCCATACCACACAGGCCGCCAAAGGCTGCCAGCTGGTCATAATCCGGCAGCACTGTCCCATCTGATGCAATCCGTTTGCAAGCCACCGTACAGTCATAACAGCCACCCGTCTGCGGATGAAACTGCTGGCTTAGGGCATAGGCGTTCCAGCTCGTTTCATCCCCTTCAAACGAATAAAAATTTCTGCCCGGCAGCATGCCGCGCTGTCTGAGCAAATCCACCAAGGCAGAGCTACCATGTTCGCGAATACCCAATGGCCCCAATAAAAATGGCGAGGCACGAAAAAGCCGCATCAGGTCTTCCAGGGCCTTGTCAAAACCAGCCTGGTCAGCAATTGCCACTGTTTCCGGACCGGTTTTCAGCACAATCCCTTTCAGGCTTTTGCTGCCCATCACCGCACCAAGACCGCCACGGCTGAACGGTTCACCGGATGCTGTTTCAACAGATGCATACCGCACCTGCTGTTCTCCAGCAGGTCCGATAACGGCGGCAGCGCCAAACTGGCCCAACTGCTGCATAGTTGCCCCGCAGCCAAGCCCCCAGAACTGGTCAGCCGGAATCAGGCGTTCATCATCACAACCGATCTCAAGCAGACAGGGGTTTGCTGCCCTGCCTTGCACCAGAACCGCTGTCAGACCGGCACCCAGCAGACAAGGCCCCAAAGGGCCACCACTGGTACTACTGAAGATGGTGTTGGTAAGCGGAGAACGACCAGTCAGCACACAACGGGAGGACATCGGTACCGGCGTGCCGCACAAAGGCCCGATGGTCAGCACCAGCGGCATCTCCGGACTGAACGGATCAAGACCGGCATACTCCTGCAATAAAGCAGTGCCCAGGCCACGCCCCCCCAGGCTCTCCTGCAGCAGCGAGGCAGCAACCGGCTCCCGCTGGCAGCTACCGGTTGTCAGATCAACCCGTAGCAGATATCCGATTGAAGCAGGTGCCACGAACCAGCCTACTCCTGACCGATGGGCAGTGAAATAACCGGCTTCACCGCAGCCCGATACAACAGAAAGGTCTTACCCAGCACCTGGGCAACATCAGAACCAGTGGCCTCTGACAGCGCTTCTGCTGCTTCATGACGATCAAGCGGGCAGTTTTCCAGCACCTTGACCTTGATCAGCTCATGATATGCCAGAGCTGCCTCGGTTTCAGCGATCAAGGCCTCATCAACCTCTTTTTTCCCGATCAGAATAACCGGCTTCAGGCCATGCCCCAAACCACGCAGATGACGTTTTTGTTTTCCTGTTAACATAATAGAATACGATCCTTTCATACTAAGACATCAAGTTTTACGATATAGCACACCCCGCAAGCTCGGCACCAGCAGAATCCTGCATGATCTAACCGGCTTTTGCCAAAGAGTGTGTACATTTATTGACAATTGTGCTACAAAAACTCCGTTTGTCGTAAATTAACAATAAATACGCACAATAAACTTAGGGTTTCAGGAAAAGGCTTATTTCCATGAAGTCAAGTAAATATCCGATTTCACACGCGCTGACATCGTTTAACAATACCCCGGCAACACCAGCAGAACTATCTGCAAACATCATCAATCCCAAAAGCCCTGCCAAGATCCACCGGCTCCCTTCATCAATCTGGAAAAAGATGGAAGGCAGCGCAGGCAATCCTCTGGACAAGGCGATTGAGCTGACCCGTGATTTCTTTTTCCGTGAACAGTTGCCAGACGGTTATTGGTGGGCAGAGCTTGAATCAAACGTCACCATTACGGCAGAATACATCATGCTGTTCCACTTCCTTGGCATGGTTGACAAGGAAAAAGAACGCAAAATGGCCAACTACCTGCTGCGTCAGCAGACCCAGGAAGGCTACTGGACGGTCTGGCACAACGGACCAGGTGACCTTTCCACCACCATTGAGGCCTATTTTGCCCTGAAACTGGCTGGCTATCCGGCTGACCACATTGCCCTGCGCAAGGCCCGCGACTTTATTCTTGAAAACGGTGGTATTCTAAAATCGCGGGTCTTTACTAAGACATTCCTAGCCATGTTCGGTGAGTTTTCCTGGTTGGGCGTCCCCTCCATGCCGATCGAGCTGATGTTGCTGCCGGACTGGGCCTACCTGAATGTCTATGAGTTCTCCAGCTGGGCCCGGGCCACCATCATCCCGATGTCGGTGTTGATGGCCAACCGTCCAGTCTATAAACTGCCGCCCCATGCACGGGTGCAGGAGCTGTTTGTCCGCCCACCACGGCCAACCGATTACACCTTTACCAAGGAAGATGGCATCTTCTCCCTGAAAAACTTCTTTATCGGCGTGGATCACCTGCTTAAGGTCTATGAATCAAGCCCGATCCGTCCCTTCAAAAAGCAGGCAACCGAAAAAGTAGAGCAATGGATCCTTGAGCATCAGGAGAAGACCGGTGACTGGGGTGGCATCCAGCCTGCCATGCTGAATGCCATTCTTGCCCTGCACTGCCTGGGCTATGCCAATGACCATCCGGTAGTGGCAAAAGGTCTGGAGGCGCTGGCCAATTTCTGCATTGAAGATGAAGACACCCTGCTGTTGCAATCCTGCGTTTCTCCGATCTGGGATACCGCCCTGGTACTGCAGGCCATGCAGGAGGCCAGCGTTCCGCTGGATCACCCATCTTTGGTTAAAGCGTCGCAATGGTTGCTTGACCGAGAAGTACGGATCAAGGGTGACTGGAAGATCAAATCACCGGACCTTGAACCGGGCGGCTGGGCCTTTGAATTTCAGAACGACTGGTACCCCGACGTGGACGACTCAACAGCCGTAATAATCGCTATCAAGGATATCAAGGTCAAGAACACCAAGGCCCGCCAGGATGCTATCCGACGGGGTATTGACTGGTGTCTGGGGATGCAGAGCGAAAACGGTGGCTGGGCTGCCTTTGATAAAGACAACACCAAGCATATGCTGAACAAAATCCCGTTTGCTGACCTGGAAGCATTGATCGACCCCCCTACTGCTGACCTGACCGGGCGGATGCTGGAGCTGATGGGCAACTTTGGCTACACCAAAGACCATCCCCAGGCGGTCAGCGCCCTGGAGTTTCTCAAAAATGAACAGGAACCGGAAGGCCCCTGGTTCGGCAGATGGGGCGTAAACTACATTTACGGCACCTGGTATGTGCTGATCGGACTGGAGGCGATCGGCGAAGACATGACCAGCTCCTATATCAAAAAATCAATCAACTGGATCAAATCCCGCCAGAACCTGGACGGTGGCTGGGGTGAAGTCTGTGATTCATACTGGGACCGTTCACTGATGGGCTGCGGCCCCAGCACTGCTTCCCAGACCGCCTGGGCTCTGATGGCCCTGATGGCAGCTGGTGAAGTCAACTGTCAAGCAATGGAGCGGGGCATCCAGTATCTGCTGGCAACCCAGAACAGTGACGGCACCTGGAACGAAGATGCCTTTACCGGCACTGGATTCCCCAAATATTTCATGATCAAGTACCATATTTATCGCAACTGCTTCCCGCTGACGGCCCTGGGCAGGTATCGTCGCCTGACAGCAGGAGCACACGCATAGCCTGTAGAGACGGGCACTAAAACCAAGCAAGGGAAGCCCCGTTGCAAGCCGGGGCTTTTCCCATTCTGGAGAAACCACTGACCATGAAGACCTTTGTTACCGGCGCCACCGGCTTTATCGGCGCCAGCATAGTGCGGGAGCTGCTGAAGGATGGCCACAAGGTTACCGCACTGGTTAGAAATGGCTCTGACACCGCCAATCTGCAAGGGCTTGATATAAGCATCCTGCAGGGTGATCTACATGACCAGCAGCAGCTTGAGCAGGGCATGGCCGGTTGTGATTGGGTCTTCCACGCTGCTGCTGATTACCGGCTCTGGTGCCCTGAACCAGAAGCCATGTACCATGCCAATGTGGATGGCACCCGCACCCTACTGGCTGCAGCCCTTGCTAGCGGTGTGACACGGGTGGTCTACACCAGCAGCGTCGGCACGCTGGGAAACCCAGGTAATGGCACCCCCGGTACGGAAGAGACACCGGTCAGCCTGGCTGACATGGTGGGAGACTATAAAAAGAGTAAGTTCTTGGCAGAGCGGGAAGCTGAGAAATTCGTTGACAAGGGTCTGGGCCTGATTATAGTCAACCCTTCCACCCCGGTGGGGCCGTTTGACATCAAACCGACACCTACCGGTAAGATCATTGTGGATTTTCTGAACCGTAAAATGCCGGCCTATCTTGATACCGGCCTGAATCTGATTGCCGTGGAAGACTGCGCCAGAGGCCATATTCTGGCAGCGGAAAAAGGGCGGATCGGTCAGAAGTATATCCTTGGCAATCGGGATCTTACCCTGCGGGATATATTTGGCATGCTTGAGCAGTTGACCGGCCTTGCAGCACCCAGGGTGCGCCTACCCTACACGCCGATCCTGCTGGCTGCCTATGCAAACGAGGCGCTTTCACGGCTGACCGGCAAAGAACCGCTGATTCCGCTGGCTGGTGTTCAGATGGCAAAGAAGTTCATGTTTTTTGATGCTTCAAAGGCAGTACACGAACTGGGACTTCCCCAGACTCCGGTAGAAGAGGCACTTAAACGGGCTGTTGACTGGTTCCGTTCCAATGGCTATGCCTCTGCATAAGGAAACCGCTATGTTACTTGAAACCATACAGAACCCTGATGACCTAAAAAAGCTGTCACCGGAACAACTTCCTGAACTGGCTGAAGAGATCCGCAATTTTCTGCTGGCAACCGTGTCAGAAACCGGTGGACACCTGGGATCAAACCTTGGTGCTGTAGAGTTGTCCATGGCCCTGCATTACTGCTTTACCACCCCGCAGGACAAGATTGTCTGGGATGTTGGTCACCAGGCGTACACCCACAAACTACTGACCGGCCGTCGGGATCGCTTTGCAACCCAACGCCAGTACAAGGGGATATCAGGCTTCCCCAAACGGTGCGAATCAGAACATGATGCCTTTGGCGTGGGCCACGCCTCCACCTCCATTTCTGCGGCCCTGGGCATGGCGGTTGCCGACAATCTTGATCAGAAGAAGAATAATGTAATTGCCGTGATCGGTGATGGTTCCCTGACCGGCGGCATCGCCTTTGAAGGTCTGAACCAGGCCGGACACCTCAAGAAAAACCTGATTGTAGTGCTGAACGACAATGAGATGTCCATCTCCAAAAATGTTGGTGCTTTTTCCGCCTTTGTCTCCCGCAAGATGACCACCCGTCATTTCCGTGAGTTGAAGAAGGAGATGAAGGAACTGCTGACCAACATCCCGGCCTTTGGCAAGGACATTCTCAAGTTTGCCCGCCGGGCAGAAAACTCGCTCAAGGGCTTTTTGACCCCTGGCGCACTGTTTGAGGCTCTGGGGTTTGACTACATCGGTCCGATTGATGGCCATGACCTGCCCGGTCTGATTGAAGTCTTCAATAATGCCCGTGAGTTTGACGGTCCCCTGCTGCTGCATGTTATGACCACCAAGGGCAAGGGCTACCGCCCGGCTGAAGAAACACCGGATAAATTCCACGGCGTAGGGGCCTTTGACCTCTCCACCGGTAAAGCACCGGCCAAGTCATCCACGGTCTCCTACACTGAAGTCTTTGGACGTACTCTGGTTGATCTGGCCAAGGAAGATCCCAAGGTGGTGGCAATCACCGCTGCCATGCCTGACGGCACCGGCCTGAACTTCTTTAGCGATGCCCTGCCGGACCGTTTCTTTGATGTGGGTATTGCCGAACAGCATGGCGTCTGTTTTGCCGCCGGACTGGCTGCTGACGGCTTCAAGCCGGTAGCAGCGATCTACTCATCCTTCATGCAGCGGGCCTATGATCAGGTCTTCCACGATGTCTGCCTGCAGAACCTGCCGGTGGTAATCGCCATGGACCGAGCTGGCCTAGTGGGTGATGATGGCCCTACCCACCACGGCGTGTTTGACCTCTCCTTCATGCGCCACCTGCCGGGCCTGACCTTTATGGCCCCCAAGGATGAAAATGAACTGCGGCACATGCTCAAAACCGCACTGGAGCTGAAGGCACCGGTTGCCCTGCGTTACCCCCGCGGTGCAGGCTATGGCGTGCCTCTGGACAAAAAAATGGAATGCCTGCCTATCGGCAAAGGTGAATTGCTGCGGGAAGGCACTGACCTGACCATTGTTGCCATCGGTTCAACGGTCATGCCTGCGGTCAAGGCCGCTGAACAGCTTGCAGAGCAGGGGATCAGCACTGGTGTGGTAAATGCCCGTTTCATCAAGCCACTGGATGCTGATCTGATCCTTGGTCAGGCCAAGGCAACCGGCAAGATTGTTACGGTTGAAGAAAACGTCCTGCAGGGCGGCTTTGGCAGTGCCGTGCTTGAACTGCTGCAGGATAACGCTATGTCACAGGTCAGGGTCAAACGGCTTGGCATACCGGATCAGTACATTGAACAGGGAACCCAGGCACAACTCCGCAAAGATGTGGGGATTGATGCCGAAGGTATAGCAGCTGCAGTACAGGCGTTTCTGAAGAATTGAAAGGATTGATTGCATGCGTTTTCCGTGGCGTTTGAATTATGATCTGACCAAGTACATCATCAAAAACAACCTCAACAAGGTTGAAAAGTACCCGCTGGTACTGATGCTGGAACCGACCCACCTCTGTAACCTGACCTGTTCCGGTTGCGGACGGATCCGCGAGTATGCCAACACCATCAACGACATGATGTCGCTGGAGGACTGCCTGAAGTCGGTTGACGAATGTCCGGCACCGGTGGTCACCATCACCGGTGGTGAGCCGTTCCTCTACCCCCATATCTATGAGCTGGTACAGGGGATACTGGACCGTGGCCGCCACATCATGTTTTGCACCAATGCCGTGCTGATGGAAGAATCCATCAAAAAAATGCAGCCCCATCCCAACCTGACCTTTAACGTCCATATGGATGGCCTGGAACAGACCCATGACCGGATACTTGAGCGCAAAGGCTGCTTCAAGACCGGCATGGCCGCCATCAAGGCTGCCAAGGCAAAAGGTTTCCGGGTCTGCACCAACACCACCATCTTCACCGACACCGATCTGGTTGAGATTGAGATGCTGTTCCAGCAGCTGGAAGAGCTGGGGGTTGACGGCATCCTGGTAGCGCCCGGTTTCAGCTATGAAGCGGTTGAAGAAGAAAAGCAGTTCCTGGTACGCTTGGAGATTGAAAAGAAGTTCCGTCAGGTCTACGAGATGAGCAAGAAGCACCGCTTCTGGTCAACGCCGATGTACCTGCGCTTCCTGAAGGGTGAGAAAAAGCTGCAATGCACCCCGTGGGGCAACCCGACACGCAACCCTCAGGGCTGGAAGGCCCCTTGTTACCTGATCACAGATGGTCACTACCCCACTTTCAAAGAGATGATGGAAAAGGTCAACTGGGAAAGCTATGGCGTGGGCAGAGACCCCCGTTGTGCCCAGTGCATGATGCACTGCGGTTTTGAGCCGACTGTGGTGACCGAAGTGGGCAAAAGCCCTAAAGATATTCTTGAAATGATGCTCTGGAACCTGTCGTAACAACATCACTTTAGTGGTGTATCCTACCATGCGACACATCTGTCTTAGTCTCCTGCTTTTACTGGCCATGACCGCCTTCTGCCCCTATCAGGCAGAGGCGGTCCAGCCTCGTACCCCCCAGTTGCTCTACCCTTCAAGTAAACGGATTGTCATCTTTGTAGCTGATGGCTGAAGCTACTGTACCAAGGCGGAAAGTTATTTCGCCACACGCAATATCCCGTTTGAATCAAGAGATATTCAAAAAAGCCACCAGTTCTACCGTGAATGGCATGACCATTTTAACGGTGATATTGTGCCGTTGATCGTGTTTGATAACGGCAGGCAGGTAGTTGACAGCTTTGACCCACGGGCCATCAAACGGGCACTGAAGGCCATCGGCATTACCTCCATGAACAGGAAAAATCCATAACATGCCAACCATTATTGATACCCACTGCCATATTTACTACGATGATTTCAAGCCCGACTGGGATCAGATGCTTGAACGGGCCGAGACAGCCGGTGTCAAAGGGATGATTGTGGTTGGCGCTGATGCAGTATCCAGCCAGCAGGCAGTTGAAATAGCTGCCAGCCATCCAACCATCTTCTGCACCGTGGGTATTCATCCCCATGATGCCCAAGGGGTTGATGAAGCCACCATCACAGCACTGGAAGAACTGGCGCGGACCACACCAAAGTGTGTGGCCATTGGCGAGATCGGCCTGGACTTCTTCAAAAACCGATCCCCCCGTGAAGATCAGGAACGGGTCTTCATGCGTTTCCTGCAGATGGCAAAAAAACTGGATAAACCGGTGGTGATCCATGACCGTGATGCCCATGCAGAAACCCTGGCCATGATCAAGGAAGCCGGTGTTACCAAGGGCGTGATGCACTGCTTTTCCGGTGATCTGGCCTTTGCCCGGCAGTGCCTTGAGCAGGGCCTGTACCTCTCCATACCCGGCACCGTCACCTACCCCTCCAATGAGCAGTTGCGGGAGGTGGTGCGTAACGTACCGCTTGAGCGTCTGTTGCTGGAGACTGATTGCCCCTATCTCTCACCCGTTCCCCATCGTGGCAAACGCAATGAACCAGCCTACACCCGCATCACCGCAGAAAAGGTGGCTGAACTGCGCGGCCTGACTGTTGAGGATGTGGGACGGATCACCACCATGAATGCCGGTCGGCTGTTCGGTATCCCGCTATGGGATGAATCAACCAAGATCGCCTACCGGATCCGCAACTCGCTCTATCTGAACATCACCAACCGCTGTTCAAACCACTGTACCTTCTGCCCTAAGTTTGATGAATTTACGGTTAAAGGGCATAACCTGCTGCTGGATCATGAGCCGGGCTTTGAAGAGGTGATGGCAGCCATTGGCCAGCCAAAGGATATTGATGAGGTGGTGTTCTGCGGCTTTGGAGAATCACTGCTGCGGCTGGATCTGGTCAAACAGGTGGCACAGGCCCTGAAACAGCGGGGCTACCCGATTAGAATTAACAGTGATGGTCAGGCCAACCTGGCCCACGGACGGAACATCCTGCCGGAACTGGCCGGACTGGTTGACAGCATCTCCATCAGTCTTAATGCAGCTGATGCCGCAACCTATGGCAGGCTCTGCAACACACCGTTCGGAGAGTCTGGCTGGCAAGGGGTTTGCGATTTCCTGCGGGAGGCGACTCGCTATATCCCGGATGTAACCGCTACTGCCGTCACCATCCCTGGTATTGATATTGAGGCCTGCCGCAAGGTAGCTGAGGGGCTTGGGGTGAAGTTCAGGGTACGGGAGTACGCTGAGGTAGGGTAACATCCCCCCTGGCAAGGGGGGAGTGAGGGGAGTTAAAGCCCTTTTTGCTCCGCCAGATGTTCCTCATAGATCCGCTTCAGGTAGGTGTGAGAAACCGTTTTCTTAAACTCTTGCTTAAAGTGATCTGACAACTGTCGCCATGACAGTTTTTCCTTTTCCCGCAACCGGACCAGCTCATCCAGGTAGTTTTTTTCCAAGGCTGCCCGCAGCCGTTTTTTATACGGCTTATGCTCACGGATCTGAGGTGACACCTGCGGCGCCTGCTCTATCCAGATCTGTTTCAACACCGCCAGAAAGGCGGCATAGCCAGCCTCCCCGCCCCGACTGGGGGCCACTCTGCCCAACGTCAGCCATTCCTTAAACAACTCACGCTGCCTACGATGCACTTCTACCCGTAGTTCTTCATCAAGGCGGGCATACAGTTCACCAAGTGCTGCACGCTGCTCAGCGTTCAGACCGGTTAGCAGTTCTATACTGCGCTCATCGTACATGGTATCAGTAGGTCATGCTGGCGGCATTCAGCAGACCGATGGCAACCGAGAAGAAGGCCAGCAGTGTGGCAGAAGCAACCTGATTATCTTCAATCTGCTTGACCAGATCCTTGAAAATGACCCGAACAGCAGAGAATACCAGGATCTGCACCACCATGGCCACCAGGGCCCAGGTCAGCATATCCAGAAAACCGACACTGTGGGTGATGGCGCTATGCAGCGGCAGTACAAAGCCGATAAAGGCACCGCCAAAACTGATGGCAGGAGCGGTTTTACCTTCCCGCACCAGTTTCAGCTCATCATAGGGGGTAACCTTGCAGTAGATGGCGCAGAAAACCAGCAGAAAGCCCAGCGCTGCCACAAAATACTTGGCAAAATCAATCAATCCTTGAAAAGAGTCCAGTTGCAGTCCGTTCATGAGTAGCCTCCGTTAAGTCTGATACTGAATAAAATCAGGTAAAGTAATGGGGTAAAAACCGGCTGGCATTGGTGGTGACCAGTTGTCGATCCTCACGGATGCCGATACCTGCTGATTCGCCTGCCACAATCCAGGAGCCGATCACCGGATAATTGCCGTCAAAGCAGGGAATGGCTGCCAGCTGCTGGTAGACCAAAGCCTTGCCGCCATAGCTGCCTTCAACCTCATGCACCTGACCGTTGCGATGCACGGTTACATTTTCCCCTTCACGGGAGAGCAGTGGCTTGGTGACATAGTTGTCTCTGAACGGACCGGCTTCAAAACCGGCCCGCAGCAGATTCTCGTGCCCTTCAAACAGCTCCCACATGATTGCCAGCAGCCCCTTGTTGGACAGCAGCATCTTCCAGGCCGGTTCAATCAACCGCATCCGGGCTGTTGCCAGTTTACGGCCAAAATACTCATTCACCAGCCATTCCCAGGGATACAGCTTGAACATGAGGTCAATCGGGCGGTCATCCAGATCAACATAGCGACCTTCCACCTCTTCAAAACCGATATCGTTCATAAACAGCTGTGACGTGGTCAGCCCGGCCTGAATGGCGGTATCCCGCAGATATTCAAGGTTGCCAAAATCCTCCGCTGCATCAGCCACGCAGGCAAAGTGGACGGTTGAGGAGATCTCCATCCCCTTCCATGCCTCAATCAGACGTTCATGGATTGAGTTGAACTGATCAGCATCAGGATAGAGGTCTTTGAGCCAGAACCACTGAATCACACTGGCTTCCAGTAAAGATGTAGGGGTATCAGCATTGTATTCCAGCAGCTTCGGTGGCGATTGGCCGTCATAGGCAAAGTCAAAACGACCATACAGGGAAGGTTCATCCTTGTCCCAGGAATCAACAATCAGCGGCACCGCGTGGGCCGGAATCTGCAGCTTGTCAAACAGGTCTTTGTCTATTACATGCTGGGCTGCCTCAATGCAGCGTTCCTGCAGCTCATTGGTGGCATTTTCCAGCAGATCAATTTCTGCACTGTCAAAGCGATAACAGGCCGTCTCATCCCAATACGGCTCATCATCAATGGTGTGATAGGCCATCCCCTGGGATTCAACACTCTGTTGCCAGTTTATGCGAGGCGGACGGACAATCCGTTGCATCTCACCTAGCCCCCGAAGGAAGAATGGAAGGAGGAGAGACTGCCAAAACCACCCCGCGAGACCGATACCGTCCGTATGGAACGGCTGCCCTGACCGGCATAGGTACGCCCGGAGGTAAAACGGGGGCCATAAAAATAACCATGACTGTAGTTACGATCTCCCTGCTTCATCTCTTCGCAGTTTTTAGGATCATTACCCCAATCATCCAGACAGTCCTGTTTGTTTTTATAGACATGCCGATCATCCTTCTTACCACAGCCACCAAGGGCCAGCATGCCGCCAATCAGAACCAGGGATATCTGCAGGGTGCTTCGTCTGCGCATAGGTCGCTCCAACAGATGAAATTGCCAACCGGTTTGCATTCAGCTGACTATCGGGTATAGATATACCAGTAAACGGTATTCCTGCAAGGGGTTGGAACAGTTAATTATGAAAAAAGCTCTCTGTTTTACCACCATTGAACATACTGCGGTCCGATGCAACCTCTGCCGACACCACTGCACCATTGCTGAAGGTGGTCGGGGCATCTGCCGGGTACGGGAAAACCGGTCTGGACAGCTCTACTCACTGGTTTCTGGTCTACTTGTGACGGAACATATCGATCCTATTGAGAAAAAACCGCTTTATCACGTCCTGCCCGGTTCACGCAGCTACTCCATAGCATCTGTGGGCTGTAACTTCCGCTGCCAGCATTGTCAGAATGCCGATATTGCCCAATACAATGATCAGGGCACCGGCCGGATGCCTGGCCGCCCGACTCCATCAGCTGAGCTGGTACAACGTGCTGTTGCAGAAGGCTGTCGTTCCATTGCCTACACCTATACTGAACCAACGGTCTGGTTTGAGTACGCCCTGGCAACCGCACGTCTGGCAGCAGAAGCCGGTCTCTACAACATCTTTGTCACCAATGGCTACATCAGCACGGAGGCACTGGGGATGATCGCACCGGTGCTGCACGCTGCCAATATTGACCTGAAGGGGTTTACCAACGACTTTTACCGACGTGTCTGCGGAGCGCAGCTGAACGCGGTACTGGACTGCATCAGAGAATATCGGAAACGCGGCATCTGGATTGAGATCACCACACTGGTGATACCAGGAGAAAATGATGATGCAGAACAGTTGAACGGCATTGCACGTTTTATTGCCGATGAGCTTGGGCCTGACACCCCCTGGCATGTCTCACGTTTCTTCCCTTGTTATCAGATGCTGGATCATCCCCCTACCCCTGCCAGCTCACTTGAGCGGGCACTGGAGGCTGGTGACCGGGCAGGCCTTCGGTATATCTATGAAGGCAATGTTACCCATGGTCGTGAGCAGACGGTCTGCCCCGGCTGCGGAGCAGTGGTGATTGGACGTAGTGGTTACACGGTTACCAGGCTTAATCTGAAAGACGGTGCCTGCGGCAGTTGTGGCAAACCGGTTGCAGGGATCTGGGAATAAAGAAGCAAGTTTGAAGAGTGAAGTTTGAAGGGTGAAAGAATTGAGGAGTTACCATGTTTGAAAGCATATATGATCTTGCGGTTAACCAGGATGAAGAGCTGCCGTTTCAGTTGCCGGAATGGATCGCCACTGCGCCGTTTGAGGAATTTCTTGGGATGACTATCCGTGAAGCTAAAAACGGTAAGGCGGTGCTGACCATGCCGTTCAAGGCGGCCCTTTGTCAGGGCAAGGGATTGATGCACGGTGGTGCGGTGGTGTCACTGGCTGATACAGCCCTGGCCATGGCAATCAAGAGCCTGCTGCCGGAAGGAACTGATTTTGTGACCATCAAGCTGGGGCTTGAATTTCATGCTTCGGTGCGTTGGGGGCTTGTGCGGGCTGAGGCCAGGGTAATCAGTCAGGATGACCGGGATATTGAGGGGATGACGGAAATTATAACCGAGGAAGGGATCAAGGCAGCCACCTTTAAAGCCACCTTCAGGGTCAGGAAATCAAGACAGATCAGTTGATCCCCAGCCGCTTCATCTTCTCCACCAGGGTGGTACGATTCAGCCCCAACAGGGCAGCTGCCCTGGCCTTTACCCCGTTAGACATCTGGAGCGCCTTGGCAATCATCTTTCGTTCCAGCTCTTCAATGGCAGCCGGCATATCGATGCCTTCCGGTGACAGATCCAGACAGACACCCTTGGGAGGGCCGGAGGCCTCAGTGATCTCAGAGGGCAGATCATCCGGCCCAATGGCATCCTGCTCAGTCAGCGCCACCAGACGTTCCACCACGTTTTCCAGTTCACGTACATTGCCGGGCCAGCGATAACGCTCCAGGGCATCAAGGGCCGGTTTACTGAGGGTCATCAGCGGACGCCCCATCAGATGGCAGAACTTGTCCAGGAAATGACTGACCAGCGGCAGCAGGTCTTCACGGCGATCACGCAGGGGCGGCAACTGCAGCGGAATCACATTCAGGCGATAGAACAGATCCTCACGAAAACTGCCCTGACGGACCTGTTCTTCAAGATCGGCATTGGTGGCGGAGATTACACGCACATCCAGCTTGATCGGCTTGGTGGAACCAACCCGCTCCACTTCCTGCTCCTGCAGTACCCGCAACAGCTTGGATTGCAGATGCATCGGCATGGTGCCGATCTCATCCAGAAAGATGGTGCCGTGATTGGCTGCCTCAAACTTGCCGATCTTGTCCCGCACCGCACCGGTAAAGGCCCCCTTGGTATGGCCAAACAGTTCACTTTCCAGCAGGGTTTCCGGGATAGCGCCGCAGTTAACCGCTACAAAGGCATGTCCCTTGCGACGACCATTGTGGTGCAGCGCCTTGGCCACCAGCTCTTTACCGGTGCCGGATTCACCGAATATCAGCACCGTTGAATCAGTCTTGACGATCCGCTGCATCCGTTCAAACAGCCGCTGCATGGCAGCAGAGCCGCCAATAATGCTGCTGAACTGAAAACGTTCCTGCAACTGTTTACGCAGATAAACGTTTTCCGACAGCAGACGCTGTTTTTCACGGGCCTTGGCAATGACAATCTTTAACTCTTCAAAGTTAACCGGCTTGGTTATGTAATCAAAGGCCCCTTCCTTCATGGCCTGTACAGCTGTTTCTGCCGAGGCATGGCCGGTAATCACCACCACCTCAAGTTCAGGAGCAACCTGACGGATTTCCTGCAGGATCTCAATGCCGTTTTTATCAGGTAGAAACAGATCAACTAGCACCAGATCAGCCCGGCCTTCATGGACCAGCGCCACTCCCTCTGCGCCATTGGCTGCAGAAAATGGTGCAAACCCGGCCTTTCTCAGCAGCAGTTCCATCACCTGCCGACCAGGTTCATCATCATCAATGATAAGAATTCGTGTCAATTCACTCATGCCTGGCATTCCACCCGCACCTGTTTAGTTTCAGCACTATGGCACACTCATCCAAGCTGCTGCAATGATTTCATACTTTACCCAACGCTAATTTATGCTAAGCTGAAACTGATTACAGGGAGCAATCATGAGCGATCAGCCCACACAAACACAGGAAAGCAAGCCGGACGGCCAGCGTTTTTACCACGCACAGACCGGCTATCAACTTATCCTGAGCCTTTCCAAGGATGAGATGGAATGCCGCGCCCACCTTGAAGTGAAGGCAGATGGCACTCCGCCAACCAGGGATGAGCTGTTGGCCTATCTGGCCGCAGATGGTATCAGCATCGGGATTGATGAAGAAGCCATACCGCTCTTGCTGCGTGACGCACGTCCTGGCAAAAGTGCCAACGGGTTACTGGCGGCCGGCATACAACCAATACTGGGCGATGATGGCAAACTAAACTACAGCTTTGATACGTCTGATCAGCCCCCTGCTGAGACAACAGCTGATGAAGATCCTGAAAAGCGCCAGATTGACTTCAGGGCCGTGCAGAAATTCATTAACGTAGATGCGGATCAGGAAATCGGTAGGATACTTCCCCCCACCAGCGGTACTCCCGGCAAGACGGTTCGTGGCAAACCGGTACCATCGGAAGCAGGTAAGCCGCTGATGCTGAAACTGGGGCAGAATGTCCGCTCTGGTGGTGACAATAATGATGTCCTGTATGCCGAGATCCACGGGCGAGTGAAACAGGAAGGCGACACGATTCATATTGTTGAAGAATATGTGGTGGATGGGGATGTTGACTTCAGTGTCGGTAACATCCGTTTTAACGGCTTTGTTGAGGTGCGGGGTGATGTGCTGGACGGATTCCAGGTCAGCGCCAGCAAAGGCCTGAAGATTACCGGCAACGTGGGGGCCTGTCGTCTGATCTCACACGGTAATATTGAATTTTGCGGCATGGATGGCCAGGGCCAGGGTAAGGGTAGCATCCTCTGCGGAGGTACCATCACCGCCCATTTTATCCATGACAGTAGCGTTGAATGCTGGGGCAACATGCTGGTTGATGTTGAGCTGCGCAACTGCAGCGTCCATTGTCGTGGTAGCCTGACCACCGGCCTGCTGGCAGGTGGTGACTGTGTGACCCTGGCAGGACTTGAGGCTAAAAAACTTGGGGCACCATCTGCCGTAAAGACCGTTGTGCATAGTGGCGTGGACTACCACGACCTTGACCGGATGCATATCCTGTTAGAACAACTTGAAGCCTTGCAGGAACAGATTGCAAAGACCAAAGATATGCAGGAAATGACAGCTCTGACCGAGAAAAAACAACAGCTGGGCAGAGTCATTATTGATGTCAGATCCCACCGTCCAGCCGGATCAAATCCAAAGATCAATATCAAGGATCGGATCCATGAAGGGGTAACCATCTATCTGGGAGATGCGGTTGAGGAGTTTTCTGCAGAGCTATCCGGCCCGATCAGCCTGATCGAGAACAGCCGTGATGGCGGATTACGCCGACTGTCCCTGAGTAGTCTGGATATTCAGGCCAGTGATCTTGAAAAGGCCTGGCTTGAAAATGATGAACAAGAACGTCAGGAACGGCTTAAGCAAGAGGCTGCTGAGCGAGAGGCTGCAGAAGCAGAGGCCCGAAAAGCCCTTGATGAAGCTGACCAGGCAGAGCCTGCTGCAGAACCGCCTGCGTCTGACTAATCAGTCACAGCGTTAATCGCCTTTTTAATCCCTTCCATAAGAAACTCCAATTCACCTGCTGTAATAGCCAAGGGTGGAAACAGTACCACCGTATTCCCCAGTGGTCGGGAAAAGATCCCGTACCTGCGGGCTTCCTGACAGACCCTGATACCCCGCTTTTCCTCCCAGGGGTACGCTGCTTTTGTCGCCTTATCCTGCACCAGTTCAATTCCGGCTGCCAGACCACATTGACGCAGATTGCCAACGTGGGGATGGCCATCCAACTGCTGTAGCAAACTCGTTAACTGTTTACTACGCTGTTGCACTGACTCCAACAGCCCGGTTTCTTCAAACAGCTCCAGACTGCGCAATGCAACAGCACAGGCCAGCGGATTACCGGTAAAGGTATGGCCATGAAAGAAGGTCTTCAACTCGGCATAATTACCCAGAAACGCCTGATAGATCTCTTCGGTTGCCAGGGTGGCAGCCAGCGGCAGATAACCGGCACAAAGCCCTTTTGAGATTGCCATGATATCCGGTGTCACCCCCTCCTGTTGACAGGCAAACATACTGCCGGTACGCCCGAAACCGGTGGCCACCTCATCGGTGATCAACAGCACACCGTAACGATCACACAGCTGTCGCACCCTCTTCAGGTACCCGGCAGGGTGTACCAGCATCCCGCCCGCTCCTTGCAGCAGCGGCTCCATCATCATTCCAGCCAGTTGTTCTCTATGTTCAACTATCAACTGCTCCAGCGCATCCAGACAGGCCATGCCACAGGTTGCCGGATCATTCTTACCCATGGGACAGCGGTAGCAATAGGGAGCAGGAGCCTCAATAGTTGAGAACAGCAGCGGCTTGAAGGTGTCATGATAGATCGAGATCCCGCCAACACTCATAGAGCCGATGGTGTCACCGTGGTAGGCATGCTGCAGCCGCAGGAACCTGCTCCGTTGCGGTTCTCCCTTGTGACAGTGATATTGATAGGCCATCTTCAGCCCCACTTCTACTGCCGTGGAACCGTTATCGGAATAAAAGACCTTGCTCAACCCGGCCGGTGCTATCTCAATCAACCGCTTTGCCAGCAGGATTGACTGCTCACCTGCCAGACCCAGCAGGGTTGAATGTTCAAGCCTCGCAGCCTGATCAGCCAGCGCCTTGTTCAAGGCAGGATGACTGTGCCCATGCACGTTGGTCCACATGGAAGCAACGCCATCAAGATAGCGGTTGCCATCGGAATCAATCAGCCAACTCCCCTCACCCGCCACAATCACAATCTGATCATCTGCCAGCCAGTCCTGCATCTGGGTAAACGGGTGCCAGACATACTGCTTGTCCCAGGCCTGAAGTTGGGCTGTTGGTGCACTTACGGTATTTTTCATGGTATTTGTCCCTGACCTTCACTTGCGAATCTACATAGGTATGCTATAAGCAGCATATGTAAGACCTGCTTTGTCCACTAGCAGGCTTTGAAGAAAATCACATTTTATGGGAGATTTCTGTGCGTCTGGTAGCAATTTTATGCATCGTGGTCACTGTTTCCTTCTCTCACATACTATTGGCAAATGCCGGGACGCCTTCCGGCATTATCAAAGATTTTCAGTTTATCCAGAACGGCCGGGTTATCCAATCAAATTCTGGAGTAGTAACGCTTTCCCGCAGTGCATTCTCAATCCGTTATCGCGGTAAAGGAACAGCACCGTCGGTCTACGCCAGCTTAAACCCGAAGCTCAATACACAGGTCACAGAGTTGCATGATCCCATCGTCTCTTTTGCCGGAACAGGGGCAGCCGCCTACCCGTCGCAGCTCTATGTGGACAACGGTGCCCTTGACCTGTATCAAGGCTGGTCAGCAGCCTTTGACAAGGCATGGGGAACTGTCCAGGGTGACACCGTCCAGACATCGTATGCAACTCTCAGGAACCGTCTTACTACCGAGCCCACCATTATCATGTCCGGCCGGAACTACTCAAATTTTGAGCAGCAGGCAGATGGCAGCTATCTATTTACCGTAAACCGGATTAATGACAGTTTTCCTCCTTTTACCGACGTAACAACATTGCATCTAATACTGTTTGTCGATGACAGCACCTCCACCCGTGACGCCAGTATTTACTTGCTGAACTGGTCACCACTGGTTATTACATTTTCAGGCAGGTAACTCCCGTTTCCACCTAATCAGTTGCGTGAGCACCCCGGTGCCACAATACAATTTTCCCCGGAGAAAAACATGTTAAAGAAGAAAACTGACGACATCGCCCAAGACAAGTTGAAGGCCATGATGGAGATGGCAGCCCTGGTCAACTCATCATATGAACGTTCCGTGATCATGGACCACGCCGTGAAATCAGTCTGTCGCCTGACCGGTGCAGAAGCCGGCAGTCTGCTACTGCTGGACGAGTTTACCGGACATCTGGATTTTGAAGTCGTAACCGGCGGCAAAGAGGAACTGCTGCCGTTTTTCCGGGTACCCAAAGGCCAGGGCATTGCCGGCTGGGTTGCCCAGAATGACCTGCCGATCATTGTACCGGATGTTCAGGCAGATGAACGTTTCTTCAAGTTTACCGACAAAGAACTTGGATTTACCACCCGTGACATGATTGCCGTACCACTGCGGGTTAATGGCGCAGTGATCGGGGTATTACAGGCGATCAACAAAAACTCCGGCGCATTCAGCCATGATGACCTTAAACTGGCCATGGCATTTGCCAACCAGATCGCCCCGGTAATCAACCGCACTGAGAAGGAGCAACCCTGTCCATCAACCGCCAACATATAATCCAATTCCTAATCAAGAATGCTATCAAAGTTGCAAGGATTGAGGCGACGAAGGCGCACAGATAGTACGTTGAGGAGCCGAAGACAAGATAACAAAGAGAGCGCCTTGAGTTGGAATTGGAATAAAGCCTCTTGACTCTCAGCGGGCTGATTAGGTATAGTCTCAAAACTTTGCCAGAGTGGTGAAATGGTAGACACAGCAGACTCAAAATCTGCCGAGGGCAACCTCATGCCGGTTCGAGTCCGGCCTCTGGTACCACATAAGCAATCTGCATCAGCCGATGCCCCAAAAGCCCTTGACAACCCAAGGGCTTTTCTCTTTACTGATTTATAATCAAAAGCCGTTACCAGACTTACTGGAGTTCCAATATGCAAACATGTGCATTGTCGCATATTCAGTATCTGGACCTTTGTTGGCAGTAGCAGTCACTACGCGCTTTTATTGTTTCTGCAATCCGGTGCTCCACCATCAACTCAGTGTGTTACGGGTACTCGACTATGCCAGCCAAAAAACTACTCGGAGAAATACTGGTTAACAAAGGTATCCTCTCACCGGTGACGGTTGAGCGCATGAGCAAGCTGGCCAGTGAGGAAAAAAAGCGCTTTGGCTGGTTCCTTGAAGACAGAGGACTTATTACCGGAAATGAACTTTCTGAGGCACTGGCAGAACAGTTTAATATCAAACACCTGCCCAATATCGCACAATACAGCTATTCCAAACAGCTTCTTGCATTGATTACGCCTGAGACGGCACTTGAATTCAACCTGTTTCCGCTACGCCAGGAAGGTAACAACCTTTTATTGGCAGTAACAGACCCCACCGACATGAAGATGGCAAACAACATTGCCAAGAATCAGGGAATGACAATCATCCCGGCGGTGGTGTCCCGGAAGGAGTTCTTTGCTGCTTTTTGCAAACACTACCTTGGCCGGGAGATACAGAAACCAAAAGAAAAAACCGTTCTCATTGCAGATGATGACAAGCTGACGCGGGAGATGTTGAAGGAGATTTTGACTAACAACGGTTTTCGGGTACTACTGGCCGCTGACGGCATGGAGGCCTACAAGGAGATCGTTGCCAGCCGCCCTCAGGTTGTGCTTACAGATAAAGTTATGCCCAATTTTGATGGATTTCAGTTGATCAAGCTGGTCAAGGCGATTCATGATCTCAGATCAATTCCGGTCATCCTGATTAGCGATAAAACAACCGACGAAGATGAGGCCAGGCTCTTTGAGCTGGGGTTCTTCGATTTCATGAGCAAACCGATCAAGGCGGTCACCCTGGTTTCAAGGGTCAAACGGGCCATGAGCGTATTCGGGGATACAACCGAATCCTGATTCCTGATCCTGCATCAAAAACCAGCTATCACTTATCTGAAACAGTTCTCGCACCGGCTGACATCAACCGCCTGCAGCTCCACTCCACACACAGCGCAGGCATTCAGCCACTCAGGATGTCCAGCTGCAACCGCCCGTGCCTGGGCTTCCAGCCGTTTCACCTCTGCCTCCATCTCATCGTTATACTGACATTCAAACATGCTGATTACCCCAGTTTGGCCTGCACGCTGCTGATCTTGTCTTCCATGGTCTGTTCCCGATCAATGCGGGTCCCCATCTTGATGGTGGTGGTAATACGTGGGGCGCCCATCCCATGCACCACTTCATGGCAGCGTTTGATGGCCGCAAAGACTGCATCCCACTCCCCTTCAATGTTAGTGCCGTAGGCATGCAGCGCCGTCTTCAGCCCTGCCTCGCTCAGTACCTTTTCGCAGGCAGCAATATAGCTGGAGACGGAAACCCCTACCCCCAACGGTACAACACAGAGATCAACCAAGACCTTCATAATGCCCCCATACAGGTAAAATAGTTTGCCAAACAGATCCTGTTGATTACTATCAGATCTGCCTGCAGCTTTACACTGAAAAAATCACGGCCAGGAGTCTAGCATGCCCCGTTACATAGAACCGGTATTCCGTCCGCCCAGTGAAGCCCGCAGCCTGATCTTCCAGATCACGGTGGGCTGTTCCCAGAACCAGTGCAGATTCTGCGGCATGTACAAGGGCAAGCAGTTCCACCTGCGACCTGTGGAAGAGATCCTGACTGAGATCACAGAGCTACCGTCCTCCTATCGGACACGGGTTGAACGGGTTTTTCTGGCTGATGGCGATGCCCTGGTCTATCCGTTTGAGGGGCTTGTCACGATCCTGGATGCGCTTACCAACACCTTCCCCGGTCTGACACGGATCGGCTCATATGCCTCACCCAACAGCCTGACCACCAAGACCGTCGAACAGTTGCAGCTGTTGCGGGAAAAGAAGCTGCGGATTCTGTACTTTGGTCTTGAGTCTGGTAATGACGAGACCCTGCAGCAGATCAACAAGGGTTTTGACAGCAACCGGATGGCTGAGCTGGCGCTGATGGCACGCCAGGCCGGTATGAAGCTGTCAGTTACCGCAATCCTGGGCCTGGCCGGGCGGTCCCGCAGCCTGGAGCATGCCAGAGCCACCGCTGCCTGGGTCAACCGGGTTAACCCGGAGTATTTTTCGCTGCTGACTCTGTTTCATCGCCACAATGAACCGTTTGTCCGTTCACTTGAGCAATGCAACCACCGTGAACTGCTGATGGAGGCACGGGAACTGCTCTGTCATCTGGCACCCCAGCGCACCATCCTGCGTTCAAATCATGTCTCCAACTTCCTGAACCTGGCCGGCAGCTATCCCAAAGACCGGGAGCGTTTAATTGCTGACCTTGACCGGGCCATGGCCCAGGCGACACAACTGCCAGGTTTTATGGATCAGGTGCCGGCCTACGAAGAGGAGTACTACTGATTCCAATTCCAACTCAAGGCGCTCTCTTCGTTGGCTCGTCATCGACTCCTTAACGTACTGCGTGTACGCCTGCGTCGTCGAACTCCTCGCCGCCTTGATATCATCCTTGATTTGAAATTAGAATCCGCCATTACCTGCCAATTTTCTTGAAAAAATATTCATTTTCATATATTTTTACGCATTTGATTTTATTAGCCTATCTAAGGCAGGAAACAGCCCTTGAACCCATTAACCGCACCGCTTGAGGAACAGCTTGGCCGGATTGTGCCAGAACAACTGGGTGATACCGGCTTCTGTCAGGAGCTTGGCATCCGTTACCCGTACCTGGGTGGTTCCATGGCCAAGGGGATCAGTTCAGTTCCCCTGGCAATTGCACTTGGCAAGTCAGGCATGCTGGGATTCTTTGGCGCTGCCGGACTGCCGCTGGCAGCGGTTGAGGCGGCTGTTGACCAGCTGCTGGCCAGCAATGTCCCGTTTGGCTGCAACCTGATCCACTCCCCCCAGGAGCCTGATCTTGAGGCAGCCCTGGCAGAGCTGTACATCCGCAAAGGGGTGCATCTGGTGGAGGCATCGGCCTTTCTGGCCCTGACCCTGCCGCTGGTGCGCTACCGCCTGCATGGCATCCATCGTGCTGTTGACGGCAGCATTGTCACTCCCAACCGGATCGTCGCCAAGGTCTCCCGCGAGGAGCTGGCTGAAAAATTCTTCTCCCCTGCCCCGGAAAAACTGCTCAACAACCTGCTGCAACAGGGACAGATCACTGCTGAACAGGCTGAACTGGCACGTCAAATCCCAATGGCGCAGGATATTACGGCTGAGGCTGATTCCGGCGGCCACACCGATAACCGGCCAGCCCTGACCCTGCTGCCCACCATCCAGTCGGTGGCAGCCCGAATACAGCAGCTGCACAACTACCCGATGACGTTGCGCGTTGGTCTGGGTGGCGGCATCGGCACCCCCCAATCAGCAGCAGCCGCCTTCAGCATGGGCGCTGCCTGGATCATGGTCGGCTCTGTGCATCAGGCCTGCGTTGAATCCGGAACCTCCGATACCGTGCGTACCATGCTGGCAGAGACCCGTCAGGCTGATGTGACCATGGCACCGGCTGCAGATATGTTTGAGATGGGGGTTACGGTGCAGGTGTTGAAGCGGGGCACCATGTTTGCCATGCGGGCAGCCAAGCTGTTTGAGCTGTACCGCAGCCATGACAGCCTTGAGGCGATCCCGGCAGCAGAGCGGGAAAAACTGGAAAAAACCGTCTTTCTGACACCGCTGGAGCAGATCTGGCAACAGACCCGCAGCTTCTTTCTACAGCGCGACCCGCGTCAGGTGGAACGGGCTGAGCGTGAACCAAAACATCGCATGGCACTGGTGTTCCGCTGGTACCTGGGGCAGGCAGCCCACTGGGCTAAGGATGGCGACCCCAAGCGGACCATTGATTATCAGGTCTGGTGCGGCCCTGCCATGGGAGCCTTTAACGAATGGGTCAAGGGCAGTCCGCTGGAAGCGCCTGCCAACCGCCGCGCAGCCTGTGTGGCCCGCAACATTCTGGAGGGTGCGGCAACCATCAGCCGCGCCAACCTGCATCGCTTTACCGGGGGCAGCAGCAGCTCCCAGATGATGAAACCGGAGATCAAGGAGTTTCTCGCGTGAAACAATCAGAACAGGATCGCACCCTTACCACTGCCGGAGCACCACTGGCCATTATCGGCATCGGTTGCCTCTTTCCCAAATCAGAGGACAAGGCCGCCTACTGGGCCACTATCCGTGAAGGCGTTGATGCCATCACCGAGATTCCAGCATCCCATTGGCGGGTGGAAGATCTCTATGATCCCAACCCCAAGACCCCGGACAAGGCCTACGGCAAGCGGGGCGGTTTCCTGTCTGAAGTGCCGTTTAATCCGATGGAATACAACATCCCCCCCAACTCCCTTGAGGCGATTGACACCTCGCAGCTGCTGGGTCTGGTTGCTGCCGGGCAGGCGTTGCAGGATGCAGGCTACGGATCAGACAAGCAGTTTGACCGCAGCAAGGTCAGCGTGATTCTGGGGGTCACCGGTGCTCTGGAGATGGTGATTCCGCTGGGCGCCCGCCTGGGCCACCCCCGTTGGCGTGAGGCCTTGCATGATGCCGGTGTAACGCAGGATGTTGCCGAGGATGTGGTACAGCGGATTTCCGATTCCTACGTGGGCTGGCAGGAGAACTCCTTCCCCGGCCTGCTGGGTAACGTGGTTGCCGGACGGATCAGCAAACAGTACGACCTGGGCGGCACCAACTGCGTGGTTGATGCTGCCTGCGCCAGCTCCTTCAGTGCCCTGCATCTGGCAGGGATGGAGCTGACCACCGGTGCTGCTGATATGGTGGTGACCGGCGGAGTTGACACCTTTAACGACATCTTCATGTACACCTGCTTCAGCAAGACCCCGGCTCTTTCAGCCTCTGGCAATGCCAAGCCGTTTGATGTTTCTGCTGACGGCACCATCCTGGGCGAAGGCCTGGGCCTGGTGGTACTCAAACGGCTGGCTGATGCAGAACGGGATGGCGATAAAATCTACGCGGTTGTCCGTGGTATCGGTTCCTCCAGCGATGGCAAGGGTGAGGCGATCTACACCCCCAGCGCATCCGGCCAGAAGAAAGCTGTCCTGAACGCCTGCGCCAATGCCGGGGTTACCCTGGACAGCATCGGCCTGCTGGAGGCCCACGGCACCGGCACCAAAGTGGGTGACGCGGTTGAGGTCTCGGCAGCACGGGAGATCTTTGGTGAGGCAGACCGGCCCTGGTGCGCCATCAGTTCAGTCAAGTCCCAGATCGGCCATGCCAAGGCTGCTGCCGGATCTGCAGGCCTGATCAAGGCTGCCCTGGCCCTGCACCACCGGGTCATCCCCCCCACCATCAAGGTCACCAAACCTCTGGATGAGGTGAGCGCAGGTCGTACCCCCTTCTACATTACCACCCGCAAGCGGCCCTGGATTACCCGTAACAACAGCCCCCGCCGCGCTGGTGTCAGCGCCTTCGGGTTTGGCGGTTCCAACTTCCACACCATTCTGGAAGAGTACCGCCCCCTGCAGGAGGCTGCAGAATGGGATGGTTCAGTACAGTTGCTGACCTTCTGCGGAGCTGATGCAGCCGGTCTGACCACACAACTTGCCAGCATTTCTGGTGATATGGCCTGGAACGACCTGCGTGGCAAGGCAGCCAGCCTGCGGGCCGGTTTTGATCCAAAGGCAGCCTGCCGTCTGGCCCTGACCGTTGAACGCAGTTCCAACCTGGGTGCCCTGCTGAATACCGCTCGAACCATGCTGGCCAAGCAGCCTGCTTCAAACTGGACCACTCCTGATGGCATCTGCTATGCCACCGGTGCTGCTGTTGCCCGACCAGGTCTGCTGTTTCCTGGCCAGGGAGCCCAGTATGTGGGCATGCTGCGGGATCTGGCCTGTGCCTTTCCCCAGCTGTTGGACAGCCTTGAACAGGCTGAAACCACAACACCCGGCCTGACCGACCTGATCTACCCTGCTGATCGCTTTGAGCAAGGGGCAGCTGAGCAGCAGGAGACTGAACTGCGTGCCACCCAGATCGCCCAGCCAGCCATTGGTGCGGTCAGCCTGGGTGCCCTGCGCCTGCTGGAGGCATTCGGCCTGAAGGCTGCTGCTGCCGCAGGCCACAGCTACGGTGAACTGACCGCTTTGTGCGCTGCAGGTCTGCTGGATGAAACCTCCTTCCACAGCCTGTCCCGTTTGCGCGGTTCCCTGATGGCTGCAGGCTCTGGCGACAAGGGCAGCATGCTGGCAGTTTCAGCACCTCTGGCCGCGGTTGAGCAGATGCTGGCTGAAGAAAAGATCAACCTGGTGATTGCCAACCGCAATGCCCCGACCCAGGCTGTCCTGTCCGGCGCAACCGACCAGATCAAACTGGCCGAAGCTGGCTGCAAAAGCCGTAAACTAACCTGTAAACAGTTGCCGGTTGCTGCTGCCTTCCACAGCCCGCTGGTGGCTGATGCTGCAGCACCGTTTCTGACCGGTCTGGCAGATATCCAGTGGGGCAGTGGCAGCATGCCGGTCTATGCCAACAGCAGTGCCGCCCCCTACCCGGCTGACATAGCTGCTAGCAAGGAACTGCTGGCTGGACAGCTGGCCCGTCCGGTTGAGTTTGTGGCCCAGATTGAAGCGATGTACGCTGCAGGCATCCGTTGCTTTGTTGAGGTTGGCCCTGGTGCCCGCCTGTCCGGTCTGGTCAAGGCGATCCTTGGGGACAGGGAACATAGCTGCGTGGCCCTGGACAGCTCCAATGGCAAGCGTAACGGCCTGGTTGACCTGGGACGCTGCCTTGCGCAACTGAGTGTGCTTGGCCTTGAGCTCAACCTGCAGCTCTGGGATGAAGGGTATCACGCACCTGCAGCGCCTGCCAAAAAGCCACTGCTGGTGGTTCCGCTCTGCGGCGCCAACTATGTCAAACCCAAGCCCAAGCGGCTTGCAGTCACACCGAAACCGGTCAGTACTGCACAGCCAGCTGCCAGTAGCATACCGGTTGCACCGGCCCCAATAACTGTTCAGACAACAGCACCAACAGCCTCCCGCGATGCCCTGGCAGAATCGTTGCGGGTGACCCGTGAAGGGATGGCAGTGCTGCAACGGATGCAGGAAGAGACCGCCCAACTGCACCGCCGTTTTCTGGAGGGACAGGAGACCGCCTCCCGTACCATCCAGACCCTGCTTTCCCAGCAGCAACAGGTTCTGCAGGGCGGTATGGCAATCATGCCGGCCATGCCGCTTGCATCTGTCACCACGGCTGCGCCGGTCATGCCTGCACCAGTTGTACAGCCCCAGCCGGTTCAGGCTCAGGTTATTGTTCAACCAGCCCCTGTTGCTGCACAGCCGGTATCCAATGCAGTCACCGAAACCCTGCTGGCAGTGGTCAGTGAAAAAACCGGCTACCCAATGGAGATGCTGGAACTGTCCATGAGCATGGATGCTGACCTGGGGATTGACTCCATCAAGCGGGTTGAGATCCTTTCCTGCCTGCAGGAGCGACTGCCAGCTTCACCGGTAATCGGCCCTGACCAGCTGGGCGTATTGAACACTTTGGGACAGATTGCTGAGTATCTGGGGGCAGGAACTGCTGTTGCACCACCAGCTGCAGCGCCTGTACAGCAGGTATCCAGCGCAATTACCGAGACCATGCTGGCAGTGGTCAGTGAAAAGACCGGCTATCCGATTGAGATGCTGGAACTGTCCATGAGCATGGATGCTGATCTGGGGATTGACTCCATCAAACGGGTTGAGATCCTTTCCTGCCTGCAGGAGCGGCTGCCAACAGCACCGGTGATCGGTCCTGACCAGCTTGGTGTGCTGAACACCCTGGGCCAGATTGCTGAGTATCTGGGGGCTGGTGCAGCGGTTGTTGCACCTGTTGCTGTCAGCGGCAGTCAGCCAGCAAGCAGCGCAATTACCGAAACCATGCTGTCAGTGGTCAGTGAAAAGACCGGCTATCCCATAGAGATGTTGGAACTGTCCATGAGCATGGATGCTGATCTGGGGATCGATTCCATCAAGCGGGTTGAGATCCTTTCCTGCCTGCAGGAACGGCTGCCCACAGCACCGGTGATCGGCCCTGACCAACTGGGTGTGCTGAATACCCTGGGCCAGATCGCTGATTACCTGGGGGCAGGAGCAGCACCCACAGCTGCTGTTGCTACAGCTGTCAGCACAGCACAACCAGCAGCCTCAAACATCACCGAAACCATGCTGGCTGTGGTCAGCGACAAGACCGGCTATCCCATAGAGATGCTGGAACTGACCATGAGCATGGATGCTGACCTGGGGATCGATTCCATCAAGCGGGTTGAGATCCTCTCCTGCCTGCAGGAACGGCTGCCAACAGCGCCGGTAATCGGGCCTGACCAGCTTGGTGTGCTGAACACTTTGGGGCAGATTGCCGACTACCTGAGTGCCGGTACTGCAGCGGCTGCACCGGCCCCAGCAGCAACGCCGGTCCAGCCAACAACTGCAGCAGCACCCCCTCAAACCGTACTGAACCGCAGCCGGATACAGGCAATACCGGTTGCTGGCAGTTCTGACACCATCTCCCTGGCGCAAAACGGAGTGATCGTGGTGACCGATGATGGTTCCAGCTTCTCTGCCGAGCTGTGCAGCTGTCTGACCAGCCAGGGTCACGGCGTGATCCTGACCAAGGTTCTGGATATCCTGGAACTGCTGCCCATGGATCAGGTGGCTGGTCTGGTGCTGGTCGCACCGGCTGACGGCACGGATGATGCCTTTCTGAAAAACGGATTCCAACTGCTGAAGCAGATGGCTCCCGGCCTGAAACGGGCCAGCCGCGAAGGTGGCGCCCTGTTTGCCACGGTTTCACGCCTGGATGGCACCTTTGGCTGCACAGAGGGATCACAACTGATTGACCCGCTCTCAGGCGGTCTGGCAGGCATGAGCAAAACCGGCCGCCATGAATGGCCGGAAGTGGCCTGCAAGGCGATTGATCTGGGGATCTTCCCTGACCAGTCTGCTGCTGCACAGGCAGTTGCCAACGAGCTGTTTCTGAACGGCCCGATTGAGGTGGGGCTATCAGCAGAGCAACGGATCAGCCTGACACTGCAGAATCTGCCTGAACTGGCAACTGCTGCAACAACACCGGTCCAGCCAGGTGAACTGGTAGTCATCACCGGTGGTGGACGCGGTGTAACTGCCTCTGCTGCGGTGGCCATGGCAAAAGCTTGGCAACCGCTGTTGGTACTGCTGGGACGCAGTCCCCTGCCTGAACAGGAACCGGACTGGCTGCAGGGGATGACCGATGAAGCCGCTATCAAGCGGGCAATCCTGACCCATGCCACAGAAAAACTGCATCCCCGTGAAATAGAGGAACGTTATCAAGCCACAGTTGCCGGTCGTGAACTGCGGGAAACCATGGCGCAGATCCAGGCTGTGGGGGGCAGATCGCTCTACTGTTCAGTGGATATCCGTGACAGTCAGGCCGTGGCTGATCTGCTGGCTGACCTGCGGAAAGAACATGGCCAGATCCGCGGTCTGGTGCATGGCGCCGGTGTGCTGGCTGACCGTCTGATTGTTGACAAGACCAGGGAGCAGTTCAACCAGGTCTACAGCACCAAGGTGGCTGGTCTGCGCTCCCTGCTGGATGCCACCCGCACTGATGACCTGCGCTTTATCGCCCTGTTTGGTTCCACCACCGGCCGTCTGGGACGCTCCGGCCAGGTGGATTATGCCGTGGCCAACGAGGTGCTCAACAAACTGGCCCAGGCCGAGGCGCGCCGTCGAGTAAACTGCCGTTCCCTCTGCCTCAACTGGGGCCCCTGGGATGGCGGCATGGTCACCCCTGCCCTGAAAAAGGTCTTTGCTACTGAAGGGATCGGCCTGATTCCACTGGAGGCCGGTGCTGACCTGCTGGTGCAGGAGATCGCCGCACCAACCGGCCCGGTTGAAGTCACGGTGCTGGCCGGTGTCAAAGGTGCTTCGTTGTCTATTGATGCCCCGAAACCTGCTGCACCGCTTAAAGAGGCGCTGCGGCTGACCCTGAACGTGGATGATTTCCCGTTCATCAGCTCCCACGTAATTGACAACAAGGCGGTGCTGCCGATGGCCATGATTGTGGAATGGCTGGCCCACGCTGCCCTGCATGGCAACCCCGGTTTCCGCTTCCACGGTTTCAATGATCTGCGAATCTGCAAAGGGGTGATTATTGACCGTTCCACCCCTTGCACCCTGCAGTTGATGGCAGGCAAGGCCAAACGTCAGGATGCCTTTTACACCGTGCCGGTGGAACTGGTCAGCAGTCTGGGAGAAGGACGCAGCCTGCTGCATGCCCGGGCAGAGATCATCCTGGCAAACAAGCTGCCTGAAGGAATCCGCACCATCAAGGAACTGCCAAGCAGCCCCTACAACCAGAGCAGCGCGGTCTATGACCAGCCCTACCTGTTCCACGGCCCTGACCTGCACGGCATTGAGCAGGTAATCGGCTGTTCTGACAAAGGGATTGCAGCACTGGTCAAGGCAGCTCCGCAGCCTGGCAACTGGATCAAGCAACCGCTGCGCAGTAACTGGCTGACTGACCCGCTGGTGGTTGACAGTGCCTTCCAGATGATGATCCTCTGGAGCTTTGAACAATTCGGCGCTGGTTCACTGCCTTCCTTTGCCGGTCGCTACCGTCAGTTCCATGAGACCTTCCCCAAGGATGGCGCCCAGGTGGTGATCAGGGTTACCTCACAGCAGAGCCACAGTGCTGTTGCTGATGTTGAATTCCTTGAGCGGGCAAACGGCAAGCTGATTGCCCGTCTGGAAGGATACGAATGCGTGATCGACGCCTCGCTGCAGCAGGCTTTCCAGCGTAATCAGTTGCCACAGGCCGGACAATCGGCTGCCCTGGTAGCGGCCTGATGCAGGATTACAGCAGCACAGTTGCCATAGTCGGGATCGGCGCGCTCTTTCCTGATGCCCCGGATCTTGCCCAATACTGGGAGCTGATCCGTAGCGGGCGCAGTGCTGTCCGTGAAGTGCCGCCAGGACGCTGGCAGGTTACCCCGGAAGAGATCTTTGACCCGGAGGTGGGCAAGCAGGATCACCTCTATACCACCCGTGGCTGTTTTCTGGACCAGACCCCGCAGTTGCCGGAGCTGGATGGCCTTGATCCCCTGTTTCATCTGCTGGTTAGCGCAGGCAAAAAGGCCTTTAACGACTGCCAGACTGCAGACCTTGACCGTTCCAGGGTCGGGGTTATCATCGGCAACCTGGCCCTGCCGTCCGAGACATCTTCTTTGCTGGCCCGTAACTGGCTTGGCCGCAGCTTTGAAGAACAGGTGATCGGCGAAACCTCTGAACCTGTCCCCACATCCCCCTTAAATCGCTATCTGGCCGGTCTGCCCGCTGGCGTACTTGCTCAACAGCTGGGTCTGGGTGGTCTGACCAACACCCTTGATGCAGCCTGTGCCTCATCGCTGTATGCCATCAAGCTGGCCATGGATGAACTGCTCTCAGGCCGCGCTGATGCCATGCTGACCGGCGGACTTTCCCGGCCTGATCCGCTCTACACCCAGATGGGTTTCAGCCAGCTGCGCGCCCTGTCAAAGCGTGGGATCTGCTCCCCCTTTGATGCTGCTGGCGATGGTCTCTTAACCGGCGAAGGTACCGGTATCTTTGTACTTAAGCGGACCAGTGATGCTGTGGCAAGTGGTGACCGGATCTACGGTATTATCCGGGCTGTGGGCCTTTCCAATGACGTGGGCGGCAGCTTGCTGGCACCAATGTCAGAAGGGCAGTTGCGGGCCATGCAGGCAGCCTATCAGCGGGCTGGCTGGCAGCCCGGAGATGTTGACCTGATTGAATGCCATGCCACCGGCACCCCGGTTGGTGATGCAGTAGAGGTGGCAAGCCTGAAGGAGCTCTGGCAGGGTAGTGATGCCCAACAAAGCTGTGTAATCGGCTCGGTCAAATCTAACATCGGCCACCTGCTAACCGCTGCCGGTGCAGCAGCCCTGACCAAGGTACTACTGGCCATGCAGCATGAAACCCTACCCCCCACTGCCAATTTCAGATCCCCGCAGCCTGGCATGCAACTGGAGCAGAGCCCGTTCAAGGTCCTGACCCAGGCAGAGCCGTGGCAACGCCGCGGCGACACCACTCCCCGCCGTGCTGCAGTCAGCGCCTTTGGCTTTGGCGGCATTAATGCCCACCTGCTGGTGGAAGAGTGGTTACCGGAAAACTCCGCTCTGATCCCCCCCCCTGATTCAGGGGGGGGCGAGGGGGGGGTACCGATTGCCATTGTTGGCATGGATGCCTCCTTTGGTCCCTGGCAGGGGCTGCAGGCAGTGCAGCAGCGGATACTGGGAGGCAGTAGCAACGCTGTGGCCCCGACCCGTCCCAACAAGCGCTGGTGGGGTGTTGAGCAACGGGCCTGGTTCAAACAGCAGGGGCTTGATCAGACGCCGTTTACCGGCTGGTTCATGGATCAGGTCAAAGTCAGCAACAACCGTTTCCGCATCCCCCCCAAAGAGATGGAAGAGATGCAGCCCCAGCAGTTGCTGATGCTGCAGACCGCTGCCAATGCCCTGCAGGATGCAGGTCTGGACAAACAGGACAACCCCGGAACCGGGGTGATGATCGGGATCGCCTTTGACCTGAACAGCACCGGGTTTTCCCTGCGCTGGCCCATGCAGCAGCAGGCCAGGGCCTGGGCAGACCGGCTGGGACGGAAACTGACTGAAGCTGAGTTGAACGACTGGACTGGCAAATTACGGGACAGCATCAGCCCTGCCCTGAACGCCAACCGGACCATGGGCAGCCTGGGCAACATTGTGGCCAGCAGGATAGCGCGGGAGTTCAAGATCGGCGGCCCCAGCTTTACCCTTTCCAGTGAAGAGAGTTCCGGTATCCGTGCCCTGGAAACCGCAGTCAGGATGCTGCAGCAGCGTGAGCTGGATCAGGCCGTGGTGGGTGCGGTTGATCTGGCCGGTGATCTGCGGGCAGTCTTGGGCCAGCACGCAGTACACCCTTTTTCAGCCACCGGCCAGTGTCGCCCCTTTGATTGCGCAGCTGATGGCACGGTCATTGGTGAAGGTGCCTGTGCCTTTGTACTGAAACGGCTTTCCGATGCAGAGGCTGACGGTAACCGGATCTATGCCGTAATCCGCGGTATCGGTTCCAGCAATGGTGCTTTGGATACTGCTTACTCTAACGCTCTGCAACGTGCCTATCAGGATAGCGGTAGTGTTCCGGCAACCGTGAGCCTGCTTGAGGCCACGGCTGATGCCAGTCCAGAGCAGGACCGGCTTGAGACAGAGGCACTGAACAGTTTCTTTGCTGACACTGCAGCTGATGCAACAGTGGTAGGCAGTGTCAAGGGAGCCATCGGCCATACCGGTGCCGTATCAGGTCTGGCATCACTACTGCGGGGCTGTCTTGCCCTGTATCAGGAGATCATTCCGGCCAGTAGCAGCACTGAAACTGCCTGCCCGGAACTGACCAACGGACCGCTGCAGCTGGTGACCACCCCCCGTTACTGGCTGCGAAACCGGGAAGATGGCCCGCGCCGGGCCGGTGTGTCGGTCTGCGGTATTGACGGTTCCTGCAGCCATGTGGTGCTGGAAGGATGGGACCGGCAATCTGCTGCTGATGCTGTCAGACGGCAGGCACCACTGGGACCCTGCCATGAACTGCTCTTTCCGCTGGTTGCCAACAGCAGTGCAGAGTTATCAGCCGAGCTGGATCTGTTGCAGCAGCGCTGCCGCGCCACTGCCGGCAGCAGGCAGGAACTGGCAGGGCTGGCATCTGAATACTGCAGCAGAATCACCCTGCAGTCCGTACAACCGCAAGGGATGGCACTGGTGGCAGCTGATGCAGAACAGCTTGAGCAACTGATTGAACAGGGCCGACAGACCCTGCAGCAGGATACCGAGTCTGTTGAGATACCTCCTTCCCTGCGGGAACGGCTGTTCTACAGCAGAGAACCACTGGCCAATCAAGGGAGGATCGCCTTTGTGTTCCCCGGCTCCGGCAATCATTACCCTGCCATGGCCAGGGATCTGTTTTGCTGCTGGCCTGAGGTGCTGCGTCAACAGGATCAAGAGAACCACCGGTTGAAAGACCAGTTCCAGCCAGACCTGTTCTGGTCTGGCAACGAGAGTGCCCGGATCAATGACAACCACCGTGCCGTGATCTTTGGCCAGGTAGCCACCGGCTGCGGGGTCAGTGACCTGGTACGCAGTTTCGGCATCAGCCCCACCAGCGTGATCGGCTACAGCCTGGGTGAATCAGCCGCCCTGTTCTCCACCCGCACCTGGGTGGATCGCGATCTGATGTACAGCAGGATGCAGGAATCAACCCTGTTTACAAACGATCTGGCCGGAGAGTGCCGTGCCGCCCGGACCGCCTGGGGACTGGCAGATGACCAACAGGTCAACTGGAGCCTGGGGGTGGTGATGGCCCCGGCTGTTCAGGTACGCGCACAGATCAGCGCTTTGTCGCGGGTCTATCTGTTGATCATCAACACCCCGGATGAATGCGTGGTGGGTGGTGACAGTGCTGCAGTTACCGAGCTGGTCAGCCGCCTGGGCTGCCACTTCTTCCCGCTCTACGGTGTGACCACCGTACATTGCGAGGTGGCCCAACCAGTGGCAACCCCGTACCATGACCTGCACCTGTTTACGACCAACCCGCCCCAGGACGTAACCTTTTACAGCAATGCAAAAGGGGATCGTTTTGAGCCGACCCAAGAAAGCTGTGCCGCAGCGATCCTGGATCAGGCATTGCACGGGATTGACTATCCAGCCACCATTGAGGCTGCCTACCGTGATGGCGTGCGCCTGTTCCTTGAAATGGGGCCTGGCAACTCCTGCAGCAGGATGATCAGCCGGATTCTGGAAGGACGCCCGCACCTGGCCCGTTCTGCCTGTTTTAACGGACAGGATCAGGTCCTGACCCTGCTGCGTTTGCTGGCTAGCCTGATTGCCGAGCGGGTACCGCTGGATCTGTCGCCACTCTGCATGGCTGAGCCCCTTGCTACCCAGGTCACAAGCAACAGCCCACAGGTCCGGCTGGTTGTCGGTGGTAAACCGTTTACAATACCGACGCTGCCGTCGGTGGCCAGCGCACCGTCCCAACCGCCTGTCAGCACAGTTGCAGCGCCTCAGCCAGCAGACCAGCTACAGGTGGCGCCACAACAGCAAAGCAGTAGTACTACCCTGCTGCAGGAGTTCAGTCAGGCGCAGGCAGCCCAGATTGCGGCCCATGAGGCGTTCCTTACCCTCAGCAACAGCCTGACCCAATCCATGGCACAGGCCCTGGCGCTCCAGGCCAGCCTGCAACAGGTATTGGGTGATAACGCGCCGCCAACCGATCAGCATCAGTACCAGCAACAGCCAGCACAACGCCCCACTACAAATGAATCACCTTGTGCCTTTAACCGCGAAATGTGCATGGAGTTTGCCATCGGCTCAGTGGCAAAGATGCTGGGGCCGCAGTTTGCCGAGGTGGATAGCTTCCCCACCCGGGTGCGCCTGCCGGATGAGCCACTAATGCTGGTGGACCGGATTATCCGGGTCGAGGGTGAACCTTGCACCATGACCAATGGCCGGGTGATCACCGAGCACGATATCTTCCCCCATGCCTGGTATCTGGATGGTGGCCGGATACCGACCTGCATCGCGGTGGAGGCAGGTCAGGCCGACCTGTTCCTGTCCGGGTATCTGGGGATTGACTTCATCACCAAGGGACTTGCGGTCTATCGCCTGCTGGATGCGGTGGTAACCTTCCACCGTGGTCTGCCCGGCCCTGGTGAGACCATCAACTATGATATCCGGATTGAACGGTTCTTCCGCCAGGGAGACACCTGGCTGTTCCGCTTCTTCTTTGAGGCAACTGTGGCTGGTGAGCCGCTGCTCTCCATGCGGGACGGCTGTGCCGGGTTCTTCTCATCAGCAGCACTTGAGGCTGGTAAAGGGATAGTCAGGCCACTGGTTGACCCGCGCCCCACAACCGGGGTCAGACCTGCTGACTGGCAGGATCTGGTACCCCTGAAGCGGGAGGGGTTCACGGCTGAACAGCTTGATAAACTGCGTCAGGGTGATCTGGCCGGCTGCTTTGGTCCTTTGTTCAGCGGCCTGGTCATTAAACAGCCTCTGACCATCCCGGGCAACAGGATGCGGCTGGTGCACCGGGTCAATGAAATCATCCCCCATGGTGGACGCTACGGCCAGGGAATAATCAGGGCTGAGGCGGATATTCACCCGGATGACTGGTTCATCACCTGCCACTTTGTGGATGACCGGGTCATGCCCGGCACCCTGATGTATGAATGCTGCATGCATACCCTGCGGATTCTGCTGCTGCGGATCGGCTGGGTAGCTGAGGCAAACAGTGCGGTCTGGGAACCGGTGCCGGGTGTGGCCAGCAAGCTCTGCTGCCGTGGCCAGGTGTTGGAGACAACCAAGGTGGTGACCTATGAGGTAACCATCCGCGAAATCGGCTATCGCCCGGAACCGTATGTGATTGTAGATGCCCTGATGTATGCTGATGGCAAGCCGATTGTGGAGATCACCAGCATGTCGGCCCGCCTGACCGGCACTTCCAGGCAGCAACTTGAACAGCTCTGGCAGGGACGCAACAGCAGTCCGGTCAGTTACATCAAACCTGCTATCTATACGAAAAAACAGATCCTGGCTTACAGCAACGGCAATCCCTCGGAAGGGTTTGGCGACCGCTACCAGGTCTTTGACCAGCAGCGCAAGATCGCCCGTCTGCCCGGACCGCCGTTCCAGTTTATGGATCGGGTCACCAGCGTTACGGGTGAACCATGGCAGATGAAGGCCGGAGCAGCAGCCGAGGCCCAGTATGACCTGCCGGTTGATGCCTGGTTCTTTGGGGTGGAACGTCAGCCCCGCATGCCGTTCTGCGTGCTCTTGGAGGCAGCCCTGCAGCCTTGCGGCTGGCTGGCAGCCTATGTTGGCTCTGCCCTGACCACCCCCAACGACATCTCGTTCCGCAACCTGGGGGGCAGTGCCATCCAACACCGCCCGGTGACTCCGGATAACGGCACCCTGACCTGCAGCGCCACCATGACCAAGGTGGCCACCAGCGGCGGCATGATCATCCAGGAGTTTGACTTCAGTGTGGCTGACAGCCATGGTCTGATCTACGAAGGTCAGACCATGTTCGGGTTCTTCTCCAAAGAAGCACTGGCGCAACAGGTCGGTATCCGCGATGCCCAGCCCTATCAGCCGTCAGAGGCGGAAACTGCCCGTGGCCGCAGCCTTGACTATCCAACCAACGCCCCGTTCCCGGACAAGCAGTTGCAGATGATCGACCGGATCGAGCTGTACGTGGCCGATGGTGGTCCAAACGGACTGGGTTACCTGCAGGGGATCAAACAGGTTGATCCTGATGAATGGTTCTTTAAGGCACACTTCTATGAAGATCCGGTGACCCCCGGCTCCCTGGGGCTTGAGTCATTCCAGCAGTTGCTGAAATTTGCAGCTGTTGAACGCTGGGGCTGGCAGGAAGGCACGATCATCTCCAGCGTGGCCCTGCAGCAAAAGCACCGTTGGCTCTACCGTGGCCAGGTGGTGCCTTCAAACAAACAGGTCCGGGTCACTGTCTGGATCACTGCAGTGGATGATCAGCAGCAGCTGATGACTGCCAGCGGCTTCCTGGCCGTGGATGACAAGCTGATTTATCAGATGATTGATTTTACCGTGAGAATGGAATCCATACGATGAAGTATCAGAAGGTAGTAATTGAGGCGCTGGAATACGAACTGGCGCCGGTGGTGGTTTCCAGCAGTGATCTTGAGGCACGCCTTGAACCGCTCTACCGCGAACTGCGGATTGCGCCGGGACAGTTGCAGGCCTTGACCGGTATCCGTGAACGGCGCTGGTGGGAGCCGGGCTATCCACTTTCCCATGGTGCCATTATGGCAGCCCGCAAGGCGCTGCTCAGCTCCGGTATTGCTGCCAGCGAGATCGGCGCCCTGGTCTACACCGGTGTCTGCCGTGAACAGTTTGAGCCTGCCACCGCCTGCCGTGTGGCCGACGGCCTGGGGATCAGTGGTGACGTGGCGATCTTTGACCTTTCCAACGCCTGTCTGGGGGTTCTGAACGGCATTCTGGACATGGCCAACCGGATCGAACTGGGACAGATCAAGGCCGCTCTGGTGGTTTCCTGCGAATCAGCCCGCGAGATCAATGAGGTCATGATTGCCAAGATGCTGGAAGAGCGCAACATGCAGCATTTTGCCCATTCCCTTGCCACCCTGACCGGTGGTTCAGGCGCTGTGGCCGTACTGCTGACCGATGGCTCATTTGGCAGCAACGCCCTCCACCGTTTGCTTGGCGGCATCACCAAGGCAGCTCCGCAGCACCACAACCTCTGTCTGTGGGGTGTGGGGCCGGACGGCAAGGGTGGCTATCAACAATCCATGGCCACTGACGGGGTCAATGTCATGAACCATGGTGTTGAACTGGGACGTCGCACCTGGGAGGCATTTCTGCCCCATGTGGGCTGGAAGGCAGAACAGGTTGACCGGGTGATCTGCCACCAGGTCGGTTCAGCACACCAGAGCATGATCCTGAAGACCCTGGGAGTGCCTGCTGACAAGGACTTCACTACCTATGAATTTCTGGGCAACATGGGTACTGTTTCCCTGCCGCTGACCGCAGCGTTGGCGGTTGAACGGGATATCCTGTTACCAGGGGATAGAGTCGCGTTTTTGGGGATTGGCAGCGGATTGAACTGCATGATGCTGGGTATAGAATGGTGACAAACGCAAATCTGGCAAAAGAATATCCCTTCAAAAGCAACTACCTTGACCTGAACGGCCAGCAGTACCACTACCTGGATGAAGGCCAGGGCCCGACGGTGGTGATGCTGCACGGCAACCCGTCCTGGTCGTTCTACTACCGCAATCTGGTGAAAGAGCTCTCCAATCGCTTCCGTTGCATTGTACCGGATCATATCGGCTGTGGTCTGTCTGACAAACCGGGGGATGACCGCTACGACTACACCCTGCCCCAACGGGTGGATGATCTGGAGCAGTTGCTGGATAACCTCAACCTGCCTGAGAAGATGACCCTGGTGGTGCATGACTGGGGCGGCATGATCGGCATGGCCTATGCCATACGCTACCCGGAACGGGTTAAGCGGCTGGTGATCCTCAACACCGGTGCTTTTCCATTGCCAAAAGCCAAGCCGTTTCCCCTGGGCCTGAGGATCTGCCGTGACACCTGGCTGGGCACCCTGCTGGTGCGTGGTTTTAATGCCTTCAGCCGTGGTGCTGCCTGGGTTGGTTGCAAGGAAAATCCAATGTCTAGCGAGTTACGGGCGCTGTACGAGCTGCCCTATGACTCCTGGCAGAACCGGATCGCCACCCTGCGTTTTGTGCAGGATATCCCGCTGCAACCGGGTGACCGCAACTATGACCTGATCTGCGCTGTCTCGGACGGCATCAACCAGTTTGCTGGTCTGCCGATGCTGATCTGCTGGGGCGAGCTTGATTTTGTCTTTGATCACCACTTCCTGGCTGAATGGCAGGCCCGCTTCCCCAAGGCAGAACTGCACCGTTTCCCCCAGGCTGGCCATTACATCCTGGAAGACCGCAAAGATACGGTGATACCGCTGATCAGCAAGTTTATGGACCGGACCGGTCTACCTACCTGAGCAACATGACCATGCCCACCTTTGTCAATATTGCAGCACACCTGCCACGGATGGCAAAACTGCAACCGGACACCACGGCAATCATCTTTCCCAAGGGGAACCAGCGTCTGACCTTTCAGGAGCTTGACCGATTGTCTGACCGGATCTGCCATGGCTTGATCCGCTCAGGTATTACCCGCGGTACCCGTACCGTGCTGATGGTTACCCCCTCTCCAGAGTTTTTTGCCCTGACCTTTGCCCTGTTCAAGGTGGGGGCGATACCGGTGCTGATTGATCCAGGTCTGGGGATCAAAAACCTAAAGAGCTGTCTGGCTGAGGCCAAGCCAAGCGCCTTTATCGGCATCCCCAAGTCGCAGGTTGCCCGCCTGCTGTTCGGCTGGGCAAAGGACAGCCTCAAAACCATTATTACCGTTGGGCCGCGTCTGTTCTGGGGCGGTATAACCCTCGACAAACTCATTCAACAAAGCCCTGAGCAGCCATTTGAGATGGCTATCACGGCGGCAGATGATCAGGCTGCCATCCTGTTTACCAGCGGTAGCACCGGCCCTCCCAAGGGTGCGGTCTACAGCCATGGCAACTTCAGTGCCCAGGTTATGGCTCTGAAACAGGTCTACGGCATCCAGCCCGGTGAGATTGACCTGCCCACCTTTCCCCTGTTTGCCCTGTTTGCCCCAGCCCTGGGGATGACTGCGGTCATTCCAGAGATGGATTTTACCCGGCCCGGTTCAGTTGATCCGCAGAAGATCATCTCCGCCATTACCAACTACAAGGTCACCACCATGTTCGGCTCACCAGCCCTGATCAACCGGGTTGGCCGCTATGGTGCTGAACAGGGCATTAAGCTGCCAACCCTGAAACGGGTGATCTCAGCAGGAGCACCGGTCCCGGCTGTGGTAATGGAGCGTTTTTCCCAGATGCTTGCAGAAGGCGTAGAGATCTTTACCCCCTATGGTGCCACAGAATCTTTACCGGTCTGCTCCATTGGCAGCAAAGAGATACTGGGTGAGACGCGCTTTATTACTGAGAACGGCGGCGGGGTCTGCATCGGTAAGCCGGTTGACAGCATCAAGGTAGAGATCATCAAGATCACGGATGATCCGGTTGCAGTCTGGAGTGATGATCTGCGTGTTGCACCGGGCCAGGTCGGTGAGATTGTAGTACAGGGTCCGCAGGTGACCCGTTGCTATTTCCAGCGCCCAGATGCAGATAAACTCTCCAAGATCGATGATCCATCTGGCGGTTTTTTCCACCGCATGGGCGACCTGGGCAGACAGGATGGGACCGGCAGGCTCTGGTTCTGTGGTCGCAAGTCTCACCGGGTTGAGGCGGCTTACGGCCCATTATTTACCATCCCGGTTGAAGCGGTTTTTAACACCCATCCTGCTGTGTTCCGCAGCGCTCTGGTCGGTATCGGCCCCAAGGGCAGCCAGCAGCCGGTAATCTGCATTGAACTGGAACAGGGGATCAGCGCACGTCAGGAGCAGGTACGGTCTGAGCTGTTGAGCATTGCAGCCAGCCATCCCCATACGAAAGAAGTCAGTACAATCCTGTTTCATCCTGCCTTTCCGGTGGATATCCGCCACAACGCCAAGATCTTCCGGGAGAAGCTGGCAATCTGGGCTGCGGAGCAACTGGCATGAAGGCTTTAGTTACCGGCGGCGGCGGATTTCTTGGCGGGGTAATCGTCAGGATGTTGCGTGAACAGGGCGATCAGGTGGTCAGTATCTCTCGTGGCAGGTATACCGAACTTGATTCACTTGGCGTTGCACAGGTACAGGGAGATCTGGCTGATCAAACCGCCGTTCTCAAGGCAGCACAGAGCTGTGACATCATCTATCATGTGGCTGCCAAGGCCGGTATCTGGGGCAGCTTTAACGACTTCTATCAGGCCAATGTGGTTGGCACCCAGAACATACTGTCTGCCTGCAAGGATTTAGGCATCACAAAACTGGTCTACACCAGCTCCCCCAGTGTGGTGTTTGATGGCAGCGATGTCGAGGGTGGCAATGAGACCCTGCCCTACCCTGACCACTTTGAGGCCTTTTATCCCCAGACCAAGGCCATGGCAGAACAGCTGGTGCTAGCTGCCAACAACCCGCAACTTGCAACCGTGTCGCTACGTCCCCACCTGATCTGGGGGCCGGGTGATAACCATCTGGTGCCACGGATTATTGCCAAGGGGAAAAGCGGCAGGTTGCGTCGGATCGGTGACCGCCCCTGTCTGGTGGATACGGTCTATGTGGACAATGCCGCCAGGGCGCACCTACAGGCAGCCGACCGGCTGGAGCCGGGTAGCCCTGTGGCAGGCAAGGCCTATTTTATCAGTAATGGTGAACCGATCCCGCTCTGGGAGATGGTCAACCGGATCCTGGCAGCAGGTGATGTAGCAGTGGTAACAGGAAGTATCTTACCTAAGACGGCCTACGCCATCGGTTCAATCTGTGAAAAGCTGTGGGAATGGTTCAGGCTTTCAGGGGAGCCACCCATGACCCGCTTTGTGGCCAAAGAACTGGCCACAGCCCACTGGTTTGATATCTCGGCAGCCCGCAGAGATTTCGGGTATCAGCCAGAGACAACGATTGATGAAGGATTAAAACGTTTGAAGTTATGGCTTGATACAATCAGACCGTGACATCCTGAGGCTTCTTCTTCCAATTTAGCCAGACCAGTAATATACCGCCAGCCAGGAAAAGCGGCAGGCTCAGTAGCTGTCCCATTGAAAAAAAACCCCAATACAGCCCCAGTTGACTATCCGGTTGGCGAAATAGCTCAACAATAAACCTGAACAGTCCATATCCCCCCAGGAAAGCTGCTATGGCCGTACCCGGTGCCTGAAAACGACGGGCTAAAAAACGGACCAGAAAGAACAGCACAACCCCTTCCAACAACGCTTCATACAGCTGTGAGGGATGTCGAGGTAATGGTCCTCCATCAGGAAAGATCATCCCCCAGGGTACGGTGGTGGGACGACCAAACAACTCACCATTGATAAAGTTACCTATCCGCCCAAGACCTAGCCCAACCGGCGTTGCTAAGGCAACCAGATCAGCCAGTTGCAGGTAGGACAGATGAAAGCGGCGGGCATACCAAAGACCTGCCACCGCAACCCCCAGCAGACCACCATGGAATGACATGCCACCTTGCCAGATGGCAAAGATCCGTAATGGATTGCTCAGGTACGAGCCAAGATCATAAAACAGTACATAGCCAAGACGACCGCCCAGCACTACGCCCAAGGCAAGGCAGAAAATAAAATCAGCCACCGCCTCGTTATCCATGCTCAGTTTTCTGCGTCGTGCTTCATTGCGGATCAAAAAATAGCTGGCTAAAAAACCGATCACATACATCAGCCCATACCAGCGAAACTGCAACGGACCCAAACGCAGGAAAACAGGATCGATTGCGGGAAAGTGCATAACGGGTTACTCCTTGGCTACCTGCATAAAAAGTGTGATAAAAAACGTCCAAAAATCCTGACTGCTATGGTATATAAGCAGCTGGAGGGTATCATGAAAGACATCATTTTGTTGCTGATTATTCTGGTTGTCTGGTTTGTTGTGAACAAATACCTGCTCCCCAGAATGGGAGTCCCTACCTGAATGTCAGACAGCTGTACTCCCCCGGTTCGGGAGGAGAAGAAAACCACCGATAACAAGCAGTAGCAATAGAATTCAGCACAGACAAACACAAGGCCGGTTGCTCTCAGCGACCGGCCTTGCTACGTCGTACCGTAGGTTCCTCAAGGGCAACCAGATAGCCGTCAGGATCAAAACACCACATTTCCTTGACGCCATAGGGCTTTTCTTCCAGGTGATAGAGAATCTCCATATCCTCTTCCAGAATGGCATCCCTGATCCCCTCAATATCCTGAACCTCAAAGTGCAGTGTCAGGCCAACCCCTTTGGGAAACATGCCGAAGCGATGTTCAAGAATCGGATGGGTCCTGATCACATCACCTTCCTCGACAAAAATCAGAGAGATGCCTTCCATATCAACAATCAGATGTTCCGGTGCGCCAGGTGCCGAAAAAGAGCGACGAATCGGCAGTTCAAGAATACCGGCATAAAAGGCTTCCGTTACCACCAGCTGGGAGACCGCCAGCTGAATCGAATGCTGTGAACGATGCGCCTTGACCATCTCAGCTTTTCATAAACAGCAGATTGACATAACCGGATAATACAGACAGCCAGTTGGTAAAGATCAGGATACCGACAATCATCAGGAAGAATCCGGTAATGATTTCAAAGAGCCGGATATGTTTCTTGAAACGATTAAAGATCGTAATAAAGCGATGCAAGGCAAGTGATGAAAGCAGAAACGGTATCCCCAACCCGATGGAGTAGAGCAGCAACAGCACGATCCCTTGGGCGACGTTTTCCTCAGTTGCTGCAATCATCAGAATCGAAGCCAGGATTGGGCCGATACAGGGGGTCCATCCAGCAGCAAAGGCCAGACCAACCAAAAAGCTGCCGATAAAACCGGCTGGCTTATGCTTCAGCGAGACCCGCTTTTCCCCCAGCAGCCATTTGAGCGGCACCAGACCGGTGACATGAATACCGAAGACAAAAATCAGAATACCGCCAAGCTTGCGAACCAGCTCCATATGTTGCTGTAAAAAAGAGCCGATATAGGTTGCAGAGGCACCAAGCAATACAAATACGACGGTAAAGCCACTGACAAAGGCCAGCGAATGCAGCATGGTCTTTCTGCGCACAACATGGGTTGGATGCTCGGCATCCAGGTCACTGAACGAAAGTCCGGTAATATAGGTGATGTAGGACGGGATAAGCGGCAGAACACAGGGGGAAAGAAAGGAAAGCAGGCCTGCCACAAAGGCCCCGATATAGCTTATATGCGGAGTTTCCATAAAATTCCTGACTACTTCATCAATCCTTCAAGAAAAGCGATTACTTCAGGACTGTTCCAATCAAGTCCACCGATTACTTTCTTCACAATCATGCCGTTTTTATCAATCACAAAGGTCTCTGGCACCCCGGTAATTCCGTAGGTTTTGGAAACCTGACCGCTTGGGTCCGTATAAGCAGGAAGTGAGAAACCAGAATTTTTAAAGAACTCTTCAACAGCCTTCTTGCCCCCTTCATCAACTGAGACACAGACCATCTGAAACGGTTTGCCAGCCATGAATGTGTTTAGCTTCATCATGGAGGGAATTTCTTCGCGACAGGGTGGACACCAGGTGGCCCAGAAGTTAAGCAGTACAACCTTGCCTTTCAGGGATGCAAGGGTCAGCTGTTGATTATCAAGGGAAACAACACTGATCTCAGGGGCCTGGCTTTTTTCAGACGGGGTTTTGCCCGGCGCATTAGACGTACCCTTGCTGCAACCAGTGGTAAGGGCAACAGCACAGCAGAGCAGTACCAGTAACTTTTTCATCTATTTAATCCTCCAAACGCTAAAAAGGGGTGTAAGCAGAACAGGGGACCAGTGACGAGTACCTCAACGGTTTCGTGTCACCACATACCTTGCCAAATCCAGCAAAGCCTGTTTACAGGTATTGTCAGAAAAACAGGAGAGATGGCGTCCACAGTTTTCAACGCAGTCACGAGCTTTTTCAACGGTGTACTCAATCCCACCGTAGGTTTGCACCAAGTCAGAAACAAGACGGAAGTCTTCCGGGGTCAGCTCATCCTTTTCAATGATTGCCGTTACCGCTTCACGCTCTTCATCACTACAGCCACGCAGGGCATGGATCAATGGCAGGGTCAGTTTACCTTCTTCAAGGTCATGACCAATGCTTTTACCGAACTCTTCTTCAGAGGCAGTATAATCAAGGATATCATCCATCAGCTGAAAGGCGATCCCCAGTTCCATGCCAAACTCTGCCAGGGCCTGTTCCTGCTCAGCTGAAACGCCCCCCAGAATAGCTCCACACTGGCAGGCAGCTGAAAGCAGTACCGCTGTCTTGGCACGTACCACCTCAATGTACTGTTCTTCTGTCAGCTCAACTTCGCCGGTATACAGCAATTGCAGCACTTCCCCTTCAGCAATGACGGTGGTGGCACGGGACATAACCCGCAACACATCAAGACTACCTGCTGCAACCATCAGGGAAAAGGATTTTGAAAAAAGGAAGTCACCGATCAGAACAGAGGCTTCATTGCCCCAAAGGGTATTGGCAGAGGCAAGACCACGGCGCAGGGTGGCGCTATCAACAACATCATCATGCAGCAGGGTGGCGGTATGGATAAACTCAACCACACTTGCCAGGGGAATGGCCTGATTACCTTGATACTCACACAAACGGGCAGCTAAAAGCAGCATGGCAGGACGGATACGTTTGCCGCCGCTGGCAAGCACATACTCGCCTACCTTACGGATAAGCGGAACATCAGACTCTAGGTCTTTTCTGAACTGTTCCTCTACCTGTTTGAGATCTTCACCAATCAGTTCTAATGCAGCCTGCATGCCGATCCAATCTGTTACATAAAGTTTTCACATACTACTGAAGCGCGGCTTATTTTGTCAAAGCATTTCTGGACAGATTCGCTGGTATAAACGCGTATAAAGTTGCCTGTATCAGCGATCCGGTGTATAGCATTAAAAGTCTCATACCTTACGCTTCAAGATGGAAACAAATCGATGAAATTCAGCGAACTTTCGCTCCCCGATCAAGTGTTACAGGGAATCAACCAGGCAGGCTTCAGTGAGTGCACCCCTATTCAGGCTCAAACCCTGCCTATCTCGTTAGGCGGCAAGGATGTTGCCGGCCAGGCACAGACCGGTACCGGCAAGACCGCAGCCTTTCTGATTACGCTCTTCACCAAGTTGCTTGCCTCACAGGAAGACGCAGCTGACAACCCCCTGCCTCGCCCACGGGCACTGATCCTTGCACCAACCAGAGAGCTGGTGGTCCAGATTGAGAAAGATGCTCAACTGCTTGGCAGTCACTGCGGTTTCAACATTCAAGCCATTTACGGTGGCGTTGATTACATGAAGCAGAAAAATGCCCTGAAAGACGGGGCTGATATTGTTATCGGCACGCCGGGGCGCCTGATCGACTATCTGAAGCAGAAAGTCTACTCCCTGAAACATATTGAAGTGCTGGTAATTGATGAGGCAGACCGGATGTTTGACATGGGTTTTATCCCGGACCTGCGCTATATCCTGCGACGGCTACCACCCTTTGATCAGCGCCAGAACCTGATGTTTTCTGCAACCCTGAACCAACGGGTCATGGAACTTTCCTACGAGTTTATGAACGTGCCTCAGAAGGTATCAGTAACACCGGAAAAGATGACTGCTGAGCGGGTTGAACAGCTCCTCTACCATGTTTCCAACAAGGAAAAATTCCCTTTGCTGTTGGGCCTTTTACGCCGTGATGGCATGGACAGGACCATGCTCTTTGTGAATACCAAACGGGAAGCAGAACGACTGCAGGATCGACTGAATGCGAATGAATTCCCCTGCCGGGTCATTTCAGGGGATGTTGATCAACGCAAGCGGATGAATATTCTGGAACAGTTTAAGCGTGGAGACCTGACGATTCTGATTGCTACGGACGTTGCCTCACGGGGCCTGCATATTGATGGTGTCTCCCATGTAATTAATTACGACCTGCCCCAGGACGCCGAAGACTATGTTCACCGCATCGGCAGGACCGCCCGAGCTGGTGCTGAAGGCAAGGCGATCTCTCTGGCTGATGAAGACGGTGCCTTTTACCTTGAGGCGATTGAAGAGTATATCAAACATAAGGTTCCTGTTGAATGGGCTGAAGACGAGCTTTTCATACATGATTACAAGCGGCCAAAGCACCGCCCCCCCACCCCTGTCGCTTCAGCCAAGCAGCCCCATGGTCAACGCCACAAACCCAAAGATCACAAACCAGCAGTTCAGCAGCCTGCGGTATCAGACCCAGAAAAAAAGAAGCGCCGTCCACGGCGTAGAAAGCCGGACAGCGCCTCAAAAACAGCCAGCACACCCAAAGCAGACTAGGTTTTCTGACTATAAACCCTCTTGAGATTATTTCCTTTGAGGTAGTGCAGCAAAAAGTACAACGGTACCACCAAAAGGGCTGAGATCAGTAGAGCACTTAACAGTTCAACAAGATAGGCCCACCAGGGTGGAGAGATCGACTTTACGATCCAGACGCCGTACTGTCCAAGCTCGTAGACCGGCACCAACACTAGAGAGGCTGCAACAACCTGTTGCAGTCTCGGCATCCCCCACTCTGCACGCTGCAGAAAACCAAATGCAGCACACAGAACAGCCACCCCAAAAAGAAGCTCTACCCAGGGTAAAAATCCGTATCCCCAAAAAACCTGCCAGGCTGAAACCGGTTCAACAGACTGAGCCGACAACTGTGCCTGGATATCAGTTCCCTGATAGTCCAACACCCCCCACCCGCCAACAGCAATAAACAGCACTGCACAGGCAGCTGCTCCCCAGCCTACGGCAGCCACAGGATCAAAGCCATCTGCAAAAGAAGCCAGATTCAGTTTTGGCTTTTCCGGCTCAGGCGCTGAAGCCGGGAATTTCGAGCCTGTTGGCAATGGCGGCATTGCTGCCGCTGCCTCTGCCCGATAGTTCCGGTTCAGGATTTCGTGTTCCCGTTTTCTGGCAGCGTCTTCACGTTTTCGCTCTGCTGCAGTTTTTACATCTGCGCCACAGTGGGGACATTCGTCAAAAACCTCTTCGCAGAAAGTACTATACCCACAGGAAGGACAGGTATTGGTTGCAAAGGCAGAGGTGGCTTTTTTGCGTGGCTTTACCACGCGAAAACTCTCTTGACAGCGCGGACAGGCAAGCATCATGCCGTCATCAGGGATCTCTAAATCATTGACATTTCCGCTTGCTTTACATTTCGGGCATTCAATTCGCACGATTCATTACCCCACGGTTGCTATAATGAAATTACGAACCTGTTCAATATCAGCCGCCATCCGCACACAGCGGGTCGGTAACCCTTCCAGTTGTGCAATGGCAGGAGGCACCGGCACGGCCTCACCGGTTGCTTCCTCCACAGCATCCCCAAACTTTGCCGGATGGGCAGTGGCGAGACAAACCACCGGTACACCATCTGTTACCAACGGCTGAGCTGCCCTAACCCCGACAGCGGTGTGAGGATCCAGCAGGTAACCGGTCTCCTGCTTGAAGCGCCCGATAGTCTCCAGAGTCTGTTCACGACCGATTGATGCAGAACAAAAAATCTGACGAACCTGTTGCAGTTCTGCGTCACTGAAGCTGATTTTACCCTCTGTCTTTAGCTGGGAAAAGGCCGCTGATACCCGGCCTCCATCCTGATTAAAGAGATAGTAGAGGTAACGCTCAAAATTGGAAGCCACCTGAATATCCATGGATGGCGACAGGGTCTGCACCACGCTGCCAACCGAGTAATCACCCTGATTGATAAAACGGGTCAGGATATTATTTTCATTGGTTGCCAGCAGCAGCTTATCAATCGGCAGTCCCATCTGTTGCGCCATGTAGCCGGCAAAGATATCACCAAAGTTTCCGGTGGGCACCGAGAACAGCACCTTCTGCCCCTTTTCAGCCACCCGCAGCCAAGCATAGATATAGTAGACCACCTGCGCCAAGACCCGGGCCCAGTTGATGGAGTTAACAGCCCCCAGCGAATATTTCTGTTTAAACGCAAGGTCCCCCATCAGCGCCTTAACAATATCCTGACAGTCATCAAAGGTACCATCTGCAGCAATGTTATGTACGTTTTCATCCAGCACGGAAGTCATCTGCAGTGCCTGTACTGGCGAGGTCTTACCATGGGGGTGCAGGATAAAGATACTGATGCCAGTCTTACCACGCACACCATGGATGGCGGCACTGCCGGTATCGCCGGAGGTCGCTCCCACAATGGTCAACCGTTCATTCCGCTCATGCAGAATATACTCAAACAGATTGCCAAGAAACTGCAGAGCCACATCCTTAAAAGCCAGGGTCACACCGTGGAACAACTCCAGTATATAGACCCCGTCCTTCTGCACCACCGGAGTAACCTCTGGATGACTGAAAGTGGCATAGGAACGATCAATCAGCCCCTTGAGATCAGCTGCAGGAATATCATCAACAAAGCGGGATATAACCTTAAAGGCAAGCTGTGAATAGGTCAGTGTGCGCCATGACTCCAGTTCATCAGCAGAAAAAGCAGGTATCGACTCAGGTAACAGGAGCCCACCATCATCAGCCAGCCCCATCATCACCGCATCTTTAAACCGTACCGGCGAAATACCGCCACGGGTACTCAGATAACGCATGAAGTATTCCTTTCAGACAAAGAATTTAACGGTTTTATGTAGCAGGTTTGGACAAAAAAAGCTAGAGGCTGACCGGCCGCAACTCTCCCGGTGAAAAGAGGAAGAAAACTCTGAAAATGCAATATTTATAGAATTCAGAAAACAACAGCCGGAAGGTCCCCACATGGTGCCACCACTCCTCCTTTACATTGCTGCTATCAACCGGATAGGGGTACACGGCAACTTCAGGAGGAAGGGCATTGCGAAAAAGAATGGCTGAACGCTTCAGGTGATAGCGAGAGGTGATCAACAATACCGAGCGGACCTTATGCTCAGCCAGGATATCACGACCGTAAATGGCATTTTCTAATGTATTTCGAGACAGTTTTTCAAGGATGACATTGTCCGATGATGGATCCCCCTGCTTGGGACGATACAGGTCTGATTTCCGTACGGTCGGATCAACCCCAACCAAAAAAAGCCAGTTTGCACGGCGCTCTTTAAAAAGACGAACCCCCTCTTCAACCCGCCCTTTACCGCCAGCAAGCACCACAATCGCATCAACCTGCACCTGACGAGGACGTGCAGAAAAAGTTTTGTAGGTAAAATCAATAAAAAGCGCTGTTACAATCAGCAGTGTCAGCATAAGCAATGAAAGAAGGGCTTTAAAGATTTTCATATCGGTATTTTTCCTTGCACCTGAGAACTGATTCTGATAAAAGAATTTGTTCAGTTAGCACGGGAGGTAAGATCCATGTCCAGAAAATGTGAAATTTGCGGTAAAGGCCCCAGCACCGGCAACAATGTGAGCCACGCCAACAACAAGACCCGTACCACTTGGTACCCTAACCTGCAGAAGGTAAAGGCCAAGGCAGCCAACGGCAGCGTGTCTACCATCAAGGTTTGCACTCGCTGCATCCGTTCAGGCTCAGTTACCAAGGCCCTGTAGCCTTTCCGGTAACACAACTATTAAACAGCCGTGTGCACCTGCTTGCACACGGCTTGTTTAGTTTTTTACAATCGCAATAGCCTCAATTTCAACCCGCGCACCACGGGGTAATGCTGCAACGGCTACTGTAGCACGTGCTGGCTTGATTGCAGAAAAGTACTGACCATAGACCTGATTCACCGCTGCAAAATCAGCCATATCGGTCAGATAAATGGTTGTCTTAACCAGATGATCAAAGTCAGTACCTGCCGCCTCAAGCACCCCTCGCAGATTCTCCATTACCCGCTCTGTCTCCTGCTCAACCGTACCGACAACCAACTCACCCGATACCGGATCAAGGGGAATCTGGCCGGAACAGAACAACAGCCCGCCTGCCACAACAGCCTGGGAATACGGACCGATCGCTGCCGGAGCTTTTTCAGTTGCTATACTTTTCATATATTTCCCCAATCAAGGAATGAAAACTTTTTCGTGCAGCTTGACGCGATATGAACGGAAAAGGATCACTCCTAACTTTTTACCCGCTCCACCTTCATAACCCCCTTCACCTTCATCAACGCATTTACAACCTTGTTCAGATGGGTCAGGTCGGTCACATTCAGCTCAAAGATATTCTCGCCCCGCTTGTCAACGGTGCTCTTGATCTGGGCGCTGACGATATTTGCTTCAGCATTGGTAATAGCCAAGGTCATATTAGCCAGGATACCTTTTTCATCCATACAGAACACCCTGAGCCTGACCGGCAGTGCAGCACTTTTCCCTTTGACCCAGGTCACATCAATACGGCGTTCAGGATCACTTTCAGCAGCAAAGGGACAGTCAGCAGTATGAATCGCAACCCCCTGCCCCCGGGTAATAAAGCCGATAATATCGTCTCCTGGCAGCGGATTGCAGCATTTGGCATAGCGGATCATGACATCTTCCATGCCACCGACCTCAACTGCACTGGAGGAACGCCCTTTCAACTTATCGATGACTCTGCTTATACGTGATTCTTTCTGATCCTGACGGGCCTGCATCCGCTCTTCAGGAATCAGCTTGGCTATTATCTGGCTTGCCGCAATCTTGCCATACCCCATGGCAGCCAGCAGATCATCTTCGCTGTTAAAGCCATACTCGCTGGCGACCTTCTTGAGCTCTCCTGTCTTAATAACCTTTTGCAGATTCAGGGAGTATTTACGGAACTCTTTTTCACATATCTCACGCCCCAGCACGATGCTGCGCTTACGCTCTTCAATCTTGATCCAGGCTCGAATCTTGTTGCGGGCGCGGGAAGAACGGACAATTTTAAGCCAGTCCTTGCTGGGAGTATGATGAGGAGAGGTAATGACCTCAACAATATCGCCATTTTGCAATTCATGCTTAAGTGGCACCAGCTTACCGTTAACCTTGCCCCCCACACAGCGGTGCCCCACATCAGTATGTACAGCATAGGCAAAATCAATCGGGGTCGATCCCTTGGGAAACCCCTTCACATCCCCTTTGGGGGTAAAGACATAAACCTCTTCAGGAAACAGTTCCACCTTGACTGAATCCATGAACTCGCGGGAGTCCTGCAACTCCTGCTGCCATTCCAGTAACTGGCGTAACCAGGCAAAGCGTTTGACCTCTTTCTCGTCATAGCCTTTGCCTTCTTTGTACTTCCAGTGCGCTGCGATACCCGCCTCGGCAACCCGGTGCATCTCATGGGTGCGGATCTGCACCTCCATCCGGTCACCGTGGGGACCGATCACCGTGGTATGCAGTGATTGGTACATATTCCCCTTGGGCATGGCGATGTAATCCTTGAATCGACCGGGAATAGGCCGCCAGGACGAGTGAATAAGCCCCAGCACCTCGTAACAGGACTTGATATCATCCACCAAAATCCGCAGTGCGGTCAGGTCATAGATCTCCTCAAAATCAACCTTACGCTTTTCCATCTTGCGGTAGATAGAATAGAGGTGCTTGCTGCGACCGGACACCTCGCCAACAATCTGGTGTTCAACCAGCTTCTGGCGGATCGCATCCTGAATATCATGGATAAAGGATTCCCGTTCCTGCTTCTTACGCTGGATCTTGGTTGCCAGATCAAAATAGACATCCGGCTGTAGATAACGGAACGATAGATCTTCAAGTTCGGTCTTGATCCAGGAGATCCCCAACCGGTGGGCGATCGGGGCGTAGATATCCATGGTTTCGCGGGAGATGGAACGTTGCTTGGTATCAGGCTGAAACTGCAGGGTCCGCATATTATGCAGCCGGTCAGCCAGTTTCACCAGGATCACCCTGATGTCATTGGCCATGGCGATCAGCATCTTGCGGAAGTTCTCAGCCTGATTCTCTTCCTTGGTTTTAAAGTGAATTTTGCTGATCTTGGTTACCCCGTCAACCAGCTCAGCCACTTCCTTGCCGAACATCTCGGCAAGCTCCTCCGAGGTGGTCAGGGTATCTTCAATGGTATCATGCAAAAAGCCGGTCACAATACTGGCGACATCCAGCTTCAGACCGGCCAGAAGGCCCGCAACTTCAAGGGGATGGATAATATACGGCTCACCGGAAAGGCGGGTCTGTCCCTGATGTACCTTGGCACAGTAAACGTAGGCCTTCCTGATCAGATTAAGATCAGCAGACGGGTTATAGATAACAACCGTATCTAGGATATCGTTAAGGCGTATCATACGGGAACAGGTAGTATTGAGCGGTCAGTAGGAACAGACATCAGGGGCAGACGCAAAAATGGAGGCGCTACCAATTGGCAGGCCTCCAGAGATGATCCGATCATGCAGAACGTTTGCTGGTCAACTCGGCTGACAGTTTACCGGCAGCGATTTCACGCAGAGAGGTAACGACAAAACGGTTATTCTTAGGGTCAATCAGGGGCTTGGCCCCTTTGTATAGCTGCTTGACCCGCTTGGAGGCCAGCATAACCAGCATGAAGCGGTTATCAACTTTTTCAAGGCAATCTTCAACTGTCACACGTGCCATTGTCTCTATCTCCTTTTTCCATAAGCTGTAATGGAGGCGTGATTATACCTATATCAGCTCAAATATCAAACATTTTCGACACCTGACCCAACATACGCCCGGTTGTCTGACGAGCAGCAGTTACAATCGAAGCCAACGCCTCATGGGCCTCATCAAGCCGATCATTTACCACAATATAATCATACCAGCGTGCTTCACGGATCTCCTCGGTTGCCCGTGCAATCCGGCGCTCAATCACCTCTTTTGCATCGGACGAACGGGATTCAAGCCGACGCCGTAGCTCCGCCATACTGGGGGGCAACACAAAGACAAACAGACCGTTAATACCACGATCCTTGAGGATACGCGCCCCCTGACAGTCAATATCCAGTAGGATATCAATACCATCAACTCTGGCCTGCTCAAGGGTCGCTATGGCGGTTCCATAGAAATTGCCGTGCACCTCGGCCCACTCGGCAAACCCGTTTTCAGCAATCATCTGCTTAAAACGATCCACGGAGACGAAATGGTAGTCAACACCATCCTGCTCCCCCTGCCTGGGCTGTCGGGTCGTATAACTGATTGATTCTTTCAACGCTGGAAAACGGCTGACCAGAGCATTGCACAGTGTTGTCTTGCCAGCCCCTGATGGAGCTGAAATAACGATTAAAAGTCCCTCTTGCTGCATATTCACCTCGTAACATTTGTATCAAGAAACGAAGATTTTTTCGTTCTGGTGCAGACAGCCAAAAAATATCGCGGAGGCGTACAGCCAGTACGCCGCACAAGATTATTTTGAGGATGGCTGTGCCCAGGACGGAAAAAGATCGTTTCTCATCAGTACGTTGACAAGCCATTTTGAAAACTGACGTGCTCAGAGCAAAAAAAGACCGTTCCTATTCGATGTTTTGGACCTGCTCCCGCATCTTCTCCAACTCTGCCTTCATCTGCACCACCAGCGAGGTAATAACCGAGTCATTCGCCTTGGAGCCGATGGTATTTACTTCACGGTTGATCTCCTGCATCAGGAAGTCCAGTTTACGCCCAACCGGCTCCTTCAGCAGCAGAGTTTCATCAAACTGCACAAAGTGACTCTCCAGCCGTACCAGTTCTTCAGTAATATCACAACGGTCAGCCAGCAGGGCAACTTCCTGGGCCAGACGCTGCGGATCAAGCTCTGTCCCACCGAGCAGTTTTTCCAGCCGCTGTTGCAGCTTTTGCTGATACTCTTCAACCACCTGAGGAGCACGCTCACGCACCTGGGCAACCAGGGTTGCCAGATCAGTGCGACGCGCTTCCAGATCAGCCTGCAGCGCTTCGCCTTCACGCAGACGCATCCCGTCCAGACCATCAAGGGCTTGTCCCACTGCCTGCAGCACCAACGGCAACAGATCTCCCTGTTCTTCACTGGCTGACTCCTGCAGCACGTTTCGTTGAGCCAGTATCAATGACAGCGGAATCTCTGCTGAGACATGCAGCTCATGAGCCAGATCCAAAAAGGCCTGATGATATCCCTTGGCAACAGCATGATTCAGCGGGGGTACCACCACCTCACCCGTTGCAGCTTCCCACTGCACAAACAGATCAGCCTTGCCCCGTTTGACACGCCCTCCAACCGCCTTACGCACCTCATGTTCATAGGCCAGAAAGTTGCGCGGCATCTTGACAGACACCTCACCATACCTGTTATTCACCGTCTTTATCTCAACCACACAGCGCCCCTGAGGGTCTGCTGACTCACCCTTGCCATAGCCGGTCATACTCTTAATCATGCCTGCCTCCTGATAGTTGTCCCTACTCATATACTTCAGCTGACCCGTTGCTGTCCAGACCGAGAAATCGATAACGATCCTATTGACAACATGGTGGATCAATGTTCAAAGAATATGTATATCTACAGCATAACCTGCTGAATGCACATAAATATTTACTAATTTTCATCGGAACGAGGCTTCATGAACCACCAGTCCACTATACGCGCTCATGTCCTGATTCCACTCACACTCACTATCCTGGTGCTGCTTGCCAGCTCTATCCTTGCCATATTAGCAGTTCAACGCGACAGCATTTCCACCGCTTTGAACCGTGAATATGGCGAAAGTATATCAGTCTTTAAGGCAATGCTTGGCTCAAAGGCCGAGTTGATGTCCACTGCAGCAGACACAATTATCAACGATCCTAACCTGAAACAAGCCATGCTCCGCAAGGATCGCACAGCGCTCTACGCAACTGCTCACCCCTATTATAAAAAACTGACCAACAAAAAAATCACCCATTTCTATTTTCATGATCAACAGGGCAAAAACTTTTTACGAGTCCACCAACCCAACCAACATGGCGACAGCATAACCAGAAGCAGCATGCGACAGGCCATGGAAACCGGAGCATCAGCCCATGGTCTGGAACTGGGCCCCTTTGGCACATTGACCCTGCGCCTGGTAATCCCCTGGAAAGACCAGACAGGACTGCTCGGTTTTATTGAACTGGGTACCGAAGTTAACGACACCTTAAGCGATCTTGCGATACTGAATAACATTGATTACTTACTGTTGGTTAACAAAGCCCTGCTAAACAAAAATGCCATCCCAGTCGGCTATGCCTGGGTGGGAAAACGCCTGGACTGGGACCAGTTTCCCGACAAAGTCGTCATCGCGCAGTCTCTGGAGCAGATCCCTCCTTTACTTCAGCACTTGTTATCACAAAAAGATTCAGACCTGTTTCAGGATAAGGACTGGCAAACAGCGGCCATTGGCAGCAAGCATTTCGCGTTCAGAACCTTTCCTTTTAAAGAAAGCAGTGGTCGTGAAATCGGCAACTTCATTCTGCTCTATGACATCACGCTTCAGACCAGTAAATTTCAACGTTTTATTGCTCTCACGGTTCTTATCAGCGGTGTCCTGTGCCTCCTTCTGTTTATCTTTACCTGGCGAATACTTGGTCAGGTTGATCAGACTATAGAAACAACGCAGCAAAAACTGTCTGATGAAGTCATTAAAGTATCAGAGGCAAACGATCTGCTGGAGTCTGAAATTGCCGAGCGCAAAAAGGCTGAAGAAGCCCTGATGCATCTGAATGCCAACCTTGAAGACCGTGTTGCCGAGCGGACACGCCACCTTGAAACCGCAACCGCAGAGCTTGAGCAACGGCAAAACGATCTGGAGCGGGCGCATTCAGAACTGCAAATCCGGCAAGCGACCATCCTGCATCAGGATAAAATGGCAAGTATCGGCCTGCTGGCTGCAGGTGTTGCCCATGATATCAACAACCCGATCGGCTTTGTAACCAACAACCTGGAAGAACTGCAAATCTATCTATCCCGGTTACAAACCTATATTGAACTCCAACAGGCTGAACTTCAAACCGCTGCACTGCCAGACTCACTGAAAAAGCTCCATAAAAAATGGAACGAGCTCGGAATTGACTACATTTTTGAAGATTTTGGCACGTTGATTGCGGAATCGTTGGAGGGTGCCGGCAGAGTCAGCGATATCGTCAAAAACCTACGCAGCTTCTCCCGTATTGATGACCAGGAGTACAAACAGGCTGATATCAATGAGTGCCTGGAAAGCGCCATCAGGATCACGCACCATGAACTACGGCACAAGGCATTGGTACATCGGAATTACGGTACCACTCCCCCCTTGTTCTGCCAGGCACAGCAGTTAAATCAAGTCTTTATGAATCTACTGATTAATGCAGCCCATGCAATAGACAAACGGGGAGAGGTTACGGTCAGCACCTGGGCCGATGAAAAATCAATTTCAATACGAATCAGCGACACCGGCTGTGGTATCCCGGAAGAGCTTCAGCAGCGGATATTTGAACCGTTTTTCACCACAAAAGAAATTAACAAAGGAACCGGTCTGGGACTAAGTATCGTTGCTGACATCATCCAACAACACCAAGGCACGATCAGTGTACAGAGCCATCCAGGTCAGGGAACAACCTTTACAATCACGCTGCCTATCAAGGCCGAGGTGAAAGATGCCTGACACACTCCATATACTTTGCGTTGATGATGAAGAACATATCCTGAAAACCCTTGAACGGTTTTGCCACAACGAAGGCATCGCCATGCTGGCGGCCTCATCAGCTGCCGAAGCGCTGCATATACTGGAACACAGGCCGGTTAACATCGTCATTTCAGACTACCAGATGCCGGAAACAGACGGCTTGACATTTCTGGATGAGGTCAGTTGCCGCTGGCCCCAGACGGTCAGAATCATACTCTCAGGCTTCATCGAAACAGCAGCAGTCACCCAGGCGCTGCAACAGGGTAAAATATTTGGTTTTTTGCCAAAACCCTGGCAACGTAGTGAGTTAAAAAGTATGATTCTGGCGGCCTCAGTCCACTATCAAACCACTGCCTGTTCAAAGGGAACGCCATGATAAGCGCAACCACCCGCATTCTTTTTGTTGATGATGAACCGACCTATTGCCGCATCTTCCGTACACGTATAGGTGCTGATCCACAACTCCAGATTGAAACGGCCACCAGTGGCGATGAAGCACTTGCACGTCTGGAAAGCTTTCCAGCTGATATCGTCTTTGCCGACATGAACATGCCGTTTATGGACGGCGTTGAGCTGCTGACCGAGATCAAAGACAGATACCCCCAGATCTTTGTGATTATGCTGACCGGTGACGATGCAACTTCGCGGGTAGTAAAGGCAATGAAGGCAGGTGCCTACGACTATCTGCTGAAACCAATGGACCTGGAGATGGTCAAACGCGCTATCCAGACCATTCTGGAGCATAAGGCAGCCGTACAATCTGGTAGATCTGAGCGATGCAGTCAGGGGGAAAACTTTTGCTTTGAGAACATCATCGGCCAGGACCGGAAGATGTTTGAAATTTACGAACAGATTAGCCAAGTGGCTCAGAGTATGGCCACTGTCCTGATTACCGGAGAAAGCGGTACCGGCAAGGAATTGATAGCAGCAGCCATCCATGCCAAAAGCCCCCGCAAGCACAAGCCATTTATCCAAATCAACTGCGCCGCTTTAGCCGAGGGCCTGATCAGCAGCGAACTTTTTGGCCATGAAAAAGGTGCCTTCACCGGCGCTATAACCCGTAAAAAAGGTTTCTTTGAACAGGCATCCGGCGGGACGTTGTTTCTGGATGAAATCGGCGATATCTCCCCTACAACCCAGGTCTCACTCCTGCGCATTCTGGAGCTGGGAACCTTCCAGCGGGTCGGTGGATCAGAGACCATCAAGGCAGACGTGCGCCTGATCTGCGCAACCAATCGGGATCTGGCAGCGGCAACCAGAGAAAAACTGTTTCGTGAAGACCTCTACTACCGTCTGAATGTTGTCTCACTGCAAGCGCCTCCGCTGCGCGACCGAAAATCTGACATTCCCCTGCTTGCCAACTACTTTCTGGAACGTTTTAGCACCATTAACAACAAACAGATTGAAGGCATCAGTCGGGATGCAATGGAACTGCTTTGCTCCTATGACTGGCCCGGCAACTGTCGTGAACTTGCCAACATTATTGAACACGCCGTTGTCTTCTGCCGAGCAAAGAGCCTTACCAGAGAATTTCTACCGGTCCAGATGCAGCCCGCTATCCCCACGGTAACTCCTGTCAACAGCACAGCTATGCCAACCCTGGCTGAAGCCGAATGTGCCTTGATCAGGAAGGCACTTGAAGACTCCAACTGGAATCTGAAGATGGCTGCTGAGGCCCTGGATATTGCCCGCGGTACTCTATACAGTAAAATTGAAAAATACCAGTTACACAAACCTGACTGATCTGACACCGCCCCTCGCAGACCTCCCAACCGCAGTACCAGACACTCGCCTCACTACCCCATGCCGGATTTTGAACATTTCCAACAATATCTATAACTATTCAATTTCATTATCATCCAAACAATCTCACCACTACCACCACAACAACGTGTCGGATATTGAACAGTCGTTTAGCCCAAAATCAGCTCATTTGCGTTCAATTTAATGAAATAGCCTTGCATCCCTCTCCCTCAGTGTTGGATTTTGAACACAACCTCGCTACAACCTCTCCCCAAACACAAGAATCCTCAGGCAGCCTCAACTACCAACTCTAAAATATCAAACAATATCGAAATATTAAAACACGAAAAAGTTGATGGCATACCCATTGCTTTACATCATTAAAACACTAATAAATCACACCACAAAAATATTAATTTTAGTTAACACCACACAAACTCATGAAGGAGGCTAAGCACGGTTTGAACGGCAAAAGGATGCAACAAGGAAGCTCATCTATTTTTGCAGAACCAATCACCACAGGAGGAAAACGTATGCCACGAATGTTCGTAAGACTATCAATGCTAGCTGCAAGTGCGCTCCTGCTGTTTGCAGGCACCGCCCTTGCCAACGAAAAGTGCGCTACCTGCCACACAGATATCGCCGCAAAACACAAAACCACCCTGCACGGTAAGGCTGGCAAGGATTGCCTTTCATGCCATGGCGGCGGCGACGCCCACATTGCCAACCCCTCAAAGAAGAACATCATCCGGTTTGGCAAAGGGGTGAGTGCCAAAGAACAAAATGCGCAATGTCAGCAGTGCCACGGCAGCAACCAGAAACTGATGTTCTGGGACAGTTCTTATCACAAGAAGAACGATGTCACCTGTGTATCATGCCACACTGTTCACAAAAACCCAAAACCCTACGCAAAACAGCCTGAATCCTGCTTCCAGTGCCATAAAGATATCAAATCACAATCAAACAAGTTTTCACATCACCCAATCATTGAAGGCAAGGTCAGCTGCTCTGACTGCCACAACCCACATGGCGCATTAGGCCACGGCATGATCAAGGCAGAAAATGTAAACCAGCTCTGCTACAAATGCCACGCTGACAAGCGCGGCCCCTATGTATGGGAACACCCTCCTGTTGAAGAAGATTGCACAAAATGCCACGGAAGCCATGGCACCAAAGCCGCCAAACTCCTGAAGGAAAAACAACCACAACTTTGCCAAGGTTGCCATGACTGGTCTCAGCACCCAGGCACCCCCTATGGTGGACAAGCCGTATTCGGTGGCACCGCCAGCGCCGGTCGTGGTGGTTTGGCTCGCGGTTGTACCGGATGCCACGGTACCATTCACGGCAGTAATGCCCCCGGTTCTAACGGCAAGCGATTCATTCGATAAAGGAGGAGACTCTCAATGAAACGAGCACTGATAACATCTATCATGGCAGTGACTGCCTGCACGACATCTGCACTCGCCGATGATTTTATTGGAAATGTTGAGCTTGGCGGGAATCTAGCCGAGATTCGAGGAGACAAAGCAAAATTTAATGAGTATAGAGATTTGGGTACGGGCGCAACCGGCAATATAACTATCGATTACTATGGAAAAGATTACTTCCTGTATCTTGATGGTAAAAATTTCGGCTACAACTCAGATCGCAAAGAAACAAGAAGAGACCAGAGCTTTATCTTCAAAGCTGGAAAACCGGAAAATTTTAAGTATTCACTATTTTACAATGAAATCCCTCATAACCTGACATTTGGTGCAAAGTCAATCTATAGCGGCGTTGGTTCAACCACACTGATAGCTCCTGTAGCAAGTAATGCAACCTATGCCACTGCCTATAGCCGTATTGTTAACAGCACTCCATTTGATTACACCATTGACCGCAAGAACTACGGCGGTGAAATGGAGTTCTCTTTCAAGAGCCCCTTCTTCTTCAACGCCAGAGTAGAGCGTAACGAAACGCAAGGTTTACTACCATTAGGCACTTACGTCAGTCAGGAAAAAGAATTACCGGCACCCATCGACTACGTTACTGATAACGCCTACCTGACAACCGGCTATCGTTCAAAAAATCTTATTGTAACCTTTGATGGCACCATCAGCAATTTTACCAACAGCAGCAAGACCTTTACCCACACCTATACCGGCCCATCTACAACTATCGTATACCTTGCCCCGGACAGTATGTACTATAAGGTTGGCGGTAACATCATGTACCGCATACCGTTCTGGGACACCACTTTCACGGCCAGAGCAAGCTATTCTGAAAGCAGCAATGATATCGCCTTAACAGAATCACTCAATAACTTTGGCGGTAACTTTGGCGGCAAACTGACCTATACAACTGCTTCGACAGCGATCACCACAACCCCCATCAAACCGATGGATGCTAAACTCTACCTGAATCTTCTAAGCAAGAAGAACCAGTCCCCCACCGGCATTTACGGCGGTGCAGTTGCAACAGCTACCACTGCTACAGAAAAGTTTGATTACAACAAGGTGAATGGAGGGTTGGACCTTAGCTTTAAACTTCCCGCCAAAACAAAGCTAACAACTGGCTACGAATATCTTCAGATCAACCGGGCCATGAACTTTGGCATTTTTGGCACGACCTATAACAGCTCACGTACAGATGCCCCACACACCAAGGATCACATCCTGTATGCGCAGATCAAAAACAGCCTTTTTGACTGGATGTCTGCAAAGCTTCGTTATCAGTACCTGAGCCGCACCAGTGATTTCAGGGGTGACCTGTTTGCATCTGCAACAGATGCATCGGTCATCAGGCAATGGTGGCGTCCGGTTGATACAGCTGACAAGGATCAGCACAATGTCAAAATGGGCCTTGATTTTGACCCACTTGACAACCTTTCCTTCTCAACTGAGTACAGCTACAAGATCAACGACTATACCAAATCAGTTCTGGGTACTCAGAAAGATACCAGACATGAGCTGTATGTTGACGCAAACTACTCTGTCAGCGTTGTTAAGTTCAATCCGTTCTTTGACCTGGAACTGGTTGATAACAACTCAAAACACCGCAGATTCACAAACGCCGGCAACGCTAACCCATACGGACCTGATGTTGCAAACACTGCCTACAATTGGACCTCAGATCGCAAGGATATCAATTATGCCTTGGGCCTGAACACTGACGTTACGCTGATTAAAGACAAGCTGACATTTTCCGGCGACTATCGCTATGACAAGGCAAAAGGATCGGAAGACTTCTCTGCAAACGCCGGTGCCGTTACAACAGCACCACTGCTGGTCAGCAATAATGACGTTGACAGCTATACCAAACACTCCTTTGCAGCCAAGCTGAAGTACAACATAACTAAGAGTTTGAACGTTGGCTTGGGATATCTGTATGAGAACCTGCGCTATAGCGACGACCACTATGCCAATTATAATTACATGATTACAAAAACTGCCGGTGTCATGTTTACCGGTGCGTATGCGAATCCAAACTACGAAGCCCACGTAGGCTATATGACCGTTGGTTACAAATTCTAACTCCCCCCTAAAAAAAGGCGGCCCGCAACGGGCCGCCAGTTACTAAAAGTCCTTCATGTGGTGGATGTACTGTCAGGGTACTTCCAGCACTTTGCCCTCCCGCTTTCTCCCGGGAGGGCTTTTTTTATTCACGAAACGGACACTCCATATCTGTATAAAAATGTTCCGGCATTGTACCGAGAGGGAAAATACAGTATAAACAGCAACACTATGTACTGCACCTTTTACGGACTTAAAGAACGCCCTTTTACCCTTACCCCCAACCCGGATTTTATCTTTCTGGGCAAGGCTCATCAGGAAGCGTTTGCCCACCTGCTGTTTGGTATTGACCAGAAAGCCGGTTTCATTGCCTTAACCGGAGAAGTTGGGGCAGGCAAGACCACAGTCATACGTACCTTGTTGACCCGGCTTACGCCTGAAACCCACGCCACAGCCCTGATCCTGAATCCGATGATTTCCGCGCTTGGCCTGTTAAAGACGATTAACAGAGAATTTGGTATATCTGATATTGGCGAAGAACCGGCTGAACTGGTTGAAACGCTCAACCGGTTTCTTTTACAGCAAAAAGCAGCAGGCAAAACGGTTATTCTGGTAATTGATGAAGCCCAGGATATGGAACCGGTAACACTTGAACAAGTGCGACTGCTGTCAAATCTTGAAACCGCCACAGAAAAACTGATTCAGATTATTCTGGTGGGCCAGCCGGAGTTAGAAACACTTCTATCCCGCACAGAACTGCGCCAGCTGAACCAACGCATCACCGTGCGCTACCACCTTACCTCCATGGAAGCAGTAGACACTCGCGACTACATTACCCACCGCCTGAGGGTAGCTGGCGGCACCCCTGAAATGGTACGGTTCAGTGATGCTGCCATACAATTGATTCATCGCTTTACCGGCGGCCTGCCTCGATTGGTAAATGCTGTTACCGACCGTTCTCTCCTTATAGGCTATACCGCAGAAAGTCGTCAGATTGATACTAGTCAGGTACGTCAGGCCATTAAGGAAGTTGCCCCTTCGGAAGGGAGACGCTACCAGCGTCGCAGAAGAATTATTGCAATGGCCGCTACCGCTGTTGCATTGGTGATTGCCGTACTTGCTACCCTGGTTATTTCCCGCCTGCCCGCTTCCCATACCCCCTCATCTCCACAGGTCACATCACTGCCCCAACTGCTGCAACGGCTTAATGAACAAGAGAGCGTTCAAGAAGCATATCAGACCATATTGAAGGCTTGGAGTATTGTTCCTCCCTCCACCAGTACATCTGGCACTCCCATTGATGTATTATTTAAACGTGCTGGCTTTGATACCTTTAACTACTCAGGAGATATTAAGGGATTGGCAAGGATGGGATATCCGTCTGTTCTGGAACTGACAAGCAGTTCAGGTCAAAAACAGTTTCTGGTATTCAGCGGATTAAGTAACGAATATGCCATGGTGGCCAATGGAGCAGGCGAACTGGTGGAGATACCTGCCACAGCACTTGAACAGATATGGACAGGACGGGCAATCATTCCCTGGAAAAATGTACTGAAGCTGAACGTACCGGTCCCCTATGTCAAAAACAGCACCCAACGAGACCTGCTAGCACGACTGCTGATATCAGCCGGCGCCTGGAAGTCAAAGCAGACAGCTATTTCCGAGGCATCGGTACGTGATGCAATAAAGGGCTTTCAACAACAACAGGGGCTTGAATCTGCTGGTGTTGCAGGCGGACAGACACTGTTGCATTTATACCGCCATACCAACAGCTTCCCTACTCTCAAACTCAAGAGAGCCGAGAAAAATAGACCATGAGCAATATTTTAGATGCGCTGCGCAAAGCGCAGGACGAAAAATGCAGGGTATCAGATCAATCCATTATCGGTCGTGAGGCATTACTGAGCAACCGACCTGTACGCAGCAGGGGCGAGGTAAACAAGCGCGTCATCATATTGGCTGGTTCAGGTGTATTGTTTCTTGGCCTTGTTGCCTGGTGGCTCTACGGCCCGTCAAAACCAGCCTTTGAACCTCAGACTACAGATCTAACCAGAGTTGCTCAGTCACCAACTGCACCTGTACCGCCAGCCGGTAATTCCGCTCTGCCTCCCACACAACTGCTGTCGGCAACACCGACTCAACCACATCCTGTAAAGGTCGCTCCACAGCCGACTCAACTTGCACCATCACAAATTGCTGCCGCTCACCACGAAACTGAAAACAGGCAAAACCTTCGGAAGACAGGAGCTGCCCCAAGTGAGCCGGAAAGTTCAGCTGCGACACTGTCACCACCTTCAGCAACCGTCTCCAATGCCCCAGAAGGTATAAAGCTTACCGGCATTGCTTGGCAGGATAGCCGCAAAATGCGTAGGGCGGTGATCAATGATGCTTTAGTTGGTGAAGGGGCTGTTGTTGCTGGCGCAAAAGTGCTTGAAATCAGACCGGGGCTGGTGCGGTTTGAAAAAAACGGGGTAGTATTTGAGACGGCATTACCACGCTAGCAGGCCATGCCGGTATAGCGCGGTTCGCTAACCGGCGTTAAACTCCCGCTGCCAGGCTTCAAAAATGGCAACCTTGTCGTCACCAAACTTTGCAAGGTTTTTCCTTATTTTTTCTACTGACTTTTCCTTGTCAAGTCGATCAGGATTCTTTGAAAAAAACAGGTCAGCATAGCAGATGATCCGCTCTGCAAGAGTTTCCGGGGTCATATCCCGCTGCGGCAACGGCAGATTCTGGCTGGTTATGTCGTTAATCATAAGCCCCACCCCGGTATGACGTTCACAGATCAGGGCATGTAGCGGCAATCCCTCTGCATCAAGCAGCTCTCTACCCAACACGCCGTGGCGAATATACGGTTCCGCTCCATGGCAGGCTATATCTGGTGCATCCACCTTGCAGACACCGATATCATGCAGATAGGCAGCCTCTATGACCAGACGGCGTGTTTCTGAATCGGCATTAACTGCAGCACAGGCAGAAAGCGCTTTACCAGCCACCATCTTGCCATGGATCATCAGGATCTCCACTGTTTTGGGACTGCAATAGCGTTTCAATAACTCTTCAACCGCTAACATGGGCTACCCCTTTCCAAAGAAATCCCTGAGGCGCTTCAGGTAATCAACCGGGCTGCGCTCACCTGCGCCCGGCTCAACCTGACGTTCCTGCTGTTCTTGGTTGCTGGCTGTGTGCCGGGACAACGCCTCACCAAGCCGTTCCATCAGCTTATCGTTACTATCCATCAGTTCAGCTATGGCGGTTTTGGAAAGTTCAGCCAGAATTACCTCGCTGAGAGCCCGTACCGTTGCCTTACGAGGCTCACCAGTCAAGAGCGACATCTCACCAAACATCCTGCCCTGCCCCAGACGAGCGACTTCACTACCGTCAACCTCAACCGCCATCTCACCACGCAGCACAAAGAACAGAGAGTTGCCTGCATCCCCCTGCCTGACCGCAGCCTCACCAGGCGCAAAGGTACGCATCGTTGCACTATCCGCAAAATGGGCTACTTCATCAGCCGTCAGTACATCAAACAGATGGGATTGACGCACACCTGCCAGAATCTCATCCCGCTGGTTAGGAAATGATTCTTTAAGAGGGGCTGTAACCAGTTGGCGATGGGGAAAGGGAAAGCTCCAACCGGACCGATGGACCGCATACCAGGCCTTGGTCTGCAGTTCCGACAAAGCCAGATTACGCTGTGCCGGATCCGCCAGCCAGAATTTTAGCAGATAGACAATGCTGCTATCATTCATGGTTTGGAGACGGACTATCGGTTCTGGTTCATCAAGCACCAGCGACTCTTCCTGCAGAACCTTCAACAGTAGCGTTTTTGCCTGTTCAGGAGGCAGTTCATAGGGCAGACCGATGGTCAGAGTCAACGCAGCCCGTTCCTGAGCCGCTTCCTTGAGCGAACCATGGGTGGTGACCACACTCTGAACCACCACGGTGTTAGGTACCAGTACCTGGTTATTATCCAAGGTACGCAGGGTGATATAGCGAAAACCAACGTTGACGATCTCGCCAAACAGGTTTTTTTCAGGAATCGAGATCCAGCTTCCCCTGGTCATCAGGGGATCGATCTGGACCGTAAAGCCGTAAAAGGCATTGGAAAGCGTGGTCTGCATGGCAAAGGCAATGGCGGCAGTAAGCACCGTGGTGGTGGTGATAACCGCTGACAGATCCACCTGAAACACCAGCCGCAACGATGCAAGACCTGCAGCCAGATAGACTGCCAGACGGATGGCATCCCGCAGTAGCATCGGCACATCGCCATGCCGCCGCAGGCTAAGCACCATATCCACCAGAACGTAGATCACCAGCTTGGCCAGACAGATCAGGACGATCACACTCTGGATGCGGGCCAGAATCTGGCGATAGTTGGGGTAGCCGGTCAGGGTGGCCTCAAAGTAGAGCAGCACCAACCCCAGTAAAGAGAGTTTGAGCGCGGTTGGAGCCAGGGAGGAAAGCGGCCTGCCCTGTACGCGGCGCACCACCGTAACCGTGGTAAAAAACAGGATCACCACCAGTAACACCACCAGCTTGTTGACCAGAATAAAATTCAGGTCTACCAGTGAAAGCATCCCCTGATTAAGCTGTTGTGCTGCTGAATTCGCCATACTACCCCTCCAGAGCGCCGATCAGGCTTTTGATATCAGCAATGCCTCGCTCAGCCAGCCACTGTTCCATACCTTCAGCAATTTCCTGAGCTGCACCAGGGTTCACAAAGCTGGCAGTACCCACCTGCACCGCTGTAGCACCGGCCAGGATGAACTCCAGGGCATCGGTTGCAGACATGATCCCGCCGATACCGATCACCGGCACCTTGACCGCCTTGGCCACTTGCCAGACCATCCGCAGGGCAACCGGCTTGATGGCAGGGCCCGACAGTCCACCGGTAACATTAGCCAGCACCGGTCTGCGACGCTCCAGATCAATGGCCATACCGGTCAGGGTGTTGATCACGGACAGGGCATCTGCCCCGGCACCTTCGCAGGCCTGGGCCATTTCTACAATATCGGTTACATTGGGAGAGAGCTTGACAATCAGGGTCTTTTTTGTGGCAGCACGGCAGGCAGCAACGACGCTGGCAGCGCAGTTTGGATCCGTGCCGAACACAATGCCGCCTTGCTTGACATTGGGGCAGGAGATGTTCACCTCCAGGGCTGCAACCTCCGGGATCGCATCCAGGCGGCTAGCCAGCTCAGCATACTCGTCCGGGGTGTAGCCAAAGAAGTTGGCAATGGCCGGGGTATTCACCGAACGCAGGAACGGCACCTTTTTCTGGACAAAAGCGTCAATCCCCACGTTCTGCAGGCCGATGGCGTTCAGCATACCGCCCGGCGTCTCCACAATCCGGGGGGTGGGGTTACCGGCTCGGGGCTTCAAGGACAGCCCCTTGGTGACAAAAGCGCCGATCTTTTCCAGATCAACATACTGGCTGAACTCTTTACCATAGCCAAAGGTACCGGAGGCGGTCATGACCGGGTTACGCAGCTTGAGGCTGCCGATCTCAACTGACATAACAGGTTTCATATCAGTTCCCCTCCCATTTCAGTTCAGCCGCTTCAAAGACCGGGCCTTCAGTACAGACGCAACGGTAATCTGGGTTGTCAGCACTGTGCTCTGCCCCCTGACAGACGCAGCCCAGACAGGCCCCCATGCCGCAGGCCATGTATCCTTCCAAAGAGACCTGGGTTTTCACACTCCGCTTTGCTCCAATACCTGCCACCGCCTTCAGCATGCCATGGGGACCGCAGGCAAAGATCTGTCCCTTGTTAGCGGTTGCATCCAGGCGCTGCTCCAGCACCTTGGTAACCAGACCGCACTCACCCAGAGAGCCATCTTCGGTTGCGGTATAGCACTCCACCCCTAAACGCTCAAACTCGGTGATGCAGAGCACATCGTCTTTGGTTCTGCCGCCGGCAAACAGACGCACCGGCGAATCCTTGACCAGCTCCTTGGCCAGCAGATAGAGCGGTGCCAGACCAACGCCGCCCCCTACAATCAGCTTCTCTTCACCGCTTGGGCCATTATCAAACCCGGTACCCAAGGGGCCAAGGATATCCAGAATATCATTCTCATGCAGGGTGGACAGCATGCCGGTTCCCTTGCCCACCACCCGGTACAGAATCTCCAGGTAAGGCTGAGGCACTGCGCCGGTGTAGGCAGGCTGCAGCGTGCCCACATCAAACACGCCAAAGGGACGGCGGATCAACGGATCAATGGACGGATTGACCCGCACCATTACAAACTGGCCCGGTTTGGCCTCAAGCATCTCTGCCGGTGCGGTCATCCGCATCCGCCAGTAGCCGGGGGAAACCTCGGCATTATCAAGAATCATGGCCTTAAACTGCATCAACATCCTCCTTCATCAGCTTTTTATCCATCAAAACCGCATCAATGTTGTCTTCATAATAGGCCTTGCGCAGCCCGGTCTGTTGAAATCCGAACCGTTCATACAGTGCAATGGCCGGTTGGCTGGTGGCCCGCACCTCAAGCAGCAGCAGACGGGCGCCACGCTGGATCGCCTCATCACAGGCCCACTGCACCAACTGTGCGCCAATCCCCCTACCCTGTAGAGCCGGATCAACCGCCACGTCCAGGATCTCGGCCTCATCTAGCAGTACGGTCAGACAGAGATAGCCTGCCACCCTGCCATCAAGTTCGACAACCACCGGTGTACCACGCTCCGAGCCGATCTCTGCAAGAAAGTGTTCACTGGTCCAGGCACGGAAGAAACAGGCCTGTTCAATGCGTAACACTGCGGCAAGGTCAGCCTCAAGCATAGGACGGATACAAATCATTGGCGTAGAATATCGTCAAGGATGTTTTGCGTAAACAAAAAAGGCACCTGCTATGAGCAAGTGCCTGTTTTTTGTATAATAACAACATACTGGCAGCGTCTTTGTGGCTACCAACGATCAAACCAACAAGGCAATGTTTCAGAACGGGTTAGCGCTGTTCTTCAACCTTTAACATCCGTTTTTCCAACTTAATCAACTTTTTTTTCATCTCCGGCAGATGGGGAAACACGGCTGCCGATTTCAGCCTTGCCTGATGTGCAATTGCTGGCGTACCACTAAGCACGGCACCTGCCTCAACATTATTGAACACGCCTGATTGCCCTGATATCATGGCATTGTCACCAATCGTAAGGTGATCAACGATAGCCACCTGCCCCCCGAGGGTGACATGCTTTCCAAGCGTAGTGCTTCCCGCAATCCCGGTTTGAGCAACAATCATACAGTCTGGGCCGATCTGGCAATTGTGTGCGATCTGGACAAGGTTATCAATCTTTGTGCCCCTGCCGATACGGGTAACATCCAGAGCTGCCCGATCAATGGAACAATTAACGCCAATCTCCACATCATCATCAATGATAACAACGCCAACCTGGGGAATTTTGAACCAACGTTCTCCATCAGGCACATAACCAAAACCATCACCACCAATAACGGTTCCATTGTGAATGGTGACACGATTACCGATCCGGCAACCTTCACGTACCGATACGCCGGCGTGCAGCGTGACATCATCCCCCAGTACTGCCCCTTCATACACGGTAACATTAGCATGCAGGGTTACCCGTTTGCCCAGTTGAACGCGGTCTCCAACACAGGCACCAGGATAGATACTGACTTCCTCACCTATAACCACATCAGCACCGACATGGGCACCAGACATGATCCCTCGTGCAACCCGCTCACGACTGGTAAAGAGAGTTAGAAGTTTTGCAAAGGCGAGATAAGGATTGGTTACAATGATACCGTTTCGACCACAGGTATCGGACAAGGTATGAAATACTATTGCTGAGGCCTTGGTTGTCACGACCTTTGACGCATACTTTTCATTGGCGAGAAAGGTGATCTGGCCATCCCCTGCATTATCAAGGGTACCCAGGCCGGTAATAACTAATGAAGGATCACCAGTTACGCTCCCTCCAAGATAATCAGCCAGCTCCGCGATATTTCTGGTTAGAGCCATGGAGGTTGTCCTTTAGTAGCCGTAGTTAGTCGTCCCTGAAAAAGTCGTCTTTTTCCTCAGACCGCATTTAATTGTAGGGGGAGTTGCCTTCCCCACCCGAAAATAGCCCGTTCTTTTACAAGCCAAAATAAGAGGAGCTTGAGCAGCTTC